>PVML01016951.1_pt1 | contig 667042 bp, 616 predicted proteins | sample 1853371 | NCBI WGS metagenome assembly PVML01 (sample SAMN08533508, study PRJNA380276) | Human gut metagenome, whole genome shotgun sequencing project. | isolation source: participant 1, chromium library | host: Homo sapiens | collected 2017 | reverse complement strand
TGCTGGAAACTGCTGGGAATGCAGAGCATTCTTATGGTGGTTTGCGAAGCAAAACATTTTCCTCGATAGCTCAATGGTAGAGCACTCGGCTGTTAACCGAGTTGTTGTAGGTTCGAGCCCTACTCGGGGAGTTAAGCGCGGAACGAATCCGATGCTGTTTAAGGCTCCGTGGTCAAGCGGTTAAGACATCGCCCTTTCACGGCGGTAACACGGGTTCGATTCCCGTCGGAGTCATGTAAAATATATTCTGCATAATTCATGTTATGCCGATGTGGCTCAATTGGCAGAGCAGCTGATTTGTAATCAGCAGGTTATCGGTTCGAGTCCGATCATCGGCTTTACCTTTTAAAGGTATGACTCAAGAGGTATGCGGACCTTTAGCTCAGTTGGTTAGAGCAACCGGCTCATAACCGGTCGGTCCTGGGTTCGAGTCCCCGAAGGTCCAGTTATTTTCAATTATTTATATGGCCTAGTGGCTCAGTTGGTTAGAGCGCCGCCCTGTCACGGCGGAGGTCACGGGTTCGAGTCCCGTCTGGGTCGTTGGTTCTTTATGAATCGCGATAATAAACTTTTTTGTTTGTTTGGGATCTTAGCTCAGCTGGGAGAGCATCTGCCTTACAAGCAGAGGGTCACAGGTTCGAGCCCTGTAGGTCCCATTTACTACATAAGTAGTAATAATCAGATTAATATGCCGGCGTGGCGGAACTGGCAGACGCCCGGGACTTAAAATCCCGTGGGTAGCGATACCCGTACCGGTTCGATTCCGGTCGCCGGCATTGTTAATCACCTTAATTTCATATGTGCGTTTAGCTCAGCTGGATAGAGCGTTTGGCTACGGACCAAAAGGTCGGGGGTTCGAATCCTCTAACGCACGTGATTAGAATATCGGAAATCCTTTGAAAAAGCAGGGATTTCCGATTTTTTACTCATATCTAATTGTTACACTCTGTTACATTAAAGTATAGATCATACTAATCCTCATTTCCGTGCATATCCTTTGCATACAGCTGGAAATAAGGTACTATATGGATATAGTTTATTTTGTACGAAATTAAACGAAAAAATATACGTGCATTATTCACAAATAATATATGTATTTATCGTCAATATTTCCCATTGAAAATAAGTTGCACAATTGCTAATATAAAAACATACAAAGTAGTTAGCAGATTGGATAGAAAACGTAAAGTTTGATTCTAAGTAAATGTTAGTTGTATATTGACCGCAGAAAGTGGAACTGAGCGGTTTTACTTATGTAAATTTTTGGAATCGTTTCCGATGATTAAAAATGCACGAAATTAGATTGCTTTCTATATGTTAATTATGTGCGTTTTGGAAGAAAATCTAGATAAGTAAATGAACAGGTTTATTAATGTTCTGCATGGGTAGAATTTTAATAATAGAAGAAACTAATATAATTAATTAAGGAGAGGAAAAAAATGAAAAAGCGTGTTTTATCATTAGTTATGTCAACAGCAATGGTTGCATCTGTATTAACAGCATGTGGAAGCTCAGCAGAAGCTCCTGCAACAGATAATAATGCAGCAGCAACAGAGACTAAGACAGAGGCAGCCGCAGCAACAACAGAAGCGGCTGCAACAGAGGAAGTTACTGATTACGGTACAGGTGAAATTAAGGTTTGGGTTGCTGAGAATGTTCAGACATTTACCCAGGATCAGATTAAGGCATTCCAGGATGCAAATCCTCAGTATGCCGGATACACAGTAACAGTTGAGCCGGTAGGTGAGGGTGATGCATCAAGCAACATGATCACAGACGTTGAGGGTGGAGCTGATATCTACGGATTTGCTCAGGACCAGTTAGCTCGTCTGGTATCCGCAGGTGCATTAATGCCTATCACAGGTGACTATGCTACAGCAGTTACAACAAACAATGACGCAGGTGCAGCAGCAGCAGCTACAATGTCTGATACTGTATTTGCATTCCCTCTGACATCTGACAACGGATATTTCTTATATTATGATAAGAGTGTTGTTACAGATCCAACATCTCTCGATGCTATCGTAGCTGACTGCGAGAAGGCAGGCAAGAACATCTACATGGAGATTAACTCCGGCTGGTATCAGACAGCTTTCTTCTTTGGTACAGGCTGTACATTAACATATGATACAGATGATGCCGGTAACTTTACAGTATGCAACGCAGATTATGCTTCAGATAACGGTGTTAAGGCTCTTAAGGGTATCATCAATCTGCATAAGTCATCTTCATTTGTAAATGGTTCTTCAGCAAGCAGCGCATCTAATATCGGTGCTATCGTAGATGGTACATGGGATGCTGGTGCTCTTAAGGATTTACTTGGTGATAACTATGCTTGTACTAAGCTTCCTTCTTTCACAGTTGACGGTACAGATTATCAGTTAAGCGGATTTGGTGGATTTAAGTTATTAGGTGTTAAACCTCAGACAGATGCTAACAAGATGGCTGTATGCCTTGCAATCGCTAATTACCTTACTGGTGAAGAGTGCCAGATTGCACGTTACAATGCAGTAGCTTGGGGTCCTTCTAACTTAACAGCACAGCAGGACAGCAGTGTTCAGTCTGATGAAGCTCTTTCCGCATTAGCAGAACAGTTAGCATACACAATCCCTCAGGGACAGTACCCTAACGATTACTGGACACTTGCAACATCTCTTGGTGATTCTATTATCGCTGGTGATTATGACAATGCTTCTGATGATGATTTGATGAAGGCTCTTGAATCCTTCCAGTCTTCTTGCGAATCTTACGCACAGTAAGTAATAGTAATTAGATTACTATAGTGAATAAACAGGATTGGACAGGGAGAGACAATCTCCCTGTCTGGTCTTATAAAAAATTATCTTGCTTTTGTAGGTGAAACATTCTGCATGGATTGCCTGCAATGATAAACACAATCTGGAGGGAATATGAAAGAAGAAAAAAACTCTGGTAAGGGCAATGTATTTAAAAATGCAGGAAGTGCAATTGGTAGATTTTTTCAATGGATTGGTGCTGATTTAAAAGAAATCGGTGTTACCTTTGCAAAAGGTGATTGGAAGACACGAATTTCATATCTGATTATGGGATTTGGACAGCTGATGCGCAAGCAGTTTGCTCGCGGTATCGCTTTTTTGGCTATAGAAGTAGCATTTATTTTGTATATTGTAAATTTTGGCTCCAAGTATCTGGCTGATTTAGCTACATTAGGTACTCATGGCAGAGGATTTAATCCGGATGGAACAGTTTCCTATGGTGATAACAGTTTCCTTATTCTGTTATACAGTGTGCTGAGTATTATCATTATACTTGCATTTATTCTTGTATGGAGAATGAATGTCAGGGATAACCGTAAATGTCAGCTTATTCTGGAATCAGGTAAATCTCTTCCGACAAACAGACAGGATTTACATTCATTACTGGATCAGAATTTTGATAAGACTCTTTTGGCATTACCTTGCCTGGGAATCTTTATTTTCACAGTTGTACCTATTATATTCATGATTTGTATAGCATTTACTAATTATGATTATAATCATCAGCCTCCTTCACAGTTATTTACCTGGGTAGGATGGACGAACTTTAAGAATTTGTTCTCATTCGGAACAAATGGATTTGGTTCTACATTTGGCACGGTATTAAGCTGGACATTAATTTGGGCATTCTTTGCAACTTTCCTGAACTATTTCCTGGGAATGGCAGTTGCGATTTTAATAAATAAGAAGGGCATTAAGTTCAAGAAGCTCTGGAGAACGATTCTCGTTATGACGATCGCAGTTCCTCAGTTCGTATCTCTGCTGTATGTCGGTAAAATGTTTGCGACAGACGGACTTGTTAATGCATATTTATTGAAATGGGGTCTGATCAGTCAGGCAATCCCATTCTGGGCAAACGGAACTTATGCAAAGATTCTGATTATCCTGATTAACTTATGGATTGGTATTCCATATATGATGTTGATTTCAACAGGACTTTTGATGAATATTCCGGCAGATTTATATGAAAGTGCACGTATTGATGGTGCTAATCCGGTTCAGATGTTTATGAAGATTACACTTCCATATATGTTATTCGTAACAGGACCATTCCTGTTGACACAGTTTACAGGCAATCTGAACAACTTTAACGTTATATTCCTGTTGACGCAGGGAAATCCACAGTCCATGAAGCTGGCGGGTGGTGCCGGTTATACAGATCTTTTGGTAACATGGCTGTATAAGATGACAGTACAGGATACAGATTATAAGATGGCGGCAGTTATTGGTATTATGGTATTCCTGGTAACAGCAGTTATTTCACTGGTAGTATACAATATCTTACCTTCAGTTAAGGATGAGGAGGGATTCCAATAATGGCACAGTCAAAGAAAATTCATAAACAACATAAGAAATTGGGAAATGCAATTGCTTATCTTGTATTGATTATCATCAGTATCATATGGCTTTTTCCATTTGTATGCTTATTTTTACAGAGCTTCCGTTCTTATATTACAGAGTTCGGTGGCATGGTTAACTATCTGCTGCCTAAGGAATTTTCTTTAGATTCCTACAAGTTCTTGTTCAGTAAGGAGTGTCAGTTCTTCAAATGGTATGGCAACACATTAAAGATTGCGGTTGCAGTTACAATTTGTAACACGATTGTAGTTATCTGTGTGAGCTATGCATTATCCAGACTTCGTTTCAAAGGTCGTAAGGCATTGATGAATTTCTGGCTGGTGCTGGGTATGTTCCCTGGTTTCCTTACCATGATCTGCTTGTATTTCCTGTTAAAGCAGTTTGGATTGACACAGGCAGGTGCAATTCCTGGATTGATCCTGATTTCTGTAGCAGGTTCCGGTATGGGATATTATGTATGTAAAGGTTACTTCGATACAATTCCCAAATCTCTGGATGAAGCTGCATTGATGGATGGTGCTACAAGGGCACAGATCCTGGTGCAGATGATCATTCCATTATCTAAGCCTATTATTATTTATACTGCTTTGCTGGCATTCATGGCTCCATGGTGTGATTATGTATTTGCTTCTTATGTTGCATTAGGTAACAGTGATAGCTATAACGTAGCCGTAGCAATGCAGAGATGGGTTTGGACAAATGATTATCAGGGATACTTTACCAGATTCTGTGCTGGTGGTATTCTGGTAGCAGTTCCTGTTACAATTCTCTTCATGTGCTTACAGAAGTATTATGTAGAAGGTGTAACCGGTGGTGCTGTTAAGGGCTAATATGTGAGCATTGGTGTATTTATAAAATCGGTAGTCATTTTGACTGCCGATTTTCAATTTATAGAAAGAGGGCGAATGAATGAAGAATAAGAAATACATATTATGTATGCTTGGAATGGTAATGACTATGGTGTGTATGTCTGGTTGTGGGAAAGCAGCCAACGATATACAGGAATCTTATGAAGAGAGCGGAAGTACACAGGAAAACGAACAAGAGAAAACAGAGGAGAGCACACAGGAACACAGCCAGGCTGCAGATACAGCTGTAAATGAGACTGCAAATGCAGTTGGTGGCTGGATTGGGGAGGAATATCCCTACGAACAGGAATTACAGATTGTAGATGATAACTACCGCAATTATTACGAAATATTTGTTTATTCTTTCTATGACTCGGATGGAGATGGCATTGGTGATCTGAATGGAGTGACACAGAAGCTGGATTATATTCAGGATATGGGATTTAATGGTATCTGGTTAATGCCGGTATTCCAGTCTACAACATATCACAAATATGACATAACAGATTATATGCAGATTGATTCAGAATATGGAAGCACAGAGGATATGCAGAATTTAATTGAGGAATGTCATAAGCGGGGGATCCGTATTATTTTGGACTTTGTTATGAATCATACTTCATCACAGCACCTCTGGTTCACACAGGCGTGCGAATATCTGGAACAGCTGCCGCGGGGCGCAGAACCGGATGAGCAGGAATGCCCCTATGTAGGGTATTATCATTTTGCAAACGAACAGAAGCAGGACTATTACCAGGTTAAGAATACAGACTGGTACTATGAAGGTGTATTCTGGTCAGAAATGCCGGATCTGAATCTGGAGAATGAACAATTACGTGCAGAATTAGAGCAGATCGCATCATATTGGATTGGAATGGGTATTGATGGTTTCAGAATGGATGCTGCAATGCATTTTGAAGAGAATGATGCGACAACCAATACAGAGATACTGAACTGGTTCTATGAGTACTGTTTGAGTCAGAATCCGGATTTCTATATGGTATCAGAAGTATGGGCAAATGAAGCTACCGTTGCAGATTATTATGCAAGTGGTACCCCCAGTATGTTTAATTTTGATCTGGCAGATAAGGAAGGTAAGCTGATCAAAGCAGCAAGAGGAACTTATAAGGCTGCCAATCTGGTGCAGTCCATGCTGAAATACCAGACAGATTTTGCCGCAAAGAATCCTGATTATATTGATGCTCCTTTTATTACCAATCATGATATGGGACGTGTGGCGAATGCACTTCGAAATGATCCGGATGATTTGAAGATGGCAGGAGGATTGCTTATGACATTGAGCGGAAATCCTTTTGTATATTATGGAGAAGAGATTGGTATGTCCAGCGCAGGAACCAAGGACGAGAATAAGAGACTGCCTTTTATATGGTCAGATACGGATACAGCTGGAATGACCAAAGGGCCAAAGGATGCGGATGCAGGAATTACTTCGGCTTTTGCTGACGTAGAGGAACAGCAGGCTGATCTTGATTCTATATTAAATTATTATAAGAGAGCTCTCAGACTGCGAAATGAGAATCCTGAGTTAGCAAGAGGAACCATAGAAGCAGTAGAGACCTTGTGTGACGGACATCAGGCTGTAATCACAAAGACATGGGAAGACAGCACCATTGCAGTAGTATATAATACTTCGGATGAAGCCATAGAGGTTAATTTGGCAGGCTCAGCCATAGATTCTATGGCAATCAGGGGATACCTGACACTGCATGGAGAAGCGATTACCCTGGAGAACGGAGTACTTACAATGCCAGCACAATCCATATGTATTATGAAGTGATATATTGTTTTTTGGAAGCATTTATATTATAGTAAGTAGTGAAGATACAGAATGTATCATGATAAAGTATGAAGTATCAGGAAACGTATAGGATATAATTGCAGATATGAAAATATATATTATTCGACATGGTGAGACAGACTGGAATAAGGTCAGACGCCTGCAGGGGCGTTCAGATATTCCTTTGAATGAAGAAGGCAGGAGATTGGCAAGGATTACCGGCGAAGCTCTTAGCAGTGTGAATTTCAGGTGTATTTATACCAGTCCTTTGCGAAGGGCTAAGGAAACAGCAATGCTGGTGAAGGGTGACAGACAGATTGATGTAATTGAAGATGAGAGATTACAGGAGATTAGTTTCGGCATTTATGAAGGACATTGCTGTGCAAAAGACAATTATGAGATTCCGGATCCGGATTTTATGAATTTCTTTACACGACCGGATCAGTATCATCCACCTGAGGGCGCAGAATCCATAGAAGAATTATGTGCAAGAACCACTGATTTTTTGCAGGAATTGGTACATACTACACAGTATGGAGCTGAGGATGCAATACTGCTTTCTACACATGGGGCAGCACTTCGGGGATTGTTATCTTCGGTAGAAAAGACTGATATTGCGCATTTTTGGCAGGGCGGGGTACATAAGAATTGTGCAGTTACGATTCTTGATGTAACAGATGGCATTATTACCCTGGTTGTAGAAGGTAAAACATATTACGATGAATAGTTACAAAATATTGCAGTAATCAGGTAATTGTGAGCGAAGTGAATGACGAAAGAAGGCGGGCATAATGGTGGAAAATGAATATAGCAAAGTAAAAGTAAATAATGAGATGGATTACTGTTCTGTTACAGATATGGATGTGAAGGCAGCTCTGGAGAAGGCGTTTATGAAGGCAAGGGTTTCCTATTTTTTGAGATGGGAGAAACCAGGCTTCTTTGCAAGGCTTTTCTCAGGTTCTAAGACTAATATTGTATTCTGTATCAATTCTGCACAGCTGGAGACAGCAGAAGAGGTCGTAAAGGGACTGGGAGATATGGAGTCATCCATTAAGATGATTCGCACCAAATCAAACAATAAGATTGGATTCTAAGGGTATAAGTATATAAAAGGGCGTGTGAAAAATAAAAGTTTTTCACACGCCCTTAAATGTCCAGGCTTCACATTTAGAGATTATAAATCATCATCGTCGTAGTCTTCCTCACGATACATGTCATCATTCTCATTTATATATTCTGCTTCTCCTTCATTTTCAAAGTCTTCCTCGCTATATTCGTCTTCCCCGGAATAATTGCCCTCATCTTCCTCTGGGTATTCGTCTTCGTAATCTTCCTCATATTCAGATGGTGACTTTTTAAAGAAGCCACGTACAGAGATAAGAATCAGAATAATGACAACGACAATCGCCAATGCAAGATAGACCAGAGTGGAATCATCAAAAATAGCAAGCTTTGATTCACTATCCCCATCAGCTGCAGCTGTGGAAGAAGTCGTATTGTCATCGGCTGCTGCGGCATTGCTGCCGTTAGGATCAGTAGCCTGAGTCGTTGTATATTTGGTGGCTACAAAGCCGTCTTTACCATTATAATCAAAGCGATACCAGCCGCCGCTTTCACCGGTAACTTCTATCTTGGAACCATTGGAGAGTGTGCCAATGACAGAGTAATCCGTTGAGGGACCGCTGCGGACATTAAGACCTTTCTCGGAGTTTACATAACAGGTGAGACTGGTGTCTTTTACTTCGTAGCCGGAAGCGCTTTGTTCCGTAGAGGTATTTTCCATGGCAAGGACACTGACCGGTGCTGTTAAGGTAAGTATGGAGACTATAACAGCTGCAAATAATTTTATTTTTTTCATAAAAAAGGAAACCTCCTTACAGTCTGTATCAAAAGCTTTTATCAGCTTTAGTATAGCATGCCCGTAAAGAGGTTCCTATATATATTTTGCACAAAATTGGGTCATTCGACAAAATCAGTCTTCAAAGGTAACTGTGATATTGCCCATGGAACATGACAGCTCATAATTGCTGGAGGCATTATTGTTGAGTGTCTTCTCGTATTCCAATCCCCCGTATCCCTTGTCTCCTATGGAGATACTGCCCATACTGCCATCCAGGGAATAATTGTGCTTCTGTTCGCTATCAATGAAGGCAAAGGTCAGACTTCCCATGCCGCAATCAGCAGTCAGATCACCACGAATGACGCCGGAGTAATTAAGCTCTCCCATCCCCACTTCAAAGGAAGCGTTCTGCAAAGTACAGTGGTTGAGGTCTATGATTCCTGCACCAAGGTTCACATCGGTAGTAGCAGCAGATACATTGGACAGGGTGATGGAGCCAGCACCTGCATCGAGTATGAGAGAATCTGTTGTAAGAGAATCCCACTCCAGATTACCGGCGCCCAGAGAAATAGTGACATCAGTAAATTCCAGATCAGATGGCAGGCGAAGAGTCAGTTTATTATGCCTGTCACCAAAGTTTATGCTGGAGCCATCGAACCCGATCACATAGAAAGTGCTATTCTCTGTGTAATATTGATACGTATCACTGCTTTCTGCAACAATCTGAAAATAGTGATTGTCAGAAGACTGTTCGATAATGTATTCACCACCGCCAAGATCTATATTAATGTGCTTGATCTTAGAGGCATCAGCTGCCTCATTGTCTGTCCTTGAACCTGAATAAACGGGATATTCGTCATTGAAATCAAAATGAACGATACGATTATCCACATGGAAAGCAGAATGAGAGGTATCTGAATTATTAAAATGAAATAAGCTGACCAGCTCCGAGATATTACCGGATTTCACATCATTGTGAAAAGAGGAACCGCCAACAAATGTACATATGACTAAAATAACAGCACCTGCTGCAAAAAGAATACCCGCCGTAATCAGAGCATTTTTATAAAACTTTTTCATGCTTGCGCCTCCTTATTTCTGGAAAACAGTTTGTGAAATACTTTGCCTACGCCTGTGGCACACCAGGGGATGACTGTGGCACACAGCCAGACTCCAAGGACTATGAAAAGGATGCCTATAGCGGCGACCAGCAGTCCGGCGCCTAACAGGGAAAAGGCAACCAGCAGTGTGGATTTGAACAAACATACAATTGCTGCAATGAATAGACTAATACCTACAAGTACACATCCGATGCCGCCAAACAAGGCACCTATCAGAATGCCTGCTAAAGTAGCAAATACCGCAATTATAATTGGAAACCAGAGGGGACTTAACACAACGGCAAGTATAACGGCAAGAATAATAACGGTTGAATCTGTTCCTTTTGCATGAGTCTGTTGATTGGACTGAGCCTGGCTTGCATATTGGGGGGTGTCTGCAATTGGTGCAAGGGGCTGTCTGGAAGATCGGTAATCTGAATCTACCTTAATGGCAGCAGCAATCTCTTCCGGTGAGCCTAATTCCTGCATAATGGCTTCTTCATTTTCAAGTCCGGCATCTTCAATATATTCACGATAATAGGTGAGCGCTTCATCACGTTCTTCAGGTGGGATATCAGCAAGCAGCTGCGCCAGCCGGTCTATAAATTCATTTTTACTCATGGGTAATACCTCCCTCAAATACACTTGTTATTTTGGATGAATAATTGATCCATTCAGTCTCATACATCTGCAGCTGTGTAATACCTTTGTCAGTGATGCGGTAATATCGCCGGTTACGCCCTGCGCATTCTTTATCGTAAGTACTCAGGCATTCATCCTTCTGTAGACGTCTAAGAACCGGATACAGGGTTGATTCACTTAATTCAATAACTTCCCGTACATCCTGTGTGATCTTATATCCGTAGGTTCCCTCCGGGTCTTTGGAGACAACGGCAAGGACAATGGCATCCAGCAGTGTGGAACCTGTATTAAATACCATGGACTCATCTCCTCTATATTGCACGTATAATATTGTATAATATTATATGTTGTATAATATTGCTTGTGCCTATACTATACAGCGTATAATATAGATTGTCAATGGTATTTTTTCACTTGACAAAGGACTTGGGACTGCGATAGTATAATAGAAGCAAAAGGTAGTGCCAGAGAGGAGTATCTATTACCCCTTATCAGAGAGAAAGATTCATTGGCTGTAAGATCTTTTTAAGGAAAGGATAGAGAAGGTAGCTCTGAAACCGGAGTCCCGAAGTATTTATATAGCAGTAAGGATTCACGTTTCGTCCACGTTATCGGACAGGATTTTGATAGAGATCCTATAAGAGGAACAATTTATTGTTTGAACAAAGGTGGTACCGCGTTAATACGCCCTTTGCCGGATATCCGGTGAAGGGTTTTTTTGCGCGACCGAGAGGACGAAGTCCACGAGGTGCTCATTTGCGCAATTGTGTAGACTTTTTAAAAGAGAAAGGAAGAAAACCATGAGCAAAGAATTGGCTAAGACCTATGATCCACATGGACTGGAAGACAGAATTTATCAGAAATGGCTTGACAAGAAGTATTTTCATGCAGAAGTAGACAGAAGCAGGAAACCATTTACTATTGTAATTCCACCCCCAAATATTACAGGACAGCTGCATATGGGACATGCGCTGGATAATACCATGCAGGATATCCTGATTCGTTTTAAGAGAATGCAGGGATATAATGCACTTTGGCAGCCCGGTACTGACCATGCAAGTATTGCAACTGAGGTCAAGATCATCCAGAAGCTGAAAGAAGAAGGTATTGACAAGCATGATCTGGGACGTGAGAAGTTCCTGGAGCGTGCGTGGGACTGGAAGAAGGAATATGGCGGAAGAATCATCAGCCAGTTAAAGAAGCTGGGCTCCTCCTGTGACTGGGACAGAGAACGTTTCACCATGGATGAGGGCTGCAACAAGGCTGTAACAGAAGTATTCTGCAAGATGCATGAGAAAGGCTACATCTATAAGGGCTCACGTATTGTCAACTGGTGTCCTGTATGTAATACTTCTATTTCTGATGCAGAGGTTGAATATGAGGATCAGGCTGGACATTTCTGGCATATTAAGTATCCTATTCTGAATGAGGATGGAACACAGTCAGGAGAGTATCTGACTTTTGCAACAACAAGACCTGAGACTATGCTGGGTGATACCGCAGTAGCCATTCATCCTGATGATGAGCGTTATACACATCTGAAGGGCAGGAAGGTATTACTTCCTATTATGAATCGTGAGATTCCTATCGTAGAAGATACTTACGTAGATATGGAATTCGGTACAGGCGTTGTTAAGATTACACCTGCCCATGACCCTAACGACTTTGAAGTAGGTAAGAGACATAATCTGCCGATCATCAACATTATGAATGATGATGCTACCATTAATGAAAATGGTGGTAAGTTCGCAGGTATGGATCGTTATGCAGCAAGGGAAGCCATCGTAAAAGAACTGGATGAGATGGGACTTCTCGTTAAGATTGAGGATTACAGCCACAATGTAGGCACACATGACCGTTGTAAGACTACGATTGAGCCATTGGTAAAACAGCAGTGGTTCGTTAAGATGGATGAGCTGATTAAACCGGCTGTAGAGGCAGTAAAGAATGGTGAGATCAAGCTGATTCCTGAAAGAATGGACAAGACATATTTCAACTGGACTGATAATATCAAGGACTGGTGTATTTCCAGACAGCTCTGGTGGGGACACAGAATTCCTGCATATTATTGTGATAAGTGTGGTGAGATCGTTGTTGCCAAGGAAATGCCTAAGGTATGCCCTAAGTGTGGATGTGAACACTTTACACAGGATCCGGATACACTGGATACCTGGTTCTCATCAGCATTGTGGCCTTTCTCCACATTAGGATGGCCTGACAAGACAGAAGATCTGGATTATTTCTATCCTACAGATGTACTGGTAACAGGTTATGATATCATCTTCTTCTGGGTTATTCGTATGATCTTCTCAGGTTATGAGCAGATGGGTGAGAGACCATTCAAGACAGTTCTGTTCCACGGTCTGGTTCGTGACTCTCAGGGACGTAAGATGTCCAAGTCTCTGGGCAATGGTATTGATCCTCTGGAAGTAATTGACCAGTATGGTGCAGATGCCCTTCGTATGACTCTGATTACAGGTAATGCACCTGGTAATGATATGCGTTTCTACTATGAAAGAGTAGAGGCAAACAGAAACTTCGCCAATAAGGTATGGAATGCTTCCCGTTTCATCATGATGAATATGGAAGGCAAAGAAGTGACAGATGCGTCAGATTCCTTAGAGCCTGTTGATAAGTGGATCATTTCCAAGCTGAACAGTCTGGTAAAAGAAGTAACAGATAACATGGAGAACTTCGAACTGGGTATTGCTGTCCAGAAGATTTATGATTTCATCTGGGATGAATTCTGCGACTGGTATATCGAAATGGTAAAACCAAGACTGTACAATTCAGATGACACAGCTTCACAGAATGCAGCATTGTGGACATTAAAGACAGTATTGGTTGATGCGCTGAAGCTGCTGCATCCATATATGCCTTTTATCACAGAGGAAATCTTCTGCACAATCCAGTCAGAAGAAGAATCCATTATGATCTCCAAGTGGCCTGAATACAGCGAGGCACGTAATTTCGCTTCTGAGGAAAAGGCAATCGAGATCATCAAGGAAGCAGTCCGTGGTATCCGTAACGTAAGAACAGAGATGAACGTAGCTCCTTCCAAGAAGGCTCATGTATATGTAGTATCAGAGAAGGAAGACATCAGAAAGACTTTTGAAGAAGGCAGACTGTTCTTCGCAACACTTTCCTATGCTTCTGATGTATCTGTTCAGACAGATAAGAATGGAATTGCTGATGATGCAGTATCCGTAGTAATCGCCAATGCCAATATCTATATTCCTTTTGCAGAACTGGTAGATATCAAGCAGGAGATTGAGCGTCTGGAGAAAGAATCAAAGCGTCTGGATGGAGAATTGGCGCGTGTCAATGGGATGCTATCCAATGAACGTTTCTTATCCAAAGCACCGGAGAGTAAAATTGCAGAAGAAAAAGAAAAATTGTCAAAATATACACAAATGAAACAACAAGTTGTAGAACGTCTTGCACAATTACAGTAAACAATGTTACAATAGACATAGGGGGCTGATTTTGTCTCCGATGGAGGTGGTTTCAATGGTCAACAGCAAATCCTATGTCAGGATAACAGATGATAAAACAGAAGCATGGCTGTATTTGTGTGCACCTGAGGAAGGTGCGGGATATGATAAAACCGAAATCATCCAATATCTCCAGAAGAATAAGGTAGTAGCCGGGATTAATGAATCCAATGTGGCTGCTATGTGTAAAAAGAAGATATATGAACGTGAAGTTAAAATCGCTGTCAGCGAAACAGGAGAAGAAGGATGTGCCGGGCATTATGAATTCTTTTTTGAAACCGGTAAAAGAAAACCCGCAATCAGGAAAGATGGTTCAGTAGATTACAGAAGCATGAGCCTGATTCAGAATGCAGAAGTGGGAGATCTGCTGGCAAGGTATTACCCTGCCGTACAGGGAACCCCCGGCAGGGATGTAACAGGTGGCTCTCAGATGGGAGTCGTCTATAAAGAACTAAGGCCACTGGCGGGCAAAGGAATCAGTAATGAGAAGAATCCGAATGAGTATTATGCTGTCAAAGCCGGTAAAATAGAATATGATGGAGACAACAAGCTCTCTATCGTAGAAGTCCATGAAATACAGGGGGACTGTGATCTGGCAAGCAACTCTGTCATTGACTTTAATGGCGATGTCGTAATCAACGGCAATGTTGAGGCAGGCGTTGTGATCAAAGCAGGTAAGAGTCTGACTGTAGAAGGCGTTGTGGAATCTGCAACGATTATTGCGGGTGGTGATGTGTGTCTCAAGAGAGGCATGCAGGGCGCAGGAAAAGGTTCTATTACAGCAGGTGGGGATGTTTTCACAGAGTTTCTGGAATACACAACCGTAAAGACCAAGGGTAATGTACAGGCTAATGTCATATTGAATTCACAGGTTAGTGCAGACCAGAAAGTAACGCTTACTGGTAAGAAAGGTCTGATTGCAGGCGGTTCTGTCCATGGCATGCTTGGAATCAGTTGTATTACAGCAGGCAATATGTCTGAAATTAGAACAGGGCTTCATGTAGGGCTGAAGCAGGAGACAATGGAACAGCGTATTGATGTAAATGAGCGGTACAGTAAAGTGAATCAGGAGCTGGAAGATACAGTGGCAAGTATGGCTAAGATTATGCGTGTAAGACAGCAGAGTGGAGAGCTGAGTGAACCGTTGCAGAAGCATCTGGTAGAATTGAAACGCCGTAAGGACGAGATCTACACACGCTGTATGGAGATCAAGAAAGAAGCAAATGCCATGGAATCCATGGTTCTTGCAGCCAGAGAGGCGAAAATCCGTGTGGAAGGCAATATATATCATGGCGTAGTCATCAGCATTGATAATCATGATATGGTGATTAACAGGGATACGAGCTTTATGGAATATCAATGTCAGAATGGTATTATTACAGGAACTGTGGTAGTAGTATAGAATAATTTATAAATGGATGAAAATGGGGGTCGTTTTGCGAAAGGTATTTCGTGAAGCGACTTTCTGCTTAGAGCATGCAGAAATATGGAAAGGCATGGTAATTAATATGGAGTACAGAGCACATAACTATAAGGAAGCAGAGCAATATCTGAATGAAGTCCCCAGATTTACAACGAAGAATCCATTGGAAGAGACAAGGGGATTCTATCAGTATCTTCTATCGGCAGAGTCAGGAACCGGCTTGCAGGAGACACAGCTTGGCATCATCATTCATGTTGCAGGAACCAATGGCAAGGGTTCTGTATGTGCTTATATGGATTCCATTTGCAGGGAAAGCGGATATCATACGGGATTATTTACCTCACCCCATCTGGTTACTACGAGAGAGCGGTTTCGGATTGATGGAGAGATGGTCAGTGAAGAGGAATTCGTGGAAGCTTTCAACTGGCTGGCAGAACAGATTGACTGTTATCATAAACATAGGGAAAGTTATCAGCCCACTTATTTTGAACGGCTTTTCTTCATGATGCTGTGGCTTTTTACCAAAGTGGGTGTAGAAGTTACGGTATTGGAGACCGGTCTGGGAGGAAGACTGGACACGACCAATGTGGTGGAGCATCCATCCCTGACCATGATTACGGAGATTGGCATGGACCACATGGCATATCTGGGAGATACGCTGGAGAAAATTGCGGGTGAGAAGGCGGGTATCATAAAATCCGGTGTACCCGTTGTCTATATCGACAAGCGGAAGGAGACTTCTGTCGTATTTGAGCAAAAGGCAGCAGAGGTTGGCGCAGAGTGCTTTAAAGTGTCGAAAAATGCATATAAAATTAATGGAATTCAAAAAAAATGCATTGATTTTTCAGTGTGTAGTCGGTATTATGGTTATATTGGATTGCAGGCGCATACTACAGCCGCATATCAGGCTGAGAATGGGGCAATGGCAGTATGTGGGGCAGAGCTTCTAAAGAAAAAGGGAGCACTTGGAAAAATAAATCGGGAATCCATAATAAGAGGGATATACAATATGCGATGGGCAGGAAGAATGGAAGAAATCAGACCGAATGTCTACATAGACGGTGCCCACAACGAGGATGGTATCAGAGCCTTTATTGAATCGGTGATGCTGATGCATGAACAATCCCCGGTTATTTTACTTTTTTCAGCCGTTAATGATAAGAGATATGACAGTATGATAGAGATGCTGACGGGAGTAGACTGTATTGACCAGTTCTGTATCACACAGATACCCGGCAGCAGAGGAGTTAGAATAGAAGAGCTTACACAGCAGTTTGCACAGCGTACAGACAAGCCGGTGCATGCCTTTGAGGATTTTAGGGATGCATATGACTTCTGTAGAAGGGCAAAGAAAGATGTGGGAACACTTTATATAGTAGGTTCCCTGTATCTTGCAGGGCTTGCGGAGGATATATTGCAATGATTAATTTTGAAGAAGAGTTAAAAAAATTTCATCCCAGCTTAGAGGTTGAGGATGCTGAAGAGGCAATTTATAATCAGGATTTAACAGATATGGCAGATGTACTTGTAAAAATGGTAAAGGAAGCGAAGGAAGAAGAGGAGTAGAGGTACGATAGAAAATGATATGCTATAACTGTGGATGCCGTTTATCGGAGAAGAATTTTTGTACCGGCTGCGGAGCTGATGTGACTTTATATAAGAAGATTATGTTTGCTTCCAACCGTTTCTATAATGAAGGTCTGGATAAAGCATCAGTCAGAGACTTGTCAGGTGCGATTACCAGTCTTAGAGAGAGCTTGAAATTAAATAAAAACAATATCGAAGCCAGAAATCTTCTGGGACTTGTTTACTATGAGAGAGGCGAAGTGGTAGCTGCTCTCAGTGAGTGGGTCATCAGTAAAAATATCAAAGAAGATAAGAATATAGCTGATGATTATATTAATATGATTCAGAATAATCCGGGCAGGCTGGAGACCTTTAACCAGACTGTGAAGAAATACAACCAGGCATTACTTTACTGCCAGCAGGATAGTCTGGACCTGGCTGTGATCCAGTTAAAGAAAGTGTTGTCCATGAATCCGAGATTCCTGCAGGCACGCCAGCTGCTGTCTTTGTTGTATATCAACAATCAGGATTGGGACAAGGCGAAGAAAGAGCTGGATAAGTGCATTAAGATAGATGCGAACAATACAATGACACTTCGCTATATAAAAGAAGTGGAATCCATGATGCCTTCAGAAGAGGAACGTGTCAAGAAGAAGAAAGAAGCCATTGTATATCAGAGTGGTAATGACACGGTGATTCAGCCGGTAGGAAAGAAGGAAATTGTAGGTTTCCAGACACTGCTTAACATTATAATCGGTGTTGTAATCGGTGTGGGAGTCGCATGGTATCTGGTAGTGCCGGCAAGAGTACAGCATGCACAGAGTCAGGTGAATGAACAGCTCAAGTCTGTCAGCGAACAGCTGGATGCCAAGACAGTGCAGGTAGATGAACTGACACAACAGATCAATGATCTGACGAAGGAAAAGGACAGCCTCAGCAGCAGTCTCAACGAAGCACAGGGAGTTAATGTGGCTGTAGAAGCCAATACTGATCTGATCGAAGCTGCCCTGATGTATATGAATAAGACAGCAGATGAGCAGACAATAGCAGAAGAACTGGAACTGATCGATCAGGATTATCTGGATAGTGATGCAACAGAGAGCTTTAAGACGCTCTATCAGACGATTCTGGAAGCAGTGGGACCGGTTGTGGCAAAGAGCTATTACAATACAGGTTATGAAGCTTTCAGAACAGAAGAATATGATACTGCAATCGAGAATCTGGAGAAAGCATTCAAATATGATGCCACCAATGGAGAGGCGCTGTATAATCTGGCGCAGTCCTATAACAGAAGCGGAGACACAGACAAGGCTGTAGAGACATACAAGAAGGTAATAGAATTATTCCCGAACACGGAGAAAGCCAGAAAATCTGAGAATTATATCAAGGAATTGGAAGGCTGATCGACCACAGACAAATTCATAAGATACGTAAGAGGACATGCATAGAGGGTGCATGTCCTTTTTGTACGCCTTTTATGGAGAAAAGTGAAAAAAAGAGAGCAATGCCCGGGAGGTAGGAGTATGGAACAATTTGCAGTGATTGACAATTATCTGTGTATTAAAATGCCACAGGAGGTAGATCATCACGGAGCAGCAGGAATCAGGGAGAATGCAGACAGGCTTCTGTTGAATGAGAAAGTACGAAATATCGTATTTGACTTTGAAGATACGACATTCATGGACAGTTCAGGAATCGGTATTATTATTGGCAGGTATCGTAAGATATCCTGCTTCGGGGGAAAGGTATATGCAATTCATGCAGATGAAAGAATCAGGAGAATCCTGAAGGCATCTGGTATGTCGTCTATTATTGAAGTATTGGCATAATTGAGTGTGTGATGAGAAAGTTGACAGGGAGAAGAGGTTGAGAGGATGAAGAAGGAAATTCGTTTGGAGTTTGATGCAATATCGGAGAATGAGGGATTGGCAAGAGTGGTGGTAGCAGCTTTTCTGACGCAGCTGGACCCTACTCTGGAGGAAGTGCAGGATGTGAAGACTGCAGTATCAGAGGCAGTAACGAATGCAATCGTACATGGCTATGAAGAGCATGGAGGGAGGATTATATTGGAGGCTTCCCTGGAGAATGGTATATTGGAAGTTGTGATAACAGATAAAGGTGTGGGAATAGAGGATGTGGAAAGAGCCATGCAGCCCATGTTTACAACCAGAGCAGACAGTGAACGAAGTGGCATGGGATTTGCTTTTATGGAAGCATTCATGGATCGGGTACAGGTTACAAGCTCTCCCGGAGAAGGAACGAGCGTACATATGTGGAAGGCTTTTAAAGGGGCGGTTCTGATGCAGGCGACCGTGTGGAAAAGTACACAGGTGTAGGGAATGGATGAGAAGGAGCTTTTCTTACAGGCACAGAAGGGAGACAAGGAAGCAAGAGAAGCACTTTTCGAGAAAAATGCAGGGTTGATACACCATGTGATAAAAAGATATACAGGAAGAGGGTATGAAACAGAAGATTTGTTTCAACTGGGAGCAATCGGTCTGCTCAAGGCAATTGAGAAGTTTGATACAGAATATGGCGTGTGTTTTTCTACATATGCAGTGCCTATGATTGCAGGCGAAGTAAGACGATTTATGCGGGATGACGGCATGGTGAAGGTAAGCCGTGGAATCAAGGAGAATATATGGAAGCTCAACCGCACTAGAGAAGAACTCTATAACAGGCTGGGCAGGGAGGTAACACTGAAGGAATTATCCCAGGCATCAGGAGTACCAATGGAAGATGTGGTACTGGCAATGGATGCGGGAAGAGAAGTGGAGTCTATCTACAGGACGGTATATCAGTCTGATGGCAATGAAATGTATCTGCTTGACATGATCAAGGAAGGGCAGCAGGCAGGACATGGCTGCACCATGCAGGATGAGGGAGAAGGCGTGCTGGACCGGATGCTTCTGGAACAGCTTATGAACCAGCTGGATAAGAGAGAGAGGATGCTGATCCGCATGCGTTTTTATGAAAATAAGACGCAGGTGCAGGTTGCTCAAAGTCTTGGAATGAGTCAGGTACAGGTAAGCAGACTGGAGAAGAAGGTTCTCATACGGATGAGGGAATGTATGAATTAAGAGGGAATAGGACTAAAGTTTTAGAAAAAATCCGCCGATATATAATGAAAGAAGGCATGGATGCCGGAAATAGCATGTAATGATGTATGGAAAGGTTGGGTTTAGAGATGAATGGAATCAACTATAATACTTTATTAGGAAACACAGGCTTATTCTCACAGCAGACAAATACAGTTGCAGATGAGCTGAAATATAAAGGAACTTCCACAAAGGAGAAGACCACAGATAAGAAGCAGACCAATGCAGACCGTGATACAGTAGAGATCAATGGCGAAGCAGGACAGCTGCAGAAAGCCGGCTATGACAGACCTAAATGTACGGTAAGACAGCAGCAGACAAGCAAATATAAGGAAATTGATGAGAATGGAATCCAGGAAGGCGTACAGCTGAGTGATGCAGCGAAGAATCTGTTAAAAGAGCTGCAGGAGAAATACTCCAATATGGAAATCTCAGTTGCAAACTGGTCCAGCGATGAAGAACAGGATTATTATGCAAGCAAATGCACCAAGGATTACAGTGTATTGATCTCCCCGGAAGCGCTTGAGCAGATGGCAGCAGATGAATCTGTAAGAGAAAAATATGAATCCATTCTGGATGGAGCAGGTGAGAGCTCCAAGAAGATGCAGGAAGAACTGGGAGACGATGTGAAGAAGATCCAGAGCTTCACAATTACCATTGATAAAGATGGTAAAGTGTCTTATGCAGTGAAGCTGCTCCAGGATTTTGCTGAGCGTAACGAAAAACGTACAGAGGAAGCCAAGAAGGTACAGCAGGCTAAGAAAGAAGAAGAAAAGAAAGCTGACAAGAAGAAGGAAGAAGAGAAAAAGGCAGAAACGATACAGGCTGATTCCATTGAGAATCTGATTGCTGCCATCAAAGCAAAGCTTCATCCGGAAGAAACAGCTGACACAACAGATACAGAAGAAAGTACCACAGAACAGAATACAACTACAGAGGAATAAAAAATACAGGTCATGGAGTTTTTCCATGACCTGTTTCCTGTCTATAGAATTGTTTCTACATCAGGAATGAAGTGTTCCTGATTCTGTTCATCAAAAAGATAAACAGGCAAGGTGTTAGGGGCATCAGGTGTCAGAGTCAGTAAATCCTCTGGTACATGAAGAGAATAGCTCTTGCCTTCTTTAATGCGGTTGACATAATCAACGGCAGAACGAAGTGGAGTATCAAAAGCAACACCGTAGAGGTTACCACTGTCGGTATGAGCTACCAGATGAATATCAGAGCCTGCAGTCATGGGAATATGATGCTTGACTGCGTAGCGGTATGCCAGTCTGTCCTGATAGGAGGGATTGCCGGCATTGGCTACTTCAAAGGCATCACACTGAAAGGGATGCAGATCCACTCTGGAAAGATAATCTCTCTCTCGGAAAGGATGAGCCTGCACTACCAGACCACCGTATTTGTGAATCTGTTCCAGATGGGTAATGTGATCCCAGGTCATTATTTCAGGATGAGCAAGCAGCCATGCCTTGTCCAGACCGTATACCAGAAATTCATCACCATCAAAGCGGCATTCCCATCCAAAGAAAACGGAAAAGTCCTGCTTATCTCCTTCTGCTTTGGCTCTTTCGTAGGAGAGACAGTAACGGTTGACCCTTTCCTCCCAGGGAAGGGTATCAGGAATACAGGTATTGCCGTTAAAGAAGTGGTCTGTGACAAAGATGCCGCTGTAGCCAAGCTTCTTATAATAGGGAATATATTCTTCAGGCTCGCTGCATCCACAGGCGCTGGCAACACATGAGTGTAAATGGGTTTCGTATATATATGACATATGATAAATTCTCCTTGTTTGTTTAAATCTTAACAAGGCTATTTTAGCATGCCATGATGTCTTTTTCAATGGGGTACGTACATTGCAAACAATATGGAGGCATGATAAGATAGGAAAAACAGGACAGAAAAAAGAAACAGAAAAAAGAAACAGGAGTAAATAAATGATGGATCAAAATAAGACTCCCCTGTTGGATGCAATAGGAGAGTTTATTCATACGAAGCCGGCGTATTTTAGGATACCGGGACATAGATTACAGAAGGGAATCAGCAGCCGATGGACTGATAAGGTAGGTGAAGAGATCTTCGCCTATGATGTGACGGAGACACCTTATACAGATGATCTGCATCAGGCTGAGGGTGCAATCAGGGAAGCACAGCAGCTGCTTGGGGAATTGTACCATACTGACCGCAGTTTCTTTCTGGTGAATGGTTCCACCTGTGGGAATGAGGCAATGATTCTGGCGGGAGCATTGGAAGGGCAGGAAATCATGATTGCCAGAAATGCCCATAAGTCAGCCATGATGGGATTGATTCTGTCGGGAGCCAGACCAGTGTATGTGTCCCCAAAGGTATTAGGCGAATGGGGCATACAGGGTGGCATTACCCCGGAGGATGTGGAGTGTTGTTTCAAGGAGCATCCGGGATGCAGGGCTTTGTTCATGGTAAGTCCCAGCTATTATGGGATCACTTCAGACCTGAAGGCGATTGCCCAGGTATGTCATGAGCATGGTGCAATGCTGCTGGTAGATGAGGCACATGGAGGCCATGTGTATTTCCATGAAGCATTGCCACAGGGGGCTATCGAACAGGGCGCAGATATGTGCGTGCAGAGTATGCATAAGGTAACAGGAGCATTGACGCAAAGCTCCGTACTGCATGTACATTCCAGCCTGGTCGATATGGACAGGGTGACAAGTGCACTGCATATTGTACAGAGTACCAGCCCTAACTATCTGCTTATGACCTCTCTGGATTGTGCAAGATATGAGCTTGCCATGCATGGCAGGGAAATGATGCAGCAGGCCCTTGCTCTGGCGTCTTATGCCAGAGAGCAGATCAATAGGATTGCAGGCTTTGCATGCATGGGAACTGAAGTGGCAGGACAGGCTGGAATTGCAGGTCTTGATACGACCAGGCTTGTGATTACAGCAAAGAAGCTGGGATTGACAGGCTTTGATCTGGAAGAATGCCTTTTCCAGAAATATACAGTCAATATGGAGCTGGCTGACTATGAGAATGTGCTGGCAATCGTTACGTATGCCAATACCAGAGAAGAGATAGACCGCCTTATCAGTGCATGCCGCAGTATCAGTCAGAGATTATTAAGTGACACATGTGTCATAAATAGAAACTGGAAAGAGACACACAATCAGGAGATTCCATGTCAGCCACAACAGGTAATGACACCAAGACAGGCGTATTTTGCGCAGACGCAGAGAATCCCCTGGGAACAGGCGGTAGGAAGGATTGCAGGTGAGATGGTAGCACCATATCCGCCGGGAATTCCCATTCTGTATGCAGGAGAGAGAATCACGCAGGAAGTGTGGGAGTATCTGGAGCGATTCAGACAGGATAGCAGACATATGCATGGAATAGAGGATGGACAGATTACGGTAATGAAAGCAGTATCTGACGAATAGGAAAACTGCAAATGGAGATACTATCCTGTGGAAAAGAAAGAGAAAGCAGGTAGTAGCCATGGGTAATGTGACATTATATATTCAGGCAAGGCGAAATGTAGAAGCACAGGAGGATGAAGTGCTTCTGGGAGATGCTGCCAGCATTTATTGTGAGGACAGTGCCATCCGTGCAAAAGCCAATGCCATGAGGATTCATAAGTTCCATGAAGGAGGGGGCACAAGAGCTGTTATCAGTATGATGAAGATTATTGAAAAACTGACACAGATGTCACCTGGAATTACAGTGGAGAGCATTGGTGAGAGTGCTATTGTAATGGAGAAAATACCGGAGAAGAAATACAAAGGACCTCTGGTGGTATGGAAAATTATTCTGGTGGCAGCAGTGAGCTTCTTTGGAACGGCTTTTACCATTATGGCGTATCATAATGACATTGGTATCTCCAATGTATTCATGAGAATCTACGAGATTGTGACAGGGAGGGAATCAGAGGGGTGTACCACTCTGGAAATTGCATATTCCATTGGACTGTGCCTGGGAATTATAGTATTCTATAATCATGTGGGCGGAAGACGCATTACGGTCGATCCCACTCCACTGGAAGTAGAAATGCGCAATTATGAGAGAGATGTGAATACCACACTGGTTGAGACTGCAGAGCGGGAGGGAATGGAAGTTGACGTGGATTAGAGAGATTCCCCTTGCTGTATTTGGCTTCAGCTTCGGTATTATGGTTGCCGGCGGTGTGTTTACAGTGTTGTTCGTAGTAGGTCTTATTCCCAGATTTGCAGGAAGGACAGATACTGCCAGACATGAGATGTTCTATGAGGAATGTATTATAGCAGGATCAGTGGCAGGCTGTCTGTTCAGTGTATTTCAGTTCCCTTATAAGATCGGGCAGTACATGCAGAAGCTGCCCATGTGGGCATATCAGAGCCTGACAGTGCTGGCACTGGTGATTATTGGGGTGTTCTCAGGAATGTTTGTAGGCTGCCTTGCGCTTGCTATTGCAGAGATGCTGGATTCCATCCCCATATTAGCAAGAAGAATAGGCTTCCGCCATGGGCTTGGGATTGTAGTACTGGCGATAGCAGTGGGCAAGTTAGTAGGCTCGTTGTTATATTTCTGCATGAGAATCTTTGAAACTGCCCAGTAATAGGAAAAGAGTACGAGAGAAGAAGGATAAAGGAGCATAAGAAATGTCAGTCAATAAAATGTTTGCAAAATATGTATCACAGAATATTATGGGGATGATTGGAATATCCCTGTATATTCTGGCAGATACTTTCTTTATATCGAAGGCACAGGGGGCAGATGGAATCACGGCACTGAACCTGGTCCTTCCGCTGTACAGTCTGATCTTTGCCATCGGTTCTATGATCGGCGTAGGCTCTGCCACACGTTTTAAGATATTGAGGGCAAAGGCAGATGTAGAAGCAGATACATATTTTACCAATGCGTTATTCTGGGCGTGTATATGCAGTCTGCCCTTTATGCTGGCAGGCGGTATATGGGCTGACGGGATTATGGCACTGCTTGGGGCAGATGAGAGGATTATTGAGGTCGGAACCATCTATACCAGGATATTTATGCTGTTTGCGCCTTTTTTCATGTGTAATTATGTGTTCAATGCCTTTGTAAGAAATGATGGAGCGCCTTCACTGGCAATGGCTGCGACCTTGTGCAGCAGCCTGTTCAACATTGTCATGGATTATGTGCTGATGTTCCCACTGAAGCTGGGGATGGCAGGTGCGGCACTGGCTACGGCAGTCTCACCGGTGGTAGGAATCCTGATCTGTAGTATGCATTTTGGGGCAAAAGACAATACGATACGGTTCTGTCTGGTGAAGCCATCTATCCGCAGGCTGGTATTGTCCTGTCAGCTGGGCGTAGCGGCTTTTGTAGGAGAGATATCCTCCGGTGTGACGACAGCAGTATTTAACACGCTGATTCTGGGACTGGCTGGTAATGTCGGGGTGGCAGCTTACGCAGTGGTTGCCAATACTGCACTGGTAGCAGTATCTGTATTCAATGGAATTTCCCAGGGATGTCAGCCGATTCTCAGTGAATTCTATGGAAAAGGCGATAAGAAAGCGACTACAAGGGTATTACGTCTTGGTATCATACTGGCATTGATTATGGCAGCAGCGATCATTCTGGGAATTATGGCAGGTGCAGAAGGTATCGTAGCAATCTTTAATGGAGAGCAGGATGCACAGCTGGCATCTTATGCAGTGCCGGGCATTAAGCTGTATTTTATCGGATTTTTATTTGCAGGCATCAATATAGTAGGAACCGGATTTTTAAGTGCAACGGAGAAGGCTGGATGGGCTTTTGCCGCATCCATTTTGAGAGGGTTTATAGCAATCAGCGTCTGTGCAGTAGTCATGTCCATATGCTTTGGCATGGTGGGTGTGTGGCTGGCTTTTCCAGTGGCAGAACTGCTTACGGCACTTGTAACAGGACGAGGCTTATATTGTTCTCTAAAAGACGCAAAAGGTGTATAATATATAAGAAACAGGGGATAACTATGACTAAAACCGAATATAAAGAGGATAAGTCATGGATAAAAAGGTAAAAGAATTTCAGGATTATGTAGAACAGATCTCACCAAAGACGAATCTGTGGTTGCAGATGGGAAAAGCATTTGTTATGGGTGGTGTGATCTGCTGTATTGGACAGTTCATTGTAAATATGGCAATGAACCGGTTCGGACTGGATAAGGATCTGGCGGCAAGCTGGTGCTCCATGCTGTTGATTCTGCTCAGTGCGGTGCTTACAGGATTTAATCTCTATGGAGGTCTTGTAAAATGGGGCGGTGCAGGTGCACTGGTGCCAATTACCGGATTTGCCAATTCTGTAGTGGCGTCTGCCATTGAGTATAAGACGGAAGGACAGGTATTTGGTATTGGATGTAAAATATTCACCATTGCAGGGCCGGTTATTCTGTATGGAATCTTTACAAGCTGGGTATTGGGACTGATTTACTGGATATTGGGATTATGTGGAATTAGGCTGTAGCATAGCGAAGACTATGGGGAGGTACAGATGAGGAATTGTCAGGAGATTTATTTTATCGTAAATGAGGGCGCACGCACCGGAAAGGCAGCAGAGGTATGGAAGCTGGTGCGTGGGCTTCTGATAGAAAAAGGAATTGCATACAAGGCGTATGAGACGAAGCATAAGGGACATGCTACCAGCCTTGCCGCACATATTGCAGCCTTGCCACAGGATGTGATCTATCTGGTCGTTCTGGGCGGTGATGGCACAGTAAATGAAGTATTAAACGGCATTACGGATTTTGATAAGGTGAGACTGGGCGTGATACCCACAGGCTCCGGTAATGATTTTGGACGGGGAATCGGATTGCCCAAAGATCCACAGACCGCCCTGGAGAATATCTTATCCTGCATAGAACAGGAACAGCAGACAGGAAAAGCACCAGAGAGAATTGACCTGGGGCAGGTAAGCTGGCCCGGAGCAGATACCCCTAGAATCTTTGGAATCAGTGCAGGCGCAGGACTGGATGCGATTGTGTGTAAAAAGGCATTACAATCAGGATTAAAGAAGTTTTTAAATAAGATTCATCTGGGCAAGCTCACATACCTGTTACTGACAGTGCAGACACTCTTTACCATGGATACGGCACAGGTCACATATACATATTATGGAAAAGAGCAACAGGAGCAGACAGTAGATAAGAATAAAGTAATCTTTACTGCGGTCATGAACCTGAGAGCAGAGGGGGGTGGGGTTCCTATGGCGCCGCATGCCTCTTATACGGACGGGCTATTGTCTGTGTGCAGTGCTTTCGGGATTCCCAAGTGGCGCACTTTCCTGTGTCTGCCTTTTCTCGTAGCAGCCAGACATGAGAAAGTCAAAGGCTTCGACGTAGAGAATGTGCTGAGAATGGAGATTACCATGAGTAAGCCTATGGTGCTGCACGCAGACGGAGAATATCTGGGAGATGTAACACAGGCAAGCTTTGAGTGTCTGCACCATAAATTAATATTATTACAGTGATTATTAATCTGATTTTAATCTTTTTTGCATTTTTCTTTTAAAGAGTTGGGATATGATAACATCATCAACAACAAAGAAAAAAGAGAAAAAGAGAGGATAAAGAAATGGATAATTTTGAAAAGGTTGAAAAATTAAGGGAACATGCAAATGTTACGTATGAGGAAGCCAAGGAAGCATTGGAGAACAGTAACTGGGATATACTGGATGCCATGATTTATCTGGAGAAGAACGGTAAGACCAGGGAATCCCAAAGGGCAGAATATTCCACGAAGACAGAGAGATGTGTTGGTGAAGTTATAGATGATGGAAAAGAGGAACGCAGGAGCAATTTCAAGGATTCCATGCATCGGTTCGCCAAATGGTGCAGTCATATTCTGGACATGGGCAATTCCAACAGCTTCTGTGTAGAGAAAGACGACAAGGAAATATTCAGAATCCCAATCACTGTATTGGTATTGCTTCTGCTCTTCGCATTCTGGGTAGTACTCCCATTGCTTATCATTGGATTATTCCTGAATATGCGATATCATTTTCAGGGACCGGACATGCATGCAGTAGATCTGGATATTAATAAGGCAATGGATTCAGCAGCGGAAACAGCTGAGAATATTAAGAACGGATTCAGTCAGGCAGTATCTAAGGACGAGAAGTAAATAAAAGGGCAAAAGGCGCAGGGACTGCGCCTTCTTTGCATAATGAAAGGTTTGGTTCATATATGGATAACAACAGGATTTTGATTGTAGAGGATGAAGAAAAGATTGCCAGATTCCTGGAGCTGGAGCTTCGGCATGAGGGCTATGAAGCAGATAAGGCATCCAATGGCAGGGAGGGACTGGATAAGGCATTGACAGGACAGTATGCACTGATGGTACTGGATGTCATGCTTCCTGAATTAAATGGTTTTGAAGTGCTGCGCAGACTTCGTAAAAATTCTGACATGCCTGTCATTATGTTAACTGCAAGAGATACTGTCATGGATAAGGTGGCAGGTCTGGATGGTGGTGCAGACGACTATATGACCAAGCCTTTTGCCATAGAAGAACTGTTGGCGAGAATCCGCCTGGCACTGAAGAAGAGGAAGAATACAGGAGTCATACAAAAAGGAAGCCAGTTGACATGTAAGGGACTGAATATGGATGTACAGCGATACGAAGTTACCTATGGAGAGGACAGAATTGAACTTACTCACAGGGAGTTCGAGCTGCTTCGTGTATTGTTGGAGAATAAGAATATCGTCATTTCCAGAGAAACACTGCTGGAGAAGGTATGTGGATATGATTATCTGGGAGAGACAAATATTATAGACGTATATGTGCGGTATCTGCGCAGTAAGCTGGATGATGTGTATCAGGTGAAATGGATACAGACAGTGCGTGGTGTAGGATATGTAATCAGAGATGATGAGTGAGGATATCCATGAATGAGAGGAAAGAAGAGAAGAGAGTAACATCCATAGCAAGGAAGATCAATCTGCAGAATGTAGGCTCTATGCTGTTAGCATATCTGTGGGTGGATATACTGGTCTGCATTGTGCTGGCAGCGGTGATGATCTATGGACTGGATGTACAGCTGGCAGGACGATTCGATATTACATATGCAAGAAAGCTTATGATAGAGACTTCTGTCTGGGATATGGTCTATCAGGTAGGACATAAAGGAAGCAACGTCTATTATCTGGTAGAGATAGGTCCATGGCTGATACGGTTCATGATAGGTGGATGCGTCGTCCTGGTCTGGGAACTGGTGGAGATTATCAAGAAACTGATGCGAGGTACGTATTCTGTACGTAGAGAGCTTCGCCCTTTAAATGAGCTTGCAGCGAAGGCACAGGAACTGAGTGAAATGTCTTTTGATGAATCTGCCTTTGATGAGAGCAAATATCATGATCTGGAGGATGCCATCAGCAGCCTTAAAGTAGAAAGGGAAGATGCAAAGATCCAGATGCATGACAAAGATCTGGCTGGTATTGAGAATGCACTGAATGATCTGTTGGAACGTATGCGTGCTTCTTACAAGCAGCAGGTACAGTTTGTATCAGATGCTTCCCATGAGCTGCGTACACCAATCGCAGTTATTCAGGGATATGTCAATATGCTGGACCGGTGGGGAAAGGACGATCAGGCAATACTGACAGAGTCCATTGAAGCAATTAAGAATGAGTCAGAGCATATGCAGAAGCTCGTGGAACAGCTTCTATTCCTGGCAAGGGGAGACTCCAACCGTCAGACACTGGATATGAAGTCATGCAGTCTTAACGATATCATGAGAGAAGTCTATGAGGAATCTGTCATGATTGATGAGAAACATCACTACCGTTATGAGGAAAAAGGCAATGGCTACGTATGGGCTGATACAGACATGTTGAAGCAGTCTGCCAGAATTCTGATTGACAATGCGGCAAAATATACGCCACAGGGAGAAGACATAGTAATTCGTGTGGGGCTGCTTACTGATGATAAAGTAACCAATGCCCCTTTCTATGAGATACAGGATAATGGAATTGGCATGGCACAAAAGGATGTGGAGCATGCCTTTGACAGATTCTACCGTGCAGATGCGGTACGCAACAGTAAGACTGGAGGAACGGGGCTTGGACTGTCTATTGCCAGGTGGATTATTGAGAAACACCATGGTTATGCCCAGATTGTAAGCAGAGAGGGACTGGGTACGAGATTTACAATTATTTTGCCGCAGAATCCCCAAATGGGGAGTTGAAATTGGTGTATTTCATGATACACTAAAGATATACGACAGGGGAGAACAAAAAGGAGGAATCAGGAATGAATCGTAAATGGGCGAGAGTCAATTACCAGCCGGGAGTAGGCTTGGGAGAAAATGGCGCAAGAGTCACAGCAGACAAGGAACATATCACTTTGTCAAAGGACGCTGCCAAGGAAGGCATGGTATTGTTAAAAAACGAGCAGCATGTACTGCCATTACAGACAGGAGCTAAAGTTGCACTCTTTGGCAAGGCAACCTTTGATTATGTAAAAGGTGGCGGCGGCAGCGGTGATGTTACAGTTGCCTATACCAGAAATCTCTATGAAGGGATCAAAGCTTTAAAGGGAAAGATCAGTGTATATGAAGAACTGGCTGACTTCTATCGTGAGAATGTGAAGGAACAGTACAAGGCAGGCAGAGTACCGGGCATGACCATAGAACCACAGGTTCCACAGGAGCTGTTACAGAAAGCAAAAGCATATACTGACACAGCTGTCATTTCTATCTGCCGATTCTCAGGTGAAGGCTGGGACAGAAAGAGTATCGTAGAGACAGAGAATAAGAATATCTGGGCAAGCGAGGAAGAAATGGCACGCCGCAGCGCGGAGATTTTTGAAGATGGTGACTTTTATCTGACTCATGCAGAGCAGGAAATGGTGAATACGGTAAAGCAGAATTTTGCCAGGGTCATTGTTGTTATGAATGTAGGCGGTATGGTAGATACTTCATGGTTCCATGATGATGCACAGATACAGAGTGTGTTAATGGCATGGCAGGGCGGTATGGAAGGTGGTCTTGCTACAGCAGAGTTACTTGCAGGAGAGGGCAATCCCAGTGGTAAGCTTTCTGATACCTTTGCCAGAGAATTAAATGACTATCCGTCTACTTATAATTTCCATGAGTCAGAGAAGTATGTAGAATATACAGATGATATTTATGTTGGATACCGCTATTTCGAGACGATACCGGGAGCAAAGGAGAAGGTCAATTATCCGTTTGGCTTTGGTTTATCCTACACACAGTTCACATTGGGCGAGAGCCAGATCAGCATAGAAGGGGATCAGATCCGGTGCATGGTATCTGTGACGAATACAGGAGCTATGGCTGGTAAGGAAGTCGTACAGGCATATTATGGTGCACCACAGGGCAAGCTTGGTAAGGCAGCCAGAGTACTGTGTGCTTTTGCCAAGACCAGATTGTTACAGCCTGGAGAGACACAGCTTATGACACTGTGCTGGAAGATTGCAGATATGGCATCCTATGATGATTGTGGTAAGGTCTGCAAGTCTGCGTATGTACTGGAACAGGGAGAATACAGATTCTACATTGGTACATCTGTGAGAGATGCAGTGGAGAATGCAACCGTGTATACAGCAGCAAAAGACATCGTGACACAGCAGCTTACTTCTCGTCTGGCACCCACATCTTTGACAAAACGTATGCTGGCAGACGGTACTTATGAAGAACTGGAAACAACAGAACCGGTAGATACAGATGCCAATGAGCTGGAGAAGATGACGACAGAGGAAATGGAAGCCTTTGCGCCAAAGACAGAAGGACGGGCAAGATGGCGCTTATGGGGAGATAAGACACCGGATAAGCAGCATCATTTTCTGATAGAAGTTGCAGAGGGTAAGATTACATTAGAGGAGTTCATGGCACAGCTGTCTGATGAGCAGTTAACAGAATTATTAGGTGGACAGCCTAATACCGGTGTTGCCAATACCTTCGGCTTTGGTAATCTTCCTGATTATGGCGTACCCAATATTATGACTGCGGATGGACCTGCAGGACTTCGTATCAATCCTGAATGTGGTGTATGCACAACAGCATGGCCCTGCTCTACCCTGATCGCCTGCACCTGGAATCCGGAAGTGGCACAGAAGGTAGGTGCTGCAGGTGGTGCAGAAGTAAAAGAGAATAATATTGCAGTATGGCTGACACCGGCTGTAAATATCCATAGAAGTCCTCTGTGCGGACGTAATTTTGAGTATTATTCAGAAGATCCTTATCTGACGGGTAAAATGGCATCTGCCATGGTCAAGGGTATTCAGAGTAATCATGTTGGTGCAACAGTGAAGCATTTTGCATTGAATAATAAAGAAACGAACCGTAAGAACAGTGATTCCAGAGCATCAGAGAGAGCGATTCGTGAGATTTATCTGAAAGCCTTTGAAATCATTGTAAAAGAAGCAAATCCATGGGCTATCATGTCTTCTTATAATATTGTAAATGGCAGAAGAACCTCAGAGAATCATGAATTACTGACAGATGTACTTCGTGGTGAATGGGGATTTGAAGGTGCTGTTACGACTGACTGGTGGACCAACGGGGAACATTATAAGGAAGTGGCAGCAGGCAATGATATCAAGATGGCAACCGGATTCCCGGAGAGATTGATGGAAGCCTTACATAAGGGGATCATCACAAGAGCAGAGCTTGAAACCTGTGCTAAGAGAGTACTGAACCTGATATTGAAAGTTGATTAATAAGGGCAATCAAAAAGGAAGCTTTCCATTTGGAGAGCTTCCTTTTGTTATACTAGATTTCATAATCCATGCAGACACGAACCTTGGTATAGGGTCTGACTTTACCGTCAGCAACCTTTACATGTTCCGGGTGTACTGCATAATTCTTCAATGCTTCTGCATCTGTAAAAGTTGTATCCAGCATCACATCTGCATTGGAAGAGGGAAGGCAGTCAATATTGACATGAACATCAGTTAATCCCTCGATTTTGCCTTTTAATCCTTCCAGACCGGCTTTGATGCCGGCCTTGACCTCTGCCTTTTGTTCAGCGGTCAACTCATCTTTTAACTGCCATAATATAATATGCTTAACCATGTATATCTACTCCTATAATAACTGGATTCCATGTTTCTCACATTCAGCTGCCATTTCATCAGGCCACAGAGAACACTGTACTTCGCCGATATGTGCTTTTCTCAAGAAGAACATACAGATACGTGACTGACCGATACCACCGCCGATGGTGAAAGGAAGTTCTTCATTGATAACAGCCTGCTGATAAGGAAGAGAAGCTCTCTCTTCACAGCCTGCTTTCTTTAACTGGGATAACAATGCATCCTTGTCAACACGGATACCCATGGAGGATAATTCCAGAGCGATATCCAGAACCGGATAATATACTACGATATCTGCGTTCAAAGACCAGTCATCATAGTCCGGTGCACGACCGTCGTGAGGTTCTCCATTCTCCATAGCATCACCGATCTGCATGATGCAGACAGCGCCTTTTGCCTTTGCAATATAGAATTCCCTTTCCTTAGGTGTGTAGTCAGGGAAGATCTCAGCCAATTCCTGGGTTGTTACAAAGAAAATATCATGAGGAAGGATCTCTTCGATATAATCATACTGAATTGCCATGAATTTCTCTGTCTTACGAAGGCACTTGTATACAGTCTTTACAGTTTCCTTCAAAATATTAAGATTACGTTCATCCTTTGTGATGACACGCTCCCAATCCCACTGGTCCACAAAGATGGAATGTGTATTGTCTGCTACTTCATCACGACGGATGGCATTCATATCGGTGTAAATACCTTCGCCATATCCAAAGCCGTATTTCTTGAGCGCGTATCTTTTCCATTTGGCAAGAGACTGTACGACTTCTGCTTCTCTGCCGTTCTGTTCCTTAATATCAAAGGTAACAGGGCGCTCCACACCGTTCAGGTTATCATTCAGACCTGAGGTGGGATCTACAAATAAAGGGGCAGATACACGGGTCAGATTCAGACGTTCAGCCAGAAGATTCTGGAAGAAATCCTTTACGGTCTTAATGGCAATCTGGGTATCATGCAGATTCAACGCAGAATGATAATTCTTGGGAATCATTAAGTTATCCATATATATTTCTCCTCTCATTACGAGTGTATTCAAACAAAATTGGAACTATCCAGAAGCACATTCGCATAGCGCTGAACAGTTCCAATTTATTATAACACGCATGATTGCAAATTCAAGAAGTTTGCATGATTTCTTACCATAATTAGTTATTTGCAGAACGATGTACTAGGGACGCTGACCAAGACCACCTTCCAGGGTAAGTGTCTCACCAGTCATATACTTGAAGTCAGGAGATGCCAGTTGTACGCATACTCTGCCAATCTCAAGTTCGGCATCACCGAAATGTCCTGCGGGTGGAGTATGCACATTTTTCTCAAAAGCATCAGGATAGGCTTTCTGGAACTGTTCAAGCTGTGCAGTCCATGCCAGAGGGCAGATGATATTGACGTTAATGCCGTCTTTTGCCCATTCTGTAGCTGCAACTCTGGTCAGACCGCGGATGCCTTCTTTGGCAGCGGCGTAGGCGCACTGACCGAAGTTACCGAACAATCCGGCACCGGAGGCAAAATTGATGACGCTGCCTTTGGTCTTAGCCAGATGCGGGTAGCAGGCTTTCATATAGTAGAAAGCAGCATAGAGTCCTGAATAAAGGGCAAGATTGAACTGTTCTGTCGTATGCTCTGCCAGAGGAACTCCGGAAGCGGATGCCTGGGCATTATTAATGAGGACGTCGATGCGTCCAAATTCTTTGATGGTCTCTTCTATTACATGATTTACTACGGCTTCGTTATCAGCGCCTGCATTGACGTCTGCCTGTACTGCCAGTACTTTAATGGAGTAGTTCTTCTCCAGTTCTTCTTTGGCGGCTTCCAGTTTGGCAACATTTCTGCCTGTAATGACGAGGTTGGCACCTTCTTTGGCATAGGCGGTGGCGATTCCATATCCAATAGAACCGCAGCGTCCGTCACTTAATACGACGCGTCCTGCACCTGTGATAATGGCTGTTTTTCCTGTTAAAAATCCCATGTGTAATCCTCCTGTTCAAGTGGGTAAAGTGGGAGCGAAACGAGGTTGCGGAGAGGAACGAAGTGCCTGCTTATGCATTTGTGAAAGCAGCATAGCAGTGCATACAATTCTGTATCCGTAAACGGGCGTTTCGCGGTGATTATAAAGATATAATTTGTATCATTTGCTGCTATATAGATTATGCGCTAATCTATGATTTCATTATACGAAATAAAAGGGGAAAAATCCAGTAGGTAGGGGAGAGAGGGGATTGGGAAAACAAAAATTTAATTTGACAATATTTCAGGATGAAATAAGATGTATATAGAAAGTGTATGAAAATGATGTATGAGTGAACAGAAAGACGAGGGTACAAATATATGCCATATATAGAATTTAATCATATTGTAAAAGAGTATGGAAGTGGAGAGGCATCTATTAAAGCGTTGGATGATGCAAGCTTTTATGTAGAGAAGGGCGAGCTGGCGGTGATCCTTGGCTCATCGGGAGCTGGGAAGACGACAGCCCTTAATATTCTTGGGGGAATGGATACTGCCAGTGCAGGTCAGATCATTGTGGATGGAAATGATATTACACAATATAATAAAAAACAACTGGTAGGGTATCGGCGTAATGATATCGGATTTGTTTTTCAGTTCTATAATTTAGTGCCGAATCTGACTGCTTTGGAGAATGTTGAGCTGGCGGCACAGGTATGCAGGGATTCACTGGATGCGGCACAGACTTTGGAAAAGGTGGGACTGGGAGCGAGAAAGAATAATTTCCCGGCGCAGCTTTCCGGTGGAGAGCAGCAGAGAGTGTCTATTGCCCGTGCACTGGCAAAAAATCCCAAGCTGCTGTTGTGTGATGAACCGACAGGGGCACTTGACTACAATACGGGTAAGCAGATATTGCAGCTTTTACAGGACACTTGCAGAAAAGACAATATTACAGTGCTTCTTATCACACACAATTCAGCCTTGGCGCCAATGGCAGACAGGCTGATACGCTTCAAGAGTGGCAAAGTAACACAGATGACAACCAATGAACATCCAACACCAATCTCTGAAATTGAATGGTAAAGGGGAAACATATGATGAATAAAGCATACAGTAAGGATATCTGGCGGACGGTCAGAAGAGAGAAGAAGAGGTTCGGTTCATTGCTGCTGATTACGGCACTTGGTGTTACGATGCTGAGTGGGCTTAGGGCGGCGTGTTCAGACCTGAGACATACAGCGGATGCATTTTATGATGGTCAGAATTTATATGATATCAGTATTGTATCGACCATGGGACTGACCGCAGAGGATGTGGAAGCATTACAATCCATGAAGGGGATTGCGCAGGCAGAAGGTGCCTATAGTGAGGTTGTGCAGGTAATGCTGGAGAATACAGATGGACAGGACTCGCAGGTTCATCAGAATAAGACAGCACAGATCAAAACGCTTAGTTCCGGTAATCTCAACCTGCCATATATCATTGAGGGATGCCTGCCTGAAAAGGTGGATGAAATTGCTGTCACCGAGAATTACCTTACCCAGTCTGGAAAGAAAATAGGTGACACACTTGTCATAAATGAAGAACCGGGGGAAGACGAGGAGACGAATTTCCTTCAGACAGAATATAAGATTACAGGCTGCATTGTAGATCCCATGGATGTGGACAGCCATGAGGGTGTCATGTCCTTTCGTTCCACAACAGCGGCTGAATACACGTTTTATGTGATGCCGGAGGCAGTGGAGAGTGATGTTTATACAACGATTTATCTGACTGTGAAGAATGCAAAGGATGAACTTTGCTATTCAGATGCATATGAAGGATTAATAGAGGAGCAGATTACAGCCATTGATACCGGAGTAAAAGATAAAAGACAGCAGGCACGTTATGACAAGCTGACAGGCGATGCCGGTAGGGAGCTGGAAGATGCGGAGGCTGAAGCTGATGCAGAGTTCGATAAAGCACAGCAGGACATAAATGAGGCAAAAGTGAAACTGTCTGAAAGTAGACAGCAGCTTGAAGCAGCCGCAGCTTTTCTACCATCTGAAGAGTTGGCAGTGCAGCAAAGCACATTGGATGAGGCGCAGAAGGAGTTACAGGAGAATGAACAGAAGCTTGCTGAAGAAATGGCAAGGGCGAGGCAGCGGTTTGATGATGCAAGAGCAGATATAGAAGCAATAGAGATGCCACAGTGGTACATTCAGGACAGGAGTGCACTGAGTGGATATATGAATGTGCAAAGTGATGCAGATTGTATTGAAGCAGTGGGAACAGCTTTCCCGATTCTGTTCCTGACCGTAGCTATCCTGATCAGTCTGACTACGATTACCAGAATGGTAGAGGAAGAGCGGGGACTGATTGGAACCTATAAGGCACTGGGCTTTACAGACAGGGAGATTCGAAGAAAGTACCTGTTATATGCGGCAATAGCCTGTATACTTGGAGGTATTCTGGGGGATATATGTGGATTTGTAGTATTGCCTGCTATTATCTTTAGAATATTTGGAATCATGTATCAGCTGCCCTGGTATCTGTATGAATTTGACATGCTGTATGGATTAGGTGGAATCGCACTGTTTGCAGCAGGCATTATAGGAGCAACCTGGATATCCTGTGAAGCAGAGCTCAAGCATACACCGGCTTCCCTGATGCGGCCAAAGGCACCAAAGTCGGGGGCAAGAATCTTTCTGGAGAGATGGAAGCTTGTCTGGGGCAGATTGTCTTTTCTGAATAAAGTAACAGCCAGAAATCTGTTCCGCTATAAGAAACGTATGCTTATGACAATCGGCGGGATTATGGGCTGTACGGCACTTGTGCTGTGTGGCTTTGTAATCAAGGATTCAGTTACTGCATTATGTGAGAATCAGTATGGTCATGTATATCGTTACGATATGCTGGCAGCTACAACAGATTCTGCTTATGATGATTTTTTAAATAAAATCGAAGAAATGACACAAGTGTCAGATTATATCTCGCTTAGAATAGAGACTGTGAAGGTAAAGAATCAGGGGGAAGAGCTGTCCATACCGATGTATGTCATCCCGGATGAAACAGAGTATACGGACTATATCTGTCTGGAAGACCCACAGGGGGAAAAGGCCTCTCTTGCTTCAAAAGGCATTACGATTACGCAGAATGCGGCTAATGTGCTGCACTTTGATGAGGGTGATGTTGTACAATTGCAGAATCTCAAGCTGGTGCAGGAGGATGTGGAGGTCGTTGGTACAGTACGCAACTATATGGGAAATACAGTGTATATCACACAGACTGCCTATGAGGATATCTTTGGGGAATATGTACCCAATGGTGTATTGATGCATATCAGTGAGGATTGCCGGGATCAGGCGGCTTTTGCCGATGAGCTGGAAGAAATAGACGGCGTACAGTCAACCATGAGTGTTGCAGAGATGAAGGATAACTTCTCCGTATCTGTTCTGATCATTAATGTGGTGGTCTATATTATCATTATTATGGCTGCCGGGCTGGCTCTGGTGGTGCTGTTTACCCTGGCAACTACCAACATATCCGAGAGGGAGAGAGAGCTGGCAACGATTAAGGTGCTTGGATTCTATGATGCGGAAGTACATTTATACGTCAATAAAGAGACGCTGATTTTGACAGGGATAGGCATTCTGCTTGGACTTCCACTGGGCAGTGTACTTGGAAGTGCCCTGACCCGTGTATTGAATCTGCCATCCATTTATTTTGCAGTTACGATCAGACCGGTCAGTTATGTATATGCGGCTGTTTTGTCTTTTGGCTTTGCATTACTGGTAGATTGTCTGACAGACAGGACACTTAACCGCATTGACCCGGTAGAGGCTCTCAAGAGCGTGGAATAATGCCGGAATTTCTGGAACTTGGCAAGGCATATACAGGGGAGTACAGGGCAGGTGAAGACCCGGACAGACCGGTATTTTGCGCTTATACCAGTGGTTCTACAGGGGTATCCAAGCTGGTTATCCATTCGTCCTCCAATATTGTGGCAATTGCCTATCAGATGTCTATTTTCGTTCCACCATCCCAAAAGCAGGAGAAGTGGTGGCTGCCGATATTAACACCTGCCCTGATCGCAGCGACAGTATCCATGACCGTATTCCCGCTTTCTACAGGACTTTGTGTGATATTAGATCCATTCTGCCCATTGGAAGACATTGATGTGCAGTTTATGAAATATAAGCCTAACTTCTGGGCTTTGATTCCAATGTTTTGCGAAATTCTGATGAAGAGCACCAGAATTCCTGATGACTATGATATGTCACATCTTAGAAGCATAGGAACAGGTGCAGAGCCCATGAATGAACGAAAGAGCAGGGAAGTAGAAGCATTTTTCCATAAGCATAATTGTATGGCTGCATTAAGTGCCGGTTATGGACAAAGTGAGGGCTGCTCCAACTTTACATTGCCCAATCCGCTGTTCCCATTAACGGATGGCTGTGTAGGTATGCCAATGCCTGCAACTGTTCTGGCAGTATTTGATCCTGAGACATTGGAAGAGAAGTCTTATGGAGAAATCGGCGAAGTATGTATGAACGGACCTGCCAAAATGCTGCACTATGGCGGCTTTTCCGCCGGTAAACTTACAGAAAGAACGTTGGTAATGCATCCGGATGGTGAGAGATGGCTGCATACAGGAGATATGGGATATATCAGTGAGAATGGTATCGTATATATTCTGGGCAGAGGTGATGTGAAGCGTTATGGTGGTGGAACACTGTATATGATGCGCATGGAGAGCCGTATGGTAGAAGCTCCCGGCGTAAAAGACGGCTTCTTCTGCTTTGTTCCAGATGCGGAACATGAGGGATATTCCGTACCGTATCTGTTCGTCATTCTGGAAGAGGGTAAGAGCCTTGATGAGGTAAAAGACGGTATTCTGGAGACATTAGAGCCTTTTGAGTATCCTGTAGAGATTCGTCTGTTGACCGAGCGCCCATATTTCCATTTCAAGACAAACAGAAAAGAATTGACCGAAGAGATTTTAAAAGAAAGAAAGTAAATATAATCGGACGCTTGCCATGTATATGATGAGATAGTTCGGACATCATAAAAGGGATGCAACATTTTCTATAAATTGTTGCATCCCTTTTGCTTTACACTATATATATCGTCACATCTAACAGAAACTTTAGTGCGCATTTCAAATTTTTTCAAAAAATGACATATTCTGTCTTATTTCGTTGTACTACAAAAACTCCGCCATATGCAATGCCGCAGAAGTTATTATTGTAATATTTTATAATTATTCAGAATCATGAAACAGCGATTTCGTGCTTATTCAAATCAAGATACTTCGATATATTTTATCTTTGTCATCCTGTTCAATACACAGATATCGTTTGGTAATGTCAAAGGAAGAATGGTTATAGATGAGCATAATTACAATAGGATCAGCCCCTTGTTTCCATGCACGGTAGCCAAAGGTCTTGCGCAGGGAATGGCAGCTGACCTTTTCCTGTATTTCTACAGATTCAGCAGCGTTTCGTATCATACGATATACCTGATAGCGTGACAGAGGACGCTGGCTGACATATGGACTTGGAAAAAGATAGGGATTTCCAGCCTTATAGGCAGCAGATTTTACTAGAAAATGACGGTAAAGATTCAAGGCTTTACGGACTTCGCGGTTAAGCAGGATTCGATTGATTTTTCCTGTCTTTTGTTCTTTTACAACGATATGTTCACGAACCTTGTTATGGTCATAGACCATTTCACTGGTCAGGCTCAGAATATCGCTGATTCTCAGTGCAGTGTTCAATCCAAGCACAATAATTGCATAATTGCGTGGGTTGGGCTTCTGCGTCTTATAAAAATTCTTAAATTTCTGTAGAGATTCCTTATCTCTGATTGGTTGTGTCGTACTCATATACTCCTCCTTGTGGGTATCTGCATGGATATGCAGACAGCCGCTCCTTCAGCTTTTCCTATTTTTGTATTTAGTAATTAAATACAGTCTTATTCTGATAATAGATTACGTAATAGCAGGATGCAACAATTTATAGAAAAAGTTGCATGTGCTCCGAACGCAGGGAGGCACGGAAACGATGGCTTTTCAGGGCAGGAACGGTGAATGGTCCACAGTCGGCTCTGGCTGGCGCATTTCGAAAGAACAAGGAAACCGATAAGGGAGCTTATCGAACAGTCAGGAAGGAGGAGCAGTATTGCTTAGATTATCCGTACAGAAGAATGAATATATCATGGTGGGCAAAGATGTGAAGATCACATTCCTTGGTGGAGTGAAGAATCAGGCACACATCATGATCGATGCCCCTAAGGAGATCAATATCGCCAGAGGACGTGCGATTGAGAAAAGGGAATCCAGAACAAAAAATCTGGAATAACAAGGGTAATAACCGGAGGCTGACGCAATGGGAGTGAGCGCGCGCAGACTGTTGATAGTGAGTCTTCGGATATTATAAATAGGAAGTTTGGATACTCACCAAAGTTCCTGACAACTGAATAAGGGAACAAAGAAAAGGCGGTAAAACGGATTTTTATCGCGACAGCAAACCGGAGTCGGGGGATTCTCCCAAGACCTCGGTTAACACATGGAGGTAAAATGATATGGTAGTACAACACAATTTAACAGCAATGAATTCTAACAGAATGTTAGGCATCACACAGGGTACATTATCCAAGTCTACAGAGAAGCTTTCTTCCGGTTATAAGATTAACCGTGCAGCAGATGATGCAGCAGGATTATCTATTTCTGAAAAGATGAGAAAGCAGATCCGTGGTTTAACACAGGCATCTACAAATGCTGAAGATGGTATCAGCGCTGTACAGACTGCTGAAGGTGCACTTCAGGAAGTACAGGATATGCTGCAGAGAATGAATGAGTTATCAGTTCAGGCTTCTAACGGTACATTATCAGAGTCTGACCGTCAGGATATTCAGAATGAAGTTGACAATCTGGTAACAGAAGTTGACCGTGTATCTGAAACAACCAAGTTCAATGAGACATATCTGTTGAAAGGTGATAATACTGTAGATAAGAAAACTACATATGAGTACAATGATGTTAAGTTTGCATCAGATACAGTTTTGTATGATTCAACTGGAACAGAAGTAAAAAAAGGAACAGTATTAAGTAAGAATTCAGATTATTTTACTGATAGAACAGCTGCTATTGTTGCAGGTGAAAAATTAGATGGTGCTAATGCTGCAGATTTAAAATTATTGACTGCAAAACAGGTAACTTTTGATAAAGCAGTATATACAGCGGATAAAGATGGAAATGTAACATACGTTAAAGCTGGAACAAAAGTAGATGTAGGAACTGTAGTATATGCAGATGCTATAAAAGCTTCGTCAAAGGATAAAGCGCAAGGCTATGAAATTAAAGAAGCTGATTTTGAGAATCAGGCAGATGCATACGGTAATGGTTTGGCTAAGCAGATTACAGATTCGGCCAATAATCAGGTAGATCTTAAGGTAAAGGTTGCTGTAGCGACATCATCTATTAGCCTTTATACAGCAGGGGCTGTTGCAGGAACAGTGAATACATATGCAGCTGGGGAAAATATCGAGGTACTTGATAATGCTGGAACTAACAAGTTGAATACTTATGCAAAAGCAGTAGAGTACACAGGTGCAAATAAGATTGACGTAGCAAACTATAAAGATTATGGTAATGCAGTACAGTTAATGGATAAAGATGGCAATGAAATTGCTGAAAATGGTCTTTATAGTTACTTTGACAAAGATGGTAAATACAAAGGTGGTTTGTATACGTATGCAGACGAAAAAAATCCTAGTATTAAAAATCTTAAAGAGTTATCAGCAGCAGATGTGGATGGTTATACAAATAAGGCACAGAAAGAAACAGGTGCTCTTACATTAACCCTTCATGTAGGTGCAGATGCTACAAAGAATAATCAGATTTCTGTAGAAATCGATGCTATGAGTGCTAGTAGCCTTGGTGTCGAAGGATTAAAGGTTACTGGTAAGGATGACACTAATGCTCTTAATTCTATTGAGACTATTAAGGCTGCTTTACAGCAGGTATCTGAGCAGCGTTCCGCTCTTGGTGCAGTTCAGAACAGATTAGAGCATACTATCAAGAACCTGGATAACGTTGTTGAGAATACAACATCAGCTGAGTCTACTATCCGTGATACAGATATGGCTACAGAGATGGTTAAGTATTCTAACTCCAATATCCTTGCTCAGGCAGGTCAGTCTATGTTAGCACAGTCTAACCAGTCCAACCAGGGTGTACTTTCTCTGTTAGGTTAATTGCTTAATCAATAATTGGAGTCGGCGATTCTTTGAATCAGCCATTCCTGCCATAATATGCAAAAGCCGCCAGATTGGCGGCTTTTGTCATGTCAAAATCAGGGAAATGATTGTCAATCTTCTTATAAAGAATAACAGTGGGTTATTTATCTTTCCTCAATTCTTGCACATATTAGGAAGCTTTATTTTCCGATAAATTAAACTCCTGTCATGCTCTACATAGGAGATTGGCAGGAGCTTGGAGTGCAATTATTTAATTTTTCCAAAATTTCTGCATATATTGATTGATTGCATCATCAGATAAATGAAATCGTTGTTTGACCAGAGTAGTAGCGTCTTCCTTAGTGTAACCAATATCTTGGACGAATTCAATTAAGGTTTTAACTCCATATTCAACGCCCTCCTCATAAGCATCCTCATAAGCATCTTCATAAGCATCTTCATAAGCTTCCTGCCGAATCATTTCCTTATACCCAACTTCATCGAATTCAGATAAAATAGATGCCATAACTCTCAACCTCTCTTTCTGTAAGATATCACGCAGAATGTTATTTTTGATACAATCGTCTATGGCTTTGGAGATTGCCTGCTCATTTGACCACTGCTTGTTTTCCTTTAGGTAGTGGCGTATGATGTCAATGAACTGTGCGTATTCCTTCAGCTTCCGGCAACGCTCCATGAGTTCCTTATTATGCCCATAGTTGATGTTGAGCATGTGGGCGACCACTTCGATATCGGGTTGCGCAGTGGGCTGTTGGAAGGCATCGGATAACCGCAGTTCCTTTTTGTCCGGCATGCTTGCAGTGCCATTGTAGAAGACGATGTACTGTGGAGTCGGGATTTTCAACAGCCTGGTAGAGTATATCTTTTTGCCAAAATACTTAACCTTGTATAGATCGGCAAAGTAGAAGAAGCCTCTTAGTGGCTGGTTTGGATTGAAGGTAGACTGCTGTTCGAACAGATTCTGCCAGTCATCCAGGATAAATGACATGTCATTCTTCAGATGCATGTAGATGACGTCATCAATGGTATTGATCTCCAACTCATCGGGATTCTGGTAATTCTTACCTGTTAATGCATTATATAGTGATAATAGTTCTTTCTTGTCTTCAAAGATGATCTTAAATAATCGGTCTTTGTAAGTTCTGTTGATAGTGACGCTTTCCTGCATAAATTCCTCCGTGGTAATAATATGTCTGCTGAAAGCGCCTTTTGATAATTGTATTATAAAATATTTTATGGCTTTTCACAATGCTTTTTGAAATACGCAGCTTTCAGCAGACGGTAGGTTACGGTGCACAGTAACGATTGCCATTATGCATGAAGCGGCAGGGAGAAGCAAGCCAAATGTAATAACTCGTACTCAAATGTAAAAACTCGTACTGAATAAGGAACAGATATGAGAAAACTCCTGCCATGCCCTATATAGGAGATTGGCAGGAGTTTATTGGATGATTATTAATTTTTCCAAAATTTCTGCATATATTGATTAACTTCTTCATCAGACAAATTGTAATCATGTCTGAGTATAGCAATTATTTCTGGCTTGGGTAATTTCAGTTTATAAGCCAGTTTTATTGATCCTCGGATTTCACCATCCTCAATAGCTTCATCCTGTATCATTTCCTTATACCCGACTTCATCAAATTCAGATAAAATAGATGCCATAACTCTCAACCTCTCCTTCTGTAAGATGTCACGCAGAATGTTATTTTGGATACAATCGTCGATGGCTTTGGAAATTGCCTGCTCGTTCGTCCACTGTTCATTTTCTCTCAGGTAGTGGCGTATGATATCAATGAACTGTGCGTATTCCTTTAGCTTCTGGCAACGCTCCATGAGTTCCTTATTATGCCCATAGTTGATGTTGAGCATGTGGGCGACCACTTCAATATCAGGTTGGGTGGTGGGCTGTTGGAAGGCATCGGATAAACGCAGTTCCTTTTTATCCGGCATATTCATAGTGCCATTGTAGAAGACGATGTATTGCGGAGTTGGGATTTTTAACAGCCTGGTAGAGTAGATCTTTTTGCCAAAATACTTAACTTTATACAGATCGGCAAAGTAGAAGAAGCCTCTTAGCGGCTGGTTGGGATTGAAGGTAGACTGCTGTTCGAACAGATTCTGCCAGTCATCCAGAATAAATGACATGTCATTCTTCAGATGCATGTAGATGACGTCATCAATGGTATTGATCTCCAACTCATCGGGATTCTGGTAATTCTTACCTGTTAATGCATTATATAGTGATAATAGTTCTTTCTTATCTTCAAAGATAATTTTGAATAATCGGTCTTTGTAAGATCTGTTGATTGTAACGCTTTCCTGCATAAATTCCTCCGTGGTAATAATATGTACTCTCGCAATCTTCTTCAAACGAAGCATTCTGGCTACATTTCCGATATACTGCTTCCATTTTCTCGTCGTACATACCATGTACGCACTGCGAAAATGTCATTGTATATCGAAAATCTATCTCAGAATGCTTCATTTAGAAGACTCCGAGAGTACATTAATATGTCTGCTGAAAGCGCTATTGATAATAGTATTATAAGATATTTTATGGCTTTTCACAATGCTTTTTGAAATACGCAGCTTTCAGCAGACGGTAGGTTACGGTGCACAGTAACGATTGCCATTATGCATGAAGCAGCAGGGAGAAGCAAGCCAAATGTAATAACTCGTACTCAAATGTAAAAATTCATTACACAGGACAATACAATTACATAAATTATACATAGAATTTACATATAAACATGAAGTTGTGTGATATAATGAGTGTTAGTGAGGGGATGATTTTTTGGAAATGCTTATAGATACATATGCGAAATTCATAGAGGAGTGGGGGAAGCAGTCACGCAGGGAGCCATACGAGAAGGCGTGCATGCAGGTACACAAAAGGCTTCAGGTAATTAATGAAGAAATGTCAAATCAGAGGGGCTGGATCTGTATAAAGGAGATTACCTGGAGGGTGAAAACGCCGGATAGCTGTCTTAATAAAATGCTGGATAAGGGTTATGCTGCAGATGTGGAACTTGCAGCCGAGAAACTGAATGATATCGCCGGAGTACGGGCAGTATGCTATTTTCTGGATGATATGTATCAGGTCATGGAGATGCTGAGAACAACGCCGGGATATGAGTTCATTAAGGTGAAGGATTATGTGGAAAAGCCAAAGGCAAGCGGATATCAGAGTCTGCATCTGATTATGAAAGTACCGGTAGGAGAGCAGATGGTCAAGGTGGAGACACAGATAAGGACGCAGGCAATGGATTTCTGGTCAGATATTGAACATCATTTTGTATACAAGACCAATAATCTCAATATAGAAGAATGTGAAGAAGAATTCCTAAAATGCTCCAAGTCGATCCGCAAGATTGATAAACAAATGTTAAAAATCCGCAGAAAGATTGAAAATACTCAGTAAAGGAGACTCTTTCTTTGACACGTACATAAGGACATGATACACTGGGGAAGGAACAGAAACAGAAAGGCGGTTTATGAGTTATGAACACAGAGTGGTCATTAGAAGTATATTATAAAGGATATGAAGATCCGGCATTTGCGGAAGATTTTGAGCTTTTGCAGAAGAATGCACAGGCGCTGGAGACTGCATTGGGGCAGGCAAGAGAGCAGGATGATGTGCAGGGGCTTGTAACTGTACTGGAAGCAAAGGAAGCGTATGCCAAGGTGCTTTTCAAACTGAATGAGTACCTGGGACTTCGCAATTCAGTAGACACAACGGATGGTAAAACCCTGGATTATATCGGCAGACTGGATAAGATCAATGCATCTACAGCCAAGGCGCAGTCAGCCATGGATAAGTATATAGCAGGAGTAGCAGACCTTGAGGCATGTATCGCGGCGCATCCGCTCCTGACAGAGTATGCCTTTTTACTGAGAAATACGAAGAAAAATGCCGTACATCTTTTCTCAGATGAGATGGAAGCTATGATTTCCAGGATGAATCTGTCCGGCGGCAATGCATGGAGCAGACTGTTTGACTATCTGACATCTACTTTGAAGGTGGATTATGATGGAGAGCAGATTACTTTGCCGGCAGTCAGAAATCTAGCAAATAATCCGGACGGAGTAATTCGTAAGAAAGCCTATGAGGCAGAACTTGCTTCTTATGCAAAGATTGAGGGTTCCATTGCGTATGCACTTAACAATATCAAGAGTCAGGTGCGTATGCTGGCGCAGGAGAGAGGTTATGATTCAGCACTGACAATGACGTTAGACCAGTCTAACATGAAGCGTGAGACCCTGGAGGCCATGTTTGGGGCTATGCAGGAATACTTGCCGGCATTCCATAAGTACATGAGAGCCAAGGCAGAATACCTGGGATACCATAACGGCCTGCCATGGTTTGAGATGCTGGCGCCTCTTGGCAGGAATGATAAGAAATATACGCTGGAAGAGGCAAAGCAGTGTCTGTTAGACAGCTTTGGGCAGTTCTCCAAGGATATGGCAGATATGATGGAGCGTGCATTTGATGAGGAATGGATTGACTTTTATCCAAGAGAAGGTAAAGTTGGCGGAGCTTTCTGCTGTGAGGTTTCCCATGCAGGGCAGAGCAGAATCCTGACAAATTTCAATGGTTCTTTCGATGCAGTAGACACGCTGGCTCATGAGCTGGGACACGCATACCATGGCACACAGACATGCAGTCACAGAATTTTGAATCGTGATTATCCAATGCAGGTAGCAGAGACGGCTTCTACTTTTAATGAGACACACATTACCTGCCTTGCAATTGCAAAAGCCACAGGAGAAGAGAAGCTGGCATTACTGGATAATATCCTGATGAATACAACGCAGGTAATCTGCGATATTTATTCCAGATTCCTGTTTGAAGACAGTGTATTCAATGCATGTGAAGACAGATTCCTGATGCCGGAAGACTTGAAGGCTATGATGCTGGATGCCCAGAAAAAGGCATATGGGGATGGACTTGATCCTGAATATATGCACCCATATATGTGGGCATGCAAAGGACATTATTATTCAGAAGCATTGAGTTACTATAATTTCCCTTATGCATTTGGAGCTATGTTAGCTATGGGACTGTATTCCATGTATTTGAAGGAAGGAGAGGCGTTCCTGCCTAAATATAATAAGTTCCTTCATGCTACGACTGTAATGAGTGTGGAAGATACTGCAGCAGTTGTGGGAATAGATCTGACCAGTAAGGATTTCTGGAGAGAAAGTCTGAAGTCTTTTGCCGATATGATTGATGAATTTGTAGAACTTGCGTAACGGGATTTTAAAAGGGAACAGGAGAATAGGCACAACAATTGTCAATGAAATCGGTAATGTCATGTTATACAATAATCAGATTACAGACGTAATGGTACTGATTCAAAGATAAAGGAAATACAAAACAAGAACCCCAAGGCGATTGCCACGGGGTTCTTGTTTATGATATCAATTGAGGATGATATCTCATTTATAGACCAGCGTCAGAAACTGGTAATTACTATAATTAGTTAGCAGCTGCAGCTGTTGTAGCTTCCTCTGTAGTAGCTTCTTCTGTTGTAGCAGCTTCCTCTGTAGTAGTAGCTTCTTCTGTTGTTGCAGCTTCTGTAGTAGTAGCTTCTTCTGTTGTGGCAGCTTCTGTAGTAGTAGCTTCTTCTGCTGTAGCAGCTTCTGTTGTAGCAGCTTCTGTAGTTGTAGCTTCTTCAACTACTACTGTAGTAGCTTCTGTAGCTGCTGTACCTTCTGCTGTAGAACCGCAAGCTGTAAGCATTGCTGCACCTAATGTAAGACTCATAATTGTTGCTAAAACTGTTTTCTTCATAATAATTTCTCCCTTATTAAACTTGTATATCGTTTATGTACAAACGCTATACCAGAATGTGATCAAATGAACTGATCAACACTGTTGTCGTTTACAAGTTCATTATTATACCCATTTTTCATGAAACGTCAATAGATATATTTAAATTTTATTCATTTTACATTAACTTTATATTTACAACACATTCATAATTTGTTCATAATTCGATATTATTTACTGAATTAAGTAGAAAATATTTGTGATGTTGTACTAATACAAATTCAAATTGTGTCCAAATTTATGACAATTTACAGAAATTCACTTCCCGCATCTGGAAAAATTTGAAGTATCTCCTATCTTTTCCCACAAGCCCTCCTTTTTACTGTATAATAAAAAGGTACGCATCCTTCTCCGGCGGTTGGCTTCTGAAAACACGTCAAGGCTGTAAGGACTTCTAAGCACCTGCGAAAGAAATGCTTTTATTACAAGTCCTGCGCCTAAAACTCGCCTATGGCTCAAACAACGGCTCGGACTTGCCAGCATTTCTTTTTTGCTGCTAAGAAGTACTAACAGCCATTCCTAAGGTTTTCAGAAGCCAACCGTCAGAGAGCGGATGCTGTCTAAAGCTTATTCAGCAAAATGGAAAAATTTCTATATACAGCCACAGCTCATGATAGTTCGGTGAATGCAGCTTAGGGAATGATGTTTAGTATTTCTTAGAACAAAGCACAAATGCTTGCAAGCCAGGCGCAACTGTCTGAGCCCAAAGGGCGAGTTTTGCGCCTGGCTTGCAAGCATTTGCGATGCAGTTCTTAGAAATTCTTACATCATGTACGTGGCAAAAGAACCGAACTACCATGCACTGTGGCGTACCTGGAAGAAAGGAATTTAAAATTGAAGAGATATTATATAGGTTTGGCGATATTTATTATGATGAGTACAGTGGGGTGTGGGAATGCAGCGGCGGCGCTTCCTGTAGAGAATTTCCCGGTGGAGGAGCAGACGCAGGCAGCATCAGGGGAGAGAGAAGCAGTAATGGTTAGGAATAATACTTACGATACCCTGAATGTGGCAACTTATCTGACCAGAATTGGAGATACCTACTATCTTGCAGACTGCTATCATGATCAGATTCTGTACCATGATAATCTGACAGACCCGTTGACCTCCTGGCAGGTGCTGACAGATGAAGTACACTATGCACACACAATAGCCGGGGATGGGGATATTATACTGATTGATGATACGGAGAATAACAGGTTGTTGTCTTTTCACAGAGAAGAAGAGGGCTATACCAAGGGTACAGTCTTTGAGAACATTGGCATGAAGCCCCATTATGTGCAGTATGATGCGCAGAACAAGCAGTTCCTGGCGTGGAGCTCCATAACAGGAGAAATGTTTTATCTGAAGAAAGATTCCCAGAGTCAGGAATTATATATAGAAAAGACACTACAGATACCGGAACTATATGGGGTATATGTCAGATCCTTTACCATTATGGGGGATGAACTCCTTTTCGTGTCAGGACATAATAATCAGAAGATCATACGGGCTGACCTGGAGACTCTGACAGTAAAAGACAGCTATCCCGTACCAGCACAGATAGCAGGAATGGTACAGCTGACGAAAATACAGGATTATTACTATATTACAATATCCACAGATAATACAGAGAATCAGGATTATGCAACAATTATCAGAACGAAAAGTCTGGAAGACCTCAGCAGCGGAGACTATGAAGACGTGTACCAGCAGTTCAAAGTCAGCGGGGGGACGCCATATTATATTACCTGTATAGATGGAAGATATTATATGGCGCATCACCGCACGGCTCAGAATATCATTGCCTTTGATGTGACAGATAATGTGATCAGCAATGTGGAAGTCATATATTAGCGGTCATTGCTCCTGATAAAAGGCATCATGACATACAAGGGCAGCCCATAGAAAAGGGCATAGGCATAACGGAACTCTGTTGCAACCGGAGTAGCGATACATAAGGTAATGACCAGGACCATGGCAGGAATCATTAAAACGGCATTGGCATAGCGGGATTCACGAAGGCACATGCACAGACTGATCAGCAATGACCAGAACATACCGCCCATGCTCCACAGGAAACCAAACAGTGGAATCAGTTTCCAGAGCTTGAATAGGATTTCACGGATTTTAATGATAATACTACCTTTTAACAGAGGCTGCCAGGTAAGACCGAAGTCATTGGGATAGATACCGTCACTTAGTCCCACCTCATAATCGCCGGCAGGATACCAGAAACCATGAGTCTGTGCGACATAGGCATCAAAATAAGCCGGTATATGGGACAGGCCTATAGAGAACCACAGTGAGAGGAATTCCCCCTTATGGGAATCCAGATACGTACCGCTGGTAGAACGAATCAGATTCTTGATTGGATCGGATACATCAGGCTGATACAGACTGGCTACCTGCTCCAGATCCATATAGTGTGACAGGGTCTCTCGCTGCTCATCTGTAAGGGATTCACCCCGTGCAACAACACAGGCAAGCTGCTGGACAGGAATAGAGACAGATTCTGCAAAATCAGCCTGTTTAATCTCATATACATTCATGCATGGGTATTTTACAAATAAAACCAGGGCAAGAATGATAAGATGAACAGGAATCATAACCTTCCATCTGTCGCGGAAGACGAAGAGGACAAAAGGCAGAGTAACCAGGAAGATATACCAGCCGTTTGTACGCAGCAGACACATCATAATACTGGATAAGAGATAGGGCAGCAGAATGGTAAAGTAATCTGCTGCTTTTAATCTGGATAATTTATCACATAACAGTAATCGCAGAAGAGAAGCAATTACCAGTGTCATACAGCCTGCAAAAGGGATATCCTTCCATATCGTGACAGCAAAGATACCATGATAGGGCATAAGGGCATAGAAGCAGATCGTAACAATGCAGACCGGCGTGATAATGTGAGCCTTTTGCAGCGTACGGACAACATATCCTGCGGTAAAAGCCATGAAGCACATCTGGAAAAAGGTGTAGAAACCTAATCCTACATAAGCATTTCCCGTTAATTGCATACCGATATGATAGAAGAAACCAATCAGCAGCGTGTGTATCACAGAGTGGTGGTTGGACAGCTCATAAGCACCAATGATCTGTGCATATTGATTAATACTGTCTGGTGTCATGACACCGGGATATTCATGCAGATAATAAGGAAGCCATGCCAGCAGGCAGGCACCAAAGGCAATATAGGGAAGCCAGGGCTGCGGATAGAGCATGGTATCAATTCTGAGCGGCGAGACATAGATCAGCAGGCACAGAACGGCATGGTAATAAATCAGTCCAAGTCCTGCGGCAGATAGTATCAGTATAATGATTCGAAAAAGAGTACTGGTCATATCGCCATAAAGTACAGAACCTGTGGCTGCCAGCGTAAACAGGGTGAAAAGGGCTGCAAGAATGCCTGCACACCAGGAGTCGGCATCTTTCATCTTTGTTTCCAGGGAAGAGGAGGAAAGCTTTCTATATATATAGAAGAAAACGGCAAAAATAAGAAGTGACATCGGATCAGTTGTATTTATCTGCGTCAGACGCATGAAAGCAAACAGCGACAGAAAGCTTTTGCATGTGATATCTAACAGGTTCATATGAGATACCTCCTAACGGTTAATAATATGTTCCATTTTCATCATAAAATGAATTTACACATGCGTCAAGCAATATGGGATGGGGTGTCTTGCATAAATAGGAAAAGTCTGATATTATCAGAAACGAAAGACTGGAATTTATGTGCAGAACAATACTGCAGAAAAGAGGAGTATATGAGTTGGGAGAATAAGGTACGTAAGGTTGTCCCCTATGTAGCAGGAGAGCAGCCACAGAATCAGAATGTAATTAAGTTAAATACCAATGAATGCCCATATCCACCGGCACCGGGCGTAGAAGAAGTGCTTCATCATTTTGATGGCAATGTATTACGTAAATATCCGGACCCGGATGTGACTTTGCTTAGAAATGCCCTGGCAAAGAGATACCAGGTAGCACCGGAACAGGTCTTTGTCGGAGTAGGCTCGGATGATGTACTTGCAATGGCTTTTCTTACGTTCTTCCATTCAGACAAGCCGGTACTCTTCCCTGATATTACATATTCTTTCTATGACGTATGGGCAGATTTATACAGAATCCCATATGAGTGTCAGCCATTGGATGAGGATTTCAACTGGAAGAAAGAAGATTACCTGAAGGAAAATGGCGGTATTGTGCTGGCTAATCCCAATGCACCTACAGGAATCGCAGTGCCTGCAGCACAGATAGAAGAAGTGATTGCAGCCAATCAGGACAGCGTTGTGATCGTGGATGAGGCATATGTAGACTTTGGAGCAGAAAGCTGCGTGCCATTGGTTGATAAGTATGAGAATCTGTTGGTTACACAGACTTTTTCCAAATCCCGCTCTCTGGCAGGCATGAGAATCGGATTTGCCATTGGCAGTAAAAAGCTCATAAAATACTTAAATGATGCCAAATTCTCCTTTAATTCCTATACCATGAATGCGCCCACGATAGCAGCAGGTGTAGCTTCTGTGGAGGATGAGGAGTATTTCCAAAAGACGGTTGCCAGAGTCGTAGCGACCAGAGAGGCTGCCAAGAAAGAACTGACAAGACTGGGATTTACTTTCCCTGATTCCAGAACGAATTTTATTTTCGCAGCACATAAAGATATACCTGGAGAAGAGATCTTCCAGGCATTACGCGAACATGACATTTATGTAAGACACTGGAACAAGCCAAGAATCGCAGACAGTCTGCGTATTTCTATTGGAACGGATGAAGAGATGCACCAAATGATTGCATTTTTAGAGGATTATTTAGAAAGAAGAGGAAACTAAAGTGAAGGAATTTATCATTAATATTTTAAAAGGTATGGTAATTGGTCTTGCCAATATCATCCCCGGTGTCAGCGGTGGCACAATGATGGTATCCATGGGAATCTATGATAGACTGATTCTGTTATTGACTCATTTTGTAAAGAAATTCAAGGAAGCAATGAAGCTTCTCATCCCTATTGTAATCGGTATGTTACTGGCAATTGCCCTGTTATCCAAGGTCATTACCAAGATGTTTGATGCCATCCCTTTGCAGACAACGCTGCTTTTTGTAGGTATGATCATCGGCGGACTTCCTGTAATCTTCAAGAAAGTAAAGGGTAAGAAAGTCGGCGTTGCACAGATTATCGGTTTTGCAGTGTTCTTTGTACTGGTAATCGGATTATCTCTGATAGGTGAGGATGACAGCAGAACAGCAGATGTATCTTTGAACTTCATGAACATTCTGAAGCTGTTCCTTGCTGGCGCGCTTGCAGCAGGTACTATGGTTATTCCAGGTGTCAGCGGTTCCATGGTTATGATGATCATTGGATATTACACCGTTATTATTGGTACGATCAGCGGATTGATCGACGCCCTGCATCCATTTGATATGGCAGGTATTCTGGCAGCATGTGGTGTATTGGTTCCTTTTGGTATCGGCGTTCTGGTTGGTATCGTAGTGATTGCCAAGCTGATTGAATTTGTGTTAAAGAAATACAGCCAGACAGCATACTGGTCTATCATCGGTCTGATCGTTGCGTCACCCTTTGCCATTCTGATCATGATGGGCAGCGTAACAATTAATGTAGTAAATATCCTGACAGGTATTATTATGTTGGCAATAGGATTCCTCATTGCAATGAAGCTTGGCGGGGAGTAGGAAGGTGTGATGTAACATGGAGGCATATACAGATTTTGCCAGTGTGTATGATGAATTGATGGATAACACACCCTATGAACGGTGGTGTGATAATATTGTTAAAGTACTGGGAGAATATGGGATTAATAATGGTCTGGTGCTGGATCTTGGTTGTGGTACAGGTAGTCTGACACAGCTTCTGGCGGCAAAAGGCTATGATATGATCGGCGTGGATTATTCCGAGGAAATGTTAAATATTGCCTGTCAGAAACGGGAAAAATCAGGCTATGATATTTTGTATCTGAATCAGGATATGAGAGAATTCGAGCTGTATGGAACAGTGCGTGCTATCGTAAGTATTTGCGATTCCATCAATTATCTTTTGGAGGATGAGGATGTTGTCACCTGTTTTAAGCTGGTGAACAATTATCTAGACCCGAAGGGCATCTTTTTCTTTGATTTTAATACCAATTATAAATATGAAACGATTATTGGAGACAGAGTCATTGCTGAGACAAGAGATGATTGCAGCTTCATCTGGGAGAATTTCTATGATCCGGAAGAGATGATGAATGAGTATGACCTTACTGTTTTTGTAAGGGAAAATGAGGAAGAACCTGATACCTTCCGCAGATTCCAGGAGACACATTTCCAGAGAGGCTATACATTGGAAGAGATGCGTGGATTTATTGAAGAAGCAGGACTGGTATTTTTGAAAGCTTATGATGCAGACACGCTGGAAGAAGTAACACCACAAAGCCAGCGTATCTATTGTGTGGCGCAAGAAAATATGAAATGAGTATGAAAAGAACTTCTAATCGCTCAGAGTAAAGACTCTTTCGCGAAGAAGTTCTAAATTTCAGTAACTATTCAGAGCCATGCAAATTGAGGCAGAATATGCTTGTTCACAAGCATATTTGACTCGATTTATATGGCGAAGTAACCACATAAGCAAAAAAGTAGCATCGAAGATGCGGTTTTGCGCATGGGGTTCTGAATAGATACGTTTTATATAAGAAAATGGAGATTAAGATGTCAGATTATATAGTAAGAGCAACAGCTGCTAATGCACAGATTCGTGCTTTTGCGGCGACAACGAGAGAAATGGTAGAGAAGGGACGTCAGGTTCATGAGACAAGTCCGGTTATGACTGCGGCACTGGGAAGATTGCTGACTGCCGGTGCAATGATGGGCAGCATGTTAAAAGGTGAGCAGGATGTTCTCACATTGCAGATACGTGGTGATGGTCCGGCGAAGGGCATTACAGTGACAGCAGATTCTGCAGCAAATGTAAAAGGATATGTGGTAGAGCCACAGGTCATGCTTCCTCCAAATGAGAAAGGTAAGCTGGATGTAGGCGGAGCTATCGGCAGAGGATATCTTAGTGTGATCAAAGATATGGGGTTAAAAGAGCCTTATACCGGGCAGACTGAATTACAGACAGGCGAGATTGCAGAAGATCTGACTTACTATTTTGCAACTTCTGAGCAGGTTCCTTCTGCAGTAGGTCTGGGCGTCCTGATGGAGAAGGACAATACCGTGAAGCAGGCGGGTGGATTCATCATTCAGCTGATGCCTTTTGCAGAGGAAGAGGTAATTGAGAAGCTGGAGAAGAATCTGGCGCAGGTATCCGGCGTAACGAAGCTGTTAGACGAAGGCAGGACACCGGAGCAGATTCTGGAAGTACTTCTTGGGGATATGGACCTGGAGATTCAGGATACGATTCCAACACAGTATTATTGCAATTGCAGCAAGGAACGTGTGGAGAAGGCAATCGTCAGCATCGGACGTAAGGAAATCAATGATATGATCCAGGATGGCAAGCCTATCGAAGTAAAATGCCATTTCTGCAATACCGCTTATGAATTCAGCATTGAAGATCTCAAACAGATCATCAAGCGTTCAAAATAAAGGAAGGGTAGTGTGAAAAAACCATATATGGCAGTTTTTTCACACACGAGATTTGTGTCTGCGTATACTTGACACAAACTCGATATGCGCAAAGGACGTGCGCAGAAATGAGGATTATTATGAAAGATGGATTTGTGAAAGTAGCTGCGGCTACGCCAAAGATAAAAGTTGCAGATACCCAATACAATGCAGAAACTATTATCAGTGAGGTAAAGGAAGCCTGCGCTGATGGAGCGAAGATTGTAGTATTGCCGGAGCTGTGTATTACCGGATATTCCTGTAGTGATCTGTTCCTACAGGATAAGCTGTTAGCATCAGCCAGGGAACAGTTGGGAGTAATTGCAGACAGAACGGCAGATTGTGATGCCCTGCTTTTCATTGGAATGCCTTTGGAAAAAGACCATAAGCTCTTCAATGTGGCAGCAGTGGTGCAGCACGGACAGGTACTGGCATTTATTCCAAAGACATATCTGCCTAACTATGGTGAGTTCTATGAAGCAAGACATTTTGCCTCAGGAGAGGGACAGGATGGCTATTGCAGATATCAGGGTGAAGAGATTCCTTTTGGGACGGATATCCTATTTGAATGCGATACCGTGGAAGGACTGGTGGTAGGCTGTGAGATCTGTGAAGATATCTGGACGCCGAATCCTCCTAACACAAGACATGCATTGGCAGGTGCAACAGTCATGGTGAACCTGTCAGCCAGTAATGAACTGGTAGGCAAGGATACGTATCGCGAAGAGCTGGTGAAGCTGACCAGTGCAAGACTGATTGCAGGATATATCTATTCCAGCGCAGGAGATGGAGAGTCCACACAGGATGTAGTCTATGGCGGTCATGACCTGATTGCGGAGAATGGTACACTTCTTGCGCAGAGTACATCTTTTACAACGGGAATTATCTATGCAGATCTGGATATTGCCAAGCTTCGGATGGAACGCAGGAAGATGACTACGTACCTTCCAAGAGAAGATATCCTTCATGATGTGATACCTTTTACATTGAAGGTAGAAGAAACGAAGTTAAGCAGAAAGTTTGACAGAGCGCCGTTCGTGCCATCCGATAAAACGACCAGAGAGAAACGCTGTGAGCAGATTCTCTCTATTCAGGCAAATGGCCTGAAAAAGAGATATGAGCATACAGGCTCTAAGACTGCGGTAATCGGTATCTCCGGCGGTCTGGATTCTACACTTGCCCTGTTGGTAACAGTAAGAGCCTTTGATATGCTGGGATTACCAAGAGAGAATATCAAGGCAGTGACAATGCCATGCTTTGGAACAACAGACAGAACCTATGACAATGCCTGCAAGCTGACCCACGCCTGTGGAGCACAGTTACAGGAAGTAGATATTAAGGAAGCCGTGAATATTCATTTCAGAGATATTGGACAGGACCCGAATCAGCATGATGTGACTTATGAAAATGGACAGGCAAGAGAAAGAACCCAGATACTGATGGATATTGCCAATAAGAATGGCGGTCTGGTCATTGGTACAGGAGATATGTCTGAGCTTGCGCTTGGCTGGGCAACCTATAATGGCGACCACATGTCCATGTACGGAGTGAACGTAGGAGTACCTAAGACACTGGTACGTCATCTGGTGCAGTATTATGCAGATACCTGTAATCATGAAGCAATGCGCAGTGTATTGCTGGATATTCTGGATACACCGGTGAGCCCGGAGCTTCTTCCACCGGAGGATGGTGTAATTTCACAAAAGACGGAAGACCTCGTAGGTCCTTATGAGCTTCATGATTTCTTCTTATATTATATGCTGCGTTGTGGATACACGCCTTCCAAGATATACAGAATCGCAAAACTGTCTTTTGCAGGAGTATATGAGAATGAAGTTATCCTGAAATGGCTGAAGACCTTCTATCGCAGATTCTTTGCACAGCAGTTCAAACGCTCCTGTCTGCCGGACGGACCTAAGGTAGGTAGTGTGGCACTGTCTCCAAGAGGCGACCTGAGAATGCCATCGGATGCATGCGCACGTATCTGGATGCAGGAACTGGACACATTAAGACCTTAGATAAAAGCACGCTAATGCGTGCTTTTATTGCATAGTATCGGCTACAGGCGCAGATACGGCTGCTTTACTCAGGGACTGAGAGATAGCATTCAGTAATAAAATGGAAGTATATTTGCTTTCCGTGGAATAACTGATGTTCTCCAGTCCCTGATTGTCTATTACTTTGGCAGTCAGCTCATCCAGACACGGCTCCATGAGAGGATACATAGTAGTAACCGCTTCATCCAGATTGATCAATTCAATTGCGTTGATATGATCCGCATCTACGGTGACTTGTAGCTGTGCAGCGGCATTGCCAAGCTGTAACGTAGAAGAATATACACCGGGAACGTATAGGGCAGCAGATTCCTCTGTAGGTGAAGCAGAATCCGAAGGCAGGAATAGAGACAGCAGAACCAGAATGATCAGGATGCCTACGAATAACAGTAAGATCGTATATAACACTTCTCTGGAACGAAGAACAACAATTTTGGTATTGGCACTCATAAAAAGACTCCAAACTCTTTTTCTATACATCATATGAAATAGAGGGGAGGAATATGATGTGTTTTATCGCAACAGTGGTTGACAAGGAATGACATAACTTGTTATTATTTATGAAAAGTTAATAATATATTCTAAAAATAATAGATTATTACGCACAATATATGCACTATAACGCATTATAATAGGAAGGATATGGAAACAATGCAGAAGTATACAAAACAAGATATCATTAATATGGTAGAAGATGAAGACGTAGAATTTATCCGTATGCAGTTTACGGATATTGAGGGTAATTTTAAGAACGTGGCAATTACAGCAAGCCAGCTGGAGAAGGCACTGAATAATGACTGTATGTTTGACTGCTCGCTGGTAGAAGGTATGCTGCCTACTGATAATGCAGATATGTTTTTGTATCCGGATCTGAATACATTTACGATTTTCCCATGGCGTCCACAGCAGGGCAAGGTAGCCAGGTTTATCTGTGATGTATACCGTGCAGACAGAACGCCTTTTGAAAGTGACTGCAGATATGTCCTGAAGAAGGCAATCAAAGAGGCTGCTAAGATGGGTTACACCTTTGACGTAGGACCTGAGTGCGAGTTCTTCCTTTTCAATGCGGATGAAAATGGCAGACCTACTACAATCACCAACGAGCAGGCGGGATTCTTTGATATGGGACCTCTGGATAATGGTGAAAATGCAAGAAGAGATATCGTACTGACACTGGAAGACATGGGATTCGTAGTAGAGGCCTCCCACCATGAGAAAGCACCTTCCCAGCATGAAGTGGATTTCAGGTATGATGAAGCATTGACAACAGCAGATAACATTATGACTTTTAAACTGGCTGTAAAGACAATCGCAAAGCATCATGGCTTGCATGCAACCTTTATGCCAAAGCCAAGAAAGGAATTCTGCGGTTCCGGTATGCACATCAACATGTCATTGCGTAAAGACGGCAGAAACATATTTGATGACCCAAATGGAGAGAACGGACTCAGCAAAGAGGCTTATTACTTCATGGGCGGCGTGATGAAGCATGTGAAGGGAATCTGCGCAGTAACCAATCCACTGGTAAATTCCTATAAGAGATTAAAGCCAGGATTCGAAGCACCTGTATATGTGGCATGGAGCACATTAGGAGCCAATACACTGATCCGTGTGCCGAATATGCGCGGAGAGCATACAAGAATTGAATTGAGAAGTCCGGACCCGGCTGCCAATCCATATCTGGCTTTTGCCGCATGTCTTATGGCTGGACTGGATGGAATCAGAAACCAGATTGAGCCACCCGCAGAAGTACAGGACAACATCAATATCCTGTCAGAGGATGAGGCACAGGCAAGAGGGCTGGAGAAGCTTCCTACAGACCTTCTCGATGCCTGCATGGAAATGAAGAAGGATACCCTGCTCAAGGATCTGGTAGGTGACAGAGTATTTGACCAGTACTACGAATCCAAGATTGCAGCATGGAAAGAATATGACAGCCAGGTGACCAACTGGGAAATCGAGTCTTATCTGTACAAATTCTAAACAATGTCAGAGGTAAATGACATGATTAGGAGGTGTATCAGTGACTAATATCATCGTAGCTTTTGCCAAAATAGAGGATGCCAAAAGCATCAAGAATATTCTGGTGAAAAATGGATTTGGCGTGACCGCTGTCTGTACATCGGGCGCCCAGGCATTAAGCTATGCGGATGAATTTCATGATGGAATCATAATCTGCGGTTACAGGCTGGCAGATATGATCTGTTCAGAATTACAGCAGAACGTTCCGGGAGGCTTTGAAATACTGCTTATGGCTTCCCAGAGACTTCTCTCAGAAGTGGAAGGCGGCAATATGATCGGACTGGGTATGCCCCTTAAAGTACATGAACTGATCAGCACCGTAGGCATGATGTCCCAGAATCTGGTGAGACGTAAGAAGAAGCTGAGGGAGAAACCCAGACAGCGTAATGAGGAAGAAGCAGCAACGATTGCAAAAGCAAAAGAGCTTCTCATGGGACGGAATAACATGACCGAAGAGGAAGCTCACAGATATCTTCAGAAACATAGTATGGACAACAGTACAAGTATGGTAGAGACAGCGCAGATGGTGCTGTCCATGATGCAGGAATGCTCCTAGTGGGGCATTCTTTTTTTGTTTGCTTTTAATTTGATAAAATCCAGAATATCTTCCTGGTCACGCAGATCCAGCTGGTGATAGTAGCTTAACAATTCACTGTCCTGAGGTGAGATTACGGGAGTCGCAGGCGCACAGCCGGCAGACGAGATAGAGGTAAAGTGCCTGTTGCCATTCTCCTTAGTAGACAGATCCTCCATTGCATAGCCAAGCAGGACATCGGAGGAAATATGATACAGCATTGCAAGATTGTATAAAGAATCAACAGGAGGAATGATACGACCTGTTTCATAGTGAGAATAAGTCTGCCTTATAATATTTAGACTGGAAGCCACAAATTCCTGAGAATAGCCGTTGCTTTTGCGTAATGATTTTAAATAAGTACCAAGTGAATTACCAGTCATATATTACATTCCCTTCCAAATTATCAGTATTTAACAATTATACTTGTTAATAGAAAAGAAAAGGCTCACTAAAATAGCATATAAGCTATTTAATATAGCACAAAGTAAATGTAATTTATAAGTATGATTTTAATATTGTAAAAAAGAGAGAATACTATACATAAAAATAAATTATGATAAAAATCATGGCACGAAATTTGTGAGTAATATAACCAAAATAGCATAATTTGTAAAATGCTATTGAAAATAGCACATGTTAAGTTTATAATATTAATAAATTAGGTTTCCGAGAGAAAATCTAATATACATCAGAGTCAGGCACAAAAAGAAAAAATTAACGGGTACTCACAAGACCCCAAAAAACAACGAGGAGGAACAATCCAATGAGAAGTATGAAGAAAGTATTAGCTGCAACCTTAGCAGCAACAATGGTAATGGCATCAGCCATGACTGTATGTGCAACAACAGAGAACGCAGGAAGCGGAAGCTCATCCAGTTCTACAACACAGGAGACTTCAACACCAGCTACATATGCAGAGGCTAATAGCCAGTCTGCAGGTGCATCTGTAAAGGTTGGCGGCGTAGCTGTTCAGACATCTATCGCTGGCGTATATGCAGCAGAATCTTTAAAAGGTGTAGCAGTAACTACTCCTGCAGCAGATTTAGCAGCAGCATTAGGCTTAACAAGTGGACAGAAAGCAGCAATCATTATCTATGATACAGACCAGAAGAAGAGTACTGCAGCCATGGTAAGCGTAAATGCAGCTATCGAAGCACTTGGCGGTGCTGATTTAGTATCTACATTAAATATTGACCTTGGTGCTAAGCAGAATGGCAAGTGGGTTACACTTTCAAATGGTAGTGTAGCACTGAAGGCTGGTCTTCCTAAGACAGCAGATACAACTAAGACATATTCTGCAATCTGCGTACAGCCAGGCGGAGCTACAACAATTCTTGAAGATCAGGATACAGATCCTACAACTGTAACATTCGCAGTACAGGCTGGTCTTGGTACATATGCAATTATTGCAAAATAATGTAAAATTTACCCGGGCAGATGCACTACATCTGCTCGGATATTACAATCAGGGGAAATGATTTTTAGATTATATTAAGGGGAACATATTTACAACATGAGGAAGAAGACTGGGACAACTAAATATCTATTTATCTTTGTATTGTTATTATTTTGCTATTATATGTATAGCATTCATCAAATCTACAGTTTCGAACTGATTCCGGATGAATTCGGATATTGGACATATGCAGCGACACTTTCGGGATGTGACTGGTCAGACATCGTATCACTTGGTTCTTATTATTCCTTTGGATATACTCTTATTCTTTACCCCATATTTCAGATTTTTCAAGATTCAATAGTTGCTTATAGGGCAGCGGTTACAGTTAATTTCCTACTTATGATATTGGCTTATTTTGTGTTGCTTAAAAATATCATGAGATTACAGGAAGAGAGACAGAAGACGATTTCTCTGGTTCTGATTACGGGGATCGCCATTTTATATCCGTCATGGTTACACTATTCGAGATCTACCATGACAGAGATCGTAGTTATGAGTATGTACATTATCATATGTATGCTGATGACGCTTTATTTAGACAATCATAAGCCGGGAATATTAGTCGCACTGATTATTTCGCTTATTTACATATATACGGTACATATGAGAACCGTAGCAATACTGATAGCAGCAGTTATTACATTGGGCATCTATGCTTTTATGCACATTGGTAATAGCACAAAGAACTGGATAAAAATAGCAGCTGTTATTATTGCACTCGCATTGCTATTTATGATAGCAGACAGGATAAAAGCATATATAACTCAAAATATCTATACGGACACCGCAAAAGAAGTCATAGCCTATAACGACTATAATGGACAAACAGCTAAGATAAAAGGCATATTCACATTAACAGGCTTCAGGAATCTACTCATCAGCGCCATATGCAAGCTATGGTATCTGGGGCTTGCAAGTTTTGGGTTGTTCTACTGGGGCGTATATGTATGCTTCAAAAGATTGTGGCAACAAAAGAAGCTCATATATCTCTTTATATTATTAGCGACAGCAGGCGAGATAGCAGTAACAGCTATCTATACGACAGGAATAGGTGGAAGAATTGATGGATTAACCTATGGACGGTACAATGAGCAAATCCTGCCGATTCTTATGGGGCTGGGCTGTATAGGTGTTATGGAAAGCAGACATATTGTAAAACCTGCCCTGTGCATTGCAATTCTGCAATTACCTGTATTGGGACTGATCATATATATCATAGATAAATATCACCAGACCAATATACATGCATATATGATATTGGGAATCAGCTATTTATATAACGGAGAAAAATTCAATCCTACAATATTTCATATTATGGCATATATCGTTTCTATAATATTGATGATATTCGTTATATTTATACTTCGAATAAGCAATAGCAAGAAATTACCTGTATTAGTTGCCGTCATCATGGCAATGGAGTTATTTCTGGGGATTCATCTGGCAGCAACATTCTCATCAGCAACACAGATGGCAAACTTCAGGGATATGCAGCTGATTGATATTGCAGAGAAAGAAATGGAACATCATGACAGACTTGTATATATCCAGGAAGGAGACAGATGTCTGGCAGATAATTTACAATTTCGCCTACGCAATACGAAGATTTATTTAATTTACGATAAAAAGGACATTGAAGAGACTGATCTGATAGTTACAGACTATTTATACAGTGGGCTTGATGAGTTAAAAAATCAATATACTTATTGGCGTGTTATGGGGCATCTGGCTATTTTCTATAACGAATGAAAGATAAATGAGGAGAAACAAAATTATGAAAAAGAAAACATGGATACAAATAATGATGGCTGTATTTATTATGCTGGTGGGAGTATTGTACAGTTCTTCTAATTGTTATGCAGCAGAGAAGACAGAAATTACGGTAAACAGCTTCTATCAGCTAAATGAAAATACGCAGATGAGAGAAAATGCGTCAGAATCTGCGAAAGAAGTGCAGGAACTTGTGGCAGGAGATACAGTCATGGTTACTGCTTATACGGATGGTGAGTGGTGTACAGTTTCAAAAGGAGATAAGACAGGGTATGTCCAAATAAATGCATTAACTCCTATTGGAAATGTAGATACATTGAATGCAGAATTTAACAGTATTGGAAATGACTACGAGAGCATATATGAAGAAATGCTGGAATTGCAGCGTCAGAAGAGAAATCGAATGATATGGGGAAGCATTATTGTAGTATTGGTAATTGCAATTTTTGGTGTAGGCATTGTATCAGCGGTGAAGAAGAACAGAGAAGAGAACTAGTGAGTACAAAAGTGAGAGGGGATATAACGAATGAAATTAATTATTCAGATACCATGTTATAACGAGGCAGAAACACTGGAAATTGCATTAAATGATCTGCCCAGACACTTAGATGGAATAGATGAGATCGAATATTTGATCATTAATGACGGAAGTAAGGATAATACCGTGGAGGTTGCAAAAAAATGGGGAGTGCATCATGTAGTGAATTTTACCCAGAATAAAGGACTGGCAAAAGGCTTCATGGCAGGACTGGATGAATGCCTTAGGCAGGGAGCAGATATTATCGTGAATACAGATGCGGATAATCAGTATTGTGCAGAAGATATAGTTACACTCATTAAACCAATACTGGATGGAAAGGCTGATTATGTCGTAGGCGCCAGACCTATTGATGATACAGAGCATTTCTCGCTAATCAAGAAGAAGCTGCAGCATCTGGGAAGCTGGGCTGTGCGTAAGGCATCTGCGACAGATATACCAGATGCGCCCAGTGGTTTTCGTGCACTGAGTAGAGAAGCAGCTATGAGGATTAATGTAGTAAATGACTACACCTATACTCTGGAAACCATTGTACAGGCTGGACGTGAGAAGCTGGCAATTACCAGTGTACCGATTCATACCAACGGTGAACTGCGCCCATCCAGATTGTTCAAGAGTATCTGGGGATATGTTAAGAAATCTATGGTAACGATTCTGCGTGCTTATATGATGTATAAACCGCTCAAAACCTTTACCTATTTGACATTATTACCGGCGGGCATAGGACTTATCTTTATTTTAAGATATTTGTATTTCGTTATCACAGGTACATCAGCAGGACATGTACAATCCCTGATATTGGCGAGCACATTGTTAATTATGGGCTTTGTAACATTCGTGATTGGTCTGGTATCAGATACAATAGCTGCGAACAGAAGACTGTTGCAGGATACACAGTATCATGTCAGACGTGCAGAATATGACGCATTATATATGCAGCAGAAGATGGAGAAAGAAGCAATCAGAACATATCATGTGGTAGATAAAGCAGCAACACATGAAGAAGCACAGATACGTATGGAGAAGTAAGTTAAGCCGTTTAAAAGGCTTGCTGAAATAAACAAAAGAACCTTGACAATTGCATACTTTATATTAGGAAAATGGTTGTAATGAAAGTTCATAAAAGATATACTGTAGATGAAGAAACCCTAAGAGAGGATCCGAAAAGATATGGCAAAAAGAAACCTACCAATAGGAATTGAATTCTATAAAAAAGTAATTGATGAAGCGTATTTTTATGTGGATAAGACTCTTATTATAAAGGAATTACTGGATAGGCAAAGTTATGTCAACCTGTTTACCAGACCCAGAAGATTTGGAAAAACGCTAGCGCTTGATATGCTAAAGACTTTTTTCGAAGATGAAATAGATGAAAAGGGAAATGCGGTTGATAATAGTAAATATTTTGCAGATAAGAAAATCATGGATGCAGGTAATCAGTATATACAGCATATGGGGAGATATCCTGTTATTTATCTTTCTTTCAAGTCATCGAAGCAGGCAGATTGGGACACAACATTCTGGATGATAAAGAAGCAGATAGCTGAGGAATATATCAGACATCAGTATGTTTTACAGACAGATGACCTCTTAGAAGTGGAAAAGAATCTGTATCGAAGCATCATGTCATTAGCAGATGACAACAAGATATATGTGGATGCCATTTCTTTTCTATCAAAATGTCTGGAGCGATACCATCATCAGAAAGTAGTCATACTGATAGATGAATATGATGTACCTCTGGAAAATGCATACTTTGCAGGCTTCTATGATGAGATGACTGTATTTATACGTTCCCTTATGGAATCTGCATTGAAGACGAATGAAAGTCTGAAACTTGCCGTAATTACCGGATGTCTTATAATCAGCAAGGAAAGTATATTTACCGGTTTGAATAATCTGAATGTGATTTCCGTAATCAGTGACAGCTTTGCAGAGTATTTTGGCTTTACGGAAGGTGAAGTCGCAGACATGCTGGAATATTATGAGTTGGAAGACAAGGCAGAAGATATTAAAAAGTGGTATGATGGATATCTGTTTGGTCAGACTCATGTATACAATCCCTGGAGTGTAATCAGTTATCTAAACGGTGTGATTGCAGACAGGATAACGTATCCAAGACCTTATTGGGCGAACACTTCTTCTAACAGCATCATTAAAGAAATGATAGAGAAAGCAGATGACACCACCAGAGCAGAGCTGGAAGATATCATGTCCGGCAAAACTATAGCAAAGCCGATTCATGAGGATATCACCTACGAAGATATTTACAATTCACAGGATAATCTGTGGAATTTCCTGTTTTTTACCGGATACCTGAAAGCAGTAGATACCCATTTGGTTGGGGCAAGGGTGTATATGACTATGGCGGTTCCCAATATGGAGGTTCGCTATATCTACGAAAATACCATTATGGAATGGTTCAGAAGAAGAGTCATGAAACTTGACCTGACACCGCTGCATCAGGCATTGCTCAATGGAAAAGCCAAAACTCTGGAAGAACTTATCAAAGGCTATTTGAAAGCAAGTATCAGCTATTATGATGAAAACGAATCCTTTTATCATGGATTTATACTTGGACTTATGAGTTCTCTGGAACAGTATCGTATTCTCTCTAATCGAGAAACAGGAAACGGAAGGGCAGATATATTGCTAAAGCCGTATGATGAGCAGAATACAGCAGTAATCATAGAACTAAAATATGCCAAAGAATTCAAAGGGCTGGAAGATGGATGCAGTAAAGCATTACAGCAGATAGAAACAATGCACTATACGGATGAACTTGAGGAGGACGGATACCAGAGCATATTGATGTATGGAATCTGCTTCTATAAGAAGAATTGTAAAGTTGCATGCATGGAATATAAGAACTAAATAAAAAAATATATTTAAATAAAATCCCAATATAAAGTATGTAATTGCCAGTGAGGTGAAAATACTTTATGTTGGGATTTTTTATTATGGTGAGGGGATAAATTAAAGTGAAATACGATGAACAAAATGGGAAGATACAGAAAAAGAAGAAATTATTAGTGACAGCGTCTACATTCCCGCGCTGGGAGGGTGACACAGAACCGCGATTTGTGTTGGATTTGTCATCTCACATGACAGATGAATTTGATGTGACTGTATTAGTACCGGCTTCTCCAGGAGCTAAAGATACAGAAGTAATGGATGGAGTAAAGGTAATCAGATATCATTATTTCCCTATACATAAATGGGAAACATTATGCTATCCTGGAGCAATTGTACCAAGAATTAAAGAAAAAAAAGTTCGTATATTATTGGTTCCGTTCCTATTTATCAGTCTGTATTTCAAATTATGGAGAATCCTTCCCGAGTATGATATTGTGCATGCTCATTGGTTAATACCGCAGGGAATTGTACAGTCTTTCTTTAAAAAGCCCTATATTGTTACTGGACATGGGGGAGATGTTACCTCTTTGAATAAAGGAATCATTAAAAAGTTAAAAGTAAGATGTTTGAAAAAAGCATCTCATGTAACAGTAGTTTCCAATTATCTAAAAGAGCGTGTAGAAGAACTTGCAAGTCATGAGATAGAAGAGCCATCAGTAATATCTATGGGAGTAGATACATCAAAGTTTGGAAAACAATACCGAGTGGAGAATTATTTTAATCAAGGAGATAAAAAAGTAGTTCTGTTTGTAGGGCGTCTGGCTGAGAAAAAGGGAGTTACTTATCTTATTGAAGCAATGAAATCTGTAGATGCTATTTTAGTCATAGTGGGTGATGGCCCATTACATGACAAATTGGTAGAACAGGCAAAGGAACAAGGCAATAAGATACGTTTTGTAGGATCTAAAACACATGAAGAGCTAAAGACAATATATGCATCAGCAGATATATTTGTAGCACCATCAATAACTGCAAAAGATGGAGATCAAGAAGGGTTAGGACTTGTAATGCTTGAAGCTATGGCTTCTGGATTGCCTGTAGTAGCTAGTAGAAGTGGTGGAATTGGGGAAGTAATTCAAAATAAGATAAATGGACTATTATGTGATGAAAAAAATATTACGCAATTTACAGAAAACATTAATTTTATATTAAATAATAGTAAATTTCAACAGCAACTTATAGCTAATGAATTGGCAACAGCATCTAGGTATGATTACGGTGTACAGGCTAAATTTTATACTGAAACAATCAATAATATATACAGGAGATGATGTGCCTATGTCAATTAAAGAATTGAATATAACTGATAGTAATAAACCACTGATATCTGTTATTATACCTGTTTATAATGTACAAGAATATTTACAACAATGTTTATGTGGTATATTGAATCAAACATATAGAAACATAGAAATTATTTTAATAGATGATGGCTCTAAAGATTTATCAGCATCTATTTGTGATGAGTTTGCCCAAAAAGACGAACGAATAACAGTATTTCATGAGGAGAATCAGGGACAAGGAGCAGCTCGTAACTATGGAGTAATGCATTCACATGGTAAATATATTGCATTTATAGATAGTGATGATTATGTCTCAGAGGAATATATTGAAAGGTTATATAATTTATTAAAGGAAAAAAATGTAGAGATTGCATGTTGTGACGGCTATAAATTTGAAAATAAAGTAAGTATCAATGACTATATTCAAAACTATGTCAAAGTATATGAGACACAAGAGGCACTGGAAAATCTTTTGTATCAAGGTAATCTGACTAATTCACCATGCTATAAGTTGATTAAATCAGATATAGTCAGAAGTTTTCCTTTCCCTACAGGTGTCGGATATGAGGATATGGCTGTAGTATATAAATGGTTTTCAAATGCAGAATCAATTGCATATACAGATAGTAAGTTATACTTTTACCGACAAGTAGCAAATAGTACAATGCATTTAAAATTTAATAACAAGAAAATAGACCGTATATATCATGCAGAGCAGATGAAGGAGTTTATTGATGTTAAATATCCACAATTATTCAAACCTATGTGTGTACGTTTTTTTTTAGCTAATATACAGACATTGATGTGGTTGCCTTTTGAAAAGGAATATAGACATTTATATCATATAATTGATACAAATATAAAGAATGTGCGCAGGGTTGTAATACATGATAAAAAAGCAAAAAAGAGTCACCGAATTATGGCATTAGTAAGTTATTTAGGGATTTATCCATTAAGGCTTTTGGGAGGATTTTATAGACTTTTGATTTCATAAAATAACATTGATCATATATGAGGGAGAATAGAGAAAGATGATAAATCGAGCCGTATTTTTAACAACAGCTAATATATTAGATTCCTCTGGAAATGGAGGAGTTAAAGCGTCATTAGAGCACTTACAATTACTTCAAAACTGTTTAGGATATGAAAATGTTTCAGTATGTATTTATATAAAAAAAAGTGAGCAACAGGACGGTAATAAAGATTACCATATTTTTACAAGAGAAGAAAACAAATTAAAATTATTATTTGCGGCTGTATTTGGATGCAAAATATATATGCCATGGAATGAAAAACAGATAGTAGGATATCTGGAGAAATATAATCCGGATTTATTGTTTATGGATTTTTCATTGTTGGGAAGACTTATAAGATTACCACATAAGTATAAAACGGTCGTTTTTTTCCATAATATAGAAGCAGATTACGCATATAATAAAGTTAAAAATGAAGGTTTATTTTATTTACCTTCTTACTGGGCATCTAAGAGGAACGATATATGGGCGTCCAGAGCGGACAAAGTTATATGTCTGAATGAGAGGGATTCCAGAAGATTATATGAACGTTATGGAAGAAAGGCAGATGCGCTCATACCTATTACATTTAATGATAGGTTTGATATATCTAAAACCATAACAAATTATAAAAGAGAAATATTATTTTTAGGAAGTTTATTTCCACCTAATCAGAATTCAATTGAATGGTTTATTCAAAAGGTCATGCCGTTGCTTGACAATGTGGAACTCAATATTGTTGGAAAAGGATTTGAAACAAAAAAGGAAGAATATGAACACAATAGAAATGTACATGTAATTGGCTCTGTAGATGATATAGATACATATTATTACAGTCATTGTGCTGTAGTATTGCCTATTTTGTATGGAGCAGGTATGAAGGTCAAGACGGCAGAAGCTATGATGTTTGGAAGAAGAATTTTTGCAAGTGATGAAGCGTTGGAAGGGTATGAGGTAGAAGAAATTCAAGGGATTACGAGGTGCAATACGGAAATACAATTTGCAACTGCTATAAATCACTATTTCCAAAAAGGAATATTTCATGCATATCAAACTGATGTTAGAAACCTATTCATGAATAAATATGAAACAAATAAAGTAAAGAGTACATTTATAAAAACAATAAATGATATTTGAAAGAAGAGAGGTAAGTAAGATAGATTGCATGCAGATGATAAATACAGATAGAAGAATGCAGATAGGAATAATACTACTATTAGGGCTTGTGCTTATTGGTATATATGGAAGTAATATAAAGAATATAAATACTGTGTGGGAGCTTGCAGATGAGGCTGGATATTTATGTAATGCCGCATATCTATCAGGAACAGATTGGTCAGATGTAGCTACAACAATTCCTTATTATGGTTATGGATATTCTATTGTATTAATACCGCTTTTTTTTCTATGCAAAAATGGTGTACAACTTATTAGAGGAGCTATTTGTATAAATATAATATGTGTTTTTATATTATATTTTTTACAAATTTATGTTATATCAGCAATGTTTAAGAAACTAGAGAAAGCGGTTATTGCTCTTTTTTCATTTCTTGTTTGTTTACAACCATATCTTATGGGAAATTCTTTTAATGTGCGTTGTGAATCGTTTCTTACAATGTGGTTATGGCTAATTGCGGAGTTACTTATTATTACTCTAAAAAATCAGAAAATTATAAATTACAGTTTTTTGGCACTAGCAACAGTATTTATTTTTTTTATTCATACTAGAGCTATTATTGTTGCTGGAGTAGTTTGGATTATTTTACTGGGATTAACTCTAAAAAAAGATATATCAATCAAAAATATAATATGTTATTCTATCATTTTTGTAGTTGGTTTTTTATTATTATTTAAATTAAAAAAATCAATTATCACGACTTCTATGCATCTTGTAGTAGATGATTCGACGACAAATACAAATTTATTAAGTGTAGATTATATAAGACAGAGAATACAATGGTTATTAGTTGATTACAAATTATATATAATAGCTTTTTGCTCAAAAATATTATATTTAATATTTAGTACAGGTGGAATGATACTATATGGATTTAAAGAAATGGTGTATCAGATTAGAGATACATATATAAATAAAAATATAATTAAAAATGCAACATGTGTATACTTTTTTCTTTGTTTTGTGTTCATGATGATGGCATGTACATTAAACGGAGTTGGGGATGCTGATAATTTCGCTTATTTATTTTATGGAAGATATTATGAATATACAATTTCAGTATTTATTTTTATGGGTTTATATAGTGCTGTGTATGTAGAAAAGAATAATATGGAAATTATTAATATTTTGGTTACCATTTTTACAGGTATAGTTACTGGATTGGCAGGAAGGATTTTTCTGACTTCAGATGAAATACATGTAGATGTATGTAGGATACCTGGATTTTCTAGTTTAGTTCCACAAGATGGTTCATTTAATACACTGGTATTACACTGCGTAATGTGTAGCGCTTTGGCGTTAAGTATTACATATTTTTTACGCAGTAAAAACAAGTTAAAAGTTTTAATACCGGCAATCATATTTGTGTTATTTATTAATATTGATAGTAAATCAGTGGATGTTATTAAAGATATAAATGAAAAGGCTCATGGTGATGTAGGAGTGGCAGAGTACATTTTAGAACATTCAGATAAGGAAGTTAATTTTGTAGATTCAAATTATAAATATGAAGGTTATTACAGTAGAATGCAGGTTCTGATTAAAGATAAGAAGCTTAAAGTGATACCAAATCAGGATATGTCACAGATAGATAAGGGAACTTACTTCATCACATACATGTCGTCTGAACTTGGAAAAAAGTATGAAAATGAAGGAAAACTAGTAAAGAAAGGAGCAGTTTTTGGAGTATACCAAAATTGAAAAGAATAAGTATTGTGTAAATAAACAATATGCAATTAAATCGCATATGAAGAAAAATCTCTTTTGGAAGAAACCTCAAAAAAGCATGACTGTAAGAAAAAGAGTCAAGTATTAAAAGTAGTTGGCAAACTAAAGAACTACAAGGTATCAGTTAGCTTGTTTATAAATACTTAAGAGGTTCTGAATAGAAAATAAATATATTAAGGATAAAATAAGTATGCTAAAAAAAATTATTGATGAGTTAATTTATATTTTTTTAAATTATTTTGTATGCAATATTCCTATTTGGTTTATTAGAAAGTTTTTTTATAAATCACTAGGTATGAAGATTGGAAAAGGCTCTAGAATATTGATGAAAACTATAATAGTGCATCCTTGGAAAATAGTGATAGGGGAAAATACTTATATTAATGAAAAATGCTTTTTAGATGGAAGAGGAAAATTGAATATCGGTTCTAATGTTTCAATTGCAATTTATTCCAAAATTATTACCGCATATCATGATATTAATGATAATGATTTTATATATAGAGAAGAACCTATAAATATATCTGATAATGTGGTTATCTTTGCAAATAGTATTATTTTAGCTGGAGTGCAATTGCAAAGAGGATGTGTTATTTCAGCAGATTCATTGGTGAAAAGGGGAACTTATGTTGAAAGGGGTATTTATGCAGGTAATTCGGCAAAATATATTGGAATTAGAAAGACGGATGCAAATTATGTATTAGATAAGTGGCATCCATGGTTTAGATGAAAAATTTGATTTTGTAACATTATAAAGACTTTTAATGGATAGGAGAAGGTATGTTTAAAGATAAATTTGGAGAGTACTCTATTGTCACAACGGTGTTTAATGATCAGGAAACTATAAGTAGTTTATTAAAAAATATAGAGAATCAAACATATTATCCTAAAGAAATAATTATAGTTGATGGTGGGTCAACGGATAATACAGTGCAAGTTATTAATAAGTATAAGCAAGAATCCTTATTGAACATTAAAGTTTTATCAGGTGAAAAACTCAATATTGCACAGGGATTTAATCGCGGAATAAGAGAAGTAAAGACAGAGTATATTGGGATTGTAGCCTGTGGAAATATATATCCTAATGATTTTTTTGAAAAACTTGTTAGTGATTTAGACTCAAATAAATCAATATCCGTTGTATATGGCTCATTGAGTGGTAGTACAAATAATAAATTTATGAGTGCATATTGCAAGGTGCATTTGGGTAAGGATAATTATGTGGCTGGCTTAATTCCAAGTAATCATGGAAATTTGGCAAGAACTGATTTATATAAAGAAGAGGGTTTATTTTACGAAAAGTTTTCATATGCAGGAGAGGATATGGAATTTTTTTTAAGAATTATGAATCATGGTAAGAGGGTATATTGTAATAGAAGAGAGATAATTATATGGGAGGTTCCTGAAAATAAACAACAGTATTTAAAACAATTAAAAAATTACTGTATAGGTAATGCAGAAATATTTAGTAATTATACTTTATGTAAAGTATATAGAAAAAAAATAGTGTATTGTTTATTGTATTTTGTTACCGGTTTATTCTTAATAATTCCCGCTATGCCAACTCGATACTTAGGGATATTAGGTTTTATTATACTAGTATTATTTAACTTTGGATTGTTTTTAAAAAATGGTAAAGATTATTTTTTAATTAAACATTTAGATTACATATATTGGACAATTGTTTTGCTTAAAAATCCAAGGTTATTAACTAGAAAAGGGAAAATAGATAATCCAATGAAGCATTATATTTAGATATAAGAATAAAATATAATAATTAATATAGCGTGAAAAATAGTATGTAGTAAAATAATTAGGAAGTTATTATGAAGAGAACATTATCTTTAAAATGTAATATGGCATTAAATGCATTCAAAAGTATATTAAATATAATATTTCCTTTAATTACATTTCCTTATGCTTCAAAAATACTTGGTATTGATAATATAGGGAAATATAATTTTTCAAGTTCTATAGTTTCATATTTTGTGTTATTTTCTGAACTTGGAATAAGTACGTATGCTATACGAGAAGGAGCAAAAATTAGAAAATCAGAATTAATTAAAACTTTTTCAAATGAAATGTTCTCGATAAATATTTTATCAACTTTAATATCATATATTTTATTGGGGATTTCACTCATTTATATTCCAAAATTTCAAGAATATAATTGTATTATTTTAATACTGTCTATATCAATATTATTTAGAACTATAGGTATGGAGTGGATATATTCAATATATGAAGATTATTTGTATATAACGATAAGAAGCATTGTTATACAGGTTCTTTCATTGGTATTATTATTTGTTTTTGTAAAATCAAAAGATGATTTATTATACTATTCATTTCTTTCTGTATTTTCAGGTGCTTTCACAGGAATATTGAATTTTGTACATGCGAGAAAGTATTGTAAAATTCATTTTACTTTAAATATGAATTGTAAAAAGCATCTTAAGCCGATTCTTGTTTTATTTGGGATGTCTGCAACAGTAACAATTTATGTAAGTTCAGATACTACAATTTTGGGATTTATGTGTTCAGATAAAATAGTCGGGCAGTATGCGGTATCGGTTAAAATTTATACAATTGTTAAAACAATTTTATCCTCCGTATTAGTTGTTTCGATACCTAGAATTTCAGCAATCCTAAGTGAACACGATAAAATTAAATTAAATATGGCATTAGAGGATATATATAAAACGCTTTTAACATTTTTATTTCCTGCAATTATTGGTTTAATTATTTTAAGAAGATCAGTTATTTTATTTATTTCTAGTGAAGAATTTATTGGAGCAACATCTTCTCTGGTGCTGCTTGCCATAGCATTGTTTTTTTGCATGGGAGCATGGTTTTGGGGACAATGTGTGTTAGTACCGTTGAATGAAGAAGTAAAAGTATTTAAAGTAACAGTAGTAAGTGCAGTTATAAATATTGTTTTGAATCTTCTGTTAATTCCTTTTTGGAAGGAGAATGCTGCTGCATTAACAACTATAATCGCAGAGGCAATCTCATATTTTTATTGCATGTATTGTGGAAGAAAGCAAATTGGAAACTTAGTAATTTTAAGGACTGTGAAAAAAATAAGTGTTGGTTCAATAGGAATTATATTAGTTTGTGGTATAGTGCGTTTTGTAGTACGTAATGAAATATGGTGTTTAGCTTGTTCAATAATATTATCAATAGTTGTTTATATTGTTATTGAGATAATTTTAAATAATGAAGTAATTGGTGATTTTTTTTTAAATATGACAAAAAATAGAGGGGAATAAATGGAATGAAATACTTAATATTAGGGGCAGGACCAGCGGGACTTACAGTTGCAAATAAACTATTGCAATATGGAATAAAATCATTTCTCGTTCTAGAAAGAGAAAGTGAAGCGGGAGGATTATGTCGTTCTACTGAAGTAGATAATTCACCATTTGATGTTGGAGGAGGTCATTTTCTGGATGTAAGAAGACCAAAAGTGAATGAGTTCTTATTTAATTTCATGCCTGAGGATGAATGGGATAAGTATGAGCGTGATAGTAGAATAGAAGTAAATGGTAACATTATTAATCATCCAATAGAAGCTAATATTTGGCAAATGAAATTAGAAGATCAGGTGGAGTATTTAAAATCTATTGCAGTGGCAGGATGTAATATTGGAAAAGATAAACCAGATGAATTTGTTGACTGGATTTATTGGAAGTTAGGTGATCGGATAGCTAATGATTATATGATTCCATATAATCAAAAAATGTTTGGAGATAACTTAAATGCATTAGGAACATATTGGCTGGAAAAATTACCTAATGTAAGTTTTGAAGAAACTTTGCTATCGTGTTTAACCAAAAAAGCTTATGGTACACAGCCGGGGCATGCTCAATTTTATTATCCTAAAAAGTATGGCTATGGTGAGTTATGGTTAAGAATGGCAGAACAAATAAAAGATAAGATTATTTATAATTGTACTGTAAATTATATTGATTTCAATAAAAATGAAGTGAGGACAAAAACAAATGAAAGGTTCCAGGTAGATATAATTATTTCAACAATTCCTTGGTTAGAATTTGGTGAAATTGTTGGGATGCCAGAAGAGATAAGAAGTTCTATAAAAGAATTAAAGTATAGTTCTGTGCAAACAGAGTATTTTTCACAAAATCTGAATACAGAGGCACAGTGGATTTATTATCCTGATCCTACTATTTCTTACCATCGTATATTAGTTAGACATAATTTTTGTCCTGATAGTAGAGGGTATTGGACAGAAACAAATGGAGATAGAATTGTAAATACTCAAAGCGAATTTAGGCACTTTAATAAATATGCATATCCATTAAATACATTAGATAAACCTAAAATTATGAGTAACTTATTACAATGGACAGAAGCACATAATGTATATGGATTAGGAAGATGGGGAGAACATCAGCATTATAATTCAGATGTAACGGTTGAGTTAGCATTGAAAATGGCGGAAAAATTAGTAAATAATTAATAAATAATATGCCTAAAATAAGCGTATATTTTACTGTTTCATATAAATGGAGATTTTTTATGAAGTCAAATAATATCTTTATACTAAGTTATATAGTGGCAATGCTTCTTCTTCCCTCTGCTAGTAAATTATTGAATATCGGGGTGTTTTTCCTTTTATTTCCGGTAGCTATTATAATGTTGAGCATAGTTGAAAAGCAGAATTTGCTCAAACAAATGCATAAAGAGAGTATAATTGCCTATGCTTCATTTTTTTTATTGTCCATAATTGGATTGATATTAAAGCTCATAGGTGTTTTAAAGAACCCTCAATATGGATATGGAGAATTTCTTGTAGTTATTTCCATGATAATGATGTGTTTTGCATTGAAAGATCAGGTGAATTGGGAACGGTGGTATCTTGATATTTTGCTATATGCAGGAGGTTTTATCCTTGTCTTGTATTTTGTAAATACCGCTATAGCACATGATATGATTCCATTATGGGAGTCTGGGACAAGCGATATCTACTATATTAATATGGTCGCATTTCTGGTAATGCTGGTTGCCGCAGGACAGTATATATATTGTAAGGATAAGATAATGCAGGTGATTTATATTGTCAGCGTAATACTTGCAACGTTGACAATGGCGGTAAATGCTGCATGGGGAACGGCTTTTCTTACTTTTGTAATGCTAATGGTGTATTCAGTGGCAATTGTGCCTGTAGCAGCAATTATGAGAAAGCTGTTGCAGATGATTTTTGGTATCGCATTTCTTTTTTGCAATATGTCTTTACTTGTCAATTACACGGAGATAATTCAGTTAGACGGATTGACATACCATTTGGAGAGTAGTGTAGTAGGTGAACTGATATTATGTCTTTTGGCATTATATGTTTTCAAGCAGTGGGACAAGATTCCAGAAGGAACAGAGTTGACAAAGGTAAGATTGAGCAGACTACAGAGGGCATGTTTTTATCTGCTAAAATATGGTGGATTTGTACTGATTATATTAGCAGTGCTAAGTCAGGTAAATGACAAGCTTGGGGACAGCAATATTGTTCAGCTTTTTGCAGGAGATAAATGGGAGCAGCTGAGTACAGATGTATTCGCAGTTACTTTTTTATCACTTCTTGAAAATATCAATCAGGCACTAATACAGGCTTGGCATGGAAACATTCTGGCAGTTATGCATCAGATGTATGGAGTAGTAGGTGTGATTATTATAACTGATGTACTTGCAGTGGCTTGTTATAAATTGTACCTTACTATTAGAGATAGAAGAATTAAAGATTCGCTTTTGACCTGGCTGGCAATAGGCGTTTTAGCAGCAGTCATATGTTTGCCGATTAAGGTAGAGGCATTGCCGGTTTATATGATGATACTTCTATTGGCATTGTATACAGCGAAACCTGCGAATGGAGAACCACAAGTAATAGAGACTCCTAGGACAGAGGAAAGAGAAGAAGAATTGGTTGAGAAAGAAGAAATGCTTGAGGGCGTGTTCATTATTTAGTCTGCGGTTGGATGAACCTGTGGTATCAGGGATACGCATGGAACCAGGGCAGACGAATCTCTCGAAGATAGTGAAGTATTCAGAAGAAGATACAGTGCCGGGAGAGGGTAAGATATTTTATGATATTCGTTTTGCAGGCTACCTTGGCGAAGAAATGATAAAGTTCCTGATCAATGTGGAAGCACAGAAAAGTTCGGATTCCAATAAGCTGCATTATCATCTGGACAATCGGATCATATATTATTTGGCAAGGATGATTTCGGCGCAGAAGGAAGTAGAATTTGAAAAGTCAAACTATGATGACATCAAACCTGTAAGGAGCATCTGGATCTGTATGGATGCAAACGATGATGAAGATTCTATTAATAGAATATGTCTTACACAGAGAAATGTATATGGTAAGAGGATGGAGTTACGTTCCATTGATAAAGTGCAGGGTGTCATTATACGCCTTAGGAAAAAATCTGATGTTACAACTTCCAAGAATTATCTGATAGCGATGCTGGAAGAACTTCTAAAAAAAGAAGATGCAGAGAATAAAAAGAAGAATCTCGAAGAAAAGTATGGTTTTGTAATGAGTGTGAAAACAGAAGGGAGATTGAATGATATGTGCAATCTTGGAGAGGGCTTATTAGAGAGAGGAATTGAAGAAGGAATAGAACAAGGGCTTCAAAAGGGAATGGAAAAAGGAATAGAGCGAGGACTGGAACAGGGAAAGGCAGAAGGATTGCGTAGTCTGGTAGAGACAGTAAAATCTCTGGTAGGGGATGATTTCCAGAAGGTATGTGAAATTATAAGGAAGAATGATATATATGCCAATGCCAGTGATGAGGAGATTAGGAAGTACTGGTAAAATAATATAAAATCATTGAGGATGCTTTTTCCACCATTCAATGATTCCATTAGCTAATGCGTGGGAATTTCCCATTTCTACAAACAAAATATTATCGCTTTCTTTAAATAGCTCATGATTTGCAGCATTATCGCCTAGAATCATGGGCTTTTTCATTGCTTGACATATATAAGCATTAAGTGGGATGGTGCGTCTGGCTTTACCAATGCTGCCGTGAAAATGCCCTGCAAGACATAGGTCAGCCATGGCAATATAACGAGCCAGCTCTTCTTGTGGTAGCCAGTTTATGTATTGTATACAGTCTGACATAGGACGTGGATTTGTAAGCTTTTCATCCTGAATAGGTCCAATGCAGATAAAGTACAGATTGGCATAATGATCCAACAGACGGAAAGTATCTAATACAATATCAATGCCCTGAAGCGGCAGGATACTGCCAAAGTACAGAACAATGCATTTTCCTTCCAGACCAGCAGGACGATTAACACTCATAGGATGGTAGATAGTGGTATCTGCGTGAAGATACATGGTGAATAATTTATCAGGGTCAGCCTGAAACTCCTGGGCAAAATATTGTGCATGTGCATGGGTATCACAAAAAACTGCATCAGCACGGGAAAGAGTCAGCCTGTCGATTTTGTGTAGAAGTTTTCCTATGTAACTGTCAGGACGGAACTTGCATCTGTCGCAGCATAAAGTGTCATACATGGAGATAAAGAAGTCTTCGACAATGTCCACGTTTTTGAATTTCCATGCAAAAAGGGGAAGGACAAGCTGCGGTGCAAAGCCAAGGAACACTGTGTCATATTCATTCATAGGCACGGTTAAAAGACGTCTATAGATTGATAACAGACGTTTGGGATAGCTTGTATGCGTAGAAGCTATCACGGTATAAAAAGAAGCATGCTCTTCAAGAAAAGCAATTTCCTGTGTATTTCTGATATAATCGGGATTCTTGGTCGTAATGAACAGAACACGTTTGTTTTTGATATATTGCAGCATAAAATACCTCTTATATAGTACGATTAACTATATTTTGAACGCTGTATAAGGTTGTGTCAAGGAGTTATTCTTTTGATTAAAAATGATTTATATGATAGTATAATCGTAAGAAGATGCAGAGCATAAAAGGAAGAATCTCGAAGAAAAATATGGTTTTGCAATGAGTGTGAAGACAGAAGGGAGACTGAATGATATGTGTAATCTTGGAGAAGGTTTATTAGAAAGAGGAATTGAAGAGGGAATAGAGAAAGGAATAGAGCAGGGAATTGAGAGAGGGAGGCTAGAAGAGAGAACAGAAGGGTTACGTAGTATGGTTGAGACAGTAAAATCACTAGTAGGAGATGATTTTAAGAAGGTGTGTGAAATTATTAAGAAGAATAAATTATATGAGAATGTCAGTGAAGAAGAGATTAAGAAATTCTGGAAATAAGTATGGTTTTGCAATTAAGTTGCTATTTGTGGGGCGTCAACATGACACCCCCTTTCTTTTTATCAAAAATCAATATAAACTTATCGAAAAACAATAAAAATATATTGCAATTCAATCACAACCATGATATAGTATACTCAACAAAACAAGAGGCAGCGGCATATGTCCTCAGAAAGGTATGGAGAACATATGAAGAAGGAAACGGTAGTATGGATTACGAAGTATTTACTGGATTTTATGTATTTTGCAGGAATTGTGGCGACAGTGACATTACCATGGTCGATAAAATGGATCGCCAGAGTATTTCAATATGAAGTATTCGTGGAGCAGTACAAGGAGTCAGTGCTCATCTATTTCATTCTTGGCATTCTGGCAATTCTGATCATCGGTGAGCTGCGCAAGATGTTTCGGACTGTGTTAGCTGACGACTGCTTTGTCAGAGAGAATGTGGTCAGCTTACAGAGGATGGGAACCTACAGTTTTATCATTGCAATTATCTGTCTGCTGAGAACCGTGTTGTATCTGACGGTGACAATGCTGACGCTGGTACTGGTATTCGTGATAGCGGGGCTTTTCAGTAAAGTGCTGGCATTTGTGTTTGATAAGGCAATTGATTACAAGGAAGAGAATGACCTTACGGTGTAGAAAGGCTGGTTTTATATGGCAATCGTAATTAATCTGGATGTAGTGATGGCGAAGCGTAAGGTCGGGCTGACGGAGCTGGCGAAAGATGTGGACATCACATTGGCGAACCTGTCTATCCTGAAGAATAACAAGGCAAAAGCAGTCAGACTCTCTACCCTGGATGCAATCTGCAAGGCACTGGACTGTCAGCCGGGAGATATTCTGGAATATGTAGCGGATGACGAAGCGCAGCCAGAGCATGAACAATAACATAATAGCCTAAGAGGCTTAGACGTAATAAAAAGATGAGGAATAAAAGAATGGAAGAGAACACAAAAAGCCTGATTAAGCAGCAGGCTTGGGAAAGTGCGCCCAAAATGCACATAAGCTGCTTGTTATATGCAATTTTTTATACTTTTTGCCTGTATCAGAACAGGTCTGGAATTACATTCCCTTTTTACGTAGGCGGAACCTTATTCTTCTTTGGATTTTATTTGAAAAAGTCTGGGGTTACTGCCGTAAAAGACAATCGATTCTGGACGGTTGCACTGATTCTCCTTGGAGTGATTAACTGCACAACGGATTCCTATGTATTGATTGGCTTGAACCGTTTACTGGGAATTGTGCTGTTTGCAGTGTGGATGTTACAGATGCTGCTGGGGCAAAAGACACAGAAATGGCGCATGGGAACCTGGTGCAGAGAGATATGGAGAGTATTCTGGGGAAGCCTGTGCAAAATATCAGCGCCTTTTACAGAGGCAATTGCTTATAGAAAGGCACAGAATCCCGAACCTAATGATGAACAGAAGATACAGAAACGTAACCGGGTGATTCTGGCTGTCGTAATAGGAATTGCCGTGAGTATTCCTATTTTATGTATTGTCGGAGTATTGCTGCTTTGTGCAGATGCCGTTTTTTATCAGATGTTCTGCGATATGTTTGACTGGGTATTGCAGTGGCACATACCAGAATGGCTCAGTAATGGTGAGGTATTTCGGGTTCTGCTTATGGTAGTGATATGCTTTGTATATACCTATGGAATGCTTGCCTTTTGCAGGAAAAGACAGTCTCAGGAAGAGGCGGTACAGGAGAGCCGTCCTCAGTGGGATGCCTATGTTGCGATCACGGCAGCAGTATTGATTACCGCATTGTATGTATTGTTCTGTGGTGTACAGATATTTGGTCTTTTTCTTGGTAAAATGAGTCTTCCTAAAGGATACACATATGCAGAATATGCCAGAAGCGGCTTCTTCCCATTGCTTTTTGTATGCATTTTCAATATGTGTCTGGTGCCGGCGTGTCATGCTTTCTTTGCCAGATCCAGAGTATTGAATCTTCTGCTGGCAATAATCTGTGGCTGTACTTATATCATGATTGCATCCAGTGCGTACCGTATGATATTATATATCAACTGTTATGGAATGACTTTTTTAAGATTGGCAGTATTGTGGACGCTGGCGGTTATGGTAATGCTGACAGCAGGAATGATTTATGACATTCATCATGAGGATTTTATGCTGTTTCGTTATTTACTGATTGTTGTGACATTGGGGTATCTTGGATTTGCCATGTTGCATCCTGATTATTGGGTTGCAAGATACAATATCGCAACAATAGAGCAGGGGGGAGCAGCAGATGTCTATTATCTACAGACGAGACTTTCCGCGGATTCAGCGCCGGCAATCGCGGCTATGGATAATGTGGAGATAGAGGAGACAGGATACAGGCTGGAGAATCTTCAAAGAGAGTATTTCAAGAGAATACAGGAAGAAAATGAGCAGATGCATATCAGGAATTGGAATCTTAGTCGTGCAGCAGCAGGGTATTATGCGAAAAAGGCATTGGTCGATTGACCTATGCCTTTTTAAAACGCTCTGATACTTTATAGTTATTTTTGCCTTTTTTCTTTACGTCGTAGAGAACAGTGTCTGCCCGTGCCAGATAATCCCACAGACGGTTCAAGGGTTCAGGAATACGATTGCAGCAGCCCTGGGATAAGGTAACGTGATCTTCCCCAAGCTGGCTTATTGCCGGCAGCTTTACACTGACAGTTGAAAGCTTGAGCTGATTCATGATTTCCTTAATTTCGTCCACACTCTTATCATAGTAGACCAGAACAAATTCATCCCCGCCATATCTGGCAGCAAATACATTGGAATATTCTTCCGTAATTCTGGACAGGAGATCTGCTACGGCAGTCAGATAATGATCGCCTTCCATGTGTCCATAAGTGTCATTTACTGATTTAAAGAAATCTATATCCAGAATCTCAATACCAAAGTTGACCTGATTCTTCAGTGCTTTGGACAGAGTCTCTTCTGCGTAATTGTTCAGATAAGCCCGGTTGGGCAGACCAGTCAGAGCATCGTGCTGGGACTGTACCATAAGCTGTTCGTTAAGGAGCAGCATTTCCTGTTGCAGCTTCTGCACACGCAGACGTTCTTTATGAACGGTTTCAGCATGCAGCACAGATTCTGAATTCTGTGTTCCGCTGTCATGGTAAAGCTGTATGAAAAGCTGGGAAAAATACCGGTAGGAATTGTCATCCCGTAACTGGGTGGCACATTCAATTCTTTTTCCCAGGAAAATACTGTAGATATAGAATGGTGCATGATCCTCTTTGCATTTTTGCAGATAATAATCCAGAATCTTGACCAGTTCCTTATATTTCTCAAGTTTCATATATAATTGAATGAGAGCAGTAATATCTGATAAATAAGTAGTATAGGCATCACTGCTGTGAAAATCACTCAGGGTAATCTCCAGATGATGATTCATCAGTTCCATATCCTGATTTGCATAGGCTAAGGCAGCCAGATACACATGTGTGGTGAAAAGGATGTATTCGCCGCCTTTTTCATGAATCAGCTCCAGGTTGTGCAGGATCTTACGTCCACATTCATTGGCTTTCTCCAGTTGACCAATAGAAAGCAGACAGTGTCCTTTATTACAAAGCAGGTTGTTAAGCTCATCAAGATATATACATGGTTCTGGTGAAGTGGGATCTTTGAGAAAATATTTCTCAGCCTCTTCGTAATAATATAGAGCACGGTTATAGACCAGGCTGCGATGAAAGACATCTGCGAGATTCAGGGTTGCCAGGGCTTGTACATGATCAAAATGATACTGGTTGCAATAATCAATGCTTGAAAGATAATAATCAACAGCCTGGGAACCGTTTCCTGTTGAAGCAGTGAAAATGCCAAGCATGTTGTAGGAACGCGCTACCAGTTCATACTCCTGCGTATTTTGTTGATATTTGATTCCTTCCATGGCACAGCTGACTGTATTGATGTGATCGTTCACACAGGCATAGTACTGCATCATACAATAGTAAGCCTGGGCGAAGAGGTAATCAGACTGCTCAGAAGCAGCATAAGCAAAAAGTCTGTCGCAGTATGGCTTATATTCCGTATGTCTGGATGTTCGAATCATATATAGATTAGCCCTTGCCTCTTTTATGCATTCCTCAATTACAGGATCAAAATTAGGCTTCATCTGTTTGTATCCTTTCTTAATGTATACAGCGTTATTATAAAACATTCGGATATAATTTGTATAGGAGAATTGGCAAAATACACAAAAAATATAAAATCTATACAGGAACACCAAGTTTACAGAAAATTCAAAATAATTCAAAAAATTTACATAATTACTATAAAGTTCTGACAATAAGCTCCGATATATATAGCATAAGGGGAGTAGTTAACATATAAGGTGTCTGTAAAAGGACGACATAACAAGGCGCGTGTGGACTTGAGGGGGTCTGCACCGGTATGAGGGAGAATATGTTATGGAGGTAAAGAGTGCGAGTACCGCTTTACAGCTCAACAGTGCTGCTTCAGCAGTAGAAAATGGCAGTTCAGGCGGCAATAACAGACAACACACCAGAAAAATCGAAGCAGTATTGCTCGAAGAGAAACCGGAGCAGGAGGAAGAATCTGTAAAAGTATCGATTTCGGCGGCAGGCATGAGGGAGAGCCTGAAGCTGGAGAAGCAGGTTGCCAAAGAAGAAATGGCAAGCGCTACGGAGATTGAAGAGATGATGAAGAAGATGGAAGGACTGTCCAGTCAGGTCATCAATGGTAATTTCTCCATGACAGACAGATTGAATTTCCAGAGAGAAATCAAAGAGCTTACCCTGGAATTGAGCCGCGCAGGCGGTAACGGAATTTCTTTTACAAAAAATGATAACGTCCAGCTTTCCCAGAAGATGAATGACTTAACCAGAATGATCAATGAAGCGGCTGTATATCACAGAAGCGCTTCAGCAGTATTTATGGTAAAGAACCGGCAGACAACAGGCATGCAGAGGACATTCCTTGATATTGCCATCTGATATTTTATTAAAATCCGATATAACACTGTATCAGAGTTGCTGCTAAGGGAGAGAATATTGTATAGCAGATACCCGTTGTTTTGAAGACAGCGGGTATTTGTTTTTTGGAATAAAATAAGGTATAATGGTTCTTACCAAAGACAATCGATAAAGGAGGATTCTGTCTGGATGGAGCGTAAATTTAAAGATTTGTATTTAGCAGGTGAGGTCGAATTTGAAGCAATTGATGATTACAGTTATGAGTGGGGCATGAGTGATGAAGAGTGCACATTGGCGCAGTACCTTGGTCTGAATGAAGAGGAAGAGGATGCCTGGGTCAGTGACAGTGAGGATGCATTGAAGGAACTGTTGGACAAGCAGAAGGGGATATCTTAACTTGTACACAGATCGTAGTAGAATAAAATACATATCTAAAACAAAAATGGCTTTACTTTAGCGAACTAAAGTAAAGCCATGCTTATTCTCTATACAACACTATAACACAAGTCAAAATATAAGTCTAGAATTAAATTATTTTTCACGTATAATAACTCTTGTAACTCAAATATATAACCCCGGAACGGGAAGTGTGTATGGAAAGTGACACATGTGTCACTATGGAGGTAATGTTAAAAGATGAGAGAAGAAGAACATTTACAGGAATGTCGTGAACTGATTGCGGAGAATATCAGGCGGTATGAGACACAGGTCGAGGAAAGGCACAGACAGACGCAGGAACTGGTCAAGGCTGTACAGAGCGGCAATGTGGAATTATATGATCAGATGTTTACATCCCAAAGTCTGGAGGAACACAGCAGGAATCAGCTGGCACATAATAAGGCGGCATATGAGAAGCCTTTCTTTGGGCGAATTGATTACAGGAATCTGGATGAACGCCTGCATGAGTCCATTTATATTGGCAAGCATGGCATACAGAAGGATAAGACACATATGGTCATCGTAGACTGGCGGGCACCCATTGCCACAGTATATTATGAGAATGAACTGGGGCAGGGAAGTTATCAGATACCGGATGGCAGCAGTTATCGTATTGACCTGGAGCTGAAACGTACCTATGACATTGAAAACGGTAAATTACAGGGATTTTATGACAGTGATGTGGCGGCAAATGATGAGCTTCTGGTCAAATACCTGAGCAAGAACAGAGATGTGGTGTTAGGTGATATCATTGCAACCATTCAGAAGGAGCAGAACGAGATTATCCGCTCCAGCCCTTTTCATAATGTGATTGTACAGGGCGTAGCCGGAAGCGGGAAGACCACTGTTGCAATGCATCGTATTTCCTATATGATGTACAATTATAAAGACCGTTTTACTTCCAATGAATTCTGTATCGTGGGTGGCAGTGATATTCTCATCGACTACATTACAGGCGGATTGCCCGAATTGGATGTATATGATGTGAAGCATATGAGAATGGATGAGCTGCTGGCACATCTGCTGCATAAGGAATGGAAGAAGAAATACCGGCTTGTAGAAGCCAACCCATCCTGGGCATGGAAGAGCAAGATGCTGTTTGCAAGAGAACTGGAACAGTATATGGAGCGGCTTCGTAATCATATTTTGGGCAATTGTGCAGTTCAGGATGAAGAGATTGGTATGCTGCTTTCTGCAAAGAATAATGAAAGATTTATCCATGAGAATCCACAATATTCTATTAATAAGCTGCTGGTTCTTCTGGATGAACGCTTACGGGCAAGGATTAAGCTTCAGACCATGCATCATGAGGATGAAAGGATGTATGGACGTAAGCAGGCAGAATATAAGAATTATTTTAGCAGTCATCAGTATAAGGGAAGTCTGCTTACGATTTATGGGCATTTCCTGGACAGCTATGGTGCATCTTATTATATTGATATGACTCCTGTGAAAGAGAGACTGGATAAGGGACAGTTTGATGTATATGATGTGGCTGCTCTTTTATTAATCTATTATCGGGCAGTACAGAAGAAACCGGATGAAGAATTTGGACAGATTTTTATTGATGAAGCACAGGATTTTGGACCAATCGTATATTATGCACTGAGAACTGTATTGCCGGATTGTTTCTTTACCATTATGGGGGACGTATCACAGAATGTAAATTATGAATGTGGCATGAATGACTGGCGGGATATGAAGGAGAAGATATTTTGCCGGAATACTGACGAATTTCGTCTTTTGTCCAAGAGTTATCGAAATACCATTGAAATATCAGAGTTTGCGGGCAGGATATTAGACCGTGCATCCAGAGGCACCTATAAGATAGAACCGGTAATCCGTCATGGGGAGCCGGTAAGGACGATAGAGGCAGTATCACAAAAGGCATTGGTTAAAGAGGCTGTCAGAATCATTACAGAGGTTCTAAAGAAAGGCTATGAGACCATATCTGTTGTATGTTTCTCACAGGAAGAGGCAGACAGGGTGAAGCCGCTGCTTGGCGCACATATACAGCAGACACTGGTTGATTCGGATAAAGCAGGATTTAACAGAGGTGTCATGGTATTGACAGTGCCGCAGACCAAGGGGCTTGAATTTGATTGTGTTCTGCTGTGGAGACCGGATATGAAAGGATATCAGGAGAATCCCCGTTATGCCAAGCAGCTTTATGTTGCCGCAACCAGAGCCTTGCATGAGCTGTATATTATGGAGTATACTGGATAATAAAGTAAGAACAGTTTTCAGGTTACTGAAAGGCGTGGTAACAAAAATGCAAAAGATTACACCGGATTATGCCAAATGGAGAAAAATACTATATAAATTCAATGTATCCTTTACAATTTGTATTTTGATACTGGAGATAGTCATATTTATGATATTGAAAGAACAGGACAGCATAGATCAGCCCCTGCCTGTATATCTTTTTCTTTTTATGCTGTTACCGACTGTATTGAATGTAAGTGCAGTTGTATTGGAGGGCAGATTGGAGAGACATTTTGCAAAGGATGAGCGGATACTGAATTACATTCCGGCTCTTACCATGATGTTTCTGATTACAGTAACAGCTGCAGTACATTTCGTGTTCAGTAATACATTGACGCTGTTCTGTCTGCCGATTCTTATTACAATCGTATTCAGTGATACGAAGCTGTCCAAGACAGTTATGGCAGCCGGACTGGGGAGTGTCACTTTTACCTTGTTCTATCGTTGGCTGTGGCTGCATATGGGCTGGAGAGAGGCAGATGATCATCTGATTCCGGAGGCTGCAATCGCTTATATTGTAATTGCTGTGGCAGGGCTGATGGCGATAGCTCTGGATAGAATGATTGCGGAAAAAGACAGAGACCTTGTCAAAGCATTGGAAGCGTCGGAACTGGCAAAAGAACAGGCGCAGGCTGCCAATCGTGTGAAAAGTGACTTCCTTGCCAATATGTCTCATGAGATCAGAACTCCTATCAATGCTATTATGGGCATGAATGAGATGATCCTTCGTGAAGAAGAGAATCAGGAGATTTATGGATATGCTTCCAGCGTACATGTGGCAGCTAATACATTACTGACGATTGTCAATGATATTCTGGATTTTTCCAAGATTGAATCAGGTAAAATGGAGATTATTCCTACGGAGTATGAGCTTGGCTCACTGATCAATGACAGCTACAATATGGTTGCAGAGAGACTGGAAAAGAAAGGGTTAGAATCAGAAGTATTGTGCGAAGAGACGCTGCCCAGGATTTTAAGGGGAGATGAAGTGCGCATCCGCCAGATATTCACCAATCTTCTTACAAATGCCGTGAAATATACAGAGACCGGGAAAGTGACCATAAATGTAAAGGGAACAATGCAGGAGGATTGCCTGCAGCTCATTTTGCAGGTAAAAGATACAGGAATTGGCATCAAGCCTGAGAATCTGGATAAGCTCTTCCATAAATTTGAACGATTGGATACATCCAGAAATTATAATATAGAAGGTACAGGACTTGGGCTTAGCATTACACATCAGCTGGTAGAACTGATGCATGGCTCCATTCAGGTACAGAGTGTATATGGAGAGGGCTCCTGCTTCACTGTTACATTACCGCAGACAATCGTGGATTATACTCCGATTGGCAGAATTAATGATTACCATGCTGTTGCCATGACCGGATATCGAGAAAGCTTCCGGGCGCCGCAGGGCAGGATTCTGGTTGTAGATGATGTGGAAATGAATCTGATGGTTATCCGTAATCTGTTGAAAAGGACACAGCTGCAGATTGATACGGCAATGAGTGGACAGCAGTGCCTGAATATGGTCAGACAAAAGGCATATGATGTGATTTTTATGGATCATATGATGCCTGAAATGGATGGGGTACAGACACTGGAACAGATGGAGGCAATGCCGGATTCCCTGAATAAAGACACGCCGGTTATTATGCTGACCGCCAATGCATTGACAGGAATGCGGGAAGAGTATCTTAAACTTGGTTTCAGAGATTATCTTGCCAAGCCGATACAGGGTAATCGGCTGGAGAAGCTTCTGATTAAGTATCTTCCGTCAGAGAAGGTATCCATACAGGAAGATGAGCCGGCACAGCTGCAGACACCAGACAAGGAAGCCGGCGCAGAATCTGCAGGTGGTCTTATGCGGATCCTGTTAGTGGATGATGATACCATGAGTCTGTATCTGGCTGAGAAGTTCCTAAAGGAACAGGGATATGATGTAAAGAAAGCTGCTTCCGGGGCAGAAGCCTTAAAATATCTACAGGAGAATACTGTACAGCTTATTCTGTTGGATATGGAGATGCCACAGATGAATGGACAGGAGACCTTGGGGCGATTAAAGAGTAGTCCTGCAACTGCACAGATTCCGGTTATACTTCTGTCAGCTTCGGAGAATCTGGAAGAGGAAGCAGAGAGTTGGAAGAATCAGATTGTAGGTATAATTCATAAACCATTTCTTCCGGCGGATTTCCTACAGGCTGTGGAAAAGGCGCTCAGACAGGACAAGAAGCTGGTTGACCGGCTGACTTTCCTTGATACAGAGTCTGGAATCCGGTATTGTGCGCAAAGTGAAGAAGTATATGAGAAAGTACTGCATTCCTATCTGGATTCAGACAAAACAGAAGAAATAGAGCAGTATTATCAGGATAAGGACTGGAAGAACTATCAGGTTCTGGTTCATGCCCTGAAGAGTAAATCCCTGTCTATCGGAGCAGAAGAGCCGGCAGAGGGCGCCAGAGCCCTGGAAGCTGCTGCCAGAGAAGGCAGGACAGATTATATTATGGAGCATCATGAGGAAGTTATGAACAGTTACCGCAATCTGCTGAATCTGCTAAGAAGGGAGCTGCAGTCGTAAATACTTAGCAATATTTGAACATTACATCACAATTTTTAAAGAGATAAACCCCCGGATTTTGCTTACAATGAACCTAAGGAAATGAAACAGTACATGTAACAAATATGGAGGGGTGACGAAATGGCAGATATTGCGAAGAAAGAATATCGAAATGTTTTTGCAGAATTGGGGATTCATCAGGCTGAGGTAGAAACACGCTTACAGGAAATCATCCGATTCTATTTCTATGGAGAAGAGCAGGAAAGAGTATACTACCCCGTAGGGGAAGATATGGCATATATTATGGACACAGGTAATCTGGATGTCAGAACAGAGGGCATGTCTTATGGAATGATGCTGTGTGTGCAGCTGGATATGAAGAAGGAATTTGACTGTCTCTGGAAGTGGGCGAAGACCTATATGTATATGGCAGAGGGTGAAAATGAAGGATATTTTGCCTGGTCCTGTGCCATAGATGGCACCAAGAATGCCTATGGTCCTGCCCCGGATGGAGAAGAATTCTTTGCCATGGCTCTGTTCTTTGCATCCCATAGATGGGGAGATGGAGAGGGAATCTATGCCTACGAGAAGGAAGCCAGGGCAATCCTGAGAGCCTGCTTACATAAGGGAAGTGAGGGAAGGCAGGGAGCACCCATGTGGAATTTGCAGAATCATCAGATTCTGTTCGTACCTGGTATTGATTTTACAGATCCTTCTTATCATTTGCCACATTTCTATGAACTGTTCAGTAAGTGGGCGGATGAGGAAGACCGGGATTTCTGGGCGCAGGCAGCAGTGGCAAGCCGTAAATATCTGGTGCAGGCATGCTCGCCCATCACAGGTATGTCCGCAGAATATGCAGAGTTTGATGGTAGTCCTATGAGCAGAAAGCTTGGCTGGTCCAATGACAGACATGACTGGTTCTATAGTGATTCTTACCGCACAGTAGCCAATATCGGTCTGGATTATGAATGGTTCGGTATTGATGAAGGACAATGTGCTGCGGTAGACAGATTACAGGAATTTCTGCTGGAAGATGCCAGAAGAAATCAGTTTCACACCTATGAAATCAATGGTACCGTGGCACAAAGCGATGTACTGCATCCTGTAGCCATTATTGCTACAGTAGCGCAGGGGTCTCTGGCTGCCAACAATCCATTTATGAATGAATGGATAGAGCGTTTCTGGAACACACCCATGCGCACCGGAGTGAGAAGATATTATGATAATTGCCTGTATTTCTTTGCATTTCTTGCTTTAAGCGGCAAATACCGTATTTGGTAAAAGGCAGGGTGAGGCAGCAACGATACTTGAAATGTTGCGGAACGGTTGTTATACTGTAACTATTCAGAAGCTTGTAAATAAGGTCTGGATAGTTACAGTTTTTTTGCGTATAAGGAGGCATCAGAAGTGGATCTCTTTGAATATATGAAACAGACCAACCTTGAGAAAGAAGCACCTCTTGCAGCAAGACTCAGACCCACTACACTGGATGAAGTAGTAGGTCAGTCACACATCATTGGAAAAGACAAGCTGCTGTACCGTGCGATCAAGGCGGATAAATTAAGCTCTATTATCTTCTATGGACCGCCGGGAACAGGGAAGACGACACTTGCCAAGGTCATTGCAAATACAACAAGTGCAGAATTTACCCAGATCAATGCTACCATAGCCGGTAAGAAGGATATGGAAGAGGTCATTCAGAAGGCAAAAGACACCATGGCTATGTATGGCAAGCGTACCATACTCTTTATTGATGAGATACACCGTTTTAACAAAAGCCAGCAGGATTATCTGTTGCCTTTTGTAGAAGATGGAACGATCATTCTCATAGGAGCTACTACAGAGAACCCCTATTTTGAAGTGAATGGCGCTTTGATATCACGTTCTGTTATTTTTGAACTGAAACCTCTGGATAAGGAAGATATCAAACAACTGATTCATCGTGCGGTCTATGATAAAGAGAAAGGCATGGGAGCCTTTGATGCTGTAATAGATGAGGATGCACTGGAATTTCTGGCGGATCTGTCAGGGGGAGACGCAAGACATGCATTGAATGCCATAGAGCTTGGTGTTATGACCACAGACAGAAGTGAGGATGGTAAGATCCATATTACATTGGAAGTAGCACAGGAGTGTATACAGAAGCGGCGCGTACTTTATGATAAGAACGGAGATAATCACTATGATACGATTTCTGCTTTTATTAAGAGCATGCGTGGATCAGATCCTGATGCAGCGGTCTATTATCTGGCAAAGATGCTATATGCCGGCGAAGAAGTGGCTTTCATAGCCAGACGTATCATGATATGTGCTTCTGAGGATGTGGGGAATGCAGATCCGCGGGCACTGACCGTTGCCGTATCGGCAGCACAGGCTGTAGAGCGCATCGGCATGCCGGAGGCACAGATTATTCTGTCACAGGCAGCAACTTATGTGGCATGTGCACCTAAGAGTAATTCAGCCTGCAATGCTATCTTTGCAGCCAACGAAGAAGTAAGAAGAAGTGGCAATCTGCCAATACCTGCGCATCTACAGGATGCACATTATAAAGGAGCAGCGAAGTTGGGACACGGGACAGGATATAAATATGCACATGATTATCCGAATCATTATGTGGAACAGCAGTATTTACCATATGAACTGACGGGCAAGAAATATTATGAGCCATCCTGGAATGGCTATGAAGCCAAGATTCGTGAGCATATGAAGCGGATTAAGGACGAGGCGAAGCAAAAGGAAGATTAAGAAAATGCAGGAGCTGATTAAAACAGCTCCTGCATTAGATATTTATAGATACTCTGATTTTTCTTCTGCCAACTGTCACAGATTGAAGCTGCCATATCTTCCGTTGGGACAGACAGCTTGATATTGACCAGTTCTACATCTTTTTCACGGGCAATCAATTGGGCTTCGAATTCACCGGTAGTAGCCTTATAGTAGGTTGAGGTGATGGATGCCTCATTTTTTAATTCCAGATGTTTCTCATCCAGAAAAGCATCAATATCTGCAATGATGGCTTCTCCGATACGATTACCGAAGTAGGAGAGTGTATTGCGTCCCTCGTCTGTAATGGAGAAATAAGTCCGGTTCATCGTAGTGTCAGCTTTGATCAGTTCTGTATCCTGCAGATCACAGATGACTTCCTGTAATGTCAGAAAGTTCGTATATTCTTTTTCAAGGATGAATTCACTGATCTGTGCGTAGGTCAGCTTGAATTTCACTTTATTGAGCATGTAAAGAACGATGAGCTTATAGAGTGTCAATGGATCTTGTGTCATGAATATCACGTCCTTTCATTGATTAGTTGATTCGTAATATCTGCCCTGCCAGGAATCCCGCAGCCGCAGCTGTTGATGGAGTGTATTGAGTACATGACGTTTATTCAGACTCCATGCAGGTGCAAGCAGCAGCTCTTTTGGACCATCACCGGTTACACGGTGAATAACGATGTCAGGTGACAGAACCTCCAGACAGGTAATTACAATATCAATATACTCCTCCAGAGACAGAATATCAAAAGTTTTTTGCTCATAGAGGGCAGCCAGATCGGTATCCTTCAATACATGAAGAAGCTGTAGCTTGATACCGTCAATACGACAGGAATTCAGATAGTTACAGGTCTCCAGCATCATTTCTTTCGATTCCTGGGGAAGCCCAAGGATGACATGGACAATAACAGGAACCGAGATTGCGCGAAGACGGTTGAGTGCTTCTTCAAATGTACTAAGAGGATAGCCTCTGCGTATAAATTTTGCAGTCTCCTCATGCATCGTCTGTAAACCCAGCTCGACCCAGATAAATTTATCAGGATAGGAGTCTTTTAACGAACTTAACAGGGCTATCACATCATCGCCCAGACAATCCGGTCTTGTGGCAATGGAGATACCGACTACATCCGGTTCTTCCAACGCCTCGGCATAGAGGCTGCGCAGCCGCCCGGTGGGGGCATAGGTGTTCGTATAGGATTGAAAGTATGCAATGAAACGATTGCCTGTTTTTTTCGTGTGGAAATAGGAAAGACCTTCCAGAAGCTGCTGGCGTATGGAGTACTCCCCGCAGGCAGAGGCAGCAGGACTTGCAAAGTCCCCACTGCCGCCTGCACTGCAGAATATGCATCCACCTGTCCCAAGCGTGCCATCACGGTTAGGACAGGTCATACCTGCATCCAGGGCTATTTTATAGATTTTCTCACCATATTGGTGTTTTAATTCATAATCGAGAGAATGATAGGGCTTGTCTCCCCAGCGTAAAGGATTCATCTTAGCGTCTGATGTGGGATTTAACAGCTTCAGCTACCAGCTCGGCAACCTTGGGGTTAAATGCTTCCGGCATAATGTTGTCTTCGTTCAGTTCATCATCAGGAACCAGACCTGCAATGGCATTGGCAGCAGCAAGCTTCATCTCTTCTGTAATCTGTGTGGCACGTCCTTCCAGGGCACCCTTGAAGATACCGGGGAAAGCGACAACGTTATTGACCTGATTCGGGAAGTCGCTTCTGCCGGTTCCTACGACTTTTGCACCGGCAGCCTTGGCAACATCCGGCATAATCTCAGGAACAGGGTTAGCCATAGCGAACAGAATAGAGTCTTTTGCCATGGAAGCTACCATTTCAGGAGTTACGATATTAGGGGCAGATACACCTACGAAGATATCAGCGCCCTTTAATGCATCGGCAAGGGAACCTGTCTCATGGTTGGGATTGGTGATCTTTGCCATCTTTTCCTGCATCCAGTTAAGCCCCTTAGTTGTGGTATCTACGATACCTACCTTGTCACACATGATGACATTGGTGAAGCCATAAGTCAGAAGAAGTCTTGTGATAGCGACACCGGCACTTCCTGCGCCATTTACAACGACCTTGCAGTTCTCTTTCTGCTTGCCTACAACCTTCAGCGCATTGATAATACCTGCAAGGACAACGATTGCAGTACCATGCTGGTCATCATGGAAAACAGGAATATCCAGAATTTCCTTTAATCTCTCTTCGATTTCAAAACAGCGGGGAGCTGAGATATCTTCCAGATTGATTCCGCCGTAAGCAGGCGCAAGCCAGGTAACAGCCTTGATGATTTCTTCTGTATCCTGTGTATCCAGGCAGATGGGTACCGCATTGACTCCACCAAATTCCTTGAACAGAACGGCTTTGCCTTCCATGACGGGCATAGCGGCATAAGGTCCGATGTTGCCAAGTCCCAGAACGGCACTGCCATCAGATACAACGGCAACAGTATTTGCCTTCATCGTATATTTGTAGGCAGCTTCCTTATCCTGGGCGATTACCTTACAAGGCTCTGCAACGCCGGGGGTATAGGCAAGAGATAAGTCCTCTCTTGATTTTACGGGAGTTTTGGAGACAGTTTCCAGCTTTCCGTTCCATTTTTCATGAAGTTCCAGTGCTTTTTCCTGAATAGTCATAAGTACACATCTCCTAGTATTTTAAATTTTTAACTTCATTATAATGTAAGAAACAGGTCTTAGCAATAAATTCTTCTTCCTATTTTAGAAAAAGTGCGCTATAATAGGTAAGGCAGCACATTCTGCTGCGTCACATGAACATATTACACAAATGTCGTATATATGTATCTGAAAAATACAGCATATCCAAAGAAAGAATAAGTAACAACCCCAATTATAAAAGGCAGAAGATATTCATAATGGAACGTATATAGATATGGAGGAAGGTATGAGAGAAAAATACGAATCTCTTGCATTGGCTGATTTACGTGCAATCGCCAAAAACAGAGGCATTAAGGGAACCAGCGGGCTGAAGAAGGCGCAGTTGGTGGAACTGATGCTTGCTGAAGATGAAAAGGACAAGGCTGCCGGCAAGGATGTAGAGCCAAGACCAGTGTTACGTGCGCCGGGAGAAGCCAGGGAAGAACGCCCCGAAGAGAAATTCCCCACAGAACTGGACAGCGGTATGGCTGCAAACGGCATTCTGGAAGTCATGCCGGACGGATTTGGTTTTATCCGCTGTGAGAACTTCCTGCCCGGTGAAAATGACGTTTATGTAGCGCCTAGTCAGATCCGCCGCTTTAATCTCAAGACAGGCGATGTTATTGTAGGAAATACCAGAGTAAAGACACAGAATGAGAAGTTCTGTGCATTATTATATGTGAAGAAGGTCAACGGATTACCACCTGAGCTTGCATGTAAACGCCGCAATTTTGAGGACATGACTCCGATTTTCCCAAATGAAAGAATCAGACTGGAGACAGCAGGGGCGAGTGTTGCCATGCGAATCATGGATCTGATGAGCCCTGTGGGAAAAGGTCAGCGTGGTATGATCGTGTCACCGCCAAAGGCTGGTAAAACAACACTGTTAAAGGAAGTTGCCCAGTCCATCAAGAAGAATTCACCGGAGATGCATCTGATCATTCTGCTGATTGATGAGCGTCCGGAGGAAGTAACAGATATCCGTGAAGCAATAGAAGGACCGAATGTAGAAGTCATTTATTCCACCTTTGATGAATTGCCGGAGCATCACAAGCGTGTATCCGAAATGGTCATAGAGCGTGCCAAGAGACTGGTAGAACATAAGAAAGATGTATGTATCCTTCTGGACAGCATTACCAGACTGACAAGAGCCTATAACCTGACCGTGCCACCCAGTGGAAGAACACTTTCCGGTGGTCTTGATCCGGCAGCTCTGCATATGCCCAAGAGATTCTTCGGTGCAGCCAGAAATATGCGGGAAGGAGGCAGCCTTACCATTCTTGCAACAGCACTGGTAGATACAGGTTCCAAGATGGATGATGTGGTATATGAAGAGTTCAAGGGAACAGGTAATATGGAAATGGTACTGGATCGCAGACTTTCCGAGAGGAGAGTGTTCCCTGCCATTGATATTCCCAAATCCGGTACGAGACGTGAAGATCTGTTGTTGACACCGGATGAACTGGAGGCAATTAATATTATCCGAAGAGCCCTCAATGGACTGAAACCGGAAGAGGCAGTAGATAAGATACTTGACCTTTTCTCCAAGACCAAAGACAACATGGAATTCGTCAATACTGTAAAGAAGATGAAATTCATATAAAAAAGACTTGCATATCATAAAAAGCTATGTTATACTGAGTAAGCTGTTTATGAGAACATAAGTAAATGAAAAAGAAGATTTTATCTATAGAGAGGTGAAAAACATGAGAGAAGGAATCCATCCTAATTACTATCAGGCAACTGTTACATGCAACTGCGGTAACACATTCGTAACAGGATCTACAAAGCCTGAAATCCACGTTGAAGTTTGTTCAAAATGCCATTCATTCTACACAGGTCAGCAGAAGGCTGCATCAGCTCGTGGACGTATTGATAAGTTCAATAAGAAGTACGGCGTAGAAAGCAAATAAGAAACGTTCAAAAGGTTGAGGTAAGATTTTATCTCAACCTTATTTTTAGTTCATAGGATATGTGACAGACTCGGAGGACTATATGGCTAAGAAGAAACAGACACATTATTCCGGTATCGGCGGACAGGCTGTATTGGAAGGTGTGATGATGAAGAATAGAGATAAATATGCAGTGGCTGTACGTAAGCCCAATGGTGAGATCGATGTAGAAGTCGAGGAATACAAGGGCGTATGCGGAGATAAGAAGTTTGCGAAGCTGCCGTTTATCCGTGGCGTATTTGCTTTTATTGATTCCCTGATACTGGGAATGAAGGTAACGACTTATTCTGCTTCCTTCTATGAGGAAGAGGATGAGAAGCCAAGTAAGACGGAAGGGAAGCTGGAGAAGCTTCTGGGTAACAAGGCAGATGATATCATGATGACTTTTACCGTGATTTTATCCGTAATCATTGCAGTAGCGTTGTTCATGCTCCTGCCCCTGTTCCTTTCAGACCTGCTTGGTAAATACATCCGCAATGCCAGCGTGATTGCAATTATCGAGGGACTGATCAGAATACTGATCTTCATTGCGTACATCGCTGGAATCTCTCTTATGAAAGATATTAAAAGGCTCTATATGTATCATGGGGCAGAACATAAATGTATCAACTGTATTGAAAAAGGCAGACCACTTACAGTAAAAGACGTAAAGCGAAGCTCCAGACAGCATAAGCGTTGTGGAACAAGCTTCCTGTTATTTGTTGTACTGGTGAGTGTCATCGTATTCTTCTTTATCAGAGTGGATAATATGGCACTGAAGCTGATTCTGCGTATCGCACTGGTTCCTGTCATTGCAGGTATTTCCTATGAGATTATCCGCCTGGCAGGCAGAAGTGATAATGTTCTTGTAAGAATCATATCTGCACCTGGTATGTGGATGCAGAAGCTTACGACCAAAGAGCCGGAGGAGGATATGATCGAAGTAGCAATTGCTTCTGTAGAAGCAGTCTTTGACTGGAAGGCATACTTAAAAGAGACCTTCGGATACGAAGTAGATGACAGCTGGATGCAGGATACAACTGCGGCAGAAGAGCCTTAGCAGGGTTATGAATATGACATACAGAGAATTATATGAATATGGAAAGAAGCAGCTGGAAGATGCAGGAATTGAAGAGGCTGCACTGGATGCCAGACTGCTTCTGGAATATATTTGCCATACAGACAGGAATGCGTTGCTGGTTCATGGAGACAGTGTGCGAAATGATCTGGAAGAACAGTTCTATCGTACAGTAATAGAGAGAAGAGCACAGAGAATCCCCCTGCAGCACATTACAGGTGAGCAGGAATTCATGGGGCTTACTTTCAAGGTGAATGAGCATGTACTGATTCCAAGACAGGATACAGAGATTCTGGTGGAAGAGGCAATGAGATATCTTAGTGACGGCATGCGCATACTGGATATCTGCACCGGCTCCGGATGCATTTTGCTGAGCTTGTTAAAATACAGCAATGAATGTGAAGGCATGGGCGTGGACATTTCAGAAGATGCACTGGCAGTTGCAGGAGAGAATGCCGGCAGACTTGGGATTCAGGCAGATTTCAGACAGAGCGACCTCTTAGAGAAGGTAGAAGGCAGGTTCGATATGATCGTATCGAATCCACCCTATATTGAGACTGACGTGATAGAGACTCTGATGCCTGAGGTCAGGGAACATGAGCCGATGATCGCTCTGGATGGCAAGGCTGATGGGCTGTATTTTTACAGGAAAATAATAGAGCAGTGTCCGGCATATATGACTCGTGGTGCGAGATTGTTCTTTGAAATAGGTTATGACCAGGGTGAAGCAGTAAAAGAACTCATGCTGCAGAGGGGATTTACTGAAGTAGAAGTGATACAGGACTATGCGAAGCTGAATCGGGTCGTAACCGGCTGCTGGAATATGGCATAGGTATTCCATAAGGGATAGATAAGCACATGGCAGACCAGTGTCTGCACAGGTGATTGACAAGGTTAATATTTGGAAAGGCATGGTAATAGAGATGTTTGATAAGTTAGATGATTTGATTGCCCGTTATGAAGAAATCATGAACGAGCTTCATGAGCCTACAGTAGCAGATAATCAGGCAAGATTCCGCTCTCTGATGAAAGAGCAGAGCAACCTGCAGCCTATTGTAGAAGCTTATACAGAATATAAGAAATGTAAAGAGACCGTAGAAGATTCCCTCTCTATGCTGGAATCTGAAAATGACGAAGAGATGCGTGAAATGCTCAAAGAAGAACTCAATGATGCCAAGAAGCGAATTGAAGAATTAGAGCAGCAGTTAAAGATTCTTCTTCTGCCTAAGGACCCTAATGATGATAAGAACGTAATCGTGGAGATTCGTGCAGGCGCAGGTGGAGACGAAGCAGCATTGTTCGCAGCAGAAATCTACCGTATGTATGTACATTACGCAGAGAGCCGCCGTTGGAAAGTAGAGACTATGGAAGTGGAGGAAATCGGTATTGGTGGTATGAAGAGCGTTACTTTCATGATCAGCGGACAGGGCGCATATTCAGTAATGAAGTATGAATCCGGTGTACATCGTGTACAGCGTGTCCCTGAGACTGAGTCCGGTGGACGTATCCACACTTCTACAATCAGTGTAGCCGTTATGCCGGAAGTTGATGAAGATATTGATATCAAGATTGAAGATAAGGATATCCGTATTGATGTAATGCGTGCATCCGGTAATGGTGGACAGTGTGTCAACACCACAGACTCCGCTGTACGACTGACTCACTATCCTACAGGTATCGTGGTATACAGCCAGACTGAGAAATCCCAGTTACAGAATAAGGCTAAGGCTTTCGCCCTTCTGCGTGCCAAGCTGTATGATATCGAGCAGCAGCAGAGACATGATGCAGAAGCAGAGATGCGTAGAAGCCAGATTGGTACAGGCGATCGTTCCGAGAAGATCAGAACCTATAATTTCCCTCAGGGACGTGTTACTGACCACAGAATCAACCTGACACTGTATAAGCTGGATAAGATTATGAATGGTGATATCCAGGAAATCATTGATGCCTGCATCGCAGCCGACCAGGCAGCTAAGCTGGCGAAGATGAATGAGAACTAAACTGTATAGAAATATAAGAGAAACGGTCATGGCAGTGTGATATGTGCCCTCTTTACTGGACAACCAGTAAGGAGGGTATTTTTGTGCGCTATAGTCAAGAAATTATGCTATAAAGCTCATGTGGTAATCTTTTTTTATATGATTTTTGTAAATAAGAAGATTGAAAAAGGACATAATTGTGGTATAATTAGACCATAAATAGAGGAGGTATCTATTATGCCACATATAATTCCAATTAAAGATTTGAAAAATACATCAGAGATATCTGATATGTGCCACAAGACAGAGGAACCAATTTATGTTACTAAAAATGGATATGGCGATATGGTAATTATGAGTATGGAGACTTATGAGTCAACCATGAAACATATTGCCATGTATAGAGATATAGAGATATCTGAAAAGCAGATAGATAAGGGAAGGTGATAAGATTGAGCAAAAATTTGACGACTTCAAAACTGGATAGGCAAAATATTCTTAATAATGAAAAGGCTTTGGTAGAAATTCAGAATCAGACAGGAATTCAGGGAATAAAGTTTGAGAATAAAGTTTATTTTACAAAAACTATGTTATCTACATATTTTGAGGTGGATATAAGAACAATTGAAAGATATGTCAGTGATAATGTAGATGAACTTTCATCTAATGGTTATGAAATAATTAAAGGAAAGCGATTGAAAAACTTCATTGATGAAATTGAAAAGTTGGATGTTCCCGACATTAATGTCGGGAACATCAGTAATCGAACGTCTCAATTAGCCATTTTTGATTTTCGATCTTTTTTAGATTTGGCAATGATGTTAGTAGAAAGTCAGCCGGCAAAAAGTTTGCGGCAGATAATGTTAGATATTGTAATAGATTTTATTAATCAAAAAGCTGGTGGTGGAACTAAATACATTAATCAAAGAGATAGCGAATTTTTGGGTGCTTTTTTGCAGGAAGAAAATTATAGAAGAGAATTTACAGATGCTTTAAGAGATTATGTGGACATGGGCAATGCTAAATATGGAATTTATACAGATAAGATATATCAAAGTATTTTTAGAGAAAAAGCGAAGGAATATCGCCAGATTTTAAAGCTTTCTGATAATGAAAAAGTGAGAGATACCTTTTATTCAGAAATTCTTACACTTATAGCATCATATGAATGCGGATTAGCAGATATGATAAAACAACAGTCAGAGAGTCTTGGTCATAAGTTGAATAATTGGGAGATGGCTGATTTATTTAAAGCATTTGAATCACTGCCTTTGTGGAAACCATTAATTATACAAGCAAGAACTAAAATGGCAAGTCGAGATATGGCATTAAGAGAGGCATTCCATTATCAATTAGAAGAATATATAAAGCCATTGTCTGGTGAAGAATATGAAAAATTCTTAGGAGCGGCAGGAGATGAACTTGAAAAATTAATGGCAGAAAACAAAGATGTATTAAGAAGATTAAAGGAGAGTGAATAATGTCAAATTACATATATATCACTCCCGGACAGGCAAGGATAACGCATGAGAAAACGATTGAATATAGTGGAGGTGGAACGCTTGAAGAACTCGACTTCGGACGGTTAGAAAGTGTTTTATACAACATACAAAATGATGAATGGTATCCTAGATTTGTAGATAAGTTGACCCATTTGTTTTTCTGCACATGCCAATTCCATTGTTTTGCAGATGGAAATAAAAGACTGGCAATTACACTGTCAACACTCTTTTTGCTTTTAAATGGTTATATGTCAATAGCCGCTACATTTTTGCAAAAAACAGAAAATATTAGCTTGAATGTAGCAGCAAGTAAAATAGATAAAGAATTATTACATAAAATTATGGAAGCAATAATGAATGAAACATTTGATACGGATGAAGAATTAAAGTTAGAAATTTACAATGCTATCAATTAAAATAAATTTATGATGATGAAGACGTATCAAGCTTTGATTGAAAAATAGGAAGATGAGAATATGAAGTGGATTTTAACTAAGAGGGAGTATCAATGAGTTACAAGGCAATGGATGGAACCAGACAGTGGGATGGAAGTAAGAAAGTACCGGAAGAGAGAATGGCAATGAAGATGCAGAGCTTTGCGCGGACGGGAATAACGCCGGACATTGCAGGGGCAGACCTGTCTTATGCGTTAAAGCTGCAATATGCCAGGTGGAAAGCTAAGGGATTAAGGACTACCATGGAAATCACTCCGGCTGAATACACAATGCCACAGTCACGTTCAAAGAATACCTTCTGGAGTGATGAGAAATATACGCATGAGAGAAGAATGCACATGGCAAATTTATCACAGAAATACTATAAGGGTGATAAATGCATAGATACACAGGAAAGCCAGATTGCAATCAATGCAATCGTAACGGATACGACAGTAGAGACCAGTGCAGTAGAAAGTGACTATTATTGCTGCCCATCCTGCGGTGCTATCAGCAGAATTAAGGAATTAATGACAGGATGTCCATATTGTCAGACCAAATTTCAGATATCGGATTTGTTCCCTAAGGTTACGAACTTCTATTTTTATGATGATGATTCCTCACAGGTTAAGAAAATAAAGAATATAGGGATCGCAGCAGGTATACTTATTTTCATTTTGGCTGTAATCTACAGCATGATGAATGTAGAACATTTTAATGTAATGAATATCGTGGGAGCAGCGGCTGGTGGAGCCTTTGGAGGATATGCAGTATTTGCTTTTTCCACAATAGGATATGGAATCTGTAAGGGAATGCAAGGTGTTGGTGAAGTTGTCGGCTCCAGGAAAGCAGAAAGAAAAATAGAAAAGAAATTGAAATCCTTAGATAGTACCTTCTCCTATAAATTATTTGAAGGACAACTTATTTCATTCCTGAAAATGACACTTTTTTCAGATGATACACGTAATCTTGCCTGCTTTGAAGGTACTTATGTCCCTGAAAAATACAAGGATTTAATAGATATGAACTATCATGGAACAGTAGCCTTGAAAAGCATGGAAACAACTGGTAATATTGTAAAACTTAATATGAAAGTGTTCCTTCGTAACACGTATTGTATAAATAACAAAATCAAAATAAAAGATGAAGAAATCCCAATCCAGGTGGCGAAGAATATCTCTACCCCTACCAAAGCCGGATTTTCCATCAGACGATCCCAATGCAAGAATTGTGGAGGCAGCTTCGATGCCACCCATCAAAGGATTTGCCCTTACTGTCAGACAGTGTATGATATGAAAGATGAAGACTGGGTAATAATCAATATAGGAGAATAAAAGTTCCTATATTCCTTAAAGTGGACATTGTCCATTTTGTATGCTATACTCTCTTTTGTATAAATATTCAGAATCGAGGTATAACATGAACATAACAAAGAGAAGAATGTTCCCTGCACTTCTTACAATATTGTTATTCGCAACACTATTGGCAGGATGTGCAGGCAAGCAGTCAGATGCAGGACAAAATGATGCATCACAGAAAGAGATTACCTGTGCAGCGGATCTGGAGGGGGCAAGAATCGGTGTACAGCTTGGAACAACTGGTGATATCTACGTATCGGACTATGAAGGCGATGAAGCAGGAACCAAAATCGAGCGTTATAACAAGGGTGCAGATGCTATTCAGGCATTGAAACTCGGCAAGATTGACTGCGTAGTCATAGACGAGCAGCCAGGCTTACAGTTTGTGAAGCAGAACAGTAACATTCGTATTATTGATGAAGAATTTACATTGGAAGACTATGCCTTTTGCGTAGCCAAGGAAAATACAGAGCTGCTGGACAATATCAATGGTGCACTGGAGAAGTTAAAAGCTGATGGCACAATTGACAGTATTGTGAAAAATTATATCGGTACAGAGGAAGAAGTAGGGCAGTATCCATATGTCAGCAAGGAAGTAGAGAGAAATAACGGGACACTGATCATTGGAACCAATGCGGAGTTTCCACCCTATGAATATTATGACAACAATCAGGTAACGGGTATTGATATCGACATTATGCGTGCAATTAGTGATGAATTGGGTATGGATATCCAGGTAGAGGATATGGCTTTTGACTCTATTATTGCAGCAATCACATCGGGCAAGGTCAATGTCGGTGCATCAGGCTTCACAGTAACGGAAGAACGTAAGAAGAACATTAACTTTACAGATACCTACATTACGACTAAACAGGTCATTATTGTAAAGGGTGACAGCGATACACAGAAGGCAAGTATCGGGGAGAAATTCTACGATAACTTTATCAAAGACAGCCGTTATATGTATATTGTAAAGGGTCTTGGCAATACGCTTCTCATTACATTGCTGGCTGTTACGATTGGTATTATCCTTGGGTTCATTATCGCAATCATCAGAACAGGCTATGACAGGAATGGTGAACTGCCGATATTGAATGCCATTTGCAAGGTATATTTGACAGTTATGCGTGGTACGCCTGTTATGATTCAGTTGTTGATTATTTACTATGTCATTCTGGCATCAGCAACGAATAAGATCATGGTTGCGGCTATCGCATTTGGACTGAACTCCGCAGCATATGTTGCAGAAATTGTCCGTTCCGGTATCATGTCAGTGGACATTGGACAGTTCGAGGCGGGCAGAAGCTTAGGTCTGAATTATCAGCAGACTATGCAGTCTATCGTTCTGCCTCAGGCGATCAAGAATATACTTCCGGCATTGCTCAACGAAGTTATCAGCCTTTTGAAGGAGACTTCTATCAGTGGTTATATCGGATTGATGGATCTGACCAAAGGTGGAGATATCATCAGAAGTAATACATACGAGGCATTTCTGCCACTGATTGCAGTTGCAATCATCTATCTGGCGTTAGTTATGCTGTTGAGTTTCCTGGCAGGCAGACTGGAGAGGAGGTTACGGAACAATGAACGATAATGTGATTCTGGAAGTAAAAGACTTACATAAATATTATGAGAAACAGGAAGTATTAAAAGGAATCAGCACCACAATACGAAAAGGTGATGTCATTGCCATTATTGGACCGTCTGGGTGTGGTAAATCTACTTTCCTGCGTTCTTTGAATCTTCTTGAAGTACCGACTAAGGGACAGATTCTCTTTGAGGGAACAGATATAACGGATAAAAAGACAGACATTAACCAGATGCGCCGTAAGATAGGTATGGTATTTCAGCAGTTCAACCTGTTTCCCAATATGACGATTCGCGAGAATATCATGTTGGCACCTGTGAAGCTGAAGCTGATGACCAAAGAACAGGCATCTGCCAAGGCAGAAGAGCTGCTTGCAAGGATTGGACTGGCTGATAAGGCAGAGGCATACCCTGCACAGCTTTCCGGTGGTCAGAAGCAGCGTATCGCTATTGTGCGCTCACTGGCTATGAATCCTGATGTGATCCTGTTCGATGAACCAACCTCAGCCCTTGACCCGGAGATGGTTGGAGAGGTATTACAGGTAATGAAGGAACTGGCAGGCACAGGGATGACGATGGTAGTTGTGACACATGAAATGGGATTTGCCAGAGAAGTTGCGAACCGTGTCATGTTTATCAACGAAGGTGTCATTGCAGAGGAAGGAACACCACAGGAGATCTTCAGTGCGCCCAAGAGCCAGAGATTACAGGAATTTTTATCCAGGGTGTTGTAATGATATATTTTCCGGTGAAATATACAGGATTAAAAGAACGTGGTGTAAAGGGCTGCGTTCTTTTGATTTTGTGGTACTAAATGTCATTGTATATCTAAAAGCTATCTCAGAATACTTTATTTAGAAGACACGGAGAGGGTAATGATGAAAAAAGTTGTTGCATATTAGCCGCAGTGATTGTGATAGTCTGTGCAGTTTGTTTTGGAAGATGGGGGCAGGAAAATTCTGATCTTTCTTTTCAGTTTGAGAAAACGGTTTATACGTATAAAGATGAATATTGCAGCGTGGAAGATCTTGTATATCTGCAGATGGTGGGAAGCAGGAATAAGGAAAAGGAAAGAAAAATCAATCAACTGCTTGAAGACGATAGAAAAAAAGTGTTGGAACTGGCAATTCCTGATCCTGATGAGGAGCTGCCTTTTCACTTGCTGTATGTTCTGAAAAAAATAAAAATTTGGTTTAGCAGTAGATGTAGAGACATTGAAATTTATAATTTGTGGTGATGTATTAATTATGGAAAAAATGGTTCGTATTTTAAATTAGAACGTGTTGGACAAGTTCAGATGTCAGATGGATTCGAAGGATAGCATGTCAGTTGGATTTTTACATAAGCGTCATTATGTTGTCAGGATGTCAGGCATCGGAAAAATGCTGCGGTTATTGATGATAAAGATGAGAATGTTATACAGGATTGTGAAACAGAATATGTAGCTGAATGCTTACGCCAGAAGAGGATATGAATGGAGACGGATTAAAAGATATAAAAGTAGGTACTACATTCGCACAAGAGGAGACGGAACCTATGTCTGAAGCATTTCTCTATCAGGAAGAAAGTGGGCTGTTTTATCTTGAATCATACAGGGCACTTGTAGACTAGTACAGCATTAAATAAATAACTAGTCAAATATCATGTATGGTGCTATACTTATAATATCAACGGAAATGAGGTATCAGTATGGCACACGCACAATCTATTACACTTACAAATGAAGAAGTTTTGTACCTTCAGTCACTCACTCGTCAGCGTACAATTCAAGCGCAGGTAGTTGACCGCGCTAAAATGCTTCTTTATAAAGCACAGGGAGCATCGAATAGCGATATTGCTGAACGTTTAGATGTAAATATAAACACCGTTAAACTCTGTCTTTCCAAGTTCAGGGAAGGCGGTGTACAGCGTGCTCTGTTCGATGACAAACGCAAAGGACGACCTGTTGAAATCACAGATGACGCTATTGCATGGATCATCAGCATTGCTTGCCAGCGTCCTGCCGATCTTGGCTACGCACAGGAACTTTGGACTTTAAAAAATCTTCATCAGTACATCCAAAATCACGCAGAAGAGGCTGGATATTCAAGGCTTACAACTATCACAAAACCAATGGTACAGAAGATACTGAACCAATCCGAAATTAAGCCGTTCAAAATCAAGTATTACTGTGAAAAACGGGATCCTGATTTTGAGACTAAGATGCATGATGTCCTTGTTGTTTACAAACAGGTTGAAATGCAGTTTGACGAAAACGGAGACATCATAGTTTCAACTGATAGTCCAATGATTCATACCATTTCCTGCGATGAAAAGCCGGGAATACAGGCTATTGCAACAACAAGTGATGACCTCCGTCCGACGGAAGGAAACAGCTGTGTATATCGTGACTATGAATATAAACGCCTTGGCACATTGTCTTTAATTGCCGGAATTGATCTTCTCACAGGAATAGCTATTCCTGTTGTAAGTGAAACTCACAAAAGTTCCGATTTCATCTGTCTTCTGAAGAAACTTGATGAAATGTATCCGGAAGGGGATGTTATCAGGATTATCTGTGACAACCATTCTGCACACAAATCAAAGGAAGTGCAGAATTATCTGGCTACAAAGCCAGAAGGACGTTACGTATTTGTGTTTACACCAAAGCATGCATCCTGGCTCAACCTGATTGAATGTTTCTTCAGCAAAATGACAAAACAGATGTTGAAAGGAATACGAGTCAAATCAAAGCAGGAACTGGCGGACAGAATCTATCAATATTTCGATGAAATCAATAAAGAGCCTGTGGTATTTCATTGGACATATAAACTTGATGAAATATCCGAAGAAGAAGCTAACCCCAATATGGCCAGTTAATTATTATTCAATCTACTAGACAGGTAGTGCTGACAGATTAGCAGTATGGGAGGGATAGATAATTATGAAAAAAATTATTTCATGCATCAGTATATCAGTACTGTTATTGGGACTTGCGTGGAGCTGTGCGAAAGCGGAAACCTTAGATTTTGAAAGAAGCAGACAGTCGGAAGAAAAGATTAAAACAGAGGAAAGCAGAGCAGGAGAAAACAAAACAAATCATACAAACGAACAGGACAGCAGAAACCTATGTGAGTCGGTAAAGAAAGTTGATTTCTCATCAAAAGAATATCCGATTAATTGGGAGATTTATACAGATCAGGTGGAACAGGCATATAAAGAGAACTTTTATAGGATTATTACAAATCAGATACCATTGGAGTATGGGGAAGAAGAGGCTGTCTATTTTCGGGATCATCTACGAGGAATAGCGGATTTAGATGACATGGAGTTTATAGAACAATTTGTAAAAAAAGCGAGATATCGTTTTATTGATTGTGATGGGGATGGACTTCCAGAATTGCTAATGGACATTGGAATAAATGGTTTCTGCATATTAAAGTATCTTATGGAAGAACAAAAAGTAGAGGTTTATCACTGGCTGGACGAATATGAAGAACTTCTTGGTTCGGATCAGATAGGGTATTGTAATTCTACAAGTGCAAATAATACCCGATATGGATATAAAACATTGAATAGGACAGGAGAAGTGGAAAATGAAATTTATTTTACTGTTTATTATGGTGAGACTGGAATAGAATATGAGATTTTTATATTCGGAGATGAAAGTATGAGCGGGCATTTGAATCAGGAACAATGGGATGAAGTGACAAAAGACTTTTTTACAATGCTTGACCGACCTGTTACTATGGTAACGTATGAGGAGGCTTTCGGGAAAAATTTTATTGGAACAGAAGCGCTGCATGGAAATACTGATGAGGCAATGAGGGTATATGATGAATTTTTGTCAGGAGAGAGAGCGTTGGAAAATTCTGGTGGAAGTACGATAGCAGATATGGATGATGGAAGTATGAAGTATCTGACGTGTGACATAAATGGAGATCATATACCGGAGTTACATATTCAGACATCGGGAGATTATTATATTCTTGCATATCAAAATAGTGTGCTGTTTGTTTTGTTTCATGAACAGGTGGAAGAGGCATTAAAATGTTATGGTGTTTGTAAAAATGGCGAGATTGTGTATAAATATACGAAAGAAAATAAGGAAAGTTATTCCTTTTATAAATTTGAGTTTTCTGGAAATGCGTTTAAAACAAATGGATTTTACAGGAATGACAGTAATGGAAATGGTGTATATGATGAGAATGATGAGTATGAATGTAATGAAGATATTTGCACGTTTGAGCAGTGGATTAGCAGTGCAGAAGGATATTTCAGTATCAATAAAAATGGGGATGTGCAGATTTTGGATATGATGGAATGGAAAGATTACGATGAATCAAGGAAAAGGTAGGAAAAAGTATGTTTGTGGAATAGCGGGTATTTTGATCGTAAGTTTAATTGCTTTTTATGTAGTCTTAAACGGTACGGAGAACAATCAGACTTCACAAGTGAAGAATGAGATATACACTCTTGAAAGGGAAGGTTTTGAAATGACAGAGGAAGAAGCGGCAAAGGCTGTTTTTGATTACATGTATTCAGATTGTGACTATGATTATGACGCAAAGGTTATTTCTACTATGCTGCAGGGACAAATGGTATATTTATACCAAACGCAGGAAAAAAGTGACTTGCAGTATGAAATGTTACAGAGCAAAGATAGGACAGAAGATGGGCAATATTATGTCTTTGCACACGATACACGTTATGAAACAGATGCCCTTTCGCAGGGCTTCTATGATGAATATCACACGGATTACGCAGTTAATAGGAAGACAGGCGAAGTTCTTCGGGAGTCTCAATGGATAGAGACTGATGCAGGTTATAAATTGCTTTATAGTGAAGCATATGAAAAGGCGGTTAATCAGTTATATTTTAATGAGGATGTTTCAGATGGAAAGATGCCAGAGGAACAAGCTGCAAGAGTTCTTTTTTATTATATATATTCAGATGAGGGTTTTGATTATGATTTGATGGTTGTAAGAACATATAAACAGGAACAGTCGGTATATGTATATCAGCTTCCAGAAGATCAGACGTTCCCCTGTGTAAGAAATTTTTCATGTAAAGGTATGACGGAAGATAAGAAATACTATATTTTTGCAGATTATACAGACTATTATACTCATGGTTATGAACCTGTTTTTACTCATTATCAGTATCTTACAAGTTATGCTGTTAACAGGGAGACAGGTGAAGTGTTTCGGGAACGGGAATGGAGTGATATAGAGTGTGAGTGGTTGTATAATGAAGAGTATAAAAAAGCAGTTAAATAGTGGAAAACATTTTATGCAATCCTGTTGTATGGTGATATATAAGAGGATGGCGAGGTTACGGCTTTTCATAAGCGTGATGATGTGGACAAACTTTATATCAGCCAGGTGGATACATAATAAAGTATGCAGACGAAAATGAAAAAGCAAAATGAACTGATCAGTTAAAAGAATGAGGAGAAGATGAATAAAAAAATTATTTCATGCGTCAGTATATTAGTACTGTTATTGGGACTTGCGTGGAGCTGTGCGATAAGAAAGACCAGCACAACTAAAAATGGTTCGTATTATGAGAATAACCAGACTTTACAAGTAAAGAATGAGGTATACACGCTTGAAAGGGAAAGAAATGAAGCTAATATATACAATGTAACGATAAATTATCCGCAATTGGAAGGTAGTCTTGGACTAAACAAAGACATAAATAAAGCAAACTCACTTTTAAAAGATGCAGCATTTTCTATGTATGCGAAAACATATGTGGAAGCAGTTGCGCAGTTGGAAGAGGAAGTGCAGGATGCACATGCCTATGCAGGAGATGTAATTAATTATGATATTCTGCAGTTGGATAATGATTACATAAGCTTGGTATTTTCTATAGATTCGTGTGTAGGAGGACCGTCTTATACGCATCAATATCCGGTTACTATAGACATAGAAAAAGGGGAATACATTTACTTTAGTGATTTTGCAGATATTGATGTTGTACAGCAAATGCTGCAGTCGGGAAATTTTGAAGTATATGCGGGAACTTATAGTGAATTTAGTGATGAAGATGCGCATGATTCAGATGTAATTAATTTGTTTGCGAAAACGTTTCGGAAACAGGTTAGTGCAGGTACGACAGGAGAAGGTTTTGACCGTTTCAGCAGTCAGAATATTGGATTAGATCAACAGTATTTATATATTTATTTTCCCTTTGAAAATGGAATATCTTTTCATGGATACTATATTTTAGGTATTCCCAGAAATCAATTAGATTAAGTATTTATTTGGGGCTGAGTTCTGCATGGTGGTTTTGCTAGTGTAAATGAAAAAAAGTATACAGAAAATTATATAAATGAGGAGGAAGATATTTATGAAAAGAACACAAATGAGAGATACAATAAAAGATATAAAATATTTTAACACATTTATAAATGAAGAACAGGCGAGGGTCAAAAAATTTTCTGACAAATTAAAAAATGGAGAAGTGAAAGAGGATAGGATATTTCCGGTAAAATCTAAAATGCATGACCTGAAACTTGGAATATTGATAGCCGGATATTCTAAGGGCGATGAGCTGTCTATACTGGAAAAGGAATATCAGGGGCTGATAGATGACTGGGAGGAAGTCTGGGAACCGGAATATTATAATAAAAATCTAAAGATGATTTCTTTGGGAATTTTATTTCAGGCAGATAGTGCATTTGCCCAAAAAGTAAAAAATATGTTAAAAAGCTCAAACATAAATGACTGGCTGTATGATTTTTTATTAGATTCATGGGACGGAGAACAAACAGAAGCAAGTAAAGAAATGCTTTCCCAAATAATTTTTCTATATTACAGAAGGTAGTATTTCAGGGGAATAAAACAGAATTATTGAAAAAGTATTTGAAGAATGACTGGTACAACAAAGACTGTGGCTGTTATGAAGCGCATAAAAGCAGACAGAATATATATTATGGTTATTGGAGCTTTGAAGCTGGAGCAGTTGCTAAAATATTGCAGCTTGATGACAAGGATTTAAGAAACGAACCTTATTATCCATATGATATGGTTCATTATAAAGATTGACCTGTGTATAATATAATGCCGATATATAGCCCTTGTGGAAACTATATATCGGCATTTTTATGAACTAAAACTTAATTTCAATTACGCTTGCATTTGCATCCGGTGTGATAATGGAGTCATTGCCTTCGATGACAACGAAGCCATTTACTGCTTCTGCAGCATGCATATTTACCATGCGGATTGTGTAAGGCTTGGAGCCTTCTGCTGTTACATGGATGGTATGGCCTGATCTGGCAGCAGATACTGTTAATTCAGGCAGATTACTCATGCCGTATACAGTAGTTTCTGCTTTGACACCATCAAGTAATGTATAGACACGAAGCTCACAGGAATCAGCATAGTCGTAATCAGGCTTATCATCATGAGCACCGATTGCAATGATGGAATTCTCACGAACCATAAGTGGAATGCTCAGATAACTATGCTGTTCTTCAACCCATGTACCACCCTTGTATTCTTTACCGGTAAAGAAGTTGGTCCAGATACCTGCCGGAAGATAATATTCAGCGCGGCTCTCATCATTGAAGATAGGAGCAACTAACAGGTTGTCACCCAGCATATACTGCTTATCCAGGTAATTACACATCTTATCCTCTGTATATTCCAGAACCATGCTTCTCATGCAGGGGATACCTGTCCTAGAAGCTGTGATGGCTGTTTTGTACAGATAAGGCATCAATTTTGCCTTTAAGCGTGTGAAGAAACGAACGACATCAACTGCTTCTTCATCATATACCCATGGAACACGGTAAGAAGTGCTTCCGTGCAGACGGCTGTGGGAAGAGAGCAGACCAAAAGCAACCCATCTCTTGTATACATCAGCGGTAGAAGTATTCTCGAAACCTCCGATATCATGAGCCCAGAAGCCAAAGCCTGACATACATAAGGACAGACCGCCGCGAAGGCTTTCTTCCATGGATTCATAATCGGACCAGCAGTCACCGCCCCAGTGTACAGGGAACTTCTGACCACCGACTGTAGCAGAACGGGCGAAGAGTACTGCCTGACCTTTGCCACGCTTACGCTCTAACAGTTCATATACACACTTATTATACAGATATGTATAATAGTTATGCATTTTCTTAGGATCAGAACCATCATAGTAGACAGCATCTGTCGGGATTCTCTCGCCGAAGTCTGTCTTGAAGCAGTCAACGCCCATATCCAGCAGGATTTCCAGCTTATCCTGGAACCACTTGTATGCGGCAGGATTGGTGAAATCTACGATAGCCATACCGGGCTGCCACATATCCCATTGCCATACTTCTCCGTTAGGACGCTTGATGAAGTAGCCATTTTCCATACCTTCCTTGAACAGAACAGATTCTTGGCCAATGTAGGAATTGATCCATACACAGATATTTAAGCCCTTTTCCTTAATACGCTTGAGCATACCGACAGGATCAGGGAAGACTCTGCTGTCCCATAAGAAATCGCTCCAGTGGAATTCTTTCATCCAGAAGCAGTCAAAGTGGAAGGTTCTAAGAGGAATACCTCTGTCCAGCATACCGTTTACGAAGCTCATAACAGTCTCTTCATCATAATTGGTTGTAAAAGATGTAGAGAGCCACAGCCCAAATGTCCATGGTGCAGGCAGAGATGGTTTGCCGGTGATATCGGTATAACGCTCCAGAACTTCCTTCATAGTAGGACCATTGATAAGGAAATAATCCAGATAAGTGCCCTCAACGGAGAATTCAGTCTTTGTTACCATTTCTGTGCCAACTTCAAAGGACACCTTTTCAGGATGATTTACAAATACACCATACCCCTTATTAGTCAGATAGAACGGAATATTCTTATAGGACTGCTCTGTGCTTGTACCACCGTCTGCATTCCAGATATCAACAGACTGTCCGTTTTTTACAAAAGGTGTAAAACGCTCGCCAAGACCATAAACAAGCTCACCTACGCCAAGGCTCAGCTGCTGGCGGATATAGGTGTCGCTGTTGTCGCCTTTATCATAAGCCAGACCCTTCCAGTCAGTCTTCATGAGAGCCAGGTCACGATTCCTGGATTCTGTAATGACCTTGCCATTTCTCATATATTTCATGTACCAGGTATTCTTACCGATTTCCAGAGTCAGGGAACCGCTGGAGATAGTAATGGATTCTTCTGTCTCGGAGGTAGTCAGAGGCAGGCAGTTTTCGTTGATTTCAAAAGCCGGAGATTTCTTGACTGCGCCAAGATGATGATAAGTCTGCACACGCAGCACTTCCGGTAAAGGAGAAGTGATAACCAAAGTTAGATTGATACCACCCAGAGTGTCACCTCTATGGGTGATACGATTGGTCGGAGCACATAAAGTTACCTTGTTTTCTTCAATTTTGTTAAAATATACCTGTTGTGGAGTGAAGCATTCGCAGCCTTCCTGCTGAAGCCAGCAGCCATTACTGAATTTCATGTAGTTACCTCTTTTCTGCACCACTGTAATTGAATATAGGGTTACTGTGAGGCGGTGCACTCAGGCACAGTATCCCTTTATTTTCACATACCATTATTTTATCATTTTTTTGAAAATAAGTAATGTAAAAAATAGACACGTTTATAGTAATTTTCATGACTATTGGGTAAATAGTATGGTATACTTATTACAATAGTTACAATACAGCAAAGGAAGGACAGTGCAAGATGGAACAATATGAACAGAAGGGTTTCCTCAACTCCAGCTTTAAGATTTTCCACCTGAAGGATAGGAAGTTAAGAGATTTTACTTATCATTATCATGCCTTCCATAAGCTTTTGATTCTGATTAAAGGAAATGTTACATATCATATAGATGGGCGTTCCTATCGTCTGGAGCCCTATGATATTGTGTTTGTACATGCAGGCGAGGTGCATCGTCCGCAGATAGAGGAGGATTGTGAGTATGAGCGGATTATCATTTATATATCTGATGAATTCATCCGCTCTTACCGTAATGAGGAGTATGATCTGAATGCATGCTTCGACCGGGCAAGGTCTACAGGCAGCAGTGTACTGCGTATCAAATCCCTGGTGACCAGCAGATTGTATGCAACAATCTGTGAGCTGGAGCAGGCGAGCCTGGAGCATAAGGATTATGCAGCTGCCTTGTATGAGCAGGTACTTTTTCTGGAATTTATGATTCATCTTAATAGGGCAGTGATAGATGACAGAATTGCATACCCTGCCACACAGGCATCCAACAGTAAGATTGCACAGATCATGAAGTATATAGAAGAGCATCTGAAAGAAGAATTATCCATAGACAATCTTGCAGGGGCTTTTTTCCTGGATAAGTACTATCTGATGCACCTCTTCAAAGAAGAAACGGGGAGGACGGTAGGTAATTATATTACAGGCAAAAGGCTTACGCATGCGGATGAACTGGTCCGCAAAGGGGCTACTATCACAGAAGCCTGTTATGCCTGTGGCTTTCAGAATTATTCGACTTTTTCACGGGCATATAAGAAATACTTTGGATGTTCACCCAAGGATAAGAGCAGACAGAATATTTCAGCAACATACCGGATAGAAGAATAGACATAAAAAATAAGAAAGGTGAAGTAAGGTGGTTTTATGAAATTAACATTTGTAGGTGCAGATCATCAGGTAACGGGAAGCTGTCACTACCTTCAGGCTTGTGGCAGGAACATATTGGTGGATTGTGGTATGCAGCAGGGAATCAATCCCTATGAGTGCTGCGATGTCCCGGTCGAGGAAGCGAAGCTGGATTATGTATTTCTAACCCATGCACATGTAGACCATTCCGGTAATCTGCCTCTTTTGTATGCAAAAGGCTTCCGTGGCAGGATTTTTACAACAGAGGCCTCAGCAGACCTGTGTTCCATTATGCTGCGTGACTGCGCACACATACAGATGCAGGAAGCAGAATGGAAGAACAGAAAGGCCAAACGTCATGCAGGCATGGAAGCAGTAGAGCCTGCTTATACAATGGAGGATGCGGATGGAATCATCCGCCGCCTTGTTCCCTGCGCATATGACAGCATGATAGAGATCTGTGAGGGAATCAGTATCCGTTTTACAGATATCGGACATCTGCTTGGTTCAGCCAGTATTGAAGTGTGGCTCACAGAAGGTGAAGAAACCAGAAAAATCGTCTTTTCCGGGGATATCGGTAATTTGGATCAGCCGCTTATAAAAGATCCGATTCCAACAAAAGATGCAGATTATGTAGTCATGGAATCTACCTACGGCGACAGGTTTCACGATCAGGACAGACTGGATTATGTGGCAGAATTATCCGCTGTGATTCGTGAGACCTTTGCAAAAGGCGGTAATGTAGTCATTCCTTCTTTCGCAGTAGGCAGAACACAGGAAATGCTGTATTTCCTCAGAAAGATCAAGGCTGATAATCTGGTTCCTGAATTTCCTAAATTTGAAGTATATGTGGATAGTCCCCTTGCGGTGGAAGCAACGGGAATTTTCCAGAAGAATATATACAGCTGCTTTGATGAAGAAGCGATGGAGCTGGTCAGAAATGGCATCAATCCTCTGGCTTTTCCGGGATTAAGGCTGGCAATCACCAGTGATGAATCCAAGCAGATCAACTTCGATGAGAAGCCAAAGGTCATTATTTCCGCCAGTGGTATGTGTGAGGCAGGACGTATCAGACATCACCTGAAGCATAATCTGTGGAGACCTGAATGTACGATTCTGTTTGTAGGTTATCAGGCTGTTGGTACACTTGGCAGGGCATTGATTGAAGGTGCCACGGATGTGAAGCTGTTCGGTGAGAGCGTGGATGTACGTGCACAGATCAGGCAGCTGGCAGGATTGAGTGGCCATGCGGATAAGAATGGACTGATCGCCTGGCTGGAGGCTTTTGAGAATAAGCCAAAGAGAGTGTTCATTGTGCATGGAGAGGACAGCGTATGTAATCTTTTCACAGAATGTCTTAAGATAGAACATGGGCAAAAGGCATATGCACCGTATTCAGGCACAAGATTTGATTTAATAACAGATGCCATCGAATATGAGGCTGCTCCGGTTCCGGTGAAGAAACGTACCAATGTGGTATCTGATGTATTTACAAGACTGCTGGCAGCAGGACAGAGACTGATTGCAGTGATTCATAAGAACGAGGGAAGTGCCAATAAAGATCTGGCGAAGTTCGCAGATCAGATCAATGCACTGTGTGATAAATGGGACAGGTAAATGAGATAGGTGGAAAGGTATAATAATCAGTATGAATATAATAGCAGCAGTAGATACAAATTGGGCAATCGGTAACAGGGGAGGGCTTCTGGTGAGCATTCCAAGGGACCAGAAGATGTTTCGTGAGATGACAATGGGCAAAGTCATTGTATATGGAAGAAAGACCTTGAATACATTCCCACAGGCACAGCCTCTGACAGGACGGACCAATATTATCCTTTCAAGAGATACCAGCCTTGAGATCAGGGGAGCACAGGTCGTTCATTCCATAGAAGAATTACTGGAAGTGCTGGAGAGCTATGACAGCCAGGACGTGTATATAGTAGGCGGAGAGAGCGTATATGAGCAGATGCTTCCCTATTGTGACACAGCGCATATTACAAAGATTGATTACAGTTACCAGTCAGATGCCTATTTCCCCAATCTGGATATGGACCTTGAATGGCATATTACGGCAGACAGCGATGAATTGACCTACTTTGATCTGGAGTATACTTTCACAAAATATGAAAGAATCTGATACTATAACTTACATTCATACCCTTTATGAATACAGGTTAAAAAACATCAAAAAAGTTATGAAAAAGACTGTTGTATACAGCCTTTTGGGTTGACTTTTTTTATCATGAGGATAATAATGGATGGTAACAAAAGATTGAGGTTTGATCACTACGAAGGGAGATCGTGTTATGGAAAAGAAGAATATTGACTGGGCAGCTCTTGGTTTTGGCTATCACCAGACAGACAAGAGATATGTATCATATTATAAGGATGGAGCATGGGATGAAGGTGCTCTGACAGAAGATGCGAATATTACATTGAATGAGTGTGCCGGTGTATTCCAGTATGCACAGACATGTTTTGAAGGATTAAAGGCATATACAACAGAGGATGGACGTATTGTTGTGTTCCGTCCTGACTTAAATGAAGCACGTATGCATGACAGCTGCAAGAGACTGGAGATGCCTACACTTCCAAAAGGACGCTTCGTAGAGGCTGTAAAGGCAGTTGTTAAGGCTAATGAAGCTTATGTACCTCCTTATGGTTCAGGCGCTACTTTATATGTTCGTCCTTACATGTTTGGTTCTAATCCAGTTATCGGAGTTAAGCCTGCTGATGAATATCAGTTCAGAATCCTGACAACACCGGTTGGACCATATTTCAAGGGCGGCGCTAAGCCTATCACTATCTGCGTCAGTGATTTTGACCGTGCAGCACCTCATGGTACAGGTCATATCAAGGCTGGTCTGAACTATGCAATGAGCCTTCATGCAATCGTAACAGCACATGCAAATGGATTTGACGAGAATATGTACCTTGATCCTGCAACAAGAAGCAAGGTTGAAGAGACAGGTGGTGCTAACTTCCTGTTCGTTGCTAAGGATATTAAGGTTGTAACACCTAAGTCAGACAGTATTCTTCCTTCTATTACACGTCGTTCCTTAATGGTAGTTGCTAAGGAATACTTAGGACTTGAAGTAGAAGAGAGAGAAGTTTACTTTGATGAAGTAAAAGACTTCGCAGAATGTGGTCTGTGTGGTACAGCAGCAGTTATCTCTCCTGTTGGCAAGATCGTAGATCATGGCAAAGAGATCTGTTTCCCAAGTGGAATGAACGAGATGGGACCTGTTACCAAGAAGCTGTATGATACATTGACAGGAATCCAGATGGGTCATATCAAGGCTCCTGAAGGATGGGTTGTAGAAATCAAATAATTTTCTATAAAAAAGCTTGATCGGGCGGTCATTGACCGCTCGATTTTTTGTTGCGTTATGTCAACAAATATTTTATACTAAAGATGAGTGTTTATACGGAAACGATGTAAAGAGGAAGGGCAGTGGAAACATGCAGGAGAAGAAGGGGCAGATGACAGATGGGATTTGGGAATGTGAGGATCGTTATCTGAAATTCTCTTGTCAGAGCCTTGAATTGAGTGTGAGGCCCAGGGAACGTGCAGAGGGCAGCTTTCAGATCTCGACAGGAAATGATGAGGCAAAAGGGGAAATTTATTCATCAGATACCAGAATGCAGAGTCTTACGACGGATTTTAGCGGGCGTGAGGCTGTAATTGAGTACTGCTTTTTAACAGGTAATCTGGAGCCGGGCAGTCAGGTGCACGGAGAATTTACGATTATCAGCAGTGAAGGAGAATATACACTTCCCTATCAGATTAATGTGCAGAAGCCTCAGCTTGAGAGCTCAATGGGAAGTATACGCAACCTTTTTCATTTTGCTAATCTGGCAAAAGCCAATTGGGCAGAAGCGGTAGAGCTGTTCTATTCACCGGAATTTATTACGATTTTCCACAAAAATGATAAGGATATTGAGACTATATATCTTGGATTATCCCGTAATCCCGGCAATGAGGAGAATGTTGAAGAATTTCTGATTGAGACCAATAAGAAAACAGCCATAGAGTATCATACAGATATGGAAGGCTTCATGCTTGAAAACGTGATGGATTCACAGGTTCGGACACTTGCCATTACACGGTCCGGCTGGGGGTATCTCAAGTTACAGGTAAGAGCAGAGGGCAGCTTCCTGACTCTGGAGCATGATACAATCATGGATGCGGATTTTGAGGATGATCTGTATCGTTTGAATTTTACAATAGATGCGACCAAACTGCGCCATGGAATAAACAAGGGCAGACTGATTATTGAGGATACCTGTCATAAGATGAGTATACCGATTCAGGTCATGATGCAGGAGGGTGGACTTAGGGCAGAGCAGAAGAGGCAGGAGAAGAGAGCTGTCATTGCGCTCATGAAGAATTACATAGAACTGAAATTCCATAAGATTACGAGGAATATATGGGTAGAGCGTGCAGCTGAGGCGATAGGACAGCTTCAGGATCTGAATCCGGATGATCTTATGACACAACTGTATCAGGTACAGATTCTGACAACCAGGGAACGATATAATGAAGCCAGGTACTGGCTGGACAAGCTGGAGCCGGATGCTTTTGGCAAAGAAAGCGACATGCTTGTCAAGTGTTACTATCTGTATCTGGAGACACTGCTCAACAAGGATGAGAGTTATTTACAGGCGGTAACGGATGAAATTGAGCAGATATACAGACGGGATGAGACCCAGTGGTATCTTGCCTGGTTTCTGTTGTATCTGGATCAGGAATATATCAGAAATCCGGAAGCCAGATGGAATCTTCTGGAGAAACAGTTCAAATTAGGCTGTTCCAGTCCGATTCTGTTCTGCGAGGCAGTACTTCTTTTCCAGAGCCATCCATCTTTTATTCTGGAATTGGGACAATTTGAACAGAACGTAATATGGTATGCTGCCAGGTATCAGATGCTGGATGCGAATATGATTGAGCAGGTGCAGTATCTGTGCGCCAGACTGAAGACATATTCCAATCTTTTATTCAGAACATTATGTGAGGTATACAGAACCAATCAGTCACCACAGACGATCACGGCAATCTGCAGACTTCTGATTCTGGGTGAGAAGCAGGGAACACAGTATTTTCAATGGTATGCACTCGGAGTAGCCAATGAGGTAAGAGTGACCAGACTGTATGAATATTATATGATGTCGCTGGATATCAGAGATAAGACGATCATACTGCCTAAAATGGTATTGATGTATTTTGCCTATCAGAGCAATCTGGATTATGAGCATAATGCGTATCTGTATGCCTATGTAGTGCGTAACCGGGATAAGAATCCGGATCTGGAGAGGAATTATCGCATTGCCATGGAGCGATTCGTGGTAGATCAGATCAGACTTGGACATATGAATGAAGATCTGGCTTTTCTGTATGAGAATATACTTGCTCCACAGATGCTCAGGGATGATACGGCATATTCCTTTGTTCAGCTGCTGTTCATGCACAGGATTACGGTAGATAATCCCAAGATCACATCGGTAGTGGTTGTGTATGAGAAGATCAACGGAGAGAACAGTTATCCGGTGACAGACTGTACATGCCTTATTCCTGTCTACGGTTCAGAATACCAGCTCTTTCTACAGGACGCAGAAGGCAGCCGTTTTACCAGGAGAGTTGCCTATATCAACAGACAACTGATGCAGACAGACAGGCTGTTAAGCTTTGTAGGACCATCCATAGAGGGCAGATTGAGCTTTGACATGTATCTGTGCGAACAGGATGCGAACTATGTGACAATTACGCAGGATAATGTGTTCCGGTTCAAGCATCTTGCAGAATCAGAACAGGTCATAGAGAGCTTCAAGAAGGAGATCCGCGTCAAGCTGCTGCGTTTTTATTATGAAAATGACATGATTGGTGAGTTGGATACTTATCTGGATGAAATAGAGGCTGATACCATGGAATCAGATGAAAGAGCAGAGTTCATACGATTCCTGATATCCAGAGGAATGTTTGATAAGGCATATCAGTGGGTGAAGCGGTATGGCATGAGCGGCGTGAACATTAAATCCATAGCCAGACTGATCAGTAAACGTATTGTAGCCAGCAAATTTACCAGAGAAGATTTCCTCATCAATGTTTCCTATTATATTTATAAGAATATGAAATATGATGAGAACATTCTACAGTATCTGATGATGTATTATGAAGGACAGACCACGCATCTTCGTAACATCTGGAAATCAGCAGTAGAATTGGAATTACCGGTTGATGATATCATGCATCGCATTCTTGGGCAAATGCGTTTTACCCATGTGATTGTTCCTGAGAAGGATGAGATACTGCTATCCTACGCAGTCAGTCCGGAGCATGATGATACACTGGTTCAGGAACTCCTTGATGACGCGGCGTATGCATATTTTGTACAGGATGCGATTACAGACAGCCGTATATTTGACCAGATCTATATCAGATACCGTAAGAGTGGAGAGGCACAGACACCGGTGAAGCTGGCATTGCTTAAATTCTGGTCAGAGAATCCAGAGAAAAAGGCACAAGTCGCCAGAGATATCATGTCTGTATTTGTAGGTGAATTTCTGAGAAAAGGCATTTATTTTCCGTTCTTCAAGGAACTGTCAGATCAGGTTGTATTGCTGCATTATTACAGAAATAAATACTTCGTGGAGTACAGAACCAGACCGGACAGTAAGGTGCGGATACATTACTTCGTAGATTCAGAGAAGGAGACCAATCCTGTCTATGAAGTAGAAGAAATGAAGGATATGTATGAAGGCATTCATGTGAAGGATTTCTGCCTTTTCCAGGGCGAGGTGCTGCAATATTATGTGACAGAGACGCTGGATGGCAATGAGCAGATCACGCAGAGCGGTACACTGACCAGAAGACCGGAAGATCACGTGCAGGGAAGATTTGGAATGTTGAATGATATCATGGTGTCAATGAGTCTTCATGATGAGATTACCGCACAGAAGGTAATGGAAGAATATATGGAAGAGGATTACAGCGTAAGAGAGCTGTTCCGTGTTTTATAAAAAGGATATGAAGTCGGTATGTTTTTGGATAAAGCATTAGATGAAATTGGCAGGAAAAATAAAATAGTAATAGGGCTTGATCTTACAAATGATTATGTGCAGATCAGTTATTGCAGGCTGGATCAGAGCATGCCGGATACAGTGAGCCTGGTCATGGGCGAGGAACAGTACAATATTCCAGCAGTACTATGTCGGAAGCATCAGCAGGAAGGTCAGGAGGAATTCTGGGTCATCGGCAAGGATGCATTGCAGACGGCAAAAGATGGCAAAGGCGATCTGGTAGAAGACCTGCTTTTACTGGTCAGGAATAACACCTCTGCGCAGGTCGGAGACAAAGAATATACTCCCAGGGAGCTGATGGAGATCTTCTTTAAAAAGCTGCTTGGATTTACCGCAGCCTACACCGGTGGAATGGAACTTGCAGCAATCGCAATGACATTGAAGAGTATAGAACCGGATACCTGCAATCTTCTCAGAGAGGCAGGAAGCAGTGCAGCGGGAAGCCAGTGCGAGATTTTCTTTATGTCTCATCAGGATTGTTTCTTCCAATATATATTGCATCAGCCGGAGGAGATGTGGACACAGAATGTCCTGCTCTATGATTACCGGAAGGATGGAATACACAGTTACGAATTGCAGATGAACCGTAATTCCAGACCGGTTGTCTGTCTGATTGAGGAAGAGAACTTTCCACAGATGAAAATGACAGATGTGTCACAAATGTCTGATGCACAGAAACAGGCATTTTTCACACAGCTGGATAATGCATTCCTTGAGATTGTCAGGAACCACTGCGAAGGTAAATTCGTATCTTCCGCATTTTTGCTGGGAGACCATTTTACAAGAGACTGGTGTAAGGATTCACTACGGTATCTGTGCAAAGGCAGACGAGTATTTCAGGGAAACAATCTGTTCAGCAAGGGCGCATGTTATGGCGCAAGAGAGAAAGTATTACCTTCTACCTTGAGCACAACTTATGTCTACCTCTCAGATGAGTGCCTGCATGCCAATATCGGTATGAACTGCAACCGTGGTAAAGAGGAAACATATCAGCCGTTATTGAATGCAGGAACGAACTGGTATGATGCCAGAAGGTCCATAGATCTGATTCTTGCAAAGGACAATACACTGGAACTTACAATTACACCAGTAGACGGCGGACAGGCGAAAATTGCCAGAATTACGCTGGAAGGACTTCATGTAAGAGGAAACAAAACGAACCGGATAGGACTCTCAATATGCATGAAAAATGCAGAAACGGCGGAAATTGAAATTGCTGATAAGGGGTTTGGTGAATTCTATCCTTCAAGTGGCAGAACATGGAAAGAGAGCTTCGTATTATAATGAATAATGTGTATTTATGTACTGGAAATTATGCAAAAAAACCATTTTATGTAAATTTTTCTGACATTTCATTGTATTCCATGGAAGAATTGTGTTATTATTTTATAGACAGGATATATCTTCTGGATTATGACATCATGAACCAGCAGCTGGTAGACTGGATTCGCAGTGAGTGTGGGATGAACAGTCTGGCAGATGAATTAGATATATACATTAGAAAGCATGTATCCGTAGCTGCCTTTGTTACGACAATTCTGGAGAGTACAGGTCTTTATGATGACAATACCATTAAGCAGGTGGGAAGAATCCTGAAGGAACAGGCAGAGCTCTCTCCTTATGAAAGGCTGAAGAAGAGAGCAGAATATCTGTACCAGACAGGAAGATTTCGTCAGGCAATGGAGATCTATATGGAGCTGAAGGAGCATACACCTGTTGAAAATACAGAGCAAAGAGCAGATCTGTATTATAATATAGCATCCTTATATGCAATGGACTATGCCTATGAGCAGGCAGCAGAGTATTATTATGAAGCATATAAGCTCAAACCGCAGGTGCAGATACGCCGTATGTACATTCTGGCGAATCGTAAGGCAATGACGGATTTTGATTATGGTGTATTTATGCGTGAGAATGCGGACTGGCAGGCAGATTTTGCCGCAGTAGATACCATGCTTGCAGATACACACCAGAAATGGCTGGAATCTAAGGAGATGCAGAGACTGAATGATCTTTTGGAGGAAAGGATCAATGGTCAGTTGGAACAGTATCATCAGCAGACAGGGGAATTAATTGCTGCACTGAAACAGGATTACCGAAGACAGATCGTGTAGCAGGGATGAAGGATTAAGAGTGTAAGGGAAGGGGAAAAGCAAATGGGATTACTAAGGAATATTGCCGATAAGCTGAAAGGAAAGAAACAGGAAGCAATAGAGATCGAATACAATCCACAGGAAGAACCGGAAGGACTCAGACGTGATGATGTGGATATGCACGATAAGAAGCAGAGAGAGCGCTATGTGAAGGCATGTCTGGAACAAATGGCGGAAGCTTCCAAGGAACTGGAGACGCTTGGCAGTGAGTACAATCTGGTAACTTCTTATCTGACAGATATGGAAGAGATTGATGCACTTCCACCAGAGATCAGAGAGCAGCTTGGCAATATGGCGAAGAAGATCGTAGACATAGAAGACAACCAGAAACAGCAGCAGAATAAGAAAAAGATCATGTCGGATGAAGAATATAACCATATGGACAGACTGGCAGACTGCATGCCGGAGGGCTGTGACAAGCTGAAGGAAGCAGAGGATTATCAGATTCTGATCAAGAAAGATCTGAACAGACTGGATGGCGAGAAGCATGCATATATATACAGACGAAATGAACTTCTGAACGGACAGAAGAATATGAAGGGAATCGTAGGAATCTGTGTAGGCTCCATGCTTTTTCTGGTAGTATTACTGGCAATCCTTTCATCAGTCTGGAAGCTGGATGTACAGATTGGTTATCTGATCGCAGTGTTGATTGCAGCCTGTGTCATGACCTTTGCATATGTGAAATTCGGAGAAGCCAACAGAGAACTGGTCAAAGTAGACAAAGCGATCAATAAGCTGGTATTGCTGCAGAATACAGTAAAGATCCGATATGTGAACAATACCAATCTTCTCGAATATCTGTATGTGAAATATGATGTGGACAGTTCCGCAGATTTAAGGAAGCTTTGGGGAAAATACGAAGAAGAGAAGAGACAGCGAGAAGAAGAACAGCAGAGACAGAATGATATGGATTTCTACCAGGCATCACTGGTAAGACTTCTGCGTAAATGCAAGGTACACGACCCTAATATATGGATACATCAGGCAACAGCCCTGTATGATAATAAAGAAATGGTAGAGATCAGACATGGTCTTATCATACGTAGACAGAAACTTAGAAAACAGATGGAATATAACGCCAGAGTAGCTCAGGATGCACAGGATGAAGTAAAGGATATGGTATCCAAATTCCCTGAATATGCAAAGAAAATTCTTGACCTTGTCAATGATTATGAAAGGGCACTGGCATAAATACGAAAGCAGCCGTTCCGATTTGGAGGGGCTGCTTTTAAATTTGCCCCCAAATACATTGACTAATGGAAAGTTCCTGTATTATAATTCAGAGGTATTGTGGTGTATCATGGTGATAACACTATAGAACTATCATGCACAGGGACGAAGTCTCTCTTTTTAAACACGAGGAGGAAAAGAAATGCAGGAATTTACGCCTATTAAAGAAGGTAAAGTACGAGAGGTATATGATAACGGAGATAGCCTTATCATTGTTGCGACTGATAGAATTTCAGCCTTTGACCACATCTTAAAGAACAAGATTACCAAGAAGGGTGCCATTCTTACCCAGATGTCTAAATTCTGGTTCGATTATACCAAGGATGTATTACCAAATCACATGATTTCAGTTGACGTAAAGGATATGCCTGAATTCTTCCAGAATGAGAAATATGATGGAAACAGCATGATGTGTAAGAAGCTTGAAATGCTTCCAATCGAATGCATCGTGCGTGGATATATTACAGGAAGCGGCTGGGCAAGCTACAAGGAGAATGGTACGGTATGTGGTATCAAACTGCCGGATGGCTTACAGGAATCCCAGAAGCTGCCTGAACCGATCTATACACCAAGTACCAAGGCTGATCTTGGAGACCATGATGAGAATATCTCTTTTGAACAGAGTGTTGAAGTATTGGAGAAGATCTATCCTGGAAAAGGTGAAGAGTATGCTGCCAAAATCAAGGAAGCAACCATTGCTTTATATAAGAAATGTGCAGAATACGCATTGAGCAAGGGCATTATCATCGCAGATACCAAGTTTGAGTTCGGTCTTGATGAGAACGGCAATGTGGTTCTGGGTGACGAGATGCTTACACCTGACAGCTCCAGATTCTGGCCATTAGAGGGCTACGAAGCAGGTAAGGGACAGCCTTCCTTTGATAAGCAGTATGTAAGAGACTGGCTTAAGGCAAACCCTGATAATGATTATCTTCTTCCTGATGAAGTAGTAGAGAAAACTGTTGCCAAGTACAAGGAAGCCTTTGCTTTATTGACAGGCAGGGAATTCAAATAAGTACATGCATCAGAAAGGTAAGTATCAATGGATAACGAGAAAGTATTAGTTTCTTCTACGTGGGACGATGAGCTTCACGAAGAATGTGGTGTATTCGGCATCTACGATTTCGATGGAAAAGACGTTGCTTCCACAATATATTATGGTCTGTTCGCATTACAGCACAGAGGACAGGAGAGCTGTGGTATTGCCGTTAGCGAGACCAATGGTCCTAAGGGAAAGGTAACTTCCTATAAAGGAATGGGACTTGTCAACGAGGTGTTTGCACCGGAGAATCTGGAATCCCTGCACGGAGATATTGGTGTAGGCCATACCAGATATTCAACAGCAGGCGCTTCTACCCGTGAGAATGCGCAGCCTCTGGTACTGAATTATGTAAAGGGTACTCTGGCACTGGCGCACAATGGTAATCTGATCAATGCAGCAGAGCTTCGCAGAGATCTGGAATATACAGGTGCTATTTTCCAGACGACCATTGATTCAGAGGTTATTGCATACCATATTGCAAGAGAACGTCTCAATTCCAAGACGGCAGAAGAGGCAGTAAATCGTGCCTGTCTTAAAATAAAAGGTGCCTATGCATTGGTTGTCATGAGTCCCCGTAAGCTTATGGGAGCAAGGGACCCTTATGGATTCAAGCCTCTTTGTATTGGTAAACGTGACAATGCGTACATCTTGGCATCCGAGACCTGCGCATTGGATACCATCGGTGCAGAGTATGTACGTGATGTCCTTCCGGGAGAGACCGTTACGATTACCCCTGAGAATGGCATTGTATCAGATATGTCAAGAGCTTTGCCTAAGGAAAAGGAAGCCAGATGTATCTTTGAATATATTTATTTTGCAAGACCTGACAGCCATATTGACGGTATCAGCGTATATGCATCCAGAATCAAGGCAGGACGTTTCCTTGCCATGGATTCACCTGTAGATGCGGATCTGGTCGTAGGTGTACCTGAATCCGGTAATGCAGCAGCTTTGGGATATTCCTTACAGTCAGGGATCCCCTATGGAACGGCTTTTGTCAAGAACAGCTATGTGGGCAGAACCTTCATTAAGCCTAAGCAGAGCAGCCGTGAATCCAGCGTTCGTGTGAAGCTGAACGTATTGAAAGAGGCAGTAGATGGCAAGAGAATTATCATGATTGATGACTCTATCGTACGTGGTACGACATCAGACCGTATCGTGAAAATGCTCAGAGATGCCGGCGCTAAGGAAGTACATGTCAGAATCAGTTCCCCGCCATTCTTATGGCCATGCTATTTTGGTACAGATGTTCCGGCAAGAGAACAACTGATTGCTTATAACCGCAGCATAGAGGATATTCGCAAGATTATCGGTGCAGATTCCCTGGGATATCTGGAGATCAACCGCCTGAGAGAAATGGTGGACGGACTCAATATCTGTGAAGGATGCTTTACAGGTAATTATCCACTGGAACCACCCCAGGAAGATATCAGAGGCGAATACGATAAGTAAAAAAGAAATGAGGATTTATATATGAGTACAGACAGATATACAAGTCCGTTGTCTGAGCGATATGCCAGCAAGGAAATGCAGTACATTTTTTCACAGGATATGAAATTCACTACATGGAGAAAGCTCTGGATCGCACTGGCTGAGACAGAAATGGAGCTGGGACTTTCCGAGAATGGCAAGCCTGTCATCACACAGGAACAGATCGATGAACTCAAGGCTCATGTCAATGACATCAATTATGATGTGGCAAAAGAACGTGAGAAACAGGTTCGTCATGATGTTATGAGCCATGTATATGCATATGGACAGCAGTGTCCCAAGGCAGCAGGAATCATCCATCTGGGTGCTACCTCCTGTTATGTTGGCGATAATACAGACATTATCGTGATGCATGAAGCATTAAAGCTTGTACATAAGAAGCTTGTAAATGTAATCGCTGAACTTGCAGCTTTTGCAGATAAATATAAGAACCTTCCAACACTTGCATTTACTCATTTCCAGCCTGCACAGCCTACAACAGTAGGTAAGCGTGCAACACTCTGGACACAGGAGTTCTTAATGGATCTGGAAGATCTTGAGTATGTAATGAACAGTCTGAAGCTTCTGGGATCTAAGGGAACAACAGGAACACAGGCAAGCTTCCTGGAACTGTTTGACGGAGATCAGGAGACAATTGACAAGATTGATCCTATGATTGCTGCCAAGATGGGCTTCAAGGAGTGCTATGCAGTATCCGGACAGACTTATTCCCGTAAAGTAGATACCAGAGTTGCAAATATTCTGGCAGGCATTGCTGCAAGTGCTCATAAGATGTCCAATGATATCCGTCTGTTACAGCACTTAAAGGAAGTAGAAGAACCATTCGAGAAGAGCCAGATCGGTTCCTCAGCAATGGCTTACAAGCGTAATCCTATGAGAAGTGAGCGTATCGCATCCCTTTCCAGATATGTGATGATCGATGCTCTGAATCCTGCAATTACATCAGCAACACAGTGGTTTGAAAGAACTCTGGATGATTCTGCAAACAAGAGACTTTCCATTCCGGAAGGATTCCTTGCAATTGATGGAATTCTCGATCTGTGTCTCAACGTAGTAGATGGACTGGTTGTATATGACAAAGTTATCACAAAGCACATGATGGCAGAGCTTCCTTTTATGGCTACAGAGAATATCATGATGGATGCAGTAAAGAATGGCGGTAACCGTCAGGAACTGCATGAGAAGATCAGAACTCTTTCCATGGAAGCAGGCAAGACTGTTAAGCAGGAAGGCAAAGATAACAACCTGCTTGAACTGATTGCGGCAGATCCTGAATTCAACCTGACACTGGAAGAATTACAGGCTACCATGGAACCTGCAAAATACGTAGGACGCGCACCGATTCAGGTAGAGAAGTTCCTTGCAAATGTGGTACAGCCAGTGCTTGATGCCAATAAGGCAGAACTTGGCGTAAAGGCTGAAATCAACGTATAAATTCTGTAATTTTATACTGACTTTAGAAAGTGGCGGGCAACTGCCACTTTTTTGGTTTTGGGGACGCCGCCGGACGTGGCAGTTTGGTGTATTTGCCACGTACATGATGTAAGTGCTTCTAAGAACTTCGTCTCAAATGCTTGGAATGCAAGCCAGACACAGAACTCACCACTTCGTGGCTCAGACATGCTGTGTCTGACTCGCAAGCATTTGTTCCTTGTTCCAAGAAGCACTAAACATCATTTCCTAAGCTGCATACACCAAATTGCCACGTCCGGCGGCTGCCTAAGGCAAGTCAAGGAGGGGGATGGCAGCGTTGCAGCGGCTTACTGAAGTAAGCGCTGGTGAAATTGGAGAAGTTGATAGGGCAGGAGATAAATAAATGTACTCTCGGAATCTTCTTCAAACGAAGCATTCTGGCTACATTTCCGATATACTGCTTCCATTTTCTCGTCGTACATACCATGTACGCACTGCGAAAATGTCATTGTATATCGAAAATCTATCTCAGAATGCTTCATTTAGAAGACTCCGAGAGTACATATAAGAAGATAGGAGGAACAGGTATTATGAATATAACGGTATATCTTGGTGCGAGTGAGGGGAATGATCCGAAACTGGCACAGGCAGTGCAGGAACTTGGCACTTGGATTGGGACAAGTGGAAATGCACTGATATATGGTGGTTCAGAGAGTGGTTTGATGGGAAAACTGGCGAAAAGTGTGCTGGCAGCAGGAGGTAAGGTTACAGGGGTAGAACCGCAGTTTTTTATTGATGCAGGCTATGAATATAATGAAATTACCGAATTGATTGTAACGAAGGATATGACGGAACGCAAAACGAAAATGATTGAGCTTGGTGATGCATTTATTGCATTTCCAGGGGGAACAGGGACACTTGAAGAGATTACAGAAGTCATGTCAAAGGTATCCTTGAAACATTTGGATGCACCGTGTATTTTGTATAACCTGAATGGTTATTATGACAGTCTCAAGGCGCTGCTTACTCACATGATAGAGACAGGACTCTCTTCAAAAGAAAGACAGGAAGGCATTTACTTTGCAGATACCCTTGAGGACATTAAACTTTGCATTTATCCATAGGTAATTGCGAAACAGGTATAAAGAATGGGACGAATTGTGCAGGTTTAACAATGCAACACAGCCCCGCTCTCGCTACACTGCAGATCGTAGCAGTACATAAGACGCTAAAATACAGCGTCTAAGTACTGACGGCTGCACAGTGTCTGTTTATGCATTTGTTAAATCTGTACAATTCTGTATTCAAAATATTGTGTTTCGCAAACACCTTTGCATTTATCCAAATGAAAAGGAGATGAGATGTATGGAGCTTTCAGGGCTATCCACTAAATACAAGGTGCGAAGATTAGATAAGGAGGATGTGGATATTATCTATGATATGAGTTATCCTAATACTATTTTTTATCAATATCATCCACCGGTTGTTACAAGAGAAAGTATATTGAAGGATATGGAGGCATTGCCACCGGGAAAAAGTGAGGAAGATAAGTTATATATGGGTTTCTTTGAGAAAGAAACTCTGGTAGCGGTTATGGACCTTATTTTGAAGTATCCGGAGGAAGAAACAGCATATATCGGATTGTTTATGACAGATATAAAGTATCAAAATAAAGGGATTGGTTCACATATCATAGAAGAAGTAACTGAGCAGTTAAAACTTTGTGGGTATTTAAAAGTGAGACTTGGTGTTGATAAGGGAAACCCTCAGAGTTTTGCTTTTTGGACAAAGAATCAGTTTAAAGTAGTAGCAGAAAAAGAGTACATTATTATGGAGAAAAAATTGTGAATTGCAATGTACAGTTAAATTACAAAACTGATACAGAACTCATTAAGCAAAATGAATTGATATTTTTTTCATGATTGCATATAATAAAAATGTAAAGAAAGTAAAGAAAACAAAGCAAATAATGAAGGGATGATGATTATGGAAGTAGCAAAAATTTCCAGTAAGGGACAAATTACTATTCCGATATCTGTAAGAAACAAGTTAAAATTGAGAGCTGGCGATAAAATTGTCATTTTAGAAGAAAATGGAAGATTTTATTTTGAAAATTCTGCAATGCTTGCATTTAAACGTGCAGAAGAAGCGTTTGCAGGTGAGGCACAGAAAGCAGGATTTGAAACCGAAGAGGATATGCAGGAGTATATGAAAGAAATACGAAAAGAAGTAAGGGGGCGTTGATTTGAGGGTAATGCTTGATACCAATATCTTTATTTCGCTGATTTTTTTCCCTTCTGTACAGACTAGAGAACTGGCAAGAAAATTAACAGAAAGCTATCAGATTGTAGTGTGTGATTATGTGATTGAGGAATTACGACTTGTAACGGAACGCAAATTTCCAGCAAAAAGGAAATTCCTTGACAGATTTTTTATGGAGCTGCCATTTGAGCTAGTGTACTGTATCACTGACATTTCGCCAAATAACTTGTATAAGTTTTCATCTGCTGCGTTGTCGTCAATCGACGTAGCCACCGCTACGCCTCATTCCTCCGCCTTGCAGACTAAAAATTTATCCTGCGTTATTTAGCTGAAAGTCAATGATACAGTACACTAGTCTATACTCCGAAAGAACTGGATTTGAATGAGTTCCCGGAAATGCGGGATGTAAAAGATTCTCCGATACTTGCAACTGCGATTATGGAAAATATAGATGTATTTCTGACAGGAGATAAGGATTTTTTGGTTCTGGATGTAGAAACTCCCCAAATACTTACTATGAAAGAATTTTTGGAACAATATTAGCATAAGAACAGCTTATATCATCCATAACAAATATTGATTTTACTTATGAACTAAAAAGGAATATGATAATAAAGTAAGAGCGGGTACATCCCCTCATTATGTATAAATATGTAAAATAAACCGGAGGAATGTAATATGGTAAGAGCAGTTGTAGGCGCTAACTGGGGTGACGAAGGCAAGGGTAAAATTACTGATATGCTTGCTAAGGAAGCAGACATTATCATCCGTTTTCAGGGTGGAGCAAATGCAGGACACACAATCGTAAACAATTATGGAAAGTTCGCATTGCATACATTACCATCCGGTGTTTTCTATAATCATACAACAAGCATCATCGGTAATGGTGTAGCATTGAATATTCCTGTATTGATGAAGGAAGTAAAATCCATCACAGACAGAAATGTTCCAATGCCTAAGATTCTCGTATCTGACAGAGCACAGATGGTAATGCCATATCACATTCTGTTTGACCAGTACGAAGAAGAACGTCTGGGTGGCAAATCCTTTGGTTCCACCAAGTCAGGTATTGCACCTTTTTATTCAGATAAATATGCTAAGATCGGCTTCCAAGTAAGTGAACTTTTTGATGAAGATCTTCTGAAAGAGAAAGTAGTAAGAGTCTGCGAGCAGAAGAACGTAATTCTGGAGCATTTATATCATAAACCTGCAATTAATCCGGATGAATTGTTAGAAACATTACATGAGTACAGAGAGATGATCGCTCCTTTCGTATGTGATGTATCTGCATATCTGGACGAAGCAATCAAGGCTGGTAAGAATATCCTGTTAGAGGGTCAGCTGGGTACATTAAAGGATCCTGATCATGGTATTTATCCAATGGTAACATCATCTTCCACGCTGGCTGCATACGGTGCTATCGGAGCAGGTATTCCTCCTTATGAGATCAAGGAGATTTACACAGTATGTAAAGCATATTCTTCCGCAGTAGGAGCAGGTGCTTTCGTATCTGAAATCTTTGGCGATGAAGCAGATGAGCTGAGAAGACGTGGTGGTGACGGCGGTGAGTTCGGAGCTACAACAGGACGTCCAAGAAGAATGGGCTGGTTTGACTGCGTTGCCTCCAAGTATGGCTGCCGTCTGCAGGGTACTACAGATGTATGCTTTACAGTATTGGATGTACTTGGTTATCTTGATGAGATTCCTGTATGTACAGGTTATGAGATTGATGGCGAAGTTACAACACAGTTCCCTGTTACCTGCAAGCTGGAGAAAGCTAAGCCGGTACTGACAACTCTGCCAGGCTGGAAATGTGATATCCGCGGCATCAGGACCTATGAAGAGCTTCCTGAGAACTGCCGTAAGTATATCGAGTTTATCGAGCAGCAGATAGGCTATCCTATCACAATGGTAAGTAACGGACCTTCCCGTGATGATATTATTTATAGAAAAAGTCCATTAAAGAAATAAAATTTCGACTTGCAATATAAAACGAAAAGTAGTAACATAACTTTTGTTTACGGAGGACCAATGGCGGTTAGTAACGCTATTGGTTCTTTTATGCAATAATACATGTAAAATTATACAAAAAATATATTTTGTATAATTTCTTGTGTTTTGGTTTGTACTATGATACCATATCAATGTAATTAGACCATGTTTTTGTAATATGTGTCGAGTTCAAAGGAGGAAAATTTTTTATGAAGAAGAAAGCATTGTCACTTGTTCTCGCTTCTGCTATGGTAGCATCTTTGGTTGGATGCGGCAGCTCAGCAGAAACAGAAACACCTTCTGCTGCAGAAACTACTACAACAGAGGCAGCAGCAACAGAAGCAGCAGCTACAGAGACTGCAACAACAGAAGCAGCAGCTACAGAGGCTGCAACAACAGATAACTCCGATAAGAAGATTGCTATGATCACTGACTCCGGAGATATCACAGATGAGTCCTTCAACCAGATCACATGGGAGACATGTGTAGCTTATGGTGAGGCTAACGGAATTGAAACACAGTATTATAAACCAGCAGAAGATACAGATGAAGAGAGAATCAATGCTGTAGATTTAGCAGTTGCAGAAGGCGCAACAGTTGTTGTTATGCCTGGTTACTTATTTGGACCTGCAATCGCTGAAGAGCAGGATCTGTATCCTGATGTTACATTTATCGCAGTTGACGTTACAGAAGGCGATATCGTAAACCTTGCAGGTGAAAATGTTGCACTTGGCAGCAACGTATATATCTGCTCCTTCCAGGAAGAGCAGGCTGGCTACTTAGCTGGTTATGCAGCAGTTAAAGATGGTTATACAAGCCTTGGATTCCTTGGCGGTATTGCAGTTCCAGCAGTTATCCGTTATGGTTTCGGTTATATCCAGGGTATCAACGCAGCAGCTGAAGAGATGGGCGTTGATGTAGATGTTAAGTACTACTACGGCGGACAGTTCTACGGCGATGATGCAATCACAGCACGTATGGAAGGCTGGTACGCAGACGGAACACAGGTTGTATTCGCTTGCGGCGGCGGTATCTATACATCAGCAGTTGATGCAGCAGCACAGTATGATGGCAAGGTTATCGGTGTAGACGTTGACCAGTTCCCTAAGATCGGTGATGCTTGTATCACATCCGCTATGAAGGGTCTTGGCTCAGCAGTAGAAGCAGCACTTGATGCTTATACATCAGGTAACTGGTCTTCTATCGGTGGCAAGTCTGAACAGCTTGGTCTGACACAGGGTGATTACCTTGGACTTCCTACAGCTGATGCTTCTTGGGGATTCAAGACATTTACTAAGGATGAATATGAAACCGTATTAAACGGCATTAAAGATGGTTCTATCACAGTATCTAACGATACAGAGAATCAGCCAGAAGTTGGTTCTCATGTAACTGTTACATATGTAGAGTAATTTTGAACTTAAAAAAGGGGTGGAGAACTTGTTCTCTTCCCCTTTTTTTTTAAGCTGTTAGATGTTATACTAAAGTATAAACAAATGTGTAAACCGTGAACGGGTTAGAAGCTGTGAAACACATCCGGCTTCTGAACAGTTACAAAATAGGAAAAGGAAAATGGACCATGGAGAATGATTACATTATTGAGATGTTGAACATCACAAAAGAATTTCCTGGAATCAAGGCTAATGATAATATTACCTTGCAGTTGAAAAGAGGAGAAATTCACGCTCTTTTAGGAGAGAACGGAGCCGGTAAGTCTACTTTGATGAGTATCTTATTCGGACTTTATCAGCCTACCTCCGGAACAATTAAGAAGGATGGTAAGGAAGTGCATATCAATACTCCAAATGATGCAAATGATTTGAATATTGGTATGGTACACCAACATTTTAAGCTGGTAGAATGTTTTTCTGTATTAGATAATATTATCCTTGGTGTTGAGCCTACGAAGGGAATATTCCTGGAGAAGAAAGGCGCCCGCCAGAGAGTTATGGAACTGAGCGATAAGTATGGACTTATGGTAGACCCGGATGCTCTTGTTTCTGATATTACAGTAGGTATGCAGCAGAGAACGGAAATTCTGAAGATGTTATATCGTGATAATGAAGTCCTTATTTTTGATGAGCCGACTGCAGTTCTGACTCCGCAGGAGATTGAAGAACTGATGAAGATTATGAAGAACCTTGCAAAAGAAGGCAAATCCATTCTGTTCATTACACATAAGCTGAATGAAATTATGGAAGTAGCAGACCGTTGTACGATTCTTCGTAAGGGTAAATATGTAGGTACAGTAAATGTAAAGGATACAACAAAAGAAGAACTTTCCAAGATGATGGTAGGTAGAAATGTAAACTTCTCAGTAGATAAGAAGCCTGCAAAACCGGGCGAGACTGTACTGAAGGTAGAGCATATGACGGTACCGAGTAAGGCACATTCCAACAATGCCGTGAAAGATATTTCCTTTAATGTACGCCGTGGTGAGATTGTCTGTATCGCAGGTATTGATGGAAATGGACAGAGTGAATTTGTGCAGGGGCTTACAGGGCTTGAGAAAATCACAGGTGGTAAGATTCTATTCAAAGGACAGGATATTACCAAGGCATCTATCCGTGAACGTTCTAAAATGGGCATGAGCCATATCCCTGAAGACAGACATAAGCATGGTCTTGTTCTTGATTATTCTTTGGAGCAGAATATGGTATTACAGAGATATTTTGAGCCTGATTTCCAGAAGGGTGGATTTATCAAGAGTAAAGAAGTACGTCGCTATGCAGACAAGCTGATTGAACAGTATGATGTCAGAAGTGGACAAGGCCCGATTACCATAACCAGAAGTATGTCCGGTGGTAATCAGCAGAAAGCGATTATCGCGCGTGAGATTGATAAAGATCCAGATCTTCTGGTAGCGGTACAGCCGACCAGAGGTCTTGATGTGGGGGCAATCGAATATATTCACAGCCAGCTGGTAGCACAACGTGACAAGGGCAAAGCAGTATTGCTTGTTTCCCTGGAATTGGACGAAGTAATGGATGTTTCAGACCGTATTCTGGTTATGTATGAGGGTGAGCTTGTAGGACAGCTTGATCCGAAACAGATTACTGTAGAGGAATTAGGACTTTATATGGCAGGCGCCAAAAAAGAAGCAGTTCCTGAAGAAGTTTAGAAGATACATTCAGCAGACATCATTGAAAGAAAGGTATGGTTATCAACATGAACGAAAAGAAAAAAGATGTCCTTCTGTCCATCGGTGCTTCGCTTGTTTGTATCGTGATTGGACTTTTAGTTGGATTGATTATTTTGTTTTGCATTAACTCAGAGAATGCACTGGATGGTTTTGTGCGAATTGTAAAAGGCGGATTTTACCTTGCTCCTAAGGGAGTCGGAAGTGAGATCACACAGGCAGCTCCGTTAATTATGACAGGTCTTTCTGTTGCTTTTGCATTTAAGACAGGTCTGTTCAACATTGGTGCAGCGGGACAGTATACAGTAGGCGTATTTGGAGCTTTATATTTTGCTATCATTCTTCATATGCCATGGTATGTATGTTTACTGGCTGCTATGGTGTGTGGCGCCATCTGGGGAGCAGTTCCGGGTTTCTTCAAGGCATATTTTAACGTAAACGAAGTTATTACTTCTATTATGTTTAACTGGATTGGTCTGTATCTGGTAAATGAATTGATGTACAGTACAATAAAGGGTATGTACGATCAGAAGACTACCAGAACTTATAAGCTAAGCTCTGTATCTCCTGAATCCTTGATCCCTAATATGGGATTGAATACAATCTTTAAGACCAATTCAACAACCATTGCAATTTTTATCGCAATTATCATTGCAATTATTATGTACATTGTTCTGAGTAAGACGACATTTGGTTATGAATTGAAGGCATGTGGTTTCAACAAGGATGCAGCCAAGTATGCAGGTATTAATGAGAAGAGAAATATCGTATTGTCCATGACAATATCCGGTGCACTTGCAGGAATCGGCGCAGGACTTTATTACTTATCTGGTGGTTCAGAATGGAATCCACAGGTAGCAACAGCCCTTCCGGCAATTGGATTTAACGGTATCCCGGTAGCACTTCTTGCACTGAGTAATCCAATCGGCGTAGTATTTGCGGCAATTTTTGTAGCACATATTTCTGTTGGTGGTGCATACCTCCCAACCAAATATTTCCAGCCTGAAATTGCAGACTTTATTGTAGCAGTTATTATTTACCTTTGCGCATTTGTTATGCTGTTCAAGGGTATCGTAACAAATATGATCCAGAAGAAGAAACAGAAAGCTGAGCATGCAGGAAAGGAGGAGAAGTAATTATGTTTTTATTATTAAAATTTACATTACTTTATGCTGTAGTCCTGATGCTGGTAGCTTTAGGCGGTATGTTCTCAGAACGAAGCGGTGTTATTAATATCGCATTGGAAGGTATTATGGCAATCGGTGGTCTTGCTGGCGTATTTGTACTTTCCTTATGTGGAGGCAAGATGCCTGCACCGGCACTTGTTGCAGTATCTATATTGGTAAGTGCACTGGCAGGTATGTTGTATTCTTTACTGTTAGGCTTCTCTGCCATCACATTAAAGGCAGACCAGACGATTGGTGGTACAGCCCTCAATATGATGGCAACAGCAATTGCAGTGGTTATCACCAAGGCATTTAACAACTCTACAGAAGCAGGAAGTGGTGCTTCCTCTGCTAAATTAACTTATGATAATTCAGCATTTATTTATAAGATCGGACCTTTGACAATCAATATTTTCCTGATCATTGGTATTATTATTCTGATATGTGCTGCTATTTTCCTGTTCAGAACGAAATGGGGACTTCGTCTTCGTTCATGTGGTGAACATCCTCAGGCAGCAGATTCAGTAGGTATCAATGTATATCAGTGGAGATACATCGGTGTTATGATCTCCGGTGCATTAGGTGGTCTTGGCGGATTTGCCTATATTGTTCCTTCTGTTACGACCTGGAACTTTGAAGTAGGTGTTGCAGGTGCAGGTTTCCTTGCACTGGCAGTTATGATCTTTGGACAGTGGAAGCCTTACAGAATTGCAGCTGCAGCTGTATTCTTTGCAGTGTTCCGTTCACTGGCGAATATTGCAGACTCCACAGCATTGTCCCATCTTGGATTATCCAAGAATATCTACAGTATGATGCCATTTATTGCATCCATGATCATTCTTGCATTTACATCCAAGAATTCACAGGCACCTAAGGCAGAAGGTATTCCATACGATAAGGGCGCTAGATAAAATGCAGCTGAATCACAGTTTAGAAGTATATAGAGTATTTTATACAGTAGCAAAATGCAGAAGCATAACGTTTGCTGCCAATGAACTGGCAATTTCCCAGCCAGCAGTCAGTCAGTCCGTGAAGCAATTGGAAGAATCCCTGGAAACGAAGCTGTTTACCAGGACTTCCAAGGGCGTACGCCTGACCGCGGAGGGAGAGCTTCTTTATTCCTATGTTTCCAAGGGCTATGAACAGATAGTCCTTGGAGAACAGAAGTTGATGGAGATGAAGAATCTTGAACTGGGAGAGATCCGAATTGGTGCGAGCGATATGACTCTGCAATTTTTTTTACTACCTTATTTAGAGCAGTTTCATGAACGTTTTCCGAATATTAAGGTCGGAGTTACCAATGCACCAACCCCGGAGACATTGTCCAATCTGGAAGAAGGAAGAATTGATTTTGGTGTAGTCAGCACTCCGTTTCAGGCGAAGAATACAGTTGAGAAAGTTCCAGTGCGTGAAATAGAAGATGTCTTTGTGGCAGGGAGACGTTTTATTCCTTATAAGAACAGAATGTTGGACTTTTCACAATTAGAAGGACTGCCATTGATTTTTCTGGAGAAGAATACTTCCAGCAGAACCTATATGGAACAGTTCCTTGCAGACAATCATGTATCTCTGAATCCTGAATTTGAACTTGCGACCAGTGAGATGATCGTGCAATTCGCACTTCGAAACCTTGGAGTAGGATGTGTAGTAAAAGACTTTGCAAGAGAATATATAGAAGAAGGGACGCTTTTTGAACTTCGTTTTAATAAGATGATACCCAAGAGACAATTCTGCATTGTGCGCAATCAGAAAAACCCGCTGTCAGCGGCAGCGGGTAAGTTACTGGAGATTATTTACGCGAATTCTCCATAGCCTGAGTAATCTCTTCTTCTGTTAAGCCCTGTGATTCCTTGTGTTCAGGAACAATAGGAGAATTGATATTGCTGTCAGGGAAGAATTCAGCCATGGTGTGTCTGCCTTTCATTCGTCCATAGCACAGAATAAAGAGCCAGGCAAGAATTGGAATGGCAATTATGCAAAAGAATAAGGCAAAGAACAGATTACGGGAATCAGCAGTTGTGGTAAAAGCTGATACAATAAAAGCAATGAGCAAAGCAGCAATGGCGGCAAGACTGACGATTGCCACTATTTGTTTTGGATTTTTCTTCATATCGGGATATCCTCCTTTGTTTATGTTCTATTATAGAGTGCGCATAGCGGAAAAGCAAGAGAGTGTAAGGATTCCTTTGACTTTCTTACACATTTAGTATATACTAAGTCCGTATGGCAGACATAAAATGTGGGGATAACAGATTACCTACTCAATGATAAGAAGCCGTAATGAAAGGATGTATATATCATGGCAAAGGAAAAGACTTTATTAGACCAGTGGAGAGCAATGGCTTATGATGAGCAGGCAGATAAGGCAAGCCTTCAGAAGCTTTGGATTGCATATTTTCAGAAGGAAAAAGAAATCTATCAGCAGCTTTTAAAGAATCCTGACGAAGAAGTTAAGGGAACTGTAAAAGAACTTGCAGACAAATATAGTGTAGATATCATGACAATGACAGGATTCCTGGATGGTATCAACGACAGCTTAAAGGCAGCTAACCCAATCGAAGAAATGGGTGAAGATACAGAAGTAAGCCTTGTATTTGACAAGGAATTACTGTATAAGAACATGGTAGCAGCAGAGGCTGACTGGCTTTACAACCTGGAAGAGTGGAATGCTATTTTCAGCGAAGATAAGAAGAAAGAGCTTTACAAAGAGCAGAAGTCTTCTACAACAGTTGTAAAACCTACTAAGATTTATCCAAACGATCCTTGTCCTTGTGGAAGCGGCAAAAAATATAAGAAGTGCTGCGGCAAAAATGCAAAATAATGCCAAATAATGGTTTTGATCCTATACAGGAATAAACCTGGAGATATGCCACATACTAACTCTGTATGAAAAGGAGGTAGTTATATGGCACAACTTACTTGTGGAGCACAAGCCTGTTCCTATAATCAGGATAATTGCTGTTGTAAAGGTGATATTATGGTAGGTGGCAAGCATGCCGAATGCTGCGAGAATACCTGTTGCGAAAGCTTTCATAAAAGAGATGGTTCCTCTTTTGTCAGCGCGATTTCACATCCAAGCCCTACAATCAGTATCGACTGTGAGGCGGTAAAATGTATCTACAATGCAGATTACAGATGCAAGGCTGAGAAGGTCGCAATCAAGGGAAACAGTGCGAACAGCAGCATGGAGACAGTCTGTGCTACTTTTAAAGAGAAATAAAGCAGAAAAATAAAAATTAGCATTGACAGAGAGTGGGTATTGTGTTAGAGTATATTTGTTTGAGAACGTCAAACATTGTACAACAAAGCAGAGTATCCACTCTCACCTTGCAGTAATTGAACTGGCAAGCGTTAATAATTTCCAGAGTTTTGGCAACAGAACTTTATGATGTATGGAATTATGTGGATAGTCTGACTATCCACTTTTTATTTACTTATTTCTTATGGAGGTGTTAAGTTATTAGCGAATTAATGATTAACGAACAGATTAGAGACAGAGAGGTGCGCGTTATCGGTGAAGACGGTGAACAGTTGGGAATCATGTCACCACGCGACGCCATGAAGCTTGCAGAAGAAGCAGGTGTCGATTTAGTGAAAATTGCACCTACAGCCAAGCCGCCTGTATGTAAGATTGTTGATTATGGTAAGTTCAAATATGAACAGACAAGAAAAGAAAAAGAAGCGAAGAAGAAACAGAAGGTAATCGACGTAAAAGAAATTCGTTTATCTCCCAATATTGATACTAATGACTTGAACACGAAAGTAAACGCTGCCCGTAAGTTCCTTTCCAAGGGAGATAAAGTTAAGGTCACACTTCGATTCAGAGGTCGTGAGATGGCTCATATGCAGAGTAGCAAGCACATTCTTACAGAGTTCGGTGAGAATTTAAGTGATGTGGCTGTTGTTGAGAAAGAGCCAAAAGTGGAAGGAAGAAGTATGACAATGTTTTTAGCTGAGAAAAGATAAGCGGTTTCATTCCGTTTCCAGTTAAAATATAGGTATTATATGAAGTTTAGGAGGAAATTAGCGATGCCGAAAATGAAAACAAGCAGAGCAGCTGCAAAACGTTTTAAAGTAACAGGAACAGGTAAATTAAAGAGATCAAAAGCTTATAAGAGCCATATCTTAACAAAGAAGACAACTAAGAGAAAGAGAAATCTTAGAAAGCCTGCTATGACTGATGCAACCAATGTTAAGAATATGAAGAAGATTTTACCATATTTATAAGTATTAGTTAGGAGGATATAAGAGATGGCAAGAATTAAAGGCGGTTTAAACGCAAAGAAGAAACATAATAGAGTATTAAAGCTTGCAAAGGGCTACAGAGGAGCTAGAAGCAAGCAGTATAGAGTAGCTAAGCAGTCTGTTATGAGAGCATTAGCTTCTTCATACGCTGGTAGAAAAGAGAGAAAGCGTCAGTTCAGACAGTTATGGATTGCTCGTATCAATGCAGCAGCTAGAATGAACGGTATCTCCTACAGCCAGATGATGCATGGCTTAAAGCTTGCTGGTGTTGACATCAACAGAAAGATGTTAGCAGAGATGGCAGTTAACGATGCAGAAGGTTTCAAGACATTAGCAGAATTAGCAAAGTCTAAGGTAGCTTAATTTTTGAGAAAATGATATCCCCCGGAGTTTTCCCGGGGGATTTTTGTGCTTTAATGCCTGCTTGGAACGAAGCAGATATTGATGAGGAGAGAGTAGTGAGATTACTATTTGAAATTGATAAAAAGGATTATGACCCTGATGGAAAAGCATTTGTTCGCCCTTCTTCAAGAGCAATCATACTAAAAAATGGGAAAATAGCTGTAATTTATAGTCAGAAGCATAGGTACTATAAAATACCCGGAGGTGGAATAGAACCGGGAGAAAATAAGATAGATGCAATGATTCGTGAAGTAAAGGAAGAAGTAGGACTGACAGTGATTCCTGAATCGGTTGCAGAGTTTGGATATGTGCATCGTATCCAGAAGGGGAAGCATGAGCCGGTATTTATACAGGATAATTTCTATTACCTATGTGATGTGACAGAAGGACTGGTTCCTCCTCAATTTACAGAAAACGAGAAAAAAGAAGAATTTGTTCCATGCTTTGTAGATTTGGATGAAGCAATCAGGGTGAACGAAGAATACGTGAAGGAAAATTCGTATGATTCCATGATTGAAAGAGAATTAAGAGTAATGAAGATGCTTGCAGATATTCAAGAGACATGAGAAGAATTTTTCACACATGAAATTTGAAACCGTAAATAACATTTTGCTGAATGACTTGCCTGAATTTCCATCTGCTGCGTTGCTGTCAACCGACGATACCACCGCATTGCCTTGTTTCGATGCCTTGCAGAAGAATTCATTCTACGTTATTTTGCTGAATGTAAATGACTTGTACAACGAAACAAGGAGAAAGGGGCAGAATATGGATGAATTTAAGGTAGTACGCAGGCATATGCGGTTTACCGGGCGCGTGCAGGGAGTAGGCTTTCGCTATCGAGCCAAATATGCAGCGAATGGTATGGGAATAACAGGCTGGGCGAAGAATGAATGGGATGGTTCCGTAGAGATGGAAGCACAGGGAACGATTGCACAGATTAATATGATGCTCAAGATGATTAACAAGAGTGATTACATTGTTATTGATACAATAGATACAAAGGACATTCCACTGGAAGAACATGAGACAGGCTTCTATGTGAGATAGGTAAGCTATTCTGATTCATGTCCTCTATTCCATAGGCATATACTTTTGCGTTATTCGTGAATAGAGCAGCTTTTCATAGATGTATACAAGCTCTGTCATGTTGTATCAGCATATTAAAAGCTGAATGGATAGCCAGACATATATGATAGATATTTGTAAGGCTTACTATATACAATAACTGTCCAGACTAGAATTAGAATTTTGCAATTATGTATATATTATAATTGGTTTACGATTGATATTACACTATGGATAGAACATAAAATATACTTTCTAATTGTAAAAATCCGGTTTACGTTTTGGTAAAATTGATACACAATTCATACAATTTAACTGGAAAATAAGAACTGCAAGATTTGTCTGAACAGGATTTATGCGGATTTTAGGGAAAAATAGAAATAAATAAAAAAAGATACAATTTGTTGTTGACAGATACGAAATGGAGTGATATGATAGCTCTTGTCGCTGAGGGAACGGCGAGTTACAGAGGCGACAGAGTAAGATAATTTTATAAATGAGTGAAAAACGATTTAAAAATTATTTAAAAAAGTGCTTGACAAAAAACGACAGACATGATAATCTATTAAAGCTGTCGCAAATGAGACAAGCAGACAGAACCTTGACAAATAAACAGTAATGCAACCCTGAAAATTCTATTGAGAAAGTTTCAGAAATGGAACGATAGGATTGTTCAGAGAACAAAACCTTTAAAAAGTAAAAAGCGCAAATCGAAGATTTGCGACGGATAAGCCAGTTTAACTGGTACAAGAATCAAACAACTTTAACATGAGAGTTTGATCCTGGCTCAGGATGAACGCTGGCGGCGTGCTTAACACATGCAAGTCGAACGGACTTTACATGAAGCCTAGCGATTGTAAAGTTAGTGGCGGACGGGTGAGTAACGCGTGAATAACCTGCCCTGTACTGGGGGACAACAGTTGGAAACGGCTGCTAATACCGCATAAGCGCACGGTTCCGCATGGAACAGTGTGAAAAACTCCGGTGGTACAGGATGGATTCGCGTCTGATTAGCCAGTTGGTGGGGTAACGGCCTACCAAAGCAACGATCAGTAGCCGGCCTGAGAGGGTGAACGGCCACATTGGGACTGAGACACGGCCCAAACTCCTACGGGAGGCAGCAGTGGGGAATATTGCACAATGGGGGAAACCCTGATGCAGCGACGCCGCGTGAGTGAAGAAGTTATTCGTAACGTAAAGCTCTATCAGCAGGGAAGAAAATGACGGTACCTGACTAAGAAGCCCCGGCTAACTACGTGCCAGCAGCCGCGGTAATACGTAGGGGGCAAGCGTTATCCGGATTTACTGGGTGTAAAGGGAGCGTAGACGGCACAGCAAGTCTGATGTGAAAGCCCGGGGCCCAACCCCGGAACTGCATTGGAAACTGCTGGGCTTGAGTGCAGGAGAGGTAAGCGGAATTCCTAGTGTAGCGGTGAAATGCGTAGATATTAGGAGGAACACCAGTGGCGAAGGCGGCTTACTGGACTGTAACTGACGTTGAGGCTCGAAAGCGTGGGGAGCAAACAGGATTAGATACCCTGGTAGTCCACGCCGTAAACGATGATTACTAGGTGTCGGGGGACCAAGGTCCTTCGGTGCCGCCGCAAACGCAATAAGTAATCCACCTGGGGAGTACGTTCGCAAGAATGAAACTCAAAGGAATTGACGGGGACCCGCACAAGCGGTGGAGCATGTGGTTTAATTCGAAGCAACGCGAAGAACCTTACCTGGTCTTGACATCCCGATGACCGCTCTGTAATGAGAGCTTTTCTTCGGAACATTGGAGACAGGTGGTGCATGGTTGTCGTCAGCTCGTGTCGTGAGATGTTGGGTTAAGTCCCGCAACGAGCGCAACCCCTATCTTCAGTAGCCAGCATTTAAGGTGGGCACTCTGGAGAGACTGCCCGGGATAACCGGGAGGAAGGCGGGGATGACGTCAAATCATCATGCCCCTTATGACCAGGGCTACACACGTGCTACAATGGCGTAACAAAGGGAAGCGAACCCGTGAGGGGGAGCAAATCCCAAAAATAACGTCCCAGTTCGGACTGTAGTCTGCAACCCGACTACACGAAGCTGGAATCGCTAGTAATCGCGAATCAGAATGTCGCGGTGAATACGTTCCCGGGTCTTGTACACACCGCCCGTCACACCATGGGAGTCGGAAATGCCCGAAGTCAGTGACCCAACCGCAAGGAGGGAGCTGCCGAAGGTGGAGCCGGTAACTGGGGTGAAGTCGTAACAAGGTAGCCGTATCGGAAGGTGCGGCTGGATCACCTCCTTTCTAAGGAAAAGAATAAGTAGGGGTTACATTACTGTTGATTTGTTAAGTAAAGCCGAATTACGAAGTAATTCGCAATGGCTTTGCAGAGCAAAGACAATATTCTGGTGGCGATGCGCTTAGGGGACACACCCGTTCCCATCCCGAACACGATGGTTAAGACCTAAGCGGCCGATGGTACTCCGCTGGAGACGGCGTGGGAGAGCAGGTGGCTGCCAGATCCCTTTAAAAGAAACATGTGAAGACATGTTCATATAGATGGCATACAGTGACCAAGACCTGTATCAGGAAGATAAAGGCTTTGGATGACTGCATGGCAGTCAGAAGGCTGTTGATACAGCCGCAGAGTGTTCCTTGAAAACCGAATACAGAAAATCAATCTAATCTTAAATATTCTATAGAATCTATTGATAGAAATAGAAGTTAAGACATCCGAGGTAACCAAACAACTGACAATCAGTTTTGGTTATAAATAGCAAGCAGAAGACAGAGAGATCTGTCGAGAGAACAAAGTATCTTATAAGTGCCCGAGTATGCAACGCTATGCATATGAAGGTTAAGCGAAGAAGAGCGCAGGGTGGATGCCTTGGCACTGAGAGCCGATGAAAGACGTGATAAGCTGCGAAAAGCCATGGGGAGGTGCAAATGACCTTTGATCCATGGATATCTGAATGGGGAAACCTACATGAGCATACCTCATGTGGCCTGTACTGAATCCATAGGTGCAGGCCGGGAACCCGGTGAACTGAAACATCTAAGTAGCCGGAGGAAGAGAAAGAAAATATTCGATTTCCAAAGTAGCGGCGAGCGAAATGGAAAGAGCCCAAACCGGTGTGCGTGCACACCGGGGTTCGGACTGCATGACTGATCCACGATCCCAGCAGAACGGTACTGGAAAGACCGGCGGTAAAGGGTGAGAGCCCCGTAAGCGAAGGGAGAAGGGACAGGGCAGTATCCAGAGTACTACGAGACACGAGAAACCTTGTAGGAATGAGCGGGGACCACCCCGTAAGGCTAAATACTACTCAGTGACCGATAGAGCATAGTACTGTGAAGGAAAGGTGAAAAGGACCCCGGGAGGGGAGTGAAAGAGAACCTGAAACCCTGTGTTTACAAGCTGTGGAAGTACTCTATATGTACGACCGCGTACTTTTTGTAGAACGGTCCGGCGAGCTGCGGATGCTGGCGAGGTTAAGCACTGAAGGTGCGGAGCCGAAGGGAAACCATGTCTGAACAGGGCGTCAACATCTCCTATGGAGATGCAGTCAGTATACGCAGACCCGAAACCGGGTGATCTATCCATGTCCAGGATGAAGTTGCCGTAAAAGGCAGTGGAGGTCCGAACGCACATCCGTTGAAAAGGGTGGCGATGAGGTGTGGATAGGGGAGAAATTCCAATCGAACCCGGAGATAGCTGGTTCTCCTCGAAATAGCTTTAGGGCTAGCCTCGTGAGAGTCAGGCGGAGGTAGAGCACTGAATACCCGAGGGGGCGTCAAAGCTTACCAAAGGTTATCAAACTCCGAATGCCGCGCTGATGCTTCACGGGAGTCAGACTACACGAGATAAGTTGGGTGGTCAAAAGGGAAACAGCCCAGACCTGCAGCTAAGGTCCCAAAGTGCGTGTTAAGTGGAAAAGGATGTGGGATTTCGAAGACAACCAGGATGTTGGCTCAGAAGCAGCCACACATTCAAAGAGTGCGTAATAGCTCACTGGTCGAGAGGTCCTGCGCCGAAAATGTCCGGGGCTTAAACACGCCACCGAAGCTCAGGAATGTATTTATACATTGGTAGAGGAGCATTGTCAGTGCATCGAAGCTGTACCGGTAAGGAGCAGTGGAGCGCTGAGAAGAGAGAATGCCGGAATGAGTAGCGAGAAAGAGGTGGGAATCCTCTTGGCCGAATATCCAAGGATTCCGGGGTAAAGCTGATCTGCCCCGGGTAAGTCGGGACCTAAGGCGAGGCAGAAATGCGTAGCCGATGGACAGCAGGTGGAGATTCCTGCACTGCCATATATCAGAAATGTGGGGACGCATCAGGAAAGTGTGGGCCGGGAAAGGAAAGACCGGTGCAAGCGGAGGAGGGGACATGCAGGCAAATCCGCATGTCAACCCAAGAGCGTTATGCGGAGCGAAGAATAGTAGCGAAGCACACGGACAGGGTGCCGAGAAAAGCCGCTATCGTGTATATGGTACCCGTACCGTAAACCGACACAGGTGGATGAGGAGAGAATCCTAAGGCCGGCGGGAGAAGCATTGTTAAGGAACTCGGCAAAATGGCCCCGTAACTTAGGGATAAGGGGTGCCACAGTGATGTGGCCGCAGAGAATAGGCTCAAGCAACTGTTTAGCAAAAACACAGGTCTATGCGAAACCGAGAGGTGAGGTATATGGGCTGACGCCTGCCCGGTGCTGGAAGGTTAAGAGGAGAGGTCAGGAAACGAAGCCTTGAATTGAAGCCCCAGTAAACGGCGGCCGTAACTATAACGGTCCTAAGGTAGCGAAATTCCTTGTCGGGTAAGTTCCGACCCGCACGAAAGGCGTAATGATTTGAGCGCTGTCTCGACAATGCACCCGGTGAAATTGAAGTACCAGTGAAGATGCTGGTTACCCGCGCCAGGACGGAAAGACCCCATGGAGCTTTACTCCAGCTTGATACTGGGATCCGGTGTCCAATGTACAGGATAGGTGGGAGGCTGAGAGCCATGAACGCAAGTTTATGGGGAGCCGCTGTTGGGATACCACCCTTTGGGTACTGGATTTCTAACCTGCGCCCGTGACCCGGGCGGGGGACAATGTCTGGCGGGGAGTTTGACTGGGGCGGTCGCCTCCGAAAGGGTATCGGAGGCGCTCAAAGGTTCACTCAGAATGGTCGGAAACCATTCGGAGAGCGCAAAGGCAGAAGTGAGCCTGACTGTGACACCGACGGGTGGAACAGGTACGAAAGTAGGACTTAGTGATCCGGTGGTATAAAGTGGGATTGCCATCGCTCAACGGATAAAAGCTACCCTGGGGATAACAGGCTGATCACTCCCAAGAGTTCACATCGACGGAGTGGTTTGGCACCTCGATGTCGGCTCATCGCATCCTGGGGCTGTAGCAGGTCCCAAGGGTTGGGCTGTTCGCCCATTAAAGCGGTACGCGAGCTGGGTTCAGAACGTCGTGAGACAGTTCGGTCCCTATCCGGCGCGGGCGGAGGATATCAGAGAGGAGCTGTCCTTAGTACGAGAGGACCGGGATGGACGGACCGCTGGTGCATCTGTTGGATACCAGATCCATGGCAGAGTAGCCAAGTCCGGCAGGGATAAACGCTGAAGGCATCTAAGCGTGAAGCCCCCCTCAGGATGAGATATCCCATTCTTAGAGAATGTAAGACCCCTTAGAGACTATGAGGTAGATAGGGCATGGGTGTAAGTGCAGAGATGCACTGAGCTGAATGTCACTAATAGGTCGAGGGCTTATCCGGGAAGGCACAGGAAAGAGATACAAAAGGATGAAGATAATTTTCTTATTCGGTTTTGAGGGAATACTCCTAAGAAATACTTTGAGCTGATGAGTTTGCAAAGCAAAACATTTTCCTCGATAGCTCAATGGTAGAGCACTCGGCTGTTAACCGAGTTGTTGTAGGTTCGAGCCCTACTCGGGGAGTTTAGAATGAATATAGTAGCTGTTGTTTAGCAATAAACAACAGCTTTTTTGTTTATTTCCAGTATTTTTCTGGTTTGGAAGATAAAACACAGTAGCAAATTGTTTACGGGATTGTGTGAGTCTGATATAGTATTAAGAGAATATGAATGAAAGAGGATGAAATATGCGCGTTTTAGAGAATTTGCAGCCTTATAAGGTGTTTTATTACTTTGAAGAGATATGTAATATTCCACATGGGTCTAAGAATCTTGATGGAATAAGCAGCTATCTGGAGAAATTTGCCAGGGACAGAGGTTTATTCTGTATCAGGGATACCAGCAATAATATCATTATGGTGAAGGAAGCTACTCCAGGGTATGAGAAAGAAGAGGCTATCATGCTTCAGGGACATATGGATATGGTAGCTGTGAAGAAAGCAGACTGTGATATAGACATGGAGAAAGATCCCTTACGTCTTAAAATGGATGGAGATTATATCTATGCAGAGGGAACCAGTCTTGGGGGCGATGATGGTGTTGCAGTAGCTTATATTTTGGCAATTATGGATGATGATTCCATACAGCATCCAAGGATTGAAGCGGTTCTGACAACAGATGAAGAGATTGGAATGGAAGGTGCTACGGCAATAGATCTGTCTATGCTTACGGCAACCAGAATGCTAAATATTGATTCAGAAGAGGAAGGTATATTGTTGACCAGTTGTGCAGGTGGTGCAAGAATAGACTGTAATATTCCAGTGTCCCGTGAACAGAAGGAAGGCAGCTATTACAATATAGAAGTTGGTGGTCTGGTAGGCGGACATTCAGGTACTGAGATTGATAAAGGGCATGCCAATGCGATCAAATTGATAGGAAGAACATTGAAATTAGTACAGAATAATGTGAATATCCAGATTGCAGAACTTGATGGCGGAGAGAAAGACAATGCAATTCCAAGAGAAGCACAGGCTGTTGTCTTTATCCCTGATGGAATGGATAGGGCTTTTGAAGAGGAGATTACGCAGGCAAATGACCTGATACGTAATGAAAATATATCGAAAGACAAGAATGTATATATTCGATGCAACAAGCTTGCAGATACGCTCAGAGATGTATTAACTGTTGAGTCTACCAATCGTGTCATTGATTTTCTTGAGTTATTACCTAATGGTGTCATGGCAATGAGTGCAGATATTGTAGGGTTAGTAGAGACATCATTGAATGTAGGAGTACTCAGACTGGAACGGGATAAACTTATCAGTCTCAGTGCGGTCAGAAGTTCTATTGAGTCCTCCAAGAGAGATTTGATGTGCATGCTGGATACATTGACCGGGTTAGTAGGCGGTCAGACTTCTATTTATGGAGAATATCCTGGTTGGCAGTATAGAACTGATTCCAGACTGCGAGAGAATATGGTGAAGATTTATCGGGAAATGTTCCACGAAGATGTTAGGGTAACTGCAATACATGCAGGTCTGGAATGTGGCATCATGATTTCCAAGATGCCGGAGCTTGATTGTGTGTCTTTTGGACCTGATATTTATAACATTCATACAACAGAAGAAAAACTGAGTATTTCTTCTACACAGAGAATGTGGGAATATTTGATTGCCATTTTAAAGACAAAATAGTGAAAAGAACAATATAGGAGAGGAAATATGTCGGATAACTTTAGAGAATTCAAATCACAGGGAGAAGAAAATTATTCTGAGCAGACGAAGAAATCAGGAAATGCCAGAAAAAATCAGGGAAAGACAATTGTATCTATCGTAATTGCTATTCTGTTTGTAGGCATCGTGGCTTTTGAATCCGTGTATTCAATCAAAGAGCAGGAGCAGGGAGTCGTTACTACCTTTGGAAAAGCGGGAAGCGTAGTTACATCAGGGCTTCATTTTAAGATACCTTTTATTCAGAAGGTGACAAAAGTCAACACAACAATACTCGGCTTCCCAATCGGATATAATCCATCTGGAAGTCAGGAAGTAAGTGAAGAGGAAGCAGCTGCAGAATCTTTAATGATCACTTCGGATTTTAACTTTGTAAATGTAGATTTCTATGTAGAATATAAAGTATCAGATCCTGTCAAATATCTGTATAATTCCAAACAGCCGACAGAGATTTTGAAGAATATTGCACAGTCCTGCATCAGAACAGTAGTAAGTAATTTTACGGTTGATGATGTCATTACAACAGGTAAGAGTGAAATACAGGCAGAAATTAAGGAAATGATCGTGCAGAAGCTTGAACAGCAGGATATAGGACTTATGCTGGTCAATATATCCATGCAGGATGCAGAACCTCCTACAGCAGAAGTTATTGAGGCATTCAAAGCAGTGGAAACTGCAAAGCAGGGCAAAGAGACTGCGATTAACAATGCCAATAAGTATCAGAACGAGCAGATTCCACAGGCAAAAGCCAAGGCTGACCAGATCATTCAGGATGCCGAAGCAACCAAGCAGAATCGAATCAATGAAGGTACTGCGCAGGTAGTTCGTTTTAATGAAATGTATGATGAATATGTAAAGAATCCTCTTATTACAAAGCAGAGAATGTTTTATGAAACGATGGAGGATGTGCTTCCTGGTGTGAAGTTGATCATTGATGATGGCAGTGGCAATCTTAATAAGACATTGTATCTGGATGAATTACAGATAGAGGATATAACATCCGCCCAGAGTACACAGTCTGCAAGTGAAGAACAGACACAGGAAGAATAGGAGGTTATGTCATGAAGAAGAAATTGGGAAAGGCTGCAATCATAATTATTGTAATGGCTGTATTGATCGTACTTGGTAATTCCTTATTCATCATCCGTGAGAATCAGTATGGAATTGTAAAAGAATTTGGCAGGATTGAGAAAGTTATCAATGAACCGGGACTTTATATTAAGATACCTCTGGTTCAGGAAGTAGATACTGTTTCAAAAGAATTATTATTATATGATATTCCCAAATCAGATGTCATAACAAAGGATAAAAAGTCCATGATTGCAGATAGCTTTGTATTATGGAGAATTACAGATCCTAAGGTATTTGCCCAGACATTAAATAGCTCAACAGCAAATGCAGAAGGCAGAATTGATGTGGCAGTATATAATTCAATCAAGAATGTAATCAGCAGCATGACACAGTCGGATATTATAGCTGCAAGAGGACAGGAACTGACCAGTTATATAATGACAGGAATTACCTCTATTAATCAATATGGAATAGAGATTGCTTCTGTAGAGATCAAGTTATTGGATCTTCCGGAAGATAATAAAGATGCAGTATTCCAGAGAATGATATCAGAACGTGAGAATATAGCAGCTACATATACCGCAGAGGGTAATTCTGAAGCACAGGTGATTCGCAATACCACAGATAAAGAGGCTGCACTTTTGATTTCAGAGGCAGAGAAACAGGCAGAGATATTGAAAGCAGAAGGAGAAGCAGAATATATGAAAATTATGGCAGATGCTTATAATGATCCTGCCAAAGCAGATTTTTACAGCTTTACAAGAAGCCTGGATGCGTTGAAGAATTCAATCCAGGGAGGAAACAAAACAATAATCCTTGATAAGGATTCACCGCTTACGCAGATATTCTATCAGGCGCAATAATATGCAGGAAAAAGACTGTTTATCAATTAACGATTGACAAACAGTCTTTTTTTGAATGAATTTATCAGGCTTCTGCTGCGGAATCGTTACAGTAGAGATAGAAACTGATCAGATAGAGTCCACAGATTCCAACCAGTGCATAAATAATACGTGAAATCCATGACATACTGCCAAATATGGCAGCAACCAGGTTAAAATCAAAGAAACCGATAAGACCCCAGTTCACCGCACCAATAATGGCTACAGTCAGGGCAATACAATCAAGTACTTTATTGTGCATAATGATCTCCTCCTTGATTGATAGTATTTCTAAGAAAAGTATACTTATGCATTTTTATTTGATTTTGTACATATTTATTATTTTAGATATAATTATACCTGTGAAACAGTTATTTTTTCACAAAAATTAAGTAGATAAATTGAATTACAAGAATTTATATGATATTCTAAAGATGCGTGAAAAAACGTAGTTTTTTTAATATAAGCAATATGTTCCAAGGCAACAGGGAGTCTGAGATTTTAGGATGGTAAAATTGAAGAGAGAGGAAGAGGTTATTATGACAGAGAAAAAAGTTGTTAAAAAAGTAGTTGAGAAGAAGGAGCCAGTTAAAAAGGTTGCAAAGGCTACTGTAAAAGAGGTTGCAGCAGCTCCTGAAGTAAAGGAAACCGTAGTGAAAGCTCCAGAACCAGTAAAGGAAAAGGCAGCACCTGTTAAAAAGGCAAGCGTAAACGTAAGTGAAGAAGTGTTTGTTCAGTTTGGCAACAGTGAAGTACTTACAAAGGATATTGTTGAAAAGGTAAAGGATGCATATGTTGCAGAAGGCCACACAGCAGATTCTGTTAAGAAAATCAGAGTATACATAAAACCAGAAGAAGGCATGGCATATTATGTAGTAAATGATGACTATGCATCTGGTATCAGCTTATTCTAGACGTGTATTTTTGCTTTTGTTTTAAATATTGGAAATATTAACACAAAAAGCTTCATTGTGCAACTTCAACAAAGTGGGTTGACGATAAAACCTATAGTTTGTATAATAAACTATGGTGAGTATTTGATTATGGCAAAACCGTGAGAAATCCGGTGACGCAAAGCTATAGGGTCTTCGCTATTACGAAATAGGATGACAGCCAGTTGCGAATAGATTTGTACTGAGTAGTGGAGTCTGCTCAGTACTTTTTTATTTATTTTTACAGGAAAATGTAATATGAAGGCTGTCACGTTCTTCGCATGTCAGATTAGTGAACTGCTCCATGATTATAGTGATGTTCGCATCTTTGGCATCGCATAGAAGATAAATAACGTCTGTGAGTTGAGAGATAATATCCTTCATTCGTATCATATCCATTTTCTCCAGTTTGTTAGGATTCATAATTGCATGTACTCCATTTCTTAAAAAGCAGTTTACATAAATATACATATGTTGTATTATCAATATAAATTTTAACATAGTATGACAAAACTATAAGGTTACTTTTGGTATTAAAAAAAAGAAAAATGTAGAAGAAAAGTGTTACTGTAGTACAATAGCAGGTAAAACGGAGAGAGCAATGCAGAAACAGGAACTGAAAAATACATTTATAGACACCCTGGAGCGTGAAAGAACAATACGTGGGTGGACGCAGTGGGAAATGGCAGAGAAATTGGAAATGTCAGTACCTGGATATCGTAAAATGGTATCGGGAATGACAGACTCTATTGCGTTGTATACGGCATACAGAGCATCGGTCGTACTTAATATACCGATTCCTATATTATACGGCAGTACTGATCATAAGGATCAGTTGCTGAACAAGATATACAATGCTCCGGCGTCTACGTGTCAGAGAATAGAGTACTATCTGGATTATGATGCAAAATACAGACATGCACGGACGAAGAATACAGGTAGTACAATATGGATAGATGTTTTTACACTTACCGGTTATATGGAAGATGCCATGCACTTTGATTCGACCAATGTTGAAAGGGTGGAGATACCGGATCGATATGAAGGACGTGTATCCAAAGGGCTTATGGTGACAGAGAACAGCCTGTTACCGGTGTATGGCAAGGGAGACATTATCCTGTTGGAAGAGAGAATGCCAAGAATTGGGGATATTACAGTCAGTATACATATGAAAACCAGCATTTTGTATATCAGAAAGGTATTTCAGACAGAGGACCGCTATGAGCTTCATCCTGTTAATGGAAGAGGTAAGATTGTTTATATAGAAAAGAAGGACAGAAGTGACTGGCATGAGATGGGACGAGTGATAGCCAGTATTCGTACAGATGAGTATAAAAGGGAGTAGGTTTACAGCCTGCTCCCTTCATTATTACATGATGATTCCAAGATAGTTGTCAAATGCTTCAGAATAGATTTTTCCATAACATTCGGCTGAAATTTTTCCCTGGCGGTATAAGTGATAAGCTTCCTGACATGCATCTTTGAGCTCTTTAGAGTTACCATGCAGTTCTCCGATTCTTTTTACTTTTTCTATTTCTTCACATTCAAGAACTGTGAATTTTTCATAGCCTCTCATCGTGGTTCACCATACCTTTCTACATGAATGAAACATAACGCATTCAATACATTTTATTTATTATAGCATGAATTGTATATATTATCAATTAAATTAAAATAATTTCATTAATTAACAGAAAATAATGCATGATAAAATTTTATAGAACCGGTAATTGGTTTATGCTATACTAATAACGACATATTTTAAACGGCATATCGGGCAGAATAAAGATATTGCCAATGGAGACTTGGATATAAGGAGCAGAGGGAGATTATGGATTTTGCAGAAAAGGGCGCAAGACCGGTATACGTAGTAGGACATAAGAATCCGGATACAGATTCCATCAGTTCAGCAATTGCGTATGCATATTTGAAGAATACAACAGGGACAGGACAGTATATTCCTGCCAGGGCAGGTCAGATCAATCAGGAAACGCAGTATGTGTTAAATGCATTTCATGTAGAAGCGCCCATTTATCTGGATGATGTTATGACGGATGCCAGAGATATTGATATGAATGATATCGAAGGCGTGACAGAGGATGTTTCATTGAAAAAGGCATGGCATATGATGCGTGATCGTGGGGATGTAACACTGCCTGTAGTAGATCAGGGAAAATTAACCGGTATCATCACCATTGGAGACATTGCCAACGCATATATGGATGTGTATGACAACTGTATCTTATCTACGGCAAAAACTTCCTATAAGAATATTCTGGAGACATTGGATGCCAAAATGATTGTAGGAAGTGAAGATGGATTCTTTGAAAGTGGAGAAGTGGTTATTGCGACTGCCAATCCTGATGTATTGGAGGATTATATTCATCCGGGAGATATGGTCATTCTGGGGAATCGTTACGAGACACAGCTGTGTGCGATTGAAATGGGAGCAGCCTGCGTTGTAATCAGTATGGGGGCGAAGGTGTCTAAGACCATTCAGCATTTTGCCAAAGAACACAATTGTATCGTCATTAATACGCCTTATGATTCTTTTACAGTGGCAAGACTGATCAACCAGAGTATGTCCATTGGATATTTTATGAAAAAGGAAAAACTCACAACATTTCGTGTTACAGACAAAACGGAAGATATCAGGGCTATCATGAAGAAGAAGAGATACCATGACTTCCCTGTGCTGGATGAAGAAGACAATTACGTAGGAATGATTTCCCGTAGAACATTGTTGAATTTACGTAAGAAACGCCTGATCCTGGTAGATCATAATGAGACAGCCCAGGCTGTAGATGGTATAGAGTATGCGGATATTCTGGAGATTATCGATCATCACAGAATTGGTACATTAGAGACAATGTCTCCTGTTTTCTTCAGAAATCAGCCACTTGGATGTACTGCGACTATCATATATCAGATGTATCAGGAGCAGGGAGTGGAGATTCCTAAGAATATTGCAGGTATCATGATGGCTGCGATTATTTCTGATACGCTGATGTTCCATTCACCGACAGCAACAGAGATTGATAAGGCAGCAGCCTCTCACTTATCAGAGATATGCGGCATTGAAATAGAAGAATTTGCAATTGATATGTTTGGTGCAGGCAGCAATCTGAGCAATAAGGATGCTGCTGAGATATTCAAGCAGGATTATAAGAGCTTCTCTGTGAATGATTTCAGGTTTGGCGTAGGTCAGATCAACTCCATGAACAGCATCGAGCTGGAAGAGATCAAGGAGAAGATCGTTCCTTATATCAATCAGGAATTGCCTAATATGCAGGAGGATATGTGTTTCTTCATGCTGACGAATATTGTATATGAGAAGACTGAGCTGCTGTGCTTTGGACCAAGAGCAGAAGAACTGGTCATTGAGGCATTCCAGTTGTCCAAGTCTCTGCATAAATTTGAATTAAAAGACCTGGTATCCCGCAAGAAGCAGTTGATTCCTGCCTTTGTATCCGTTCTCCAGCAATGGGAGAAATAAGGAATAATAGTTGATTTTGAGACAACGTTATATTATAATAGCCTTTGCACAAAAACATTCATAATTCGGAGGATCTTAAAATGAATAAAACAGAATTAATCGATGCTATGGCATCTAAGACAGGTATGACAAAGAAAAATGCAGAAGCTGCATTAAATGCTTTTGTTGAAACTGTTTCAGAAGAACTTGTAAAGGGTGGAAAGGTTGCATTAACAGGCTTTGGTACTTTTGAAGTATCTGAGAGAGCTGAAAGAGAAGGCAGAAATCCTCAGACAGGCGAGACAATGAAGATCGCTGCATCCAAGGCTCCTAAGTTCAAGGCTGGTAAGGTATTAAAGGATCAGGTTAATGCATAATCTGATAGATTAGTAACGTAAAAGAAGGCTGATATCTGGTAGTAAAGAATTGGGAGGATACTATCAGAAGAAGCCTTCTTTTTAAGGATTACTATATTGAAAAAGAGTTAAGTGAAAAGCATTTCTGCTCATTCGTGACTGAGTTATCACGAATCTATAGATAATATATCAAATTATCTGACAATTGTCAAACAATTTTCAAAAGATTATGAAAATAATATTATTTGAAAAATCGGTTGACAATCGTGCTTATTTATGGTTATAATAGCTTTTGTCAGTTGCGGGGTGTGGCTCAGTTTGGCTAGAGCGCCATCTTAGGGAGGTGGAGGCCGCAAGTTCGAATCTTGTCACTCCGACTGTTTTATATTAGAGATACCACAGATTTATCTGTGGTATTTTTTGTATCGGAGGGATGATATGGAGAGAGCATTTATTGTTGGTGTAAATCTGGACGGAGACAGTAATTTTGAGTTATCCATGGATGAGTTAGCCAGCCTGGCGCAGGCGTGTGAAATGGAAGTTGTGGGAAGAGCAGAACAGAATATGGAGTATGCCAATACAGCAACCTATATTGGTGCCGGTAAAGTAGAAGAAGTACGCCAGGCAGCAGAATATCTCGAGGCGGATATTGTGATCTTTGATAATGCATTGTCTCCGGTACAATTGCGCAATCTGCAACGTGAACTGGATAAGCCGGTCATGGATAGAACTACTTTGATTCTGGAGATATTTTCTACCAGAGCCAAGACAAGGGAAGCCAAGTTACAGGTAGAAGTGGCGAGACTACAGTACATGCTTCCAAGGCTGGTTGGCTTGCATGATGCATTGTCCAGACAGGGTGGTGCCAGCGGAGCCATGAGTAATAAAGGTGCCGGCGAGAAGAAGCTGGAGCTGGATAGAAGACGTCTGGAGCAGCGCTTGACCAATATGAAGAGAGAACTGGATCTCATTGCAGGAGAGCGGCGTACGCAGCGTCAGAAGCGTGCAAGAAGCGGTATTCCCAGAGTGGCGCTGGTTGGTTATACCAATGCGGGGAAATCTACCATTATGAATATGCTGCTTGGTGCATATGTGAAGGATGAAGAGAAACAGGTTCTGGAGAAGGATATGCTTTTTGCAACGCTGGATACAACAGTAAGAAGAATTGCGCCGCCGGACCGCAATCCATTCCTGTTATCAGATACAGTAGGCTTTATTTCCAAGCTGCCACATGCACTGGTCAAGGCATTCCATTCTACCCTGGAAGAAGCCAAGGAGGCAGATCTTCTGCTGCAGATTATTGATTATTCGGATGAACATTATAGAGAATATATGAAAGTAACAGAGGATACGCTCAGAGAACTGGGTGCTGATACGATACCTATGATCTATGTATTTAATAAGGCAGATAAATGTGGAATGGGTAAATTTGCCATGGTACAGGGAGAGGATAAGATATTCATGTCTGCCAAATCCATGGATGGCATTGATACACTTTTGACTTTGATAGAGGGCAAGCTGGCAGGAGGATATCGCGATTGTGAATTGCTGATTCCTTACACACGGGGAGATATTGTGTCATATCTCAATGATAATGCAGTGGTATATCAGTGTGACTATAGAGAAGATGGTGTATATATGCATGCAAATCTGCAGGTAAGTGATGCAGGAAGGTATGAAAAATTCATATTAAAATAATAAAATAGAACGAGTTCAAATTAAATTTGGTTATTGTTCACAATTTATTTACAGTTTCATAACAGAAAAGGGTTATTATATACAATATAAAGTAACTGTAAAACCGTAACCAAAGGAGATTTGCCATGGAAAAAGCTGCCAGAAGAAAGAAAATTAGTAAAATCATCTATGTTATTGGAATGCTTGGAGTTATTATGCTGAATTATCTGGCATGGAGAAGCAGAGAGTTCTGCGACTGGTATATCGACCATATTTTTCCAGTATGGTTAAATACGTATGCGCGTCTGACAAGTGCATTATCTATTTCTGTGGGCGAAATTATGCTGATTCTGGCAGTAGGGATTACTGCGTTCGGAATCGGCTTTTTTATTTATAATCTGATCCGAAGAGGCAAATATACGACAGGCTTGTTAAAATACGGCAGAACCTATGCATGGATCGTTCTGGTAGTGGGATATGTAATGACATTAAACTGTTTTATTCTGTATCATGCCACCGGTTTTGCACAAAAGTACATGGTAAAAGAAACCGGAACCATGGTCGTTGATATGTCAGATACCGCGGTCGTCGAGGTAGATACAAAGGGGAAAAGCGCATACACGAAGAAGAATCTGGCGACATTAAGAGATTATCTGGTAGAGCAGTGCAATACGCTTGCAGATCAGATTGACAGGGATGAGCAGGGAACCGCAGTATATTCAGGAGATCTTATTGCAGAATCGGTTCATGCAATGGAGACAATGGGACAACAGTATGACAGATTGTCAGGATATTATGTAACCCCTAAATATCTGAAGTGTTCCGAGTTTTTCAGCCAGCAGTATATTATGGGATATTATTTTCCATTTTCCATGGAGGCAAATATCAATTCAGTCATGTATATCACAAACGTAGCACCTACCGTATGTCATGAACTGGCGCATACCAAGGGATTCATCTTTGAAAATGATGCCAATATGATCGGATATCTGGCGTGTATACAGTCTGATGATACTTTTTTGCAATATTGTGGATATCTAAGTGTATTGAATTATGTAAACAATGATTTCTACAAGTCAGTTAATAAGTCAACATATAAAAAACATGTAAGAATAAGCGACAGAGTTGCAGATGATAATGTATTCCTTACCAGAGAAGACTGGCAGGCTGTAGAGAAGACGGCAGTAGTTAAGACATCTACAGTCAAAAAGGTATCCAATAACTTCTTAAATACCAATCTGAAGCTCAACGGTGTGGACGAAGGTATTCAGCAGTACAATGAAGTGGTGAATCTGTTATTGGATTATTATGATGGAATCCTGTATTAAAAATAAGGGGCACAACACAGAACAATTAGGAACGTGTTGTGCCTCTTTTGATTAATTCACCTGAAAAGATGACTTTCTGCGGCATGTCTGTACCTGTAAGTACACCCATCTGGGTCTTGACCAGCTGCACGCATAAAGTATTTAATTTGCTGTCTACTGAGGTCAGAGGTGGTTCACAGCAGGAAGTAAGAAGGGAGTTATTATAGCCAATGACTGCAAAATCATCAGGCATGAACAACCCCTTATATCTGCCGTATTTTATGGCTCCCATGGCAAGAATGTCATCAGAAGCGATAATTCCATCAAAATCAAGACCATTGGCATTCAGCTGAATCAGAAAGTCTGTAATCGCTTCAATATCCTCTCTTTCACCCTGATACAACTGAATATATTCTGGACGGAAGTCATGTCCGCTCTGAAGTACTGCGGACTGATAACCGGAGAGCTTCTTCAGACCAGAGTAAGATTGCGAGTTATACAGATATAAGACGTTTTGAGCACCGCTTTGGAACAGGAACTGGGTAGCTTCCAAAATGGATTTGTAATCATCACATAAGGTACAATATACATTGGGATAATCAAAATCAGCGTTCAAAAGCATAATGGGAACCTGCTGTGCGGCGTCTCTGATATACTGGTTTTCTTCTGAAATGTCGGATATAAAATTGGAGCCTACCATAATCACACTGTCAACACGCTTGGACAATAACAGCTCCATGGAGGATTTCTTGGTGGCAGTATCATAGCCGGTACAGCACAGAATAGAATTATATCCGTTTTCACGAAGAAGCTGTTCGATATAATATACGGCTTTGGCTAGATACAGATCGGAGGAATCAGCACAGAGAATACCGATTGTATTCATGGTATTAAGCCCCAGACCTCTTGCAAATGCATTTGGAGTATAGCCGTATTCTTCGATTACATCCATGACCTTTTTCTTGGTCTTTGGTTTCACATTGGCATTTCCATTCAGAACACGGGATACAGTTGCGATAGATACGCCGGCTTTTTCAGAGATATCATAGATTGTCATGCAGCGTAGAAACCTCCTTTTTGCTAGTTTACATAATGCCGTTTGCGACTAAAAATGTAACTGTTTTCATAGACAGAATACATTAAGCAGTTTCAAAAAGCAAGTCTAAAAAATCTTTTGAAAGCTTTCATTTAAACGAAAACCTGTGAAAAAGGCATAAAATCGGGAATTCTTTTCTGAAAAAACAAGTTGACTTTCTGAGCAAAACAATATAAAATGCAAATGTAAGCACTTACAGATTGATGTAAGTAAAACCAATGATTTGATAGGAGATATGACAATGGAATTATTAAATGCGGCAAAGACCGGAAAAAAAGAAAGACCCATTAAAGTACTTCAGTTCGGTGAAGGAAATTTCTTACGTGCGTTTGTTGATTACATGATTGACATTGCAAATGAATCAGGAAAGTTTGATGGAGATATCGTTCTGGTAAAACCCATCGAGTTTGGTAATCTCGACATGTTCCATAAGCAGGACTGCCAGTATACCGTATGTTTAAGAGGTATCGTTGATGGCGAGCCTAAGGTAATCAAGAGAGTGGTAACAAGTGTTGCAGATGCAGTAGATGCATATGGTGAGTACCAGAAATACGCTGATTATGCCAAGTTAGACTCCTTAAGATATATCGTATCCAACACAACAGAGGCTGGTATCGTATATGATGATACAGACAAGTTTGAAGCAGAGCCTCCCAAGACATATCCTGGAAAGCTGTGTAAGTTCCTTTATACAAGATATAAGCATTTCAATGGTGCAGCAGATAAGGGACTTGTAATGCTTCCTGTAGAGCTGATCGATGACAATGGTATTCATTTAAAAGAGTGCGTTGTTAAGTTTGCAAAGCTCTGGAATCTGGAAGAAGGCTTCCTGACATGGCTTGATGATGCATGTGTATTTACTTCTACATTAGTAGACCGTATCGTTACAGGTTATCCAAGAGATGATGCAGAAGAACTCTGGAAAGAATTCGGATATCAGGATAATATCGTTGTTACAGCAGAGCCTTTTGGTCTGTGGGTAATCGAGAGCTCCAAGGATATCAGCAAGGAATTACCTCTCCCAGAAGCAGGACTTCCTGTTATCTTTACAGATAACCAGAAGCCATATAAGCAGAGAAAGGTACGTATCCTGAATGGTGCTCATACATCTTTCGTTCTTGCTTCTTATCTTGCAGGTAACGATTATGTAAGAGAATCCATGGAGGACGAGCTGATTGGCAACTTCATGCATCAGACAATTTATGATGAAGTAATTCCTACACTTGACCTTCCTAAGGAAGACCTGTTAGAGTTCGCATCAGCAGTTGACGGAAGATTCCGTAATCCATATATTAAACATGCTTTATTATCCATCTCTCTGAATTCAGTATCCAAGTGGAGAGCAAGATGTATGCCTTCTTTATTAGGATATGTAGAGAGAAAGGGTGAGCTTCCTAAGCATCTTACATTCTCTATCGCAGCACTGATGGCATTCTACACAGGCAGCGAGATCCGTGATAAGGCTCTGATCGGACACAGAAACGGTCAGGAATACAATATCATGGACGATATGGCTGTTCTGGAGTTCTTCGCAGCTAACAGCAGCAAGCCATCTGCAGAGTTTGTAAATGCTTACCTGAGCAATGAGAACTTCCACGGACAGGATCTTACCAAGGTTGCAGGATTAAGCGATGCTGTAACTGCATATCTTGAGGATATCAGAACTCTTGGTATGAGAAAGGCTATCGAGAAGAATTTTTAATCATTCTGACTAAAATAGTCTTATAAATGATTGAAAATAATAAATATTTTACAAAAAACGGCGTGACATACAGCACCGCTTATATTAAAATGTAGGTGGTGCTGTAAGTAAGCGGTTACATTTATAAAGGAAAAACGTATGGCAAAATTTATAAAAATCCATGAGAATGACAATGTAGCAGTTGCACTTGAAACAATTGCACAGGGCGAGACTATTACAGTAGATGATGTAACAGTTACCACTGTAAATGAAATCCCGGCAGGACATAAATTTGCTCTGAAGGATCTTCCGGTTGGAACACCTGTTGTAAAGTATGGTTTCAAAATCGGTAACACAACAGCTGATGTAAAGGCTGGAGAGTGGATACATACTCATAATCTGAAGACCGGACTTGGTGATCTGCTGGATTACAGCTATGAGCCCAAGCTCCCGGAAGAAAAATTTACAGAAGATGTTACTTTCATGGGCTATAACCGTGAAAACGGAAAAGTCGGTGTCAGAAACGAAATCTGGGTAATTCCTACAGTTGGATGTGTAAATAATATCGCAAGCAAAATTGCAGAGTTATCCAAAGGACTTGTAAGAGAAAATATTGAAGCTGTTTGTGCATTCCCTCATCCTTACGGATGTTCCCAGATGGGTGACGATCAGGAACATACAAGACAGATTCTGGCTAATCTGATCAATCATCCAAATGCCAGTGGTGTTCTGGTATTAGGACTTGGCTGTGAGAACAGCAACATTGATGTACTGAAGAATTACATTGGTGAATATAATCCTGACAGAGTGAAATTCCTCGTATGCCAGGAAAGTGATGATGAGATTACAGATGGTGTTGAGATTGTAAAAGAACTTGCAGAGTATGCTTCACAGTTCAAACGTGAGCCAATCAGTGTATCCAAGCTTGTAATCGGTATGAAGTGTGGTGGCAGCGATGGATTCTCCGGCATCACAGCAAATCCGACTGTTGGACGTTTCTCTGATATCCTTATCAGTAAGAAGGGTACAACAATTCTGACAGAAGTACCTGAAATGTTCGGTGCAGAGACCATTCTGATGAACCGTTGTGCAAATGAAGAATTATTTGATAAAACAGTAGATCTGATCAATGACTTTAAGAATTATTTCAAAAGTCATAACCAGACAATCTATGAGAACCCTTCACCTGGTAACAAGAAGGGGGGTATCTCCACATTGGAGGACAAGTCCCTTGGATGTACACAGAAGTCAGGAAGTGCTATTGTAAAAGGCGTTCTTGCCTACGGTGAGACAGTATCTACTCCGGGACTGAATCTGCTCAGCGCACCGGGCAACGATCTGGTAGCAGCTACTGCACTGGCAGCAAGCGGTGCTCATATCGTATTATTTACAACTGGACGTGGTACACCATTTGCATGTCCGGTACCTACAATGAAGATTTCAAGTAATTCAAGACTGGCTGGTAAGAAGGACAACTGGATTGACTTTAATGCAGGTGTCGTAGCAGAGGGTGAAGATCTTGATACAGTAGGCAAGAGATTGTTTGATGAAGTGGTAGCGGTAGCTTCCGGTAAAGAAGTGAAGAGTGAAATCGCGGGCTTCCATGATATGGCGATCTTTAAACAGGGCGTAACATTGTAAGCATATAGTGATACTTTGATAAGGTTTACAATGTGGCACATAGATAAATGGATAGAAAATTATCCAGATTACTTTAAGAATAATAGAAAAAATGATAAATGATGGAGGATTATTATCATGAGTAAAAAAGTAGTAACAATGGGTGAGATTATGTTAAGACTTTCTACACCTAACAATGAGAAGTTTATCCAGGCAGACGAGTTCGATATCAACTATGGCGGCGGTGAAGCTAACGTAGCAGTATCTCTTGCAAATTATGGACATGAAGCACAGTTCGTTACAGCAGTTCCTGATAACGAATTAGGTGAGTGTGCAGTTGCTGCTTTAAGAAAATATAATGTTGGTACACAGAACATCGCAAGATGTGGTGAAAGACTTGGTATCTACTACCTGGAGTCAGGTTCTTCCATGCGTCCTTCCAAGGTTGTATATGATAGAGCTCATTCTTCTATCTCTACAGCTACAGCAGCAGATTTTGATTTCGATAAGATCTTCGAAGGTGTTGACTGGTTCCATTTCACAGGTATCACACCAGCTATTTCTGATTCTGCAGCAGTATTAACAGAGGAAGCTTTAAAGGCTGCCAAGAAGCACGGCGTTAAGGTTTCTGTAGACTTGAACTTCCGTAAGAAGTTATGGTCTTCTGAGAAGGCTCAGAAGGTTATGAAGAACCTTATGCAGTATGTTGATGTATGTATCGGTAACGAAGAAGATGCTGAACTTGTACTTGGTTACAAGCCTGGTAATACAGATGTAACAAGCGGTGATCTTGAACTTGCTGGTTACAAGTCAATCTTCGAACAGATGGTAGCAGACTATAACTTCGAGTACTGCATCTCTTCCTTAAGAGTAAGCCATTCTGCATCTGACAATGGCTGGTCAGCATGTATCTATTCAAGAGATACAAAGGAATTCTATCATTCTAAAGAATACAGCATTCATCCTATCGTAGACCGTGTAGGTGGTGGAGATTCCTTCGCAGGCGGTGTTATCTGTGGTCTGTTAGACGGTAAGGATTTCAAGGCTGCTCTTGAGTATGGTGTAGCTGCATCCGCATTAAAGCATACAATCCCTGGTGACTTCAACCTGGTATCCAGAAAAGAAGTTGAAACACTTGCAGGCGGCGATGCTTCCGGACGTGTTCAGAGATAATAAAGAAACATAGCAAATAAAATATAAAATCTATAGGAGGAATTATCATTATGGCAAACACAAATCCATTCTCACTTGAAGGCAAAATTGCTCTTATCACAGGTGCTTCCTACGGTATCGGCTTCGCAATCGCTAAGTCTATGGCAGCAGCAGGAGCTACTATCGTATTCAATGATATCAAGCAGGAACTTGTAGACAAGGGAATTGCAGCATACAAAGAAGAGGGTATTGATGCTCACGGATATGTATGTGATGTTACAAATGAAGAGGCAGTAAATGCACTCATAGCTACAATTGAGAAGGAAGTTGGAGTAATCGACATCCTTGTAAACAACGCAGGTATTATTAAGAGAATCCCTATGTGTGATATGACAGCAGCAGAATTCAGACAGGTTATTGATGTAGACTTAAATGCACCTTTCATCGTATCTAAGGCTGTTATTCCTTCTATGATCAAGAAGGGTCACGGCAAGATCATCAACATCTGCTCTATGATGTCTGAACTTGGTCGTGAGACTGTATCTGCATATGCAGCAGCTAAGGGTGGTTTAAAGATGCTGACAAGAAATATCTGCTCTGAATATGGTGAGTACAATATTCAGTGTAACGGTATTGGACCTGGTTACATCGAGACTCCTCAGACTGCTCCTCTTCGTGAGAGACAGCCGGATGGCAGCAGACATCCTTTCGATTCCTTCATCATCTCCAAGACACCCGCCGGCAGATGGTTACAGGCAGACGAACTTGGCGGACCAGCAGTATTCCTTGCTTCTGATGCATCCAATGCTGTAAACGGACATATCCTGTATGTTGATGGTGGTATCTTAGCTTACATTGGCAAGCAGCCAAACTAATTTTTCATATTTATTTAGGAGATAAAGAAATGAACGAAGTATTAGAAAAAATCAGTAAAATTGGTATTGTACCAGTCGTTGTTTTAGATGATGCAAAAGACGCTGAGCCTTTAGCAGAAGCTTTAATCAAGGGTGGTCTTCCTTGTGCAGAAGTTACATTCAGAACAGCTGCAGCAGAAGAATCTATCAGAATTATGGCACAGAAATTCCCTGAAATGTTAGTTGGTGCAGGTACTGTATTAACAACAGAGCAGGTTGACCGTGCAGTAAATGCAGGCGCTAAGTTCATCGTTAGCCCTGGTTTAAATCCTAAGATCGTTAAGTATTGTATCGAGAAGGGTGTTCCTGTAACTCCTGGTACATCTAATCCTTCTGATGTAGAAGCAGCTATCGAATTAGGTCTTGACGTTGTTAAGTTCTTCCCGGCTGAAGCAGCAGGTGGACTGAATATGATCAAGTCTATGGCAGCTCCTTATACACAGATGAAGTTCATGCCTACAGGTGGAATCAATGCAAAGAATATCTGTGATTATCTTGCATTCGATAAGATCATTGCTTGTGGTGGTTCCTGGATGGTTAAGAAAGATCTCGTAGCAGCTGGCAAGTTTGATGAGATTCAGGCTCTGACAGAAGAAGCTGTTAGAACAATGCTTGGTTTCGAATTAAGACATATTGGCGTTAACTGTGAAGATGAAGCAGCAGCAGATTCTGTAGCTTCCAAGTTCGACAATCTGTTTGGTTTCTCCAAGAAGGTTGGCAACAGCTCTATCTTTGCAGGAATTGAAGTAGAAGCTATGAAGAAGATCGGTCGTGGAACAAACGGTCACATCGCAATCGGAACAAACAGCGTAGCTCGTGCTAAGAATTACTTAGAGTCTGTTAAGGGTGCTAAGTTCATCGAAGATTCTGCTGTTGTTAAGAATGGCAAGCTGACAGCTATTTATCTGGAAGACGAAATTGGTGGTTTCGCAATTCATCTTGTACAGAAATAAGTCTGGAATATTGTGGACATCATAGGTTCATAGAGATACGAAAGAGGCATCATACCGTCTGGGTGATGCCTTTTTCTGCGAGTAACATGAGATAGAGAGGTAGATTACGAAATGATAGATAATAATTGTGCATATTGTATGGAAGGTGAGTTAGTAGACAAGTTCGGTATCAAGATTTGTGAACTTCCTGCTTCAAAGGTATATTTATTTAAGGAACAGAGCCATAAGGGAAGATGTATTGTTGCAAGCAAGCATCATGTAAGTGAAATGATTGAATTATCAGAAGAAGACAGAAATGCATTTATTGCTGATGTGAATCATGTAGCTAAGGCTATGCATGCGGCTTTTCATCCTGATAAGGTAAATTATGGAGCATATGGTGATACTGGTCATCATTTACATTTCCATCTGGTTCCCAAGTATAAGGATGAGTTTGAGTGGGGTGGAACTTTTGCCATGGATCCTAAACAGAAGACTCTTACCAATGCAGAATATGATATTCTGATTGCAGAATTGAAGAAATATTTATAAACAAATGTTGCATATTTTTGCATTCTCTGAAAATACTCTGCAATAATGAGTTTCCCATCCAGTATTGATTTTTACAGAAAAACAATTCCTATATATTTACTGCGTTTTTTGAACTTGCATAAATATGTGAATTTGCACAATATTTTACGAAAAATGTTCCATAAAATGCAATAAGATTAGAAAAAAAACTAAGGACTTGCTTATGGCATTAAAATGCGCCATAATAACAAAGTAATGTATGAACAGGTATACATAAAACATTCCTATAAGTTTAAAAAAGCAAGGGAACAGAAAAGGAGTCAAATATGGGTGTTAAAGTGCTATTGAATTCAGTAGATAAGGTAAAGGATTTTATTGATATTACAAGAAGTGTTTCTTATGATATTGATCTGATCAGTGGAAGAGATACTTATCTGGATGCAAAATCATTACTTGGAGTTTTGAGCTGTGATTGCACGAAGCCATTGACATTGGATATTCATGCAGAAATGGAAGAACGAAGAGAACTGATGGAACGTCTTGAAGAGTATGTAGTGGCTTAGGTGTATACATACGGAAGCGGCGTACTGATAAATAAGAGGATACATAGCGGAACGCGAAGCAGCAGGAACTGATTTGCGTTCCGTTTTTTACACGACAAATTTGATGCTGTGCAAGGGACTGAAAATTATCCGGTATTGAAGTACCTGAATGTTTGCAGATGATTGAAAGGCATGGTTATTTGTGTATGCGTATACTTGATAAAAACTCGATATGCGCAGAAATGAGGATTAATATGAGAAAAAAAGAGCAGTTAATGACCAGAACAGTAGTGGTATGGCTTGGCGCACTATTGTGCTGTGCATTGTGGGGAAGTGCTTTTCCCTGTATTAAAATAGGATATCAATTGTTTGAAATACCGTCTGGAGCTACTGCAACACAGATTCTGTTTGCAGGCTGTAGATTCACGTTGGCAGGAATTCTGGCTATTATCATAGGAAGTGTATTGAACCATAGGATTTTGGTGCCGAAGAAAACTTCATGGGGAAAAATCGCAAAGTTGTGCATGCTTCAGACTGTGGCACAATATTTGTTTTTCTATATAGGACTTGCAAACACGTCAGGGGTAAAGGCGTCTATCATAGAAGGTGTCAATGTATTTATTTCGATTCTGGTGGCAAGTCTCATCTTCCATCAGGAGAGACTGACAACAAGAAAGATGGCAGGCTGTCTGATTGGTTTTGCAGGAGTTGTGCTGGTCAATATAACGGGTGGAATTGATATGGCATTTACATTTACGGGTGATGGATTTATTGTGTTGTCTACGATTGCCTATGCCTTTTCCTCTGTCATGATCAAAAGATATTCACAGGGAGAAAATCCGGTTACGCTGAGTGGATATCAGTTTGTACTGGGTGGTCTGATCATGGTAATATGCGGTCTTCTCATGGGAGGCAGACTGGAGGTAATTACGCCGGCAGGAATTGCCATGCTGTTATATCTTGCGGTGATCTCTGCAGTGGCATATTCTTTATGGGGCATATTGTTAAAGTACAATCCCGTATCAAGAGTTACGGTGTTCGGGTTTATGAATCCTGTGTTTGGAGTGATTCTGTCAGCTATATTCCTGAAAGAATCGGACAATGTGGGAATCATCTGTGTTGTGGCATTGGCACTTGTCTGTGCGGGAATCTATATTGTGAATAAGAAGCAGAATACAGGGGAAGCATAAGACAGTTAGTTTTCATGAACTTTTAATACTTGGAACTATTGGTTTTTTTAGCCAATTGTGATACCATAATGTTTTGGAAGATTATTTTTATAGTTTTAGTCAAATAATTGATAGGAGGTTTTTTATCATGACGAAAATAGATATTTTTTCCGGTTTCTTAGGAGCTGGTAAAACAACTTTGATCAAGAAGTTACTGAAAGAGGCAATGGATGCTTCTAAAGTAGTGCTGATTGAAAATGAATTTGGTGAAATTGGTATTGATGGCGGTTTTTTAAAGGAAGCCGGTGTAGAAATTAAGGAAATGAATTCTGGATGTATCTGCTGTTCTTTAGTAGGTGATTTCGGAACTTCTCTGGCAGAAGTACTGGATAAGTATCATCCTGAGAGAATCCTGATCGAGCCATCAGGTGTAGGTAAGCTCTCAGATGTTATGAAGGCAGTACAGAATGTAAAATCTGATGTAGATGTACAGCTTAACAGCGCAGTTGTAGTTGTTGATGCAAATAAGTGCAAGATGTATGCAAAGAATTTTGGTGAGTTCTTCTTAAATCAGATTGAGCATGCAGGTACAATCATTCTGAGCAGAACTGCAGATATCAGTGAAAGCAAGCTGAATGCTGCACTGGAGATCATCCGTGAGCATAACAGCAAGGCAACAGTTATCACAACTCCATGGGATGAACTGGATGGTAAGAAGATTCTGGAGACAATTGAGAATGCCAAGGATCTGGAAGCTGAACTGATGGAAGAGGTTGCCAAGCTTCATGATGAACATGAGCATCATCATCATGACCATGGTGAGGACTGCACATGTGGCTGCCATGATCATGATGGGGATGAGGACGAGCATGAGTATCATCATCACCACGACCATGAGGAGGACGAGCATGAACATCATCACCATGACGACCATGATGAGAACTGCACATGTGGCTGCCACGACCATGAGCATCATCACCATCACCATGCAGATGAGATATTCACAAGCTGGGGTATGGAGACACCCACAGCCTATACCAAGGATGAGATCGAGACAATCCTTAAAAAGCTGGATGATACAGACACTTACGGCGTAATCCTTCGTGCAAAAGGCATGCTTCCTTCTAATGATGGAACATGGATCAATTTTGACTATGTACCGGAAGAGAGCAATGTCAGAACAGGAGCACCTGAAGTAACAGGTAAGATTTGTGTGATTGGTTCCAAACTGAACGAGGACAATCTGAAAGCATTGTTTACAAAATAAGAAATAGGATAGAGGAAAAATATGAAGCCCGTTTATATTATCAATGGATTTTTGGAAAGTGGCAAAACAGAATTTATCACTTATACACTTTCACAGCCATATTTTCAGATTAGAGGAAAGACATTGTTGATCGTCTGCGAGGAAGGTGAAGTAGAATACGAAGAGGTTCTGCTTCGCAAAAGCAGAACGGTTATGGAAGTCATTGATGAGGAAGAGAACTTCACACCGGAGAATCTGATCGAGCTGGAGAAGAAATATAAGCCAGAACGTATTGTAATTGAATACAATGGTATGTGGAACTGCAAGAATATGAAGCTGCCATGGCATTGGTCAGTAGAGCAGCAGATCACGACGATCAATGGCGCTACATTCCAGAATTACTATACAAATATGAAGTCTCTGCTGGCTGAACAGATCAGAAAATCAGAGCTGATCATCTTTAATCGCTGTGATGGATTAAATGAACAGTTAGGCAATTTTAAACGTAATATCAAGGCTGTAAATCCTACAGCAGATGTTGTTTTTGAAGACAAAGATGGAGAAATCAATCAGATTCTGGAGGAAGATCTGCCATTTGATCTGAAACAGCCGGTGATTGATCTGGATACGTATGCATATGGCATATGGTATCTGGATGCAATGGATAATCTGAGCCGATATATTGGTAAGACAATCAAGTTCAAGGCTATGGTATTAAGACCAAAGGATGGAAGTACAGATTATTTCGTGCCGGGTAGGATGGCGATGACATGCTGTGCAGAGGATATGGCTTTTCTGGGTTATGCCTGCAAATATGATAAGAGTACAGAATTGACGAATAAAGAGTGGGTAGAAGTAACCGCTACCGTTCATCAGGAGTACTGGAAAGACTATAATGGTGAAGGTCCTGTCCTTCATGCAGTCAGTGTCGTACCGACCAAGAAGCCAAAGGATGAAGTAGTAAGCTTCAACTAACTATATTTATGCGAAAAATAAAATGCAGATACCGGGGAATTGCTCTCTGGCATCTGCATTTTTCATTTTGTTACAATAATTCTATAAATCTGCACTGCTGTATTTCTCTTCGCAGTATTTGCAACGGTATACTTCCTTTTCTTCATCAGTTAGAACGAAGATATGGGGTAGCTCCTGTTCGATAGAGGTGATACAACGTGGATTCTTGCATTTCAGCACATTCTTGATTTCACGGGGCAGAGTGAGCTGACGTTTCTGCACGATTTCTGAATTTTTGATGACATTGACGGTGATATTGTGGTCAATAAATCCCAAAATGTCAAGGTTAAGCGTGTCAATGTCACATTCTACCTTGAGAATATCCTTTTTACCCATCTTGCCACTCTTGGCATTCTTGATGATAGCAACTGTACAATCCAGCTTGTCCAATCCTAAATGCTTATAGATACTCAGGCTTTTGCCAGCCTTGATGTGATCCAGAACGAAACCTTCTTCAATTTTACCTACATTTAACATGATGTGACCTCCTACTCTTCTACATGAATCTCTAATAAAGTCAACAGCAGTGCCATTCTGACATATACGCCGTATTGTACCTGACGGAAGTATGCTGCTCTTGGATCATCATCTACTTCAACAGAAATCTCATTGACACGGGGAAGGGGATGGAGCACAATCATATCCGGCTTTGCCATTTCCATTTTCTCTTTGTTGAGAATGTAGAAATCTTTCAGACGGACGTAATCCTCTTCGTTGAAGAAACGCTCTTTCTGAACACGGGTCATATAGAGAATATCAAGTTTAGACATAACATCTTCAAGTCTGGTCACTTCTTCATAAGGAATGCCTTTTTCATGAAGCATTTCTGTGACATACTCGGGAACCTTCAATTCATCCGGGGAGATGAAGATGAAACGGACGTCATCATAACGGACCAGTGCATTGATCAGGGAATGCACGGTACGGCCAAACTTCAGATCTCCGCACAGGCCAATCGTGAAATGATTCAGTCTGCCTTTTAAGGATTTGATTGTCATCAGGTCGGTCAGAGTCTGGGTAGGATGCTGATGACCACCATCGCCGGCATTGATCACCGGTATTCCGGAACGGGAGGCTGCTACCATAGGAGCACCTTCTTTAGGATGACGCATAGCGCAGATATCTGCAAAACAGGAGATAACACGGATGGTATCGGATACGCTTTCTCCCTTGGAGGCGGAAGAACAGTTGGCATCTGAGAAACCGAGGACACTGCCGCCCAGGTTAAGCATGGCAGCTTCAAAGCTCAGTCTGGTACGTGTGCTTGGCTCATAAAAGCATGTAGCAAGCTTTTTACCGGCGCAGGCATGCGCATATTTAGCGGGATTGTGTTCGATGTCACTGGCAAGTGTGAATAACTTGTCAAGCTCCTCCACCGAGAAATCAAGCGGACTCATTAAATGTCTCATAGAAAACCTCCTTAGAATTGTTACGAATTTTTGGCAAAATGTAACTATTCAGAGCCATGCAAATTAAGGCAGAATATGCTTGTTTACAAGCATATTTGACTCAATTTATATGGCGAAGTAACCACATGAGCAAAAAGCAAGCTGTGAAACAGCGATTTTGCGAATGGGGTTCTGAATAGTTATGGCAAAATAAAAGAAGAGATATCTTCTCTTCTTGAAAAATTACCAATATAAAAAGTGAAATGTCTGAAAATGAAAAAAAGAAATAATGTGGCTATCGGATGAAATACGTCGATATACTTATCTTCACTCATTGATACAGCCATGGTCTTACTCCTTCTTAATCGTTTATATAAATTCACTCACTTGTGCTATCATAGCATATCTTGAGTGTGCTTGCAATGGAAAATTATATTTTGAATGGTATAATATTTGTATGGAAAAAAATAATTAGTTAAATTGCCTTGTTTTCAGTTTTTAATCTTGATACAATATATGACATAAGGTAACTACTCTGAATCATTACGTTATAAAATGAAACTTAATTTTGGGAGGTAAAACTATGAAGACATTAACCAGGTCTGCAACTTTATTAATTACAATGATAGCGGTGTTATTCACAAGTATATTTATAGATGTTCCAACGGTACATGCATCAGACTCCTATCAGACAAAATTGGATTCTGTATATGCTGCAAACCCATATTTCGATAAGAATGTATTTGCAGCCGGGACAGCCTATGCACCAGTAATCGAGGCAGCATATGATTCAGGGGCATCATTGAGAGATTTCCTGTTTAATGTCTATGTGAACAACAGTACGTATTATCCGACACCTGAATCATTCTTCTATTCAACAAAGCCGACCATCACCCTGAATGCAGCAACCGGAGTCGTTATGTACCAGGATGATTACAATAACTGCATGAGATACCATAATGGTGAGATTGCAGCAGAAGTAGTATTCTACCAGACAATGCTGGATTCCGGGATCTTCACGGAAGTGTTAAGGGAGATGGGTAGCAACAGCTATTATTCAGGGATTGGTCTTGACTGGACGCAGGCGATCAACAAGAGAACTGCTTACATGACGGCGCTGGGGTATGAGGCAAAGGATATTTATGTGTTAGAGCCATCAAGGACAGTGAAAAATCTTCAGTGGTATATTTATCAGGATACTCCAATTTATGCAAAATCAATGGACAAGAATCTTTTGTACGAGCATGCTAATGTTATGTTTACAAATCCATGCTATTTTGCAAGTCAATTAATGCGTACAATGAAATATCTTGACAATATGTATGTGTATGGAACTTATATTCAACCTGTGATTTATAATAGAATTAATAGTCCGGCTACAACTGGACCAGACTGGAATTTCTTATATCCATATCTAAGTGCATCTTATAATTATATAGATGGACAAGTTAATTCTCCATATACAATGGATATGATTTATAATAATCTTTAATAGCATTACAAAGGATTGGCATAAAATTATACAACCGGTTCTTTATTTTCGAGGGAGGTATAAAGAATGGAGAGTAAAGAGATTGACGTGCGTTATGTTTTGGGGATGCAAAGTGAATTAGAAAAGGAAGATTCAACTGATATGGAGTATAAAGAGATTGGATTACGTTGGGGTTGGTCAATTGAGGATGCAATGAATGAATTACATAAAAGGGCAAAGGATGGAAATAAGTATTGTGGCAAATTCAATACCTATACATTAACATCTGATATGTCATTAGATGATACGCATATGCTGATTTTGGGGATGACATATGAACAGTTTCAGAGTGAATTGGAAAAGAAAGAACCAACTCTGTTAAGTAATTCATTATCATAAAAAATTTTGACTTTTCCCCAAAACAGTGCTACTATAAGAGTAGAAAAGGTGCTACCGATAGACGGTTAGTCACCAATTAATATGATTAAGATAATAACCGCTTAGTTTGGTAGACTGGGGCGGTTATTTTCGTTTACCGATTGTATAAAATAAACCGGCGACTGCTGTTAGCATTATTACAAATTGAATAATTTGATCTAATGACACTGCAATCCCCTCCTTCACTTTAGTATTTCTTCTTGCGAAGATTATCTATGTAAACAGAGGGTTACAGTCCCTCTGGAGAAGGACTAACCGCCTACCGTTCTGGTAGCACCTGGATTAAATATATCAGAAAAAAACAAAACTGTAAACAGAACATGTTATTTGCTTGCTACTGAAAAATATCATTTTATAGGAGATATAAATAAATTGAATTACGCTGTGGCTGGACAATTAAATATACAGTAAATGAATTACAGGAAAGGCTAATTTATTATACCAAAAAATTTTGACTTTTCCCCAAAACAGTGCTACTATAAGAATAGAAAAGGTGCTACCGATAGACGGTTAGTCCACAAAATATCAGTTTTTTAATAACCGCTTAGTTTGGTAGACTGGGGCGGTTATTTTCGTTTACCGATTGTATAAAATAAACCGGCGACTGCTGTTAGCATTATTACAAATTGAATAATTTGATCTAATGACACTGCAATCCCCTCCTTCACTTTAGTATTTCTTCTTGCGAAGATTATCTATGTAAACAGAGGGTTACAGTCCCTCTGGAGAAGAACTAACCGCCTACCGTTCTGGTAGCACCTGAATTAAATATATCAGAAAAAGCAAAACTGTAAACAGAACATGTTATTTGCTTGCTACTGAAAAATATCAAAGCGCCTTGTGAGCTTTTTATCTTCTTGCTAGAGTATTATCCATTCTCAAAATCCCACAATTTATAATTGATAAAAACTTTAGCAAAAAATCTGGTGTCCAATTTGGACACCGCAGGGTGTCGACAAAGTCCTTTTTTATATAAGGACTTTGCGCCTATTTTTATTTTCCTACTTTGGTGTCAAAATTAAAGTTCATATGGGAATACATCACTCAAAGTTGTGATTTTTTTGAGATGCATCCCCACTTTTGGAATAAACTATGATTTGATAACATCATCAAAGTAAGTTTGTCTACAGTCTGAGGTGTCCAATATGGACACCGTTAGAAAATGCAAAAGTTTGGTAAAAAGAGGTGTGTTATATGTTAACAGTTAAAGGTATGGACATATGAAAATTTTATTATTTATTCCTGCAAATATCATTATGAAGAATAGTAATATTGTGGTATACTATACATAAAAAAACAGAGACTATAGGTCATGCAGAGTAGGAGGATAAAGATGGAATTTAGAGAGCGAAAGAGATGGGTATTTTTTGGACTGCCGTTTACTTTTACAATATACACGGTAAAAGAAGAGGTCCTTACTGTAGATACGGGATTTCTGAGCAGGGAAGAGAATGACTGCTATATGTACAAGGTACAGGATGTAACATTGAAGACTTCTCTGTTGGAGAGAATATTTGGCTTGGGTACGATTGTCTGTTATACAGGTGATACGACCAATCCACAGCTTGTCATGGCGCATATTAAGAACGCCAGGGCAATAAAGGACTTCATTCTGGAGCAGTCGGAGATAGCAAGAAGAAAGCGCAGAACAATGAATACGCTGGATATCGGTGCTGACGGTTCGGATTTTGATATTGATAACTAAATGCATAGTGCAGTTGGGAGAGGGGGAATGCCCTCTCCTTTTTTGAACTCTGGGAAGTGAAGCAGGGAGTGCGGTATAATTCAGCCCTTAGATTGGCTGGATGGCTTCTCTGTAAGCAGTTTCTCGAAGAATAGTCCGGTGGCAAACCAGTAGGGGAAGAAGTCAAGGCGTATAACACCCTGAATATTCCAATGATGGCTGGTATAATCCCAGGGACACAGTCGATGCTTCTGTAAAAGACGTCCACTTAAAAATTCACCGGCAAAGATCATAAGGGCATAGATACATCCGCGGACTGGGAACGTCAATTTCTGCATGCGTAGAAAAAAGGGCCGCAATAATGCCATGGAGCCGTAAATGGGGAACATCCAGATGGAAGTAGTGCCTTTTAGGGTCATTTCACGCCTGCGCAGTGCCATGGAGGCAGTAAAGAGAATCTCCAGACACCATCCTGCAATACCACATTTTATAAAGTTGTTAAGGTATAGGTTTGATTTATGATTCATAAAAACAGTATGACCGGTTCTGCATGGAATATACATACAAGACCGGTCATGTTATTTTTATTTATTCTGTTGGGCAGCAGCCTGTAGTGCCGCATCGAAAGTGGAGATATCAATTGGTCCGTCCAGAGGGATTCTGTAGACAGGAACTCTGCTTCCGAATTTCAGGAAATAGACATATTTGGAAGTGGTCTGGATAGTATTGTATGCGCCGTCAGCAATTACTTCCATATAAGAACCATCCTTGGAAATACGCTTGAACTGTGGAGTATCGCCGGATGTCTGATAGTAGATATATTGTGGTGAGGCATTGAGCATATCAGTCCTTGTATCATCCAGAGTTGTCTTTTCCCCGGTGGTCAGATCCATGCGGATCAAAGCATAATTGTTATGGATGTCTATGCCATAAAGTGTGTTGCCTTCTACAATAGGCATATAAATATCTTCAGAAGACACCTGAAATACCTGGTTGGTCAATGTGTTGACAGCCATAAGATGCAGGTCTGTCTTGGTATTCTGATAGTAAAGAGTGTTATTGTCAACACAGGCAGGAAGGATAGGGTTCGTCAGGATAGTCTGGGAACTTTTGCCATCGGTGCTTTTTTCCATTAAAAAGGTGCCATTTTCAGCAGAAATATTATAGTATAAGGAATTACCGCTTAAAACGACGTTGCTTCCATATATTTTATCCAGGCAGGTGTTTTTGGCAGGATTTTTCTTGGATACACGATAGATGCCGGTTGCGTTGAACATGTAGCCGAAGCCTTCGCCTGAACCAATGCTCTGCTGATAATAATATAGGTAATCCCCGCCTGAATTAATACTGCTTACCTGGGTGGATACAAGCTTCTTCATGTCTGATTCATCAGGACGCATGCGGTAAAGGGCACCGTTGTCGTAGGCGTTGGAGAAATAGACATATTCATCATCCTCGCAGAAAGTCCCCCCATTATATAAGTTACCGGCAGTGTTGCCCACAACGTAATCCGGATTTAATTTGATTTTATGGCTGGATGAGATTGCAACAGCTGTACCGATGCATAATGCCGCAATACAAAGAATTGACAAAATAGTAATAATTTTTCTCTTCATGATAGTAGCCCCCTTAATTACTTATATTATACAGAATATTCTGACAAATTAAAAGGGGATTACAGTATTTTATCCATTACTTGAACGTAGTGAACAGGAATGTTATACTCTATGTATATTGTACCGGGAGGAGATAACAGATGGATTTACTGGAATTGAGGAATGAGCTTGATGGAATTGACAAGCAGATTGTTGAGCTGTATGAGAAAAGAATGAATGTCTGCGGGCAGGTCGCAGAATATAAGATAGAGACCGGTAAACGTGTTTTTGATAAAGAGCGTGAGAAGCAGAAGCTGGAAGCAGTCAGGGCATTAACACATAATGATTTCAATGCCTATGGTGTGACGGAGCTTTTTGAGCAGATTATGGCGATGAGCCGTAAGCTTCAGTATAGATTGCTGGCAGAGCATGACAGTGTAGGCAAGCTTTCCTTTTCCAAGGTGGATCATTTTGATACATCCAAGTGCAGAGTGGTATTTCAGGGAGCAGAGGGAGCTTATTCCCAGGCTGCCATGATTCAGTATTTCGGGGAAGGCGTGAATTGCTTCCATGTAGATACCTTCAGGGATGCCATGCTGGCAATTGATGAGGGCAGCGCTGATTTTGCAGTATTGCCGATAGAAAATTCATCAGCTGGAATTGTCAGTGAGATATATGACCTACTGGTGGAATTTGAAAATTATATCGTGGGTGAGCAGATCATTCCTATCAATCATTGTCTGCTTGGCTGTGCGGGAACGAAGATCAGTGATATTAAGACAGTCTATTCCCATGCACAGTCACTGATGCAGAGCGCCCATTATCTTCAGGAGAAGGGATGGCAGCAGATCAGCATGAAGAACAATGCATTTGCTGCGCAGAAGGTCGCAGAGGATAAGAACCCGACAGAAGCTGCCATTGCCAGTGAATATGCGGCTAAAGTATATGGACTGGAGATTCTGGAGAAGGGTGTAAATGATTTGAAAGAGAATTCCACTCGTTTCATTATTATTACCAATCAGAAAGTATTTTCCAAAGATGCATCTAAGATCAGTCTGTGTTTTGAAGTGAATCATGAGAGCGGTGCGCTTTATCATGCCCTGTCACATCTGATCTATAATGGATTGAATATGACCAAGATCGAATCCCGTCCATTGGAAGGAAGAAACTGGGAATACAGGTTCTTTGTGGATTTTGAAGGTAATATGGAGGACAGCGCTGTAAAAAATGCACTGAGAGGTCTGCGGGAAGAGACCAGAAATATGAAGATACTGGGAAATTATTAGAAAAGAGGCATAATTATAATGAGAATTAAGGAACTGATCGTATATCGTAATCTGAAACAGGATAAGCTGCTGTCAGATATGGCATGGCTTATGGAGCATTTTGATGACGATTATTATAACCTGGAGGACAGAGAGGACTTGTTCTTTGAATGCATTCATACGATGCTGGACAAGGCAGCACATCATGGATTCTATGGGAATCTGTGGCACTGCTATATTGCCAATCTGCTGGTAAATGATGAGAATGCGTACAGCCTTGGCAGTGAGATCAGGGGAGAGCAGCAGGGCACATTAAATGAAGTGGTATTACATGATTTTGCAATTATCAAGGAACTGACCGACTATGACTTCACACAGATGGGAGATAAATTCGGACAGGACACCCTTGCGTATATCAGGAATTTTGAAGGCAATCATAAGAAGAGCCATGTGTATAATTCCAGAATCAGAGACCGTATCTGCGAAGCAGCCGGAGAAATTGGACATGCAGACAGTGCAGAGGCTATCAAGCAGATTATTACAGAATTTTATGCCAGATATGGTGTAGGTAAGTTTGGTCTGAATAAATCTTTCCGTATTTCGCATCCTGAAGGAGAGAAGATGGAGATTAAGGCAATCAAGAATATCGACCATGTGAAATTGGAGGATCTGGTTGGCTATGAGATTCCTAAGCAGAAGCTCATTGATAATACAGAGGCATTCGTACAGGGAAGACCTGCAAATAACTGCCTGTTGTTTGGTGATGCAGGTACTGGTAAATCCTCCTGTATCAAGGGTATTATCAACCGCTATTACGATCAGGGACTGCGTATGATCGAGGTGTACAAGCATCAGTTCAAGGATCTCAATGATGTGATTGCACAGATCAAGAACAGAAACTATAAATTTATCATTTATATGGATGATCTGAGCTTTGAAGAATTTGAAATTGAATATAAATATCTGAAAGCTATTATTGAGGGTGGACTGGAAGTAAAGCCGGACAATGTGCTGATCTATGCAACCTCCAACAGAAGACATCTGGTAAGGGAGAAATTCTCTGATAAGGAAGAACGCAGAGATGACCTGCATGCTTCTGATACAGTACAGGAGAAGCTCTCACTGGTAGCACGTTTTGGTGTATCTATCTTCTTCTGCGCACCAAACAAGAAGGAATTCCAGGAGATTGTGAAAGCGCTGGCTGCCAGAAATAATATAGGGATGTCTGAGGACGAACTTCTGTTAGAAGCAAATAAGTGGGAATTATCCCATGGAGGACTTTCCGGAAGAACAGCGCAGCAGTTTATTGATTATCTGGCTGGCAAGCAGCAATAGCAGAATCATAAAAGGGGTGATTACATGGCATATAAGACCTTTGCCGCAATTGATGTAGGTTCCTATGAACTGACCATGAAGATATTTGAGATATCTTCAAAGAATGGAATAAAAGAAATAGACTGCATCCGTCATAGGATTGAGCTTGGAACGGACTCTTACCTGACGGGTAAGATCAGCAGTGAACGTATGGATGAGCTGTGCAGATTGTTGCGCGAGTTTATACAGATCATGAACAGCTATAAAGTAGATGCATACCGTGCCTATGGGACGAGTGCCATCAGGGAAACGAAGAATACGTTGATCCTGCTGGATCAGATTCGTACCAGGACGGGTATTGAGCTGGAAGTACTGAGCAATTCGGAGCAGCGTTTCCTTGATTATAAATCGGTGGCATCCAAAGGTCAGGATTTCCAAAACATCATTGAAAAGGGAACAGCTTTTATTGATATAGGCGGGGGCAGCATACAGCTTTCTTTGTTTGATAAAGATTCACTGGTTACGACACAGAATATCCGTCCCGGTGTTCTGCGTATGAGAGAAGAATTGAGCAAGGTATCCTATAAGACATATCAGCTTGAAGAAATCGTAGAGGAAATGGTAATTGACCGTCTCCAGAGCTTTAAGCAGATGTTTGTTGGTGACAGAACGATTGAAAATATCATTCTGGTAGATGATTATGTGTCATTGATCCTGCAGAAGGGAATCCTCAAATCCGGCAAAGAGGGGCATGTAGATGCACAGACTTTCCAGGAATTTGTAGGCAGATTAAAACAGAGAAATTCCCAGGAAATAGCAGCAGCTCTTGGAATTCCCGCTGAGAATACATCACTTTTGTACTTATCAGCTATCATGATCAAGCATATGATGAAAGTACTGGGGGCTAAGACATTGTGGGCGCCTGGTGTCAGTCTGTGTGATGGTATTGCCTATGAATATGCGGAGAAGAATAAAGTATTATCTGTATCACATAATTTTGAACAGGATATTCTGGCATGCGCAAGGGATATTAATAAGAGGTATCACAGTGGAGAACGCAGCACCAGAGAAAGAGAAGAAATCGCACTGACCCTCTATGACCATCTCAAGAAAGTGCATGGTCTGAATAAAAGAGACAGGCTTTTGCTGCAGATTGCTGCAATCCTGAATGAATGCGGCAGATATATCAGCCTGACCAATGTGGGGGAGAGTTCTTATAATATTGTGATGGCGACAGAAATGATAGGGTTGTCTCACCTGGAAAGAGAAATTGTAGCTAATATTGTAAAGTATTCAACAGAAACTTTTGAATATTACGAAACAGTAGGACGAGTAACGACACTGGATAAAGAGTCTTTTCTTAAAATAGCCAAGCTGACAGCAATCATACGTCTGGCGGATGGACTGGATATCAGTCATCGTGAGAAATGTGATAATGTAAAGACTACATTAAAAGAGGATTCTATTATTATCACAGTCGAGTCCAATGCTGATATGACGCTGGAATTAAGCATGTTTGCAAGAAATGCAGAGCTGTTTGAAGAAGTGTATAATATCAAGCCCATTGTAAAACAGAAAAAGAGCAATATATAAGGGGGATGAGCAGCATATGAAGATTGACTATAGCAGACCGGAATATTACTACAACAGGGAATTGAGCTGGGTAGCATTTGACCATAGAGTATTGGGAGAGGCAAGGGATAAGTCTCTGCCATTATTTGAGAGACTTAAGTTTTTGAGTATTACGGCATCTAATCTGGATGAATTCTTTATGGTGCGTGTGGCATCCCTTAAAGATATGGTAAATGCGGGATATAAGAAGAAGGACATTGCAGGAATGACTGCACAGGAACAGCTGGAAGCAGTGAATAAGGCTACTCATGAGCTGGTCAATATGCAGTATTCTACATATAACCGTTCACTTATCCCTCTACTGGGACAGAATGGATTACAGGTAATTGAGAAGCATGAGGAACTGGAAGAAGAGGATAAGAAATTCGTAGACCGCTATTTTCAGGATAATGTATATCCCGTATTGACACCAATGGCAGTGGATTCTTCCAGACCTTTTCCATTAATCCGTAATAAATCCCTGAATCTTGGCGCACTGGTATCACGTAAAGAGAATAACAGCGTATTAAAGAAGCATCTGTTCAAGCGTTCTGCTGCAGCAAAAGAGCTGGAATTTGCGACAGTGCAGGTACCAAGCGTACTTCCAAGAATCGTCAGTCTGCCGGATGGCAAAGATGGCTGCAAACGTGTGATTCTGTTGGAACAGATCATTGAACGCAATATGGATAAGCTTTTCCTGAATTATGATATCGAATGTGTATATCCATTCAGAATTATGAGAAATGCTGACTTTTCCCTGGAAGAAGAGGAAGCAGCAGATCTGCTCAAGGAAATTGAGAAGCAGTTAAAGCAGAGACAGTGGGGACAGGTCATCCGTCTGGAAGTAGAGGATGGAATCAATGAAAGACTGTTGTCATTTATCCAGAAGGAGCTTTGTGTAGAAGAACAGGATATCTATGAAATCCCGGGACCGCTGGATCTGACTTTCCTGATGAAAATGTACGGTATGAGTGGATTCGACCATTTAAAGACACCGCCTTATATCCCACAGCCGGTGGATGGACTGGCATCTGACTGTAACCTTTTTGATGAAATCAGACAAAGGGATATTCTGCTGCATCATCCGTATGAGACATTTGCACCTGTCGTAGATTTTATTAAGCAGGCTTCCAGAGATCCGGAAGTACTGGCAATCAAGCAGACACTGTACCGTGTCAGTGGCAATTCTCCTATTATTGCAGCACTTTCACAGGCAGCAGAGAATGGTAAACAGGTCACTGTACTGGTCGAGTTAAAGGCCAGATTTGATGAAGAGAATAATATCGTATGGGCGAAGAAGCTGGAAAAGGCAGGCTGTCATGTAATATATGGTCTGGTTGGACTAAAGACCCACTGTAAGATTACACTGGTTGTGAGAAGAGAAGAAGAGGGCATCCGCCGATATGTCCATCTGGGAACCGGTAACTATAATGATTCTACGGCGAAATTGTATACAGACTGTGGTATCCTTACCTGTAACGAAGCAATTGGAGAGGATGCAACCGCAGTATTCAATATGCTGTCCGGTTATTCAGAACCGCTTAGCTGGAACCACCTTGCCCTGGCACCGCTGTGGTTAAAGGATAAGTTCTTATATCTGATCAACAGGGAAAAAGACAATGCAAAGCAGAACAGACCGGCACATATCATTGCAAAGATGAACTCACTGTGTGATCCTGATGTCATCAGGGCATTATATGAAGCAGCGGCAGCAGGTGTGAAGATTGATCTGATTGTCCGTGGTATCTGCTGTCTGAGAACAGGAGTAGAAGGGACGAATGATAATATATCCGTGCGTTCCATTGTTGGTAATTTCCTGGAGCATGCCAGAATCTTCTATTTTGAAAATGGCGGTAATCCGGAATTGTATATGGGAAGTGCTGACTGGATGCCAAGAAACCTGGAGCGCCGTGTAGAGATCCTCTTCCCTGTTCTGAACCCTGAATTAAAAGAAAAGGTATGGCATATTCTGGATGTGCAGATGAGAGATACAGTGAAAGCGCAGCTGTTAAAGCCGGATGGAACTTATGAAAAGGTAGACAAGCGTGGTAAGGTATTGTGCAATGCACAGGAAGAATTCTGTAAAGAATATATGGCTGCTGCACATAAGCATAAGAATGAACAGCAGGCAAGAGTATTCAAGCCGGAGACTCATATTGAGGCAGAGTAAAGAAAGAGATAACAGAGACTGGAAAGGTACAGCATATTATGGTAAAATTTGTATTAGCATCCGGGTCGCCCAGAAGAAAAGAACTATTAGAGCAGATAGGTCTTTCATTTGAAATTGCTTCTGCGCATGGAGAGGAAATCATTACAAAACAGCAGCCGGCAGATATTGTAGAAGAGTTGTCCCTGCAAAAGGCGAAAGAAGTGGCAGATCGCTATGAGAAAGAACATGGCAGGCAGAAAAGTACAGTAATCATAGGAGCGGATACGATTGTAGCTTATGATGGTGCAATTATGGGAAAGCCAAAGGATAAGGCGGATGCTGTGAGGATGCTGTCAAGTCTGCAGGGCAAGGTGCATCAGGTATACACCGGTGTTACTCTGATCATTCTGGAAGAGCAGGGCAGACGGGTTATCAGCTTCCATGAAAAGACGGATGTGGAAATGTATCCTATGACAGGTGAACAGATACAGACTTATGTAGAGACAGGCGAACCTGTGGATAAGGCAGGGGCATATGCAATACAGGGCAGATGTGCTGCCTATATCAAGGAAATCTGTGGTGAATATAACAATGTTGTAGGCTTACCGGTTGGCAGACTCGTTTGGGAGTTGGATAAGGCCGGAATCAAATACTAAAGCAGTACTGGAAATTATGGTACAGAAAGGTATGGTAAGAATATGCACGAGTATGATGATGCAGTATTAGAATGTTTTTTGGAGAATCAGTTACAGCTTTTTCCTGAGAATGTAGCAGAGACACCAGAGGAAGCAGAAGATTTCCTGGAAGAGTGTATGGCAGTTGTGGTAGATTCCCTGGATGAAGTATGGGATTATTTTGATGAAGAAGGTGTGGATCTGGAAGGACAGAGCAAGGAAGATATTCTGGATGCACCTGAGGTATTTGACGTGGGAGACGGCAGATATCTGATTGTAGAAAGCTAAGAATAGGGATAAGGGTAAAGTTAAGTGGAAAGAAAATCAAACATAACAATATGGCAGTTGCGTCTCTTTGAGGGACTGAATAAAGATATCATGGTAATGCAGCGCAATGAAGAAGAAGTCTTCGACGATGCCATTCATGTATTTTTTGAAAAAGAATATTATGATGCCTATGTAAATAAGGCAAAGAGATATGGTGAATATCGTTATGCTTATCATGAAGATAAGCTGGGTGAGGTTATTTATCAGATTTTTGATGAGAATATTACAGGTCTGGTACTTCATATCAATACTTTGGAGAATGGCTCCAAGACAACCTTGTGTGATGAAAAGTATTTATCTGCAAAAGACCTGAGAGTAATGAAGGAAATCGTGGATTCCTATCATTATATGTACAGAGTGTCCATCGACAGATGCACTAAGGAAGAAGCGGTAGCACATATGCTTACAAAGTCAGTGTTCATCATCGGTAAATTACCGGATTTCCGCAAGAAACCGGCAGAAGGTGAGAAGCAGACTTTTGAGATCATGACCATGAAGCGCAAGAAGGATAAGAGCCAGCCCAAGGATGATAAGGATTATGATTATGAGTCTCTTAAAGTATTCCTGACAGCTGAGAGCGCTATGCGCTACAACCCGGATAAGAAGCCAATCAACAAATATAAATTGTCTCTGCTTGCGCAGTTTGTAAAGGGGCATTTCCAGGTAATCGTAGAGCCACATCGTAATTACTGGCTGGAATTCGATCCTGCAACGCTGGATATCAGTGCATATTTCACCCCACCGGTATGGAATGAGGAGAAGGTCAAGGCACGTATATGCGAATATGCGAATATGGAAGAAGTCTATATTCTGTTAGGAACCAGACACAGTGATTACAGAACCTGTCTTGGTACGCCGTTCCTGTTGAAGCTGGCTGAAGAGAATGTCCAGATGTATCTCTTTGAAAAATATGAGGATGCGGTGAATTATTGTCTGGAGAATCCGACACTTTTACCGGTATTTGATGGTACGTATCCAATCGGTGTATTAAAGAAGAATGATAAGATGCATTCTCTGCAGACTGCCTTGGCAGTAGCAGCACAGGTAGGCGTTACCAGCATCAATCTGGATGATGATACATTGCATTCTATCCATTGCAAATTCTCTTTCTTTATGGAGACTGCAGGATTTGAGACAGATATGGAGAAATTCCTGACACCACAGGAATGCAGTGCATTAAAAATAGAGAAAGACGGAACAACGCAATACCGTTTCGAGCCGATTTCTTTTGTGAACACAGAGAACCCCTATGCAGTAAGCAAGGAGAGAAGAGAAGAACTGGCATCACATCTGGATACAGATTATGATGAAGGTATCACTTATATGGCAGAGTGTTCAGTACCTGAAATGATTGTTATGCTTCAGGAAGCAGGACGCCGCTTCGAGGCAGCAAGAACAGCCCAGGACGAAGAGAAGAAGAAACAGTACAACAGACTGATGAACAGAATGACTGTGCCGTTGACAGAAGCACTGTGTGAGAAACCATTTGTCTTCACCTTGAGAGAGCAGGATGGTTCATTCACACTGCGTAACCAGCTGGCTTACCTGATTGTGACCAACCGCTTTGAAGGTGGCAGAACCGGAGAAGGCAGATTGACTCCTGCCGGCATTGACAATGAGAAATTCATGGAGCAGTTTGAGGCAGCAAGCAAGGTGGCAGCTGTAACAGATGGCCCTGATGTTATGTGTCTGGCAGACGTTCATCTGATGGGTGAGATTGCAAAGCAGTGGAAACACTCAGAACCTCTGAGAGAAGAACTGATGATTTATCTGACACAGGGATGCAAGCTCTCCTATGTGGAAGCACTCCATTATTATAAGAGGCTGAAATCTGACAGTAGTATCTTTGTTGAATTTACCTCTACAGTACGTAATGCAGAGTATCCTCCGATGGGCATGATTACGATTGAAGGATATACAGCAAAGAAAATTGCAGAGGAGAAGAACCTGAGTGTGCTGCAGGCTTATGACGCACTGCTGGCACTGAAAGAACATCCTAAGGCAGGAATTGGTGAAGCTGTAAAAGAAGCAGAAATAATTACTACAGAGGGTGAAGCCCAAACAGCAGCTGAAGAGGAAAAGACAGAAGAAAAGAAGTCGTTCTTTGGTAAATTGTTTAAGAAATAAACCTCGAAAAGTGTATAAAGGAGATGGAAGTGGTGGACTTTCATCTCCTTTTGTGTGCTCAGTGATAAAACTGTATTATACCAGATCTTCTTCAATCCATTTTAGAATGTTGGAAAAATCAATGGTTAGTTCTCCATGATAGATTCCTACAGGAACAGGCTGATCCAGACCGTAAATAACCGGGCAGGATTCACTTTCAAAGAAATATACAAGAAGCTTACGCTGGGCATAATCCAGAATCCAGTATTCCCGTACACCGGCGTTCATGTATTTGGATAGTTTTAAGGTATAATCTTTTCTTTTGGTAGAAGGAGAGATAACTTCCACAAGAAAATCAGGGGCACCGTATATACCGAATTTTTTAATCTTGGAGGGATCACATATGATGCCTACATCCGGTTGAACCATGGTCTTATTATCACAGTCAAGCTGCACATCTACAGGAGCAATGAAGGGTCTGCAGCTTCCCTTGTGTTCCAGGATATAATTAGCAATCTGTCGATGAATCTCACCTCCAATGGACTGATGATGGAAGGTGGGAGCTGACATATCATAAAAATACCCATCAATCAACTCTACACGTTGTTCATCCGGCAATGCATAATAGTCGTCAAGAGTATAGCTGCCATTCCTGTCAGCCTGATAGGAAGCCTCTTCGCATACAGTAGATTTCTCAGAAAAAAGCTGTTCCAGTGCCTGTAGCGTGTCGTAACGTGGACTTTCCGTTTCTCCTGAGAAAATCTTCTGGATTGTACCAAGAGGCACGCCGGACAGGACGGACATTTGCGCATAGGTATATCCCTTTTCTTTCTTCTTCTCTTTCATTTCATTGATTGTCATATAGAAACCTCCTTTGTAACGTACATACATTCGATACTTCATGTATTTATTATAATAAGCATATACCCGAAAGTCAACCACAAAACAATAAAAAAATAACCGTTTTTAAATACAAATTTCCATATTATCACCGTTTTACCAAAACTATAAAGAGTATTTATAAGGAGCATTTTCGATATTGTGTAGGACTCAAGCCGGTAAATGAGCGAAATACGCGTACAAAATAGCTGACAGACTGATAACCGCAGGATTCAGAGATAGAAGCGACTGTATAACCGGAATATTTCAGTTCATGCATGGCATGACGGATGCATAGCGGATTTGAAAACAATCCGTCTTTTTTACTATATACATAACAACATTACCAAAACGATAAAAAAATCGGCATTGCTCAAAAATAGCTTGCAATGCCGATTTTCCTTTATTCTATGCGGTTTACAAGGATTTTAAGAGACAAGAAAAATCGTTACAAATAACGAGAGATAAAAAGTGGTTAGTGACAAATTAGCAACAGTCCAAAAGGATGTCTTTAAGGTCGATTTTGGAAATGGCTGCATGCAAATCTTCTAAGGTTCTGTGACCATAGGTAGCTACTTCGACATCATTGCCAAGGGAATGTCCCATGATGAGATGCTTTGATAAACTGTCAATGCCTGCGACATCGCAAATCCACGAGAATGTATGCCTGCAATCGTGTGGAGTATGCTTCTTGCCAGAAGCCGTTGTATCTATTCCAAGTTCAATCAATTTTGGGTAGAATTTTTTAACGCGAAAGTTGTCAGCTTTAAAGCTATCCTGTACGGCAACATATGACTGTACATATGGGGTAAGCCAATCTTGAAAGGGAACAATACGATCCTCACCTGCTTCTGTCTTTAGCCCGCCATGGAGATACCGTTCATTAATATTGATTTCCATTCTATATTGTCTCTTTTTGTCAGTTACGAATTCACTGATACGGAATCCGGTAAAACACATAAGAATAATCATGCTGGTAACAGGATCTTCTTTGTCATTCCAGAGCTTTTGCAATTCTGCCTTAGAAAAAGGTTCACCCTTTTCATTATCGTCCGTCCTATTGATTACTGTAAATTTGGAATAATCTTTTTGCACAATATCATTTTCGAGAGCAAATTTGTAGAGCTGGGAAAAAAGCTTCTTGATGTTTGTAATGCTGGAATATCCAAGAGGGCATGTATCTAATATAACTTGCATGTCAACTTTTCGAATATCTTTGAATTTCTTATTATGCAGGTTGGCACAATTTTTGAACGCAGAAGAATACGACTTAACAGCAGAGTAAGATCTCTGTTTAGGATTGTTCTTGTATGCTTCCAGCCACATTTCATATACATTAGCGAACGTAGCGTTGGTATCATCAATGTTATATGGATTTCGGTTGTATGAACTAAGCGCATCATAGGCATCCTGGTATGTCCTGTAATATCCGATCGCCGGGACAGACTTCGGAGAACCATTCTCATGGAATTCTATAACTGGCGGGTAAGCCGCGAAAGGATTCTTGCGAGGACCAGATAAACGTTTGATTGATCCGAAGCCATTCGGGAGTTTACGGCGGCGCTTAGGGGAGCGTGTACGTGTTGTTATTGGAATTGCTGCAGATGGGACAGCAAGTTGAAGCGGATAACCGCAATGAGGGCAACTAAATGCCTTGTCAGATACATTGCCAGAACATTCTGGGCACTTGATAATAGACATTCTGGTATCTCCTTCCAGTAAATACTTGAAAAGACATACACAAAATGATACAATAACCTTGCTGAATTAGGTTTGTACATTTTTTGTGTACATCTCTAGCGAGCCGCTAGGTGTTGGTAGCACTTAACGGCTCATTTTTTGTTACAATTAGATTCAAAATTTATATGCAAATGAATGTAAATACTTTTTCTGTTAACATAGACTTTAATTTATTTACAATAGATTTAATCTTTAACATAGTAGTACCGTCGATAAATTCCTCACCACATTGGTCACATTTAAAACATGGTACATTTTTAATGATAATAAAGCAGTTGTTGTAGAATCGTCCATATCACCTTTGCATAAAGAACATTTCATAAAAGCTCATCCTTACTTAATATGATATTATTCAATTATATCAATGTAATATGCTTTAATAGCTGGTACGTCTTCCTTAGTTCCGGTGAGAGCGCGGGTTACAGTTTGAAGCCCGGCAAATTCACCATAAATTGTAAGAATATCATCCTCTAATAGTCTTGTACTATCGTCTATTCTACAGTCATACATAAAGTATTCATTATCACTATAAAAACCATATCCTGATTCATCAGTATATACACGATAATACTCATTTGAATCAAATAATCCACCTTGCATTATCTGAGATACTTTTACCGTTAAAACAATTCGATTACCGATATTGTCATCGGGGTATCGTGCAAGTGTTTTGTAGTCAGCTGGTTCACAGGATGCAATAAAATCTTCTTTTGATTCCTGTGGAATTGACTCGCTTGATTCGATATTATTTGCTTCTTCTGATACTACAGTATTTGAAGATGGTGTTTCTGATGTAGATTTGTTGGAAGATGTAGCAAAAAATATTGTAAAAATAAGCCAGATTGAACATATTCCAAAAGCTGCATGAGATAAAACTTTGTTATGACCATCTTTTTTCGTAGAATCAATGATAGCTAATATGAAGCCGAGTACGTATGTACATCCGAGTATTGAAAAAATTAGGGCAAATACACTGAGCGTTGATACTTTGGGTTTTGCCGGTGGCACTGTATTTGGATGCAAAGCCGTACCGCAATTAGGACAAAAGTTACCATTAAATTCAATTCCACACTTAGGACATTTCATATTCTTATACCTCCATAATATATAAAAATGTATTTATTACATAATTGTATTGTATAATTGTAAATTTGAACAGAGGTTGTAAACATAACAAAGGGCAATATTTTAAATTTGTTCGAATACACCAAGCGTAGGTTCAAAATAAATAACATAATTATCAACAGTGATGCATAAGCCATATTTATTTCTATAATACTGTAGAGCTTCATTCAGAAATTCTTCTGTAATATTAAGATGCTCGGCTATCTCATAGCCGTTAATACATCCTGCTCTGTGAGCATTGATAATCCCATACAATCCAATCAGGCGGTTGTAAGCCCATGCTCTTGCGTGCAGTTCCTGTTTACGGTTGGCAACAGAGGATTGGTCTAATATATTACCGGAAGAAGTGTGGTAATGTCCAAGCTCTTCTGCAAGTGTACATTTCTTTTCTGTTTCATCTAAATCCTTCTTAATGGCAATTCGATTGCCTTTGATGCGTCCGCAATTTGCGCGGAGTGGTTTTTCTTTTGTGATTAGGCGCTGTTTATCAGCTTCTATCAGTAAATCTGTATATGTAGTCAATAAAATCACCTCATCATAATACTATCAAAATAACTGTACAGTAAATGGGACTAGAAGTCCTCACTATTCATAATATCTTCATCGAAAGCCTTATCTTCAGCAGAAGCATTCTTCATAGCGTGTGCTGCATCGACATTATAATCAGAGGATTCATTTACTGTCATAGGAACAATATTGTCGAATTTTTCTTTTTCTGCAACAGAACGTTCATATTCTTTTTCTAATGTAAAATCAACCATTTCTTTCCCATGAGAATCAAGTTCACGGTATTTTTTTAATAAGTCTTGTTCACCAAATTTTAAAACAAATTTAGAATCTGGATAAATTCCATATATATCATTAATAGAAACATTTAATATTTCACACACTTCGAAAAGTATATCAATTGTGGGACAATTCGCACCTGTTTCCCAATTAGAAATTCTTGATGGTACGACACCGAGCTTTTTAGCTAATTCCTTTTGACTAATTCCAGCATTTTCCCTGTATTTTGCAATGTTCTTAGAAATATTTCTTTTTATAGTATCATCACTCATAAGGCACCTCCATATTCATTGGATATATAGTAGCACAGAGATTTTGAAATTACAATAAAAAAATCAGAAAATCTGAAATAATATATTGACAAAACAGAAAAACTGAATTATATTTAAATAAATCAGAAAAACTGATTTTGAAAGGAGGAAAACAGATTGAAAGGCAGCGATATTAAAAAATATCTGATGGAAAATGGGATAAAACAGTCATATGTATCTGAAAAATCCGGGATTCCTGCTTCTATCCTTAATATGATGCTAAACGATAATAGAAAAATAGAAGCAAATGAGTACATGAAAATTTGTGATGCGATAGGAGTTCCTTTGGAGCAGTTTAAGCCACAACATGCCGGATAAAACAAAAAGCTGCTAGTGTGTCGTCACTAACAGCCCTTGTCTAAATTTTTTAACCCTATGTACTTTGCAAGTTTTCACTACATTGTACGACACCAATGTTTCTTAAAGTACTTCACCACTTACGCAGTTTTAGTTCAGCGAATTCAAAGAATGAATTGTAATGTAGGCCCATTAGTTGGTGAATTTAGAGGAGCATCCAGTATGGTGGGCATTTTTACCAGTGCCATCTGATGCGTTTTTTAAACCACGTCTCTGTGGTAACTACGCCATACCGATTGCTGCATTTAACGCCAGTTTGAAATGCTTTGGCAACCATTCTTGTGTCCTCTAATTAAAGGAACGGGGCAGGAACAGTTTTTTAATCATTAGAGATTCCACCTTTCTTGCCCTATTTGGGTAAAAAGATAATAACATTTTCAAAAGAAAAATTCAAGAAATCAAAATAAGAAAGATGAGAGGAGAAGACAACATGAAAATCGGAGATAAAGAGTATTCAGAAATTCTTGTGACAGATGCCGAGGGTGGCTTGCTTGCAAGCATTACAGACAAGGACATTATTGAAGAAAAGAATAGCAAGGTTGTGTGTGTACCTATTGAAGGTTAAAGCTGGTCATATGATAGGTAGTGGCAGATGGAAGGGAAGTGAGATAGAAAATGGAAAAGAAACGGTTTAAAGCAGTTATAGTTACTGATGGATTAGAGACAATGTTGGTCTATAACGGGAAAGCATACGGAGATTTTATAACAGGAGTTGAGTTTAAGCATCTTGCCTGTGAGACTCCGGACATAAATATTATATCTGATAAGGAACCGCTCCCACCGGAGGGAACACTGGATATGAATACTTTTAGAAAGTTTCTTGAACATGTGCTGATGGATAATGAATAACCCCAAGTGCTGCGAACACTCAGGGCTATTCATACACAAGTTAAATTAGATTGAAAGTACGAGCAATATTATTATTCACCTGTACGTATCCATTGTCTGCAAGTTCCTGAATGATCTTATCAGCACGATCAAAGGAAATTTTACCAACAGATGTTAAATCTGTAGAAGTAAAGGAATGTTTTCCTTTTTCGTTTTCTTGTTTTAGATAAGCAAGAACGGCTTCAGCAAGCTCAGTCATGCGAATTTCTCCTTTCATTTTACTTGGATGCTGGCACATCCTGTAAGAAAAGTATAGGAGATATGGAAATAAAAGGCAAGGGAAGTAAGCAGTGGCAGCAGATGGGAAGGAAGTGAGATAGAAAATGGAAAAGAAACGTTTTAATGCAGTTGTAGCTACAGATGGATTTCCGCGGATAGATGTACTTGTAAAGCCGATTGTGGATTGGTTAAAGACGCAGGATCCATATTTGGAAATCCATATATCATCAGAATATATTAAAGTAGTTCGTATCAATGAAAGTATTCCTGTAAGTGAGACGGTCAGCCCACAAAACCAACCGTCTCAAACAAGGTATTAAACACGATGATAACGATGTACCTTGTCAAGTCGCGATAAGGCAGAACCTAAGGACGGCGAATTTAGGAAAGACTGGTATTCAGACTGCGAAACCTCGTAATACTGATACACTGCTCCATTATGGAATTGTACTTCCATAATATCATTTTCCCATCCTACATTAGCAATTCTGCTTGACGACACAGGATGTCTAAGCATAGATGATTACTCCTTTCATTTTACTCGGATGCTGTCACATCCTGTAAGAAAAGTATAGGAGATATGGAAATAAAAGGCAAGGAAAGCGTGCAGTGGCAGCAGATGGGAAGGAAGAGAGGTAGGAAATGGAAAAGAAACGGTTTAAAGCAGTTATAGTTACTGATGGATTAGAGACGATGCTGGTCTATAACGGGAAAGCATACGGAGATTTTATAACGGGAGTGGAGTTTAAGCATCTTGCCTGTGAGACTCCGAACATAAATATTATATCTGATAAGGAACCGCTCCCACCGGAAGGAACATTGGATATGAGCACTTTTAGAAAGTTTCTTGAGCATGTGATGATGGATGATGAATAACCCCAACACAAGGGAATCGTGTAAGGGTAGCAGGAAGGAGGAATAGAGAATGGGGAAGGTAATAGGAATTGTAGTTCCAGATGATTGCAAGAATATTTATGTGTTTCAAAGCAATCAGAAATTTACGGATCAAATCACCTCTAGAAGAATGAAAGCGCTTTATGGAGATAAAGACTATCAGAAGGAAGGACCGTACATAGCATATCCATCAAAGGAAGGATAAATCAGGATATTTTGGAAGTCCAGAACCAGTCCATTCGAAGACAACTTCTTCCGGATGATTTGGAGTTCCGATAATATCAATTTCTTTCCAACCGCACATTTCATAGCGGCTACAGATGGAATCTAAGTTGTTGAGATTAACAGTCTGGCGAACAATGTGTTTTTCCATGATGAGTTACTCCTATGTTTGATAAGGAGAGTATATCACAAAATAAATGAGGAGGAAAGGAAGGATAGAGAATGAGGATGTTAGTTACGAATGGTGAAGGGGCTGGGATGGATGAAAATATGATAGGCTTCACAACCAAAAAGTACGTTAATTCACCTATAGTTCAAATGTCTTTTCTAATTTATGAAAGCGATTTGTACTTACTTCAAAAGTCAAAGACTTGGGAGAAGTTTCGAAATTTTGTAGAGGAAACACAAAGTAAAGGTAACCGGATGTCCCTGCAAGAGAAGATAGAGCTATTGGGGAAGGAAGTGAGACAGGTGTCATTTTTTAAGGATAATGCAGATAAAAAGGAATTGAAAGCAAAGACGGACAGGGTTTTGCAGCATGTGAAGGATAAAATTACGCAAGAAGAATACATGACGGATGAGCTTACAGAACTTGTAAACGCATATACAGATCTGTTGTATGCAAGGATGGATCTGGAAAGGATGTAGGAGGGAGAAAGATGAAAGCATCTGAAATGTTGACCTTAATAAAGGAACAAATCAAAGGTATGGAAGAGTCTGTAAGTCTTGTGGATGCACAAGGCAGAGGGATAATCCATATTGGCAGAGATTGTGATACAGGAGAATCAGTCCTGTTGACATCTGAACAAAGTAGTGGAATCTGCGCAGATAGGGCAATAGGATTGTTAGAGAATCTTGAGCCGGATTCAGTGATTGTAACATCAGAAAATATCTACATAGATAGCATCAGATACGAGAAAGTAGTAAGACCGGTTCTGGTGTGCAGTTAGATTGCAAGGCATTCATGTCCTCTGTGCGACGCACATAATTAATTATTCGTTAAGTACAAACAATTCAGCAGGCGGTGCGTGTGCACCGCACAGAGGGCATGGAAATAACAGGGAGGGATATTATGAGCACAGAAACAGAAAGGGTGCCTTTATCAAGGGCTGCGAAAGAAATAGGAATGTCCAATCAAGGACTCCGAGAATACATGAAGAGAGGAAAAATTGATATAGGGTATGTGCTTCCATCATTAACTGGAAAACAATACAACTACATAATATTCAGAGATAAGTTGGATGCTTATCTTGGAAAGAACAATAAATAGATATTCTTAACGTGTCTCCTATGCGGCACATACAACCCATGTGTCGCAGATACTTATATAATATCCCCTTTCAAAGAAAGTGCGTACACAGGTATTGCGCAATCCTGTGTGTCGCATAGGGGACATGTTTTAGACAGGCCTTTATTTTTTTTACCTTTTTTTCAGAGAAATCTTGATAAAAATGGGGAAAATAAAGGAATTTTGAAAGCCCGGGACGTAAGCGGGGTTGGGGCTTGTATATAAATATTATTGTTTTGGACATGGAAGGATAAAGGAGAGGTAAGGGGATGGTAAGGCAGGTAGTCACATATTGTGGTCTGGGGTACAAACCAAGGTATAAAGAAATTGATATATTTGCTTATACTGAACCGGTTCGTGGAAAGAGGTCAAAGAAGAGGAAGAGGAGTAGTCCTGTACAGAAGAAATTAAATGATACCAATTCGAAAAGATATTTTAATCAGGAAATAAAAGCAAATTTTACAGAGGAAGATCAGCGTGTGGATTTGACCTACAATGTGATGCCAGAGTCAGAAGAAGCAGCAGATAAAATAGTTGCTAATTTCTTAAAGAAAATTAAGAGACTACGAAAAAAGAGGGAACTACCACCTCTGAAATACATATGGGTGAATGAGCGTGGCAGAAATGGACGTATACACCACCATCTTTTGATCAATGGTGGACTGGGCAGGGAGGAGATAGAGGCTCTTTGGCGTTACAGGAAGCAAAAGGGGCAGTCAGAACCTACACCGATAGGGTATGTAAGGTGTGAGCCATTACGGTTCAGTCCGTCAGGGATAGATGGACTTGTGAACTATATCACAAAAGAGACATTCAAACATGAGGACGATCCTTGCGGCCAGATGACATTTTCTGATCTGTCAGAGGGAGCAGAATTGAGCCTGTCAGATTTGCTTGTGGATGATGCAAAGGGGAAAAAGCGCTGGAAGCAGAGCAAGAACCTGATCAAGCCGCACAAGAGTACCAAGGATAATGCATTGTCCAGAAGACAGGTACTGAAACTGGTGAGCATGCCGTCAGACTGTGAGTATGTCCGCAATTTCTTTACGCAGCGTTTCCCAGGCTATGCCATTGACACGGTAACATACAGGTTCAATGAGGTGCTTGCAAGCTGGTCAATATACCTGACCATGCACAGGCGGGATTGAATATTGTGGATAACTCCGCTGTACTTTCAACTTATGCGGGGTTTGGGGCATTTTACATAAATTTTGGTATCGAAAAATACGGGGTTTTATAAGGCAGCAGGAGAAAGACCGTAAAAACATGGTGGATAACTCCTGAAATGCTGATAAGTAGAAAGCAAGGAGGGATGTCAAGTGAGGCTGAAACATGTGGATATCTACATCACCCATAATGTGCGTGGATTTAAAACAGAACACGGTACGTATGGATATACGCTTGCTTTTCAGAAACAGGACGGAGAGCTTAAAACGATAGAAGATTATGCAAGCGTAGGAGAGACTACACAGAACGGCATAATCCTTACAGCAATGGAAAAAGCACTCGGAAGGATGACAACAGCTTGCGAGATTGTTATTTATGAGGATTCAGCGTATATAGCGAATATGTTTTCGATGGGGCAATTGAGGACATGGTATGTAAACGGCTTCCGTAATGCAAAGGGTAAGAAGGTAGTGGATGCAGATAAGTGGCGGGAGATAGAGAAATTATGCAGGCAGCATGTAGTCACTGTGGAATTTTATACCCATCATGCATTCACAGACCATATGAAGTATGAGATCAGGAAAAGGATAGGAAGTGTGAACAAAAATGTTGGTGACAGCGGAGAGGAGAAGACAGGATGAACTTAAGGTACAAGAAGAAAGGCGAGGATACGGAGCAGATTCTATTTATACAGTGGTGCAGACTCCACGAAGATGTATATCCTCAACTGCGCTGGGTACATCATATCCCGAACGGCGGGAGAAGGGATGCAAAAGAAGCAGCTGTATTAAAGCAGATGGGCGTAAAAGCAGGAGTATCAGACATTCATTTTCCATACCCAAGCGGCAGATATATTGGCATGTACATCGAAATGAAGTATGGAACCAATCTGCCAAGCAAGGAGCAACAGGAGTTCATGCGTGAGATGGAGCTTGTCGGCCATTATTGCTGTATCTGTTATTCTGCAGCGGCAGCAGTTAGGGCGGTAGAAGAATATATGAACCTTTCCGGCGGGGCAGAAATGAACGGCGCTACATTTGAGGAGCCTTTGCAGTACCAGATACATAAAACATGGGGTGTGCCGGTAATCAAGTAGCCTTTGATCTCAGATCAGGGAGTATTTTATATATCACATTTTATAAAAAGCCATTGTAAAGCCTGCCTGCGGAGCGTAGGCAGGGGAAAGGAGCAGAATGTATAAATGACATATCGTGAATTTCTGGAAAGTAAGATAGAGCTGGCAGCAGACAGCGGATTCGAGCTGGATAGAAGCAAAATTAATAAAGCCCTAAAACCACATCAGGCCGATGCGGTTATATGGGCATTAAAAGGCGGGCGCAGGGCACTGTTTGAATCTTTTGGACTGGGAAAGACAGTGCAGGAAATAGAATTCTGCCATCAGGCAGCAGAGCATGAAGGAGGACAGGCTCTTATAGTGCTTCCACTGGGAGTAAAACAGGAGTTTACAAGGGATGCAGTACAGGTACTGGGATATGAAAGGCCGATGTACTGCAGAACGATGGAAGAGGTAAAAATGTACTACGATGTGCAGATCATCATAACCAATTATGAAAGGGTAAGAGACGGTGATATTGATCCTACATATTTCGTAGCAACCTCGCTGGATGAAGCCAGCGTGCTCAGATCGTTCGGAAGTAAGACCTATCGGACATTTCTTGATAAGTTCAAGGGTGTGAAATATAAGCTGGTGGCAACGGCGACACCGTCACCCAACCGGTACAAGGAACTGATCCATTACGCAGGCTATTTGGAGGTAATGGATACAGGACAGGCGCTGACCAGATTTTTCCAGAGGGACAGCACAAAGGCAAATAACCTGACCTTATATCCGAACATGGAAGATGAATTCTGGTTATGGATAAGCAGCTGGGCATTGTTCATCACGAAACCTTCAGATCTGGATCCTAATTTTTCTGACGATGGATATAATCTGCCGGAATTGGATGTAAGGTGGCATGAGCTTCCTATCCATTACGGCGATTCAGTAAGGAAAGACGGCCAGATGCAGTTGTTCGAACAGGCATCAACCGGTTTGAAAGAGGCAGCAGATATAAAGAGGAACAGTATAGATGCACGAGTTGCCAAGATGAAAGAGATCGTAGATGCATCGCCGGAAGATAATTTCCTGCTGTGGCATGATCTGGAAAGTGAGCGCCATGAGATAAAGAAAGCAATGCCGGATGTAGTAGATATCTACGGGGCGCAGGACTATGACATCAGAGAGCAGCGTGTTATAGATTTCTCCGAGGGACGGACAAGGTTATTCGCCACGAAAAAAGAGCTGTCAGGTTCAGGATGTAACTTCCAAAGGCATTGCCACAGGGAGATATTTCTGGGAATAGATTATGAATTCAATGATTTTATCCAGGCAATCCACCGCTGCTATAGATTCCTCCAAAAGGAGCAGGTAGTGGTAGATATCATCTACATGGAGAATGAGCGGCAGATCAAGGAAGCTCTTTTGGAAAAGTGGAAAAACCATGAATATATGGTTAACAGAATGGTCGAGATTGTAAAAAAATATGGCCTGAATACCGCCTGCAAGACTAAGCGGCTTGAAAGAAAGATGGGTGTAGAGACAGTGAGAGTAGAAGGGAAATATTATACAGCAGTCCATGACGACTGCGTAGAAGAGACAAGGAGAATGGAAGAGAACAGTGTAGACCTGATACATACCTCTATCCCATTTGGTAATCATTATGAGTATTCTGCAAATTATAATGATTTCGGGCATAACCAGAATACAGAGAAGTTTTTTGAACAAATGGACTTCTTGACACCGGAGCTGTTCAAGGTGCTGAAACCGGGAAGAGTGGCAGCAATCCATGTAAAGGATCGTGTACTGTTTGGAAATGCTACAGGAACAGGAATGCCAACCATTGAACCGTTCCATGCACTGTGCATAGATCACTATATGAAACATGGATTCCAGTATTTTGGTATGATCACGGTCGTAACGGATGTGGTAAGGGAAAATAACCAGACATACAGACTCGGATGGACGGAACAGTGCAAGGATGGCTCTAAGATGGGAGTCGGATGCCCGGAATACATACTGTTGTTCCGTAAGTTACCGACTGACAGAAGCACAGCATATGCAGATGAACCGGTAATGAAGAGCAAAGAGGAATATACCAGGGCACAATGGCAGATAGATGCACATGCATATTGGCGCAGTTCTGGTGACAGGCTGGTAAGCAAGGAAGAGCTGGAAAGTATCCCGGTAGATAACCTGCAGGCAGTATACAGGGAGTTCAGCCGTGATACTGTATATCGGTATGAAGACCATGTAAGGCTTGCAAAGCAGCTGGATATGAATGGTAAACTCCCTGCCACATTCATGGTAGTAGCACCAGGGAGCTGGAATCTGGATGAAGTCTGGGATGATATAAATCGCATGCGCACGCTGAATACAACGCAGAGCAGACGGCGGCAGCAGATGCATGTGTGTCCTTTACAGCTGGATATTGTAGAACGGATCATTAACCGCTACAGCAATGAGGGTGATCTGGTGCTGGATCCTTTTGGTGGACTGATGACGGTACCCATGACAGCAGTGAAAATGAAGCGCAGGGGATATGGCATAGAGCTGAATCCGGATTACTTCCGGGACGGCGTAGGTTACCTGCAGGCAGCAGAGGCAGAGAGGACAATGCCGACCTTATTTGATTTCCTATAAGGCAGCAGGAGGGAGAAGAGATGAAGAAACAGAGGAGCAAAGCAGAGCTGCTGAATCATATGAGAACCTACGCAGCCCTTAAGAAAGAAGAGCAGAGGGGAACGGAGCTTAATAAGAAAGTTTCATACTGGCGTATGGGAGTCGAGTGGAGCAGCGTATTGTGGAAAGAGGAGAAGTGGAGCGCAAACGAGATTGCAAAGCTTCTGGAATATGTCAATACGCATGATGTAACCGACCTGCCGGAAGAGCGCAGGGAAGAAATAAGGGCCATTCTGGGAGACAAGGTAGACTGGACGCTTAAAAACAGCGTAAATCAGGGCAGGAAGTGTAAAAATGCTGTAGACCAGGCAATCAATGATCTTGCGTATTATAACACAAAGACATCCGTTGATTACAGCCTGCTGGCCTGCGAATATCTCATTACGAAAAAAGGATATGGGAAAAAGCGTCTTAACAGGGTAATAGGCTGTGTATATTACGCAGATGCACAGGAGGCAGCAATAGTTATGTGGCTGCGTCAGGATCTATATGAGAACAAAGGCATCTGGATAGAGCTGGATGGTGATACGCCGGAAGATCCATCCAATATGGAAAGTGCAAGGATAATATAGTTAATTGCCTCTATGGCAGCAGGAGATAGAATATGGAATCAGTACAGGAGAGAATGGAGCGAATTGGCGCATATGAGAAAATAGCTTCATTTATGGCAAAAGAAAAGCAACCATATGCATTTAAAAGGCAATATGCGCAAATCAGGGCGAGAGAATTTGCAGAGGAGTGTAATAGAAGGGGGCTGAATTATCATGTATCAGTAGGAGGGCTTGACAGCATCATATTATATATATTCCTCCATGAGGTATGTGGAATAGATGCCCCAGGTGTCAGTGCATCGTATTTGGAAGATAGATCAATACAGAAGGTACATAAGGCACTTGGAATAATGAACATCCCTCCGCTTAAAAGAGAGGATGGGACATACTGGAATAAAGCAAAGGTAATACAGGAATTTGGATTTCCGGTAATTTCTAAGGAAGTGGCAGCAAAAATTGAATTATTGCAAAGTCCTACGGAAAAGAATGCTACTGTGCGCCATGCGATTATAACCGGTGAAACAGGAGAATATGGTGGATGGCAGAAAAATTCCAAGATGCAGTTGAAACAGAAATGGTTGAAGCTGTTTGGCGGATATGAGAATGAGACAGAAGGATGTGACTACCAGAAGCCGGATTTTCTAGTATCTTCCAAGTGCTGCTATTACCTGAAAGAAAAGAATTGTGATGAATGGGGAAAAGAGCATAACAGCGTGCCATATTTAGGATTGATGGCATCTGAGGGCGGTAGACGTGCAAAGAGCCTGAGGATGAACGGATGTAACTATTTTGGAGCGTCTACCATAAGATCAGCGCCGTTTGCCACATACGGCAGGCAGGATATACTGACACTGGCTTTGGAGATGGATGAACTCTGGAAGCAGGGATTGAAGGAAAAGTACCATGACCGGCTACTGAAAGAGGGAAAAATAATAAAGCAGTTTGAAATGCCGGATAGTATTATTCCATCAATCTATGGAACCATAGAAAAACAGCCGGATGGAACATTATATACAACCAAGGCACAGCGTACCGGGTGCAGTATGTGTGGCTTTGGAATTCATATGGAAAATAGACCACATCGGTTCGACTTGGTGTATGCGGAAAATCCAAAAGAATGGGATTACTTGATGTTTCATCTGTGCAAAGATAAGGACGGGAATGATTATGGATGGGCGAAAGTGCTGGATTATATAGGCGTTGGTTGGGATCCTGAGACAATTCAGGGAAATTGCAAAGGACAGATGCGTTTGGATGATTATTTGGGATAGGAGGGAGAAAATGAGTGAAATGATTTGGATTATAGGAACTGTAATAGCCGCTGCGGCAGGAGCAACTGCAGTGGTGATGTATGTGGAAGTCAATAAGGCTATGGACAGAGACACCAGAGCAGAGAGAACAGGCGTGGACGACAGGTTATCGTGATTTAAAATAAGGATTTTAGGAGGAAAAAAATAAATCATGGAAATGTACAGAGATGGAATTGAAATTTGTATCTTACCAAAGACCGCTAAATGTTGTGCAGATGATGATGAACGAAGCCCACTTGATATAAACAGATGTCCAATGGGAGAAAGTTACTGTTCTGGAGATTGTGACTATTACACAGAATAAGGATTTATATATTATGAAAATAAAGTACATGTGGGAGGTAAATACATGGCGAGAACATATATCGAAACACTACATTTAATGAATAATTTGGGAAATGGAACGGTTTTAATAGATGGTATGACAGAAGAAGACTTATTGAATATTACTACAGCTCTCGAAAAGCAAATACCAGTATCGAGGATAATAATAGAAGGTCAATACTTTTGTCCTAAGTGTAAGAACATTATGAAGTATCCAGGCTATTGCGGATGCGGTCAGAAAGTATATTAGGAATTTACAGGAGAAAAAGATAATGATGAGTACAGGGTATAAAGTTTTTGCAACCGTACAAGTAGTAGATGGAGAGATAGTGATTGATTTAGGAGATACAACGCATTATATGACATTAACAACCAAAAGTGGCATAACATGCATTGTGGAGAGAAAGTCACAAGAATTCTTTGATGTAGAAACCATTAAATAAGATTTTTGGAGGAATGTTCATGGAGAATAATATAGTATCATTCGATATTGTTAGAATTAATCGTGCTAGAGATAAAATTTGCAAATGCAATCCGGCACATTATGAAGTAGATACTACGAACCGGATAGTTACATGTCAAGATTGCGGATCTATCGTGAACGCATTTGATGCGCTTGTATCCCTGGCAGGAAGGTATGAAGAGATTGAGAAAACGCAACAAAGAATGTTATCTAAGGCACAGAGTTATGCTAAGTTGGCAGATGAGGAATTCCAAAGAATGAGAAGGAATAAAGTTTTTAGGGATATGGAAAGTAACTATCGTAATGGTTTGTTTCCAATATGTCCTAAATGCATGAAAGCGTTTGATCCTGTACATATACAGGGTTGGACAAGAGGTAATTAGTGGATTCGTCATAGAATAAGAATTTAAAAAGATAAAGGAGATTAAACATGAAGAATACAAATTGGAAAGTACCAGTAATTATTGGAGTAGGTGTAATTGCCGTAATTCTTATGATTGCATTTGGTGTACAGTCATCTCAGAACAAGGCAATTGCTTTAGAGGAGCAGGTAAACACAGCACAGTCCGATATTAGGGTTCAGGAGAAAAGACGAGTAGATCTCGTACATAATCTCGTTGATTGTGTAAAGCAATATGATAAGCACGAAGCTGATACATTGACAGCTATTGTTGATGGTCGTGGTTCAACAGGTGATATTGAGAATGTTACTACAGCAATCACAGCAGTTGCAGAAGCTTATCCAGAGTTGAAGGCAAATGAGAATTATAAAACACTTATGAATGAGTTATCTATGACTGAGAATCTTATTGCAGAGTATCGTAGCAATTATAATAAGCAGATTAAGGAATACAGGAGGTATATTAGAAAGTTTCCTACAAGGCAGTTTCTTGGAATGCTTGGATATGAAGCCCAGGAATATCAGTATCTTGATTATGATGCACCTTCAGATGCACCTCAAAATTTATTTGGAGAGGATTAACATATGGGATATGGCAGAAAAGGATTTGATTTTGATGATTTTGAGATAACAAAAAGAGAAATCATGGCAAGTATTTCTATCATAGCAGTAATGATTCTGATTGGTATTCTGATTTCTGGAAAGATTTCAGAGAACCAAATGGATGAAAATGAAAAATATAACAAAGCTGTAAAGATAGAAAGTCAAGAAATGTTTCAATATGGTATCGACACAAATGTCGGTAACGTCTTTGTATATGGTGATTTGAAGGCAGTTGATACAGTTACATATCCTGAAATCGGAGGAGAATATATGAGTGTATCCAAATGTGAGGAGCACTATACAAGACATACCAAAACTGTATATGAATATGATGAGGATGGTAAGGTTACTGGTAGCCATGAAGAAGAATATTGGACATGGGATTTATATGATAGCAAAAAAAAACATTGTGAGAAGGTTACTTTTTTAGGGGTAGAATTTGATTATGGTGAAATTTACAGGCCGTATGAGAAGTATATTGACACATTAGACGGTGGTTATCATGTCAGATATGTATATTATGGCAGTAAAACTCAATACAATGGAACAATTTTTACTAGACTGGATAATCATACTATAAATAAAACAGAGTTTTACAATAATAAAACCATCGAAGAAACTGTTGAATATTTACAGTCAAATGGCGGAATTCTTGCATTTTGGACAAGTTGGGGAGTCTTTATTGGGCTTGTGGTATTTGGATTCTATTATTTGGATAACAAGTGGTTAGAATAAGAATTTAGGAGGCGAAGTATGAAGTATGTGCATTGGCTCAAGATAAGCGGATATACGGATTGCGAAGAAACCGCTAGACAATTTCAGGAGATAGAAAACTACCTTAAATCTTATCCAAAAGCAAGCGCACTATTATATCAATACGATAGTGGTTCTTTTAATTGGGTTGTAAGACTTGAGTGCAATCAATGCTATAATGATTTGGATTTGAATGTGAACAGTCTCTCCACGGAATTACAGAGATTTAATAGAAAACCAAGGAATATAGGGAGAGAACGAGTTTTTAAATTTCCAGAACACTATAGAAAATATTTGTAGATTCGAATGATTCTACAAATTTAAGATTTAGTGAAGGAGTGAGCGCATATGGCAAAGTATAAAGGCGTTGTCAGAGAAATATATGAATATGAGATTGAAATTGAAGCCAAAGATGGCGGTGAAGCAATGGAATACTTAAAAGAAGTCTACAATGACGATGAAAAGAACGAGGGTATTTTTGTTGCTGATGCAAACAGTTTCTTAAGAGCGGAATTTTCTCTTAAAGTAAATTAAACTGAGATTTAGGCGCCAAGTGTTAATAGCTGTAGACAGCGAATGGCAGCAGTATTGAATACAACTGAATATAGAAAAAGTGGCAGAGCACCGTCCAAAGTACCTCTGCCACAAGATTATTCATCCAAGAAGCATATTAACATAATTCTGCTTCTTGGACAAGTACAAAATTATACATCCAAGGAGAGACAGAAATATGACTTGTAAAGATAGACTTAAAAATGACATCATTGTAAAAATGAGATTGTACTTAGACACAACGCAGATGAGCGTGCTGGAGGCTGTTATAGTGCAGGTTACCAGGAATCTGGATATAACAGAGCAGGAGACATTACCGGCCACGGTAGACAATACAAATGATTATATCCTGAACCTGTTTATGGCCAGAAAAGCTCCGAAGCTTAAGAAAACCACTGTTGATGCATACATGCTTACGATTAGGGAGCTTATAGCGTTGGTCAATAAGCCATTAAATCAGATTACAGAGGGAGATATAGAGTACTATCTTTACAAGAAGAGTCAGCAGGGGAACAACAATACATCTCTGAATAACTGCAGGAGAAACATATCTGCATTCTACACGTGGATGCGTAAAGTCAAGATTGTAACGGAAAACCCATGCGAGGGGATTGATACATATACACAGGTGGAAAAGCCTATAGATCATTTGGAACCCACAGAGTGGGAATTGCTTAAGAAAGGATGCACGGATACAAGATCACGGGCTTTGATTGAATTTATGCGTTGCACGGCAATGCGTAGAGGAGAGATACCGCAGGTAAATATTTGTGATATAGATTTTTCGACCGGAGCAATTATTATTTATGGCCAAAAGTCAAGCAAGTACAGGACGGTATACCTAGATAAGGTCGCAATTTATTATATTCGGGAATATATGAAAGAGCGAGGAGTGTCAGAGAGCAGCGAACAGCCGTTATTCACACATTTGTATGGAGATACATCAATACGTCTTGAAGACAGGGGAATCTATTCACTTATAAAGACGATTGGGAGAAGAGCAAATATGGATAAACGCATTTATCCACATTTGTTCAGAAAGACAACGGCCACGACTATAGTTAAGCGAGGCGGCAGTGAGGACGCTGCAGGAGAATATCTGGGACATGCGCCCAGAAATGTAACTGGAAAGCATTATACATATAAATCTACACAGTATGTGGAGCAGATTTTCCATAACTTTGTAGAGTCTGTGTAAGGGAGGCGTAATATATGTATGGTTTAGAGGTTGGACAGGTAATAGAGCTGGAGTATAAAAGGTACGACGAAGAACTTGAACAGCCTGTAAGAGGCAAAAGGATATTGGTAAAAGAACCATGTACGATAGTACAGATATGTCATAATCAGATTATTGTGCAGGATAGAATGGGATTCAAGAGGGGAGTCGCAATAGGCGAACTGATAGTTAGAGGTATAATAAAGCAGGAAGGCAGATTTCAGGAATTGCGCGCAGAGAGACAGGATAACGAAAGCAAAGGGAAAAGGGGAAAATATAAAAGAGGGTAGACTTTGAAAATAGTTAATGTAAAATAAAATTAGAGCCATGAGCCGATATACAGCATTTATTACTGTGTATTGGCTCTTTTTCGTTATATTAGAGATTACAATATGGCAGCAGGAGGTGAAGCAGTAGTATGACCAAGAAGAATCCACTAAGCGATAAGGCACATGAGATGTATGATCATGGCATGAAATTGGTTGATATTGCTGCCGAGCTTGGTGTGCCACAGGGAACTATTAGAAGATGGAAAAGTACACAGAATTGGAATAAAAAAGGTCAAGATTCTGCAAGCGAACGTTCGGGTAAAAAAAGCGAACGTTCGCATAAGAAAAAAGAACAGTTCAATGTGGCAGCAGATGATGGTACAAAAGAGACTATGCAAAATGACGAATTATCCACAGAAGAGCAGCTTTTTTGTGTGTATTATAACCGTACATACAATGCAACACAAAGCTATCTGAAAGCATATCAGACAGGATATGCTACTGCCAATGCAGAAGGCTACAAGCTCCTTGTAAGACCTTGTATACAAAAAGAACTTGCGAGATTAAAAGAAATCAAGCGGAAAATGATTGCGATGACAGAAGAGGATATTGTCGAATTGCAGATGAGGATTGCTTTTGCAGATGTGGGAGATTATCAGAAGTGGGAAGGTGTTTTTGTTGAAGCAAAACCGTCAGATCAGGTTGACACACAACTTGTAAAGAAAGTATGTCAGGGAAAGTTTGGGCTGGAATTGGAGCTAAAGGACAGCCAGAAGGCTATGGATTGGCTCACTAAGTACTTTACGATACATCCGCAGGATAAATACAGATTGGAATTTGCGAAGCAGAAAGCAGCCGTTAAAGACAATACAACGGAACAGGTACTGCAAAATATGAAATCTATCGAGGAACTTCTACAGAATCCTGTAAAGAATAGGGATATCAACGATTTGGAAAGTTAGGAGGAAGAATCTTGAATAAGCCTGCACCATTTTCCATGCGGCAATATGAATATATGCAGCGTTGCTTGACAAGCTGGTTCAATGTGGCAGAAGGTGGCAAACGTGGAGGGAAAAATGTCCTTCAGACGCTGATATTCTGTATGCTGTTGGAGGAACACGAAAATAAGATACACTTGGTTGCTGGGGTATCTGTAGCAACTGCAAAACTGAATATATTAGATTGTGACGGTTATGGACTACTTAACTACTTTGAAGGACGCAGCAGGGAGGGAAAGTATAAAGATCGTGACTGCGTGTATGTTCAGACCAAGACAGGAGAAAAAATAGTCCTGGTATCCGGAGGCGGTAAAGATGGAGATGAGAAGCTCATAAAAGGTAACACCTATGGAATGGCGTATGTGACAGAAGCAAATGAATGTCATCCGAAGTTTCTGAAGGAGACTTTTGACCGAACAATATCATCATCAAGCAGAAAAGTATTTCATGATCTGAACCCTAAGGACCCGGAGGACTGGTATTATACAGATATTTTGAAGTTCCATGAAGAACAGCAGGAGGCAGATTCGGAATATGGTTATAATTACGGACATTTTACACTTGTTGACAATATGTCACTCTCTGATGAGAAGATAAGAGAAGTATTAAAGACATATCAGAAAGGCACAGTCTGGTATAACAGAGATATCAAAGGAGACAGGACACCGGCGGAGGGAATCATATTTCGGTATTTTGCAGATGATAACACACCGTATCTGTATGATCCGGAAGATGATCAGGAGAAGATTATAGAACCATACAGTGATGAAAATGGTGTTTTGCGATATCGCAGGATTCGTAATCTAAGCAAGGTAACCATGGGAATAGACTTCGGTGGTAACGGATCCATGACAACATTTGTGTTGGCCGGTTACATGAACGGATATGAAAAGCTAAGATTCATGGAAGAGGACGGACTTCCTGTAACACAGGAGATAGATGCAGAAAGGATAGCAAAAGAATTTATTGTATTTTATAGAGAATGTCTTGATAAGTATGGGCGTGTTGACTGGGTACTTCCAGATAGTGCAAGTCCGACAATGATAAATACTTTAAGGAGCGCAGCAAGAAAGGAAGGACTGCGTTATGACAATATAGCCGGTTGCAAGAAGAATGAAGTGTCAGAACGTCCAAGAACGATAGATATGTTGTTCACTACAGGAAGATTGAAGATAAATAAGAATTGTGTGAAACTGCGTAAGGCCATAAGCAAATTGCGATGGGACGAAGATCATCCGGATATCCCGGAAGATAAGAATATAGGCAACTGTAATGACTGGTGGGATGCATCATGTTATACGTGGCTTGATTTTGTAGGATACATAGACTTGGAAAGAAGAAGATAGGGAGGAATTTTACAAAATGGATGGTTTTATTGAGAGCTTTCTTTCAGGAAAAGGGTATACGGTCAATAATAAGGCTCTGAGCGTAATTCATGCATGTGATGACTGGTATGCGAACCGGTTCATCAAAGATTTTCACAAGAGAAGTACAGTGCAGGGAGAGGAATATGAGCTGAACAGGCTTGGTTTTGCAAAGCGGTGCTGTTCAGATGATGCGAACCTGTGCGAAGTCATTGAAATTAACGCAGGAGCTAATGAGGAGCAACAGGAATTTGTTAAGTCCGTACTTGATAAGAATGAATTTGAAACATTATATCGGGAACAACTGGAAAAGACCTCGGCAGCAGGGACAGTAGCGTGCTATGTTCGGATAGAAAAAGCAGATCTGTATGAGGATGGTTCGGTTAAGGGAGGAACCATTAAATTGAATTATGTAGATGCGGAGTGCTTCTATCCGTTGACTGTAAACAATAAGATTGTGACGGAAGCGGCATTTGCAGGTGAAGACCTCGTAAAGGGCAGGAAGCAGACAACGCTGGTCATGTTCCTTATGGAAAATGGAGAATACACTTCAGAAACGCACGTATTTGATGAAAATGGTGCGGAACTGAAAGAACTGGCAATTACTGCACAGATGGGAGAAGTGAAGCCATTTGCTGTGATGAGGAATGCAGAGGTGAACAACATTGATAACATGCTTGGATATGGTAAGCCTAAGATCTGGGATAACATACCATACTTCAAAGCTCTGGATATTCTGTTCAATGTTCTGTATGGTGATCTGGATAAAGCGGATAAGCTGCTTCTGATTAATGATCTTATTGTGAAATATGATGAGAATGGAAATCCAATAACACCATCAGAACAGGCAAGAAAATTATTTGTATTGTTGGGCGAGAAACTGCCAGATCAGAAGGACCTGATTCAGGAATATAATCCAATCATAAGGGTTGATGAGATTACAAAAGCGTTTGAGCTGGTATTATCGCTGTTATCTATGTCTTTTGGATACGGGACTAAGAAATACAGTTTTGAGAATGGACAAATTAAAACAGCGACAGAATATGCAGGAGAGAGACAGGACCAGCTGCAGGAATTGAACAGACAGCGCAAACAGGCTATATTCTATATTCAGGATATCTGCAGAGCCATTATGTGGTATTCCAATACTTATATGGGAACTGCCTACAATATTGATGATGAAATAACGGTAGAATTTGATGATAGTTATATCCAGGACAAGGAAAGTGAGCTGGAAAGAAAGCGAAATGATGCGCTGAGCTTTGATATACCGCAACTGACAATATGGTATCTCATGGATGCGTACAATCTGACAGAGGAGGAAGCTGCACGGCTTGTAGAGGAAAAACAGGAGCAGGAGGAAGAACAGCGGCAGCAGGAAGAACCGGAGGATTAATGAATGCTTACAGAGGAACAGCTTGAATATATAAGCAATGCGCTTGTGCCATTATTCCAGTATCTGGAACATGAAGTTATTGTTGATATAGCAGCAAGAATACAGAAAGCTTTTGCATATACGAGAACAGCAGAGATAAAAGCCCAGGCATTATATGAGCTGGGCTATAGCCCTGCACGAATCCGTAAGGAAGCAATGAAGATACTGAGGGCAGACCCTGAATTTAGAAAGCAGGTAGCCAAGAATACGCTGGAGTATCAAAAGCAGGTAAAGAAGAGCCTCAGAGAAATATCAAAGCAGGCCGTAAAGGCTGGAGATGAGATATTTGCAGATGTGGGTGATCTTAGTTATCTGGACGATCTGAGAACGTGGAAACAACAGGGGAAAATTCTGACAGATGACTCATTTTTGCCTAAGCTGGTAAGTGCCATTGACAAACAGACAGCAGGGGAACTGGAGAATCTGACAAGAACGACAGGCTTCAAAGGTATATACGGATTTGAAAGTATAGAGAATGCATATAAGAGGGAACTGGACAGGGCACTGATCAAAATTACCAGCGGGGCATATTCCAAGGAAGAGATAATTCATGATGTAATTCACAATATGTCACAGAGCGGTCTGCGCTCCATTGATTATAAGAGCGGCAGGAGTAAGCAGCTTGATACAGGAGTTAAGCTGGCTGTACGGACAGGAGCCCATCAGCTTGCACATAAGATCAAGGACAATAATTTCTTAGAGTCAGGTGAGAATCTTATCTATGTATCAAGGCATATCGGAGCCAGAAACACAGGGCATGGACACGCCAACCATGAAGCATGGCAGGGACAGGTATATTATGTAAAGCCGGGGCATGATTACAGCAAGGAAGCGGATAGAATTGGACAGATTGAGATTAAGGATATGTGGGAGGCAACAGGATATAGTATAGATGATGCACATGAGAATGATCCGCTCGGATTTCTGGGCTACAATTGTCGGCATACATACTATGTGTGGCATGAGGGAAGCAGCCAATTGAATGACTTCAAAGAAGAGAAAGAACCGGCAGCAGTAGAGATTAACGGAAAAATGTATGATTATTATGCTCTTACCCAGAAGCAGAGAGCTATGGAGCGTAATATCCGGGCATTGAAGAGGGAGAGGGAAGCTCTTACCAAGCTGAATCAAGATACCACGCAGGTAAAGAAGCAGATTAAGACCAAGATCAGGGAATATGAGGACTTCTGCAAAAAGTATAAGGTACCGGAGAAATATAACAATATCCGGTATGATGCCGACAGCAGTGACTTGAAAAAGACGCATGCTTGGAAGGAATATGAAGAAAAGGTTGCCAAAGTATCACAATCTGATACAATGGATATATCAGAAGATAAAGGAAATATTGCAGTGCATAGCATAGGGAAAATTGATCGAGAAATATACAAATGTATAACTGAAGATATCAGGACGGATGAGGTTATTATTACGGATAATCAAATTGAGCATATTAAAGTGAGACATCCAAATGATTATGAACGTTTTTCAGAATATTTTGAAGAAATTGTAAGTAATCCAGATTATATTATAGAAACACCAAAGCCAAACACTGCATTGATTCTTAAAGAAATAATTGCGGAAAAGGAACAATTCAAAACAGTGCTACGATTGGCTACGTCTGCTGATAATAAAGAATACAAAAATTCTATAATCACTTTCATGAAAATTGACGAAAAAGAATGGGATAGATTATTGAGAAATAAAAGGATTCTTTACAAAAAAGTATAATGATGTTATAATTCACATAGAATATGAGAGAGGTTGTTTGAGGTGGAAAAATTCGTCCGATCCACACGCCGCTGGTATGACAGGGGAAACCCGAGAGATGCAGGAGAAACGGACGCCTGCCAAATAACCTCTTGTATATTCTGATAACCATCACAATAATGTGGTGGATTTTTTATTTTGCAAAAAAATAATTGACTTTGAAATTAGGTATGATACGCTTATATTGTAACCGGAATCTGATTTGCAGAAGAGAGGGTGTCGCAATTGGTAGAGCATTGGTATACATGCCCGCTGTGTGGCAATCCCAAGATGATCAAGTACAGGGATGACACAACGGTCATTAACTTCCCAGGGTACTGCAAGAAGTGTAAACAGGAGTCAATTATAACAATAGAGCCAAGGAGCCGCATAGTTGTTAATTCGTAGATGGATTAATACTGTGTGGCTCTTTTCTATTGAATATGGCGGGGTAGAGCAGCGGAAGCTCGTCAGGCTCATATCCTGAAGGTCGCAGGTTCGATTCCTGCCCCCGCAACTTCCCAGACCGGAGAAAGTCCGGTAAATAAATCATTTAAGGAGAATGATATGAAGAACATTTTAACTATCTTGAAAGAATTGGGTATTGAAGTACCCAAAGACAAAGAAGAAAGCCTTAATAATGCAGTAGGAGAGAACTACAAGCCTGTAGCTGACTACGATAAGCAGAAAGAAAAGCTGGACGCAGCAAATGAGACTATTAAGGCAAATGACGCAGCCATGAAAGACCTGCAGACTAAGCTGGACGAATTTAAGGATGTGGATGTGTCTGGTCTGAATCAGCGCATCAAAGATCTGGAAACCGAGAAAGAGAACATTCAGAAGGATTATGATGCCAAGATTGCAGACAGAGACTTTGATGACCTTCTGAAAGAAAGTATTGCAGCAGTAAAGGGTAAGATTCCAAAGGCGATCACAGCATTGTTGGACGTTCCTGCACTGAAAGCATCCAAGAATCAGAAAGAGGACATTGTCGCAGCGTTGAAAAAATTGACAGAAGCAGAAGATAGCAAGATGCTCTTCGGTGAGCCGGAACCAAATAAAACCGGTAATGTTGATGTGCCTGGCAGAGTAAATAACAATCCACCTACACCACAGGACACATTGAAGAGTGCAATTGCAGACCATTATAAAAATTAATGAGGAGGAAATCAGATGATTACGTTAGAAGAAGCTAAGGTTGGTATGGCCGATAAGGTAGATCAGATGGTAGTGGATGAATTCAGACGCGATTCATTCTTACTGGACAGACTTGTTTTTGATGATGCAGTATCACCAGGAACAGGTGGATCTACTATGACATACGGATATATGCAGTTAAAGACACCTTCAACTGCACAGCGCAGAGATATTAACACAGAATACACTGGAAATGAAGCCAAGAGGGAAAAGAAGACCGCAGATCTTGATATCTTTGGTGGAGCATTCCAAGTAGATCGTGTTATCCAGAATACATCCGGAGCAGTTAACGAAATTGAGTTTCAGTTAAGGGAAAAGGTAAAGGCAGCATCTAACCTGTTCCATAATGTGGTTATCAATGGAAATACTGCAGGAGGTAAAGGATATACACAGGCAAAGTTTGATGGATTGCGTAAGCTGCTTACAGGTGCATCGACTACGGTTACAGCAGATGGCATTGTGCTGACAGATGTGGAGAATATCGACAAGTACAGAGATTCCTTTATTTTAAAACTGAATAAATGGCTTGGAGAATTCGCTGAGAAGCCGGATATGCTCATGATGAACAGCACCATGCTGGCGGTCATGAAGTATATCGGTCAGAAGATGGGCTACTACAGCAGAGACAAGAATGATTTTGGACAGACTATCGAGACCTACGATAATATCATTCTGATGGACGCAGGAAAGTACTACAACGGAACCAAGGAAGAAGACTGTGTGGCAATTGATGAAACAACCGGAACAAGCTCTATCATTGGTCTTAAGATTGGACTTTCAGCATTCCATGGTATTTCACCTAAAGAAAAGACATCTATCATCCACACATATCTGCCAGATATGTCTGCGCCGGGAGCTGTAAAGAAGGGTGAAGTCGAGCTTGTAGCAGGATGCGTGCTTAAGAACTCTAAGATGGCTGGTATGCTTACCGACATTAAGGTTACACCTACAGAATAAGCATGAAAGGAAGGGAGCAATAATATGCCTTATGTTGATTGGGAGTATTACAGCTCCCTTTTTACCAATATTTCAGATGAACAGGAGTTCAATAGATTGTACAAGCAGGCAGCAAGAGTAATTGATTGTAATACGCACATGAGAGCGCAGAAATTCTGCAATGATTATGATGAAGAGTCGGCAACATTATTCCAGAAGGGAATCAGAGATGCAATCAGTCAGACTGTATGCCAGCTGATCAACAATATTCAGGCGCAGGAAGCATCTGGCATGGGTACCGGCATTACATCCGTAAGCAATGATGGATATTCAGAGTCCTACAAGATTACGACTGCACAGGAGAAAGAAGCACAATTAAGAAATATAGTGCAGAATGGCCTGAGAGGAACAGGATTGGCGGGAGCAATATGCCTATGAATGTTTTGTTTTGCGATATCGCAACAGTATATAACTATCATGAATCAGAAGATGGCACAGAGAGCTGGAGCAGAACTCTGATCAAAGGTGTGCAGTGGAGACATAACCGCAATGAGGTGTCTACTTCCAACGGGGTGCAGACAGAGAATAAAGTAGAGAGCATTACGATAGATTTTGGACGAAACTATGGTAATAAGCCATATTTGCAACCGATAGAGTATAACAGGCTATCGGACGATGCACGCCCAAACTACTGGACACTGAATGCGAAATGTGGGAAGGACGTTATCGTTATGGGAGAAGCTACACAGGAAATTGGACAGGATTTCAAAATATCAGAATTGCGGGAACAGCACCAATATGCTGTTACGGTAACCTCCGTGTCAGACAACCGCAATATGCCAAGACTGAAACATATCAAGGTGGTGGCAAAGTAAATGGGCTTTAATTATAATTGCGACTTCAATCTTCAGGACTGCATGAAGACTCTGGGAGTAAATGAAAGAGGAAGAGTGCAGCAGGTAGTGACTGATGAGGTTTTGAAGCTTTCTGATGACTATGTTCCATTTGAAGAAGGTATGCTTAAAGCAAGCGGGCATATTGAGAATCAGACGGATGTAGTATGGAACACACCATATGCACGTTATATGTGGAATGGGATTGTATATGAAGATCCTGATCTGCATTGCGCCGGATTTAAAACAGAGAACGGATGGCGCTCCAGAAAAGAAGTTAAGAAAGTCCCTTCTGATCCGGTGAGAAAACTGCAATATCATAATGGCAGCAATCGCAGCGACCACTGGGTAGAGCATATGCTGCAGGATGGTGGAAGGGATGCCATTGAGAAGGCAGCAAGATTGGAGGCAGGTAAATGACAGTATCAGAGGCTATTATCATTTGGCTGAAAGATTTTAAACTGAAGCGTGTTGACACAGAGATTCAGAGAGCAGGAGCAGGGAGATATTCACTTGCAAAAGAGCCGGTTCAGACAGTTAAGTCCTATTTGTCTGGGAAGAAAGAATACACGGATCATTACACATTCAGGGCCTGCCTGGCTAATCAGAGTAATACGGAATGCATTGATAACAATGTGTTTGGTGAAGAACTGACAGCATGGGTGGAAGAACAGAACAAAGTTGGAAACTATCCTGTGCTGCTAGATGCAACTGTAAAAGAGATAAAGATAACTACTCCATTCTATAGGGGGGCAACCAGCGAGAACGATTCTGTATATCAGATTACAATCGCAATTAAGTATGTGAAGGAGAGATAAACGATGTCAGAAATGAGAGAAAAGCTGATGCATTTCTTCAATATTGGAACGTCAGATGTAGAAAAATATGTGCTGCTTGGTGATGGAATTACTTCTTTATCAGAAGAATTTAACGCAGAGTCAGAGACAAAACAGTATATTAACCAGAAGAACGGAACAACTAACATCAAAAGCTATACACCATCCATTAGTGTGGAAAAAGAGTACATCAAAGATGATGAACTTCAGGCGTGGATGAATGAGAAGATCAAGATCCTGCCGACAGGTTCCGAGGCAATGTCTGATTATGTTCGTGTGAACATTCTGGAGACTCCTACGGAGGCGGGAGTATATCCGGCTGTAAAGCGCAAATGCTCATATCAGTTTGATTCCATCGGAGGAGATGCAGGTAGTGAACTTATGAACAATATGACTCTGGGCGGTGTAGGTGATCCGATTCAGGGTACATTTAACGTATCAACGAAGGAGTTCACACCAACATAATAATCATAGGTGTTAATCAATATTAACATAGTGGTGGGTGCACCTCTCTGTCACCCATCACTTCAGAGAGGATGGTAATAATGGAAAGCTTAAGAGTAAGAAAGACACTGGATATTGAAGTAAATGACAATGGAGATATTATAACAATTCCTGTGGAAGATGTGCAGTTTTTAGATGGATTCTATGATCTGGTTGATAAATTTTCCAACAAAGGGCAGGAGATCAAGGCAAAGGGCACAGGAATGAACCAGAAAGAGCATATACAGCTTCTGGTAACAGTAATGCAGGATATCACAGCAGAGATTGATAATATATTTGGAGAAGATTGCTGTGAAAAGGTATTTGATACCACAGCACCATCCCCATACGCAGTTGCTGATTTCTTTGATCAGATGCTGCCTATATTTGACCGTTATACAAATGAGAGACAAAAACGCATTGCAAATAAGTATAGCAGGGAGAGACAGGGTGGCACATTTAACCCGCAATATGGCAGTAACCGCAAGAATAGAAGGAAGAGATAGGTATGTTCAATGTCATGCTGGACAAGCTGCCATATGAATGGCATGGATATCATATAGATGCATCTTTCCGTATAGGGATTCAGATCATGCAATGCCTGCAGGATGAGGAATATGAAGAGAATGAAAGAGTCTATCAGGCATTGAATCTGCTGTTTTGCGGTGATGAGAAACCAGCATCACCCGAAGAGGCTATAGAAGGTCTGGTATGGTACCTGAATGAATACAACCATGATAACCACAAGAAGGATAAAAGCAGTGTAAAGGCATTCGACTTTGATGTAGATCAATGGAGGATTTACGCTGCGTTCCTTAAACAATATGGGATTGACCTGAATACAGTGCAGATGCATTGGTTCGTATTTATGGGGCTGTTGACCAACCTGGAAGGATGTGCCTTTACAAGAGTCGTAGACATACGCTGCAAAAAGCTGGACGCTAAAATGTCAAGTAATGAGCGCAAAGCTATTAAGACAGCACAGCAGGTGTATAAGATAGGTAATAAACAGACAGAACTTACGGCAGAAGAGAAGAAAGAAGATGAAGAGGCACTTGCACTTTTCAATCAATTAAGGAATAAAAAATAGCGTCAGAGAGCCCAAGAGCCGGATTACGTGTGTGACAGCATGTAACTGGCTCTGTTTTTAGAAAGGGGCTCAACATGGCAGAGTATGATACAAGCATACGTGTAAGTACTAAGGTAGACTCAACGGAACTGGATAAAGTTGCTAAGACTTTCAAGGATATCGAAGGTAAAGCGGATGATGCAAAAGAGAAAGTGGAAGAACTGGATAAGGTATCATCCGGTGTAAAAACCGAAGATTATGAAAAACAGGCTAAAGCCCTTGAAAAAGTAAATACAGAGCTTGATAAGAATATCAGGAAGCAGAAGGAAGCTGTGCAGACTAATGGACCGGATTACAGATCTGTGTGGACAGAGCAGGAAGAGGCGCATATTGATGCCCTGATTGCCAAGACCAAAGAGCAGAAAGAACTGGCGGCGCAGACTCCAGAGCCGGAAGTGACAAGAGAAGTTGACTTTGACTGGAAGAGTAATGTACAGCAGCAGGCACAGATTGCACAGCAGGTGGAAGATATGGCTGCGGAGATGGAGAGAGCCAAAGAAGGTATCACATCTGCAGATGAGCATATGAATCAGCTGCGTGTGGATGTTGAAGAGTATACGAAATCTCTCAAAGAGCTGGAGGACCAGGGGCAGTACTTTGGTGATGATGATTATGATCAGGTGTTTATTGCATGGAGAAACGCTACAGATGCTGTTAAGGAATATGAAGCCAATCTCCGCAAGCTGACAGATAAGGGAATGGCTGAAACAGAAGCCAGAATTGCAAAAGAGGAACAGATCAATGCCAAGAAGCAGGCACAGGCAGCAGAAGAGAAGAAGTTACAGAGTATTCGTATCAATGCACAGGTGTCTGATCAGAAGCTGATTGATCTGCTTGCAGAGCAGATCAGATTGCAGGAAAGGCTTGCTGAATTAAAGAAAGCAGGATTGACAGCCGGATATCAGGAATATGACAACATAACGGCCAGACTCAAACAGATAAAAGAGCAGGTAGATTATGAACAGAAAGGCTTCCGGAAGATGGGAGAATCCGGAAAGAAAGCCTTTAACAAGATTAATACTCATGCGAAGAAGTCAGGCGGTCTTTTATCGACACTGGGAAGCAGATTAAAAGGTATCGCCCTGAGCTTATTGATATTTAACTGGATAACCAAGGGATTTAATGCAATGGTGTCCGGAATGAAGCAGGGCTTTCAGAATCTGGTCAAGTACTCCGCTGATTACAATGCTGCGATGTCGCAACTTAAATCATCCAGCACACAACTGAAGAATAGCCTTGCTACTGCATTCGCTCCAATCGTGCAAATGGCGATTCCTTACCTTGTACAGCTGATAAATTACATAACCATGGCAGCCAACAAGGTAGCACAGTTCATGGCTATCTTGCAGGGCAAGAGCACATGGACAAAGGCCAAGGCGGTGCAGGAAGACTATACAGCAGCTCTTGATGGTACAGCCAAATCTGCAAAAAAGGCAGCAGGAGCGCTGGCATCGTTTGATACCTTAGAGGTTTTATCTAAAAAGGATTCGGGCAGCAGCACCGGAAGTGGCACAAGCCCGAAGGATATGTTTGAAGAAGTTGAAGTAGATGAAAAGTCTGTCGATACTTTTAAGAATATTGAAAAAGCAATGGAGCCGATGATTGAATATGCAAAACGTCTGAGAGATATATTCAAAAGTGGCTTCTTTGATGGACTTGGGGATTTTGTTCCTCAGTTTGAGGATATAAAGAATAAGCTTGAACGTATCAAAAAATCTTTAATTGATATATTCACAGATCCTAAAGTCTTAAAATCTGCACAAAGCTGTGTTGAAAAGATAGTGTATGCATTTGGACAGATAGTAGGAGCAATAACAAGTGTAGGTATTACAATAGCACAGAATCTGATTGGCGGCATTGCTTTATACCTGGAGCAAAATACAGATCGTATAAAAGAATATATTGTAAGCATGTTCGATGTTGCAGGGGATATAGCTGCAATGATCGGGAATGCGTTTTCGGCATTTGCGAATATATTTTCTGCATTTGGAACAGAAAACGGACAGCAGCTGACTGCAAACCTTATAGGTATCTTTGTTGATGCGTTTATGGGGCTGACTGAGATTGTTGAAAAGCTTATGGCAGATATTATCAATATTCTTACCAAGCCTTTTATTGATAATCAGGAAGATTTAAGAAGTACACTGGAATCATTCCTTGGAATTATAGCAGATGTTCTTGGAACTGTTAAAGATACGATAGATAACACTTTTGCAAAGATGAATGAAGTGTATGATCAACATTTTAAACCATTTTTTGATTCTGTTGCTAATGGTTTCAGTGAATTGCTTTCTGTATTATTAGATGCATATAATCAGTATCTTGCTCCTGTATTTAAGAATATATCAGATAAATTTAGTGAGTTAATGGCTACATTACAGCCATATATTGATAATTTCTATGAAATGATAGGAAGTATTGTAGATTTACTCAAAGTTCTATGGGAAGAGGTTCTCATGCCTTTTATGGAGTGGCTGATTCCAATTGTAGTAAATGGAGTTGGAGAGATTATAAGCTTTATCGTAGATAATTTATTCCCAATCATAGAGGATTTGGGAACGGTATTTAACGATGTAGTAGAAATGGTGAAGGGAATACTGGATGGCCTGATTTTATTTCTGACAGGAGTATTTTCTGGAAATTGGAAACTGGCGTGGGATGGAATAAAGAAAATTCTTGATAGTGTATGGACTGGTATAACCAACATAGTTAAAGATGCAATCAATCTGATAATTGGATTTATAAATCGAATGATAAATGCAGTAGTTTCAGGTATTAACACAGTAATTGATGCTTTAAATTCGCTGCAGTTTTCAGTGCCTGACTGGGTACCGGAGTTCGGGGGCAAATCCTTTGGATTCAATATTTCTAAAATATTAGCGCCACAGATTCCATATCTGGCCAACGGTGCAGTAATCCGTGGCGGCAATCCATTTGCTGCGATCCTCGGCGACCAGCCTGTAGGACAGACCAACATCGAGGCACCAATATCCACGATAGAGGATGCAGTTAGGAATGTAGTAGGAGAAAGATCAGGCGGCACACTGAATATAAACCTGAATTATGACGGTGAAACCTTTGCAAGATTATCTTTACAGGATATTTTGAACGAAATGAACCGACAGGGCTACGACATTGATGTATTTGGAGGCACAACATAATGGAATATACACAGGGAATTATAATTGATGGAATTACATATGATGTGCCTCTGGTATCTGTTAAGAGAAATTTTGACGTGCTGGACAAGTATGCGGAACGTAACGAAGAGAACGGCGATTTGCTTCGGGAAATTTTAGGAGTATATGCCAATTATGATATGGCATTCGGTGTGATCGATGATGATGATACATATGAAGGGCTGATTGATAAGCTTACGGAGCCTACAGAGTTTCATGATTTTGTGCTGCCAAGTACGAAGGGAGATTTTTCTTTCAGAGGATATATCAGTAAGGTATCTGATGAGATGATGAAGATACACAGTGATACGGTAACATTTCAGGGGCTTACCTGTAAGTTTACCATGAAGAAGCCATTCAGGACACCATAAAGGAGGCAGACAGTATGCCAAAGACAGGATTTCGCTGCATTTACGATCTGAAAGATACTACAGCGATAGCAGACAGCACGCCGACAACTGCATACAATCAACCATTTGCTGATATATCACAGTTGAAAGAGAATATTGAATCGGCAAATTATGCTACTTTGGAACAGGATTTCTTTTTACTGGATGGCAGCATGGAAGAAATGCCGGATGCACCGGAGGATATTGTATTTTTCTCTGACACATGCGCAGACGAAAATGGGCAGTTTACTGATGATCCTATGATCATAATATTATTCCAGGAGCAGCACTCCTCCATTGGTCTGAAGTTCTATTTTCTGGATGATTATCCATTGCAAATGCGTATTAAGTGGTATGACAAGGACGGATATCTGACTGATAATGTGGTCTTTGAACCTGATGCCCTGACGTATTTCGCAGAGCACCAAGTAAAAGATTACATGAAAATAGAGGTAACATTTGAAAGAACCAAGCCATACAGATATGTAAAGCTCAGATACATCGAATATGGTACGGAATATATATTCGGCGAGGGTGGGCTCCCGGTAAAGGATGGTTCACTTGTAGAAGAATGCCAGTTAATACCGGATAAGATAGCGATAAATAAGCTCACATTCAAATTAATCGATGAGAATGATGATTTTAACCTTGGCAATATAAAAGGCAGGCATCAGGTGCTGCAGGCAGGCCAGCAGGCACTTTGTTACGAGAAGGTGGATGGAACAGATATACTGCTGGGTAAATTCTTTCTGCAGAGCTTTAAGACAGATAAGAATGTGACAACAATGACATGTACAGATTACAAGGGCAGACTGGATGAATACAATTTCCGTGAGGGAAAAGTATATAACGGAGAACTGGCAGGCGATGTGATCGACAGTATCATGCAGGCAGCAGGGATTGAAGAGTATACAGTTACAGATGAAGTAAGAAAGTGCAAGCTTTATGGTTGGTTAAAGATCCAGACGTGTAGGAAAGCACTCCGTGAAGTTCTGTTCGCCTGCGGAGCTGTAGCAGATGATTCCAGAAGCGAGAGCCTTAACATATACCGGACGAACAGGGTAATTACAAGCACGATTGCAAGGAGCAGGAAATTCAGCACTGTTACCACGAACAACGATTATATATCTGATGTGGCTGTAAAATATCCTGAATATACTCTTGGTGCAGAAAGTAAGCAGATTGCAAAGGGCACATACGAGCCGGGAACATACACGATAGAGTTATCGTCGCCGGTTGACCCGCAGAGCGTTGAAATAAGCACAGGAGAGATAATAGAAGTAAAGAATAATTATATAACCTTTACTGTAACAGGTATTGAGGCAGCAGAGGTGATACTTACAGGTAAGCAGTACAGTAAGGAAGATATTACTGTTACTGCATCTGTTGAAAAGGTGGAAGCCGGAAAGAGCAGGGCAACGAAGTCTTTTACATGCACACTCCTGAATGCACAGCAGGCAGCAAAGAGAGCATCTGAGATACTGGACTACTATAATCTGACTCTTGGAATAAAAGCGAAGTATGTAAGCAATGGTGAGAAAGCAACACAGTGGGCGCTGGTTGAAAATGCAGATAGAGCATATGGAAATTATGTGGCAGGCATAGAAAAGCTAACAACGGACCTTACAGGTGGATTCCTGAGTACAGCACAGCTGCGTGGATATTATCTGTTAACGGTAGATAGTTATTATACAGGTGAAATCTATGCAGGAGAGGAGGTTGGAGATATTTGAGTAAGATAGAGATAGAGCATGTGCAGATAACTCCAGCGTCAACGACAGCAAAAGGAACTATTAAAATAATCATGGATGTATCTGACAGGAACGTAACTTACACCAATGACAAGAATTATGCGGGTGAGCTGTACGCAGGGCAGCAGATAGGAGGTATGTAGTAACATGGCAATTACAAAAGTAAGGGTAAAAATCAATGGTGTATGGTCGAATCTTGCGCTTAACAGTAGTACAGGAAAATGGGAAGGAACAATTACAGCACCGGCAACGACTTCGTATAATCAGAGCGGGGGATACTGGCCGGTAACCGTAGAAGCGACCAACAGCGCCGGTACAGTTACCACTGTAGATGCGACAGATTATACCATAGGGGCAGCGTTACGATTAATAGTTAAAGAGACAGTAAAACCGGTTATTAATCTTGTGCAGCCATCAAATGGGGCGTATATCAGCAACAATATGCTGCCAATTATCTTCGATGTGACGGATGAAGCCGGAGGAAGCGGTGTGAAGCTGTCAACGGTAGCTCTTAAGCTGGCCGGCACAACATATAAAGATGGTAACGCAGGAATGAGCAAAGCAGCAATCACAAATGGATACCGTTTCACGTATACCCCGCAGTCAGCGCTTGAAGATGGTGCAAAAACAATTGAAATCAATGCATCAGATAATGATGGTAATGCTGCGAATAAAGTTACGGCATCGTATACAATTGATACGGTACCTCCGACACTTACGATCAGCGAACCTGCAAGCGGATTGATTACGAATCAGAGCAATCAGGTTATTAAGGGCGTTACCAATGATACGACATCCAGTCCTGTCACGGTATCAATCGTACATGGTTCAAAGACATATGAGCCTGCAGTAGATACTTCAGGTGCCTTTACACAGGCTGTAGTGCTTACAGAGGGCACAAATACGATAAAGGTAACTGCCATGGATGCAGCAGGCAAGACAACAGAGATTACGCTTACAGTCAATCTGGACACCACAGTACCGGCCGTAAAATCTGTCATTATGAGTCCTAACCCTGCAAATGTATCAGGCAGTGTAGTTATCACACTGGAGGTCGAATAGTATGGATATCAATATTGTCCTGCCAAGCAATATCGTATATGTGGCAGGATATGTTAATAATATTGCTGTTGTATTTCAACAGGAAGCAGATGGAAAGACATGGAGTACAAAAGCAGAGCAGAGCGCAGAGAATACATATCTGTTGGAACTGGATATTGTAGATAGGGCAGGGAACAAAAGTAGCTATACAGATACAATAGAGTACGTACTACCATATTTTATCTACGACAGGACCATACAGGATGTGGAGCAAAGGAATGTGAAAGGCTATATAAATGCAACCGACCTGAATCGGATTGAGCAGAATACCCGGATAATAGCCGAATATATAGGTATTTCAGTATCTGTAAATGAGAACTGGGAAATAGGGGAACTGCCCCGTGCAAATGATTACAAAAGAATCAGGGATAACGTGCAGCGCATCCGGGATAATTACATGGTTTATACAGGCACACCGGAAGTACCTGATCAACCGCTTAATGATTATAAGAAATGGAATGCAATTGAGAGGATACTGCATGATGTGTATGTAATTTACTTTGGCAACATAAGCAACGTTAATTATTGCGGAGAAATAGCTGCAGGAGAAGAGATAGGAGTGATCTAAGGATGGGATTTGTAAAAAAGACATGGAAAGATAGACTGGTGGAGTATGCAGGCAGACGTAAGCTTACCAATGTAGCGACAGGAGCTACACAGACGGTAGATGTTACCAGGGTGGAAGGTACAGAGTCGCAGGCAGGTGATATGTTTAATGCCACCAATATGAACGATCTGGAGAACAGGACATATAATGCGTTCAATGATGTGGTAAAGGTTTATAAAAACACAAGTGTGGCAGCATCTGCATGGGGAACATATACGGCAGCGCTGGACAATGAGGCAGCTATTATTGCAGAAGGGTATACATATAAAGCCGATATAACCCTGTCTGGTATTACGGCAGATCACGCGACAAAGGTTTGCTTTGCGCCGGCAGAGGTACAGGATGGTGTATTTGCAGGATATGTTAATTCACAGGCCGGTAAGGTGCGAATCTATGCCAATAGCAAGCCGATAGCAGCAATTACGATACCAACAATCTATGCAGTTAAGAAGGGAGTATAAACGATGTACAGTGTAGCTTTTGCAGTTAAGGATAAAAAAAATTATTACAGTAATCATAGGGAAAAGTATCATCTTGATAAAGAGGATGCTGTGCTGGAAGAAATCCCAAAGGACAGTACAGACAAGATGCCATATTACTACTGGGATGGCTCAACATGGCAGTTTGATGAGGCAGCTTATTATAAAGATCAGGATGAGAAAGCAGCTCAGGCAGCAGAAGTGGAAAAAAAGCAGGAGAAAGAAGCAGAGATTGCGATATCGCAGGAAGATCTCATTAATGCGTTAATGGAAATGGCACAAACAATAAGTGACCTGCAGGATCAGGTAAACAAACTCAGTGGAGCGGAGGCATAAGCATGGCAGTTATATTTTATAAGAGAGTAAGAGCAGGAAAAATGAAGCTGGAAGCCGTACCGGAAATGTGGCGTTCAACCGTTGAACAGATGCTGGAAAAGGAGGACGAATAGTATGTTTACATCGGAACAGAATAGTAATTTAGGTGGCGCTGGTTGTGGAATATTCTACATGACAAACGGTAAAACTTTTACTTCTAATAGTGCTACATTAACATTACAATCAGACAAATATTCATATGATAAAAATTATTACACATTTAGTGAGAATACTGTCATTATAAATAAAAGTGGTAACTATGTTGTATGTGGTGGAACTTCCACAGGTTATGCAAATATAGCATTATCAGTTAATGAGAGAATTAAAATTGGTAAAGGTGCGCCCGGACAAACTTCCGATACGTTTATTCGTAATTTTAATACAATCGTATCTTTATCTAAAGGAGATGTTTGTAAAGTTATTACTACAGGGACTGCATGGAATGGTAGAGCTACTGGATTTTCTTCTAAGTCATATTTTAGTATAGCTTATATACCAGACTAATAACTCAATTAGTACTATTAGGGAAATACAACAAAATTAGCATTCCTGATATATCCGGAACTACCAGATGGAGTCCAATTGCCTGTACTGCTACTGCATGATAATTTAGCAATTAAACAAAATATCCATCCGCAGAAGAATCCATTATTACTTCATCTTTTTTAAAATTTTCATATTGACGACTAAGAAAATGATATATCATTCATGTACTTCACGTATGCATAATCATCTGGTGTTCCTTTAATATACAATCTTACATAAGAATAACTTGATATATCGTATTCTTTATTTTTTGCACCTCCATCACCAAATGTTTCTAATGTAACTGAGCCAGTTAGTGTACTTTGTTCTACACCATTTACAATGTTAACACCACTACCACCATATACAGCAAAATTACCACTTCCAATACCTCCAAGAGCACCTATATGTAATTTTGAAAAATTGGGAACATAAAAAATTATGTTTCCTGTTCTATAACTACCGTTACCACCTGTTTCAAATTGCACTATTTTTAAAGCCTTTAAATTACTATTTGTGACGGAGGCATAAGTTTGTATTGCTTATGCCTCTAAAGATATTATCTATGTAATTTTTCAGATATTGGGAGGATTATTTTATTCAATATTTTATAATGAAATTCTGGAAATATATATAATAGAATATCATATAAAACACTGATATTATTTAAGGACGGAATACGGTTGATAATGTAATAGATTACAAGGACAAATAAAAAATATACTTTTACTTTTCTCATTTTAAATCTTCCTTTCGTAAAAATGAAATACAATAGAAATGCATCTGTAATAATATGAATAAAAAAATAGCGAGGATGAGGATAAAATACTTATATTTTTAATATGTAAGAAGTAAAAAAAACGAAAAAAGTAGTTGCGTATGGAATAAAAGAAAGATAAAATACAAGTAGAAACAACAGAGCCATGAGCCAATAGAGATATATTCTTTATTGGCTCTTTTTTTATTTGTCAGGAGGGAAAACATAATGAAGGTATTAGAAAAGTCAAATGTAGTTTGGGGAGCAGTCGCAACATTTCTGGCTGCGGTATTTGGACAGTATTGGTTTTTATTTGTAGGTTTTCTTGTATTAAATGTAGTTGATTATGCAACAGGAATTATTAAAGCGAAATTCTATCAAAAGAATGAATCATCCGCAGTAGGTGCAAAAGGAATCCTGAAAAAAGTTATGTACTGGGTGGTGATTGGTATTGCATTCTTTGTGTCAGATTGCTTTATCCGGTTTGGTGAGATACTGGGAGTGAATTTGAACTTCTTGATATTGCTTGGTTGGTTCGTTCTGGCATCTTACGTAATCAATGAAATCCGTAGCATTTTGGAAAACTGTGTTGTAATGGGAATTAACGTCCCTGAATTTCTGATCAAAGGTTTGGATATAACACAAAAGCTGATGAACAGTAAAACAGATGGAGAAGAGGCATAATATGAAGAGAGGAATAGACGTAAGCCGTTGGAATGCAATAAGGGACTATGATGCCCTTAAACGAAGTGGCGTAGAATTTGCTATAGTAAAGGTAAATAATGCGGGGAATGCTCCAGACACGAGATTCCACGAACATATGGTAGGATTTAAAGCAGCAGGAATCCCGGCAAAGGATGGCTATAATTATTGCTATGCGAATACAAAGGAAAAAGCACATAGAGCTTCCGATAGCTTTGTAAATTTAGCATTGCCATACGGTATAGAAATGATGTGGTTAGACCTGGAAGATGCTTCTATGCAAGGTTGCGGTAGCAAAATACTGGATATAATAAAAGTATATAGAGATACTGCAGAACAAGCAGGAATGAAATTCGGAATTTATACAGGTGCTTCTTTTTATAAACCATATTTACAGCGATATGTTGGTGAATTAAGAGATATACCATTCTGGTGGGCACGTTATCCATCCACACAGGATAAACTTATTACAGACCCTGTACCAACTACACAGAATCTTCCAAAGGACTTAGATTTGGATGGATGGCAGTACAGCTCAAAGGGATGTGTAAATGGCGCACAGGGATATCTGGATCTTAATGTGTGGTATGAAAATAGACCTGCTTGTAATACGACAGAAATGATTCCAGTAGAATACAATCCATTTACAGAACCGGTTCGTAATGTGACAGTAGGAATTACTGGTAACGATGCAAACTGGGTATTGTGGTATTTATGGCGATTTGGAAAGATTACGGATGTAACTTTAATTAATGGAATTATTACAGCAGAAGTGGTTGTGTTAATTAAAGAAGTACAGTTATTACTTGGACTTAAAGAAGATGGCATCGTAGGAAAGAATACACGAGCTGTGTGGAAGAAAATTTGTTAAAATTGAATCAATATTATTATTTTGTATATAGCACCTATCCACAGCCTCCTATATGGAGGCTTTTAAAATGAAAAAGAAATGGTATTAAAATTACGTCGAGTCATTTAAAATGTAGACATAAATAGATGTAAAATGATGGTTTAATAAAGTTAAATATAATTGTACAAAGTGTAATAAAATAAAAAACGGTTAGTGACACAATATGAACACAGAATCCTTAAAACACTGATAAAATCAACATTTAATTATCATAATAATTTACTATATACATAACTAAATAGTAATGTATTTTTTTACCCTATTCTGTTATAAAATAAAGACAAAATGAGGACAGGAGGGTATCAGATGAAACAGATTCCTTATGAGTATAAAAATCTGCCGATTCCCGGAGGCGGATATGTAACCGGATTCCTTTATCATCCCAGGCAGAAGGATGTTCTGTATGCAAGGACAGATATAGGCGGAACTTACCGGTTTGATGCGAAAGAACAGAAATGGATCAGTCTTATTTCTCATGTAACAATGGAAGATTTGAGTGAGACATTTCCCATAGCGATTGCACTTGATTACAACGCTCCTAATCGTTTATACATAGCCTGTGGAGAGGGAGAAAGAAGTGGCAGGAATGGTATTCTTGCGATTTCGGAGGATTATGGTGAACATTTCCACTACGAGGAGATCCCGGTATTTGTTCATGGCAATCTAAATGGCAGGGGAACCGCCGACAGGCTGTGGGTAGATCAGGAAGATGCGAATACCTTATACTATGCCAGTCAGCAGGATGGATTATTGCTCACTCATGATCAGGGACATACCTGGTCAAAAGTGATACCACTGTCAGAAAAATATCTGACCTTTGTTACGCAGGCAGGAGCAGCAATGGTTGTAGGTACAGCGGGTGTGACAACAGGCACTGAGCAGATGAGAGGTCATAGCCTTTATATTTCTTATGACAAGGGACAGCATTTTGAGCAGATGGCAGAGCCTGCAAGCAGAGTGATAGAGGGATGCAAACGTAATGGTCTGGTAGCACAGCGATATGCGGTCGCTGACAAGTATCTGTATGTGACATTTGCCTCTACAGGAAGACGTTCTTATGTCATTGAGAATGGCTACAGCTGTGACTCAGGAGATACAATTGATGGCAGAATCGCCAGATATACTTTATGTCCAGACGGTACGATTGGAGATTTCGTGGAGATCACGCCGGTAGCTTCCAGTAATACAACCGGAGTGAATCTTCCCCAGACAGCAGCAGGAGAGGCGTTGGATTTTGGCTTTTCAGGAATCAGCGTATCTGCACAGACTCCGGGACTTGTAGTGTGCAGTACGATTGTGAAGGATGATGGAGACAGCATATTCCGCTCTTATGATTACGGGCAGACCTGGCAGCAGATTCTCTATGATCTGAAAGAGGGTATTATGACATTCAGGGCACCATATATGAGACCGGAGTGCAATGGTGGTCATAATCTCATTCACTGGCTGAGCGATATGGTCATTAATCCATATGATGACAATGAAGCGTGGTTCAATTCGGGCACAGGTGTATTCAGGACCAAGAATCTGAAAGATATACAGGCATGTGAATTTATGGACTGGTGTGATGGAATTGAGGAAACGGTTCATCTAAATGTGTATAGTATGCTAAGAGGAGAGGTACAGGTTGTGGATATCCTGGGGGATCTGGGAGGATTTGCCTTTACCAGTGTAGATAAGCCTTGCAGTAACTCTTTTGCCGATGCACAGGGCAACCGATATATTACCTGTATCAATGCGGATTTCTCAGATGCAGATCCCGACTGCCTTATCGTAACACCAAGAGGTAACTGGACTGGTAAGACAAAAGGCGGCTTGATTCTGTCACATGATCAGGGACGCACTTTCCGAAGACTGCCGATGCCTTTTGGCTTATCGAAAGAATTGGATGAGGCGCTTCATTTCATAGAGTGTCCGAATGTGAATTCTGTATGGGTAGCATTGTCTCCTGATACGAAGCATATCGTGTGGTCTGTTGCAGATGGCATTGATCTTCCGATTAGCAGACTGTTGGTAAGCCATGATGGTGGAGAGACATTTTCTTTTGGAAAAGTCTATGACTTACAGGGTAGCCAGGTGATAAAGGGCAGACTTAAAGTATATGCAGACAGAATGGACAGCAGTCTCTTCTATGGATGGGGAGATCATTCGGATTTCTATATCAGCCATGACAGTGGCAGTACATATCATCAGTATCCATTGCCAGATGAATTTCCTGTTGTGAATTTTGGTTTGATTGATTGTGCAAACAGAACGGAAATACGTGGAGAAACGGGCAAGACAGGTACTTTCTATATTGCAACAGGACAGGGGGGCTTATGGAAACTGATCTATACACCGGATAAAGATACAGTGACCTTGCGCAGGTTGTCAGCAGAAGGCGATGCCATTTATCGTATGGGGCTTGGACTTGGCGCACCTGATGCGGATTATTATAAAGATAACAAGGCAATCTACTGCAATGGTATCATAGAGGGAGAGTATGGATTTTATCGTAGTCTGGATGATGGTGCGAGCTTTGAGCGGCTCAATACTGACAGACAGATGTATGGTGAGATCAACAGTATAGATGGAGACTGTAGAGTGTTTGGCAGATTCTATCTGGCAACAGGTTCCAATGGAATAAAATATGGAAGTATACAAAAACCATAAACGGTAGTTTTTGTATACGGAAAGGGATGGTTATTAATATGCATATTTATCAGGAAGAGAACAAAATCATAATTGCTGAGGGTAAATCACAGGTGTGGATCGAGGCATGGGGAGCCAATTCCCTGCGTGTACGCATGACTGCACTGCCTAAGATGGATGAGAATGACTGGGCTTTGACAGAGAAGATGGAGTCTGTGGAGCCACAGATCACATTTGAAACAATTGATGTGACAGATCCATGGTACAAGGGAGAAGAATATGCCAAGTACCATCAGACAGCAACGCAGGCGCAGATCACAAATGGCAAGATCACGGCGAAGGTGTCTTTTGAAGGATGGATTTCCTTCTATAATCAAAAGGGAGAATTGCTGACACAGGAATACTGGAGAACGAGAGACCGCATCAATCGTTATTGTGTGCCTCTTCGTATCACAGGAAGAGAGTTAAAGCCGATCATGGGAACCAATGATTTTGAACTCACTGCACGTTTTGATGCCTTTGATGATGAGAAGATATTCGGTATGGGACAATATCAGGAGAAGAACCTGAATAAAAAGGGTGAGATTCTGGAGCTGGCTCACCGCAATTCCCAGGCGAGCGTTCCTTTTTATGTATCCAGCAGAGGATATGGTTTCTTTTGGAACAATCCTGCCATTGGTACTGTGGCATTTGGTATGAACAAGACAGAGTGGTATGCCAAGAGTACGAAGAAACTGGATTATTTTATTACTGCGGGTGATACTCCTGCGGAAATCGAAGCCCAGTATTCCCTTGCAACAGGGCGTACGCCTATGATGCCAGAATATGGTATGGGATATTGGCAGTGTAAGCTGCGTTATCGTACACAGGATGAGCTTTTGGCGGTGGCAAGAGAGCATAAGAGACGTGGACTGCCCATGGATGCCATTGTAATAGACTTCTTCCACTGGACAAGACAGGGAGACTTCAAATTTGAGCCATTAGACTGGCCAGACCCGGAAGCCATGGTGAAAGAATTAAAGGACATGGGAATAGAGACGGTTGTATCTGTATGGCCGACTGTGGATGAACGCAGTGAGAATTATGCCAGGATGAATGACCTGGGCTATCTGGTCAATGCAGACAGAGGGCTTCCATATCATTCTACCTGGATGGGAGATATCGTGTACTTTGACGCAACACATCCGGGTGCTCAGAAATTCGTATGGGATCGCTGTAAAGAGAACTATTACCGCTATGGTATACGCTGCTTCTGGTTAGATGAGGCAGAACCGGAGTATGGTCCTTATGATTTTGATAATTATCGTTATTATGCAGGACCTGCCCTGCAGTGTACCAATACCTATCCTGTTGGCTATGCAAAAGGCTTCTATGAAGGCTTAAAGGCAGAGGGAGAGAAAGAAGTCATGAGCCTGGTGCGTTGTGCATGGGCTGGCAGCCAGAAGTATGGCGTTTTGACATGGTCTGGGGATATTTATTCTTCCTTCCGTTCCATGAGAGAACAGCTTCAGGCTGGGCTTAGTATGGGAATGGCAGGTATTCCATGGTGGACCTCTGATATTGGTGGATTCCTGGGTGGACAGATAGATAAGCCTGAATTTCAGGAATTACTGGTGCGCTGGTTTGCATGGGGAGCTTTTTGCCCGGTATTTCGTATGCATGGCGAGCGTTCACCCTGGTATGAGAGAGAAGAGGAATTTCGTAATGGTGTTCGTCAGCTTACCAGTGGACAGGATAACGAGGTATGGAGCTTTGGTGAGGATAATTATGAGATTCTCAAGAAATATCTCTTTATCAGAGAGAGACTTCGTCCATATGTGAGAAAATGCATGGAAGAAGCGAGCAATAGCGGTGCACCGGTTATGCGTCCGTTATTCTATGAATTCCCCAAAGATGCAGAATGCTGGAATGTAGAAGATTCCTATATGTTTGGTTCTGATCTTCTGGTATCGCCCGTAATGGAAGCAGGCGCTGCAGAGCGTAGAATCTATCTCCCAGCCGGATGCAAATGGACAGATGCCTATACGAAGAAAGAGTATGAAGGTGGACAGTATGTAACAGTTCCAGCACCAATCGACATTATTCCGGTCATGATGCGGGAGGGATGCGACTATCCTATTTACAACGAATAGTTATAGAAATTTATATAGTATAAAAGCCACAGGAGTTGTTTATCCTGTGGCTTTTTCAAGGTTGGTAAGAATTGTATCGTGAACGTAGAGCTTGCCATATCCACATCCAAGATCCAGTCCGGGTTTGGTGGCACCATGGAAGTCTGAACCGCCGCTTGGCAGCAGATGGTATTTCTCTGCAAGCGCTTTAATCTGCCGTTCCTCTGCGGGAGTATAAGTGCTGTAGATACATTCTATTCCCATAAGTCCCTGTTCTGTCAGAGTTGACACCAGAATGTCCAGTTGTTCTTTTCCTAATTTATAGAGAGTAGGATGAGCGAGAATTGGAACACCGCCAGCCTTTCTTGTCACTTCGATAACTTCTTTGGGAGTAATATTTTCTCTTGGAACGAAGTAGGGTGTGCAATCACCCAGATAACGCTCAAAGGCTTCGGTATGGCTTTTTACATAGCCATGCGCCAATAGGAACTTGGCATAATGTGCTCTGGTAATCACAGAATGAGGGAACATCTCTAACAGGGCGTCATAACTGATATCAATGCCTGCATTTTGCAGATTGGCGCACAGTTTATGGTTACGTGCAGTTCTGGATTTCATAAACTGATCCAGATATGCCCTGAAATCAGGGGATTGATAATCAATAAACAATCCAACAATGTGCACATCACGATCCAGATAACGTGTAGAGTATTCGATGCCGGGGATGACACGGATGGGCTTGCCTTTGGCAGCAGCGAGTGCTTCATCAATGCCATCTACAGTATCGTGATCTGTCAGGGCGAAGGCATCCAGCCCCTTTTCTATTGCATAATTGACCAGCTCTGTTGGGGTATAAGTACCGTCAGAGCTGGTAGAGTGTACATGTAAATCAACTTGTCCCATGATAAGATAACCTGCCTTTTTTATAATAAAAGTAAAAGGGCATGTTCGCATGCCCTTTTAAAATCTTATGATTCCTGTGCTTCATCATCTGCAATTTCTGCATCCGCATTATATACAGTTCTCTTTCTTGCCATTTCATCACTTGCCAGATATTCATCATAAGTAGTGATCTTATCAATCAGAGTACCGTTAGGGAGAATCTCCATAATACGGTTTGCTGTTGTTTCTACGAACTGATGGTCATGACATGCAAAGAGTGCAACGCCAGGGAACTTGATCAGACCGTTGTTCAGAGCAGTGATACTTTCCATATCCAGGTGGTTGGTAGGCTCATCCAGAATAAGGCAGTTAGCACCGCTGATCATCATCTTACTTAACAGACAACGGACTTTCTCACCACCAGAGAGTACTTTAACTTTCTTCACACCATCTTCACCGGCAAAGAGCATACGTCCGAGGAAACCACGTACATAAGTGATATCATCTACAGGAGAATAGCCCATTAACCAGTCAGCGATCGTATAATCGTTGTCAAATTCACTGGTAGGATCCTTAGGGAAGTAAGCCTGGGAAGTGGTAACACCCCATTTATAAGTACCTGCATCCGGCTCCATTTCACCCATCAGAATCTGGAAGAGAGTAGTCTTTGCCAATTCATTACCGCCTACAAAAGCAACTTTATCTTCACGATTGAGAATGAAAGAGATATCATCCAGAACCTTTACACCATTTACAGTTTTGGTCAGGTGTTCAACTGTCAGTACTTCGTTACCGATTTCACGATCAGGACGGAAGTCGATGTAAGGATATTTACGACTGGATGGCTTGATCTCATCCAGTTCGATCTTCTCCAGCGCACGCTTTCTGGAAGTAGCCTGCTTGGACTTGGAAGCGTTTGCAGAGAAACGGGAAATGAATTCCTGTAATTCCTTAATCTTTTCTTCCTTCTTCTTATTAGCTTCTTTCATCTGCTTTACAAGGAGCTGGCTGGATTCATACCAGAAATCATAGTTGCCGGCATAGAGCTGAATCTTGCCATAGTCGATATCCGCGATCTGTGTACATACCTTATTTAAGAAATAACGGTCATGGGACACAACGATAACTGTATTTTCAAAATTGATCAGGAATTCTTCAAGCCATGCAATCGCATCCAGATCCAGGTGGTTTGTAGGCTCGTCGAGTAACAGAATATCAGGATTACCAAAGAGTGCTTTGGCAAGGAGTACCTTCACCTTTTCACTACCGTTAAGATCCTTCATGGTGCTGTAGTGAAGCTCTGTAGCGATTCCCAGACCATTCAAGAGCTGAGCTGCATTGGATTCTGCTTCCCAACCGTCCATTTCTGCAAATTCACCTTCCAGTTCACTTGCGCGAATACCGTCTTCATCAGTGAAATCTTCCTTTGCATAGATGGCATCCTTTTCCTTCATAATTTCATATAATCTGGCATTACCCATGATGACAACGTCCATAACAGGGTATTCATCATATTTAAAGTGATCCTGCTCCAGGACTGAGAGACGCTGACCGGGAGTGATTACGATATCGCCCTTTGTTGTCTCAAGACTTCCGGAGAGAATCTTTAAAAAGGTTGATTTACCGGCACCGTTAGCACCGATCAGACCATAGCAGTTTCCTTCTGTGAATTTGATATTTACATCTTCGAATAAGGCTTTTTTGCCTACACGATAAGTTACGTTATTTGCACTAATCATTACAATACCTCAATTTTACTATAGTTTAGAGTTAGACATACAACTCTAATTATACATAAAATCAATTGTTTTTCAAGGAAAATAACTATTTTTAAATAGGAGCGAAGTGATCTACCTTCATACTAAGAACAACTGCCTGTGCCTTGGAATTCATGCCATACTGTGCATTGATCTGATCCATGATAGAATTTCGGATGTCGTTAGGGATAACAATTGCGATAATCTCCTTCTCTGCCTGCTGGTTGATACCGTATTGTGCAAATGATTTATCGCCACTCCAACGGGCACGCAAGACTGTACCGCCTCTGGCTCCAAGATCTCTTGCGGTGTCCAGGACATTTTCCGTATAACCCTGATTTACGCTGATAAGTACGAGACTGTAATTCTGATCGGATGACATTGTTTTCTCCACTTCCTTTCCATTGTTATCGTCCAACTGGGCGCTGTACACAGCCTGCGTGGATGTATGCTGGCTGCGTTTGTCTGCGGGAACTCCTAACTGAATATTCAGAGCTGTGGCAATGAGATTCGTAATACCGGTAACAGGCAGATCAAAGAGAATACCTCTTGTATCTACTGCACCACGTAGCTCATCACTCATCTTATAGACCAGCATATCTATCATTGACCTGGTAGATACGCTGATGACGATATCCTTGTCCTTGGAATCCAATCCGAGAATATCCATGATTTCAGAGGTCGCAGTACCATGACCAATTGTCTGGTAGTGATAATTAACGCCTTCTTTATTATATAAATTAATGATTGCTTTGCCTTTTCCACGCTCTACGATGGATACCAGGAACTTGGGGCGTTCCACCTGAGGTGTTCTGGTTTCATTTTTAGTTGTCATATTGCACCTGCTTTCTATTCATCAAAGTAAAGCACAACGTCTTCAATTTGCTCAAACTGGTTCTCGTAGTATTTTGCCAGAGCTTTCTTCTTCAGCTCGCTGACAAGTCCGAGAGTCTGAATGGTAATTAACGGTGTCATAGCGACCATGGCTACGATACCAAATGCATCTGTCAGAATGTTGCCGCCTACAGCATTACATGCCCCCATGGCAAAAGGCAGCAGGAATGTGGCAGTCATAGGACCACTGGCAACTCCACCGGAGTCGAAAGCAATACCTGTATAGATCTTTGGAACAAAGAAAGATAACAGGATTGAAAGGAAATATCCGGGAATGAGGAACCACATAATAGAAATCCCTGTCAGAATACGCAGCATGGCGATGCCAACAGATAAGGCAACACCAATGGAAAGTCCGTTTCGCATGGATCTTGAGGTAATGGAGCCATTGGAGACTTCTTCTACCTGTTTGGTCAATACGTGTACCGCAGGCTCAGCCTTTACAATAAAGAAGCCCATCAGCATACCGATAGGAATCAGCAGGAAGCTGCGGCTGCCCTCGCCAATGGAAGCTCCCAGATACTGACCGGTAGGCATGAAGCCGATATTGACGCCCGTCAGGAATATTACGAGACCTAAATATGTATAGATGATACCACCGGAGATCTTTAATACCTGTCTTTTCTTATAACGTCTGGTTATGAGCTGCAGTAACAGGAACATGGCGGCAATTGGAAGAACGGCAATTGCCACTTCCTTACAGTATTCAGGAAAAGCATGCACGAATTCCAGCGCGGCAGCCTTGGTCGTAGTAATTTCAGCAAGCGGCGTCATTTCATAGACAGCAGAATCCGGTTTGTAGAAGATACCAAGCAGTAGGACGGACATAACAGGACCGATACTGCATAGGGCAACAAGGCCGAAGCTGTTCTCCTGTGAGTCCTTATCACTGCTCAAAGCAGCAAGACCAACACCAAGAGCCATGATAAAAGGTACAGTAATAGGACCTGTGGTAACACCACCGGAGTCAAAAGATACGGGAATAAAGGTTGCTGGTGTGAAAATAGTGACAATGAATACTGCTGAATAGAAAATGATCAGCAGAACGTTTAAAGGAATTTTAAATAGAATACGGCAGATGGCAATCATCATGAAGATGCCAACGCCTATAGCCACTGCAAGCGTCAGGACAATATTCGGGATTGCGGGAACCTGTTCTGCAAGTACCTGTAGATCCGGTTCAGCCAGAGTGATAATAATACCGAAGACAAAACCAATGATAATAGGTATAAATGCCTTACGGGATTTACTCATTTCGATACCCATACCTTCACCCATGGGGGTCATGGCAAGATCAGCGCCGAGAGTAAACAGACCCATGCCGAATACCAGAAGCACCGCACCAAAAAGGAATAATACCAGAGTCCCTGAAGAAATGGGAGATATGGTGATACTAAGAAGTAGTACGATAGCAGTGATAGGCAGCACGGAGGAAAGCGATTCCATGATTTTTTCACGTAGTAATTTTCTCAAATATACATTCCACCTTTCTGTCTTTTACTATAAATATACTTTAATGTGATAAAGTATGTCAACCTTACATAAGGTAATAAAATATGAAAAAAAACTAAAGTGCAAAATCATTGACAGTATTGTAGAAAACAAATACTATGTAACTATTCAGAGCCATGCAGATTGAGGCAGAATATGCTTGTTTACAAGCATATTTGACTCAATTTATATGGCGAAGTAACCACATAAGCAAAAGTAAAGCATCGAAGATGCGTTTTTGCGCATGGGGTTGAATAGTTACATACTATTAATAAGCAGAAAATTTACGCAAGAAAGGTTGGGGTACTTATGAATCAGAAAAAGGAAGCATTTGCACAGAGACTGGAAATAAACAGCAGGAATTATTCTCCAAGAGTACTGTTTGACATGAAAGCAGCAGGAGAGATGTTGTCTGGTCTGTATGAAGTATTTGGGTTACATACATTAATGACAGACAGACATGGGGATATCCTGATGAGCTATGGTGATTTTGAAGGCTTTGTACCGGATGTTGTAAATAAGCCCGGTAACAAGATACGTGTAAAAGGACGTACTGTATGTCATATTTATGCCAGATATGATGCAGTAGCCACAGAGCAGAGAAATGTGGTAGAAAAGCTTCTGAATGCATATATTAAGACATTGGAGGGCTATGCCTCCAAATCCTATCTGTCCAGTGAACAGGCAGTGTATATTGATGAACTGGAGCAGGAGCTGGAAAAGGAAGCATATCGTGCAAAGTATGACGAGCAGACAGATCCTCTGACAGGAGTACTCAATAAGACCTATTTCGTCAGACGAATGAAAGAGCTGGCAGGCAGAGAAGTAGTACCAACAGGTGTCATCTGTGTGAACATCAATGACTGGATGTATGCTCATGTACATTATGGAGAGGAAGAGAGCGACAGACTGATTACCATAGTGGCTGACATTTTAAAGAAGAATGCAGATACACAGACAATTATAGGAAGAGTCGATGGTGATATTTTCCATGTGTTGATGCCTTTGAGCGAAGAAGAGGAAGTACAGGAGTACTGCAGAAAAATAGAAGAAGACTGCCTGCAGTTCCAGGATGATAAGCTGGCTCCGAGTGTGGCTACAGGGTATGTGATCAAGACGAATGTAGAGGAAGATTTTGATCAGTTATTCTCAGATGCGGAGTATGTTATGTTCGAGCATAAACTACAGACCAAGAATGCGCCCGGATACCGTGAAAGACTGGAAAAAGGCTCAAATCTAAAATAATTATTAAGTGGCATAAATACAAAAAAGAAGAGAAAACGAGAGAAAACGAAAGAAAATACGAGAAAACAAAAGAAAACATGACGCCAATCTGTTTGCACAACTTCCAAGAACTCACTATTATATGCTTTGTTAGCACTCAATAGTAAAGAGTGCTAACTAAAAAAGTAAACAGAAGAATTTATTATAAATTTAAGGAGGCAATTATCATGAAATTAGTTCCATTAGGTGACAGAGTCGTATTAAAGCAGTTAGTTGCAGAGGAAACAACCAAATCCGGTATTGTTTTACCTGGTCAGAATAAGGAAAAGCCACAGCAGGCAGAAGTACTTGCAGTTGGTCCTGGCGGAGTTGTAGACGGCAAGGAAGTTAAGATGGAAGTTAAGGTAGGAGATCAGGTTATCTTCTCCAAATATTCAGGAACAGAAGTTAAGATTGAAGATACAGAGTATATCATTGTAAAACAGAGTGATATTCTTGCAATCATTCAGTAATCATTCTGAATAGTTACCCAAATAATAAATAATAAAATCTGGAGGACATTAAGTCATGGCAAAGGAAATTAAGTATGGCGCAGAAGCTCGTAAGGCTTTGGAAACAGGCGTAAATAAATTAGCAGATACAGTAAGCGTAACACTTGGACCGAAAGGAAGAAACGTAGTTCTTGATAAGTCCTATGGTGCACCTCTTATTACAAATGATGGTGTAACAATCGCAAAGGAAATCGAACTGGAAGATCCTTTTGAGAACATGGGTGCCCAGCTTGTTAAGGAAGTAGCTACCAAGACAAATGATGTAGCAGGTGATGGTACAACAACAGCTACTGTACTTGCACAGGCAATGATCAACGAAGGTATGAAGAACCTGGCAGCAGGCGCTAACCCAATCATTTTAAGAAAGGGCATGAAGAAAGCTACAGATACAGCAGTAGATGCAATCAAGGCTATGAGCTCCAAGGTAAATGGCAAGCAGCATATCGCAAGAGTAGCATCTATCTCTGCTGGTGATGATACAGTAGGTAACATGGTAGCAGATGCTATGGAGAAGGTATCTGGAGATGGTGTTATCACAATCGAAGAATCCAAGACAATGCAGACAGAACTTGACCTGGTAGAAGGTATGCAGTTCGACAGAGGATATATCTCAGCTTACATGGCAACAGATATGGATAAGATGGAAGCCTCTCTTGATGAGCCTTACATCCTGATTACAGATAAGAAGATCTCCAACATTCAGGATATTCTTCCTCTCTTAGAGCAGGTTGTACAGTCCGGTGCCAAGTTACTTATCATTGCTGAGGATATCGAGGGTGAAGCTCTTACAACATTGATCGTCAACAAGTTACGTGGTACATTCAATGTTGTAGCTGTTAAGGCTCCTGGATATGGTGACAGAAGAAAGGCTATGCTGGAAGATATCGCAATTCTTACAGGTGGTCAGGTGATCAGTGATGAGTTAGGTCTTGACCTGAAAGAGACAACACTGGAGCAGTGTGGTCGTGCTAAATCTGTTAAGGTACAGAAAGAGAACACAATCATTGTTGATGGTGAAGGTGATAAGGATAAGATCCAGGCTAGAATCGCTCAGATCAAGAAGCAGGTTGAAGAAACAACATCTGATTTCGACAGAGAGAAGCTTCAGGAAAGACTTGCTAAACTGGCAGGCGGTGTTGCAGTTATCCGTGTAGGTGCTGCTACAGAAACAGAAATGAAGGAAGCTAAGCTTCGTATGGAAGATGCTCTTAACGCTACAAGAGCAGCTGTAGAAGAAGGTATTATCTCTGGTGGTGGATCAGCATACATCCATGCATCTAAGGAAGTTGCTAAGCTTGTTGATACACTGGAAGGTGACGAGAAGACAGGTGCTAAGATTGTATTAAAGGCTCTGGAAGCTCCTCTGAACAAGATTGCTACAAATGCAGGTCTGGAAGGCAGCGTTATTATTAATAAGGTAAAGGAGTCCAAGGTAGGCTTCGGTTTCGACGCATACAAAGAAGAGTATGTTGACATGGTAGAAGCCGGAATCCTTGATCCTGCCAAGGTTACAAGAAGTGCATTACAGAATGCATGTTCCGTTGCAAGCACATTATTAACAACAGAGTCTGTTGTAGCTTCTATTAAGGAAGATACCCCTGCTATGCCAGCCGGCGGCGCAGGAATGGGCGGCATGATGTAAGGAATGCAGTAGCAAAACAAGCGACTGCATAGGAGGCATTACACCCCTCAATGTATATATATCATACATTGGGGGGATTTTTGTAACTATTCAGAGCCAATGTCACTTAGTTAAGCTTTTTACAAATTAACGGATTTGTGTGCATCTAGCGTGAAAAGGATGTGGTAAACAAAAAAAGAGTAAAACAATCTTCATTCAAAAAAGATCATATAAATATCAGGCACGACTTTAAGACAGACTTTCGTCTGCCTTAAAATTAGTGTATACTAGTACAGCATTAAATAAATAACTAGTCAAATATCATGTATGGTGCTATACTTATAATATCAACGGAAATGAGGTATCAGTATGGCACACGCACAATCTATTACACTTACAAATGAAGAAGTTTTGTACCTTCAGTCACTCACTCGTCAGCGTACAATTCAAGCGCAGGTAGTTGACCGCGCTAAAATGCTTCTTTATAAAGCACAGGGAGCATCGAATAGCGATATTGCTGAACGTTTAGATGTAAATATAAACACCGTTAAACTCTGTCTTTCCAAGTTCAGGGAAGGCGGTGTACAGCGTGCTCTGTTCGATGACAAACGCAAAGGACGACCTGTTGAAATCACAGATGACGCTATTGCATGGATCATCAGCATTGCTTGCCAGCGTCCTGCCGATCTTGGCTACGCACAGGAACTTTGGACTTTAAAAAATCTTCATCAGTACATCCAAAATCACGCAGAAGAGGCTGGATATTCAAGGCTTACAACTATCACAAAACCAATGGTACAGAAGATACTGAACCAATCCGAAATTAAGCCGTTCAAAATCAAGTATTACTGTGAAAAACGGGATCCTGATTTTGAAACTAAGATGCATGATGTCCTTGTTGTTTACAAACAGGTTGAAATGCAGTTTGACGAAAACGGAGACATCATAGTTTCAACTGATAGTCCAATGATTCATACCATTTCCTGCGATGAAAAGCCGGGAATACAGGCTATTGCAACAACAAGTGATGACCTCCGTCCGACGGAAGGAAACGGCTGTGTATATCGTGACTATGAATATAAACGCCTTGGCACAATGTCTTTAATTGCCGGAATTGATCTTCTCACAGGAATAGCTATTCCTGTTGTAAGTGAAACTCACAAAAGTTCCGATTTCATCTGTCTTCTGAAGAAACTTGATGAAATGTATCCGGAAGGGGATGTTATCAGGATTATCTGTGACAACCATTCTGCACACAAATCAAAGGAAGTGCAGAATTATCTGGCTACAAAGCCAGAAGGACGTTACGTATTTGTGTTTACACCAAAGCATGCATCCTGGCTCAACCTGATTGAATGTTTCTTCAGCAAAATGACAAAACAGATGTTGAAAGGAATACGAGTCAAATCAAAGCAGGAACTGGCGGACAGAATCTATCAATATTTCGATGAAATCAATAAAGAGCCTGTGGTATTTCATTGGACATATAAACTTGATGAAATATCCGAAGAAGAAGCTAACCCCAATATGGCCAGTTAATTATTATTCAATCTACTAGAATTGTCAGTTACTCTATGTTATACAAATCGGTAAGAGAAGCTGATTGGTTTTTGGACTCTATGCTGTCGGGCATAGTTCCTATCGGGCCTGATAGGTAGGATATACTTACTTATCAGGCTTTCTACATTTGGTGGTGCGACTCCTCTTAGAAAATCAAAACAGATTTTCATTGCGAGAGAAAAGTTGACTTGGTACTCATATTTGCGATTCCTGCTTTTTACTGGTACATGTAAAATAATTATGGAACAGAAATTGTACAAAATGAGCTTGCTCCACAGTTCAAATGCAACATACTCTGTTTTTTTAGAGTGTAAATTAGTAGCTCCAATGGTATGCTTTAGGTCGCGAAAAGAAGTTTCGATGCCCCAGCGGAGATTGTAACAGTATTTTATATCGTCCGGTGTAAAGTCTTCTTCGGAAAGTGTAGTGATAATATTTTCAAAAACACCATCGGATACTTCAACGCGGACGATTCTTAGTTTCAGCAGATATTCATCGGAAATATCAGCTGGATTAAGATAGTCGAAAGCTATGTTTTTACAAATATAGCGGTATTGTGATTCTTTTTCGGGATGTTTATGTTTCTTTTTGGATTGTGTTCTGGTCAGAATCAGCTCTATGGTTGTATCCAGTTTGTCAGGAAGAGTCCCGCCGCCAAGAAAACGCTGTACATTCAAATCCTTAGCACGAATTAAAAAATCAACATTATTTTCGATTGCATGGGCAAAAACGTTGTAACTGGAAAATCCCCTGTCAGCAATGAAAATGGGGGAAGCCCCATAGGCATACCGATCCATAAGATTGCAGATAGCCTGAAACTCATTTTTAAGACGCCCAGGCTGGACTTCTAAATCAAGGTACCGCTTAGAACATACCTCATATAAAGAGATGGTATGAACCATATTAAAACCGGATACCGATTTACCATTTGGTTCGTGGAAAGTATCTGCATCTTTAAGATTTCTGGCAATGTTAAATTCAGAACCATCACACGCAATAAGATAGTATTTTCCGCGAAATTTTTCTAAGGGGAATTTAAGGTTAAATTCCTTGAGAAGGTGACGGAATGCAGAAACGGAAAGTTTGGAACGTTGTTGATAAAAAGCAGAGCCAGTAGGAACTGAGGAATCATACTCAAAAAATTTGAGAAGTTCATGATTTAGGCTTCCGCTTTCCATGGAAATAATCAGATGCATCATTTTCTTAAAATCAAGTTTGCGTTTGCGGATAAAATCCTTATCTGGATTTTTTACAAAAGAAGAAAGTGAGTGGGACATCTCATCAATAATGTCCCAAAGTGTAGTTTTGACAATTTCAGGAAATGTCATAGGTAAACCTCCTTGAATCAGAATGAAATATAGTTCTAATTCAAGGACCGCTCTCGTTACCTTAAAAATATATCAACAACGAGAGCGGCCGCACATTTTGATTGATGTGTCAACTATAATTTATAAATTTTTGTTAGAGGTTTGCCTCATAGTGAACCAATAAGCTTAACTAAGTGACATTGATTCAGAGCCATGCAAATAGAGACGAATATGATTGCTTGCAAACATATTTGGCTCTATTTATATGGCAAAGTAACCACAATGAGCAAAAGTAAAGCATCGAAGATGCGATTTTGTGAATGTGGTCTGAATAGTTACTTTTACCTAAGGAGAAATATCATGCAAATTGATTTAACCCAAGGTCCAATTACCAGGACGATGCTGCGGTTTGCAGTACCTATGATCTGTGGAAATCTTCTGCAACAGTTATACAATGTTGTGGATACACTGATTGTCGGACAATATCTGGGAGCCAATGCATTGGCGGCAGTAGGCTCTGCGTATACACTGATGACATTCCTCACCTCTATTTTCCTTGGTCTTTGTATGGGAAGCGGAGCTGTTTTTGCAATCCGCTATGGTGAGAAAAATATGGATAAGTTAAAAGAGGATATGTATGTAGCCTTTATATTAACAGCAGGATTGACCTTGCCCATTAATCTGTTTATTTTCTGGAAGCTTGATATGATTCTGCATTTTCTGTCAGTGCCGCAGGATGTCTATCCTCTGATGCGTACCTATCTGTGGGCAGTGTTCTGGGGCATTGTGGCAACTTTTCTGTATAATTATTATGCTGCTGTGCTTCGAGCAGTAGGAAATTCTTCGGCACCATTATTGTTCCTTGGTGTAGGGGCTGTCACGAATATCATATTGGACCTTGTCTTTATACTCATATGTCATATGGGCGTAGCGGGGGCTGCATGGGCTACTGTAATTGCACAGTGGATATCGGGAGTTGGAATTTTGATTTATACCAAAGTACGATGCCCATGGTTGAATCTGGAACGTAGACATATGCATATGTGCAGAGAGAATATCAGTGAAATTACACAGGCATCTGTGCTAACCTGCCTGCAACAGTCTGTTATGAATCTTGGAATTTTGATGGTGCAGGGACTGGTAAACAGCTTTGGCACTGTGGTGATGGCGGCTTTTGCGGCAGCAGTTAAGATTGATGCCTTTGCCTATATGCCATTACAGGATTTTGGCAATGCCTTTTCCACATTTATTGCACAGAATTACGGAGCAGGCAGGAAAGACCGTATCAGAAAAGGAATTCGCAGTGCAGCCCTGACTTCTGTCCTGTTTGCCCTGGCTGTATCGGCAATTGTTGTCATATGTGCAAAACCACTTCTTCTGATTTTTGTCCATGCACAGGAAACACAGATATTGGAAGTAGGTATGTCTTATCTGCGCGTGGTTGGAGCCTTTTACTGTGGAATAGGGATACTGTTTTTACTGTATGGATTGTATCGGGCGATTAACAGACCGGCTGTTTCACTGGTGCTTACTATTATTTCTCTGGGAATGCGGGTTGTATTGGCATATCTGTTATCTGCAATCCCTGCCATTGGGGTCACTGGTATCTGGTGGGCAGTTCCAATTGGCTGGTTTCTTGCGGATGCAGCAGGAATTGCATGGTATGCGTTAAAATATAAGAATAGAATGTAATTAAAACACTCTGATCATTAAAAAATGATTGGGGTGTTTTTAATAAATATCTGAAAATATATTAAAAAATCATAAATTATATGATAATATAAAAGAATACATTGCAAACATGATTTGATTTACAGTCTGTTCCGCAATACAGTTATTCGTATGAAACCAGGCAGACACCATTAAATGTACTCTCCAAGTCTTCTAAATGTAGCCGGAATGCTTCGTTTTAAGAAGATTCCGTGAGTATATTAAAAAGAAAGGAAGGATAAACAAGTGAGAATCTCAGAATTGGAAAGAAATAATAAGGCAGCTATGACGGCGCATGTCATAGAAGTTGCTGTAATGTTGATATTTTGTCTCTTGCAGGTAATGTCAAAGCAAAGGAATATTGTATTATTTATATTTGATATATTATTGGGGGCAGGACCGGTTATTGCGGAATTTATATTCTGGAAAAGAAACCATGAGACAGCAATGATCAAGCATCTGGTAGCGGTTGGCTTTGCACTGTATTATTCTTATACACTGTTTACATGCAGCAATAATCTGGTGTTTGCTTTTGTCATTCCGATGATTGTTATGGTAACTATATTTAATGACAGTAAGTACAGTATCGAGATCAATACCGGAACAGTAATTCTGAGTATTATTACTGCCGTTGCAGGAAGCAGGAACGGCTTGTTCGGATATGAGGGTGCAGATGATGCTATTCTGCAGGTGATCATCATGATCCTTGTTGCTGCCTTTTCCATATATTCAGCAAAAATATCACATGCGAACAGTAAACAGGTCATTGATGATGCGGTCAAGGCAAAAAATGATGCAGAGGAACTTCTAAAGAAGGTAGAGACTCTCTCTGCTGCTATGCATGATGGAATCAAAGACATTTATGGTGATCTGGAGCATCTTAATGAAGCGACCAAATCCACGAAGGATTCCATGGCGCAGCTTTCGTCAGGTGCGACAGAGACAGCGGATGCCGTACAGAAACAGACACAGCAGACAGAAGAAATCCAGAACAAAGTGGCTGTTGTTACCCAGGCGACGGGAAGCATTGCTGACAGTATGAAGCATACGGTAGAAGTGCTTGGCCAGGGAAGAGAAGACATAGAGATACTTGTTTCACAGGTTGAGCAGTCTGTTACAAATGGTGCAGATGTAGCTGACAAATTGAAAGAATTAAGTGGTTATGTGGAGAAGATGCATGAAATTGTTGATATGATCAGCAGTATTGCCAACCAGACAAGTATGCTGGCGCTGAATGCGAGTATAGAAGCTGCAAGGGCCGGCGAAGCAGGAAGGGGCTTCGCAGTAGTGGCGTCTCAGGTAACTGCTATGGCAGGACAGACCAAGAATGCAACAGTAAGCATTACGGAACTGATCAGCAATGTGTCAGCATCAATCCAGAGCGTAGTAGATGTAATCCACCAGATGCTTAATGGAATCAATCAGGAAAAGGCGTCTGCATCCAACGCATCGGCAAGCTTTGGAAGTATTGAAGATAATACGCATATTATTCAGACAAATGTGGATAGCCTGGTGCAGGGCATTAAGGAATTGAAGAATGCAAATGATCAGATTGTGGATTCCATACAGACTATTTCTGCAATTTCTGAGGAAGTATCTGCCCATGCAAATCAGACAGCAGATGCAGAAGAGAAGAATGCAACGGTCATTGACAATATGGATTCCAAGATGCATAAGCTGATTCTGTATATAACACAGGGGAATAAAAAGATAAAATGATCAATATGGATTCAGTTCATGACAAAAATCACTGTATTCACGCAAAATCCGTTGTAGTAACCTCTAAAGTGCGCTAAGATGTAGTCAACAGAAGAAAGGAGGGAGCATAATGACGGATTATACGATGATGTGGCTTGCAATTATGATTGTCCTGATTGGGATAGAGATTGTGACTGTAGGACTGACAACCATATGGTTTGCCATAGGAGCACTGATGGCGATACTGGTAGCGGTACTTGGTGGCGGATTTATCCTTCAGGTGGCGGTATTCCTCGTAGTTTCGCTGGGAATGCTGATATTTACGAGACCTTTTGCAATGAAGTACATAAATACAACGCATTTCAAAACAAACTATGAAGGAATCATCGGTAAGATTGTCCGCATTACCCAGGACGTTGACAACATCAGTGCAACAGGGGCTGCTGTGGTAAATGGTCAGGAATGGACAGTCAGATCCACACAGGACGATATTCTGATTCCGGCAGGAAGTCTGGCTAAGGTCGTCAGTATATCGGGAGTAAAATTAATTGTAGAAAAATATGAGGAGGAGAAAGTACAATGATTTTCTTGATTTTATTATTTGTAGTTATTATTATTTTAGCAAGCAATGTACGTATTGTGCCACAGGCGAGTGCATATGTTATTGAAAGATTAGGCGGATATTCCACAACCTGGGGTGTAGGTCTTCATTTCAAGATACCTTTTCTTGACAGAGTAGCCAAGAGAGTGAACTTAAAGGAACAGGTAGTTGACTTCCCGCCACAGCCAGTTATCACAAAGGATAACGTTACCATGCAGATTGATACTGTTGTCTTTTTCCAGATTACAGATCCCAAGATGTATGCATACGGCGTAGATAATCCTATTGTAGCAATCGAGAAGCTGACAGCTACTACACTTCGTAACATTATCGGTGATATGGAACTTGACCAGACTCTGACATCCAGAGAGGTCATTAATACAAGCATGCGTTCCGCACTGGACGTGGCTACTGACCCATGGGGTATCAAGGTTAATCGTGTTGAGTTAAAGAATATCATTCCTCCTGAAGCAATCAGAAACGCAATGGAGAAGCAGATGAAGGCAGAACGTGAGAGACGTGAAGCTGTTACAATCGCAGAAGGCGAGAAGAAGTCCAGTATTCTGGTTGCAGAAGGTAAGAAAGAATCTGCAATTCTGGAAGCTGAGGCTGAGAAGCAGGCAGCTATCCTTCGTGCAGAAGCTGAGAAGGAGAAGCGTATTAAGGAAGCAGAAGGTCAGGCAGAAGCAGTACGTATCGTTCAGCAGGCAAATGCAGAAGGTATCAGATACCTGAAAGAAGCCGGTGCAGACCAGGCTGTTCTTACAATCAAGAGTCTGGAAGCATTTGAAAAGGCGGCTAACGGCCAGGCAACCAAGATTATCATTCCATCTGAGATCCAGGGCGTAGCAGGACTTGCCAAATCTCTTGGAGAGGTGTTAAAGTAGAAACTATTCTGGATAGTTACAATAATTGAATACAGGGGGGATGACAGCAATGACGAAAATAATGATATTGGAAGACAGTATAGACAGTCTTAAGGCTTTGAAAGCCATAGTGGAATCAGTATCAAAAGACATTGCTGTAATCCCTGTAAAGAGTCTGGAAGAGGCAAGGGCGGCATTACAGGATGAAGCCAATCTTTTCCAGGCTTTTCTTTTGGATATTAATCTGGATGAACAAAAGCCACAGGATGCATCCGGGATAGAGTTTGCCAGAGAAGTGAGAAATGACAGCAGATATGTCTTCACGCCGGTTATTATGATAACTTCCCTTGCCAGTCTGGAACTGGCTGCTTACAGGGAGCTGCATTGTTATCAGTATATTCTGAAGCCATATCAGAGAGAAGAGATAGAAAAGCTGATACAGAAGGTGCTTTTCCAGACGGGAGAGAGCAAAGAACCTTTCGTTCTGGTGAAAAAAGATGGCATCAATTACAAAATTTACTGCAAAGATATTATGTATCTGTATGCGATTCCAAGAGGGGTCTGCCTGGTATTGAAGAAAGAGACAATGAAAGTGCCATATCTGTCTATTAAGCAGATTATGGAGAAGCTGCCGGAGGGGCAGTTCGTGCAGTGCCACCGTATGTATGTAGTGAACCGGAGCTTTATTGATTATGTCGATATTGTGAACCGTATCATCCGTATGAAGAATTTGCAGGAAGTGGAAATAGGCGTGACATATAAAACAGAGATAAGGGGGCTGCTTCATGTCTGAATTTGCTGAACTTGGCAGGAAATTATTCTATAGGGTCTTTTGCGTTATGGCACTGATCATAGCAGTTTACCTGATTGTAGACCTGTATCTGAGTCATACGCTGGATATTAAGGTGATTATACTTTTTGGGATTCTGCTTGCTGTTATATTCTTTGGCTGGTGGGACTGGCTGGCTAATTATTCCATATTAAAGAGGCAGGAAGAAGAACTGAAAATATACAAACTCTATATTCATCCATTGGAAGAGCTGACTAAGGATATCAGAGCCAGACAGCATGAATTTGATAATCATATGAATGCTGTCCTTAATATGCATGTGACAATAGATAATTATGATGAACTGGTAGCGGCGCAGTCTGCATATTGTAAAGAAATATATGAGGCAAAAGGTGTCAGTACACCGGCGCTTCTTCGTATCTCTGATAAGATTCTTGCCGGTTTCCTGTATAGTAAGATTCTTGGTGCGCCAGCATATGCAAAAGTAGAGATACAGGTACTCAGCCAACAGATTATTACATCTGTGTCAGAACATAATCTGGTGGAAATACTGGGAACACTGGTGGACAATGCCTTTGAAGCGGCAACGCCACAGCTTCCTTTAGTAGAAATGGTGCTGGATTCCAGAGAAGATAAGCTGATCTTCATGATTCGTAATCAGGTGCAGGGCCTGACGATGGGGGATATCTCAAGATTCTTTCAGAAAGGGTATACGACCAAGGATAACAGAGAATGTAGAGGACTTGGACTGTATCAGGCAAATATGATTGCACAGCAGTTTGGCGGAGAGATTACAGTAGAATTGACCGATGGAGAAGAGAGTCAGGAGATTTGTTTTAGGGTGGAAATCTAAAAAACCTTGAAACCGAATCAGCTTCAAGGAATTTCATGGGGTTGGGCTATTCAATTCAAATAGTCAACAGCTTGTAGGGGAATCGAACCCCTGATTCCGCCGTGAGAGGGCGGCGTCTTAACCGCTTGACCAACAAGCCATTTGTTGTTTTTGTCGTCCGTATCGTGCCGACTTGTTTATATTACTACAGGTCAAACGAAAATGCAAGCACTTTTTTATTTTTTTTGAAAAAATTTGTAACGTGAATTTTGAATCTATAAAAATGTTAACGATTTTTTCATATTTATAATCTTGTTATGTAACTTTAGTTACTGTATAATAGATATAATCTATTGGCGCACATTGTGCGCTATCGCAGCTGCTGTACGTTCTGTACGGTATAATCACATGTTTTTACAAAGAAAGGATGATATAGATTGGGAAGAAAGAGTGAAGAAGCTATCAGAAACTTTACGCATAAATATTCACAGATCTGTGTAGATAATAATGCAATTAATCCGGAGCTGTTCAGCGAATATGGTGTAAAGAGAGGATTGCGTGATAAGAATGGTAAGGGCGTATTGTCCGGATTGACTAATATTTCCATGATCAAATCGTCAGAAGAGATAGATGGTAAGAGCGTTCCCTGTGATGGTGAGTTATATTACAGAGGCTATAATATCTTTGACCTTGTAAGAGGCTTTCAGGCAGATGGCAGATTTGGCTTTGATGAATGTGCATATCTTTTGCTCTTTGGTGATCTGCCGACAGCTGATCAGTTGATGGATTTTAAGAAGACACTTGCCTACAGCATGACATTACCTACGAACTTCGTAAGAGATGTTATCATGAAGGCACCCAGCCACGATATTATGAATTCTTTGACCAAGAGTGTGCTGACTCTTGCATCTTATGATGATAATGTATCCGATCTGTCATTAGACAATGTACTGAGACAGAGCCTGATGCTTATCAGTGTATTTCCCATGTTATCTGTATACGGCTATCATGCTTATAACCATTATGAGTGTGATGACAGCTTATATATTCACAGACCAGACCCGACACTTTCCACAGCAGAGAACTTGCTCAGAATGTTAAGACCGGATAAATCCTATACGCCGACAGAGGCGAAGGTACTGGATGCAGCACTTGTATTACATATGGAACATGGCGGCGGTAATAACTCTACTTTTACGACCAGAGTTGTTACAAGTTCAGGCTCTGATACTTATTCTGTTATTGCAGCTGCATTGTCTTCCCTGAAAGGACCAAAACACGGTGGCGCTAATATCAAGGTAGTACAGATGATGGAAGACTTGCGCAGAAATGTGGAGGACACCACAGATGAAGATGCAGTACGTGCATATCTGTACCGTCTGCTGAATAAGGAAGCTTTTGATAAAAGCGGATTGATCTATGGTATGGGGCATGCAGTATATTCTATTTCAGACCCAAGAGCCAAAGTATTCAAGAGCTTTGTAGAGAAGCTGGCTGATGAGAAGAAGCATCATAAAGACTTTGAACTGTATTCCATGATTGAACGTCTGGCACCGGAAGTAATTGCTGAGAAGTGCAGAATCTATAAGGGCGTTAGTGCAAACGTTGACTTTTACAGCGGCTTTGTATACAGTCTGCTGGGTATTCCGCTTGAATTGTATACACCTATCTTTGCAATCGCCAGAATCGTAGGCTGGAGCGCACATAGAATGGAAGAGCTGATTAATGTGGATAAGATTATCAGACCTGCATACAAGAGCATCGTGACATTGAAGCCTTATCAGACCTTGAAAGAGCGTTCCACACCGAAGCTGGATGCAGAAGATAAGAAAGTCTACAAAATCGGTATGCATGAGGATGGTGATAACTGAGAGGATTCTGACTCCGACATCTTTTCAACAGAAATAAAGAAAAGATAACACGACCATTAAAACTTTATAATATTTTCCAATCGAGGGAAAATGACAGGAATTTAGGTGTATAATCAGAATATAACAAACCCAAATAAAGGAAGGAAGAAGGGAGCACGTTATGAAAGAGGTCAAATCACCTAAGAAACCATTGATTTATTACTATGGAGTCGCAATTCTTGTCATTTTCCTTTTTAATATGATAGTTTCACCATTGCTGATGAAAGGACAGATCAAGGAAGTTGATTATGGTACGTTTATGAGCATGATTGAGGACAAGAATATTGGAGAAGTCCAGATTGACGATTCCCAGATTGTGTTTACAGACAAGGATAATCAGCAGATCTATGAGACAGGAGCCATGAACGACCCGACACTGACACAGAGACTCTATGACTGCGGCGCCAAGTTTACCAAGGAAGTAGAACAGGCGGGTTCACCACTGTTGAATATTTTCCTGACCGTGATTCTGCCACTGTTGATCTTTATTGGGCTTGGGCAGTATATGAGCCGCAAGCTGATTGAGCAGGCAGGCGGCAAAGATGCTCTGAGCTTTGGCATGGGCAAGAGCAATGCCAAGGTGTATGTGCAGTCTACACAGGGTATTCATTTCAATGATGTAGCCGGTGAGGACGAAGCAAAGGAAAACTTAAAAGAAATCGTAGATTATCTGCATAATCCGGACAAATATACAGAGGTAGGTGCATCTATGCCAAAAGGCATTTTACTTGTAGGCCCTCCCGGAACCGGTAAAACAATGCTGGCTAAGGCAGTAGCCGGTGAAGCCAATGTACCTTTCTTCTCCATATCCGGTTCTGAATTCGTAGAGATGTTCGTTGGAATGGGCGCTTCCAAGGTACGTGACCTGTTCAAACAGGCAAAGGAAAAGGCACCCTGTATTGTCTTTATTGATGAGATTGATGCAATCGGTAAGAAGAGAGATGGACAGATTGGCGGCAATGATGAAAGAGAGCAGACCCTGAACCAGCTGCTGACAGAGATGGACGGATTTGAAGGCAATAATGGTGTTATGATTCTGGCTGCAACGAACAGACCGGAGTCACTGGACCCTGCCCTGACCAGACCCGGACGATTTGACCGTCGTGTACCGGTTGAACTTCCTGACTTACAGGGGCGTGAAGCTATCCTTAAAGTGCATGCAAGAAAGATTAAGGTATCTGATGATGTGGATTTCCATACGATTGCACGTATGGCATCCGGTGCATCCGGTGCAGAGCTTGCCAATATTGTAAATGAAGCAGCACTGAGGGCAGTTCGTGACAACCGTACAATCGTTACAGAGGCTGATCTGGAAGAAAGTATTGAAACAGTCATAGCCGGTTATCAGAAGAAGAATGCCGTTCTTTCCGAACAGGAGAGAAAGGTGGTATCCTATCATGAAATCGGACATGCACTGGTGGCTGCCATGCAGAGCCATTCTGCTCCTGTACAGAAGATTACGATTATTCCAAGAACATCAGGAGCTTTAGGCTACACCATGCAGGTAGAGCAGGGAGATAAATACCTGATGACGAAGCAGGAGATTGAGAATAAGATTGCTACCTTTACCGGTGGCAGAGCAGCAGAGGAAGTTGTCTTTGGCGAGATTACAACAGGTGCTTCCAACGATATTGAACAGGCAACGAAGCTGGCAAGAGCCATGATCACCAGATATGGCATGAGTGATTCCTTTGATATGACTGCAATGGAGACGGTAACGAATCAGTATCTGGGTGGAGATACATCCCTTGCATGCTCAGCAGATACACAAAAAGAGATTGACCGTCAGGTGGTTGAGGTCATCAGGACACAGCATGAAAAGGCAAAGAAGATTCTGCAGGAGAACCGTACTAAACTGGATGAACTGGCGCAGTATTTAATTGAAAAGGAAACAATTACAGGCGAAGAATTCATGGCAATCCTGGAGAAAGAAGGAGGTGCACAGTAATGAGGAGACGTTCTGAATTTAACTGGATGGAGCTGCTGGAAGGAGTCTTGCTTATTCTGCTTGGCATATTCAGCTTTATCAGACCGGGCAGTGCACTGACTGGAGTGGTGATTCTCTATGGATTTATAGCCATGATAACAGGAATTGTGGATATTGTGCTGTATGTAAGAATTGAGAGACATACAGGCTTTGGTCCAACGATATCGCTGGTATCTGGTATACTCAGCGTTATGGCAGGTGTTATGCTTCTGTGCTATCCTGATGCAGGTACATGGATTCTTACCTTACTGATCCCGATATGGTTCATAGCACATTGCATCTCCAGACTCTCACATCTGAGGCTGCTTCGACTGCTGGCAGGAAGCTTCAGCTATTATTTTACACTGATTGTAAATATTATCGGTATCATTCTTGGATGCCTGATGATCTGCAATCCATGGTTCACACTCATGTCAGTAGACTGGATCATCAGCCTGTATCTGGTACTGCTAGGTATAGACAGCGTGATGCTGGCATGTCTTAAATAATGAGTGGAAGGGCAAGGGATAATATGAGAAAAGGTATATTGTTCGGACTGTGTCTGATTATAGCAACATTGTGTATTGCTTATGGAATTATTATAAAGGCAGCAGGTTCGGGAACAGGATTCTATATAATATGGTTTGTGATAGCAGCGGTATTGGCTGGACTTGGTGTAATCATATATTGGCAGTTATGGAGCAGGATACCGTTTGGAATCCGTATTGCAGCTGCCGTATTGTGTGGTATTTTCCTGCTTTCATTTGTGATCATAGAAGGCTGTGTAGTCAGCCATATGCATGATAAGGGTGAAGACGGACTTGATTATATCGTTGTCCTTGGTGCACAGATGCGACAGAATGGACCAAGCGTTGTATTACAGTACAGACTGGATGAAGCGATAAAGTATCTGAATGATAATCCTGACACGATATGCATTGTTTCCGGTGGACAGGGCTATAATGAGCCATGCACGGAAGCACAGGGAATGGCAGAATATCTGGAGAAAAAGGGAGTTCCTAAAGTGCGGATTCTCATGGAGACAGAATCAACAACGACGGCGCAGAATATTTCTAACAGTATGCAGTATATCAGGGAAGGTGCCACAGTTGGAATTGTGACGAACAATTTCCATATGTTTCGTGCCCTTCAGATTGCAAAGCAACAGGGACTCACACAGGTATGTGGAATTGCAGCGAAATCAAAGGCTTTATATTTACCAAACAATATGTTAAGGGAATATCTGGCTGAGATAAAATACCTATTTCCTACTAAACCTATTCGTGTTATACTACAGACTGAATCAAAAGATATCCATAGCAAGTAAGGAGAAATTATGTTAGATCAGTTTTCAAGAACACAGTTATTAGTGGGGAAGGAAGCCATGGACCGCCTGGCGAACTCCAGAGTAGCCATATTTGGTATTGGAGGTGTAGGCGGCTATGTGGTAGAAGCGTTGGCAAGAAGCGGTGTAGGAACCCTTGACCTGATAGATGATGATAAAATATGTCTGACCAATCTCAATCGTCAGATCATTGCAACCAGAAGCACCATAGGCAAGTATAAAGTAGATGTGGCGAAAGCAAGAGTACTGGACATTAATCCCAAGGCAACAGTCAATACTTACCAGACATTCTATGTGCCGGAGACTGCAGGACAGTTTGACTTTTCCCAATATGATTATGTAGTAGATGCCATAGACACTGTGACTGGTAAGATTAACCTGGTCATGCAGGCGCAGCAGACCAATACGCCGATTATCAGTTCCATGGGAGCTGGCAACAAGATGGACCCCACAGCCTTCAGGGTGGCAGATATCTATAAGACCAGTGTCTGCCCGCTGGCAAAAGTCATGCGCAGGGAGCTCAAGAAGAGAGGCGTTAAGAAATTAAAGGTGGTATATTCTGAGGAAAAGCCATTAACACCTATAGAGGATGAGGCAATCAGCTGTAAATCCCACTGTGTATGTCCTCCAGGAACAGTGCGTAAATGTACACAGAGAAGACAGGTGCCGGGCAGTAATGCCTTTGTTCCTTCAGTTGTTGGACTTATCATTGCAGGAGAGGTTATTAAGGACCTGGTTCACTTTGAAGCATAACTGTTATCATTGACAAAATTTTAACTAATTTATATAATAGAAATGAGACTGGGAAGGCTTGTGGTTCTACACAGGAACTGACTGGAATCATATAAAAATCTGACGGACAAAGACTGGGTGTCAAGGCGCTCATTCTGCGTGGAAAGGACAAGAAAATGATAAAAAAAGTAATGCGTAAAGTAACTGCTGTTGCTTTGTCTTTTGCAATGCTGGGGGCACTGCTTACAGGCTGCGGTTCTGGCAAGGCAGAAGAGAAGGTTACAGTGAAAGTGGGTGCGCTAAAAGGCGCTACAACATTGGGACTTCTGCCGCTTGAGGATAAAGCAGCCAATGGGGAAGCCGGTGAGAACTATGAATTCAGCATGATGACAGCAGCGGATGAACTGCTTCCCATGATGATCAAGGGTGAGCTGGATATCGCGCTCCTGCCATCCAATGTGGCAAGTATCCTGTATCAGAAGACCAATGGCGGTGTGACTGTTATAGATATCAATACACTTGGCGTATTATATATGGTATCAGGAGATTCTTCCGTTACAGGAGTGGAAAATCTGGCAGGCAAGACAATCTATCTGACCGGTAAGGGAACAACACCCGATTATGTGCTTCATTATATATTAAGTGGAAATGGCATGGATGCAGACAGTGACTGCACACTGGAATACAAATCAGAAGCAACAGAAGTAGCAGCGCTTCTGGCAGAGAACCCGGATGCAATAGGACTGCTTCCACAGCCTTTTGTAACAGCAGCATGCGCACAGAATGATGCCTTATCGGTTATTCTGGATATGAATGCAGAATGGGAGAAACTGCAGGGAGAAGACGGAAGCCGCCTTGTTACAGGTGTTACCGTTGTCAGAAATGAATTCCTGCAGGAGCATGAGAATGCGGTAGCTACCTTTATGGAAGAACATCAGGCAAGCGCACAGAGCATGAATTCAGATGTGGAGAACGGTGCAAAGCTTGCAGCAGCATCAGAAATCATTGCCAAGGAGCCTATTGCACTCAAGGCAATCCCAAAGTGCAACATTACCTATATAGATGGCGCTGATATGAAACAGGCTTTGTCGGGTTATCTTGAAGTTTTGTATGAGCAGAATCCGGAATCAATTGGTGGAGCCCTTCCTGGGGATGACTTTTATTACGTTCCACAGAAATAAGAGAATGTATGCGTAGAAAAATATATATTATTTTGGGCTGGATCTTTGCATGGCAGGTGTTAAGCTGGCTGGTGAATAACCCCATTCTTCTGGCAGGACCTTTGGAGACCGGGAAAGCACTGCTGGATAATATTGTCATGCCAAGCTTCTGGAAAACAGTAAGTTATTCTCTGCTGCGTATTGCAGCAGGATTCTTTGCGGGCGTTGGTGTTGGGCTTGTATTGGCTTGCGCCAGTGCCCGTTTTCCTATCATAGAAGAGATATTTTCACCGGTATTATCATTAATCAAGGCAGTGCCAGTGGCATCTTTTGTTGTGCTTTTTCTCATCTGGTGGCATTCAGACATGCTTTCCACTGCAATCAGCTTCTGCGTGGTGCTGCCCAATATCTATATCAGTACTCTGGAGGGCATTCGCAGCACCGATCACAGACTTCTGGAAATGGCACAGGTATTCAGATGGAGTCCACGGGACAGATTTTTCTATATATATCGTCCGGCTCTGAAGCCTTTTCTTGACAGCAGTATCAAAGTCTCTGTAGGGCTTGGCTGGAAGTCGGGAGTAGCGGCTGAAGTAATCGGAACTCCGGCTTTTTCCATAGGAGAGCGGTTATATATGTCCAAAATCTATCTGGAGACGGCAGATGTGCTGGCATGGACTGCTGTGACCATTGCCCTGAGTGTACTATCAGAGAAGGCGTTATTGTGGGCATGGGAGAGATTTTGCAAATGGGAGCCTGACTGTCGTGGGGCAGGGATGTTTGATTTATCCTGTAAGCCGCAGCAAAAGGCATTGCGGCTGGAGCATGTCTGCAAAAGTTATGGGGTGCAGCAGATACTGAATGACTTTTGCGCAGCATATGATAGAGGAAGTACAACATATTTTACGACACCATCAGGCAGCGGCAAAACCACGTTGTTTCGTATGATTGCCGGACTGGAGAAGCCGGATGCAGGAGAGATATCCTGTGGGGGCAGTGTGGCGATGGTATTTCAGGAAGACAGGTTGTGTGAAGAATACAGTGCTTTGAAGAATGTAGAGATGATTACCGGAGACAGGAACAGAGCCAGAGAGCATCTGCTGTGTCTGCTGGAAGAAGGAGATATTACAAGACCATGTAAGGAACTGAGCGGAGGCATGAAACGCAGAGTTGCGATTGCCAGAGCCTTTGCATCACAAAGTGATATCTTACTACTGGATGAACCCTTTACAGGTCTGGATCAGGATACAATGCAGCGTGTGCAGTGTTATATGGAACAATATCGGAAGGAACGTACGCTTCTGATTGCGACACATATCGGACAGAATGTGCAGACAGTTGAAAGGTGTGGGGATTAAGATGGAGACAAGAGTTGCGCTTATGGGAATTATCGTAGAGAATAAGGAGTCTGTGGCAGGACTGAATGCCCTGCTGCATGAATATGGTGACTATATAATAGGAAGAATGGGTGTGCCCTACCGGGAGAAGCATATGAACATTATCAGTGTCGTAATAGATGCGCCACAGGAGAAAATCAGCGCACTTTCAGGCAAGGTAGGCATGCTTTCCGGTGTTGCCAGTAAGGTCATCTACAGCAGAAAAGAAAGTGATTAAGAAAATAAAAAGTATATATTATATAAAAAAATTATGAAATACTTTCCTTTTTAAAATTGCTATGCTATAATTGTAGAATGACTGTGAGTATGGGCGCATGTCAGTACGCCGTATATTTCACGATAGATTGATCAGAATGCAGGTAACAGTTCAGGACAGGTTCGCATGTAACTATGGTAAGGCTGAATAGTTACAGATGCGTTATGTGAATCACCAAGGTGAAAATAATTTCTAGGAGGAAAAGAGAAGAAATGAGTTTACAGGTTGAAAAGTTAGAAGGAAATATGGCTAAGCTTACAATAGAGGCATCTGCTGAAGAGTTTGAGCAGGCAATTGAGAAGGCTTATCAGAAAGAAAAGAGCAAGATCAGTGTTCCTGGTTTCCGTAAAGGTAAGGTTCCCCGCCAGATGATCGAGAAGATGTATGGCAAGGAAGTATTCTATGAAGGAGCAGCTAATAACCTGATTCCTTCTGCTTACGCTAAGGCAGTAGATGAGTGTGAAGAAGAGATCGTATCCCAGCCTACTATTGATGTTGTTCAGGCAGAAGCAGGCAAGCCTTTCATCTTCACAGCTGAAGTAGCACTGAAGCCGGAAGTTAAGCTTGGAACATACAAGGGCATCAAGGTTGAGAAGGCAGATCTTACTGTAACAGATGAAGAAGTAGATGCTAAGATCAACGAAGAAAGAGAAAGCAATGCAAGAACTATCACAGTAGAAGACAGAGCAGTTAAGGATGGCGATATGACAGTAATCGACTTCGAAGGCTTTGTTGACGGTGTAGCATTTGAAGGCGGCAAGGGCGAGAACTATCCTCTTACAATTGGTTCCGGTTCTTTCATTCCTGGATTTGAAGAGCAGTTAGTTGGCGCTGAGCTGAATAAAGAAGTAGAAGTAAACGTTACTTTCCCAGAAGATTATCATGCAGCAGATCTTGCTGGCAAGGCAGCTGTATTCAAGTGTACAGTTAAGGAAATCAAGGAGAAGGAACTTCCTGCATTAGATGATGAATTCGCAAGTGAAGTATCTGAATTTGATACATTAGCTGAGTACAAGGAAGATGTTAAGAAGCAGTTAGCTGAGAAGAAAGAAATCGACGCTAAGAACGAGAAGGAAGATAAGGTAATCGACGCTATCATCGAGGGCGCTGAGATGATAATACCGGAAGCTATGATTCAGACACAGCAGAGACAGATGGCTGATGATTTTGCTCAGAGATTACAGATGCAGGGTCTTTCTATTGACCAGTACTTCCAGTTCACAGGTCTTACACGTGAGAAGTTCTTAGAGCAGATGAAGCCTCAGGCTGAGAAGAGAATCAAGACAAGACTTGTACTGGAAGCAGTTGCAGAAGCTGAGAAGATCGATGTAACAGAAGAAGAATACAAGGCAGAACTTCAGAAGATGGCAGATGCATATTCTATGAAGTTAGAAGAAATGGAAGATATGATCGGTGCATTTGAACAGAAGGCAATCAAGTCTGACCTCAAGATCAGAAAGGCAGTTGACTTCGTAGTTGCACAGGCAAAAGAGAAGAAATAAAACTGATAGGTTGTAGAAAAAGTAGAACTGGAGGTAAGTCACATGAGTTTAGTACCGTATGTCATTGAACAAACGAGTAGAGGAGAACGTTCCTACGATATCTATTCCAGATTATTGAAAGAGCGTATTATATTTCTTGGGGAAGAAGTGAATGAGACAACTGCCAGTCTGACAGTCGCACAGCTTTTATTCTTGGAAGCAGAAGATCCAAGCAAGGATATTCAGCTTTACATCAACAGCCCGGGTGGTTCTGTTACTGCCGGAATGGCTATCTATGATACCATGCGTTATATCAAGTGTGATGTATCCACAATCTGTATCGGTATGGCAGCCAGCATGGGCGCTTTCCTGTTAGCAGGTGGTACACAGGGGAAGAGATATGCTCTTCCTAATGCAGAGATCATGATTCATCAGCCTTTAGGTGGAGCACAGGGTCAGGCAACAGAGATTGAGATTGCTGCAAAGCATATCTTACAGACCAAAGAGAAGTTGAATAAGATCCTTGCAGAGAACTGTAATCAGCCTTATGATGTGATTGCAGCAGATACAGACAGAGATAACTGGAAGACTGCACAGGAAGCCAAGGAATATGGCTTGATTGATCAGGTAATTACTTATAAGTCTGACAGTAAGGAAAAGGAAGACTAAATTTTATTAGATAGTAAAAAGGGAGAAGCGGAATGGCTGGAAAAAGCACTGATGGAAAGGTAAGATGTTCCTTTTGCAATAAGACACAGGATCAGGTCAGAAAACTGATCGCCGGACCCGCAGGTGTATATATCTGTGACGAGTGCGTAGATATCTGTGCTGATATTATTGAAGAGGAATATGAAGATGAGCCGGTTGGCAACAGCGTTGACATTAATCTCTTGAAGCCGGTAGAAATTAAAGACTTTCTTGATGATTATGTAATTGGTCAGGATGAAGCAAAGAAGGTTCTGTCTGTAGCAGTTTATAATCACTATAAGCGTGTTATGGCTCAGAAAGATCTGGACGTTGAATTACAGAAGAGTAACATTATTATGTTGGGACCAACAGGTTCCGGTAAAACTTATCTTGCACAGACTCTGGCAAAGATTATCAATGTGCCATTTGCGATTGCAGATGCTACAACATTGACAGAAGCCGGATATGTAGGTGAAGATGTAGAGAATATTTTACTGAAACTGATTCAGGCGGCAGATTATGATGTGGAACGTGCTCAGTATGGTATCATTTATATCGACGAGATTGATAAGATCACGAAGAAGAGTGAGAATGTATCCATAACCAGAGACGTATCCGGTGAAGGTGTACAGCAGGCGTTACTTAAAATTATCGAAGGTACGGTTGCAAGTGTACCACCACAGGGCGGCAGAAAGCATCCGCATCAGGAGCTGATTCAGATTGATACGACCAATATTCTATTCATCTGCGGCGGTGCTTTTGACGGTCTGGATAAGATCGTAGAAGCCAGAATGGATCGTACATCAATCGGATTTAATAAAGAGATTGCTGATAAGACAGAGCAGGATATCGGAGAAGTATTTAAAGAGGTAACACCACAGGATCTGACCAAGTATGGACTGATTCCTGAGTTTGTTGGCCGAGTACCTATCGTGGTATCTCTGGAGGGACTGGATAAGAGTGCGCTGGTGCGTATTTTGAGAGAGCCTAAGAATGCTCTGATCAAGCAGTATCAGAAGTTATTCGAGCTTGATGATGTGAAGTTGAGCTTTGAACCGGATGCAATTGATGCAATTGCAGAGAAAGCATTGGAAAGAAAGACCGGAGCAAGAGGTCTTCGCTCCATTATGGAAAATATCATGATGGATGTTATGTATGAAATCCCTTCTGATGATACCATCGAAAGCTGCGTTATTACAAAAGAGGCAGTAGAAGGAGATAGTCAGCCTTTCATTGTACATCGCGAGTCTACAAGAACGGAACGCGAAAAGAAGGCGAAATAAGAATAGACAGAATAAATGAAACGCCGCCTGCCAAAAGGCGGCGTTTTGACACTGATTACTGAAAGGTAAGATATGTGATATGAGTGAAATTAGCAGCATACAAATAGAACTGCCATTGGTAGCTTTACGTGGTTTGACAGTTATGCCGGACATGATTATTCATTTTGATCTGTCCAGGGATTTTTCCAAAGCTGCAGTAGAGCATGCTATGACAGAGACACAACAGATTTTTCTGGTAGCACAGAAGAATCCTGAACAGGATACTCCAACAGGAGAAGATCTGTATCAGTATGGTACAGTGGCATTGATCAAACAGATTATCAGACTTCCCAATGATATAGACAGGGTGCTGGTAGAAGGACAGTATAAAGCAAAAATGACGGAAACCAGGGATAACGATGGATATTTCAGCGCTATTCTTGAACAGATAGAAGATACAGAAGGAACATTAGATGAAGTAGAGGAAGAGGCGTTAGTACGATCTCTCAAGGATGTATTTGAGACTTATGTGAAATTCTATCCCAAGATTGGCAAGAGCCTTGGAAAGTACTTTAGTGAGAAGAATAAATTGTCTTTTCTTGTGAATCAGGTGGCAATCAATACACCGTTTACATATGAACAGAAGCAGCAGCTTCTGGAGATAACAGATCTCAGGGAACAATGTACTTTACTGATTACAATGCTGATTAATGAAGCACAGATTGCTTCTATACGAACCCAGCTGGCAGCAAAATTAAAAGAAAAAATAGATAAGAACCAAAGAGACTATATCCTGCGTGAACAGATGGATTATATCCGCAATGAACTGGGAGATAGGGATGAGGACTCTGAACTTGCCCAGTTTTCACAGGCTTTGGAGAAGTTAAAAGCCGATAAAGAGATCAAGGATAAAATCAAAAAGGAAATCTCACGTTATAAGACCATTATGGGAGCAAGCTCAGAGAGCGCTGTGCAGCGTGGCTATATCGAGACTTTGCTCGAACTGCCATGGAATAAGGTATCTAAGGATACCATTGATATGGATAAGGCAGAGGAAGTTCTCAACCGCGATCATTATGGACTGGAGAAGGTGAAAGAAAGAATCCTGGAATATCTGGCAGTGAGAGCGCTGACCAGTAAAGGAGAAGCACCTATTCTTTGTCTGGTGGGACCTCCCGGAACTGGTAAGACTTCCATTGCAAAATCTATAGCAGATGCATTGAATAAGAAATATGTACGGATATGTCTTGGTGGTGTAAGAGATGAGGCAGAGATCAGAGGTCATAGAAGAACCTATATCGGGGCAATGCCCGGCAGAATCGCCAATGGTCTCAGACAGGCGGGCGTAGGCAATCCGCTTATGCTGCTGGATGAGATTGACAAAGTAAGCAGTGATTACAAAGGAGACACTTCCTCTGCACTTTTGGAAGTACTGGACCCGGAGCAGAACAGCCATTTCAGAGATCACTATGTGGAATTGCCGCTGGATCTGTCCAAGGTTCTGTTCATAGCCACAGCAAATGACGCAGGCAATATTCCACGTCCATTGCTTGACCGTATGGAGCTTATTGAAATCGGCAGCTATACTGCTAACGAGAAATTCCATATTGGTAAGGAACATCTGATAGATAAGGAACTTGCAAAAAACGGTCTGACGAAAGAACAGCTTAGTATCAGTGATTCAGCATTAAAAGACATCATTGAACATTATACAAGAGAAGCCGGTGTGCGTGGACTGGAGAGAATGATTGGAAGCATCTGCCGTAAAGCTGCCAGAGATATCCTCCAGAAGAAAGTAAAGAGTGTTCATGTCAGTGGCAGAAATCTGGAAAAATATCTTGGAAAGCCCAAGTATCGCGCTGATATGGCAAATGAGGCAGATGATATAGGTATTGTAAGAGGACTTGCATGGACCAGCGTGGGGGGAGATACCCTGCAGATAGAAGTGAATGTAATGGCTGGAAAAGGCGAAGTAGAATTGACCGGACAGCTGGGAGATGTAATGAAAGAATCTGCCATGACGGGAATCAGCTATATCCGTTCCATTGCAGATCAGTATAAGATCACACCGGATTATTTTAAGGAACATGATTTTCATATTCATATTCCAGAGGGCGCAGTGCCAAAGGATGGACCATCGGCAGGAATTACCATGGCAACAGCGGTATTGTCTGCGATTACAGAGACACCGGTAAAATGCAAGGTGGCAATGACCGGTGAAATCACTTTAAGAGGCAGAGTGCTTCCTATCGGAGGGCTCAAAGAGAAGCTTCTGGCGGCTAAGACTGCGGGCATCACTACAGTACTGGTTCCAAAAGAAAATGAACGTGATGTGGATGAAATCAGCAAAGAGATTAAATCCGGCATGGAGATTATATATGTGGAGCGAATGGAAGAAGTAATAGAGCATGCTTTTGCTAAAGCGCAGAAGAAGACAGGAGCTTCGAAACGTAAGAAAGGAGTAACAGATGGTAATTAAGAATGTCAGCCTTGAGACAGTAATTGGTGTTACGAGCAAGATCCCAGATAATCAGTTACCGGAGATTGCTTTTGCAGGCAAGAGCAATGTAGGTAAATCTTCTCTGATCAACGCCCTGATGAACCGTAAATCTCTGGCAAGAACCAGTGCACAGCCGGGTAAGACACAGACTATTAATTTCTATAATATTAATGATGAATTGTATTTTGTGGATCTTCCGGGATACGGATATGCCAAGGTAAGTCAGCAGGAAAAAGAAAAATGGGGTAAGATGATAGAGAAATACCTGCATCGCTCCAAGGTATTGCAGGCTGTATTTCTTTTAGTTGACATCAGGCATGAGCCTTCAGCCAATGACAGACAGATGTATGAGTGGATTCTGGCAAATGGCTATCATCCTATCGTAATCGCAACCAAACTGGATAAGATCAACCGCAGCCAGATTGCAAAGCAGGTAAAACTTGTTAAACAGGGGCTTGGGGTGGATAAAGATACGATTGTGATTCCTTTTTCAGCTGAGACGAAACAGGGAAGAGAAGAAATCTATGATCTGATAGATCAGCTGACCGGTAAAGAGGAAGTTACGCAGTAGCAAGGAGGCATTCCTATGAAAAGGCAATATCAGAAGAACCTGAAATTAATAGTCAATTTGTTAGTCTTTATAACACTTATTTTATTGTGTATTTTACTGCTCCCGAAATTATTGGTGTTCTTTATGCCATTTGTAATCGGATGGATCATATCCTGTATGGCGAATCCACTGGTACATTTCCTGGAGCATCGGATTAAAATACGACGAAAAGCCGGAACGGTCATGGTCATCGTACTGGTTATTGCTGCAGTAGTAGGAGCCTGCTATCTGGTCATATCTATTCTGGCGAAGCAGATAGTCGGTTTCGTGGGGGAGATTCCCGAGATGTGGGAGAGTCTGCAGCAGGATTTCTCACATTTTGGTTCGCTGGTGAATGCCCTGACTGTGAACCTCTCACCGGATCTGGTAGAGAAGCTCAATGAATTCGGCAATTCCATAGGGAAAACGATCAGTGATTTCGTAGGAAATACCCAGGCTTTCTCCGTACAGGGAGTCAGCGGTATGGTAGGAAGTATTGCCAATGTGGCAATCGGAGTTGTGATGTGCCTTTTATCTGCTTATTTCTTTATTGCAGACAGAGAATATATGCTGGAGCTTGTGGATAAGATAATTCCTAAAAGTATAAGACATAAATACGATATTTTTTATAACAGTATGAAACAGGCATTTGGTGGGTACTTCAAGGCACAGTTCTTTATTGAAATCAGAATTTATGTGCTGATACTGATAGGACTTTTCATATTGAAGATAGATTATTCTTTCCTGATTGCCTTTGCAATTGCCTTTCTGGATTTCCTGCCGTTCTTTGGAAGTGGCGCAGTATTCTGGCCGTGGGCAATTATCAAGCTGCTTGGTGGAGATTATGTAAGAGCAATTGGATTCCTGATTATCTGGGGCGTAGGACAGATCGTGCGTCAGCTGATCCAGCCTAAGATTATGGGAGATTCTATTGGAATGGAGCCGATTCCAACTTTGTTTCTGCTGTTTATCGGATATAAGCTTGCCGGGGTAGGCGGTATGATCATAGCGATTCCAGTGGGAATTTTACTTCAGAATATGAATGAAGCAGGCATTTTTGATACACCTAAGATGTGCGTGAAGCTTCTGATTGCGAATCTGAATGACTACAGGAAGCTTACGAAGGAAGATATGGCTGTACTTCAGAAAGAAGAGCAGGATAAGACGGAGGAAAAGAGTGCGAAACTTTAAAATCTTGATACAATACGAAGGAACGAAATATCAGGGCTGGCAGAGACAGGAATCCACAGGGAATACCATACAGGGTAAGTTTGAAGCGATTCTGTCCAAAATGACAGACAGTAAGGTGCAGATTGACGGCTCAGGCAGAACAGATGCCGGAGTACATGCGTATGGTCAGGTGGCTAATTTTAAAATTGACACGAAGATGAGCGCAGATGAGATTATGGACTATATCAACCGCTATCTGCCTGAGGATATCGGAGTCATTCAGATTCAGGAGATGCCGGAGAGATTTCACAGCCGCTTGAATGCTGTGGGTAAGACATATCGCTATCGGATATGGAACAGCACATTTCCATGTATCTTTGAACGCCGTTATGTATATGAACTGCCACAGAAGCTGGATCTGGAAGCTATGAGAGAGGCTGCCTCCTATTGTATAGGCAAGCACGATTTCAGAGCATTTACCTCTAATAAAAAAAGCAAGAAGTCTACTGTCAGAACGATAGAAGCCATTCAGATTGAAAGAATAGGCGAAGAAGTTGTTCTGACATATCGAGGTGATGGCTTCCTGTATCATATGGTGCGGATATTGACGGGAACGCTTATAGAAGTAGGACTTGGACAGCGCAACCCTTCAGAAATGGAGATGCTGCTATCCAGAGGATCGAGAGATATGGCAGGAGCGTTGGCGCCTGCTAAAGGACTTGCCTTAATGGAAGTTCGTTACTAACTCTGATGAGGTGTCCCTAACAGATAGAGAATTGTATCAATAACGATAGCTTTCATTTGATCCGGATTCAATCCGGGGTGCTTATGAAAAGTTAATTCATGGCTGAGAGAGTCTACCATGTTATAGATAATGTGGGTCTTCTCAGCCAGATTTTCACAGTCATATCCGGCATTTCTTAGAAATTCTTCCAGCTGTAGAGTAGTCTTTAACTCCATATCTGCCATGAGAACGGCAACCTCGTCATTGGTCATGGTCAGCGCTTCGATCTCTTTATGGGCGTGATTAAATATTTTATGTGATTCAATTAAGGAATCCACAATTCTCTCAAGACTTGTCTTAGGCTCAAAAGGCAGTGTAAATTCCTCAAATACAGGAACCATCATTTTCTGACTGTATGCCTTTAATCCATCCATAAAAATATCATGCTTATCTGTAAAATAACTGTATATAATACCGGTGGAAACGCCGGCTGCTTTGGCAATATCCGCAGTTGTAGTCTTCTGATATCCTTTCTCACACATCAAAAGAAATCCCACTTCGATAATTCTGTTTTTCTTCTCAATAGAGCGTTTCTGCTGTGGCTCTCTGGTTTTCGTGTCTGACATGGTGTATCCTTTCTGGTTGTAACTAATCAGACCACATGCGCAAAATCGCATCTTCGATGCTTTACTTTTGCTTATGTGGTTACTTCGCCATATAAATTGAGCCCAATATGCTTGTAAACAAGCATATTCTGTCTCGATTTGCATGGCTCTGATTAGTTACATGATAATATCTTTTATGGCTTTTGTCAAATAATGTGAATAAAATTTCACATTCATATTGACAGATGGAAGATACGAGATTATCATGAAAATATGAACAATGATTCATATGTATTTATATATGGAATGAACTGAATAGAGAAAAATCAAAAAGAAATGAGGAATCGGGATGAAGAAGAAACAGGTTGCTAAAATAGTAGGAATCATCGTAATAGTTGGCTGCGTGGCAGGAACAACGGCTTTTGCAGGAACATCCAAGATGAAAGTGGCAGTGGCAGCAGTAGGACAGGGAGATGTGGTCAGGACAATAGCAGTAGAAGGACACATTGAGACAGAAGAGGAGAAAGCATATTATGCGAAAGTGACTGCACCGGTATCGACTTTTGACCTGAAAGCAGGAGATGTGGTACAGAAGGGTGATACACTGGTTACATACGACACACAGGAATATGACAGAAGCTTGGAGCAGGCACAGCTACAAGCTAAGGCAGCCAAGGCTGGCTATGCAGGAAGTGCAGCACAAAGCAAGGAAATGACTCAGGCTTATGAAGAAGCACAGGCGCAGGAATCCATGTATCAGCAGGCATACGAAGCAGCACTGGCAAATGTCAATGATCTGCAATATAACATAGAGACAGTAGCAGATGCGGTAGATGATAAGAGAGATAAGATCAATCGGGATATTGCGCAGGTAGAGATTGAGATTGCACAGAAGAATGCACAAGCAGCAGATTATGATGATGAGGACCGTCTTGATTATTTGGAAGAAGCAGCACAATTGCAGGTGAAGCTGGCAAGTCTGAAGAAGAAATTACTGGAGCTGCCGGATAGTGGAGCCAAGCCTATAGAGGACAGATATTTCAGCGAGGCACAATATTATCTGAATGAGCTGGCTACGCAGAGAGCACAGCTACAGCAGGAGATGCAGACAACGAAGCATGCTGCCATGAATGGTTCCCAGCTGGCACAGCTTGCCGCCAATGCGGAACTTGCCAATACTGCTGTCACCTGGAATGAGGAAGATGCAGAGAAGGCAGCAGAGGGCGTAACAGCAGACGTTACAGGCGTAGTGAGTGAGATCAATGTAGAAGAGGGCGCTTACGTGGCAGAAGGAACACGGCTTTTTACCATAAAAGACATGGAGCATGTAATGGCTGTCGTTGAAGTAACCAGCTATGAAATGGGACAGGTGGAAGTAGGTCAGAAGGCATCTATTGAAGCCGCAGGCAATACCTATGAAGGAACCGTATCCAGGATACGGAAGGAAACTGTGCTGGATTCCCAGAACAAAGCCAAATTACAGGTAGAGATACATATTGAGAACCCGGATGATAAGATTTATCTGGGTACAGATGTGGATGCTGCTATTGAGACCGGAGAAAGCGACAGCGCAATCGTGATTCCCAATGATGCTCTTTATACAGATGATGAGGGAGATTACTGCTACCTGTTGTCTAATGATGTGATTGAGAAGAGATATCTGACCTGTGGTATTGCAAGTGCTGATACGACAGAAGTTCTCGAAGGACTAAGCCAGGGAGAATGGGTAATTACCGATGCCATGACAGATGCCAATGTGGGTAAGGGCGCACAGGCGAAATAGTTTGCAGGTAACTGAAAGGTATGGTGATTATTAGATGGGAGCTTTTATTGAATTTGATAAGGTAACGAAGCAGTATGGCACTGCAGACAGAGTGTTTTATGCATTGAAGGATGCCAGCTTCACGATTGAACAGGGAGAAATGGTAGTCATCCTGGGACCAAGTGGTGCGGGTAAGAGTACTTTGCTGAATCTGTTGGGCGGTATGGATGTGGCGTCCTCTGGAAGCATTATTTCCTGTGGAGAGGACATCAGTCAGTACAATGATAATCAGCTGACCGGATATCGGGCGAGAAATGTTGCAGTAGTTTTCCAGTTCTACAATTTGATTCCTACATTAACTGCATATGAGAATGTAGCGCTTATGAGGGATATTGTGAACGATACGATGGACCCGAAGGAAGCATTGGAGTCTGTAGGACTTGGCGACCATATGCATCAGTTCCCGGCGCAGATGTCAGGTGGTGAGCAGCAGAGAACGTCCATAGCCAGGGCAATTGCCAAGAATCCTAAGCTTCTGCTGTGTGATGAGCCGACAGGGGCACTGGATACCAATACAGGACGGGATGTATTAGAATTGCTGGTGAGAATGAGCCGTGAAAAGAAGAGAACAGTTGTCATGGTCACGCATAACAGCTTTTTTGCAGATATTGCAGACAAGGTCATCCGTGTAAAGAACGGCGCTATTGAGTCTGTTACAATCAATGAACATCCAAAGGATGCAAGTGAGGTGAGCTGGTAATGCTGAAAAGAAAGCTTTTAAGAGATCTGTGGCAGAATCGTACGCAGTTCATTTCCATTTTTTTGATGGCTTTTCTTGGTCTGTTCGTTTTCGCAGGAATAGATGCGGAGAGTACAGGAATCGGGATATCTACAGCACAGTATTATGAAGAGACCAATCTGGCTGATAACTGGGTCATGGGTACTTCATTCAGTACGGAAGAGGTGAAACGGCTGGAAGCACTGCCACAGATTGCTTCGGTTGACCGTAAGCTGGTGCTGGAGGGCAAAGCCAAAGTAGGGGACGGAGAAGAACCTTCTATGGAGTTTAACTTTGTAGAGAGCATGAACAGCTCGTTCCCTTATATAAAAGAAGGAGAAGCCTTCGATGTTGACAAGGAAGGGGTATGGCTGGAAGAACTGTTTGCTAAGAAGTGGAATCTTCAGGTCGGAGATTATGTACGGCTTGAATATGAGGGCATTCTGTTCACGGAGCAGATCCGCGGTATTATCATTCATCCGGAATATGTATTCTATTCACTGGACAGCGACAGCATGATGCCCAATTATGGTACATATGGATATGCTTATCTTTCCTCAAAGGAATATCCGATACAGGATGAATTATACTACAATTACATGGTAATAAAGCAGACCAATGCAGGAGAATCCTCAGAGGAATCCATGGAGTTCAAGGAGCTGGTAAAAGACACGCTGAACCGACAGAATATTGTGGTACTGGACAGAAAACAGAACGGTGGCATTGAAGCCATTGCGTCAGAACAGTCACAGCACGAAGAAATGGGAATCATGTTCTCAGCAGTATTTCTGTTGATTGCTGTCATGGGAATTGTTACAACTATGACACGAATGACTTCAAACCAAAGAATCCAGATTGGTACACTCAAAGCATTGGGATTTGGCAAGAGGAAGATTACCTGGCACTATATGTCTTATGGCATTGTGATCAGTTCCCTGGGAAGTATCGTGGGGGCGGTATTGGGGTATTTGTATCTGCCACTGCTTTTCCTGCCGAGCATGAGTGCATACTACGTCCTGCCCAATTGGGTGACACAGATGTCAGTAAAGACTTATTATGCAATTGTACTGGCTATTCTGGTCTCTACACTGGTCAGCTTCCTGGCATGCCGTAAGGAATTGAAGGATATGCCTGCCATTACATTAAAACCGGCTGCACCTAAGAATATCAGACACTCCATGCTGGAGAAGAGCCGTATGTGGCTGTCTTTGAACTTCTCTACACAGTGGAATGTCAGGGATGTACTCCGCAATAAAGCCAGAAGCCTGATGGGTATCGCTGGTGTAGCAGGCTGTACGATGCTGCTTCTGTGTGCCTTTGGCTGCAGCGACTGTGTAAAAGAGATTGCGGTGTGGCAATACGGAGAACTGGTGACAGGACAGTACAAAGTAATATTCGGGCAGCAGGTCACAAATCTGGAGAAAAGACAGTATAAGCAGCAGTATAAGGGACAACTGGTGCAGGAGGGAAGCTGTGAATTCAGAACGGATTCGCTGGTAAAAAAAGGCGGCATCACAATCTTGGACGAAGGCAACTATCTGCACTTTCAGAATGCAGATGGAGAAGAGATAATCCTGCCACAGCAGGGAATCTCCATGTCTGTGAAAATGGCACAGGTGTTAGGGATTAAACAGGGAGATTTTATTGAATGGCATATTGTAGGTGAGAAGGAATGGCAGAGAAGCAGAATCACAGCACTGTATCGTACACCTACGGGGCAGGGCATTACACTGTCAAGAGAAGAATATGAGTCATTGCAGTATGATTTTAACCCTACTTCTTTCTATACCAATATGACCATTCCACAGTATGTAAAAGACAGCGATGACATTTCCGGTGTGATCAGCATCGAACAGCTAAAGATCGATCTGGATAAAAACATGGAAATGATGAATCTGATGGTAGGAATCCTGATCGTTGCGGCAGTACTGCTTGGAATCATTGTTCTCTACAACATGGGTGTGCTTTCTTTCCTGGAAAAGACAAGAGAAGTTGCCACGCTGAAGGTGCTCGGCTTTTCCTCAGGAAGAATACGAAGAATCCTGCGGCAGCAGAACAATTGGATTACCATAATTGGAATCGTTGCAGGATTAATTCTTGGTTATCAATTCCTTGATATTATGATGCAGACCATGTCCGAGGACAATGATATGCCGACTGTTGTATATCTGGCGTCTTATCTGTATTCCATCATAGGCACTTGGATTACCTCTACAGGCGTCAATTATATGCTTTCCGGTAAAGTCAAGACCATCTGTATGGTAGACGCACTCAAAGGTGTCGAGTAAGTTTATTTGTACACAAGAAAAGACTTTATTCTTGCACAATCCTGTGATAAACTGTAACTATTCAGAGCCATGCAGCCTGTGACAGAATATGACTGCTTGCAGGCATATATGGCGCAGGATATATGGCGAGGTAACTACATGAGCAAAAGAAAAGCATCGAAGATGCGATTTTGTGAATGTAGTTCTGAATAGTTATTCAGAGCCATGCAGCCTGTGACAGAATATGACTGCTTGCAGGCATATATGGCGCAGGATATATGGCGAGGTAACTACATGAGCAAAAGAAAAGCATCGAAGATGCGATTTTGCGAATGCAGTTCTGAATAGTTATTCAGAGCCATGCAGCCTGTGACATGGCAGAGACTTACGAAACGATCAGGAGGAGCTTATGAGTGAATTAGATAAGAATGTGGAAGCAGAAAGTCAGGAAAAAGAAGTCGTTTCCAAGAATTTTATTGAACAGATTATAGATAAGGACCTTGCAGAGGGTGTATATGACACAGTTCACACCAGATTCCCACCGGAACCAAACGGATATCTGCACATCGGACATGCAAAGAGCATTATTTTGAATTATGGACTTGCCAAGGAATATGGCGGTAAGTTCAACATGCGTTTTGATGATACCAATCCTACAAAGGAGAAGGTAGAATTCGTCGAATCCATCAAAGCAGATATCGCATGGCTTGGCGCAGACTGGGAAGACAGACTGTTCTTTGCATCAGATTATTTTGACCAGATGTATGAAGGCGCAGTGAAGCTCATCAAGAAAGGAAAGGCATATGTATCTGACCTGACAGCAGATGAGATCCGTGAATACCGTGGTACACTGACTGAGCCAGGTAAGGAAGATCCATCCAGCAGCAGAAGCGTAGAAGAGAACCTTGCACTTTTTGAAGATATGAAGAATGGTAAATTCGCAGATGGCGAGAAGGTACTGCGTGCAAGAATCGATATGGCATCTCCTAACATGAACATGAGAGATCCTGTCATTTACCGTGTGGCACATATGACACATCACAGAACAGGTGATAAGTGGTGCATTTATCCGATGTACGATTTCGCACATCCTATTGAAGATGCGATTGAGGGTATCACACATTCTATCTGTACACTGGAATTCGAGGATCACAGACCTCTCTATAACTGGGTCGTAACAGAGCTGGAATACCCACATCCACCTAAGCAGATCGAATTTGCCAAGTTATATCTGACTAACGTGGTAACAGGTAAGAGATACATTAAGAAGCTGGTTGAACAGGGCATTGTTGACGGATGGGATGACCCAAGACTTGTATCTATCGCAGCCCTCAGAAGAAGAGGCTTCACACCTGAATCCATCAAGAAATTCGTAGAACTTGGTGGTATCAGCAAGGCAAATTCTTCTTCCGACTATGCAATGTTAGAGTACTGCATCCGTGAGGATCTGAAGTTAAAGAAGCCCAGAATGATGGCAGCACTTGATCCTGTGAAGTTAGTAATTGATAACTATCCGGAAGGAGAAGTTGAATATCTGGAAGTTGCTAACAATCTGGAGAATGAAGAACTTGGCACCAGACAGGTTCCATTCTGCCGTGAACTCTATATCGACAGAGATGACTTTATGGAAGAACCTCCCAAGAAGTATTTCAGACTCTTCCCAGGCAATGAAGTACGTCTGATGAGTGCATACTTTGTAAAATGTACAGGATTTGAGAAGGATGAGAATGGAAAAGTCACAGTTGTACATTGTACGTATGATCCTGAAACGAAGCAGGGCAGTGGCTTTACAGGCAGAAAGGTAAAGGGAACCATTCATTGGGTACCGGCTCCTTATGCAGTTAAGGCAGAAGTACGTCTCTATGAGAACATTATTGATGAGGAAAAGGGCGTATACAACGAAGATGGTTCTCTGAACCTGAATCCGAATTCTCTTACTGTATTAAAAGAGTGCTATTTGGAGCCTGCATTAAAAGATGCAAAGCCTTATGATAGCTTCCAGTTCGTAAGACAGGGCTTCTTCAATGTAGATTATAAGGACAGCAAGCCGGATGCACTGGTATTTAACCGAATTGTATCCTTAAAGAGCTCTTTCGTATTACCGAAGAAATAAGGGATAAAAGCTTATGAGATATAAATGTCTTGTGTTAGACCATGATGATACAGTGGTAGACAGTACTGCCAGTATTCATTATCCGGCTTTTCTGGAGGCATTGAAGATATTAAGACCGGGTGTGCAGCAGATTACTTTGGAAGAGTATTTTGAGGAGAACTTTGATCCTGGCTTTATCGAGATGTGCCAGAGAAGATATCAGCTTACAGATGCTGAGCTGGATGTGGAAGTAGAATGCTGGAGAAAATATGTGGAGAATCATATTCCAAAGGCATATCCGGGGATGCGGGAAATCATTACAAGACATAAGGAGGAAGGAGGCTGCGTCTGCGTAGTCTCCCATTCCTATGATTTCAATATCAGGAGGGATTATAAGGCAAATTGCCTGCCGGAACCTGATATGATATTTGGCTGGGAGTGTGAACCACAGCAGCGTAAGCCGGCGCCATATGCGCTGGAGCAGATTATGGAGAAATACGGATTGCAGCCACAGGAGATGGTCATGATTGATGACCTTAAACCGGGTTATGATATGGCAAGAAGTGTGGGTGTGCCGTTTATTGGTGCAGGCTGGGCAAATGATATTGCAAAGATACGTACTTTTATGAAACAGAACAGTGATTACTATTTTACCAATGTAAAAGAACTGGAGAAATTCCTTTTTTCATAGGAACTCTCCAGTTCTTTTAATCTTATAATAAGATGTAATTGTTAAGCTTCAGGCTTAGCTTCGGATTCTTCATCCTCATCATCAAAGAATTCTTCGCTGGAAGCTTCGTCTTCATCATCCGCATAGGCGATGGAAATGGAGGAAGAGTTGTCTGCGTTTTTTTCTTTCTCGTTTTTTTCAGGTGCAGGTTCTTCCTTGGAAGATTCTGGTTCAGCGGCAGGCTGTGTCATTTCTTCAATGATTTCCTTTGCCTTATCAAGCTTCTCAGATACATTGAAGTTCTCGATCTTCTCTTTGGTCTTATCAATTGTCTCAATGACCTTCTCACCGATGATTTCTTTGGCATTGTCCAGATCTAATGATACATAGGAACGGTTCTTGTTGGAATGAGCTTCAGTGGGAGCGTCCTCCTCATCATCAAAGTCATCGTCAAAATCATCAAAATCATCTGCAGCATCGATGTCCTTTAATGGGTCATCCTGTTTCTTCTGAAGACAATAATAAGTTCCTGCTGCTGCGGCACCGGCGAGCGCACTAAGTAAAACTAACTTGCCGAATTTCTTAGCCATAATGTATGCTCCTTTCTGTAAGGGGATTATATATTATATACATTTTAATACTATTTTATGAAAATGAAAAGTGAATATGTAAAATTTTAGAATGCTTTAATAACCTTGAATTATCCCACATATTATGTTAATATAGAATCGACTACATAAGTCAACCGCAAGGATGCAGCAGGAGGAGAATGTATACATGAATGAGAAATTCTTTGATTTGTCCAGAGAAAAGCAGGACCGTATGATAAATGGCGCATTAGAGGTATTTGCCAAGAATGGCTATAAGCATGCAAGTACCGACGATATGGTGAAGGCAGTGGACGTAAGCAAGGGATTATGGTTCCATTATTTTGGTTCAAAGGCAGGATTGTATACATTCGTATATGGCTACAGTGTGAAATATATGATATTGGAATTGTCTTCTGCCATGGATGCGCAGGAGAAGGACTATTTCGAAGTGGTGCGCCAGATGGAGTACACCAAGATGCGTGTCAGCAAGAGTTACCCATATATGAATCTGTTCCTGCAGGAGTCAGACAGAGAGACAGACGAGGACATACTGGAGCAGACCCAGGCAGACCGCAAGATCCTGAAGGAGAAGATGGATGGTATATTGCGGAATGCAGAGATTGAAGGGATATCGGAGAAAGCACACAGAGACCGTATCAAGCGAATGATCCGCTATACGATAGAAGGCGTGCAGCATGATAAGATGGTGAAGACCCAGGTTGAGCCTGAGACTGTATATAAGGAAATCAAGAACTATATCGAACTGGTCAAGACACTGGTGCGTGGAACAGACCTGCCTGCGAAGGAAGATATGCTTGATTCACCAATAACGAATACATTATTCTAGTAAAAAAACATGCGGATTCGCATGTTTTTTACTATTTCTTCTGTTGATAAACGGGGGCTGCGGGGTAGCCGCCTTTTAACTTCTGCATACCTCTCTGCACAGCATCTTTAGAATTCTTCCAGTCAGCATCCTGATTCTTATAGTCAAATTTCTCCACAAGCCAGCTCACATCTTCACCGACGCGTTCCATATTTTCTTTCATCAAACCAAAAAGCACAGGGAAGAATTCTTCCTTTTGTTTATCAGAAAGTGTCTCACATGCTGCCTGACATAAGTCACCGAAGTGAACCAGACAAAATCCCTTACTCTCTTCAAAACGCTTCCGAAAAGCCTCATCCTTCTTATACATAAAGAAGAAAGTATCCATATATCTGGCATAGGTATCCTTGTACTGATTGCAGATGTAGCAGGATTCCTGCTTGGCATAAGTCCACGCAGTCATGGTATTGTTGACTTCCTTTGACTTCTTCATACGATCCAGGAAAGAAATCTTAGCCGGCTTGAATCGTTTGATCTCCTGATCCAGCTCCTGATTTATTTTGCGGAAATGCGTCTTTAAGATCCAGGCATTACCAAGCGTATTGCCATACTGGAACATTTTCTGGAAATGATACCGGCAGAAACCAGCCTTGTCCGTCATATCGCGGATATCGCTCTCCATATAAGAAGAACCCGAACCCAGCGTAAAGTCCAGCAAGTCCTGTTCAACCTTTTGCTCAATGTAGCAGAAAGGACACTCATCATCTGCCGCAAAGGCATCGTTTAATGGGATTGTGTATAATTGTTCTTTCATATGGTAAAATCTCCTAATCGTAAAATATATTCTAAGCATAGCATATTTTTGAAAAATATGTTAGAGTATAAAGAGCGTTTCAAATGAATATAATAGTAATAAAAGAAGGATGCAACAGTTTGTATATTCTGTTGCATCCTTTGCTTACACTTTATATATCGGCATATCTGATTTAAACTTTAGACTTATTTCTACAAAAACACAAGATTTTTTTAAAAATATTATTATTGTGTAGCACGTCAAAAAGACCATGATCCAAAAAGACCACAGTAAAAAGAAATATATGCTGTCATTTCTTATTTATAAAAGGATATTTCTGTATATATCGTCCTTGTCATCCTGTTCAATGCATAGATAACGTTTGGTAATAGAAAAAGAAGAATGGTTATATATCAGCATAATCACAACTGGATCAGCACCTTGTTTCCAGGCATGATAGCCAAAGGTTTTGCGAAGCGAATGGCAGCTGATGTGTCCCTCTACAGGAACAGCCTGTGTTATGGCATGAATAATGCGGTGCGCCTGATAACGGGACAAATGCTGATTTTTATTACGTGGACTTGGAAAAAGGTATATGTTGCCCTCACCATGGGATGAAGAGCTGATTAGATAAGAATGATAGAATTGCAGAGCCTTTCGTATCTCCTGATTTAAAAGAATATGATTTAATTTACCTGTCTTACGTTCTTTCACAACAATGTGTGTTCTTACTTCTCCCTTATGATAGACCATATCATAAGTCAGATTCAGAATATCACTGATTCTCAGTGCAGTGTTCAATCCCAGCACTACTAAAGCATAATTGCGGGGATCTGGTTTCTGCGTTCTGTAATAATCCTTGAATTTTTTTAAAGATTTCCTGTCTCTGTTGTACTCATATGTTCCTCCTTGATCATGGGTATTCACTTCAAATACTCATTGCTGTTCCTTCAGCATCCTATATGTATGAATATTCCTTCTTATACATACAATGGTACAAATATGTACTAAATACAATAGAATATACAAATTGTTGCATATGTGCATTCACATAATATGGTGCATATTCTTCCGGTGCAGCAAGGAAGCATGGAAAATACAAGAAGTATTTCAATGAGACAAGGAAACAGATAAGTGATTATCGCAGAGTTAGAGAGGAGGAGCAGATTTGCTTAGATTATCAGTACAGAAAGATGAATATATCATGGTGGGCAAGGATGTGAAGATTACATTCCTTGGTGGTGTGAAGAATCAGGCACACATCATGATCGATGCACCCAAGGAAATCAATATTGCAAGAGGGCGTGCAATAGAGAAAAGGGCAGCAACAGAAAAATCTGTAATGATACAGTAACTATTCAGACCCCATTCGCAAAACCGCTGCTTTGCAGCTACATTTTTGCTCATGTGGTTACTTCGCCATATAAATTGTGCCAAATATGTTTGCAAGCAACCATATTCGTCTCAATTTGCATGGCTCTGAATAGTTACAAGGGTAATAACCGGAGGTTGACGCAATGGGAGTGAGCGCGCGCAGACTGTTGGCAGCCTGCTTTCGGATATTATAAATAGGAAGTTTGGATACTCACCAAAGTTCCTGACAACTGAATAAGGGAACAAAGAAAAGGCGGTAAAACGGATTTTTATCGCGACAGCAAACCGGAGTCGGGGGATTTCCAAAGACCTCGGTTAACACATGGAGGTAAAATTTTATGGTAGTACAACACAATTTAACAGCCATTAACGCTAACAGAATGTTAGGTATCACTCAGGGGACATTATCAAGCTCTACAGAGAAGCTTTCTTCCGGTTATAAGATTAACCGTGCAGCAGATGATGCAGCAGGTCTGTCTATTTCTGAAAAGATGAGAAAGCAGATCCGTGGTTTGACAAAGGCTTCTTCCAATGCAGAAGACGGTATCAGCGCTGTACAGACAGCAGAAGGTGCTCTTCAGGAAGTTACCGATATGTTACAGAGAATGAACGAGCTGGCAGTACAGGCATCCAACGGTACAAATTCTACAACAGACCGTCAGTCTATCTAGGATGAAATTGAACAGCTGACAACAGAAATTGACCGTGTAGCAGAGACTACAAAATTTAATGAGACATATCTGTTAAAAGGTGATAAGAACAATACCCAGACTAATTATTTGAAGGGACATGATGCAGGTATTGAAGGTACTTTTACTGATGGAAGTACGACAGCATCATTAAAAGTAGATTTATCTGTAGGGAAGACAATTTCTATTGCCGGACAATCTTTTAATATCGTATCGGATACTAGTGCAAATGCTGCTACAGCAAAGGATAGCTTAAGCAAAATTCAAAGTGATATTATTAAGATTTCTAATACAGGAGCAAAAGTAACCGTTAATGGAACAGAGTTTGTGTCCAAAACAAATAATGATGGAAAGATGATTTTTGATGCAGGAACAGGTGTTACTTATACATCTCTTGAATTATCCGGAATGGTAAAAGATGGTACATCCGTATCTATTAAGAATGCTAAAGACTCAAATTCAGCAGATATTGATGATACATCGAATCAGGTTGCGAGAGACTATTCATCTGCAAATAATATTACAGCAACAGACGCTGAAACTAAGATTGCGCATGCATTAAGTCAGGCAAATAGAGTTGGAAATACAAATAATGATATGTCAGTTACTTCAGCAAAATCAGTAACGGTAGGAGCTGTTACCATTGATGATGCAGGATCTGCAACGGCGGATGTTGCACTTATTGCTTATGATGCTACTAATGGTACTATGAAGGAAATACAGGCTGGTGGTGACGTTACAGAATATCTTAAAACCGGAAGTACGTATAAGCTTTATAAGCAGGCTGGTACTAATGGTACTTCATTTACAACTAATGGAGCAAATGCAATTAATAATACATTATTAGTTCATAATGATGGAGCTGTTAAGGGAGCAAGATATGTTGCTGCGGGAGATGCTTTAACGGGTGATGGTATTACCGGTACACCAGCTGGTACAGCGAATGTTGCCGCTAATTATACAGCATATGAAGAGGTTACTGATACTGCGGCAGTAGCTACCATTACAGGAGCTTCGCATTCAGCATATGCTACTCTTACAGATAATAATGTTACACTGACATTTGAAAATGTAAAAAATGCCAATATAGCAGAAGGACAGAATGCATTTCTTGCCCATATAGGAGAGGTAAATATTACCTATACACAAGCTAATACAGCTGGAACTTTTAGCCACCAATTTAATAATATTGATGGATTGGATGTAGCGGCTGATGGAACGGTTACTTATAAGGGTGATAAAATTGCACAATTAACATCTGGAGCAAATAATGGTGCTGCAGGAAATACTGCTTTAGCCACAAATGTAAGTAAAAATGCTGCATTTGTAGGAAAACAGGATAATAGTGAGTATACATTTACTATCAATAAGGGAACTACAACAGTTGATAAAGATCTTGCATTAAATATTCATGTTGGTGCAGATGCTGATATGACAAATAAAATTGGTCTTCAGATTTCAGCAATGACGTCAGAAGGATTAGGAATTGACAAACTTAATGTTGCTGATGGTTCCGGTATGGCTGCAACATATGCTGTCGATTCAATTGAAGATGCTATTAAGAAAGTTTCTGAGCAGAGATCCGTTCTTGGTGCTGTTCAGAACAGATTAGAGCATACTATCAAGAACCTGGATAACGTTGTTGAGAATACAACATCTGCTGAGAGCCAGATCCGTGATACTGATATGGCTACAGAGATGGTTAAGTATTCTAACTCTAATATCCTTGCACAGGCAGGTCAGTCTATGTTAGCACAGGCTAACCAGTCCAACCAGGGTGTACTTTCTCTGTTAGGTTAATTGCATGAACAATAATGGAGGCGATTAATAATCGCTCCTACCATAATGAGCAAGAGCCGCCAAATGGCGGCTCTTGCTTTATGCCTTATTACCTTATCCTTTTCAACAATCTGTCTGCGTGGTCACTTTATTTTTGTTGTTTCAATTTTGCATTTTCTTCCATTAATTTCCGGATAAGAGCATCTTTTTCCTCTAATGCCTTAGCATTTTCAGCCACCAGCTCCTTAATAGTGGCATCTTTTTCCTTAATAGCATCTTCATACCGCTTCATCCTAAGATTATATTCAATTCTATCGAGGCATCGTTCCCTGACATTCCTGTCTGCATACAAATCACACAATGTATTGGATGTTTCAGTTAAATATTCGTTCTTGTCAGCAATCATTTTAATTTCCTCCCAGGTGGTGGCCTTAAAAAGCTTTGCCCATTCCTCAATCTGCCAGAAGCAGTCTTCTTTTGTTGCCAGGTCTATCTGACTCAAGTCTAGCACATAGAGGGAGAACTTGTCACTATAAATTCTATGGGTATTTATATCCATGATCTGATTTTTGGAATAGAACAGAGGATGTTCTGGAAAAGGCGTATAATCGAGGATGCCGATGTGGATTGCCGACTTTGCAATACCGCTATCAGAGCCTTTCTATGTATTTCAGACGTCTGTAGGGGTATTATAGCAATAAGATGTAGGAGCGCAATGCCAAATGTAAAAACTCGTTTGAAATGTAAAAAGTCGTCCATTTCGGGCGACTTTTTGTATTAATGCGCATATTTATTTTTGCTGCTTCAGCTCTGCAATTTCTTCCATCAATTTCTTAACAAGGGCATCTTTCTCATCAAGAGCAATACTTTGCTCTTTTATAGTTCTTTCCTTTTCTTCTATAGTTTTGTCTTGTTCTTCTATAGTCTTGTCTTTTTCTTCCAAGGCTTTATCTTTCCGGGCAATATCATCCTCATACCGCTTCATCCTAAGATTATATTCAATTCTATCGAGGCATCGTTCCCTAACATTCCTGTCTGCATACAGATCACACAATGTATTGGATGTTTCAGTTAAGTATTCGTTCTTGTCAGCAGTCATTTTAATTTCCTCCCAAGTGGTGGCTTTAAAAAGCTTTGCCCATTCATCAATCTGCCAGAAGCAGTCCTCTTCTGTAGCAAGATCTATCTGACTCAAGTCTAGCACATAGAGTGAGAACTTGTCACTATAAATTCTATGGGTATTTACATCCATGATCTGATTTTTGGAATAGAACAGGGGATGTTCTGGAAAAGGCGTATAATCGAGGATGCCGATGTGAATTGCGGGCTTTGCATTAATGTATTCTTCGCCATGTTCAAGGCTGTCATACATACGGCAGAGATATCCAATGGAACGTTCTGGCCAGTCGTGGTAATCGTTTACCTGCATTTCCAGGTCTATCTGCTGATGGCTATTTAGGATTAGCCTGATATCAAGCCTGAATTCCTTATCACTGAAAGAGGAACCAATCTCAACGGGATTAGTGATTTCAATAGAAGTGATTTCTTCCGGGTTAAGGTGGAGCAGGGAGCAGACCAGCCCTGTGAGAGCTTTTTTATTCTTCTGAAAAAGCACACGGAACATGTAATCATTGGTCAGTCCGTATTCAATTTTACCTGTGGCTTCCTGCAATGCAGGAGAAAAGGTTGTTTTTATATTATTCATGCATCTTATTACTGATAGGGCTTGCAATACCGTTATCAGTACCTTTCTGTGTATTCAGACGTCTGTAGGGGTATTATAGCAATAAGGTGTAGAAGTGCAATGCCAAATGTAAAAATTTGTTTGAAATGTAAAAAGTCATATAGAATAATAACAGACACAAGATTGAAAAGTCTGACAAAATGCGCTATACTTAATAAGGAAACAGAATATATAAAAACAAGCACAACAGAAATGGAGGATAGCGATGAGCCGTTTTTTGGTAGCAGGTTTTATTCAGATAGAAACGATTGTGAAAGTAGATAAGCTTCCCGTGCCGTATTCCTATTTTACAAGTGTTCCGGATATGATTCATACAGATTTGGGCGGGGCGGGATATAATGAAGCCAGAGCGCTGACGTGGCTTGGCAATCAGGTGGATTTCATGAGTATGATTGGCAAAGAGGTAGATTATAGGGAATTGGAAGCACATGCCAATCAGGACGGTAAGGCATTACTGAATTTTGCATATGTATTGCCAAGACTGGATTCCATGCCTACCGCAGTTATTATGTATGCCAATGGAGAGAAGCAGATATTTGAAGATGTCAAGGACATTCGGACAGTAGAGTATGACAGAATGCTATTTGAACGACAGATTCAGGACAAAGACATGATACTGATTTCTGACTGTAATTTCTGCAGGCCTCTGATAGATCTGGCGAAAAGGTATGATAAGCCGTTAGCTGTCAATGTAAGAAGCCTGAGCAGGGAAAGAAGTAAGCCAAAGGCTGATTTCCTGCAGGCAGCAGATATTATCTATGCCAGTGATGATGATATGGAATGTGATCCCTATGAGTGTATCAATGAATGCAGGGAGAAATACGATCCGGAGATTATGATTGTAGGTGTTGGCAGCAGGGGAGTCATTCTTTATACGAAGAAGGATAACAGTATTCTTGAATACAAGCCGGTCAAGACAGAAGAAATCGTGAATACAGTGGGCGCCGGTAATGCGATGTTCTCAGCGTTCCTGCATTATTACGTCAAGACAGGTGATGCGAAGGAAGCCATCAAGAATGCATTGATGTTTGCAGCATGCAAGATAGGATATGTAGGAACTTCCAGAGGCTTCATGACCGAGGAAGAGATTGAACAGTGGAAGTCATTGATCTGGAAATAATTATGGATTAGATAGGAAAAAGACATGGATAACAGTAGAAATTGCTGTAATCCATGTCTTTTTATAAATGCATTCTATTCTTCGTAAATATATCGCAGGAATGCGATGGCATTATCTACGCTGTCAGAATTTACAATGAATCCGAAATAAGCTGTGATACCATCATAATAGTGATATTCCTGTAATTTGGGGGCATCACTGACATCAATTCCAAGCGGAAGAGTCTCGTTGGTCTCTTCGTTAGTATAATAATATAACTTATCTTTGAACTGCTCCATCAGATCGTCCGGCAGTACGGTAGTAATATCAGAGAAGACCTCACTTTTGCAGTAATAATCAAATGCAGACTGATCACCGACCAGGACATCCAGTTCCTTGGCTGCAATAACTGCCATACTTTTCTCAAGGTCTACATAGCTGTATCCCGTCATATTATCAGCTGCATCACCATAGTGCATGGAAGCATCAATGTATGCGTCATGTTTCTTTGTATCAATTCCTGCGTAATCAACGAAGCTGTCCAGTAATTCGGTACTGGAGGAATCCCCTGTGTTGTTGAAGAAATAAGCTGCAAAGGCAGTATCGTCAGGGGCTGTGATCATGGTATAGGCGATATAGCCGATAAAAATGGCAGCTGCCAGGATGGCTAAGGTGGCTTTCAGGTAATATTCTTTATAATATGCGATTTTGTCTTTCAGGGGTGCATCTTTGAGCTTGGCATTCTGCTCCCTGATCTCATCATGCATGCCCTGGTTCTTGTCACGGTTCTTATTATATACTTCCATTGATATCTCACCTTTCTGGTCTTATGTAGTACAGTATCTTAATGATATATGCGGTGTGGTAGGAAGTCAATGAAAGGGACTATTAATTTTTTCTAAATCTTGAAGATTGCGTTGATTTGTACTAGAATTTAAAGTATCATGTAACTATTCGGAGCACTGCAAATTGTGGTTTTGAATATTATATTAGGAACAGGAAGGATAAGATTATGAACGACAGTTATAAGGAATTATTAGTATCAAAAGAACAGGGGGTAAAGGACAAGCTGATCAGAGTAGTGAGTATCATTCCTACCGTACTGGCAGGTCTGCTGACACTTTTGACAGGTAATATCCTGATTTTTATTATTGCGGTTGCTTTTGGTGTATTGGATTATTTTGTTTTTCAGTGGACATCCATTGAATATGAATATCTGTATCTGGATAAAGAGATTACCATTGATAAGATTATGGCAAAGACCAGAAGAAAAAGAGTCCTTACCATTGACGTAAATAAGATTGAGATCCTGGCACCGGAGAAATCCTATCAGCTGGATTCCTACCGTAACAGACAGGTAAAAGCCATTGATTACAGCGCAGGCCATGATCTGCCGGATCAGAAGCTTTATGTAATGTTCTACGAGGGAAGCCAGAAGTATCTGTTGAACCTGACAGAAGATTTTGCCAAAACAATCAAAGGAATTATCCCAAGAAAGGTATTTACGGATTGACATTTTTAGCAGGTTTTTGTATAATTTTGGACAATTAGAGTTTATATTTTTTTTATAATTTAGGAGGAAAAGACATGGGTCAGATTATTGGCGATGGAATTACTTTTGATGACGTACTTTTAGTACCCAGCTATTCACAGGTAATCCCTAATCAGGTTGACTTAACAACATGGTTGACTAAGAAAATCAAGCTTAACATTCCTATGATGAGTGCGGGAATGGACACTGTTACGGAACACAGAATGGCAATAGCCATGGCAAGACAGGGTGGTATCGGTATCATCCATAAGAACATGTCTATCGAAGCACAGGCAGAAGAGGTTGATAAGGTTAAGCGTTCAGAGAATGGCGTCATTACAGATCCTTTTTCCTTAACTCCGGAACATACACTTGCAGATGCAGACGCATTAATGGGCAAGTTCAGAATTTCAGGTGTACCTATTACAGAGGGTAGGAAGTTAGTTGGTATCATTACGAATCGTGACCTGAAGTTTGAGACAGACTACAGCAAGAAGATCAAGGAGTCCATGACTTCTGAAGGACTGATTACTGCCAAGGAAGGTATTACACTGGAAGAAGCCAAGAAGATCCTGGCTTCCGCAAGAAAAGAGAAACTTCCTATCGTAGATGACAATTATAATCTGAAAGGTCTTATCACAATCAAGGATATTGAGAAGACAATCAAGTACCCACTGGCTGCAAAGGATGCACAGGGAAGACTTCTGTGCGGTGCCGGTGTTGGTATTACAGCTAATGTACTGGAGCGTGTAGCTGCCCTAGTTGATGCCAAGGTAGACGTAATTGTACTTGATAGTGCACATGGCCATTCTGAGAACGTATTAAGATGCTTAAGAATGATCAAGGAGAAGTATCCTGATCTTCAGGTCATTGCCGGTAATGTGGCAACAGGTGAAGGCACAAGGGCGCTGATCGAAGCCGGTGCAGATGCTGTTAAGGTTGGTATCGGACCTGGTTCTATCTGTACAACACGTATCGTTGCAGGTATCGGTGTACCTCAGATCACAGCAATTATGAATTCTTACGCAGTAGCAAAAGAATACGGTATTCCTATTATTGCAGATGGTGGTATCAAGTATTCAGGTGATATGACCAAGGCTATCGCAGCAGGCGGTAATGTCTGCATGATGGGAAGCATCTTTGCAGGATGTGAGGAGAGTCCGGGAACCTTTGAATTATTCCAGGGTAGAAAGTATAAAGTATATCGTGGCATGGGTTCCATTGCTGCAATGGAGAACGGCAGTAAGGATCGTTACTTCCAGTCCGATGCAAAGAAGCTTGTTCCGGAAGGTGTAGAAGGACGAGTTGCATACAAGGGCAATGTAGAAGATACCGTATTCCAGCTGATGGGTGGTCTTCGTTCCGGTATGGGTTACTGTGGAACATCTACGATCGAAGAGCTGAAGGAGAATGGCAGATTTGTCAAGATCTCTGCTGCAGCCCTCAGAGAGAGCCATCCTCATGACATTCATATTACAAAAGAAGCACCTAACTATAGTGTTGATGAATAAAAATATATAAAAAGTGTAGGGGGAACAGTGCTGTCAACAAGGCGGCAGTGTTCCCTTTTGCGTTATCAAGGAGAGAGCATGTACTTAAATGAGCTGGACCAATACGACTCAATCACGATTCAGGCACACGATAACCCGGATGCAGATGCCATTGCTTCCGGTTATGCCCTGTATGTGTATTTTCAGGCAAAAGGCAAAAATGTTTCGTTGATCTACAGTGGGAGATATCGGATACAGAAGACCAATCTGAAATTAATGATAGATAAGCTTGGGATTCCTATCGAGTACAGGCAGATGCTGGCAGGGCCGGTCAGCGGACTTCTGATTACAGTGGACTGTCAATATGGCGCAGGCAATGTATATCCTTTTGCAGCGGATGCCATTGCTGTGATCGATCATCATCAAAAGGAGATACATACAAGTAAGCTGGTAAGCTGGGAGATTGCTTCTAATCTGGGCAGCTGTTCCACACTGGTATGGCGTATGCTTCTGGATGCGAACTATCCTGTAAATGAAGACATCAGGCTGGGAACAGCATTGTATTATGGGTTGTATCGTGATACCAATCAGTTCTCGGAGATCTGCTATCCGCTGGACATGGATATGCGTGACTCTGTTCATTATGACAGATATATTATTCAGCACCTGCGCAATTCCAACATGTCACTGAAAGAACTGGAAATTGCAGGAATCGCCATGATTCGATACATATACAACAGTGATTATCACTACGCCATTATCCAGGCGCAGCCCTGTGATCCGAACCTGTTAGGGCTGATCAGTGATTTCTTGATTCAGGTGGATGAATTGACTACCTGTGTGGTATTTAATCAACTGGAAGACGGATACAAATTCTCAGTCCGCAGTTGTGTCAAAGAAGTGCGGGCAAGTGAGCTTGCACAGTTTCTGGCAGCAGATATGGGTTCTGGCGGAGGCCATGTGGAAAAGGCAGGCGGTTTTATTGCTAGACGTCAATATGAGGAGAAATATCCAACCCTTCACTCGGAAGGTTATTTCAGCAACCGTATGAATGAATACTTTGACAGTTTTGACATTCTGTATGCGGAGAAGATGAATATTGACACATCAGATATGAAATCCTATTATATTCGTCCAGCTGTCTCTGGTTATGTGGAGGCACGGACACTGATGCCGATAGGAACGAAGGGCGTGATCCGTACGCTGGAAGGCGATATTGAACTGGAAGCGGCTGAAGACATGATGATTCTTGTCAATGAGGACGGCAGGGTAAAAGTCATATCCAGCCATGAATTTGAAGAGAAATACAAAGTACTTGGGGAGCATTGCAATCTGAATCCTGAGTACAAACCAAGGCTTCGTAAGCTGACAAGCCAGACAACAGTAAGTATCATACGTCATATGAACTCCTGTACCTATAAGGACAGGATACAGGTCTATGCAAGACAGCTTGAGCGTGGTATCAAAGTCTTTTCCGGCAGCATTGATTCCTACATGGTAGGAAGAGCCGGAGATTATCTGGTAGTGACCTGCGATGAGCCACAGAATATTTATATGGTGGAAAAGATACTCTTTGATAAAAATTATCAAGTAATAGATTAAATTTAGTCATTGACGACACGTTGACACGTTACTATAATGAAATATGTTCGGAGTCATTTATGTGACAGAAGAATATGGATACAATTGAATAAAACCAGTACAGGTCATTGACCTGCAAAAGACTTTGATGGAGACAGTACTTATATCTGGAAAGTTACAGAGAGCCGCGGCAGCTGAGAAGCGGTGCGAGTAGAGACATAAGGAATATCCCTCCTGAGTTGCAACGCAAAAATGTTAAGAACATGAGTAGACGTTGACGGATTCCTCCCGTAAAAGAGGACGCATATGTTGGTATGTCGTAGATGGAGATATAGAAGAATTTCAGAGCTTCTGCCGTTTGCGGCAGAAGCTCTTTTTGCGTGAATAAGCAGAGCCATGGTTCAACATGTGAATGCCTGCTTGTTGAGCAATTCACATATTGAACTATGGCGAGCAACACGAACGAGTGAGTGTTGCTCACGAGTTGCGTTCACGTAATAGAAAGGAAAGGTGTTTAGAATGAACAAAACAGTAGAAATCAGATGGCATGGACGTGGTGGTCAGGGAGCTAAGACTGCGGCACTTCTTTTGGCTGATGTAGCCTTCAAAACAGGAAAGTATGTACAGGGCTTCCCGGAGTATGGTCCGGAGAGAATGGGAGCACCGATTACTGCTTACAATCGAATCAGTGACGAACCGATTACCGTTCATTCTAATATTTATGAGCCGGACTATGTGGTAGTTGTAGATGAAAGTCTGTTAGAGACGATAGATGTGACCAAAGGATTAAAGAAAGATGGAGCTGTGATCATCAACTCAGAACGTTCCAAAGAAGAGCTCAGAGAACATCTTCACGGTTATGAAGGTGCTGTGTATACGGTCAACGCCAAGCAGATATCCTTGCGTACACTGGGTAGGAACTATCCGAACTCTCCTATGCTTGCAGCAGCAGTAGCAGTATCCAATGTTATGGAGAGAAAGGAATTCCTGCAGGAAATGAGAGCTTCCTTCCAGCACAAATTTGCCAAGAAGCCGGAAGTAATCGACGGCAATATGCAGGCACTGGAGCTGGCATTTGAAGAAGCATGTTAAAGAGACTTTGAGAAGTACATATTATAGAAAGGTATAGTAACAGAATATGATACAGGATAGAATTAATGAAAGAAGCCCGTGGCAGGATATCACAGAGGGCAATAAAATATATGAGCCTGCAACATCCAGAGAATTTAATACCGGCGAGTGGAGGACAGCAACTCCCATATTTGATAAAGAAAAGTGCAGACAGTGTCTGCTGTGTGCACCTGTCTGTCCTGACTGCTCTATCCCGGTAACGAATGGAGGCAGAGAAGAGTTTGATTATGATCACTGCAAGGGCTGCGGTATCTGTGCTAAGGTCTGCCCCTTCGGAGCTATTACAATGAGAGAAGGAAAGTGAAAGAACATATAGGGTAGTTTTTTTTCACAGCTTATAGAAAGGTATGGTTATTAAAATGGCAATCAGAGAACGTTTATCAGGTAATGAAGCAGTGGCATACGCGATCAAACAGATCAATCCTGATGTTATGCCGGCTTTTCCGATTACTCCATCAACAGAGATACCGCAGTACGTGGCAGCTTACATAGCAAATGGAGAGATTGATACAGAATTTATTCATGTGGAAAGTGAACACAGCGCAATGAGTGCGACCATAGGAGCATCAGCAGCAGGAGCAAGAGCTCTGACAGCCACTTCTTCCTGCGGTATGGCACTGATGTGGGAGGAATTATATGTGGCAGCGTCAGATAGACTGCCTATCGTGCTTGCCCTAGTCAATCGTGCATTGACAGGACCTATCAACATCAACGCAGACCACTCAGACAGTATGGGCGCGAGAGATACCGGATGGATTCAGATTTATGCAGAATCCAATCAGGAGGTATATGATAATTTCCTCCAGGCTTTTCCCATTGCAGAGCATAAGGATGTGAAGCTTCCTGTTATGATCTGTCAGGATGGATTTATTACCAGCCATGGTGTAGAGAATATTCAGTTAGTGGAGGATGAACTGGTTAAAGGATTTGTAGGAGAATACAATCCTGAACATTATCTGCTCAATCCTTCTGAGACAATGGCAGTAGGACCCTATGCAGTGTCCAATTATTATATGGAGACCAAACGTGCACAGAGACAGGCAATGCTCAATGCAAAGAAGGTTATTCTGGAAATGGCAGACCGTTTCGAGAAGATGACAGGAAGAAAGTATGGCTTTTTCGAAGAATACAGAATGGAAGATGCAGAGTATGCGGTTGTGATCATCGGCTCGGCAGCAGGCACTTGCAAAGCCGCTATTGAGCATATCAGACATACAACAGGTAAGAAAGTCGGACTGATCAAGATCAGAGTCTTTCGTCCTTTCCCGGAGGAAGAACTGGCACAGGCTCTGTCCAAAGTCAAAGCAGCAGCCATTATGGATCGTTCCGAGATGTTTGCTGCGACCAGCGGCCCTCTTGGTGCAGAAGTCAGGGCTTCCATGTATCAGGCGAAGCTTTCCGCAGAAGTAGTGAATTATTTCTATGGACTGGGTGGAAGAGATATCACGGTGGAAGATTTTGAACAGGTATATGACAATCTGGAGAAAATGGCGCAGACTCATGTAGTAGAAGGTATGTACAGTTACATCGGATTAAGGGAAAGGTAAGCATATGGAAACAGCATATAATTTTAAAGAAGTAATGAGCAAGCCGGAGCGTCTGGCGCCGGGACATAGAATGTGTGCAGGCTGTGGCGGTACGATAGCAGTACGTACAGTCCTTAGAGCACTTCATGAAGGAGATAAGGCAGTGATCGGTAATGCGACAGGATGTCTGGAAGTATCTTCTTTCATGTATCCGTATACAGCATATGAAGACAGCTATATTCATAATGCTTTTGAAAATGCGGGAGCGACATTATCAGGTGTAGAGACAGCATACAGAGTATTGAAGAAGAAAGGCAGACTGACAGATAATTACAAGTTCATTACCTTTGGCGGTGATGGCGGTACATATGATATTGGATTTCAGTCATTATCGGGAGCTATGGAACGGGGACATGATATGGTCTATGTCTGTTATGATAATGGCGCCTATATGAACACTGGTACACAGCGTTCTTCTGCAACTCCACAGTATGCAGATACAACGACAACGCCGGCTGGTAAGGTGTCCAATGGTAAGGTGCAGGTGAGAAAGGATCTGACAGCCATCATTGCAGAGCATCATGTACCATATGTAGGACAGAGTACTTATATCGGCAATTTCAAGGATTTGTATACCAAGGCACAAAAGGCAATCTATACAGAAGGCGCTGCGTTCCTGAATGTCATGTCACCCTGTCCCCGTGGCTGGGGCTATGAGCCGTCAGAGCTGATGAATATCTGCAAAATGGCAGTAGAGACTTGCTATTGGCCTTTATTTGAAGTAATAGATGGTAAGTGGATTTTAAATTATGTACCTAAGAATAAGATGCCGATTGAAGAGTTTCTGCGTCCTCAGAGACGTTTCAAACATTTATTTAAAAAAGGCAATGAAGAACTGATTGGTTTATTCCAGGCAGAAATTGATAAAAGATGGGAAGAACTTCGCAATCGTTGTGAATAATGAAGAAAAGCAGTCCGGATTGGGCTGCTTTTCTATGTTTAAGAAGTTGTTTTACTATTACTTGCCATGGACTGTTTTACAGCATCTATCTCAGCCTGCTTCTTGGCTTCGTCTTCAGCAGCTTCACGCAACAGACGTTCATAAATTGCATTGGCTTCCCGGATAATCTTATCCTGTTCAGGAGGGAGTGTGACATCTTCTGATTTCGCAGCTTTTACCAAAGAATCAATATTGCACTGGGAGCTGGAGGCATTTAGAATTTCGTCCAGGGTTGACTGGGTCTGGTCATCCACCGGCTTCTGCCCATATAGACCGGAGTAAGAACCGGTAGAGGCATTATATGCGTCATCGGATTTTTCCTGTTCTTTGGCAGCAGCTTCTTCCAACTCTTTCTCATGGGCGATACGTTTTTCCTCCAGTTCTTTCTGGCGGGCTGTTTCTTCCTCTTCCTTGGAAGGCCATATTTTTCGGAAATCGGGATTATATACAACGAACCACCATTTAATGATGTTTCGGTAATATTTCTTAAAGAAATATGCGGTAGCAGGATCAGTCATGGGACATCGCCTTTCTATATGTTAATGATATGCGTAACTATTCAGAACCCCATGCGCAAAACCGCATCTTCGATGCTTATCTGGATAACAAGTTTACTTGTTATCTGCTTATTGGGGTTACTTCGTCATATAAATTGTGTCAAATATGCTTATAAATAAGCATATTCTGACTCAATTTGCATGGCTCTGAATAGTTACATTTTACCATATAAATTGAAAAAACAATAGAAAAGATACAAAAAAAATGAAAAATATAGAAAAAAATGAAAATTTATTAACATAGAAGGTAAAAAATGTGTTATTAAAACAATAGAAAAATTCTAAAAATAAAATAAAATGAGTTGACAAATAGTGAATCAGTGTTATAGTAGATATAGAACAAAGGAAACAAAGGAGGTTTGGTTATGAACATTCAAAAGTTTACTCAGAAATCCATAGAAGCTGTAAATCAATGCGAGAAGCTTAGCATGGAGTATGGTAATCAGGAAATAGAGCAGGAACATTTGTTGTATGCTTTACTTACCATTGATGATAGTCTGATTCTGAAGCTGATTGAGAAGATGGAAATCAATAGCGAGCATTTTGTAAGCAGGGCAAGAGCCGCACTGGAGAAGAGAGTTAAGGTTCAGGGTGGCCAGCCTTATGTAGGACAATATTTGAACAAAGTGCTGATATCCGCAGAGGATGAGGCTAAGAGAATGGGTGATGAATACGTATCGGTAGAGCATCTCTTCCTTTCCATGATTCAGAACCCTAATAAAGAGATCAAGGCAATCTTTCAGGAATACGGCATTACCAGAGAGCGTTTCCTGAAGGCTTTGAGTGAGGTACGTGGTAATCAGCGTGTTACCAGTGATAACCCGGAAGCTACGTATGATACTCTGGAGAAGTACGGACAGGATCTGGTGGAAAAAGCCAGAAATCAGAAGCTTGATCCCGTTATCGGCAGAGATAATGAGATCCGTAATATTATCCGTATCTTATCACGTAAGACCAAGAATAATCCTGTACTGATCGGTGAACCCGGTGTAGGTAAGACCGCCGTAGTTGAAGGTCTGGCACAGCGAATCGTCAGAGGAGATGTACCACAGGGATTAAAGGATAAGAAAGTCTTTGCACTGGATATGGGCGCACTGGTAGCAGGTGCGAAATATCGTGGTGAATTTGAAGAGAGACTGAAGGCTGTACTGGAGGATGTCAAGAACAGTGATGGTCAGATCATTCTGTTCATTGATGAGCTGCATACCATTGTTGGCGCAGGTAAAACAGACGGTGCACTGGATGCAGGCAATATGCTCAAGCCTATGCTGGCAAGAGGTGAACTGCATTGTATCGGTGCTACCACACTGGATGAGTACAGACAGTATATCGAGAAGGACCCTGCACTGGAGAGACGTTTCCAGCCTGTCATGGTAGCAGAACCTACCGTAGAAGATACAATCAGTATTCTGCGTGGTCTGAAGGAACGTTACGAAGTATACCATGGCGTTAAGATCATGGATAATGCTTTAGTCAGTGCGGCAACACTTTCCAACCGTTATATTACAGACAGATTCCTGCCTGATAAGGCTATCGACCTTGTAGATGAGGCATGTGCCATGATTAAGACAGAGCTGGATTCCCTTCCGGCAGAGCTGGATGAGATGCAGCGTCATATCATGCAGATGGAGATCGAGGAGACCGCGCTCAAGAAAGAGGAAGACCGCTTGAGCAAGGAACGTCTGGAAGCTTTGCAGAAAGAACTTGCTGAGGAAAAGGCAGAATTTAATAACCGCAAGGCACAGTGGGATAATGAGAAGGCATCTGTTGAGAAGTTATCCAAACTGCGTGAAGAGATAGATTCCATCAATGCCCAGATTCAGATTGCCCAGAGAGAAGGTAATCTGGAAAAGGCAGCAGAGTTAAGCTACGGTAAATTACCGGCAATTAAGCGTCAGTTGGAGATCGAGGAGGAGAATGTCAAGGCAAAAGATATGAGTCTGGTACATGAGAGTGTAACAGAGGAAGAGATTGCCAAGATCATCTCCAGATGGACAGGTATTCCTGTTGCTAAATTGAACGAGAGTGAGCGTAACAAGACACTGCATCTGGATGAAGAACTTCATAAACGTGTCATTGGACAGGATGAAGGTGTTACGAAAGTGACAGAGGCTATCATCCGTTCCAAAGCAGGTATCAAGGACCCGACAAAGCCGATTGGTTCTTTCCTGTTCCTTGGATCTACCGGTGTAGGTAAGACAGAGCTTGCCAAAGCGCTGGCAGCAGCATTGTTTGATGATGAGAACAATATGGTGCGTATCGATATGAGTGAGTACATGGAGAAATATTCTGTGTCCCGTCTGATCGGAGCGCCTCCCGGATATGTAGGATATGATGAAGGTGGACAGCTGACAGAAGCAGTCAGAAGAAAACCTTACAGCGTTGTTCTGTTTGATGAGATCGAGAAAGCACATCCTGATGTATTCAATGTCCTTTTACAGGTATTGGATGATGGACGTATCACAGATTCACAGGGCAGAACGGTAGATTTCAAGAATACGATTCTGATTATGACATCCAATATCGGCGCTCAGTATCTGCTGGATGGTATTGAAGAGAATGGTGAGATTAAACAGGAGTCGCAGGATATGGTCATGAATGAACTGCGTGGACATTTTAGGCCTGAATTCCTGAACCGTCTGGATGAGATCATTATGTTCAAGCCACTGACCAAGGGCAATATCGGCGGCATCATCAATCTGATCATTGACGACCTGAACAAGAGACTGGCTGATAAGGAGCTTACGATTGAGCTTACCGATGAAGCAAAGCATTTCATCATTGAGAATGGTTATGATCCGGTATATGGCGCAAGACCGTTGAAGCGCTATATCCAGAAATATGTTGAGACATTGGCTGCTAAGCTGATTCTTGCAGGTGATCTGGATTCTGGTGACACGATTGTCATTGATGTAGAGAATGGACAGTTGACAGCAGTACCAAGGGCAAATGCCGAAGTAGTGGACTAAAAATATAAATTCCTGCATGACTTGAATAGAGTCATGCGGGAATTTTTTGTATATCAGAGGTTGAATTCGACATATGGATATCGTTATAATGGGGGAAGAAAAAAAGAAAGGTATATGCGCATAGAATGAATTTTAAAGGAATCGAGAAAAAAGAAGCGGGCAAATTCATTACCCGTTATGACATTACTTATGAAACCGTGGATAATCAGAAGAAGGTATACGAGATCATCAGCCGTAAGAAAGATATGGAGACGTATGAGGCATTACATGGAGATAAGCCTGACGCAGTAGTCATTATTGCAACCAATGAGACAGGAGATAAGCTGCTTGTCAACAAGGAATTTCGGCTGGCTGTAGGTGACTGGGTATATAATTTCCCTGCTGGACTGATTGATCCCGGTGAAAAGCCACAGGAGAGTGCCAGGCGTGAGCTGTGGGAAGAGACAGGACTGGAATTGTATGAAATAGATGATTTTATCGGTCCAAGCTATAGCGCTGTAGGATTCAGTAATGAAATCAATGTCTGCGTTGTCGGTAAAGCAAGGGGTGAGTTCCGCCCAAGTACTTCTACAGTAGAGGAAATCACGCCCTGCTGGCTGACCAGACAGGAATTGAGAGAACTGCTGAAAACAGAGCGCTTTGCAGCAAGGACACAGGCTTATTGCTATCTGTGGAGCAGATAGAGATATTTTTCAAAGCACACGCCATGCTCGCCCGGTGTATTCTCGGCAGTGGATTGTTCGATTGCAGGCTGTAGGAATGCAACTGCTTTGTCAAGAGACTGCTGCAGGGGCATTTCATTGACCAGACAACCGGTTATGCAGGAAGTGAACAGATCGCCGGTACCGGAGAAGCCTTTTCCGGTGTAGGGAGTCTGTACGAAGCAGCATCCCTCACTTGTAACAGCAAGATTTGCAATCCTGGGTTCTTCGGTATCAGTAGAAATAACGCCTGTTATGATAATGGACTGTTTTCTGCCTGCCTTTTCCAAAAGGGGAAGGGCAGCTTCTTCTATATAGCGGAAATATTCAGGGCTTGAGGAATGGCTTGTGAGGGTATCATAGTCTGTATCAGTGAGCAGACACAGCTCGGTAAGGTTAGGCGTGATTACATCTGCACGTCTGGTAAGCTCCTGCATGGCTGCCAGCAGTTTATCCGTGAAGATGGGAAAGCGCCTGCCGTGGTCGCCCATCACTGGGTCTGCCACATAGAGGTTGTCTTTTGTCTGGAACTGATCCAGAAAATACAGCACATTCTCCATCTGTGCATCACTGCCCAGAAAGCCGGAGTATATGCCATCAAAGGACTCGTTCATTTGAACCCATTCCCGGGTGATCTGATTCATTTTGTCTGTATAATCATCATAAAAATAGCTGTTAAAACCTGTCTGGGCTGACAAAACAGCGGTAGGCAGGGGACATGCCTGAATGCCAAGTGCGGAGACGACGGGAATGGCAGCAGTCAGTGAACACCTGCCAAAACCGGATAAATCATGTATTAAAGCAATTTTTTTCATAAGGTCAGTTATTCCTTTCCGTTTCTTCCTATAGAATAACCTAAGTTTTTACATATTTGTAGAATTGACTTATATAGTATTTGATACTATAATTAAACGTAACTATTCAGAGCCATGCAAATTGAGGCAGAATATGCTTATTTATAAGCACAAATGACACAATTTATTATGATAGGAGAGATATTTTCCATGAAAAAGTTAGAAGATTATGTATTAACAATACCGGATTTCCCGGAGAAGGGTATTATGTTCCGTGACGTAACCAGCGTTTTACAGGATGCAGACGGACTTCATCTTGCAATTGATACCATGCAGGATCTGGTTAAAGATCTGGATTTTGATGTAGTAGCAGGTGCGGAATCCAGAGGATTTATCTTTGGTACTCCTATCGCTTACAATATGCATAAGCCTTTTGTACTGATCCGTAAGAAAGGCAAGCTGCCCAGAGAGACTGTATCTGTTGATTATGATCTGGAATATGGTAAAGCTACCATCGAGATGCATAAGGATTCCATTAAGCCCGGCCAGAAGGTACTTGTGGTAGACGACCTGATCGCAACAGGTGGAACAACAGAAGCCATGATCAAGCTGATAGAATCACTTGGCGGTGAAGTTGTAGGTGTTGTTGTATTAATGGAGCTTGCCGGATTAAAGGGCAGAGAACGTCTTGGCAGCTACAGACTGGATGCAGCAATTACATACAGCGGCAAATAAGCAATAACAAAAATAGATAATGGCTGGTGATCGAAGTGGCAGAGGTAAATGATAAACAACCCAAGGAAGGAACTTACGAGGATTCCCTGATTATTCAGGGCAGTAAAGGAACACCACGTAAGACCGATGAGCGCAGGATTGAATATATCAAAGAATTCCAAAGTCCTGATGAACTGTATCAGGGGCTTATTTCGCATGTGCGGAAATATCACCCTTCTGATGATATCAGTATGATAGACAAAGCCTATAAGGTCGCCTGTGAAGCACATAAGAACCAGACCAGAAAGTCAGGAGAACCATATATTATTCATCCATTGTGTGTAGCAATCATTCTGGCTGATCTGGAACTGGATAAAGAGACGATTGTAGCAGGACTGCTGCATGATGTCGTGGAAGATACCGTGCTTACCAATGAGGAACTGCGTGAACAGTTCGGACCGGATGTAGAGCTTCTGGTTGATGGTGTGACCAAGCTTGAACAATTGAAATATACAGGAGATGCAACTCCTGACAGAACAGCCAGCAAGGAAGATCTTCAGGCAGAGAACCTGCGTAAGATGTTCCTTGCCATGGCAAAGGATATTCGTGTTATTCTGATCAAACTGGCAGACAGACTTCATAATATGCGTACGCTGAAATATAAGTCCCCTGAAAGCCAGAAGAGAATCGCAAGAGAAACACTGGATATCTATTCTCCTCTTGCAGAACGTCTTGGTATTTCCAAAATCAAGGTGGAACTGGATGACCTGTCTTTAAAATATCTGGAACCGGAAGCTTATTATGATCTGGTACAGAAAATCGCACTTCGTAAAAATGTACGTGAAAAATATGTACAGGATATCGTAGATGAAGTAAGTGAGCATATTACTTCCGCGGGCATAGAAGCCCAGATTGACGGTCGTGTCAAACATTTTTTCAGCATTTATAAGAAAATGAAGAACCAGAATAAGACTCTGGATCAGATATATGATCTGTTCGCTGTCCGTATTATCGTGGATTCGGTAAAGGACTGCTATGCGGCACTTGGCGTCATACATGAGATGTACAAGCCCATGCCGGGACGATTTAAGGACTATATTGCCATGCCAAAGGCAAATATGTATCAGTCCCTGCATACTACGCTGATCGGTTCCAATGGACAACCTTTTGAAATACAGATCAGAACCTTTGAAATGCACAGAGTAGCAGAGTATGGTATTGCTGCTCACTGGAAATATAAGGAAGCCAGCAATGGTATTGCCTCTACAGGCGGAGAGGAAGAGAAGCTTGCATGGCTCAGCCAGATTCTGGAATGGCAGAAGGATACCTCAGACAGTAAGGAATTCTTAAAGCTGCTCAAGAGCGACCTGGATCTGTTCTCAGACCATGTATATTGTTTCACACCATCAGGTGACGTGAAGAATCTGCCCGCGGGTTCTACTCCAATTGACTTTGCTTACAGTATTCACAGTGCAGTAGGTAATAAGATGATTGGTGCCAGAGTCAATGGCAAGCTTGTTACCATAGATTATAAGATCAACAATGGTGATGTAATCGAGGTACTGACCTCACAGAATTCCAAGGGACCAAGCCGTGACTGGCTCAATATTGTAAAGTCTTCACAGGCAAGAAACAAGATCAATCAGTGGTTCAAGAACGAACTCAAGGAAGATAATGTCATGAAAGGCAGGGACATGTTCCTGACCTACTGTAAGACTAAGAATATCAACACAACAGATCTTCTGACACCAGAATATGAAGCCAGTGTTATGCATAAATATGGTTTCCAGGACTGGGATTCTGTGTTGGCTGCAATTGGACATGGTGCGCTTAAAGAAGGGCAGGTCATCAACCGCATGCAGGAGCTGTATGCGCGTGACCATAAGAAGCAGATTACAGATGAAGAGCTGTTAGCCAATATCCAGGAGAACAGCCAGAGTAAGCCTGTCCATATCAAGTCCAAGAGTGGTATTGTCGTAAAAGGAATTCATGATGTGGCAGTCCGTTTCTCCAGATGCTGTGCACCTGTACCGGGAGATGAGATTGTAGGATTTGTCACCAGAGGAAGAGGCGTATCTATTCACAGGACAGATTGTGTCAACATTATCAATCTGCCTGAGATGGACAGAGTCAGACTGATTGAAGCAGAATGGCAGCCGGAGGATACGAAGTCTGCAGAGAAATATCTGGCAGAGATTATTATTTATGCCCATAACCGAAGTGGACTGCTTGCAGATATCTCCAAGACCTTTACAGAGAAAAATATTGATATCCAGTCTATGAACACCAGAACCAGTAAGCAGGGAATCGCTACTATGGTAGTGACTTTTGAAATTGGCGGGCGTAATGAACTGACGGCAATGATTGATAAATTAAGAATGATAGAAAATGTGATTGATATTGAAAGGACGACTGGCTGATGGCTGATATTAAGATCAAAAGGCGCATACTCAGTGCCTGCCAGACCAATTGTTATTATGTATTCCGTGATGGGTCAGATGAAATGGTCATCATTGATCCCGGTGACAGAGGAGATATTGTATATCAGGATGTAAAAAGCCTGGGATGCAAAAAGATAGCAGGCATATTGCTGACTCATGGACATGGGGACCATACAGGTGGCGCATTGCAACTGAAAGAATTGACGGGGGCAAAAATCTATGCCTATGAAGAAGAAGCAGAGCTTCTGAAAGATCCTGAGAAGAACCTGTCAGGCTGGTTTGGTCCTGCCTATGGGTGGGAAGCAGATGAGTATTTCAGGGATAACCAGGAATTTGATATGGCTGGAATACACTTCAAGGTGCTGCATACACCGGGACATACACTGGGTGGCTGCTGCTATTATGATGAAGCGGATAGCTGCTGCTTCTGTGGAGATACGATTTTCAATGGTTCTGTAGGAAGGACGGATTTCTATTCCGGTTCAGCCAGGGCATTGATAGATTCCATACAGAAGAGAATCTTTACCTTGCCGCCTGATACGAAACTCTATCCGGGGCATAATGAAGAGACAACAGTTGCATACGAAATGAAATACAATCCGTGCTGCCGATAGGTAACACGGATTTGTGTGTTTCTGAATTGCTGCTATAAAATGAAAGAGGATACTATGATTCAGGTATATACAAATAAAGAAAATTATCAATACGATCTGCATTCGCTGATTAAGGCTTTTTACCCGGAGAGGGATGTAAAGGTGCATGGGCTTGAACAGATAAGCAGGGCAGAAGAGCGCGGCAGGATTACCGTGTCTTTTGAGGAAAAGGCATTGCATGTGGTGCTGGCTGTACAGGGCGGCAAAGTCAGAGTATATGACAATCCCATTGAAACCGATGAGGAAGAAGGAACAGGTGTGCATTTATATAAAAATGCATGCAAACTGGCACTATATCGTGACCTGTGTGACTATACAGGCAAAACATTGCCCTGGGGCAATCTGACAGGAATCCGCCCTACCAAGCTGCCTATGGGTATGCTGGCAGAAGGATTATCTGACGAAGAGATTATGCACTGGCTGGAAGAGACGCATGCAGTCAGTGAAGAAAAATCAAGCTTGAGCCTTGATATCGCCAAGCGGGAAAAGGCATTGCTGGATACCATTCATTATGAAGACGGATACAGCTTATATATTGGGATTCCATTCTGCCCCACTACCTGCCTGTACTGTTCTTTTACCTCTTATCCCATTGCAATGTGGAAGAAGAGAGTGCAGGACTATCTGGAAGCTGTATACAAGGAAATGCAGTTCGTAGCGGACGCATATAAGGATAAAATACTGGACACGGTCTATATCGGTGGTGGTACACCCACAACTCTGGAAGCTGGGCAGTTAGACTGGCTTTTGACTAAGTTAAAGAATACCTTCGACTGGAGCCAGGTGAAAGAATTCACCGTGGAAGCCGGACGTGCAGACAGCATTACACCAGAGAAGCTGGCAGTACTGCATCAGCATGGAGTTACCAGAATCTCGGTAAATCCCCAGACAATGAAGGATGAGACATTAAAATTCATAGGCAGACGCCATACTGTCGCACAGGTAAAAGAAGCCTTCGCATGGGCAAGAGAGGCAGGCTTTGATAACATCAACATGGATATCATTCTGGGATTGCCCGGCGAAATGGAAGAGGATGTGGCACATACGATAGAAGAGATTAAGAAGCTCTCCCCAGATAGTCTGACAGTACATTCGTTAGCCATCAAGCGTGCATCCAGACTGAGCCAGTGGATTGAAGAAAACGGTATGGAGACACTGCATAATACCGATGCTACTATGGAGATTGCGGCAGCAGGGGCAGCAGCTCTTGGCATGAAGCCATATTATCTGTACAGACAGAAGAACATGAGCGGCAACTTTGAGAACGTAGGGTACGCCAGAGAAGGAAAGTTTGGTATATACAATATTTTGATCATGGAGGAAGTGCAGACCATCGTCGCACTTGGAGCCGGCTCAATCACTAAAAGAGTGTTTGGAGATGGTCGTATTGAGAGATGCGATAATGTGAAGGATGTAGGGCTTTACATCGAGAAAATAGATGAGATGATTGAGAGAAAAAGTAAGCTTTTGGGAATGGAATAAGATAACATAAATAGTTGTTGAAACATTTACTCTGATTTGTTAAGATAATAGACGTGACTGTAAGTCATATAGGTGCGTAATTATGTCAGATGCAGATATCATTTTGATATTCATTGGTATTATCAGTTTGCTGATAGCCTTTGGGCAACTGATTGTTGCGTTTCTTGCCTTTCTCACAAGAGATAAGGATCACAAGAGAAAAAAATAAGCCTATTCCGTCGGCCAACAGAATAGGCAATGTCCGAAAGGACAAATAAACCTGTTTCTCGGGAGCATCCACTTTGGAGTGGGTGCTTTTCCTTTGTCTATAATATAGCACATTTACAGAAAAGTTTCAACGAATTGTTAAAAAAGAAGTAGCAAGGAACAATATATTGAAGGCCTTGCTACTTTTTTGTGAAAACAATGAGCCAAGTGCAAATACATTCTTGCATGAATATTAGCATTTGGCGAATGTACATCATCGAGCCAAAAGGGGAGAGGATATGGAAGGAGTCGAAAGAAGGTCGAAATATGAGGACAAAGAAACGCAGAGAGCGGAGAAGTATATGAGAGTTTCTGAATTGTCTGATGATATGTCAAAGTGGATAACTTGAAACGAAGAGAAATGAAAAAAATATCTGACCTGTGTAGCGGGAATATATAAGTATCCATTCCATGAACAGTAAATCTGTGTAAGGATGTAAAGATTACTAATGAAAGATAATATACAACTATTTGAAAATATGAAAGGTAAGCGCAACTTTGCGCTTACGACTTAATAAGTGTAACTGAATGGAACCATAGACATGGAAGAAATTTCATTATTTTGGGATTTTCTCTTTTTATAACACTATCTGTTTTTATTTACTTTCTTGAGAAATTGGATAAGGTTGTATTACAGGTAGTTTTTTTTCAGGTTGCAATATTTGTTGAAATAGCATGGGTAATGTAAGAACATAATGCAATGAAAAAGAAGCTGTTGAAAAACAGAAATTTTAAGTGAAATTAAAACTTTGGTGGAAAAAATACATATTGTATTCTTCCATTGTTTTTGTATAATTATAAATTGTGACAGTAATGTGGAACGATTAGATTCCTTTTTTTCTCAACCTTAATATTTTTGTAATGTGTGCATTGTATATAATATTTCTAAAAACAAGGAAGTATTATTATGAATCAGGAAACGATGAATTATGTTATGCAGAAAATGTCACCATTCTTAGATAATGGACAAACATTTTGGCTGGAAAAGGTATTGGAGGAGGTTCATTTACAACAAGAAAACAATGCACCTTATGAAGAAGATAATGATGTGTTGTTAGAAAGATTTTTATCTTCTTAAAAACTAGAAGGTAGATCAGATGGAACTCTAGATTACTATATATTTACTATTGAGAAAATGTTGATAAAAATGCAAGGGCAATTACAACAGATGACCTGAGAAACTATTTGTCGACCTATCAAATTGAGAAAAACGTGAGCAAAGTGACAATTGATATTATTTAGAAGAAATATATCAAGTTTCTTCACTTGGCTTGAAGATGAAAATTATATTTATAAGAGTCCATTTCATAGAATTCACAGAATCAAAGCAACGATATCTGTAAAAGATACATATGCTGATGAAGACTTGAAAAAACTAAGAGATGACTGTAAAGAATTAAGAAATCTTGCTATAATAGATACATTAAACTCTACTGTGATGCGTGTAGGAGAATTAGTGAATCTTGATAGAGCGGATATTGATTTTGAAGAAAGAGAATGCGTTGTTCTTAGTAAAGGGGATAAAGAAAGAATTGTCTATTTTGAAGCCAGGACAAAGTTACACTTAAAAAAATATTTGAGTACAAGAAATTTATCCTATACTTTTGGAATACATGAATTCCAGTGATTATTCAAAGTGCTATATTCGATTGTGAAAAACTGAGATCAATTGGATTCTTAACACCCATGATTGCATAAAAATTTCTTCTTATGAACATGCATGTTCTATTAGAAGTGAGCAGACTTCCTCATATGACCTGAAGAGAAGATATCGTCTTTTTTACGGAATTTTAAAACGCTTTGAGGAAGATAACGTATTTCCTGAACGAAGGAGACAGGAACCGCTTATTAAACGAGGATTCTACCATCTTCTTTGAGTTTAAAGAGGTCATTGATATTTATTGTGTTACTGATAAAGCACGTGGATTAAAAGAACATGCGATATATGGAAATGCATCTGGCGGTTCCTGTTTTCTTCTAAAAATCCAGAACCTAGGACATACTTCATTATCAACTATTACAGATGAGGATACTCTGCCCTTCTTTGTAGGTGATGATGGGAAAGCTTGGACTAGTAGCTGTTACAAAAAAGAAATCTCAGCTGTATTTAAGGCTGATTTGGGAGATTATTCTGCGGAAGTACATCGTATTCATATAGAACCAGAATTAGTTGAAAGTACACCAGAAAAGAAGGAGCGACAAGAACTTTTAAAAAGCTTAAGGAAGAAGAAAAGGGATGTTCAAAGCTACAGCTTATAAAGAGGCATGACCTAGAAGAAAAAATAGTTCATAAGGAAGCATTTATTGAAAGCTCGAAAAAGACCAGACAGAATCTTCTTAATAGTAATGACTTTGGTTCAGAAAAGGTTTATGAAGAATACAAAGATATAAATTTGAAAATGGAAAGTCTTTCAGAGCAGCTAAGTGATGTGATACTTAGGGAACAGACGGACTTTGACCTTATCTATGGCAGGATTGATGCTACAAAAGATGTGGCAGAGGTGTTTCTTGACCACAGGGATATAGAAGAACTTAAAGACAGTCTTAAGAAAGAATTTGATAAAGACTTCATTGATAAGGATATCGAAAAGGCAGAGAAGCAGCTCAATTGTTATGATAATAGTAATCACAGTACACACAGGATGCAGAACAAGCATAAGAGAGAGATTTAGAAAGAGGATGCGCGAAACAGAAACCTTGGACTATTCGTGAAAAAAGACAAGTCACACAAATATCCTGTAAGTGATATCTAAAATGAATAGCTGTATTTTGCGAAAGAATGTTAATTATTACGAGTAGAGCGTAAATTATTACATTAAGAATCAAAACAGTAGCGAAAATGGTATTATCTAGATGATATTCTGTACAGAAATAAGGAGCTAAAAAGTGAGCAACTATAGTGATGAAGAGAAAGAAATAGCTATATACGGCTTAAAACGTCTTGGTATGTTTGTAGCATCCATGGTGGTTACAGCTATAATAGGTCTTCTTATGGGAAATATCCAGGGAGTATTTTTATTCCTGTTATTTTTTATACCACTTAGGATTTTTGCCGGAGGACTGCACCTTCCAGCCTTGTGGATGTGTGCAATAGCATCATCACTGCTGATTGTGGCAGTTGCATTTATTCTTAACAGTACTGATGGTGGATGGATAAATGAAAGTCTATATTCAGCTATACTCATTATAGGAACTTTGGTGATTATGATACTGGCACCGGTAGATACTGTAAACAAATTACTTTTTAAGGAAGAAAAGGTAAGATTTAAGCTTATATCTATCGTTATTACTGTAGTAGAGGAAGCGATATTCTTTATATGCCAGGATATTGACTTTATAAAAATGCTTATATTTTTGGTGATTACGATAGAAGCGTTTTACCTGACAGTACAGAAGGTGATAAATATTTTAGGTTTAAAGAGGAGCAAGTGTGAAAAACAGATATTTTGAAAAAGAAACTTATACAGATACGGGAAGAACCGCATCAGAGGTAGAAAATCCCAAAATCGGGGGGACAGTTGTGTACAGAGTAGCCATATGTGATGATGAATTTCTAACCTGTCAGGAGATTGAAAATATAATAATAGAGAATACTGATGTCCTGAAAGCAACATTTGATGTTGACGTGTTTTATAGAGGAGAAGCACTTATTGAACATATCAGGTGCGGAGCAAATTATGATTTTCTTATCTTGGATATAGAACTTACAAGAGCTACAGGCATTGATGTTGGAAAATATCTACGTGATGAAAACAGAAATTTCCATACACAGATTATATATGTGTCATCAAAAGAAACTTATGCAATGAAACTTTTTTCGGTACAACCTCTCGATTTTATAGTAAAGCCAGTAAAACCAGAGGCTCTTATCAAGGCGATTAACCGAGGATTTGAGATAATAGGAAGATCAGAAGACTTTTTTATATGCAAGGTTGGAAAAGAAAACATAACAATAAGTTGTAAAGAAATCCTGTATTTTTCAAGTAATAAGCGGGTTATAAAGATAGTATGCTGTGATGAGATGATTGAATATTATGGGAAACTGTCAAATGAGATTAAAAAGCTCCCTGATTATTTTGTTCAGATACATAATTCCTATATCATAAATTTAAATGCATTAAAGATGAGCAGTAATGATTATGTTATCATGAATAATGATAATCAGATTAGCATCAGCAGAAAATATGCAGAAACCTTTAAAAACAGAATGTTTTCAAGGTGGAAGAAGATAAATTGTGAGGATTAAATGGAATATTATCTAATAAACATTATATGTAATATTTGCCTAGTATTTGCCATATGTCAGCTTTTGGGAGATTTCCTACAGTTTGATTTTGAAAATAAAAACAAGGTAATGGTACTTTCAAGTATTTGGGTTGTATCCACATTTGCTATAAATGAATGGCTTCATATACCGGTGATAAACCTTATTGTAAATATTCTTTTGATGTTACTTATAGCAAGTGTCTATGAGGGCAGTTTATTAAAGAAACTTTTAGTATGTATAGTTATAGCAGTTTTAGGTGCTGCCTGTGATATGCTGGCTTATGTAGTAGCGACCCCATTTTTGAAAGAAGATGATTATTTCTATAGTGTAACTTTTACGGTGGTTTTTCTTCTCATAATAGAAAGAATCCTGGGAGTTTTAATTCGAAGAGCGAAGAATTGGGATATAGTAGGAAAAGAAATGTTGGCACTTTCTGGTTTCCCAGTTATGGCGGCAATTATCCTGTATTGTGTTACAGCCATGGATTCAGGTGTATACAGATTTATAGCTTGTATATGTGTTGTAGGAATATCGCTGTTATCAGTAAATCTATATAACAGTCTGGCCATAAATCTTGGCGATAGAATGAAAAAAGAGTATCTTGAAAGAGAAGTAGAAGCATACAGGCATGAGATGGAGCTAATGCGTATATCAAACAGAAAAGAGGAAAATCTTAGGCATGATCTTAGACATCATCTGTTTGAAATAGAAGGCCTGGCAAAACAAGGCAAAAACGAAAAGGTCTGTAACTATATTGAAGAGATGCGTAGCACCTTTACGGATTCAAAACAGATGGTACACACTGGAGAGTATGAAACGGACAGCCTTATCAATTATTTAATTGATAGTGCAAAAGAACACCAAATTACTGTAGATTGTGATATAAAGATTCCTGAAGACATAGAGGTATTGCGGTGTAAAATTAATATTATAGTAGGAAATCTTCTGGAAAATGCCATAGATGCTGCAGCAAAGTCTGAAAAGAAGAAAGTGGTTCTAACTATGCAGTTTTCAGGAGGAGTCCTTTTTCTTCGGATAAAGAATACATATGATGGAACTATAAAGATTGAAAATGGGCGTGTCCATGCAAAAAGGAGCATTAATAGTCATGGAATAGGCCTAAGGAGCGTACAGGATCTTATAAAAGAACAGAATGGAAAAATAGATATAAAAGCTACAGAAGAGTTTTTTGTAGTAGAAGGAATGATTCCTTTAAAATAGAAAAAAGCATTAATGAGCCGGTATCGGATGTAAAAAAACATCAGATACCGGTTTTTATGTCAAAAGTTACGAGTAGAGCGTTAATTATTACAATTAGGATTTTTTGAAGAAAAAAGATTTTATATTTTGTAACATAAAAAGGAGGTATTTATAAGGAAGGGGTATGAAAAAGAATATTAGTGTAGTGATGCCTGTTTATAATGCAGAAAATACCATTGCTGAATGTATAAAAAGTGTACTACGAAGTTTACAAGATAGCGATGAACTTATAATTGTTGATGATGGTTCGGCTGATAATACCGCTAATATATGTAAGGATTATGCTTATAGCAATAATAACATTATTTACATATATCAATCAAATAAAGGAACCTTTTCTGCAAGATTAACTGGTTTGAAATATTCAAAAGGAGAGTATATAAGTTTTATTGATGCAGATGATATATGTACGGATGACAGATATTATGTAATGAATTCAATGATTTCGGAATATGATGCAGATATTTTTTTCTTCGGAGCGACTGTAAAGAAAAAGAAAAGCATATCAGAAGTATTCAACATAGATATGCCACAAGGGACATATTCAAATAAAGAAATATTTGAGCAATATGCAAAGCTGTTGTTTGGGAGATTGCAAGATGATAAAAAATTTTGCGCTGGATATGTTTGGAACACCTTAATACGAAAAGAAATTCTGAGAGACTTATTGCTGTATGAAGATGAACGGATACAACTATTTGAAGATGAAGTTATAATGACTATTGCTTCTTTAAATGCAAAAAAATGTGTTGTTTCAGCTAAAGAACTATACATATATGAACATTCAAATTACAACACCGCCAGTAAAAAAAAGGGGTATTGGAAAGGATATTGGGAAAATATAGTTACCGTATATAAGGTAAAAAAGAAGATAGCAATAATAAATAATATATATGACGAAGAAATCCAGTTACGTTTGGCAACTTTTTTGGCTAAAAATTGTCTTCGCTCAATTTATAATGAGACGAGTTATGACAACCCTAAAAATATCATGCAAGCAATTGCTTATACGACATATATTATTCCAAAAGAATTAAGGAACGATATACGAAAATATGAAAAGAATGATTTGTTTCTTTATGAACGAGTAATAATATGGATTCAATTGCACAATGGTGGATTTATTAATTATTTTATATATTTCCTTATGTATGACAGAATGAGAAAGTTTAAAGTTAAAAAGAGGTCTATATGATAAGTGTAATAATGCCAGTATTTAACGAAGAAAAGTATTTGGAAAGAGCAATATTAAGTGTATTGTATCAGACATTCTCCGACTTTGAATTCATTATAATAAACGATGGTTCACAAGATGACACACTTAAGATTGCTCAAGAATTTCAGAAAAAAGATAAACGAATAAAAATCATTAATCATGCCCAGAATAAAGGATTGGTAAATTCGCTTAATGATGGAATAAGTATAGCTAAGGGGGAATATATAGCAAGGATGGACGGCGATGATATTTGTGTTTTTAATCGTTTTGAAAAGCAGATAATTTTTTTGAAAAACAATCCTGAAGTTAAACTTGTTGGGAGTTTTATAGATATCATTGATTCAGAGGATAATATTATTGGTGAAGAATGCTTTTTTACAAAAGGATCCGATATATTAAGTTTTTCATTGAGAATGCGTATTGATCTACAACATCCAACTATTATGGCGAGAAGAGAAGTGTTTGATAATTTTAGATATAGTGAGAATTATCACTATGCTGAAGATTATGATTTGTTCTGTAGAATCGCAGAAAAATATGAAACTGCGAATATACCAGAAAAGTTACTTTTATATAGGCGGCATGATAAGTCCGTTTCAAATCAAAATAGAAATCTTCAGAAATTAGTTGCAACTAAAATTGCAAATGAGGTGGCCATTCGGAGAAATATAAATATTAACACTAAATCGATGCAATATAGTAATGATTGGCACAACAAATGTTTCTATGCAAATTATGAAGAAAAATTAAAAGGTAAAAAAATAATTTTTATTGCTGACTCATATTATTACGATTGGATTGATCGTATTTTATTTCCTATAGAGAAGTGTACGTGTGTCTCAAAATATACATTGGGTAATGAAATAGCTGCAATAGAGATGATAAAAGAACACGAAGCGGATTATATTGGTATAGCATCAAGAAATTGGAAAGCGATAGAAAAAGAAATAATAAATCAAGCTCTTCCAAATACTTCTATAATATATGCTTTTTTTGCAGAAAAGCAGATATCGCATAATTATTGTAAAAAAAAAGAGAAAGGCTCTTTAAAACATAATGAAAAACTATACTGAGATATTCGGAGAACGTAAGAAACAGAAATATGGAATTATAAGTAATAGCTTATGGATTTTATCTAAGCTTAAAGAATTTGATTTTACATTGCCTAAATTCTTAATTGCAATGATTGTATTGTCTCCATGTGCAACTATTATCAGCACATATCTTCCAGCGGTGGTGATTGATGAGCTAATTGAGGGATATTCTTTAACAACGGTTTTGCAACATGTAGTCTGCATGGTAGCAATAATTGTTTTATTTAAAACAATTACTTGGCTGGGACAGCAAAAAATAGCAGCATCTGTTAATCTAATGCAACGTATCACTGGTGATATTATTGGTAAAGAATTAAACATTAATTTTGATTTGCTGGAGAATCCTTCTGTCCAAAAAAAAATAAATAATGGATTTGCAGCTTCGAGAAGACCATGGCATCTTTATGGATTTTACTTGGGGATTTATAACTGTGCACAACATATTGTTGCAGTAATTGTATACGCAATAATAGTTGGAAAAATCAATGCGATTATTCTTGCTATAGCCGTGATAAATGTATCTCTGGGAATGCTATTTCTTAATATAGCAAGAAAAAGGCATGCTTCATACGCAGATAAACTTCAGCTTGATGCCAAGCAGGCTATGTATATCAATCGAGTATCAATGGATCAAAGGGCAGGAAAAGACATAAGGATATTTAACTTATCTGGTTGGCTTTTGGAAAAATATGATAGTTGCTTGGACAACATGGAAAATGTATATTCGCACATACATAATGGTTATTTCGTAGCAAAAGCAGGTTCAGAGGTGCTAGGTAGTTTATTTGATTTTTATGCATATGCACATCTTATTTATTTGCTAGTAACAAATAGAATTGATATATCATCTTTTGTTCTCTTGCTAGGAAGTATAAGAGGTTTTTCTTTAGCACTTGCTGAGCTAATTAGTAAATACTCTACGCTTCCGCCTTTTTCTGTAGCAATAAATTATATAAGAGAAGCACTTGAAGAAAATGAAAATAGTGGATGGGAAGATACAATATCAAATGAAAAAATAGATTTGATTAAAAGAGAGGGGATAATTCTTAGACTTAAAAATGTATCTTATACCTATCCTGGTTCATCTATACCTACACTTGAAAACGTCAATTTGACGATAAAGAAGGGTGAGAAATTAGCATTATTAGGATTAAATGGAGCAGGAAAAACTACTCTCGTAAAAATAATATGTGGCTTATATAGACCGACATCTGGAGAGGTATATATTAATGATTTTCCGCAGGAAAGTTTTTCATATGCTAAATGGCAATCACTTGTATCTGTGATGTTCCAGGAATCGGTCTTATTGCCATGGACTATAGATGAAAACATTATTGGAAGGCAATCAACACAAGAGGTTTCTGGCAATAATAAACTTGTTAAAGCTCTTGAATTATCTGGGTTTAAAGATAAATATGATTCTTTGCAGGAAAAAGGAAATTCCAAGTTGGTGAGAGAAGTAAATGATGATGCTGTAAGTTTTTCTGGTGGGGAAATGCAAAAATTACTTTTTGCTAGAGCTCTTTATAAAGAATCACCATTAATTATCTTAGATGAGCCAACATCGGCTTTAGACCCTGTTGCAGAGAATAATCTATATATTAATCTTGCGAGAGCAGTAAGCGGGAAAACGATGATTTACATTTCTCATAGGCTTTCTAGCACAAGATTTTGCGACAGAATAGTACTTCTTCAAAGTGGAAAGATTGTTGAAGAGGGAACACATGAATCTCTAATAGATAGAGATAGTTTATACAAACATCTTTTTGATGTACAAAGTATGTACTACAAAGAAATGGATGAAAATAAAAAAAGAGCAATAGTTTTTGGTGATAGCTTTGACGATACTATGCCCCAAAAGCTGGATGGAGTTTTCTGATGCAGAAAGAAGAATTATATAGTATAAAAAGGCTTTTTTTAGATTATTGTAAAATGGACATAAAGATGCCGGTAATTTGTCTTGTCGGAGCTTTTTTGAAATCAATGGCGCCCTATATAACTATTGTGCTAATAGGACGACTAATTGATGCTGTAACACTTGGAGTTGACGTAAAGACACTAATAAGGTGGGCATTGGTTACGATAATCCTATCAAGATTACTTACAATTATTTCAATTAAGATAAAAGAACTCGAAAGTGCTAAGGAAGAATACATGGTAGAGATTACAAATAGAGTCTTTGCCGAAAAAAGTCTTACAGAAGATTATGAGCATCTTGAGGATCCAAAGTGGAATAACGTTAGACAGCAATTTGAAGCAATGAACAAAAGTGGATCAGGAATATTTGGAAAGATGTTTGAACTTCTAGGAAAAATATCTGAAGGTGTTTTTTCACTTCTTTTCTCTCTTGTTGTAATGATTCCGCTTATTATAAATAAAGGGATAGATAGTGCGATTCCTTTTTCTGGTAATCTATCAGCTGTCATAATGATAATATTGGTTATGGCGTTGCTTGTATTTAAGCTAAAACGTGGATCAGTGATAATGAAAGAAGGCTTAGATACAGAGACTGTTCAAAGTGCGCCATATACTAAGAAAACAGGTTGGTACAAGGACACTTTATCTGTAATAGAAAATGGCAAAGACATTAGAATATATGATCAGTTGGATGGTGTAAAAAGAGATTATAATGATGCAGAAGACCATATTCTCTTCATAATGAAAAAAGCATTAATGGCCTATTTTAGAGAAGAGGCTCTAACAGAAATAGTTATGGGATTATGCACTATAATAATTTATGCATTTGCAGTTTACAGAGCTTATATAGGACTTTTATCAATTGGTAATGTTATTACAATAGTATCTGCTGTAACAGAGACATTAAAATCAAATACTCTTATTGTTGAATTTATGGAGGGGCTACCAGCTCTTGTAGAGAGAAGTATATTCTATTGCAAATATATGGATATGGGGACAAGGAATCACGATGGAACAGTTTCATCTGAGTCTATAGGGGCTGATTTTTCTTTTGAATTTGAAAATGTTAGTTTTAAGTATCCTGGAGCAGATGATTATGTAATAAAAAACTTAAATATTACACTCAATGGTGGTAGTAAATTTGCGGTTGTCGGTCCAAATGGATCTGGAAAGACAACATTTATAAAATTGCTTACACGTTTATATGATGTAACAGAGGGGGTAATAAAGCTAAACGGAATCAATATAAAAGAGTATGACTATGATGAATATATGCGTTTATTTGGTGTAGTATTTCAAGATTTTTCAATTCTGTCTTTTAAGATTAGTGAAAACGTTGCAGGCGCTGATGACATGAACAGCTCAAAAGGAACAGAAGCAGTTGTAAAAGCTGGGCTTGACAATTTGATTGCAAAAATGCCTGATTGGTCAGAGAAACATGTTGGAAAGGATTTTTCTGAAAATGGAATAAATCTGTCTGGAGGAGAGAAACAAAAGCTGGCCATAGCAAGAGCTATATATAAGGACGCTCCTTTTGTCATAATGGATGAACCTACTGCAGCGTTAGATCCAGTATCTGAATGTGAAGTATATGCAGGATTTGACAAATTGGTTGGAAAAAAGACAGCACTATATATATCTCACAGACTTGCATCCTGTAAGTTTTGTGAAAAAATCCTTGTTTTTGAAAATGGAAATGTGGTTCAGCAAGGAAGTCATGATGAATTAATTAAGCATAGTGGCTTATATAAACGCCTATGGGATGCACAAGCGCAATATTACTTATAAAAAATATACAACAAACAAGATTTGTAATGAATGTATCAGAAAAATCTATCAACAATACTTTGAGAATCCGATTCCGGAGAATATGCCTATTTTAGAGGATTTGTATGATGCGCTACTTAGCCATGGAAATAAAAAGGCAGAAAGAATCGCAAACAGCCTTGTGCTGTATGTACATGGTTCGCAGAATTACTTTAATCATAGAACGAATGTAAATTCACAAAATAGAATCATTTGCTTTGATATCAGGGATTTAAGCAATCTGGTAGATAATGCAATTGAAGCATGTGAGAAAGTGGAGCCGGAGCGCAGGTATATAAATCTCATCATAAAGGTAGTGGAAGAGAACTTGTTTATCCACATCGAAAATAGTAAGATATCTGCTCCGGTCGATATCAATGTTTCAACAAAGGATAATCCGGATAGTCATGGTATTGGTGTAGCCAGAGTAAAAGAAAGATTATATGAAACTGATAAATGCAGGTTACTGTACACTCGTACCTCGTTCCAGTAACTAGTTGAGAAGAAATGGAAGAATTAAGTGTTTGAAGCTATTGATTTTTAATCATATATCTGATATTATTTAATTGAACAAAGAAGGTCGTGGTCGTTCGGCTCACGGTTGGAGTTCCCAAAAGAGAGTTGGTTCGCTCTCCCGAATAGGCTGCAAAGCTGAAAAACAAGGAACCTTACAAAAGAAATGGTAATGCTCTTGATGTTTTATCAGGAGCATTTTTCATGTTATAGCTAGTGGAGTTACTATGGATGATTTATTGCAAAAATATAACGATTTTATGCGATTAAACAATTGTAGAGCTGAATATTTGCTGTCAAATGGTCAGACTATTGATTTTGTTTACAAAGAAGAAAATTTTATTCATTTGCTAGGATTACATAAATTGATTGATATTCAACTTATTCAGTTGTTCAATGATAAAACTAATAAAATGGTCCAGACAAAATATATTATAAGTCGTATTAAAAAAGGAAAATTGACAGATGCAATGGTAAGGGCAAGTGTGTTTTACAACGATATTTCTGAAAGATACGAAAATTTTTCTTATGATAATTTGACTACATTAAATTATACTGATGCGGTTATTAATTTTAATCCTTCATTGATAAACTCAAAAATAAAAAGTGATTATTTGTTATTTGAAGAGAGAATAAATAAAGAATATAATCATCTGGGTATTGCTTTTGATAAGAATAGTAATAGAAGATACATTGAAACTTTTTTTCATCAAGATACAGATATGTATATAAAAGGGCAAACAATTGTAAAGGTTAAAAGTTTTGCATTGTATTCTCCTAATAATCATGTTATTGTAATAGATTCATTTTAAGATAAAATGTGTATTCAGTCCTATATTTGGACTTTTTTTTTATATAAAGTGCTTTTTCTATACAAATAGAGTGCTTTTTATTACATCATTGACACAAATACATTTTTTTGTGCTATATTTTTCCGGTAGTTAAGTAAGTTGGAATGAGGAGGAGTAGTAGATTTATTATTGAGAGAAACGGAGAAGAGTCATTTTCAGGAAAAATGTATTTGGTGGGATTCTAGATTACTTTGGGAGAGTATTTTTGAATGAAGAGTGATGGAATCTACGTTAAATATCTTGACAAAGATTGCAACAAATTGCTTTTTAGAAAGGCAATGATTGATGGCAGACTTTTTCTTGCTATAACAAATGAGAAAAAGGTACTTGCCATAAAATCCTGGGAAGATACAAATATGGAGATGTTCAGCCCAGGTCCATGTCTTGTCTTGGACAAGGATGGTAATGTTTTGGAAGGAAAGTTATAGACTGTACCCTGTTACACCCAGGAGTGTGTATGGGATGACAACAGAGTTTATCAGGATCGTGCTTGATTCATTGTGATTTGTAGCCGGGGTAAACAACGGATTTATAGAAACCTCAAATGAGGTCTTAATTCTGTTGTTTCCCCGGCTTTTTTGATGCAAAAGCCCAGCAAACATCATCATGCTTGTATGGAACGATATTTGCTGGGCGTAAGAACATAGAGCACAATAGTGCGGAATGTTTGCTTGCATAATCGAGCTAGCTCGATTGACTCTGTGAGATATGAACCTTGACAATTGAATATTGAAAAAGCATGACAATTTGGTATTGATATAGTGCATCAATTGAGAAATGAATATTTCAAGCACTAAAGTAAATATCAAGATACAACGAGAGGAGTAAATTATTATGATAAGAGTAGTAGACAAAGATAATAATGAAATTGTGTGTTATAAATACAAGGATGGACCACAGGTGTATGGCATCTGTGAAAGTACATTTAGGAAAAGAGCTAGAGAAGCAGGCGCAACCATTAAATTGGGGAAAACAGTCTTGATAAGAAAGGATATATTTGAAGAATATCTGTTTTCTTTTACCGTTCCAGCGATGGAATAATATCATTAGGAAGATTCCTATGCCAAAAAACGTAGTACGAAAATTGCAGATTCTGTTGACATAATGTACTACGAAAATTATAATAGTTTTTAGATGTAGGAGGAATATGACAATGGCTACTAAAGTTGGACGTCCAAAGTTGGATGTTATAAGAGACCACACTGTTACAGTTAGACTGTCCGCTGAAGAACATAGCAGACTTAAGGAATATTCAGAGAAGCATCAGAAGACTATAACAGAAACAATTAAAGAAGGTATTGGACTAATGTACGATACTAGAAAATAGGCATAGGAACTCTTCTTTCTATAATTAATTGTAGGAAGGAGCGAACCAATGGCTGGAGCAAGAAAGGATAATAAAGGTCGAGTATTATTAAAGGGTGAAAGTTACAGAGAGAAAGACAAAAGATATCAGTTCAAGTATACTGACTCAATGGGAAGGACAAAATACATTTATTCCAAAGATATTATTACCCTGAGAAAACGAGAAGAGGAATTAATGAGGAATAAAGTTGAGGGAATAGATAATGAACAAGCCAAGAGACAAACTCTTAACCACTTGTTTGATAAATATATTTCTACACGTCCTGATTTAGCAGATAGAACAAGGGCTTCGTATATTTATCAGTATGATGCGCATGTTCGTGAAACGATTGGTAAAAGAAGAGTAAAAGATATTAAGTATTCCGATATTTTGCTTTTCTATATAACCTTAATGGAAGAGAAGAAATTGAGTTATGGAACAATTGAACATCTTCAAAGAGAACTTCATCCCGCTTTTGAAATGGCTGTAAGAGACAATATAATAAGAAGCAATCCAACATCAAGCGTACTGGCACAGTTGAAAAGACAAACTGGTGCTCAACGAGGAAAGAGAGTCGCATTAACGCCAGAAGAACAAAGTGCATTCTTAGAATTCATGGATGGACATGTTGTACTAGATCATTGGAAACCAATTTTTATTTTTTATTAGGTACTGGTGTAAGAGTAAGCGAGTTGAGTGGATTATGTTGGGAAGACATTGATTTTGAGAAGGGACTTATTTCGATTGAACGTGAAATAGTTTACTTTGCAGGAAAGAAAAATCCCTCTAAACAGAAATTATTTGTTTCAGATCCTAAAACATTTGCAGGTATTCGGAAAATACCAATTGTAAAGGAAGTAAGAACAGCCTTAGAAAGTGTAAAGAAGTATCAACAAGAAAATGGGTTAGTATCGACAAGAGAGATTGATGGGTATTCTAATTTTGTATTTCTTGATAGATTTGGAACTACTGATGTTGTATCATAAAAGTTGACAGCCTATTCTCAAGGATTTGATATATAATCATAATCAATACGAGAACAGGAGAAACAACCTATGGCACAGAACCAAAAATCTTATGACAACGAATTTAAAGCACAGGCGGTAAAGCTTGCACAGGAAATTGGCGGGCATAAAGCAGCTAACGAATTAGGTATCCCTAAAGGTACTATGTACACATGGATCAAAGCATTTAAGGAAGGCCGCCTCAGTGCAAATGAAGCAGTTCATACCCCCAAGAATGCTTTATCCCTTAATGATGAGCTTATCGAACTCAGGAAACGTGTTAAAGAGCAGGATAAGGAAATACGCCGTTTAAAGGAAGAAAACGAATTTCTTGAGGAAGCAAGTGCTTTTTTCGCAGCCAGCCGTCGGAAGTCAGCAAAAAACAGAGATTAATGTTTATTGCAATTAAAACGGATGACGGCAGGATTAAGGGCAAAATTTCTTTTTATTGTAAAGTGCTTCATGTTTCCAGACAGGCATTTAACAAATACCTAAAAACAAAAGATGCTCCTTGGAAATATCAGGCACTGGCAGATGCGATGATTGATATATGTAGTGAGGATGAATGCAACGACACGTATGGAAGAATCCGTATGTATCAGGCATTACAGCTAAAACATCCTGAAGATGTACACATTCCCGGTGAAAGAACTGTTTATCGTGTCATGGAAGAACTTGGTCTTAATCATAAGCCGAAACGCAAACCCAACGGCATTACAAAAGCTGATAAAGAAGCCCGTAAATCAGATGATTTAATCAAACGAGATTTCTCAGCCCAAAAACCTCTTGAAAAATGTATTACAGACATGACCGAAATAAAAGCTTCCGATGGAAAACTGTATGTTTCAGCTATCTTTGACTGCTACGATCTGGCAGTGCTGGGGCTTGCTATGGATACAAATATGAAGGCTACCCTTTGTGAGCGAACTTTAGATAATGCTTACAAGGCATATCCTATGCTTCGTGGAGCTGTTCTTCACAGTGACAGAGGCACACAGTACACAAGCGAGTTATATCGTAAAGCAATCAATAAATATGGTATTCTTCAGAGCATGAACAGTGCTGGTGGCAGATGCCATGACAATGCTAGATGTGAAAGCATGTGGGCACGCTTCAAAGAGGAATTACTTTATGGGCGTTATGACACCACCACAATGACTGTAGAACAGTTAAAAACCCTCATCTGGAGATACTTCATCAGCTATTGGAATAACCGGAGGATTTGCTCTGCTAACGGGGGGTTACCTCCGATGGTTAAGCGACAGCAATACTATGCTTCACTACAGGAGGCTGCATAAGGTCGAACATTCTTGAGAATAAAGTGTAAACCAATATTGACAATATCATACCTATATTCAGCATAACTTGGATAGAGCACTTGAAAGAATAATTAAGCAGTATAACGAGTATGCTAGAGACCTGATTGAGAAAAAGCATAGTGATGTCGTGATGTTACCTCACTTTACATGTCACAATTTGAGACATACATTTTGTACTCGTCTATGCGAGAATGAAACGAATATAAAGGTGATTCAATCGATTATGGGGCATGTTGATATTAAAACAACGATGAACATTTATGCTGAAGTCTCAGAGAAGAAAAAGCAAGAATCTTTGAATCAAATATCAGAGAAGTTAAATTTGTTTTAGATAAGAGGAGTCCTTTGGCTCCTCGTAAAATAGGACAACAAGGGAAGAAGACAACGAAAAGACAACTTTTTTATACCGAATTGTACTGAATAATATATCTATTTCTGTATGTTTAGAACATGCAGAAACACATAATACAGCATATTACAGCATAATACACGAAGAGTGTATGATAATGGAAGAAGTCCAAAGTATCGTGGCATTGGGCGCCGGAAGCATTACCAAGAGAGTCTTCCCCGGCGGAAGGATTGAGCGATGCGATAATGTCAAGGATGTAGGGCTTTATATCGAAAAGATTGATGAGATGATTGAGCGGAAGAAGAAACTTTTTGCAGAAGAATAATTTGAATGGAGGATAAGAAAGATTATGAAACAGAAATGGATTTTTACAGGAGCAGCATTTGCACTTGCAATGGCTCTGAACGGATGCGGAGATAATGCAGCAGCAAGTATCCCACAGCAAAGCAGTCAGGAACAGGCGCAGGATCAGCCACAGATGATCCGTATGGAAGAAGCGCAGGAAGCGGCATTAAAAGCAGCTGATATTGAAGCGGCAGATGCAGACATTTCAGCCACGACCTTGAGTGAGGCGGCGGGAGTGGCATGCTATAAGGTGGAGTTTACTTCTGGGGAGTATGCTTATGCCTACACAGTCAATGCCGAGACAGGAGCTGTCATGGAAATGAGCAGCCAGGAACAGAATGTACAGGCTTCCGGGATGCAGACGGAGGCGGCAGACTCTGCAGCAGCTGCCCCTGCCCAGGCACAGACGTCTGCCCCTGCTACGGCACAGACCGTAACAGGTATCGGAACTGTGGATGAAGCAGCAGCACAGAAGATTGCACTGGAGCATGCCGGAGTGAAAGCAGCGGATGCAACGATTACCAAATCAAAGCTTGACTATGAAGACGGACGCCAGGTATATGACATTGAATGGTATGCAGGCGGTGCAAAGTATGACTATGAGATTGCGGTAGATACCGGAGAAATCATCAGCTCCGGATATGAAGGAAAAACAGCGGGAGCAGATAGCAATAACGTTACGGTCAGTGAAGCAGCTGCAAAGAAAACAGCCCTTGACCGTGTAAGCGGTGCAACGGACAAAGATATCTACGAGTGGAAGCTTGATTATGATGATGGACGTCCGGAATATGAAGGAAAGATCATCTACGGTGGAACGGAATATGAATTCACGATTGATGCAGCGACCGGATCTGTAATGGAGTGGGATGCTGAGAAGGTTCGTTAAGACAAGAGAAGTATACAAAGTAACAGACATAAGTAACAGGAGGAAATGACTATGGCTGTGATGCCCCATATATTACTGGATGAGAAAATGACAGCGCCCTATGCATTGTTACCGGGAGATCCGGCGAGACTGGACAGGATAGCCGCACATCTGGATCAGGTGGAGGAGCTGGCGTATAACAGGGAGTTTCGTTCTCTGCGAGGATTCTACAAGGGAGTCCGTGTTATGGCATTGTCTACCGGACTTGGTGGACCAAGTACGGCAGTTGCAGTCGAAGAACTGGCAAAACTCGGAGTCAGTCATATGATACGGATCGGAAGCTGCGGTGCTCTTCAAAGGGGAATCCATGTAGGGAATCTGGTGCTTGTCAATGGAACGGTCAGAAATGACGGTACTTCAAGGACTTACATAGAAGATGGTTATCCTGCTGTTGCTGATTTTTCTCTGCTGGCAGCGTGCAAAGATGCAGTAGAGAGTATCCGGGTGCCATATCATATAGGGATTGCCAGAACGCACGACAGCTTCTATACGGATGAAAAGGATGAGATATATGCATACTGGAAGAAGAAAGGCATTATTGCATCCGATATGGAGACAGCAGCCTTGTATGTTGCAGGCAGACTACGTGGTGTGAAATGCGCTTCCATATTAAATGTTGTGGTTGCAAGCGAGGATGATCTGCAGGAACAGATCAATCACTATACAGATGGGGAGAATATGGCATCACAGGGAGAGAAAAATGAGATTCTGACAGCGCTTGAAGCGTTTGTAAGGATAAATAAAAGCACTACAGAAAGGTAGGTACTTATTATGAAAAAAATATTTGCAACAAAATGGAACGCGGCAACCATTGTTTTGATTCCCGTCTGTATTGGAATCAATTTCCTGGGAAAGATGTTTGCATCTGCATTGAAACTGCCATTATGGCTTGATGCAATCGGAACCTGCATCGGTGCAGTATTGGGAGGCCCCATCATTGGCGGTCTGTGTGGTGCAATCAATAACCTGGTATATGGTCTGATTATTGGTGATAATATTACAATCATTTATCTGTTCACCAGTCTGGGTATTGGTATTGCAGCCGGTATTATGGCAAGGCTTGGATTTATGAAGTCTTTTCCCAAGTCATTGCTGACAGCCTGTGCAGCAGGATTTGCAGCAGTAGTAATCTCTACTCCGCTGAATGTTATATTCTGGGGTGGTACAACAGGTAATGTCTGGGGCGACGCATTATTTGCAGTGACACAGGCAAATAACATGCCCGTATGGTTAGGCTCATTCCTGGATGAAGTTGTGGTAGATGTACCTGATAAGCTGATTACAGTCATTGTTGTTTACTTTATAATGCTTGCTCTGCCAAAGAAGCTTACATCTTTGTACGAAGCAGATAATAAGATTGAGAGTCTTGATTAATAACGGGGATTTCAGAGGACAAGGGGGCATAGGAATATCCTATGCCCTTTTCGGTAAAAAGGAATAAAATTATGAAAAATATTACATTGTATGTCGATAATGGAACTTATCTGACGAGATTACACCCTTATACCAAATTAGTATATATTCTGACCGCTATCTGCACACCGCTGCTGATTGGTCAGATACGGGCATTTTGTGCATTTATCCTGTGCAATATTCTGATTCTGCTCAGTACGAAGCTGCTAAAAAGGGCAGTACCGCTTATCATCTTTTCCTTTACGATACTGCTGACCATTTTTATCATTCATGGTCTGTTCAATTACCGTAATGAGACAGTACTGTGGAAAATCGGTCCGGTCTGCTTCTATAAAGAAGGCGTACTGTATGCGACAAGAATCGGTTTGAATATATTAAATATGCTTTTGTCTTTTGCTACATTTGTCTTGTCCACGAAGCCTGCTGATCTGGTGGAAGCTTTGGAAAAGTCTGGCTTCTCCAAAAGATTTGGTTATATCATCAACTCTGTATTCCAGATTATCCCACAGATGACCGGAACAATGAGTACGATCATGGATGCCCAGAGGAGCAGGGGAATGGAGACAGAAGGCAGCCTGCTGGTACGTGCAAAAGCCTTTATTCCATTAATATCACCTGTTATTACAAGCTCACTGATCAATACCAGAGAGCGAGCCATCGCCTTGGAAGTGCGTGGATTCGATGCCAATTGCAAGAAGACCTTCCTGAGTGATAAACCAAGACAAAAGATTGATAAAGTATTGACAAGCCTGTGCATATTGCTTCTTATCGCAGCAGTTGGTATCAGAGTTGTATGGAGGTAAGACATGAATCCAATAATAGAAGTAAAGAATCTTAAATATAAATATCCTCATACAGACAAGCTTGTACTGGATGATATCAGTTTTACTATAGAAAAAGGCGAATTTATAGGGATTGTCGGTGCCAATGGAGCTGGTAAAAGCACACTGACGCAGGCACTTGTGGGTCTGGTGCCCCAATTCTATAAAGGAGCATATGGCGGACAGGTTCTGGTGGATGGAATGCAGGCATCCAAAGATCCGATTGCATCTATCTGTAAAAAGGTCGGTCTGGTATTTCAGAACCCCTTTAACCAGTTATCCGGGGCAAAAGACACCGTATATGAGGAGATTGCCTTTGGGCTGCAGAACTTTGGTATTGAGCGGGATGAAATGGTAAAAAGGATAGAAGATGCCATGAAGCTGCTGGATATTGCAGGACTGAAAGACCGTAATCCTTTTGATTTGTCCGGTGGACAGATGCAGCGTGTGGCAATAGCCAGTATTCTTGTTATGCAGCCGGAGATCATGATACTGGATGAACCGACTTCACAGCTTGATCCTGCTGGAACAGAAGAAGTATTCAAGGCTGTAGAGAAGCTGGTAAAAGCAGGCAAGACGATACTGATCGTAGAGCAGAAGATTGAGAAGATATCTGCATATTGTGATAAAATATTACTGATGCATGAAGGCAGGATCGTTGATTTTGATACACCACAGAGGATTTTTTCCAGGGATGATCTGGAAGAAATTGGAGTACAGGCGCCAAGCTTTACCAGAATCTGCAAGGCGCTGAATGTAAGACTTGCGGATGGCAATTATCCTGTTACCAGACAGGAAGTAGTCTCCCTAAAGGATGTTCTGCCAAGGGTATCTGCTGAACATAGCATAGAAGAGAGTGAAAAGAAACAATTACCAATGTTTTTTACGATAAAAAATATGGATTTTTCCTATCATAAGGATACACCGGTCATAACGGACTGCAATCTGGAGCTGGATGGCAGACCGACTGCAATCATCGGACAGAATGGAGCAGGTAAAACAACACTTGTAAAGCTTCTGAAGGGACTGTTGAAGCCGGTAAATGGAAGCATATATTATGGCGATAAAAATGTGGCAGAGATGACAGTTGCCATGCTTGCAGGTGAAGTGGGATATATCTTCCAGAATCCTGATGACCAGATATTCAAGAGCAATGTACTGGATGAAGTCATGTTTGGACCTCTGAATATAGGAATGACCAGGGAAGAAGCAAAGCAGAAGGCTCAAAGTGCCCTGGCACTTGTAGGATTACAGGATAAGGCGCAGGAGAACCCTTATGACCTGGAGTTATCAGAGCGCAAGATGGTGGCAATCGCATCAGTCGTTGCCATGGACACACAGGTAGTCATTTTTGACGAACCAACCATTGCACAGGATTATCCGGGTAAAGAGAAGATAAAGCAGCTTATCAGACAGCTTTCAGAGAATGGCAGGATGGTCATAGCAATCCTGCATGATATGGATTTCGTTGCAGAGTCCTTCCAGAGAGTGATTGCCATGGCGCATGGTAAAGTCATTGCAGATGGTACGCCACAGGAAGTATTTTCAAGACATGATGTTCTGGAAAAAGCCAGACTGGAGCTGCCTTATGTATCAGCGTTGTGCCAAAGTCTGGGATTTTCACAGATTTTCCTGAAAGTGGAAGATTTCATTGAGTTCTGTAAGCGATAAACTGACTCGGAAAGGGAGATTCATGGAAGAAAAATGCATGAAAGAAAAAGTCATGAAAGAAAAAGTCATGAAAGAAAAAGTCATGAAAGAGAAATTAAAGTATTTAGAAGATGGTTCTTTAGGTGATCTGTTGATTGTAATTGATATGCAGAATGTGTATCTGGAGAACCAGCCCTGGGGATGCAGGGACACGATGGGCGCATGGAAGAGGATAAAGAAGCTGATAGACACGAAAGCAGTGGATAATGTCATCTTTACGCAGTATCTTCCACCCAAAGACCCAATAGGTACGTGGAAAACATATAATGAAGAAAACAGAGAAATCAATGATAATCTCTGGATGAGTGAATTGATTGAGGAAGTGAAGCCTTATGCGGAGCAATATCCGGTATTCTCAAAGGACAAGTATTCTTCTTATACAAATGAGGAAGTACGCAGACTTGCAGGGCAGGCAGGAAGGGTGCTCCTTGCAGGCGTAGTCGCAGAGTGCTGTGTCCTTTTCACAATGCTCAGCGGTATTGATGCCGGGGACAAAATGGTATATCTGACCGATGCCTGCACAGGGCTCGATCAGGAGAAGGAAGATATGGTAGAACAGCTCGCCAGGTATTACCAGCCCATGCACACACAGGTCATGACCTGTGAGGAATATGTTACAGAACATTAATGATTATCATTATATTGGAAGCATGTTAGATAGAAGACAGAAAGGCAGCTCTTAATTGACAGGGCTGCATTTTTGATAATATAAAACTTTGCAAAGAGTATAGAATCTGATAAAATTGTAGTATCAGTTTTTATAAAGTGCGGAGGAAAAAGGGATGGCAGAAGTATGAATAAGATTATTTTATATCATGGATCTCCTAATAAATTGGTAAATCCTGTATTTGGTGGTGGGGATGATAAACATGATTATGGGCGTGGATTTTATTTAACTAAAAATGTGGAATTGGCATATTCAAAGTTACATGAAATAAAAGAGAACTAGCTTCCAGTTTCGTTTTTAAAGAAAGCATATTTCGGATTTCACGATTTGGAACTTGATTTAGCAGTACAAAAAGTAGGAGCAGTACAATGAATATTATTTGTTTTCATAATCCAGATGAAGAAAATGGATTTTTAAGTAATTGGTATTTATCGGATTTTTCGATAAATGGAATAAGCTTTACATCAATGGAACAATACATGATGTATCAGAAAGCAGTATGTTTTCAAGATGAAAACATAGCAGAGCAGATTCTTGCAACAAAGGATGTTGCCAAAATTAAAGAATTAGGACGCTGCGTGTTTGGGTATAATGATCAATATTGGAATGGCGTGAGACAAATTATAGTATTTGAAGGGTTACTTGCTAAATTTACGCAGAATGAATTGTTGAAAAAGCAATTAAAAGATACACAAAATGCGATATTAGCTGAATGTGCTGTAAAGGATTGTATATGGGGAATAGGATTATCCATGAATGATTCAAACAGACTGAAACCGGAACTTTGGAAAGGGCAGAATCTGCTTGGATTTGCATTGATGATAGTTCGCAATAAAATTTAAATAATATGGTGTTTAAGAATGGAAGATGAATATGGAATTATATCATGGAAGCGGAGAAACAGTAGAATTTCCAGAAATAAGAAAAACACATTATACAAAGGATTTTTCATGGGGATTTTATTGTACGAATAACTTTGAACAGGCATACAGATGGGCAGAAAGAAAACATACAGAAGGTGTCGTAAATATCTATGAATATACTGAAAATAAAGAATTAAATATAAAGAAATTTCATGAAATGACAGATGAATGGTTGGACTTTATTGCAGATTGTAGAATTGGAATTGTTCACAATTATGATATAGTAGAGGGGCCTATGGCAGATGATACAATTTGGAATTTTGTGAATGATTTTTTGGATGGAGACATTCCAAGAAGTGTATTTTGGGAATATGCAAAATTTAAACATCCGACACATCAAATTAGCTTTCACAGTATTCGTGCATTGGACTGTTTGGTATATAAAGGAAGTGAACTGGTAAATGAACATAAATAAAGATGATCTCTTTTATGTGTGTACAATGATAGAGTATGTTTCAAGACGTACTCATAATAAATGTAAAGATATAGTAGCAAAAATACCGGATGATGAACTAGAACATCAGTTAAAAGTAGCAGAGATCAATCATTGTCTTCCGTTTGAACAGGTTAGCGATGAGTGGATTGAGCAATTTGGTATAAATAATGGAACTTTTGACAATATCACTTCTTGTAGATATAAGGTTCCATCTGTAACGTCAATTGGAAGAGTGTATCAAAGACTAATTATTTCTGTAAATAAAGATAATGAAGATGTAATAAGAACTATAAAGAAAGTGTATGGGTCTTTTATAAGTGATGAGATAGAAAATTATAATTCAAGTTTATATTACAGTAATCCAGATTACATAAGATGTTCATATGAAGCAGGTGAAATATTGGATTAAGTACAATAGATTGGGAACAGCGTAAGCTCGGAGAACTTGCTGACAAAGTGACTGAGAAAAACGGTAGACTACAATATATAGAAACATTTACTAACTCAGCGGAGTTTGGAATAATCAGCCAACGAGATTTTTTCGACCACGACATCGCAAAGATAGGAAGTTTGGATGGATATTATATTGTGAGAAATGAGGACTTCGTTTATAATCCTCGAATTTCTACATCCGCACCTGTCGGACCGATTAACCGCAATAAATTAGGTAGAATAGGCGTAATGTCACCACTTTATACGGTGTTTAGACCGCACGATGTTGATACCACTTATCTTGAACACTTCTTCAAGAGTAAGTATTGGCACTCATTTATGAATTACAATGGTGACTCAGGGGCAAGGTCTGACAGATTTTCAATTAAGGACTCCGTTTTTTTTGAAATGCCTATCCCGATACCACAAATTGAGGAACAGCGAAAAATCGGAGAACACTTAACGCAGCTCGACCTCCTCATCACTCTTCACCAGCGGAAGTGTGATGAGGAAAAATAAGGTATTACCATTCGATTGGGAACAGCGTAAGTTATCAGAGATAGCTACTATGCATGCCAGAATCGGATGGCAAAATCTCAGGACATCTGAGTTCCTTGACGATGGTGATTATATGCTTATAACAGGAACTGATTTTGAGGATGGTCGTATTAATTTCTCAACGTGTCATTATGTGGAAAAAGAGAGATATGACCAAGATCGTAATATACAAATCAGTGATGGAAGTATTCTTATTACAAAGGATGGAACACTCGGAAAAGTCGCTTATGTACAGGGGTTGAAGAAACCAGCAACTTTAAATGCAGGAGTGTTTAATGTTCAAATTAGAAAAGAAAATAATGTGGATGGAAAGTATCTTTTCCAATACCTTAAAGCACCTTTTTTGATGGACTATGTTGGACAAAAAGCGACGGGTGGAACCATAAAACACCTTAATCAAAATATACTTGTGGACTTCCCTGTTGTGATGCCAAAGATTGAGGAACAAGAAAGACTTGGGGCGTATTTTGAACAGTTAGACCTCCTCATCACTCTTCACCCACGAGAGCTTTTTTACACTAAAATGCATCTGAAACCTGCGCAAGTTAACATAATTCATGTAAAAGGAGAGGACAATATGCCAGAATTAGAGTCAATGATTGAAAAAAAATTAATTGAACAATTAGTCTACGGTGATTCTCAGTGGACTTATAGGGATGATTTGAAAACGGAAGAAGATTTATGGGCTAATTTTAAGTATATTCTTGAGCAGAATAATAAGGATAGATTAAATGGAGAGAGTCTTTCAGATACCGAGTTTGAACAGGTGAAAAATCAACTTCAGTTTTCATCATTTTATAAGGCAGGGGAATGGCTTGTAGGTGAGAATGGAAAGGTACAGGTTCATGTTCAGAGAAATACACAACGGTTACACTTAGTTGTAATGAATCATGAGCACATAGCTGGTGGAAGCAGTGTATATGAAGTAATAAATCAATATAGTGCATTAAAGACAGAGGAAGATGGCAAAGTTCCAGTGCGAGACAGACGATTTGATGTGACTCTGATGATTAATGGTTTGCCTATGATTCATATCGAATTGAAGAATAAACAACATTCATATATGGATGGATTTTGGCAGATTAAGAAATATATCGGAGAGGGTAAGTTTAATGGGATATTTTCAGCAGTACAGATGTTTGTAATCAGCAATGGCGTGGATACTAAGTACTTTTCAGCGGCAAATGATTCAGAGTTGAATCCAAAATTTATAAGTGGATGGCTGGATAAAGACAATAATGCAGTCTCAAATTATATTGAATTTGCTAAGCAAGTACTTAGCATACCGGAAGCACATGAAATGATAGCAAGATATACAGTATTGGATGAGGATTCTAAGCGGTTAATTTTGTTACGTCCATACCAGATACATGCAATTGAAGCAATTAGAGAGGCTTCTAAGACAGGACAATCTGGTTATGTATGGCATACAACGGGTTCTGGCAAGACGTTAACATCATATAAAGCTACACGTAATCTGTTAATGGATATTCCAGCAATAGATAAAGCTATTTTTCTAATTGATAGGAAGGATTTGGATGCGCAGACAACGATGGCTTTCAAGGCGTACGCTAACAATGATTTAATTGTTGTTGATGAAACGGATAATGTAAATGATTTGAAGAAAAAACTCAAATCAGATGATAGACAGGTAATTGTTACAACGATTCAAAAACTGCAGCGATTGATTACTAAGAGGTTGGAAGAAGGTTCTTCTGACTATAGCAAAATAAAAAATTTAAAAATTGCGTTTGTGGTAGATGAGTGCCATAGAGCCGTTACACCGGGAACAAAGCGAGAATTGGAGAGATTCTTTGGCAATTCATTATGGTATGGATTTACAGGAACTCCGAGATTTGCAGAGAATCCTTATCCACAAATGGGAGATTTACCACGGACTACGGAAGATTTATATGGTAAAAGATTACATCGCTATACAATACAGAATGCGATTAAAGATAATGCGGTTCTGGGATTTCAGGTTGAACATAATGGTCCAAGAAATATAGAAGATGAAACGGACAGCAGTGCATACGATAACGAAACGCATATGTTGAAAGTATTAGATATTATTTTAAATAAGTCCTATCATAAATTGGGATTTCAAAATGGCAAAGGAATGACTTATGAAGGTTTGCTTACAACCAGTTCCATTCAGCAGGCGCAAAAATATTATTCATTATTGAAGCGTATGAAAAATGGAGAAACATCTCTTACGATTGATGAAAAGATAAAACAGGTTCTTCCTGATTTCCCTAAGTTTGCCATTACATATTCCGTGACCGAGAACAAAGAAGGCTCTCAAGTTAATCAGCAGAAAATGCAGGAATCGTTAGATGATTATAATAAAATGTTTGGCACAAAATTTGATCTGACACAAATCCAGACATATAACGAAAATTTGAATAAACGACTTTCAAGAAAAGATGCAAAATTTAAGCGTAGAAATGAACAACTTGATTTGGTTATTGTTGTAGATCGGCTGCTTACCGGATTTGATGCACCTTGTATGTCTGTTATATATATTGACAGGCAGCCAATGGGACCGCATGATTTGATACAGGCTTTTTCAAGAACCAATCGTATTTATGATACGAATAAAACATATGGTCAGATTGTTACATTCCAGGCTCCACATCTTTTTAAAGAATGCGTAGATAATGCGGTGAAGTTGTATTCGGCGGGAGGTACTAAAGAAGCACTCTTGGGTGACTGGAACGAGATTGAAGCAGCATTTAAGAAAGCACTTGCAGCCTTGAAAATTTCAGCATCAACTCCTGCAGATGTTCCGGGATTATCAAAAAAAGAAAAAGAACAATTTGCTAGGATGTTTCAAAATTTCGATAAATTATTTGCACAACTAAAATCTTTTACCAATTATGAAGAGGGTATGTTAGAAAATTATGGCATAACAGAGCAGGAGTATGAGGATTATGCCGGGCATTATCTGAATGTAAAAGAAGAAATAAAGTCAGATTGTGGAAGAGATGATGAACAGAATGAACCTGAGATAGATTTGGATTATGAATTGATGGCATATAGTAGTACAAAAATTGATTATGAGTATATCATAAATTTGATTCAGAATATTGTCACACCAGAAGATGACGAAGCCGATATGTCTCCAGAAGAGAAACAAAAACAGCTCAATGAAGTGAAACAGTATGTGGAAGAATTAAGAAAAGACAATTCTAAAATTGCAGATATTATGTCTGATCTAATTTATGAAATTGAGTTGGATGAAAGTAAGTATCATGGACAATCAATTCTGAATATTGTTGAAAATATGAAGAATAGCTGTATTAATAAGGTGATTACGCAATTTTGCAATACGTGGTATGCTTCCAAGGAAGATGTTATGTATGCTGCCATGCACTATCGGGGTGGAGAGATTCCAAATGAAAATGCAATCAAGGCAACAATTGATTATGCAAGCTATAAAAGAGATTGTGAGAAAGCATTACCTAAGTTCAAATTCTATACACAGATGATTAAAGATTTAAGAAGTGTATTAGAGGACGAGGTAAAACCACTTATAAATAACTAATGATATTTATAGGCAATTCCTATTGTTTATATCAGCGTAAGCGATAAAGAAAAATGGAGGTAGCTTATGCTAAAGGATATGAACAGAACATCACTTTTTTGGCAATATTATAAACAATGGGTAGATGTGTATAAGAAGGATGCAATTAGAGAAGCCACGATGTCAAAGTATCTTATGACACAGAAGTGGGTAGAAAAACTTGCACCTGATTTGAAGATTTCTGAATTGACCAGAACAACATATCAACAGATCTTGAATGATTATGCAAAAGAGCATGAAAGGCAGACTACACTTGATTTTCACCATCAACTTAAAGGCGCTATATTGGATGCGGTGGATGAAGGCTTGATAGAAAGGGATCCGACCAGAAAGGCTATCATTAAGGGAAAAGCTCCAAGAGCTAAGAAAATAAAATATCTGAATCAGTTTGAATTACATACTTTGATTGCAAACCTTGACATAAGAGAAGAACCTAATTGGGATTGGTTCATCCTATTGGTAGCAAAGACTGGTATGAGGTTTTCTGAGGCACTTGCGATTACACCGGGAGATTTTGACTTTGCAAGACAGACACTATCTATTAGCAAAACATGGGATTACAAAGGCGACGGAGGATTTTTGCCGACAAAGAATAAATCTTCTGTGAGGAAAATTCAGGTAGATTGGCAGATTGTTGTAAAGTTTTCTGAACTGGTAAAAGGGTTGCCACAGGACAAGCCAATCTTTGTTGGTAAATCCAAAATTTACAATTCTACAGTGAATGATGTACTTACAAGACATTGTAAAGATTGTGGAATATCTGTCATTTCAATCCATGGACTCCGTCATACACATGCGTCATTGCTTTTATTTGCTGGGGTATCTATAGCAAGCGTGGCTAGAAGACTTGGACATGCTAGTATGACAACAACGCAAAAAACATATTTGCATATTATCCAGGAGCTGGAAAATAAAGACGTGGATCTCGTCATGAGGACTTTATCAGGACTATAAAATATAATGTGCTTACGCTGATTATTTGTACATGCAGCCTTGCTTTGTAATGTCTGAAGCAGGGCACTTTTGTTATTTGGAGATTTTTGTGGCAAAAATTGAAAAGTAATTCTTAATTTTGTTTCATTAATAGACCAGAAATGATATAATAAAACATAAATAAAGACTTACGATACAATAAGTCTGACAATAAGTGAAAGGAGCTATATCATTATGGATGCAGCAGATAAAATAAAAGACAAAGGGTTGGCAAGAAAGCTGACAACGGCAGTCGTTGGGGCAATTGTACTGTTAAGTGCAGGACTTGTAATTATAGCGGCAGTAGTTTTTACGGATATCAAAGCTACAATGAAAGAAGTATTGTATGATGTGACTTTGGACAGTTATAAAAGTGTAATCAGCTCAGAAGTACAGAGTGCAATCAGTATTACGGAAAATTACTATGAACTGGCTCAGTCAGGGGGGTTATCGGAAGCTGAGGCACAAAAGAAAGCAATGGAAGTTATCCGAAGCATTCGATATGGGGATGATAATTCAGGCTATCTGTGGATAGACGGTACGGATTACACATTACTCATGCATCCTATTCTGCCGGATCAGGAAGGGAATAACCGATATGAACTGACAGACCAGAATGATGTCAAGATTATTCAAGAGATCATGAAGGTTGCCAAAGAAGGCGGTTATAATGAATTCTACTTTACCAAATCCGATGGTGTGACAGTTGCTCCTAAAGTAGCATACAGTAAGGAATTTGAACCGTGGAACTGGGTTATTACAACAGGTGTATATTCTGATGATATTCAGAATATCGTGGATAATTCCAATGGTGTGATTCAGATTGGACAGATTTTTAATCAGTCTCTTGGACTGATGGCAGGAATGGCTGCATTATTTGCAGTAATTATTGCAATTGTTGCATACATATTAATTAAAAAGATCATTCTGGTAATTGATAAGGTAAAGGTACAGCTTACCAGAGTGGCACAGGGAGATCTTACCGGTAAGCTGGAAGGCAGAATTTCACAGAGAAATGATGAGCTTGGAGCTATGGTGCGCAATACCAATATTGCAATGGATTCCTTTAGAAGCAGCATGTTATCTGTTAAGGATACGACAGATGCTGTTGAGTCCGGCAGTACGGATATGAAGGAAAAGACAGAGAATGCGGTAAATGCAAATGAACAGGTGGCTACGGCAATTGGCAATGTTGCTGCCGAAGTATCCCAGCAGGCATCAGCAGTAGACCAGATGATTGAGAATGTGGCTTCTCTTGCAGATGCAGGCAAGGCAGTATCCACAGCGGTAGAAGAAGCATTGCAATATATGAAACAGCTGGATGGCAATTCTGCCGATATGAAAGCCAAGATGGAATCCATGTCAGAGGAAAGCGCACATATGGATGTGAATGTACAGGAGATTTCAGAGAAGATAGATGTGACCAGCAAGGGCATTCAGGAGATGGAAACAATCCTTGGCAGTATAGAAGAGATTGCATCTGAGACCAATCTGCTTGCCTTGAATGCTTCTATCGAGGCCGCAAGAGCAGGAGATGCCGGCAGAGGTTTTGCTGTTGTTGCAGATAGTATCAAGGGATTATCTGAGAATACCTCCAACGAGCTTGAAAATATCCGCAAGATTATCTCTACACTGGTGGAGAATTTCAAAGAGTGTGAGAAATGTATTGAACTGGTCGTAAAGAGTAACCAGAGCAGTACAGAGTCTACAAAGGATGTTATCGAATCCTTCCGTATCATTAACAATGATGTGGTAAGTACCAATGAGAAGCTTACTGTAGTACATGAGACTGATGAGAAGATGATGAAAGACATCATGGAAATAGACAGTCAGGTGAAGGTGATCGGACAGGCTGCAGAGAGCAATGCAGCAGCAACGCAGGAGATTACTGCAAGCTCAGAAGAGCTGACAGCACTGCTTACCAATATCAGCAGTACCTGTAACAGCATGACAGGATATGTGGACAATCTGGTAAAGGATATGAATCAGTTCAAAGTAGAAGAATAAAGATAACTTTGTATTTTAGGAAAAACAGTAAAATATGGTGCTAAGCCAGGGATTAAAACCTATGGCTTAGCATTTATCATTTATCCGATTAGCTGGTCCGGTACATGAGAAAAGAGGGGAAACTGTTATTGACCATCATCAATAATGTACTTGATATGACCCCGGATTGAAAGCAGCAAGATAAAAGATACCGGTATCGGCATGAGCAAGGAATATTATAGTCAGAAGATAGAAACAGGAATGGAAGAAAATGAAAGGAAAACGAATGATTGCAGGCATTCTGCTTGTAGGAATTATGTCGGTCACTCTGACAGGGTGTAAAAACACAGATAACATGAAAGAAGAACCGGAAAAGCCGGTTATTATCCTCGGCAGTGATAACTATCCCCCATACAATTATCTGAATGAGGATGGAATCCCGACAGGCATCGATGTAGAACTTGCTACAGAAGCTTTTGACAGAATGGGATATCAGGTGGAGGTTGTCCAGATCAACTGGGAGGAGAAAAAAGAACTGGTGGAGAGCGGAGAGATTGACTGTATCATGGGCTGCTTTTCCATGGAAGGGCGTCTTGACGATTACCAATGGGCAGGACCGTACATAGCAAGCCGCCAGGTGGTTGCTGTAAATGAGAACAGTGATATTTATAAGCTGAGTGACCTGGAGGGAAAGAACCTGGCTGTCCAGTCTACAACCAAACCGGAAGGCATCTTTCTGAGCCGGACAGATGAGAGAATCCCCAAACTGGGAAATCTGATCAGCCTGGGACACAGAGAGCTGATTTATACATTTCTGGGAAAAGGATATGTGGATGCAGTTGCCGCACATGAAGAATCTATTGTCCAGTATAGGAAGGATTATGATATAAGCTTCCGCATCCTGGAAGAACCTCTGATGGTTGTGGGAATCGGAGTTGCTTTTGCAAAAGATGATGGCAGGGGAATCTGTGAGCAGATGAGCCAGACTCTGGAAGAAATGCATCAGGATGGCACGACTTTGAAAATTATTGAAAAATATCTGAATGATCCCCAGAAGTATCTGGAGGTGGATGATCTTGGATATTAAGAGAAAGACAAAAGGAAAACGAATCCAGCTGGTTGGCGGTCTGATTGGAATCTGTGTGGCTGTAGTTTCTCTGTTATATTTTTTTCATGCGGAGAAATCGGATGCAGAGAAAAGAATGGTGGAGATTGTAAATTATGTGAAAATACAGTGCTCAACCTACACCCATTATAATGAATCTTCGGAATCCAAAAGTATCCTCCGTGCAATCGAAAGTGCCAGACAGATGAGTACGAATATTGAAATGAAAATAGAAAACGGCGGACAGCTGAGCCGTGAGTTCCTGAAAGAGAACCGGAAGACTCTTTGGGTGGATGGTATCATTGTGCTGGATGCAGAAGGAAAGACGGACTGTGAATACAGCATGGATGAATCTCTGACTAATGAGATTACGGAGTATTTGCAAAAAGACATTATCATGGATTTTAGTGGATATGAAGAAAGAACTTATTCGGAACGTTTTACCAGAGAGGATGGGTCTCATATCGACATTGCAGCCTGTGCCAGAAAAGATGCACCGGGTATTGTGGCAATCTATTATTATACAACCCCTGAATTTGTCAGAAACTATACTTTGACGATACAGAGTCTTTTAAATGGTTATAGTACAAGGAAAGATGGAACAATCATGGTTGCAGACCAGGGAACGATTGTTGCCAGTAATGATGAGAGCCTGGTGGGACAGGATACTGCCGGCAACGAGGTCATTCAGGCAATGAAACAGCACACCGACAGCCGGCATATTTTTCATTTAAAGAAAACCGGATGTTACGGAATCATGCTGAAGCAGCGTGATTATTATATTTATGCGTATCTTCCGGATACGGAGGTATTCCATAATCTTCCATTAAATGTAACAGGTGTCATTTTTCTTTATTGCCTGATCTTCAGTATATTTTGGTTCTGGGGATACCGGATCAATCTGATGCACCAAAAACAGGAGCTGGAAAAAGAAGAAAAATTTAAAAAGGAACTTCTGATAGCAGCAAAAAAAGCAGAGGCAGCTAATCGGGCTAAGACGGAATTTCTCCAGAGGATGAGTCATGATATCAGGACGCCGATCAATGGAATCTGTGGCATGGTCGATATGGCTGACCATTATGCTGACGATATGGAGAAACAGATAGAATATAGGGAAAAAGTCAAATCGGCTTCTCATCTGCTGCTGGAAATGCTCAACGATGTACTGGATATGAGCAAGCTGGAGTCGGATGAAGTGATGCTGGAAGAAATTCCATTTAATCTGAGCGGCATTTGCGAAGAAGTGCTGGTTGTGGTTGAACAGATGGCTATTGAACAGAATATCCGCATCATGTGGGAAGAAAACGAAATCATACACCGTAATTGTATCGGAAGCCCGGCGCATGTAAAACGGATTTTGATGAATATTCTGTCAAATGCTGTGAAATACAATAAAGAAAATGGAAGCATTTATATCAGCTGCAGGGAACTTATATCAGAGCAGCAGGATATGACGACGATAGAATTTGTCTGCCGGGATACAGGAATCGGAATGACAGATGAGTTCCAGAAGCATATTTTTGAACCATTTGCACAGGAGCATACAGGAAGCCGCACAAAATTTGCCGGAACAGGTCTGGGAATGCCGATTACCAAAAAACTGGTTGAGAAAATGGGTGGAACCATTACTTTTGAAAGTGAGGAAGGTGTTGGAACGAAATTTGTGGTCCTGATTCCATTCAAAATAGATATGGAAGCAGATCAACGCAAAGAACAGGAGAATGTTTCAGAAAAATCTATAAAGGGATTGCATATTCTTCTGGCAGAAGATAATGAGCTGAATATGGAAATTGCAGAATTTATGCTTCAGAATGAAGGTGCTGATGTGACAAAAGCATGGAACGGACAGGAAGCTGTAGAACTATTCAGAAAAAGTAAACCTGGTGAATTTGATGTCATTCTTATGGATATCATGATGCCGGTGATGAATGGTTATGAAGCCACAAAGCTGATTCGATCTCTGGACAGAGAGGATGCAAGGGTGATTCCAATCATTGCAATGACCGCTAATGCATTCACGGAGGACAGGCTGAGAGCTAAAGAAGCAGGAATGGATGAACATATCCCTAAGCCTGTTGATGTAAAACTACTGTTAAAAGTAATTCATAAATTAACAGAAAACAGACAGAAGGAGAATGCATAATGGAAAAGAGAAAATGGAACAAAGTTTTGTCTGTACTTTTAGTGATGGTGACAGCTTTATCGCTTTTGTCAGGCTGTGACGGGAAGAGCGCAGAAAAAGAAGAGGAAGAAACAATCACGGTGTATTTATGAACCACAAACCTGTATGAAAAATATGCACCATACATCCAAGAACAGCTCCCGGATATCAATGTTGAATTTGTAGTAGGGAACAATAATCTGGATTTCTACAGTATTTCTGTGGAAATTAAGGAAACAGAGGATGGTTATACATTGAGCAAGGTTATAAAGAAAGGAAAACAAATTCAGGATGAGGATACTTTCACGGTAATCTGTCTTGCAATACCAAAACACATGAAAACTTATCCAGCGGAGCATGAAGATCCGGAGAAGAATTATCTGGAGGAAATCCAGGTTCATGAACAGCAGGAATGGGATTCCGAGTATGTTCATCTGAAGACAGAAGAAAAACGCTGGTTCCATAATATTGCAATATGTTGTGAGATAAACGGTAAAAAAATATATGGATTCTTATCCAAACCGATTGTTATAGAGGAATTGATCGGTATATTACAACATAATCTGGTATGAATGAAACTTAGGTGGAGTTGGGATTCTTTACATTAATGTTTTTGTAAGATATAATGAAATTAAGGTGAAGAGGAACTTAAAATCATGAAGAGTTCCCCTTTATTATTGGAATGTATGGTAGATATTAAGGTCAGAGTATGGGAAGAATATGAATATAGGAAGGAATAAAAGCAGATGACAGTACAAGAATGCTATGAGAGTATAGGAGCCGATTTTGAAGGTGTATTGGGCAGAATGGGTAGTGAAGCAATGGTGAAGCGATTTGCCCTGAAATTCCTTGATGAGCCAAGCTATAGGAGTCTGGTAAAGGCAGTGGAAGAACAAAATGCAGAGGGAGCTTTCCGTGCTGCCCACACATTAAAAGGAATCTGCCTGAATCTGGGACTGGACGGACTTTACGAAGTCTGCGCATCCCTTACGGAGAGACTCCGGGGAAGAGAGTTCAACGGATATGAAGAAGCTTACGAGAAAGTTCAGCAGGAGTATCAGAATACCGTAGATGCAATCCGAACTATGGCAGAGTCTGGAAATTAAAGATAAACTGTATTCATGAAAATAAACAGAGCTTGTGGAAACACAAAAGTTTCCCGATCTCTGTTTTTGTATTTTAGGAAAAACAGCAAAAAACCTTGAAAAAGGCACATAAACAGTGTAAAATTCTAACAGATTAATGAAAAAGGAAATGAGGTATAGTATGGCACTGAATAAGAAGCCTGTTACGGGAATGAAAGATATTATGCCGGAAGAAATGGCAATCCGTGATTATGTAATCGGCGTGATCAAGGAGACCTATGGTAAATTCGGTTTTACCCCTATAGAGACTCCCTGCATGGAGAATATAGCGAATTTAAGCAGCAAGCAGGGGGGAGAGAATGAGAAGCTGATCTTCAAGGTATTGAAGAGAGGTGAGAAGCTCAATCTTGAGACAGCCAAGGAAGAAGCTGACCTAGTAGACTTTGGTATGCGTTATGACCTGACAGTACCTCTGGTGCGTTATTATTCCAATCATGCCAATGAACTGCCTTCTCCTTTCAAGGCATTGCAGATGGGCAATGTATGGAGGGCAGACAGGCCACAGAGAGGCAGATATCGTCAGTTCATGCAGTGCGATATTGATATTTTGGGCGAAGCCTCCAATCTGGCAGAGATTGAGCTGATCCTTGCAACAACAACAACACTTGGCAGGATTGGTTTCAAGAATTTCGAGATCCGTATCAATGACAGAAGAATCTTAAAGGCAATGGCTGCGTACAGCGGTTTTGCCGAAGAGGATTATGATAATATATTCATTATTCTGGATAAAATGGACAAAATAGGTCTTGATGGTGTAGAGAATGAACTGATCGAAGACGGCTATGCCAAAGACAGTGTAGAGAAGTATCTTGCATTATTTAAAGGAATGCAGGAGAGCGAAGATACCTTGTCCTTTATCGAAGAGAAGATGACAGGCTTCCTTGAGGAAGATGTGAAGACAAGCTTCAGAGAGATCATTGAAAGTGTCAATGCGACCAAGGGAGATCATTTCAAGCTGGTATTTGATCCGACTCTGGTACGTGGTATGTCATATTATACAGGTACTATTTTTGAGATTGCAATGCCTGAGTTTGGTGGAAGCTGCGGCGGCGGCGGACGTTATGACAAGATGGTAGGCAGATTTACAGGCAAGGATGTTCCTGCCTGCGGATTCTCCATCGGTTTTGAGCGTATTATCATGCTGCTTCTTGAGAGTGGCTTCAAAGTACCTTCCAGGAATAAGAAAATCGCTTATCTGATCGAGAAAGGCGTAGAGGGACAGGCTCTGTGTGATGTCATTGCCAAGGCACAGGAAGCAAGAAAGGACGGCACACAGGTACTGGTTGCCAGAATGAATAAGAATAAGAAGTTCCAGAAGGAACAGCTTACGGCAGAAGGATATGAGGAATTCCAGGAATTCTACAAAAATCCATTAAATTAGTTTAAAATAACGTGCGATATTTTATCGCACAGAAATGAGGATAAAGACATGGCTGAGACTATGAAAGGTTTGAAGAGAACCCACAGATGTACAGAGGTCACCACAGCAAATGTTGGTCAGACTGTAACCGTTATGGGCTGGGTACAGAAGAGTAGAAATAAAGGAGGAATCATTTTCGTAGATCTTCGTGACAGAAGTGGTCTGTTACAGATTATCTTCGAACAGGGTGATGATCCACAGAGATTCGTTGGAGCAGAAGAATTTGCCAAGGCTGAGAGCCTTAGAAGTGAATATGTAATCGCTGTTGTTGGTAAGGTAGAGAACCGTGAAGGCAATACCAATGAGAATATGGCAACAGGTGCAATCGAAGTTCGTGCGACACAGCTTCGTATTCTCTCTGAATCAGAGACACCGCCTTTCCAGATCGAGGCAGATTCCAAGACCAAGGAAGAGCTTCGTCTGAAATACCGTTATCTGGATCTGAGAAGACCTGACTTACAGGCTAAGATCATGATGAGAAGCCGTGTAGTAGCTAAGATTCGTGAGTTCATGACAAATGAAGGCTTCCTGGAGATCGAGACTCCTATTCTGAATAAGTCAACCCCAGAAGGCGCAAGAGATTACCTGGTACCAAGCCGTGTGCATCCTGGTACATTCTATGCTCTGCCCCAGTCACCACAGCTGTTCAAGCAGCTGCTGATGTGTTCTGGATTTGATAGATATTTCCAGATTGCAAAGTGCTTCCGTGATGAGGACTTACGTGCTGACAGACAGCCTGAGTTCACACAGGTAGATATGGAATTATCCTTCGTAGATGTAGATGATGTTATCGAAGTCAATGAGAGACTGTTAAAGGCTGTATTCAAGGAAACTATCGGTATCGACGTACCTAATCCTATCCCAAGAATGACATGGCAGGAAGCTATGGATCGTTTCGGTTCTGATAAGCCTGATACACGTTTTGGTATGGAGCTTGTCAATGTCAGTGATGTAGTAGCAGGCTGTGGTTTCAGCGTATTTACATCTGCATTGGAGAATGGCGGTTCTGTTCGTGGTATCAACGCAGAAGGTCAGGGAGAGATGCCAAGAAAGAAGATCGATGCACTGGTAGAGTTTGCCAAGGGCTTTGGTGCCAAGGGTCTGGCATATATCGCAATCCAGCCTGACGGTACATTGAAATCTTCTTTTGCCAAGTTCATGACAGAAGAGCAGATGGCAGCACTTGTGAAAGCAATGAACGGTAAGAACGGAGACTTACTTCTGTTCGCAGCCGATAGAAATAAAGTCGTATGGGATGTATTAGGCAACCTTCGTCTGGAGATTGCAAGAAATCTTGGTATTCTGGACAAGAACCAGTATAACTTCCTGTGGGTAACAGAGTTCCCTCTTCTTGAGTGGAGCGATGAAGAGAACAGATATGTAGCAATGCATCATCCGTTCACAATGCCTATGGAAGAGGATATTCCACTTCTTGACACTGATCCCGGTAAGGTCCGTGCCAAGGCATACGATATCGTATTAAATGGTACAGAGCTTGGTGGCGGTAGTGTCCGTATCCATCAGGATGACATTCAGGAGAAGATGTTCGAGATCATCGGACTTTCCAAGGAAACAGCACAGGAGCGATTTGGCTTCCTGTTGACTGCATTCAAGTATGGTGTACCACCTCACGCAGGACTTGCATTTGGTCTTGACCGTATGGTTATGCTGATGACTCAGGCAGATTCCATCCGTGAAGTAATTGCATTCCCTAAGGTAAAGGATGCATCCTGTCTGATGACAAATGCGCCTGACTATGTAGATGATATCCAGTTAAAGGAACTTGGTATTGCAGTTGTAGAACAATCTGAAACAGAAGAATAGTATTAGATGTGATAACAGAAATGAAGAGGGTACTCCGGACAAGGAATGCCCTCTTGTCTGCTACAAAAATACGGCATGAAATCTGCCGGTATTAGAAAGACATGGGTATTAAAATGCTGGAATTAAGAGATGTATCTTATCATGTGGATGATGATAAGGGCAAGGATATTTTAAATCATATTAATCTGAAGATAGAAGACAGATTTACAGCGATCACAGGACCTAATGGTGGTGGTAAATCGACTCTGGCGAAGATGATAGCGGGTATCATCCGCCCTACAGAAGGACAGATTCTATTAGATGGAGAGGATATTACAGGGCTTTCTATTACAGATCGTGCAAAGAAGGGAATCAGTTTTGCCTTTCAGCAACCAGTGCGCTTCAAGGGCATTACGGTTCTTGACCTGATACGGCTGGCATCGGGTGAAAAAGTCAGCGTAGACGGAGCCTGTAAGTATCTGTCAGAAGTAGGATTATGTGCAAGAGACTATATTAACCGAGAAGTAAACAGCTCTTTATCAGGTGGGGAATTAAAGAGAATAGAGATTGCAACGGTAATGGCAAGAGGTACGAAGCTCTCTATCTTTGATGAGCCGGAGGCAGGTATCGACTTATGGAGCTTTCAGAATCTGATACAGGTATTTGAACAGATGCATGAGCAGACCCGAGGCTCTATCGTAATCATATCCCACCAGGAGAGGATTCTGAATATAGCAGATAGAATTGTAGTTATTGCTGATGGAAGCATCACAGCAGAAGGCTCTAAGGAAGAGATATTGCCACAGCTTTTAAATGGGGATGCTTATTGTGTGCATAATAAAGGAGGTTGTATCCGTGGATGAGATTCAGAAGACATTACTTGCCGAGGTAGCTGATCTGCATGGAGTGCCTGCAGGTGCATACAATATCCGTTCAAATGGCGAGAGTATTGACAGAAAGTCTACAGAGCATATTGAGATCGTAGGCAAGGCAGATAAATCAGGTATTGATATTTATATCAAACCCGGTACGAAAAATGAAAGTGTGCATATCCCTGTCATTTTGTCACAGACAGGCCTAAAAGAACTGGTATATAATGATTTCCATATCGGAGAAGACTGTGATGTGACGATCATTGCCGGATGCGGTATTCATAACAGTGGTGATGCAGCCAGTGAACATGATGGTATTCATACCTTTTTCGTTGGAAAGAATGCGAAGCTGCGCTATGTGGAGAAGCATTACGGAAGTGGTGACGGTAAGGGAGAGAGAATCCTGAATCCACAGACCATCGTACACATGGAAGAGGGCAGTTACATGGAAATGGAAGCTGTACAGATCAAGGGTGTAGACTCTACAGTACGTGAGACACGTGCCGATCTGGCAGCAGGCGCTACACTGGTCGTAAAAGAGAAGATCATGACCCATGGCGTACAGCATGCAGAAACGAAATTCTATGTAGACCTGAATGGAGAAGATTCCAGTACGAATGTTGTGTCCAGATCCGTGGCAAAAGAGGATTCCACACAGGTATTCTATTCCCAGATCAATGGTAATAACAAATGTGCAGGTCATACAGAATGCGATGCCATTATCATGGACAGGGCTACAGTAAAGGCAATTCCTGCACTGGAAGCCAATAATCTGGAGGCGAGCCTGATTCATGAGGCGGCAATCGGCAAGATTGCAGGAGAACAGCTCATCAAGCTGATGACACTTGGATTGACAGAGGCAGAAGCAGAAGAGCAGATTGTAAATGGATTCTTGAAATAAGTGTAAAAACAACTTTGTGCTGATGGCGCAAAGTCTGCTGGATAGGGGAAAGGTTTAGGTAGTAACAATGAGCGTAACGAAGGATATGACAGAAGGCTCCCCCATGAAGCTGATTCTTGGGTTTTCTGTGCCTTTATTATTTGGTTATTTATTCCAGCAGCTCTATAATCTGGTAGATACCATGATTGTAGGGCAGTTTCTGGGCGTAGATGCGCTGGCGGCAGTAGGTGCGACAGGCTCTATTAATTTTCTGATCATAGGATTCTGTAACGGCGTATGCAGTGGTTTTGCACTGCCGGTGGCACATCGTTTCGGGGCAAAGGACTATAAAACACTGCGTAAGCTCTATGCAAACAGTATCTGGTTATCGGTGATTTTTGCAGTGGTCATGACGGCTCTGACAGTAATATTTTGTAGACCGATTCTGACATTGATGCGAACGCCGGCGAATATTTTTGAATATTCCTATCAGTATATTCTGATTATTTTCATAGGTATTCCGGCTACGTACCTGTTCAATCTGACTTCAGGCATGATCCGTGCACTGGGTAATTCCAGGGCACCTCTGATTATTCTTGTAATATCTTCATTCCTTAATGTCATATTGGACCTTGTTTTTATCCTGAATTTCAATATGGGAGTGGCAGGTGCAGCAGCAGCTACAGTATTATCCCAGGTGGTATCAGGAATTATCTGTGTGATCTATATCCGCAAAAAGGTGGAGATGCTGCAGTTATCTAAGGATGAGTGGCGGATGGAGAAGCGTGAAATGGCAGAGCTGTTCAACGCCGGTGTACCTATGGGATTGCAGTACTCCATTACAGCAATTGGCAGTGTTATTCTCCAGTCTGCAGTAAATACCCTGGGTTCTGATGCAGTAGCCAGTGTTACAGCAGCATCCAAGATCAGTATGTTCATCGTGTGTCCTTTTGATTCCATGGGCGCTACGATGGCTACTTATGGAGGACAGAATGCAGGCGGTTATAAGCTGGACCGGTTACATAAGGGACTGGGAAGCTGTATCATATTAGGTGCAGTATACTCCGTAATAGGATTATTGATTATTGCTGCATTTGGTCCACACCTGTTGAAGCTTTTTGTCAGTGGTAGTGAAACAGGAATTCTGGCAGATGCGCAGCATTTCCTTCTGATCAATGGATTGTTCTATTTTCCACTTGCATTGGTGAATATTGTCAGATTCATGATTCAGGGTATGGGATTTGGCTTCTTTGCCATTATAGCCGGTGTGTTGGAAATGGCAGCAAGGACTTTGGTAGGGGCAGTATTTGTGCCAATCTTTGGTTATAATGCTGCATGCTTTGCAAGCCCGCTTGCATGGATATTTGCAGACTGTTTCCTGATTCCGGCATATTTCGTTGTATGGAACAGGATGAAGCGTCATAAGGAAGCATATAGACAGGTATAATAGTCCGTGAATAAGACGGCTATCTATAGATGGGATGATGCTGCCGGCACGAGCCCTCATCCTAGAGAAGATACGTGCAGAGAAAGGATGGTACACAATGGACGCATTAACATGTATTGAAACAAGAAGAAGTATCAGAAAGTATCAGGAGAAGCCAATTCCTCATGAAGTGATGGAAGAAATCGTTAAAGAAGCTTCTTTCGCACCATCATGGAAGAACTCCCAGGTAGTCAGATATGTTGTAGTTGAGAATCCTGAATTAAAGTCCAAGATTGCTAATGATGCAGTTCTTGGCTTCACTTACAATACAGGAACAATCGAGCATGCCGCAGCACTGGTAGTCGTTACAATGATCCAGGGCAGAAGCGGATATGAGAGAGACGGTTCCTTTACTACCAGCAAGGAAGACCGCTGGGAAATGTTCGATGCAGGTATCGCAACACAGACTTTCTGTCTGGCAGCGCATGAGAAAGGCATCGGTTCCGTTATCATGGGAATCTTTGATGAAGCTAAGGTTGGCGAACTTATCAACATCGAAGAAGGAAGAAAAGTAGCAGCGCTGGTTGCTGTAGGTTATCCCGCAGAGACACCGGAAGCACCTAAGAGAAAAACGGTAGAAGATTTGGTGCGTTTCATGTAATTGTGCATTTTTCATAATTCAAAATGATAATTATGCATAAAAATACAAAAGAACAGAAACAGGTATTGACATATGCCGGCAAAGTGAATATAGTTATACCATAAAAACACAGAACAGAAACTAATGACCGAGAGGAGTACATGGTCTGAACGGATTCACAGAGAGCCGCAGGTGGTGGGATTGCAGCAGTCTAAGGAACATGGAATGGACTCGGGAAGGTGGGAGCAAAGAGCATATGCTTGAGTAATGCCCAACGGGATTTCCGCCCGTTACCAAGGGAAGACGTATGATAGTACGTTTATGGAGAGGGTGTATTTTTATACATCAATTTAGGTGGTACCGCAGAAGTATATTCAAGAGCTTTTGTCCTAAGCAGTTAGGATAGAAGCTCTTTTTTTGCGCGAATAAGCAAGCGAAGCTTGCGAGTCTGCTTATTCACAGAGGTGATAGTAAGGAGGTCAGCTCATGATAATACCGACATATGAACAGGCGAAGCAATATGAAAAAGATTACACATACATTCCAGTGTGCAGGGAGATTCTGGCAGATGATGTCACCCCAATCCTGATGCTGCGTAAGCTGGCAGCGCTGGATGGACAGTATTTCCTGCTGGAGAGCGTGGAGGGCGGCAATCTTGGAAGATATTCTTTTCTGGGATATCATCCGAAGCTGTCTGTATCCTGTAAGAATGGTGTGGTGAAGGTAAAAGAGAATGGCATGGTCCGTATTCTTCCCGGTAAACCCAAGGAAGCCCTGCAGAGCCTGCTGGAACAGTATCGCTCCCCACAGATAGAAGGTCTTCCGACCTTTACAGGAGGTCTGGTTGGATACTTTGCTTATGAGACGATTCAATATGCAGAACCCAAGTTACATATCAAGCAGAGTGATGTAAATGATTTTGAATTGATGATGTTCGATAAGCTTTTGGCTTTTGACCAAGTAATGCATAAGCTGTGTATCATCGTCAATGCAAGGACTGCTGATGGTGAAGCAGGATACAACAAAGCAGTAGAAGAGATAGATGCCTTTATCGAGACTCTTCGTATTACAGAACCGATTCCTTATGAAAAGCCTCAGAAAGCACTGGAGTTTACCTGTAATCTCAGCAAAGAAGAGTATTGCAGCATGGTAGAGAAAACAAAGCATTACATCAAAGAGGGCGATATTTTCCAGGGTGTTATCTCCAGAAGATTTGAAGCGGATTATGAAGGAAGCCTTCTCAATGCATACAGAGTACTTCGAACCACCAATCCTTCTCCGTACATGTACTACATGCAGATCAAGGATATGCAGATTGCAGGTACTTCACCGGAGACTATGGTGAAGCTGACCAACGGGAAGCTGATGACTTTTCCGGTAGCAGGAACCAGACAAAGAGGCAAGAGCATAGAAGAAGATCAGGCATTGGAGAAGGAACTGCTGGCAGACGAAAAGGAATGTGCAGAACATAACATGCTGGTAGATTTGGCGAGAAATGATCTTGGAAGAATTGCAGAATATGGTTCCGTCAAAGTGGCAGATTACATGGCAATTCACCGTTTCTCCAAGGTTATGCATATCGCAAGTACAGTGGTAGGTGAGCTGGCAAAGGGTAAGACCTGTGCAGATACTATAGAAGCGCTGCTTCCGGCGGGAACACTCTCAGGGGCACCCAAGTTCAGGGCTTGTGAGATCATAGATGAGCTGGAACCGGAAGCCAGAGGTGTATACGGTGGGGCAATCGGATATATGGATTTCAGCGGCAATCTGGATGTATGTATTGCAATCAGAACAGCAGTGAAAAAAGGTAAGAAGGTATACGTACAGGCTGGTGCCGGTATCGTGGCAGATTCCATACCTGAGAATGAATATCAGGAATGTGCAAATAAAGCAGGCGCGGTAATAGAAGCAATCCGACTGACAGAGGAGGTGTGCAAGGCATGATTTTGCTGATTGATAATTATGACAGCTTTTCTTTTAACCTTGTGCAGCTGATAGGAGAACTTGCAGCTGGCAGGGAAGAACTGAGAGTGATTCGAAATGATGAATTGTCAGTAGAAGAGATCATGAAGCTGGAACCCTCATACATTGTATTGTCACCAGGACCTGGCAGACCGTCTGATGCAGGTGTATGTGAAGCATTGATCAGAGAAGTAGTGAACCATCCTATTCCTTTGCTGGGTGTGTGTCTGGGGCATCAGGCAATCTGCGAGACACTGGGCGGTAAGATTACATATGCCCCACAGCTGATGCACGGTAAGCAAAGCATGGTAGGAATAGATGACACAAGTGTCATTTTTAAAGGGCTTCCGAGAGAAATTCCCGTAGCAAGATATCATTCGCTAGTGGCTGATAAGAACATGATACCGGAGTCCTTACATATTACAGCAGTGGATGAGAAGGGCGAAGTCATGGCAGTACAGCATAAGACACTGCCTATCTACGGCGTTCAGTTCCATCCGGAGTCCATTATGACACCGCAGGGCAGGGAAATGATACAAAATTTCATGGGAGGATACGATGATGATAGCAGAAGCAACTAAAAAGGTAGTAGAGAGACAGGATTTAACAGCAGCAGAAGCAGAGCAGGTCATGGATGAGATCATGAGTGGAAAGGCAGAAGCTGTGAATATGGCAGCTTTCCTGACAGCACTTCGTATGAAGGGGGAGACAGTCGAAGAGATTACGGCTTTTGCAAAGGGCATGAGAAAGCACGGAATTAAAGTCCCTGTGCAGGGAGACGTACTGGAAATCGTGGGAACCGGCGGCGATGAAGCTAATTCCATTAATATCAGCACAACAGCCAGCATCCTTGTTGCAGCAGCAGGCTATAAGGTAGCCAAACATGGTAACCGAAGCGTATCTAGTAAGAGTGGTGCGGCAGATTGTCTGGAAGCTCTGGGTGTGAAACTTGATCTGGAGCCGGAGCAGAATGCCAAAGTCCTGGAAGAGAGCAATATCTGTTTTATGTTCGCACAAAAATATCATTCAGCAATGCGTTTCGTAGGACCTGTCCGTAAGGCGCTTGGAATCAGAACAGTATTCAATATCCTTGGACCTCTTGCCAATCCGGCAGAAGCTGATGTGGAGCTGCTTGGTGTCTACAGCGAAGAGCTGGTAGAGCCTATGGCACATGTACTGGATAAACTGGGCGTGAAGCGTGCATTGGTCGTATATGGACAGGACAGACTGGATGAGATATCACTGAGCGCACCGACCACTGTTATGGAAGTGAACCAGGGTACTTTCACCAGATATGAACTGACCCCAGAACAGTTTGGCATGAAGAGATGTGATAAAAGTGAGCTGGTAGGCGGTAATGGCGCACAGAATGCCAAAATTACAGAGAACATTCTGAAAGGAGAATGTACAGATGCCAAGGCAGAAGCAGTGATTCTCAACGCAGGGGCTGGCATTTATCTGATGAGTGGAGCTGATTCCATTGCAGCTGGCATCCAGAAAGCAAGAGAGACAATCGCAAACGGCAAAGCATATGAGAAGCTACAGCAGTTTGTTGCACTTACCAATGCGTAGGAAATGAGGGAAAATATGATTTTAGATGATCTGGCGGCAGCTACGCGGGCGAGAGTTGAGAGAAAAAAGGCACAGATACCACTGGAAACAGTGAAAGAACAGGCATTGAACCTGGCAGCAAAGGAAGGCACATTTACTTTTCCCTTTGAGAAGGCGGTTGCCAAAGACGGTATCAGTTTTATCTGTGAGGTGAAAAAGGCATCCCCATCAAAAGGAATCATAGCAGATGATTTCCCTTATCTGGAGATTGCCAGAGAGTATGAAAAGGCAGGGGCTGACTGCATCTCTGTACTGACAGAGACAGACTACTTCAAGGGTGAAGACAGGTTCTTACGGGAAATCAATGATGCAGTACAGATTCCAACGATCAGAAAAGACTTCATCATTGATGAATATATGATCTATGAAGCCAAATTGCTGGGGGCTTCCTGTGTATTACTGATCGCAGCACTGCTTGATACAGAGACCATCAGACAATACAAGGCAATCTGTGACCAGCTTGGCTTGTCAGCACTGGTGGAAGCCCATGATGAAGCAGAAGCAGCCAGTGCTCTGGCAGCAGGAGCAAGAATGGTCGGAGTCAATAACCGTAATCTGAAGGATTTCACAGTGGATATCCACAACAGCACAAGGCTTCGTGAACTGGTTCCCCGTAATGTATTGTTCGTAGCAGAGAGTGGAATTAAGACAGCGGAAGATATTGCAGAGTTAGTCAGCGCTGGTGTGAATGGTGTACTGATAGGAGAGACATTGATGCGCAGCCCTGATAAAGCCCGGATGCTGGATGAACTTCGCAGTAGGGTATAAGTAGTGAGGTGTAATATGCCCAAGGTAAAGATATGTGGATTGAAGACATTAGAAGATGTAGAGATTGTGAATAAATATCTGCCGGAATATGTAGGGTTTGTCTTTGCACCAACGAAGAGATTCGTAACCGATGAACAGGCGTTGATGATGAAGCAGGCATTGGCGCCACAGATTCAGGCAGTAGGGGTATTTGTCAATGAACCCATAGAGCATGTGCTGTCGTTGTGCAGCCGGGGAATCATTGATGTGATACAGCTGCATGGAGACGAGACTTCAGAATATATCACAGAAATCAAAAACAGAACTGACACGCCTGTCATAAAAGCAGTCAGAGTACAGAGCAGTGAACAGGTAAGCAGTATGGTGACACCTTTGGCAGAGTATATGCTTTTTGATACATATAAAAAAGACGCTTATGGTGGAAGCGGGGAATGTTTTCCATTAGAGATTCTACAGAAAAGCTTAAAAAAGCTGGAAAACCAGGGCGTGTCAATACAGCCGTTTTTCCTGGCAGGCGGACTGACACCTGGGAATATTGAAGAAGTACTTGGAACACAGGATTGTTATTGCATAGATGTCAGTACCGGAGTGGAGACCGACGGACATAAGGATGAAGCGAAAGTACGAGAACTGATAGAGAAGATTCGCAGATATCAGAAAGAGAGGAGTAATCAAATGGAACAGAAGAAAGGACGATACGGGTTATACGGTGGACAGTATATTCCTGAGACATTAATTCCCGCAGTCAATGAAGTGGAGAAAGCATACGAATACTATAAGAATGACCCACAATTCAAGCAGGAATTACATGATCTGCTGACGAAATATGCAGGAAGACCATCATTGCTTTATTATGCAGAGAAAATGACAAAAGATCTGGGTGGAGCAAAGATCTATCTCAAACGTGAGGATCTGAATCATACCGGTTCCCATAAGATCAACAATGTATTGGGACAAGTGCTGCTTGCCAAGAAGATGGGTAAGACCAGAGTCATTGCAGAGACAGGAGCAGGTCAGCATGGTGTGGCAACAGCCACAGCGGCAGCACTGATGGATATGGAATGTGAGATTTTCATGGGAAAAGAAGATACAGACAGACAGGTGCTCAACTGCTATAGAATGGAGCTTCTGGGAGCAAAAGTACATCCCGTTACTTCAGGAACAATGACACTGAAAGACGCTGTCAATGAGACCATGCGTGAATGGGCTTCCAGAATGGATGATACATTGTATGTACTTGGTTCTGTTATGGGACCTCATCCTTTTCCGATGATTGTCCGTGATTTCCAGAAGATTATCGGAGAGGAGATCAAAGAGCAGCTGCAGGAAGCAGAAGGCAGATTACCGGATGCTGTAATTGCCTGTGTAGGTGGTGGCAGCAATGCAATGGGCGCTTTTTATGAATTTATTCCTGACACGAGTGTCAGATTAATCGGATGCGAAGCGGCAGGACTTGGTGTGAACAATCCAAAGAATGCGGCAACTATCGCAAATGGAAGTATTGGTATTTTCCACGGTATGAAGTCTTACTTCTGCCAGAATGAATATGGACAGATTGCACCGGTATATTCTATCTCTGCCGGACTGGATTATCCGGGAATCGGACCAGAGCATGCTAATCTTTACGAAACAGGCAGAGCACAGTATGTTCCGATTACGGATGAAGAAGCGGTAGAGGCTTTTGAATATTTGTCAAGAACAGAGGGCATCATTCCTGCAATCGAGAGTGCCCATGCAGTAGCATATGGTAAGAAGCTTGCACCGACCATGGATAAAGACCAGATCATTGTAATTAACATTTCAGGACGCGGAGATAAGGATGTAGCCGCAATCGCCAGATACAGGGGGGTAGAGATCTTTGACTAGAATACAGAAAGCATTTGATAACCAGAAGGCATTCATTGCCTTTGTAACAGGGGGAGACCCCGACGTGGAGACCACAAAGAAGCTGATACCGGAGATGGCAAAAGCCGGTGCAGACCTGATAGAGATAGGGATTCCTTTCTCAGATCCAATTGCAGAGGGTGTGGTAATCCAGGAAGCAGATGTACGTGCATTAAGTGCAGGTACTACGACAGATGATTTATTTGATATGGTAAAGGAAGTCCGTAAGGAGACAGATGTTCCCCTTGTATTCATGACTTATATGAATCCGGTGTATACCTATGGGACAGAGCGTTTTATGAAGAAGTGTGCAGAGTGTGGAATTGATGGCGTGATCATTCCTGATGTGCCTTTTGAGGAAAATGATGAAGTCAGTGGCGCATGCGAGGCAGCAGGCGTAGATCTGATATCCATGATCGCCCCGACTTCCAAAGAGCGTATCCATATGATTGCAGAGCAGGCAAAAGGTTTCCTGTATTGCGTATCTTCATTGGGCGTAACGGGTGTGAGAAGCCAGATTACAACAGATATTCATGCTATGGTTGAGCAGGTGAAACAGGTATCAGACATCCCCTGTGCCATTGGCTTTGGTATTTCCACACCACAGCAGGCATATGAAATGGCAGCTAAGGCAGATGGAGCTATTGTAGGCAGTGCCATTGTAAAGCTTGTTGCCAGGTATGGTAAAGACTGTATTGCTCCTGTATGTGAATACATTAAAGAGATGAAAGCAGCAGTCAGCAGGGCAGAAAATTAAAAAAGGTTGTAATTTACCTGATATATAGTAAAATATAACTAGCCTATATATGGATTTATGATGTATAATCTGTATACAGTACACTAGTTATTTGTTTATGAGGAGCTTACTATATGTTGGAAAATAAAGAAAAAATTGACCTGAAAAATAAATGCGTTTTTATTACCGGTGTGGCGGGATTTATCGGTTCCAATCTGGCTAAGCGCCTTTTGAAAGAAGTAGAGGGTGTAAAAGTTATCGGTCTGGATAACATGAGTGCCTATTATGATGTATCTTTAAAAGAAGCCAGACTGGCAGAACTGAATCAGTATGAACAGTTTTGTTTTATAAAAGGCAATCTGGCAGACGGGGCTGCGGTTGATTCAATTTTTGGTCAATACCAGCCACAGATCGTTGTAAATCTGGGAGCACAGGCGGGGGTCCGCTATTCCATTACGAATCCGGATGCCTATATAGAAGCAAATCTGATTGGCTTTTATCATATCCTGGAGGCTTGCAGACATTCCTATGATGAAGGGAATACTCCTGTAGAGCACCTGGTATATGCTTCCAGTTCTTCCGTATATGGCTCTAACAAGAAAGTGCCATACAGCACGGAGGATAAGGTGGATAACCCGGTCAGTCTCTATGCTGCAACGAAGAAATCCAATGAACTGATGGCACACGCCTATTCCAAGCTCTATAATATTCCATCCACGGGACTGCGTTTCTTTACGGTATATGGACCTGCAGGAAGACCGGATATGGCATATTTCGGCTTTACGGATAAGCTGTTAAAAGGTGAGAAAATACAGATCTTTAATTACGGAAACTGTAAGAGAGATTTTACCTATATTGACGATATTGTAGAGGGTGTGGTCCGTGTCATGCAGGGAGCACCAAAACGTGAGAATGGAGAAGATGGCTTGCCGATTCCACCTTATGCAGTCTACAATATCGGTAATCAGAATCCGGAGAATCTGTTGGATTTTGTACAGATATTGCAGGAAGAACTGATACGGGCAGGCGTGCTGCCGGAGGATTATGATTTTGAAGCACATAAGGAACTTGTTCCCATGCAGGCAGGAGATGTGCCTGTGACGTATGCAGATACGTCAGCATTAGAACGCGATTATGGATATAGACCGACCACAAGTCTGCGTGAAGGACTGAGACATTTTGCAGAGTGGTATGCAAGGTTTTATAAATAAGAAGGAGAACACCATGAGAGAATTTAAAGACTTGAAAATTGCAGTTGCCGGTACTGGCTATGTAGGACTTTCTATTGCAACACTGTTGAGCCAGCATCATCAGGTAACAGCTGTAGACATTATTCCTGAGAAGGTAGAGATGCTTAACAAAAGAAAGTCTCCAATTCAGGATGAATATATTGAGAAATATCTGGCAGAGAAGGAGCTGGATATGAAAGCAACACTGGATGCCAAGGAAGCATATTCTGATGCAGACTTTGTTGTGATTGCAGTACCGACAAATTATGACAGTAAGAAGAATTTCTTTGATACCTCTGCTGTAGAAGCAGTTATCAAGCTGGTAATCGAATACAATCCAGAAGCGATTATGGTCATCAAATCCACGATTCCAGTTGGATTTACTGCATCTGTCCGTGAGAAATACCACTGTGACAATATTATCTTCAGCCCGGAATTTCTGCGTGAGAGTAAGGCTTTATATGATAACCTGTATCCAAGCCGTATCATTGTTGGTACAGACGTGGAGAACGCAAGACTGGTAAAGGCTGCACATACCTTTGCAGAATTATTTCAGGAGGGCGCAATCAAAGAGGATATTGATACGTTATTCATGGGATTTACAGAAGCAGAAGCAGTGAAGCTTTTTGCCAATACGTATCTGGCATTACGTGTCAGCTATTTCAATGAGCTGGATACCTATGCAGAAATGAAGGGGCTGAATACGAAGCAGATCATAGACGGTGTATGCCTTGACCCTCGTATCGGAACACACTACAACAATCCAAGCTTCGGTTATGGCGGTTACTGCCTGCCAAAGGACACGAAGCAGTTACTTGCCAATTATGCAGATGTTCCTGAGAATCTGATCGAAGCAATCGTAGATTCCAACCGTACCCGTAAGGACTTTATCGCAGACAGAGTATTGGAGATTGCAGGCGCATATGGGGCAAACGACAGCTGGGAGGAAGGAAAAGAGAAAGAAGTAATCGTAGGTGTATATCGCCTGACTATGAAGAGCAACAGTGACAACTTCCGCCAAAGCTCCATTCAGGGTATTATGAAGCGTATCAAGGCAAAGGGCGCTACAGTTATTATCTATGAGCCAACCTTAAAAGACGGAGAGACCTTCTTTGGCAGCAGGGTTGTGAATGACCTGGAGGAGTTCAAGAAGCAAAGCCAGGCAATCATTGCCAACCGCTATGATACATGCCTGGATGATGTAAAAGATAAGGTATATACAAGAGATATTTTCCAGAGAGATTAAGGGATAACTTAAAAGGGTATAAGGCGTTTTTCATGCCTTATACCCTTTTTCTTTAAGTGATGCCGTGCATAGTTAACAATTCACCGCAGGCACACTCTCGTTGCTCATCGCTGGTAGCGGTACATAAGCAGCTAAAATACAGCCGCTAAGTACCGACCGCTCTGAAGCACCTGCTTGTGAAATTGTTAACTATGCACGGCTGTTACCTTTAAAGCTTAGTTTCGTAAGTTCTTTATTTAGAACAAGCCCTTGATATCATATATTCTGCCGTCGGTGGCATGGAAGCGATAGATATTCGGGGATGCATTTTCGTGTATCATGTAGTAGGAACCGTCGAAGTACGATACGAAGTAGGGGGTACCGTTGTTGCCGAAAAGGTGATACAGGTTTTCACAGTTGCCGGTGGTGAAGTCTTCCAGTGTTCTTGCACGTAATACGGTGGAAGCGGAGAGGTCATATTGCAGATTGGTGGACACTGTAAGAAAGAAATATCCGTCTACAATACTGATCTGCACCATACCTGCGATATCGGGCGAGACCGGATAGGTCTGGAGAACCTCGAAGGTGGACTTATCGACCATCACGATACTGCTCAGTTCCACGGCCGGGAACAGGATTATATCGCCTGCTATTGTGAAAGAACGCACATAGCAATGCGCCAGCTCAGGGATTGCCTTTATCTCCAGAAGCTGCAGGGACAGGGAGTCACCGATTCGCTGATAAATATACATTTCACCTGTCATAGAGCTCCAGGCGTAGAACAGCTTCTCAATGGGATTATAGCTGACATAATGAGGACGGACACCGACATTTTCAAAGGTCTGAAGGAGTCTGAAGCTGTCATAGCCCTTTGCAAATGTAAGAATCCGGTCATTTTCCGTATCGGTGACCATGTAAATGTCGCCATCACTGCATAAGGCATGAGGCTCCTTCAACTTTCTGGTCATGACATTCCAGTCGCGAAGCTCTCTGGAGAGATCATCGGAATAAATGATTTGATTATGATTGGAATCTACAATATAATAGGTATTGTTGATTTTGGTAATCTGTGTAGGCATCAACAGATAGGAATAACCGTTGGAGGCAGCAGATACCTGCAATGCCGGCTGGCTGCACAGAACCGGCAGAAGAACCAATGCCGTTAGTTTTTGCAATATATTCTTTATACGATACATAACCCACCTCGAAAATATATTATGATACATAAATGATAGCATAGAGAAAGAGTCAGGTAAATAAATACTTTAAATCATACCAGGAGGAAAAAACAATGAAATGCAGGAACCCAAAGAAAAATACCGGGATGCTGGTGTTACTTGGCATACTGGCAGCAGTACTGCTGATTCTGGTTGTCATGACTTTTAGATTGAGCAGGAAGTCCCAAATACAGGAGTCACAGGAAACGACAGAGAGTTCCGAAGAGGAAAGCACACAGGCTGCTGTCGAAACCACAACGGCTGAGACAATCCAAGAGGAAACGGAGTCAGAGACAAGAGAAGAAGCAAAGCAGGACGGATATATTATCATAGGTGACAGTCATGTCGTTGTGACGGATGGGCTTGGCTATGGTGTATATGGCTCTGCTGTGGAGGGCGTTGTCTATAATGAGAATTTATTCTTTGTCCACACAGGTCTTGACCCTGTCATGGGAACCTTTGAATGGCTTAAGGGAGATGGTACGGCGCAGATACAGACTATTATAGAAGAGCATCCGCAGATAGGGGACTGGAATATCATCAGTATACATGGAACGAGCATGGTCACCATGCCGGATATAGCCGCCAGGTATATAGATAATTATGAGAAGTGGATAAATGACACCTTCAGCCGGTATCATGTGTATATGGTATCCATTCCGCCACTGGATGAAAAGGCATGGAAAGAGAAGCACCCGGATGTTCCAAGAGACAACGAGAGCATCAAGGCTTTTAACAAACAGATCAAAGAAGCCTTCCCGGAGAATTATTTTGATTACTATGACTGGTTTCTGGAGCATGATGATTTTCAGGATGAAATCCACTATACAGGCAAGACGTATTGTATGCTTTTTGATGAAATCATAAATAAAATCAAAACGCAATCTTAAATTTTTCTAAACTTAAACACTTGTATGGTAAAAACAACAATGTTATTATATATACAAGTGCTATTTTCAGAATTGTCAGTTAATAACATGTGAGAAAGCTCATTCAGTTTTACACCTGAATCGAGGATAAATAAAGAAATGTACAATTATGAGGAGGAATTATGGCTTCATTAAAAGAATCCCTTTCTAAGGGAATTACCACAATTAATGTAAAGACCAACAGCTTTATGGAGGAGTCAAAATGTAAAACCTATATTTCGACTCTGGAAAAAGAAATTCAGATCTTAAAACAGAACATTGGAGAGACTGTATATGCCAAATCCGTGGCTGGTGAGAGCTATGAAGAGGAAGTAGCCGGGATGATCGGGCAGATTCGGGGCAAGTATGAGGAGATTGAGCAGCAGAAGGCAGCGATTGAACAGCTTGCAGTTCAGGAGAAGCAGATACTGGGTAATCAGTCCACGACAGTAAATATCAGATATTGTGCAAATTGCGGTGCCCAGAATGCGGCAAATTATAAATTCTGCAGTAAATGCGGAAGCCCGCTGAACTAATCATTACGCTACATATGTAACGCTGCTGTGATGAAGCAGAAAACAGCAGCAGTTAATTATGAGAAATAGAGAAAACAAGGAGAGAAAGTTATGCAGTTTGATCCCATGACAGGAGAACCAATCGAGGAACAGCAGAATGAAGAAAATATGCAGTTTGACCCTATGACAGGAGAACCAATCGGTCAGGCAGCAAAGGAAGAGCAGCCGGCAGGTGGCTTTGATCCTATGACAGGAGAGCCAATCGGCCAGGCAGCTCAGGAAGAACAGCCTACAGGCGGCTTTGATCCTATGACAGGAGAGCCAATTGGCCAGGCAGCTCAGGAAGAACAGCCTACAGGCGGCTTTGATCCTATGACAGGAGAACCAATCGGCCAGACAACACAGCAGGCGGGCAGTTTTGACCCTATGACAGGAGCGCCTGTAACACAGAAGCCAAAGAGCAAGGTTCCGGTTGTCGTGGGAGCAGTAGCAGGCGTCGTTGTACTTGTAGTTCTTCTGGTATTTGGCGGAATTAAGTCAGGACTTTTCCTTGGCAAATCAGGCAAGGTTCTTCTGGCAGCAAACAATACATTAAAGAAGATGCCTCATTTCGTAGAGACACTTGAGCCAATGCTTGGTCTGGTAGAGGACGAATTCACAGTAGAGTTCAGTGCGAAAGCAGAAGGCGTAAAGATAGGTGGTTCTTTTATTAATGCAAGCAAGCAGAAGCAGGTAACAGCCAAGCTTGAATATGGCGGAGAGTCTATAGAAGGTCTGGCAGGTGTTGATTCCAACTCTTTGAAATTCCAGGTTCCTGATCTTTCCAAGAAGCTTTTTGTATACAATTATAAAAAGGAAAATTCCGGATATATCGTAGATCTGATCGGTGACGAATATATTGATACGCTCAATTCTTCACTGGAGCAGCTCGTTTCCGGCAGCAAGGATACTGACAAGGCACAGAAGGACGTGACCAATGTTGTAATGAAGGAATTAAAGAGCCTGAAATTCCAGTCTGCTGCCAAGGAAGAATTCACTGTAAACGACAAAGATGTTATGTGCAAAGGCTACACGACAACAATTACCGGTGCTAACATATGGAATATCATTGATGGAAGTTATCAGGCAATGCTTGATAATTATCAGTCCGTAGGAGAAGCAGTAGATGTATTAGACAGCTATGGCGAAATCGAATCAGAGTTATCCTATCTGGAAGATGAACTGGATAATATGGAAGATATAGTTGTTACCTTCTATATCTATAAGAATCAGCTTGCAGCTATCGTCGTAGAAGATGAGGATTTTGAGGATGATCTCCAGCTGTGCTTTGAAGGTGGAGACTACAGATTACAGAATATCACATTTAAGAGCGGTTCCTACAGAATCTCTATGAAGGGTTCTGATGATGGAACAAAAGAGAAATTCAAGCTTAGAGAGAAATATGGAACCAATGCATATGATCTTGGCAGCTTCGAGTATAACTACGAAAGTGGTAAGTATAAGATTGAGGTAGATGGCGAGGTACTCAGCGGTAAGCTGTACAAGGAAGGCAGGACACTGAATCTGTCTATTGATGGTCAGTATGATATCCCTGATATGGATTTTGCTGTTACCAGAGGTGCTAAGCTGCAGAAGTTCTCAGGCGACGAATTCGATATCGGTAATGCTGATGCAGACGATCTTTACGATCTGGTAGACGATATTACAGATGAATTAAGCGACTTTGATTATTTAATTGATCTTTTTTAAAAAAATGGCAGGCTATGTATGGGAGGGAAATACTTATATTTCCCTCTTATTTATGAGGAGAAAAGGATATGAGTATACGGTTGTTAAACAGTGGTGTGATCATTGGGGGAAAATATCAGATTACAGCCGCATTGGGAGGAAATCCGGTAGGAATCACCTATGCAGGTACTGCAGTGCAGACTGCACAGAAGGTGATTATCAGAGAATTTATGCCGCAGGATTGCTGTGAAAGAGCGGCAGATGGAAATATCATCAATGCAGCAGACGTTTTTGAACAGGAGAAGCAGAAATATATCGCAGGTGCAAAGATTCTTCTTGCCAATCCGGGACAGGCAGTGACACAGGTATATGAATTACTTGAAGAAAATGGCACTGTGTATACAATTATGGAATATGTGGAGGGAATCAGTCTGGATGCATATCTGACACAGAACAAGAACAGATTCCCGGTAGGAAGAATACAGGTTTTGATACAGCCTCTCCTCGCTGATTTTGCTCGTTTACAGGAAATGGGCTTTATACATGGTAATATTTCACCGGACAACCTGATTTTCAGTAATGACGGAAGTCTGAAGCTGACAGGCTTTGGCTATGTACAGGGAAAGGTATCGCTAAAGTCTGATGCATATGCAGCTGCCGAGATGTTCCAGACACAGCAGCCAGTCAGTATGTCAGCAGATGTTTATGCTCTGTGTGCAAGTATATACAGATGTATTACAGGTGCGGCTCCACAGGAGGCTTACAGGAGAATGAGTCAGGATATGCTTCAGAAGCCATCTGCCCTGGGAGTAGAGATACCGACCAGCACAGAAAGTGCATTGATGATGGGTATGAAGCTTTCTGCAAAGGAACGTTTTCAGGCAATGAAGGCTTTTGCAAGAGCCTTTGGTCAGGCACAGGCTGCCACACCTGAAAAGAAGAAGGGAGGCAATGGTGGAACGATAGCACTTATTATCGTCGGATGTGTTCTTATAATAGGATTGGCTGTTGCTGCTTTCATACTGTTTGGACAGATGTCCGGAAAAGAGGCGGCTTCTGACAATGACCAGACAGAAGCTACGACAGAGGCTTCTTCAGAGAGTACAACAGAAACGACAGAAGAAGGCTCAGAATACAATCAGCTGCTTTCAGAAGGACGATATGATGAAGTAATCAATCAGATCGTTACGCTTTCAGAAACTGCCGATCTGCCGGATGCAATGAAGGAACAGTACTCACAGATTCTGCAGCAGGCATTGGAAGCGCAGTATTCTGATTTTGAGAGCAAGGTTGCAGACAGCAGGAATTCCAATGATTATGACGCTGTATTTTCACAGATTGCAGAAGAAGAGGATATGTATAACCAGCTGCAGTCCAACAGTCTGGCGTCAGCGTATATAGATATGCAGAAGCTTACAGATAAACGTGATGAAATGAAGCATGCTCATGCAGAATATCTTATGAATGATGCAATCTCCGCTGCAGCTGCCAAGCTTGATGAAAGCGGATTAAATGATGCAGCAGCGAAGCTGCAGGAGTATGCAGATGAGGGAATTATCACGCCGGAAGAGCTGGAAAAGAGCAGAGAAAGTGCTTATTCCACCTTTGTGATCGCCAAAATAACGGCTTTTAATAATGCAGGAACTGATGCGGAGACTATTCTGCAGTATATCAATACGAACCTTGCAAATACAGGCAATAACAGCCAGGTACTGGAATTCTGGGATTATTACAATGCGCTGCTTGGCAGAAATGTCATGGATGCTACAATCAGACATCAATCCGGAAACGGATATATTCTTGAGTACAGTAATTCAACTGAGCTGACAAGAGCAGATATTGATTATCTTTCACAGTACGAAGTGAAATTAGCAGTATATGAAATTTTTGCTAGACATGGCAAGATTTTCAGTGATCAGGCATTAAATGAGTATTTCCAGGCCTTTAACTGGTATCAGCCATCTTCTGACTTCGACGACAGCGTTCTGAATGAATATGAGAAGCACAACCTGGATTTACTGGTCAGCTATCAGAGAAGCATGGGATACAGATAAATATGCGAAAGAGAAAAATGTGATACAAATGTGCAATGCTTTTTATGATCTGCTGTATCAGTGGCATGAGGGTGAATGCACAGGAAGATAAAATATATTATGTCAGACAGGATGGCACCGGTGATTTCACTTCCATACAGGATGGAGTCAATCAGGTGGAGGATGGTGCTGTTCTGATCATTACTCCCGGAGTCTACAATGAATCGGTCACGGTGACAGATAAGACGATCAGGCTGATAGGAACGAACCGTGAGAAATGCATCATCATGGCAAGTGCGGAGAATTATCATAATATCCCGCTTACGATAGGCGCAGGAATGGTGAGCAATCTTACCATATACGGCAGAAATCTCAGTGGAGAATATATTCAGCCGGTCAGTCTCAATGAAAATACTGTATATGAATGGCAGGATACCTTTCCGGGCTATGCCATTCATATAGATCAGGATTATTCCTATGGCCGTGAGCTGATCATAGATAATTGTAAGGTAATATCGGACAGCAATCAGTGTGTTGGAATAGGATGCAGAGGGAAAAGCACAATACAGATCAGCAACAGTGAGTTGATCGCAAATGGACAGGGAGGCTGCATCTACCTTCATAATAATTCGAATCCCGAGCTGGATGGTGATGCACAGTTCATTATGAAGAACTGCAGGCTGATGAATTATAAATGCCCATATATTATAGCGCTGCATTCCATGGGAAAGAGCAATCCGCTGTATCTTACTTTTGAAAATGTAAAGGCTTCAACAGTTGCCTACGAGGATATGACGTGTTATAATACATGGAACGCAAATACATGGTTTGATGTAAGAGCCTTACAGTCCTACGCTGTGAAACAATATTTGCAGGAAAACGGATATTATTCTGCTGCAGCAGGGCAGCTGCTGCATACATATAGTGTAGCGCAGAGAAGACAGTTTAGTGCTTCCTTACAGAATAATTCGCTGCTGAAAGAAAGGCCGGAGCTTGAGGAAGGGATTACGATACTCCAGTCCGATACGATAGGAAGAAGAACCGGAAGCAGTAGTACTGCCTGTCAGGTCATTGATATTGCAAATGCAGAACATGATGAGCAGGCAGACGGCTGGTGCGGCCTTTCAGGGATCTATCTGACGCAGGAGAGCAAAAATAATACACTGATAGAAATGAACTATCCGCTGTTTTAAACAGGAGGATGAGATGTTTAATAAAACGAAAAAAATAATTATAATCGTGATTGCTGTACTGGTACTGCTTGAAACTCTGGTATTGGGAAGCCTGATTGTCTATCGGGTAACGCAGAACAGCTACGAGCATTATATTGAGACAGCCGAAGAATATGAATAGCGATAATTGATTAAAGGAAACAGGCATGAGCGCAGAGACAAGCCTATTCTGCATAAAAGACGTGCAAAGGAATGGGGTATGGTACGCAAATGTTTGAATAAAAAGATGAGGAGAGAATGAGATGAAGTGTCCAAAGTGTCAAAGTGAAATTAAGGATAATGCCAAGTTTTGTACCAAATGCGGATGTAATCTTGCAGAAGAGCTGGCTAAAATGAAGCCTGCAGCTCCACAGCAGCCTGTACAGCCACAGGTGCAGCAGGATAAGGTATGTGTAAAATGTGGTGCACCCATTAAACCGGGTGCAAGATTCTGTACTAAGTGCGGTACACCGGTAGCACAGCCAGCGCCGGTACAGCCAACAGTAGAAGCGCCCAAGCCAGCACCAACGCCAGTACAGCCAACTCAAACACCGCAGCCAAAGGCAGCAACGCCGGTTCAACCAGCACCAACACCGCAGCCAAAGGCAGCAACGCCGGTTCAGCCGGCACCAACACCGCAGCCAAAGGCAGTAACGCCAGTACAGCCAACTCCGGCACCACAGCCAAAGGCAGCAGCACCGGTAAAACCAGCGCCGGCACAACCAAAGCCGGCTCCGGCGTCCAACAAGCAGCCTAAGCCAGCCAAGCCCAAGTCTGACGAGAAGGCAAGTCCGGCTCTGATCATTGTCGTAGTGGTTCTTGCAGTTCTGGTTATTGCTTCTGGTATCGTATGCTTCCTGGTATGGAATGGCACAATCAGTCTGCCTTTTGGCGGCACAGTAACAGAAGAGACAATAGATGAGGAAGAGAGCACGGAAGCTACAACTGAGGCAGAGACAAGCACAGTAGATGTTGATGAGCTTTTTGCAGAGACAGATACACTGGCAGAGACAGGTAAAGGTCAGATTGCCGTTGATACAGAGATCGTAGATGGCATGAATAATCTGAATGCAGCAATACACGAATATGCATCCAAGGCGGAAGAAGCAGGAGATATCAGCCTGGCAGTGGACAGAATCAATGATGCGTATGTCGCTTATATTACAGCGATTGTAAGACATAAGGATATGTTAAGTGCATCTACTCTTTCAGGTGCTATCTATAAGCAGATACTGATTGAGATGGATGATGCGGCAGCATTGGGAGATGATTTGGCTGCTAAGGGATATGAAGTGGATTATTCTTCCCTGACTTCAGCAAAAGATGAATTTATCAAGTCCTATACAGATAGGATTGTAGCTGCCTTTGATGAATTCACAAAAGGACAAATGTGGTCAAGAACAGAGTGCTGGAATCTTATGTCAGAAACACCGGATAATATGTTTGATAATTCTGATCTGGATAACCCACTCAGGCTTCGTTATGCATATGCACTTTCCTGGTGGATACAGAAGCAGATTGAGTCAGAGCTTGCGAGTGGTACGATTACGACCAAGGGCGCAGCAATCAAGATTGGCGGCATGATTGAAACAATGGATTATAATCCTATGATGATCAATTACTATATCAGCTATATGAATGATGCGGGTGAAGACTGCTCAGAAGTTTCACAGGCCTATGATGATATCGTAAATCAGCTTTCACAGACGCAGGGCATCGTTATTGGACAGGATATTCCACTGGAACATTTCTGGTATTTCAATGATTTCGGTGAGTATTCAGGTGATATGGAGGATGGCTCTACCAATGGTGTAACTCCTGAGAACCGTCAGTGGATTCGTGACCGCATGGCAAATGTCACATTTGTAACACAGTAGTATGAAGAAAAGTAATATAAAGAAGATCATAGTGGTGCTGGCCTGTGTCCTGCTTGCAGTCATTCTGTCCGGTATCATTATGATCACACGCAGATCAAAGTCACAGGATACAAAAGAAGAGATTACCTTTGAAGAAATATCGAAGGAGCCTGAATCATCACAGAGTCAGGAAGAAACGACGCAGGAAGAGACAGAGGAAGAGACGGAAACAATCACATATCCACAGCCGGAGTATGATTTTACTACGGAGGAGGTTAATGTTGCCATAGAAGGACTTGACAGGGAATATACCTTCGTGTGGGTAAGTGATCTTCACCTTGTCACCGACCATGAAGCCGGAGATGAGAATGGAGATGTGCGTCCGGAATATCTGGATGCTATCAGGAAAAGATACGAAGAACTGGCTGTTACAGAAGATGGTGTACATGCCGAAGACCTGTGGCCGGAGATCATCAAATTCATTAACTATGGTGACTATGATGGTGCAATCTTTGGTGGAGATATGATGGATTATTGCAGTAATTCCAATATCAGAATCATCAAGGAAGGGCTTGACCAGCTGCATATTCCCTACATGTATGTAAGAGCAGACCATGATTATGGAGTGTACTATGGAGGTGTCTTTTTTACAGAAACGGAAAGTCGTGCCCTGCATAAGACCATAGACGGAGATGAGATGTCACACAAATTCTGGGATATGGGGGATTTCATTGTTCTGGGAATAGATAATTCCACGAAAGACATGCCTGAGTATTATTATAATATGGTGGCAGATGTATACAGCAGGGGCAAGCCGGTCATTATGGCAACCCATGTCCCATATGAGTCTAAGGTGGATGATTCCCTTGCACAACTGTCCATGCAGGTACGTAATCAGATCTATTACTGGAGTGCGGACAGTGAGCATTATAAACCAAATGATATTACACAGAAATATCTAAATTTACTATACAGTGAGGATACGGTGGTGGAGCAGGTATTAGCAGGTCATCTTCATGCTTCATGGGATGGCATGATGACACAGCAGCTTCCGGAGCATATTTTCGGACCGGCATTCCAGGGGCATATCGGAATCATACATGTGATTCCGAAGTAGATTTTCAAGGGGCATCTGACAGGATGCCCTTTTTGTGCGGAATACGCAGGAACCAAGGAGTGAATTTATTGTGCATAGTGTACAATTTCGGCACACGTAACTTTATACTTTTAACAAAAATGCATTTGGTACTTGTAATTTGTTCGGCATAATGATATTATAATCTTGTAAATCGGAAACGTTACCGATACCGATACCGACAACGTTTTCACAAGGGGTTCAACACTAAGAAGGAAAGAGGTATTTTTATGAGAAAGAAATTATTAAGTGCATTACTCGGAACCACAATGGTTGTATCAATGCTTGCAGGATGCGGAAGCAGCGCAGAGACAAGTACAACACAGACAACAACAGATCAGAAGGAAACAACTGCAGCTGCAACAGAAGCAGCATCTACGGAAGAAGCATCCACAGAGGCAGCTGCTGCAGAGTCAACAGGAACCGGTAAGGTATATTATTTGAACTTCAAGCCAGAGCAGGCAGATGACTGGAAGAACCTTGCAGCGAAATATACAGAGGAGACAGGAGTACAGGTAGATGTAGAGACAGCAGCTTCCGGTACCTATGAATCTACATTGAAGTCAGAGATTGCCAAGACAGACGCACCTACACTTTTCCAGGTAAATGGTCCTGTAGGTCTGGCAACATGGAAGGATTACTGCTATGATCTGTCAGGTTCTGATGTATATGGACAGCTGAAGAGTGATGACTTCGCATTAAAGGATGGCGATGCTACACTTGGTATTGCATACGTAACTGAGACTTATGGCATCATCTACAATGCAGATATCTTAAATGATTACTTCACTAAGGATTATGCAGTAGTTAAGAGCGTGGATGAGATTAATTCCTTTGATAAGTTAAAGGCAGTAGCAGACAGCATTCAGGAGAATAAGGATGATCTTGGAGTAAAGGGTGCTTTCACTTCAGCAGGTATGGATTCAAGCTCCGACTGGAGATTCAAGACACATCTTGCAAACCTTCCTATCTACTATGAATACAAGGCAGACGGCATCAGCTCTACAGATGCAATCAAGGGTACATATCTTGACAACTACAAGGCTATCTGGGATTTATATATTACAGATTCCACCTGTGCACCTTCAGTACTTTCCAGCAAGACCGGAGAAGATGCAACAGCAGAGTTTGCTCTCGGTGAAGCAGTATTCTATCAGAATGGTACATGGGCATACTCAGATCTGAGCAGCAACGGTATGTCTGATGAGTCCCTTGGAATGCTTCCTATCTACATCGGTGCAGAAGGTGAAGAGAATCAGGGTCTTTGTACAGGTAGTGAGAACTACTGGTGTGTAAACAAGAATGCAGCTCCTGAAGATATTCAGGCAACACTGGATTTCCTCAACTGGGTAGTAACATCTGACGAAGGCTGCAATGCACTTTCACAGGATATGGGATTTGTTTGCCCATTCAAGGCATTTGACAACTATCCTGCAACCAACCCTCTGATCAACATTGCAAATGACTATGTATCTGCAGGCAAGACTTCTGTAGCATGGACATTTACAACAATGCCTTCTGAAGAGTGGAAGAACGGTGTGGGCAGTGCATTGTTAGAGTATGCCCAGGGTACAGGCGACTGGGACGCAGTTGTAACAGCATTCGTTGACGGATGGGCAACTGAGTACGCAGCAGCTAACAACTAAGCAGCGGGCATTAACACAGAGTGACCATGAATGTATGTAATGCATTCATGCTGGCAGGAAGTGGGCAGCGGATACTTACTGTCCACTTCTTTTCAATGTATGGCAGATACCAGAAAGGCATGGGGATTATTATGGAGAAAGCGATTAAAAAATATTTTCCTATCTTCGCATTACCGACATTTGCGGCATTCACGATAGGATTTATCATTCCATTCGTATTAGGGGTTTATTTATCCTTCTGTGAATTTACGACTGTTACGGATGCTACCTTTGTAGGATTCAAGAATTATATCAGAATATGGGGCGATGCTACATTTACCCACGCTCTTTGGTATACTTCACTTTTTACTGTAGTATCAGTGATCACAATTAACGTACTGGCTTTTGCAGTAGCAATGTTACTGACCAAAGGCATCAAAGGTACTAACATATTCAGAACCGTATTCTTTATGCCGAATCTGATCGGAGGAATCATCCTTGGATATATCTGGCAGTTGATACTGAACGGTATTTTATTACATTTTGAGAGAACACTTACTTATAATTCCGCTTATGGATTCTGGGGACTGGTTATCCTGATGAACTGGCAGCAGATTGGATATATGATGATCATTTACATTGCAGGTATCCAGAATATTCCCGGAGAATTGATTGAAGCCGCTAAAATTGACGGCGCTAATAACAGACAATTACTGAGATACGTGACATTACCTATGGTCATGCCGTCCATTACGATATGTTCCTTCCTGACATTAACCAATTCCTTTAAATTATATGACCAGAACCTGGCACTGACAGCCGGTGAGCCGTCTAATAAATCAGAAATGCTTGCTTTGAATATTTATAATACTTTCTACGGCAGAGCCGGCTGGGAAGGTGTCGGTCAGGCAAAGGCAGTTATATTCTTCCTGGCAGTCGCATTGATTGCAATTGTCCAGCTTAGAATGACCAGAAGCAAGGAGGTGCAGGCATAATGAGTACAGTTAGAAAAGCAAAGCATGGCTGGCTGCTTACATTGTTTTTTTCCCTTTTATCAATTGTATATGTCATGCCTATTATTATAGTATTGATGAATTCCTTTAAGAAAAAGATTTTCATCAGCAACCGTCCATTCTCACTCCCGGATGCGAAATCCTTCGTAGGATTGGAGAACTATGCAAGTGGTATGCAGAAGATAGATTTCCTGCATTCCTTTGCCTATTCACTGTTTATTACGGTAGGTTCTGTAGCAGTTATCATTCTGTGTACTTCCATGTGTGCATGGTATATCACCAGAGTAAAAAGTAAAATAACATCTGGTATGTATTACCTTTTTGCATTTTCCATGATTGTACCTTTTCAGATGGTAATGTTTACTTTATCCAAAATCGCTGATATACTACATTTAGGAAATCCTGTAGGAATCATCATTGTATATCTGGGATTTGGTGCAGGCCTTGCAGTATTTATGTTCTGCGGTTTCGTGAAGTCTATTCCACTGGAAATCGAAGAATCTGCCATGATTGATGGATGTAATCCATTACAGACATATTTTAAGATTGTATTCCCTGTCATGAAGCCGACAGCTATTTCCGTTGCCATACTGGAGGCTATGTGGGTATGGAATGACTACCTGCTGCCATATCTGGTATTGGATATCAAGAAATATAAGACAATCCCTATTGCAATCCAGTATCTGAAGGGTGGTTATGGCGCTATTGATATGGGCGCCATGATGGCAATGATCGTATTGGCAATCATTCCAATCATCATATTCTATATTGCGTGCCAGAAGCACATCATTGAGGGTGTAGTAGCTGGTGCGGTCAAGGGTTAAGTCATTTGTGTACCGATAAGTTTTAAAGGAGATAAAAAGATGAGAAAATGTGGTGTATTGATGCCGGTAGCAAGTCTGCCAAGCAGATTTGGAATTGGTGGCTTTTCCAAGGAAGCATATGACTTTGTAGATTTTTTGGAACAGGGAGGACAGTCTCTGTGGCAGATCCTGCCACTGGGGCCGACGGGATATGGAGACTCTCCTTACCAGTCCTTCTCGACCTTTGCAGGCAATCCTTATTATATCAGTCTGGATGCCCTGATTGAAGACGGGTTATTGACAGAAGAGGAGTGCGAAGCTGCTGATTATGGTGATAATCCGGACTATATCAACTATGAGAAAATCTACAATACCCGTTTTGCACTGCTTCGTAAGGCTTTTGCCGGGGCTGATGTGGATCAGGATGAGAAGTATCAGAAATTTGTTGCTGACAATGCTGCATGGCTAAAAGACTATGCGATGTATATGGCAATCAAGGATTCCCTGGGTGGAATTGCATGGATTGAGTGGGATGAGGATATCAGACTCAGAAGACCTTCTGCAATGGCACATTATGAAGAGCTGTTAAAAGATGATATTGCTTTTTACAGCTATCTTCAGTATCTGTTCGCAACACAGTGGGCACAGCTGAAGGCATATGCCAATAAGAAGGGTATTCAGATCATTGGTGATATTCCCATCTATGTTGCTTTTGACAGTGCTGATACCTGGGCAAATCCTGAACTGTTCCAGTTGGATGAGGAGAATATTCCTACAGCAGTAGCAGGATGCCCACCGGATGCTTTCTCTGCAACAGGCCAGTTATGGGGTAATCCGCTGTATCGCTGGGATTATCATGAAAAGACAGGTTTTGCATGGTGGATCCGCAGACTTGAATATTGTTTCACAATTTATGATGTAGTAAGAATTGACCATTTCAGGGGCTTTGATGAATACTGGGCTATCCCTTATGGTGATCCGACAGCAGAGTTTGGACGTTGGGAGAAGGGACCAGGTTATGCACTCTTTGCAGCCATGAAGAAGGCACTGGGCAACCGTGAAGTTATTGCAGAAGATCTGGGATTCCTCACACCAAGCGTTCTCAAGCTTGTGAAGAAGTCAGGATATCCCGGAATGAAGGTATTACAGTTTGCCTTTGATTCCAGGGAAGAAAGTGACTATCTGCCACATAATTATACAAAGAATTGTGTTGTATACACAGGCACACACGATAATGATACAGTAATGGGATGGATTCCTGCCATGAGCAGAAAGGACTTGGCTTTTGCCAAGAAATACATAGGAGTAAAGAGAACTTCTGATATCTGCAGCAGCCTGATCCGTATGGCATATGCCAGCGTTGCGGATACAGCGATCATCCCAATCCAGGATTATCTGGAGCTTGGCAGCGAAGCCAGGATTAATACGCCATCCACTCTGGGCGGCAACTGGGAGTGGCGTATGGATTCTTCTGACTGTACACCACAGCTTGCAGCCAGAATGCTTGAATTGGCACAGGTTTATGGTAGAATTGTAAAGAAGAAAAAATAACTAAGAGGTGAAAGATGTGTTTGAACCGACTATAAAGGATATTGCTAAAATATGTGGAGTCGGCGTCAGTACTGTATCCCGTGCAATCAATAATCACCCGGATATCAATCCTGAAACCAAAGAGAAAATCATGAATACCATTAAGGAATATGGTTACGTGCCTAATAACAGCGCACGTAACCTCAAGCGTGTGGACGCCAAGGCAATTGCAGTGCTTGTCAAAGGTATTGCCAATCCATTCTTCACCAATATGATTAAGATAATTGAGGAAGAATGTAAGAAGAAGCACTATTCCATGGAGCTGCAGCATATTGAATTTGATGAAGATGAAGTAGATGTGGCGCAGAAAATCGTAAAGGAAAAGAGACTTCGCGGCATTATCTTTCTGGGTGGTTTATTCTCCCATTCAGAAGAGAAGTTAAAGAAGCTCAATGTGCCTTTTGTATTCAGTACAGCCGGTTCTATACCGGAGAATATCAGTAAGAACCAGTATTCTAATATCGGTGTAGACGACTATAAGGAAAGTATGAAGATGGTAGACTACCTGATCAGTCTGGGGCATAGAAGAATCGCAATTGTTGTGGCAGAGCCATACGAGAAGAGTATCGGCCAGCTGCGTCTGGAAGGATATATAGATTCTTTGAAGAAGCATGGCATACAGCCTGATCCGGCGCTGGTCATCCAGACGGAAAATGGAATCGGACATTTTTCTATGGAGAATGGATATCGTACAACGAAGCGGTTAATGGAATCCGGAGTGGATTTCACGGCTTTGTATGCAGTATCAGATTCCATTGCTATTGGTTCTGTCAGGGCACTGCTTGAGTCAGGCAGACAGGTGCCACAGGATGTTTCAGTGGCCGGGTATGATGGCATTGAGGTGTCAGGATACATATCTCCGAGCCTTACGACGATCAGACAGCCGGTAGAAGAGATTGCCAAGGCTACGGTCAAGCTATTATTTGATATTATAGCCGGGAAGAAGGACCACCAGCACATTACCTATGAAGCAGAACTGCTGGAGCGGGAATCCACGCAAAGAATATAAGAAATCCCCCTGTTGATGGAGGCTTTTGTCCACATCAACAGGGGGATTTGTTTTAGAAATCTGCATTATGTAACTGGTTATAGGCTGCCGTGATAATTGCGGAGAAACGGTCAGCATGCAGGTCATCATTGAGGACATACTTGTAATTGATTTCTATCGGATTGTTCAGTGCAAGTACGTTATACCGTTTCAAACGTGTATCCAGTTGTTTGAAGAAGGATTCCATATGTTTCCTTGTGCAATTTTCAATGACCAGTAAGAACTCATTACCGCCATTTCTTCCGACAAATCCATAATCGTCACCAACTTCTTCCAGAATATTGCAGAAATCAATCAGGATCTGGTCTCCCGCATCCCTGCCAAGGGCTATATTTGTGGCAGATAAATTACTGATTGTAATCAGTGCACATGCAACATGGTCAATTTTCGCAGATTCCCCGCCATACATCTGAAATACAAGATCGCAGCTGAGACGGTTTGGCATACCGGTGAGTTCATCCACATAAGCTGCATGCTTGAGCGTATCCCTTTCCTGTACCGCTTTCCCGAAGGCTGTGAGATCCACAACCAGAAACAGAAGATTACCAATAATGAAAAGGATGACGATCAGCTGGGGAATGAAATATAGAGGATTCTCTGATAATTTATTACGGTAATCAGGATATAGGACCATAAGTAATATATCCAAGACCAATAGAATCAGGGAAAAGCCTATCTGTAAAAATTTGGTGAGCTGATAATTCTTAAATATCGGTTTGTATTTATTCATATTAATTACCATACCTTTCAAAAATGCAGACTAAGCACTGCTGTATTTATTATACTGTAGTAAATTTGAAAATGGAAGCTTGCTGGCTTAAGAAAAGTGATAACCGGAAGAAATTAGTAAAAGTGACTAAAAAATTTATGAATAAAATATTAAATATGTATTTGTAATTCTGGTACAGTCTGTGATAAACTGTAAACTAAAATAGAGAGAGCAATAAAAACAAAAGAAACAGAGTACGGTTTTAAAAAGAGAGAGAGTTATTGAGAGGAGAAAATTGAATATGATCAAAAAGGTATGTTTTGCTGCATCATCAGGCGGACATCTGGAGGAGATATCCAGGCTTCGCGAGATCAGGGATGGGTATGACTGTTTTTTATTTACGGAAAGCGGCAGTTTTGAGGAGCTTAATTTCTGTGAAAAAGTATATTATGTGAAGCAGATTAACAGAAAAGAGAAGGGATTTCTTTTCCATTTCCTGCAATTATGGATGCATGCAGACACAATCATGAAGAAAGAGGATCCTGATTGTATTATTTCAACAGGAGCTCTGGCAACATTTCCAATCTGCGTAATTGGCAAGCTCAGAAAGAAGAAAGTAATCTATATTGAATCATTTGCCCGTGTAGATGGCAGCTCTATGACGGGTAAATTGATGAAAGCAGTTGCAGATTTATATATCGTGCAATGGAGAGAACTACTGGATGCAGTCCCCAATGCTGTATACGGTGGAGGAATATTTTAATTCCTGGTTGAGAGAGTAGAGAGAGTTAATAGTAGTTTGGAGAGAGCTGAATATGATTTTTGTGACATTGGGAACACAGAAATTTCAATTAAACAGATTATTGAAGCAGCTGGATAAATATATAGAGCAAGGACAGATTACAGACAAGGTTATAGCACAGATAGGATACTCTGATTATTTACCAAAGCGATATGAGTATATTGATTTTTTGAATAAAACTGAATTTGACGAAATGATAGAGGCGGCAGACATTGTGATTGCTCACAGTGGTGTGGGCTCTATTATTCGTGCAATAAATTCCAACAAGCCGGTTATAGTCTATCCCCGGCTTGCTAAATACAGAGAGCATATCGATGACCATCAACTGGAGATCGCATATGCTTTTTCTGTTAAAAATTATGTACTGTGCTGTGGAGAAGAGGATGATCTGCTGGAGAAAATAGAAGAGAGCAGAACACATCACTTTGAAAAGTATGTTTCGCAAAGAGAAAAAATAGTCGGTATCATCGACGAATATTTAAGAAAGAATTAAGAGGTATTGCTATGTTCAAAACAATCATTAACAACTTCCATCTGGAGAAGCTGATATGGATTATCAAGTCTAAATTCCTGTACATGCTTCTGGCAGCCCTGATCGGTGCGGTTCTGACAGGTGGCTATGCAACACTGATACAGACATCTACATATCGTGCACAGATCAGCTTCTACGTATACAGCAATCCGGATTATGTGACGGATACGGGAGTGAATCTGAGCAGCTCGGATATCACGCAGGCGAACAGCCTGCTGACCAGCTATATGCAGATCCTCAACAGTGCGACATTCTTAAATGAGATCATTGATTACACAGGGCTTGAGCAGTATACCGTGGAGGCTCTGCAGAAGAGAATCACGGCTGCCGCAGTCTCTAATACCGCAGTGTTCAAGGTAAGCGTTCTGGATCAGAATCCGGTGAATGCCATGAATATCGCTAATGCGATCGGTGATCTGGCACCGGATGAGATCATCAGTATCGTAAAATCAGGTGGTATCGAGGTGCTGGATGCGGCTGAGCTGCCAACAGAACCGTATACCTCGACAAGTGTTCTGATGTATGCGCTGATTGGTGCTGTGCTAGGATTTGCAATCGTAGCAGCCTGGTGCGTCATCAAGGGATTATTGAATACGACGATCAGACGTAAGTATGAGATAGAAGATATGTTCACGATTCCTATTCTGGGAGAAGTGCCACAGCAGCAGGACAAGGACAAGAAGGAAGCGGTCAGTGTGCGTCTCGATCAGGACAACAGCTTCGGGTTAAAGGAAGCCTACAGTAATATCAGGGTAGGTCTGCTTTTTACAAAGAAGGGTGAGAAATGCCCAATCTATGCGGTAACAAGTGCAGATTGTCATGAGGGTAAGACGACGAGTGCGTTCAATATGGCAGTTTCCTATGCGCAGATGAATAAGAAGGTACTTCTCATTGATGCGGATATGAGAAACAGCAGTATGAAGGAATTTCTGCAGGATGCTCAATGGAATGACACGGACGGATTGAGTGAATATCTGGCTGAGATTGCGGATAAGCCTGCCAAGATTGCCTTTGAGAAGAATCTGGATATCATACCTTCCGGTACTATGCCGCCCAATCCTTCTGAATTGCTGGTAAGTGAGAGATGGTATCAGTTATTGCAGGACAGCCAGAAGGAATATGATGCCATTTTCGTGGATTTCCCGTCCCTTGGTATCGTATCGGATGCACTCTGTCTGGCACAGGTCGCAACCACATATGTACTGGTCATCAGAGAGAATCTGACCAGAATCGAGAGAATCGAAATGATCGTGCGCAGACTGGAGAGTCTGGATGCTGATATCTGTGGTTTCATATACAATGGAATCTCCCAGAAGTCACCGGACTATAATTATAAATTATATGGAAAAGAATATAAGAAGGATTAGAGAATATGCCAAAGGTAAGTATCATAGTACCGGTTTATAATACATCAGCGTATCTAAGACGCTGCATGGATGCCCTTACAGGGCAGACTCTGGAGGACATAGAGATCATAGCAGTGAATGATGGCTCTACGGATGATTCACCGGCCATTCTGGGAGAGTATGAACAGAAGGATTCCAGGGTCAGGGTATTCCATAAAGTGAATGGAGGCCAGGCAACAGCAAGGAATATGGGGATACGCAGAAGCCATGGAGAATATGTAGGCTTCGCTGATTCGGATGATTATGTAGATGCAGACATGTTCCGACAGATGTATGAGCTTGCAAAAGAGAAGGACTGTGACATGGTGGAATGTAACTACCACTATCTGCAGGAGACAAAAGATGACATCAGGGAGCTGAAGACCAGAGGCCGTATCCGGGAATATACAGGGCAGAAGGATATGCTGATTGATCCTCAGGTATCGCCTTGGAATAAATTATATCGAAGAGAGATACTATTGCATAATGGTGTGGATTTTCCAGAGGGGCTGATATACGAAGACACTGCCTTTTATATCAAGACGATACCTTATGTGAAGAAAGCTTCTTATCTGGACAGAGCTTGTGTATATTATTTCCTGAGAGAGACCTCTACCATGAATGCGAATAAGAGCAGAAAGGTCGGGAATATATTTCAGGTGTTACAGAATATTCTGGACTTTTACCGGGGAAATGGCTTTTATGAGGAATATGCTGCTGAGCTTGAATACTTCTGCGTTAAGATCTGTCTATGCAGCTCTCTAAGCCGTATCGGAAGAGTGACGGATAAGGAGCTGGAGACGAAGCTGCTGGATAAGACGTTCGCTTTTATTCATGAGAACTTCCCGTTTTATAAGAAGAACCCATATTTCCATGGAAAAACAGGAAGTTACATTAAGATTGTAAACCGTCATAACAGCAGGTGCATAGGAAGAATCCTTGGAAAGATAATGAAAGGCTGATGGAATGAAAATATCTGTAGCAATGGCAACCTATAATGGAGCGCAGTACATAGAAGAACAGCTGGAATCCATACGGATTCAGACGATGCCTGTGGATGAGGTGCGGATCTGTGATGATGGCTCTTCGGACGATACAGTAGAGGTAATATGCCACTACATCAGAGAGCATGGGCTGGAGAGCAGCTGGTCTGTCGAGGTGAATCAGGAGAACTTAGGTTATGCATCGAATTTCATGAAGGCAGTGGGACTGACCAACGGAGATTATGTATTTTTCTGCGATCAGGATGATATCTGGATAGCAGACAGAGCAGAGAGAATGATCGGCCTGATGGAGGCTCATCCTGATATGCTGCTTCTTGGCTCTGAGTTCGATTCCTTCGTCAGTGCCAAGGATGCGCCGTCAGTACCGGGCTGGGAACAGAAGATGATCCGGAACGATGAGTCTCTGGAGAAAATGCAGTTTACACCGGCAAATATATTCATAGGCTGTCAGGGCTGTACCATGTGTATGCGCAGACAATTGCTGGAGAGGGCAATGCCTTACTGGTATAAGGGCTGGGCACATGATGAATTCGTATGGAAGCTCGCGCTGTGCATGGATGGTCTGTATATGTATCATTCCTACACACTCAGAAGAAGACTTCATTCCAATAACGTGACCATGCGTAAGGTAAGAGATATTACGAAGAGGCTGAAATACCTGACAGATCTGCAGGACAGTCATATGGCTACACTGAAATATGCCAGAGAGAATGGTCTTTCTAAGTCACAGCTTGCACTGCTGGAGAAAAACATCAAAGCGACCAGACTTCGGATAGAACTGCTCCGAAATAAGAAATTATGGAATATTGTACCACTGACACTGTTTTATCGGGAATGCTATCACAAATGCAGAGCGATTCCCGTGGAGCTGATGATGGCGGTAAGAAATTAAAGGAGATGTCCCATGACACAAGAGAGCGCAGTACGGACAAGTAAATATATAAAGCCTGCAAGAGAGGAAAAGATATTTGAAAAGACAGTCGTTTTCTTCCTGTTCAGTCTTTTTGTCATGCCTCAGTATTTCGGACTTCCTACGCCGTTATTTGATTTTACACTGCTTAGAATGATGCTGATACTGGTGCTGTTCATGATCATCTATGATGATGAACGCAAGGTTGCCTTTGCAGATCTGATTCTGCATTCCAGACTGACGCTGGTGCTGCTGCCATATATGTTCGTACTGCTCTACACCATGGTACTGAGGGCTGATATCAATGCTTTTCTGAATCCGTTTCTTGAAATACTGTCCTTTTATCTGCTGATCTATGTGATCCATAATGTGCTCGGCGTGGAGAAGACTGTCCGGTATCTGTTGGGCTTCCTTTATCTGATGACGATACTTGGAGTCGTGGAATATGCAATGGGGCGTTCACCCTTCTCCTATCTGGAGACAATAAAGGGCATCTATACAGGAAGATTTATCAGGTCAGGTAATTACAGGATCATGAGCTCCTGTACCCATTCCCTTGGCTATGGGCTTTTGCTGGTCGCTGTGGCACCGCTTTCCTGCTTTGATTACAGGAAGAACGAAGTCAATCTGTTGTGCAGGCCGATATTGTTTCTGTTGCTTCTGATCAATGTATTCCTGACAGGCTCCCGTTCGACGCTTAGTGTGTTCCTTGTAGAGACATTGCTGCTTTTTATACTGTCCTCAGGAACCAATAAGAAGAAATGTATACTGGCCGGAATCGTGCTTGTAGCCGGAATCACAGCATTTCTGGTCGTATTCTACAGAACGGGCATTGCGCAGTATATCCTGTTACAGTTTGCAAGTATTCTGGATTCTATACTGGGAACGCAGTATTCGGTTCTGTTTGGTGGTAATACGGAGGCATTGAGCAGCAGCTCGAACTACCGTGACCAGCTGAAATATATTTTTCAGGTAAAATGGCTCAATCCCATACTGGGAATCGGACGAAAGAGATCCTTTACCTCGGAAATCAATGGCTCATATATTGAATCTATTGATAACTTCTATATTGCGGAATATGTAAGGTATGCCTATCCGGGATTAGTTACGTATGTGTTCTTCCTGCTTTTCCATCTGGGCGGAATGATAAAGAAATGCATCATGGATGGTAAAGCGGTGTATAAGATTTTGTTGGTAGGAGCAGGCTGTTATGCGGTAAATCTGTTCTGGGTAGATTCCCTGCAGACATTGAAGTATCTGTATATTATTTTTGCACTGTATCTGTGTCAGTATATGGAAGACGGCAGGAGTGCAGAGGCAGATTCTGGTTCAAAATACATCAGGTCAAGAGTAAATAAGTGGAGATAGAGAATGCAACCAAGGGTGAGTATCATTATTCCTGTTTATAATGGGGAAAAGTACATAAGGAACAGCATAATAAAGCTGCAAATGCAGACATATGCCAATCTGGAAGTAATCTATGTGGATGATGGAAGCACTGACCAGACGGGAATCATTCTGGATGAGACAGCCACGGAAGATGACAGATTCCGGGTGATTCATAAGGAAAACGGTGGTGTGAGTGCTGCAAGAAATACGGGAATTAAGGCAGCGACAGGAGAATACCTGATCTTCTTTGATGCAGATGATGAAGTTACCCCGGAGGTGATACAGGATAATGTTGACGTGGCAATCACAAGCGGGGCAGATGTGGTGTTGTTTGGCTTCTGGTATTTCAATGTGGACTGCAAGGAAGAGAAGGTGAATGAATTCCCAGTGTCATTTAGCGGAACGAGGGAAGAATTCTTCACACAGTGTGTGAGTGAGGCAGTAGACAGAGAGTTCTTCAATGCACCGTGGAATAAACTTATCAAAGGTAAGCTGATCAGCGACAATGGACTATGCTTTGATACCAGATATTCTCTGTATGAGGATAATCTGTTTGCAACGGATGTTTTTATCCATGCAGAGAGAATTGCAATTAATCCGAAGGCATATTACAGATATTTTCTGAGATCCTCAGGAAGTCTGCTCACCCGGTTCCACGACAATATTTTCGAGGGACTGACGTTGTTCTACGACAGAGCAATGGAATATTGCAGAGGATTTGACAGGAATGAGGCGCAGATACACAGCTTCGAGAGGATGTATGTTACACATACCTATACCTTCCTGAAGCAGATAAGCTGTAACCGCGAACTGACACCACAGCGGAAAAAAGAGCTGCTGCAGAGCATATGTGAGGAGGAGAAGCTTCAAAAGGCTCTGGCACATGTAGAGCTTAAGGGCAGGAAGCGTATCATACGATATCTGATCAGAAGGAAGCAATATCACATGATAGAAATGCTGTATTGCTCCAGAAGTAAATTCTTCGATCAGAGAAAGGCATAAAGTAACATGGGTAAGCTGGATAAGGTAAAATATAAAATCGAAGACCATATGCTGCTTGGTTCTGTATATGACAACATCATGATGAAAACAAAATACAGGAATAAAAAGCTGTCTTTTCTATATAATGTAATGGTGGCACAAAAACACCGCATGCTGTATTACAAGCAGCTTCGAAGAAAATATATGGACAGATGCAGTGCCAGTCCTGTCTGGGAGAAACAGCCCAAGGCAGCAAACAATGATACGATATGGTTCTGCTGGCTGCAGGGGATAGAGGAGGCGCCGCTTCTGGTGAAGAGATGTCTGGAGTCTCTTAGGAAGAATATCCCGGATAAGAAGATTATTGTAATCGACGGGAATAATCTTGGTGAATATGTGAATATGCCGGATTACATCACGGACAAATGGCAAAGGGGCATCATAGGGAATGCGCATTTCTCAGATCTGCTAAGGTTAGAGCTGCTGATAGAAAAAGGCGGCTACTGGATAGATGCTACGGTATTGTGTACGGATTCGAAAATGCTGGAATTCATAGATAAGCAGCCATTATTTCTGTACAGCTTCTATTATTTCGGATTCAATCCTGAGATCATGGAGCTGAACAACTGGTTCATCAAGAGCTGCACCAATAACAATATTTTATGTCTTCTGAGAGAATTACTGTATACCTATTGGGCGGAGAATGACAGGGCAAAGGATTATTTCCTGACACAGCTGTTTCTTACGATGGCAGTAGAATATTACAAAGAAGAATATAACAGGATGCCGATCGTCAGTCAGGTAGATTCCCACATTCTGGCGACCTACATAGCAGAGCCTTATGATGAAGATAAATATGCATTGCTGAAGCAGACAACAGGATTTCATAAATTAAGCACCAGATTCGAGGCAGAGTCCATCCAGACGAAGGACTGCTTCTATGATGTGGTGATCAACCGGGGAGAGTATTAGGAGAGAGTAAAAATGCAGAAAAAAGAGGAGAACAAGATACCTAAGATCATTCATTATTGCTGGTTTGGCGGTAAGCCGATACCTAAGGATCTGCAGGATTGTATTGATACCTGGAGTATTCTAAAGGGATATCAGGTGATGCGCTGGGATGAGTCCAACTGCAGATTTGATGAGAATGAATTTGTAAGAAAGACCTATGCAGAGAAGCAGCTTGGATTTATCGGAGATTATTACCGTCTGAAGGCTGTATATGAGTATGGCGGCATTTATTTGGATACGGATGTCAAGGTGTGCAAGTCCTTTGATCCGCTATTGGATTATCCGGCTTTCCTGAATTTCATCTTTGACTGTTCGGTAGGCTCTGCAATCATAGGAGCAAGGAAAGGCAATCCGCTGATCAAAGCACTGCTGGATATGTATGATAATACGACCTTTGGCACGAACAGAAGCGGCAAGGTGTTTGAGTGGCGTGACGGAAAGCTGGTCGTAGACGGTTATGCTACCAGCAATTATTACTATACTTATTATATTCTGCACCATTATCCGGAATTTATTCTGAATAACAGATTCCAGAATATGAAGGACTTTGTCATTTTCCCGAAGGAATATTTCGAGATCGGTACAGTGACCGGCAGACATTATGCGGTTCATTTATGTGCCGGAGAATGGAGAATCAAGGCAGATACCTCACGTACCTTCAAGGGCAGGATCAAGGCATTGCTGCATAAGAACCAGAAGGTGTTTGATATTGTGCAGGTGCTGGTAAGGAAGAGAAGATACAGGGAGCTCAAGAAGCAGATTCCGTTCTACGGATATTATCTTGCACAGAAGAATCATACACAATTACCTGAATTATAAAGGAAGCGATAACGATTAACGTTCAGAAATTTTTTGAATACTTATTTCACTACATCAGGCAGCAGAGCAGGGGCGTATCTGTGGAGCAGCTGCTTCTTATGTGGGTTATATGTATTGTCATATTACATATTGGCTGTATGCTGCAGGCAGGTATTCGTGGCAAAAGGACAGGGTGGCGCAGAGAACTGCTGCTGATACTGATACTTGGCTATGCCTGCTTTGGTGCACAGCTCACATTATTCAGAAGAGAAGCAGGAAGCAGAGGTGTCATGTATGCATATCTGCATATGGGCAATCTGTTTGGTGACTGGTATGAAAGGCAGCAGTTCTTCTATGCATTCCTCAATGTGTGCTTCTTTGTTCCCTGGGGCTTTCTGTGGGGCTTATGGAGATGGGAGGATAAGGCCTGGAGAAGAATGATCATGATCACAGGGTACAGCTTTCTTACGACTGCTTCGATAGAGATTACCCAGCTTATGACAGGCAGAGGATTCTTCGAAGTGACAGATATCGTGACCAATCTGATGGGCGGAATCATGGGCGGCATTCTGGCGTGTATCGTGATTCCTTTTATCCGGTATATATACAGAAAGACAACGAAGAGCGTGGATACAGTACAGGAAAGGCGTGGATAGAGACATGAAGAAAGATGGAAAAGGATTTTCAACAAAAGATGTGATAATGATCGTATTGTGCGTACTGGTACTGATCGTGCTGATATTGTTGTTGAAGCAATCAGGCAAGAATCAGAAGGAAGAACAGGCACAGCTGAACCAGATGCAGGAAGAGATTACCAAGACAGGAGAGACAGGCTCTTCAGTATCCGGAAAGAATAGCAGCTTTGTGGTATGTAATGAGGTGAACCAGGAGGGCTGGCTAGAGCTGTATAATGCTGGAAAACAGGAAATCCATATGCAGGAAGCAGCCATTTATGTGAATGGTGAGTTAGTCAAGACTTACAAGGATGAATTCTCTATTCCGGCCAGAAGTCTGGTCGTACTGGAAGCCGGTGTAAAGCTGGGACAGGAAGAAAATAATGTGATTTCTCTGGTAAATGGAGAAGAGAAGCTGTTCACCATGACATTCCCTAAGCTTGCAGTTCAGGAAAGCTATGGAAGAATAGGAACAGGCAATGATGAAATGGGCTATCAGACGCCTACCCGCGGGGAGAATAATGCACAGGAGGCTCTGAAAACAGAGGACAGGCTTACCTTCTCAGTGCCGGGTGGCTTCTATACGGATACGATTACACTTACCATGACAGATAAGCCCGGTGTGGATATCTATTATACAACAGATGGAAGTACACCTACGACAGCCTCCGAGAAATATACAGCGCCCGTTAAAATAGCGAATCGCTCAGGCTCGGGTTATGTCTATGCAGATATCGTGAACAATGGCTATAAACCATCCGGCATAGAGATGGGAACTGTAGTCAGGGCAATTGCTGTGGATGCACAGGGCAATATTCTGGAGGAAAAGACAGAGTCTTATTTTATTGGAATCGCCAATAACAGTGATCTGGTAGATCTGCCTGTCATATCCTTATCAACAGATGCAGCCAATCTGTTTGATTATTTTCAGGGAATCTATGTACAGGGCCGCAATTATGAGGATGCACTTGCTTCTGGGCAGGATGGACTTTTTCAGGCGAATTATCAGATGGACTGGGAGAGAGAGGCGCATATAGAATTCTTTGATGGAAATAAAGGCAAGAGCTACGGCGGAGATATTGCATTATCCATACTGAGAGATTACAGCATGGAATCTCCTCAGAAATCCTTCTATGTAACAGGTGATGGCAATGGAGCGTGGACCGGTTCAGAATTGTGTGATTATTTTAACGATGTGAGCAATGTACTGGAGATTCAGACGAACAGACGTGATAATGAGAGCAAGGCAAGAGAGTATCTGGTGAATGATCTTTTAGAGGATACACAGGTCGGTACACAACAGCTTACTCCCTGCGTTCTCTTCATCAACGGAGAATACTGGGGCGGCTATATGTTAAGAAAGCCGCTGGACAGAGTATATTTTGAGGATAAATATGCGATACCTGAGGATAACAAGGTCATTCTGGCAAAGGATGGAATCATAGAAAATTATGATTATCTGAATGAATATGACAGGCTGATTCAGTTCATTACCTCAAATGATATGAGCCTGGAAAGTAACTATGAGCAGCTGCAGCTGCAAATGGATGTACAAAGCTATCTGGATTATCTGTGTGCCAATATGTATATTGCCAATATTGATTATGGCATTGAAGAGTCGTATGCATGGAAGACATCTATGACCGGTCAGGGAGAATATGAAGATGGCAGATGGAGATGGATCATTGGCAAGACCAACTGCTCCATGAATGCACTGATGGCAGATGGAAAAGCCACCAGTACAATAGATTCCTTTCTGATGCCGACAGTCAGAGAAGACAGGATTCTGCGTGCTCTCATACATAATGAAACCTTCAGAAAACAGCTTCAGGAAACCATGCATCGTATGGCAGAGCAGATTTTCACAGAGGAGAATGTAACAGCAGAGCTGGACAGTATATCTGCAAGGATTGGCAAGATGGCAGCCAGCAGCTATGGAAGATTCTATGCATATCCCAATACAGGCTTCTATCAGGGACAGACAGAGCGTATACAGGATTTCTTCCAGAACAGAGCAGAGTATATGCTTTATTATGTAGAGCATCTCGAGGAAATCGAGGACAGCTGGAATGCCATAGAAGCACCTGTACAGCTGCAGGAGCCGGATGAGGCGCAGCCACAGGAGGAGGCATTACCGCAGGAGGAAGCCCCGGATGTAGGTCAGGAGCAGTCACAGGCAGAGAGTGCAGAGAATGTGGAACAGTCAGGAGAGAGCAATGGACAATAGTAAAGATATCATTCTGATGCGATATTTAGGAGAACTGATCAGGGCACAGCTGGAGAACCGGACACCGCAGGCGATACCGGATACGATTACATATGAAGAACTGGAGCAGATCGCATATTCAGCCCAGATGCCATACATGATACTTGGTGCACTGATCAGACTTCCTCTCACACAGGAGCAGGCACAAAGCTGCCGCAATGCACTGAAGACAAGTACATTAAAGACACTGCTGCAGGTACAGATAGCAGATAGACTACAGGAGAAGCTGGAAGAGGCAGGAATCAGAAATCAGGTATTAAAGGGTGCTGTCATGAAGCACATTTATCCAAGACCTGAGCTGCGGGAAATGAGTGATATTGATTTTATGATCTACGAGGATGACTTCACTGATACGGACAGGATCGTGGAAGAAGCCGGATTTGTGAAGGTTCAGGCAATCAAGCATCATGTCATATATCAGAAAGCACCGTTTCTTACACTGGAGATGCACTGGGATCTTTATGAGAAGACAGTAGATAAGAGTCAGTATATGTATTATAAGGATCAGTTCAGGGCAGTGCCTGCGGAGGGAAAGAAATATACCTATGAATTTAGCAGGGAGAATTTTTATGTGTATATGATTTCACATATGGCCAAGCATTTTTATGAAAATGGCTGTGGTATCAGAAATCTTGTGGATATCTATGTATTTAACCAAAAGTACGGACACAGCATAGACCGTACACAGGTGGAACAGGAGCTGAAGAAATGCGGAATCCTGAATTTTGAGAGACAGATGTCTGAGCTGGCTCTAATATGGATGGAGAATAGAAAATGTTCAAAATTTTATGTAAACCTGTTCCGGTATATGATAGATTGCGGAATATACGGTAAGAGTGAGAACGGAATCTGGAGTCAGCTGTGCAAGCAGAATGCACCACAGCAGAAGAAGAGCTTCAATCTGACTTATTATTTCCCGACAGCACAGTATATGAAGGAATATTATCCGTGGCTGGAAGGAAAGGAAGGACTGCTTCCGCTTGCATGGCTCTGCCGAGGCGTACATGGCCTGCTTCACAGGGATTCCATGGAGAGAGCAAGGACACTCAAGGACAGGGAGAAATACCGCATGATGATGGAGATCTATCACAATCTGAATCTCAATTTCGTAAAATAGGGCAGAACAGAAAGGCAGAATAATGAAGATAAACGAAGGACGTGTGAAGCAGTCTGCTAAAAATATGATATCAGGCTTCCTCTATCAGACTGTGACACTCATATTAAGCTTTATATCCAGAACAGTATTTATCAATACTCTGGGGACAGAGTATCTGGGACTGAACGGAATATTTACAGATGTGCTGTCTCTTCTGTCCATGGCTGATCTTGGCTTTGGAACGGCTATGGCTTATAGCTTCTATAAGCCGCTGGCAGAGCATGATGAGGACAGGATTGCAGCGCTGATTCATTTTTATAAGAAGGTCTACCATATCATAGCGGTTACGGTTACTGTACTGGGACTTCTATGTGTGCCTTTCCTGAAATACATTGTGAATACGCAGGAGGAGATTCCCAATCTTACATGGTATTATCTGTTCTCGCTGGCTAATATCGTAATTTCGTATCTTTTTGTATACAAGACTACCCTCATGACTGCAGACCAGAAGGATTATAAGATCGTCAATATCCGTATGTGGGCAACCCTGACAAAGACGATACTGCAGATTCTGGCGCTTTATCTGATAGCTAATTATATGCTTTATATCATAATTGGTGTGCTGGCACAGTTTCTGACCAATGCGATTGCATCCTGGCAGACACAGAAGGAATATCCTTATATCAGAAATGCCAATACGCAGACCAGGGTGGAAAAGGAAGTAGAGCAGGGCATATTTAACAATATGAAATCAGTGTTCATCTATAAATTGAGTGGAACGCTTTTTTCGGCGACAGATAATCTGCTGATTTCCATGCTCATAGGAACGGCAGCAGTTGGTCTTTACAGTAATTATCTCATGTTAAGTAATAAGATGCTTCTGATCGAGCAGATTATCTTTTCGTCTCTGGTGGCAAGTATTGGAAATGTCATAGCCAGGGACAGCCCGGAGAAAAGACTGCAGATTTTTCAGGCAATGCAGTCTGCAAGCTTTATCTTCTGCGGAATCATTACAGCAGGCTTTGGGTTACTTGCCAATGATGTGATCACAGTATGGCTGGGAAAGGAGTATACCTTCTCCATGCTGACGGTAATTGCAGTGACAGTGAACACGTATTTCTCCTGTGCATTGCAGCCTCTCTGGATCTACCGTGATGCGACAGGACTGTATATGAAGACCAAATATATGATGCTGGCGGGAGCCATTGTAAATATTGTCTTATCTGTCATTCTTGGCAGATTCATGGGAATTGCAGGTATTATTTTTGCGTCTGCCATTGCAAGACTGAGTACGTATTTCTGGTATGAGCCTAAGCTGCTTTTTCACGAATATTTTAACAGCAGGGCAACAGGATATTATATATCTATCCTGAAGAATATCGGTCTGCTTGCCTGTGTGATTGCTGTGCTGTCCTATGTCTTTTCCGGCTGGGTAGTGACAGGCTGGATGACGCTGATTCTTAAGGTCGTAGTAACAGCAGCTGTATGCAGCAGCATATTCGTGCTGGCATATTGCAGGACAGAAGGGTTTCAGGTCATAATGAATAAGGTACGGCAGATATGTGGACATACAGGGAGATAATGAGTCCCAAAATGAGGAAATGGAGATAAGGATGAGAGAGAGACAAGGCTATATAACGGTAATTGTGCCTGTGTATAATGTAGAGAAATATCTGGACAGATGTATGGAATCTATTCTTGCACAGACCTATACGAAGCTGGAGATCATACTGGTAGATGACGGGGCTGCGGACAGCTCCGGTGCGATATGTGATTCCTATGCACAAAAGGATGAGAGAGTGCAGGTCATTCACAAAGAGAATGGAGGACTCTCCAGTGCGAGAAATGCGGCACTGGATATTGCACAGGGGGAATATATCGGATTTGTAGACAGTGATGATTATATCAGTGTGGATATGTTCGAAAAATTATATCAGGCCTGTGTACAATATGAGAGTGAGATTGCAATATGCTGCCATTATACGGAGCGTGGAGATCGTCTGCTGATTGAAGAGCCGATTGTGGATGAGAGCATACAGTATACAGGTGTGGAAGCACTGGAGCTTCTGATACGGGATCAGGGTATCAGAAACTATGCCTGGGATAAACTGTACAAGGCATCTCTTTTTCAGAGTATCAGATATCCGGACGGAAGGAATTATGAAGACATTGCAACGACCTATCTTTTATTCTACCGTGCAAAACGTATCTGCAGCATTCCCCGGTATCTGTATTATTATCAGATCAGAGAGGGTAGTATCTCGAGTCATGTGGAAGATACGAAATGGCTGGAGAACTGCTATCAGATCATAGTGTCACAGACAGAACGCTATCATTTCATGAAGGAGCATAAGGAGGAGCGGCTCGCAGACCTGTGTCTGGCGCAGCTTGTGCCTTATCTGTATGAATATATCAGGCTGGGTCTGCGGCTTCATACATCACTGCACCGTACAGAGGTATTAACTTTGCTGAATAAAGAATGGGAGAACATTCAGAATAATTCCTTTCTTTCTGCTAAAGACAGAAGGCTGTATAAAATATATACAGCAGCTCCCATAGTTGTGCAGTCATATCAGAGAACGAAGGAAGCTGTAAAGAAAGTACAGGATTGCCGATATAAATTGAAGAATGCACTGGGAGAGGCAGGTATTTTATCTGTTGACCGGTTTGACTTTCAGCTTGCGAAAGGAAAAGAGAGAAGAATCATTTTCTTTGAACTGCCCTGCTTTGATAATCTTGGAGATCACGCCATTGCCTATGCACAGAAGAAATACCTGGAAGCCTTGACCGCAAAGAGGCCGGAATACCAGCTTTATACAATAGATGGCTGGGACACAGTAGAGGCTGTGATACAGCTCACAAAGGAGATAGGCAAGAAGGATGTGATCGTATGTCAGGGAGGCGGCAATATGGGAAGTCTGTATGAATTTGCGGAGGCCTTCAGACAGAAGCTTTTGAAAGCTTTTGTGGACAACAGGATCATCATATTCCCACAGACCATCTATTTCTCACAGGATGAACAGGGAGAACGGACGAAGAGGAAGATGGTAAAGGTCTATAATAAATGCAAAAGGCTGACTATATGCGCCAGGGATGCAGTATCTGCACAGACTATGCAGTCCATGTTCACCGCTGATATCGAGAGTGTGAATGATATTGTGGCATATTTAAGCGGCAGAATACCGGTTCAGACGCAGAGAAAAGGCATTGTACTGTGTCTGCGCTCCGATCTGGAGAGTGCTCTGACGACCGTTGAAAAAAAGGTCTTGCGGCAGGCGTGTACAGAGAAAGCTTCAGATGTACGCATAACAGATACCTGTCTTGGAAGAGATATTGACAGACAGGACAGAGAAGCTATGCTTATGAAGAAATGGAGCGTATTTGCCGGGGCGCAGCTGGTTGTTACGGACAGACTGCACGGAATGATCTTTTCCCTGATCATGGGAACACCCTGTATCGTACTTGGCAATAATCACCATAAGGTAAAGGCAACCTATGCAACCTTCAAGGACTGCAAGTATCTGCAATATGCAGAAAATGTCAGGGAGGCCGTGCAGATGATCGCAGCATGGAAGCCTGATGAAATACCGGTCACACCATACAATACAGAAGAATATTATAAAAAACTGGAACAGTTAGTCATTATGCAATAGAACAGAGGGAAAAGAAGATGGGGAATAGAAAAGCAGGCAGAAGCAAGTTCACAGAATACATGATATGGGCAGTCCTGCTGCTGGTCATTGCAGTTATGACGGCAAATATATGGGTGATGCAGGCAAGGGCACAGTCAAAGGCCTACGACATAACCGGCAAAGAGCTCAATGACATACAGAATTACAAGAAAGGCTGGTATAAGAGCTGGGGCGGTGAATTTGAAGAATCAGGCGGAAGTCTAAGCTCTATCGTATGGTACAGAGTAGCCCAGCCATCCTACTATATTGTTGCGAACGATTCTAGAATACAGATTGCCATTTCAGAGTACGACAAGGATGGCAAATGGATCAAATATTCCGATAAATATCAGAATGGTAGCAAATTCACCAGGCAGACCAATACAGAATACGTCCATCTGACATTAAGCAGCTCTGTCTGGGGGACAGATATCCAGTCACTTTTTCAGAACGGACTGCAGATAGAATTCTCGACAGAACAGAGGGAAGCCTATCAGGTTCCGACCATAGCTATAAAGGATGCTGATTTTGGCAGAGCAGATAACTGGAAGGCCGGAGGCTATGTCTATCAGACAGGAGAATGCATCATTGACCGGACTAAGATTGCCTATCAGGCATACTGTATACCAGATGCCGGAACCTATCAGGTATGGCTTCCGGGAGGATATCTGAAAATGAACATTCTGGAGCTGGACAGTCAGAATAATGTAATAGCAGGTTCGGATCTTCACAGTGGACAGAAATGGAAGAAGAATGCAGGTACAGCCAAGATCGCACTGACAGTATATACCAATGACAAGCGACAGGGCAGCTATTCGATAGAAGAATATAAGAGTCTGATACAGAATTATCCTTCCTTCGGGTTACAGCCATATCAGTCTTACCAGGTAAAAGGCAGGATGGATGTACTCACGGCAGAAGCATTCATGCAGAAGATGAACGTAGGATGGAGCCTTGGTAATTCTCTGGATTCCAAATGCGATAAGAATAACCGGGGGGCAGACCGGAATCTGAAGCAGGAGCTGAACTGGGGCAATCCTTATGTGACGAAGGATCTGATAGACTATGTGGCACAGTGCGGCTTCAACACGATACGAATACCGGTCACCTGGTATTACAATACAGGAGTAGATGAAAAGGGCAGACTCTATATCGGGCAGGAGTGGCTTGCCAGAGTCCAGGAGGTCGTTGATTATGCGCTTGCCAATCAGATGTATGTCATATTGAATTCCCATCATGACCAGCCTATTCTGTATGCCGGTGTATCAGAGACCGAAATGCAGCAGGTACTGGCGAACTCCCAGAGTCTGTGGCAGCAGATCGCTACATATTTCAAGGATTATGATGAGCATCTGATATTTGAAGGCTTCAATGAAATCGATAATGTGGAGAAAAGCTGGAATTACAGTGCTCTGGCAGCAGATCAGATGAACCGTATGAACCAGATATTTGTCACAACAGTCAGACAGACAGGTGGAAACAATGCTTCCAGAATTCTGATGGTTCCTACTTTACTTGACGGAACGAGTGCAGATATCCTGCAGGCATTTGTACTGCCGCAGGACACAATAAGCAACAGACTGATCGTGCAGGTGCACTTTTATACGAAGAAATACAATCAGGACATTGAGAGTGATTTTGCTCAGCTGGAGGCTTTTTCCGACAGAATCGGTGCACCTGTTGTCATCGGAGAATTCGGAACGACTTCTTCCTATCCGGCAGCAGGTATCAGAGCCAGACAGGCTTCCAACTATGTTGCCAGAGCAGCAGAGCATGGCATGAAATGTATCTGGTGGGACAATAATTCAGATTATGGAGTGATCAACCGACGCAATTTCGCAGAATCTGATACGGCAATGCTTCAGGCGCTGATGGATGGAGCCAGAGGAGTTGCATACCAGTCAGTGAATGCAGTGGTGCTTAACCAGCAGTCGCAATATGAGAATAAGATGCCCAATCTGAGCTCAGGAGTTCTGGAGAACGCTTACTGGGGAACGATTACTGCAACGATACCATGGCAACAGGCTTCGGTTTCACAGTGTATGCTGAGTCTGACCGCTACGGGAGAGGCAAGTGATATATGGCTGCAGAGAATCCTTTTCTATAATGCGTCAGGACAGTATCTGTCTGGTAAGGAGCTTCAGAAAAAGGACATCATAGTAGAAGTACCGCAGGGAACTGAACAGATTAAAATATCCCTGAACAGTCCCGGAAGAAATATATCCTGGGGTGACTATGGTACATATCTGACAACCGGGCAGCTGGCAATATCTGTATCAGGTACGGATGCAAGCCAGCTGCAGGCAGTATCAGTATTGGTGAAATAAGGGAAATGCATATGGAGAGAAAAATCAGCATTATTGTACCGGTATATAATGTTGCAGGATACCTGAAAGAAAGTATAGAAAGCATTATAAAACAGACCTATAAGAAGCTGGAAATCATACTTGTAGATGATGGCTCTACAGACCAGAGTGGTACAATATGTGACCAGTATGCCAGAACAGATGACAGAATCGTGGTAATTCATCAGAAGAATCAGGGAATCTCTGCTTCAAGAAATGTGGCACTGGAGCTTGCAACAGGTGATTATATCGGCTTTGTGGATTCGGATGATGTGATTCATCCACAGATGTACCAGTGGCTTACAGAGGCAATTGATGAGACGGGCGCAGATGTTGCGATCTGCCATGAACTTGCATTCAGTGGGAACTTTTGTGACTTTTCACAGATTACGGCTTATCATATAGAAAGTGTAGAGGATAAAAGGCAGGTATTTGCTCATTTCATGGATAGCTGGACCGGTCCGGTTAATTTTGCATGGAACAAATTATACAGAAGAGAGCTGTTTTGCCAGGTGCGATTCCGTGAAAATATCAAAATGGAGGATATGTATATCCAGCCTGAGCTTATGAGCCGGATATCCAAAGCAGTATGGCTTAAAGAAGCCTTGTATGGCTACAGGCAGAGACCGGGAAGTACCATGAACTCAGGTAACGGGGATGTGTACAGCTTCTGGACGCAGGCTCTGTGGCACCAGAGAGAAATTATTTCCGGACGTGATCTGGCAGATCTCAAAGCGCCCATGGATATATATGTGTTCAAGGAATTGGCCAGACTTCAATATATGGCGAAAAAAGCAGGATTCTCACAGCTGAGTGGAGAGCTGTATCAGGCCTATAGTAAGAGACTTTATCCATGCATCGAATACAGCAGGTGTTCCATGAAGGACAGAGTGATCATACAACTGGCATATCGATGCAGGCCTGTGTACTTTCTGTATCAGAGAATAAGGGGGATATAAAGGGGGCTTTGTATGGAGAATGCACTGATCAGTGTCATAGTTCCTGTATACAATGTTGCAGCATACCTGGATGCGTGTGTAGGCAGCCTGACAGGACAGACCTATAAGAATCTGGAAATCATACTGATTGATGATGGTTCCACAGATCAAAGTGGCGCCTTGTGTGATGAATGGGAGAAGAGGGACACCAGAATCCGCGTAGTTCACCAGAAGAATCAGGGACTGTCGGCAGCCAGAAACAGAGGACTTGAAATCATCTCAGGCGAGTATGTGGCATTTCTGGATTCGGATGATATCATTTATGAGGATGCTTACCGCAGGATGGTCAAGGCACTTGAGAGGACACAGGCGGATGTTGCAATCTGTCAGGAGGTGCTCTTCTATGAGGATGGATTCATCTTCCCGGCATATGAAGCTGTGTGGAGAGAAAAGACAGAAGGCAGAGTACAGCTGCTTAAGCACCTGACAGATGCGTGGAATGTCACGGCTGTCATCGTAAATAATAAGCTGTACAGGAAGAATCTGATTGGAGAGCACAGCTTTCCGGTGGGCAGGAAAATGGAAGATAATTATTTTAATATGGATGTTTTGTCTGATGCCACAAGGGCTGTGTGGGTAGAGCAGAAGTTGTATGGATATCGTCAAAGAAAAGGCAGTATTATGAATGATGGAGATCCTGATCTGTATCTTGCCTATAGAGATGCCCTGTTATATCTGAGAAATCAGATCCGAAAGACGAGCCTTAAGGAGCTGTATCCTTTGTTTGATTCCTATTTTCTGAGAAATATGGCACGCAAAAGAAAGCAGGCGCTGCACAGGGGAATGTCTGATATGGCTGCAGAATTAAAGCGGTTCTATATTCAGGTATATAATGAAACGGACACGAAGTGCTTTCCAATAAAGGATAAGCTCAATATCTGGCTGGCAAGATACTGCTTTGGGGCATATTGCCTAATTCATTTTGGAAAGAATTTATGAAAATGAATGACAATGAACATAATGAGTTGTCATTCACTTTATTTCGTTATAGAATAAAAATACTATTGAGCTAAACAAAAGTTTATTGGGATTGAGAGAGCAAGGGGGTACTATGTATGAAGCGTAAACTTGGAGGAGCTATTGTCAAAAGATGTATTGTAACAGCAATGACTGTTATGCTGGTGAGTAATTCAGTATTGACAGTCAGAGCAGAAGAGTCTGTACAGGTACAGGAACAGCAGGATGTGCAGGAACAAGTAGAAGTACAGGCACAGCAGCAGGGTAATGCAGCCGGAGAAGACAACCAGAACACAGGTGATGAAGCCGGAGAAGACAAACAGAACACAGGTGATGAAGCCGGAGAAGACAAACAGAACACAGATAATGAAGCCGGAGCAGACAGTCAGAATGCGGACAATGCAGCACAGGATGAAGATCTGCAGCAGGTTGCTTCCGAGGTTGAGGAAACTGTAGAAGAGGCAGCATCGCAGGCAGAAGAAGCTGCACAGGAAGCATCTGAAATAGCAGAGGATACCGAGCAGAAGCTTGAAGCTATTGAGAGCGAAGTTGAAGAGAACAGAGAAGCACTTGAAGAGGCTGCCAGCGAGATTCAGTCCGGGGCAGACGAGACAGAGCAGGAAGTGAAGGATAGTCTGGTTACAGTGACTGATCCGGATGGAGAGGAACAATATGAGGTCATTGTCGGTGAGAAGACTGAAGAAGACGGCAGTATTACTACTGTAACAATGAAGGATTATGTCGATACACAGACACAGATTGCAGAGAATGCCAAGGCAGAGCTGGAGAAGGCACTTGATGAGAATTCAGATGATGAGAAAATAGCAGAATATGCTGAGGCTGTCAAGGAGGCTGCCAAGGATGTATACAATGCAGCTTATCTGGCAGAGAAGGCTTTCTCCAATGCAGAAGCTAAATTAAAGGATGAGATCAAGAGATACAATGCCTGTGCCAAGGCATACGGATATGAATTGATATCCTATAATGGAGAAATACTTGAATATACACAGGAAGAGCAGGAACAGTTCAATGCAGAGGCAGGACTGACCCAGGAAACAGAAGAAATCAGACAGGAGCTGGCAGAAATCGTAGAGACAGATCTGGAAGAGCAGAAGGAGAAAATCGAGCAGGCACAGCAGACTGTAGAAGAAGCCAAAGATACATATGAGTCAGCACAGAAGGCAGCAGATGATATGCAGCAGAGTGTACAGGAAGCACAGAAAGCAGTACAGAATGCCGGTGCAGATGAAGCCGCTAATACGGCAGACTCCAATGCCCAGAATCAGGATACACAGACAAAGATCGAGGAAGCAGAGAAGAATATTGAGCAGGCACAGCAGAAATATGATACTGCTAAGAATGAACTGGATGATGTGATCATGTCCGTTAAGAATACTGTTCCGAACCTGTCTTCCCTTCGTATGGAGCTGACCAGGAAGATTGCAGCAATGAACAGTGCCAGACAGGATCTGTATAAGGTCAGAGACGAGAAGAAGGCAGCAGCCAGCTATGTGGCATGGGCAGATGAACTGGTCAAGGCAAGTCAGAGTAAGGTCGTAACAGGTGTATATGGACAGCTTGTCGGCACCAAGAATGAAAATGCAGAATTCAGCTACAGTAATGATAAGCAGTTCGATAAGGGAGACGCTGATGTTGTTACCCGTGATCAGATTAATTTCGCTCCAATATCCGAAACAACAGATATCGTAGTTCCTTATGATATTTTCAAGGCATATGTAAAAGAACTGTATGACTACAGGACAAAGGACGGCAAGCTTGTGCTGTACGGAGAAGCTGATAAGAGAATCGGCCTTGGTATCTCTTCCACAGATAACGGAACCATGAACAAGATATACTGGAAGTATGATACGAAGACGAAGAAGATCATTCCGGAGACCATGTTTGTTCTGAGATCAGATGAAGATCAGCTGCCGGACTGGATGACGCAGGAGGGCAGTGTATATTTCGTAGGATATACATTTAAGCACGAGAATGACGGCTATCATATTGATGGACACCTGTGCAAGGCAAGTACGCCAGATGCACCGGACACCCCGGATACACCAGATACGCCGGACACTCCGGATACACCAGACACCCCGGATACACCAGATACGCCGGACACTCCGGATACCCCAGACACCCCGGACACCCCGGATACTCCGGATACTCCGGATACACCGTCTGAAGGTGGTTCATCTGACACACCGACTCAGAATGATGACACTACAGGCAGCGATACAGTTGTAATTCCTGATGTAGTCACACCATTGTCTGATGGTATTACAGTAATTCCGGATGAGGATGTTCCACTGGCATCATCCTTTGAGCCTGATATCGTGGTTCTTGATGATGAGCAGGTTCCGCTGTCAGATACCGTTCCGAAGACAGGTGATGCTCCAAGGACAGAATATCCATTTCTGTTAGCAGGTGTGAGTGCCATGCTGGCAGCAGTAGTATCTAGGGCAAAGAAAAAGAAACAATAAAGGCAGTAACGAGCAGTATATGCATCGCTTCCTGATACATCATATAGCATAGGAAAAATGCAGTATTCCAAATCTATATAGCCTGTATTACAGCGTAAGATATTTTATGTACTCTCGGAATCTTCTTTAAACGAAGCATTCCGGCTACATTTCCGATATACTGCTTCCATTTTCTCGTCGTACATACCATGTACGCACTGCGAAAATGTCATTGTATATCGAAAATCTATCTCAGAATGCTTCATTTAGAAGACTCCGAGAGTACATTTTTGATTGAGGGAGGACTTGAAATGTCTGCTATATGGGGAGCTGTCAACCTGACCGGAGGAGAGATTGCGAAAGAAGAGATAAGGCTTTTAAAGGCTGCATTTGCAAAATGCAGAATAGACAGGTACGAAGAGATATGTGTACAGCATATTTATATGGGCTGTGGAATCCAGTATTTTGTGCCACAGGCAAAAGAGGAGCAATTACCCTGCACGGAGGCCGGTATTTACTTTACGGTGGATGCTGTGCTGGATAATCGAAGAGAGCTGTGTGAACGTTTAGGAATACAGGAGGAGGCAGATACCATACCTGATGGAGAACTCCTGTTTCGGATGCTTCGGCGATATGGCATGGAGTGCCTCAATGACATATTGGGAGCCTACGCCTTTGTATGGTATAACCAGGATACGAATACAATTGAGATTGCAGCAGATGCAGTGGGTAACCGACTGGTCTATTACACAAAGAGGGGGGATGTTGTCTACTTCTCCTCTCTGCTGGAGCCGCTCAGACTTATAGCACCTGATGTAGAGCTCAATGACCGTTGGATGCTGGATTTCCTGTCAATGGATTACCTGTCCATGATCAGTGAGACAGAGGAAAATCCGATACAGGACATATACAGGACAGCTCCCGCACAGTGTATCACGATAACGCAAGAAGAGATCAGAAAGCAGATATACTGGCAGCCTTTTGCTGATTTCAGGGAGAACAGACAGCAGACAGACGAACAGTACCGGGAGGAATTCAGGAAGCTTTGGTCGCAGGCTGTCAGGGATGTCATGAGAAGTCCACAGGAGACAGCCATCATGTTAAGTGGTGGTCTGGATTCCACGGCAGTGGCAGCCATAGCAGCCCCTTATCTGAAGCAACAGGGTAAGAAGCTGTATTCCTTCACATCTGTGCCTATGAAGGGCTATGACTATGATAACAGTGGACGGTATATAGAAAATGAGCAGGAGGACGTGGAGAAAACTGCGAAATTCTATGGTAATATAGAATCCACCTATCTGGATCTGAATGGCAAAACGCCATGGGAGCTGATAGAGGAAGAAGCAAAAGTTCTTGAGATTCCCTTTAAATCCATACAGAACTGCCTGTGGCTTACTCAGGGAATGGAGCAGGCATATCATAAGGGAGCCAGACTTATGCTGACCGGAAGCTATGGAAATACATCGGTATCTTTTTCTGATCTCGATGTGTATATGAATACCCTGTTTAGAAAGCACAGATATATCAGACTGCTGAAGGAGGTGCAAGCCTTTGCAAAAAGCATGGGATTCTCGGGCAGATATGCATTAGGGGGAATCATTAAGGATAACCTGACAGGATACAGGGCGCAGCCATCCCCATATGGCAGATCCTTTGTCAGGAAAAAGGCAGCAGATGATAATGGATGCAGGCAGAGACTGGAGCAGATGAATGAGGAGAATTTCAAGGCAGTAAGAGACTTTGAAAAATATCGTCATTTACTGGTTCATTTTCTGGCGCTCAGACAGATAGGGGAATCTTATATGAAGATGAGCCTTGTAACGGGAGTTCTGGAGAGAGATCCGACCCGTGATAAAAGGGTGATAGAATTCTGTATTCATCTGCCTGTAGAGCAGTTTTGCAAGAATGGGACAGACAGAAGACTGATCAAGGTATACCTAAAAGATATCATGCCGCCACATGTATTTCATTTTCACAAGAGAGGGAAGCAGAGCGCAGACCTTGTATACCGTATGGGAACAGACTGGAAGAAGATACGGGAAGAATGGATACAGCTGTATGATAAGTACGAGTCGAGCAGATACGTGGATACGAAAAGAGCCAGGAAGGATCTGACTGATAAGGAGAACATAGAAGCATATTCAGCATTTGACCTGACCAGGCATATGTATACACTACTCCTTCTACAATATGAAGCCAGGATAAATCTAACAAAATCTAACAAATAGACAGGAACTATTGTATTGATCGGGAAAATCCATATAATCAGTATTGTACAAATATTTTATGAGAGAGATGGAGGAGTATAAGATGAAAAAAACCTGGATGAATGCAGAAGCTGAAGAATTATCTCTGGAAATGACTCAGAACGGATTACTTCCGGATGATGATTTTGATGGACCATGGCAGCAGTTATCAGATGGCAAGTGGTGGAGACCTGGTAACGGAAGTACAAGTACTAACTAAAGATAACTGTAACTATTCTGAATAGTTACAGTTATCTTATGTAAAAGAGCTGGCTTTGTTCAGCTCTTTTTCTCTATAGTCGTAGTAAGGAGAGCGAATGTATTTATATAAGATATATGGTATGATAGTGGAGTCGGATATTGAGCTCAGGGAGGCGTATGAATGCAGGGAGAGTGCGTATGCGCAGGTCAGTATCAGATATGCCGATATGCAGGAGGAGATAGGAAGGATAGAGGAGACCATCAGGACGGAGAGAGCGGAATGGTCAGAGGATGGGCAGGAATGGAGTGTCTGTGAAATCAACCGTAACCGCAGTATGTTGTATTATCACACAATCGGACTGTTCGTGATATCGGACGGGAATCTGATAGAATACACACCGGTCATGGATGTACACAGTCCGATGTTCCATCAGTGGATTCTGAATATGGCACTGGCTATCATTAAGGTCGAGAAAGAAGAAATCATTCTGCATGGCAGTGGTCTTATGCTTCCGGACAGGAATCAGGCATTCCTGATCAGCGGAGACAGCGGAAGCGGGAAGTCAACGCTTGCAGATTATCTGTTAAAGCGAAACTGCCGTTTTATCACAGATGATGTGGCGGCATTAAGCTATGAAGAGGATGGAATATATATAGAAGGTGCATATCCGACAAGGAGATTGTGCCTTAATGTAGTAGAGCAGCAGAAGCTTAAGAAGGACGAGCTTACTTATATAAATGACGGAGAGCGGGAGAAATATATCCTGAGCATGAAGGATGCGTATTGGGGAGCTATCCCCCGTCCTTTGAAGGCAATATTCATACTGACTCTCAATCATGACGGGGAAGAGGTAGAGCTGATAGAGCATCAGGGAAGCGGGAAGCTTCAATGGATCAGTAACAATCTGTATCGGAAAAGAAGCTATCAGCAGATGGGGGTTACACCGAAGGTATTCTCCCAGTGCCTGAGAATAGCAAGGGATATTCCAGTCTATGAGCTTAGGAGGCCGCTTCACACACAGACAGTAGAACAGCTGGCTGATATGATATTTCATCTTATGGATGGCATCAAATAAAAAAGACTGCCACAGAACATCCGTGGCAATCTTTTGTTATCAGTTGTGGAATTCAATAAATCCGTTCTGATCCATCTGCTGCAGGAAGCTATGTATGGAAGCTGTGCAGGTAGGTTCATCAACATCATAAATGTTCATAAGTGAATTTCTGATCTCTGAAATGGTAACATCCTGATCGAGCATGTCCCATATTTCATTTGCTGAGCCTTTTAGCAGGAAGTATTTACCGGTGGCGAAATCAATCATAACCTTCTCACCGGCAAGGTCTGTGACATCCAGATGCTTCACCAGATGTACTATTGTGTTATCGTTCATCATGTAGTGTTCCTCTTCTCTCATTCCTAATAACCAACTACATTTAAATTATAAGATTGTAATATGTTTTCGTCAACAAAATCCGAATGAAAAAATAGGAAAAAAGTTACAAAATCCGATAGATTTTTTACAGGCTGGTTGCTATACTGGTCTCAGTGCATAGAGAGCGTTATTGAGGGGGTGTATTTGTGTCACGCATATGGAATTATATCCGTTATAACAATGAAAAATGGATGAGTATCAAGATATATTTCTACACCTGGTTTTACCGTATGTGTATCCTGTGGCTGCCCAAGCAGGAGCTGGAGCGTATGATGGGAGAGCGTGGCGGGGAATCCCCGCAGGAGGAGACGATGGAGAACCTGAGGAAGGCCAAGAGAGTCAGTACGCATGTGAATAGGATCACGGAGCATACGCTGTGGGAGAGCAAGTGTCTGGTAAGAGCCATGACAGCAAGGAAGCTGCTCAAGGAGGCAGGGATTCATTCCACTCTGTATCTTGGAGTCGGTAAGGATGAAGGTAAAATGATCGCCCATGCGTGGCTTCGCTGTGGACAGATGTATGTAACCGGAGGAAATGGCAGCAGTTATGCCATGGTAGCCAAATTCAGAAATTGAGAGAGAATATGAGCAAGATAAAGAATTTATGGAGTGACAGGTCTAATCAGTATCAGTATGCGAAATGGCTTGTACAGTATGCAAAGCCCTACATGGGACGAATCACAGTCATGATGATGTTTAACCTGCTATATACGGTGGTCGGACTTGTCATGGTCACCCTGACCAAGCGTATCATTGATGAGGCAACAGAGGGGAATCCCATTATTACTTTGATTGTCTGCTATCTGATCCTGACAATAGGACTGCAGCTTGTATCGGTGTTCGGTACGCTGATGAATACGATGCTGACGGAGAAGTTTTCTTTTGGAATACGCAAGCAGATCTACGAGAAGATTATTCATTCTCACTGGATGGACGTGAAGAAATATCATACAGGAGATCTGATGACCAGACTGACCAGTGACGCAGGCAATGTGGCGGATGGTATTATCGGTACGATTCCAAGCATCATTCAGCTGATAGTGGAGTTACTGCTTGTATTTATTACGTTATTCAGCTATTCACCGTTGCTTGCATGCTTCGCACTGCTGGTGGCACCGGTGGCAGCAGTATCATCCTGGTGGTTTGGCAGGAAGCTTAAGAGACTGCAGGTAAAGGTGCAGGAGTCAGAGGCGGCCTATCGTTCTTTCCTTCAGGAGAGTCTTGCCAACCTGTTGATCGTAAAGGCGTTTGCCAATGAAGAGTATTCCACGCAGAGACTGACACAGCTTAGAGAAGAGAGGTTTGGCTGGGTATACAGGAGAACGAAGATGGGACTGATAAGCTCTACTGCCATGTCCATGTCCTTCCAGGTCGGTTATATCGTTGCGTTTGCCTATGGTGCGATACAGATTTCAAGAAAAGCCATTACATACGGTACGATGTCGGTATTCCTGACACTGGTCAACAGAGTGCAGGCTCCTGTCATGGGACTGGCACAGCAGATTCCAAGAGTTGTCTCGATTCTGGCATCAGCAGGGCGAATCATGGAATTACAGGAGCTTCCTCTGGAAGAGAAGGAGGAGGAGCCTCTTGCAGTCGTCCAGGCAGGCGTTGATGTGTCAGGGCTGACCTTTGGCTATACGCAGGATAACGTACTGGAGAATGTATCACTGCATATAGCTCCCGGAGAATTCGTAGCTGTTATCGGTGAATCAGGAATCGGCAAGACAACACTGATCCGCATTATTATGTCCTTTATGAGCAATATACAGGGCAGTGTGACCTTTTATAATGAAAAAGGCGAGACACAGAAGGCGAATGCCGCAACGCGGAATTTCATTGCCTATGTGCCTCAGGGTAATACGTTATTCAGCGGAACAGTGCGGGAAAATATCAGAATGGGTAACCTGAATGCTACAGAGGAAGAAATGAATGAGGCACTGAAGCTGGCTGCCGCATATGATTTTGTACAGGAGCTTCCAAAGGGCATAGATACCGTGATAGGGGAGCGCGGACATGGCCTGTCAGAAGGACAGGCCCAGAGAATCGCCATTGCAAGAGCTTTCGTGAAAAAGGCGCCTTTTCTTATACTGGATGAAGCGACCTCTTCACTGGATGAGGCTACGGAGCAGGAGGTCATACGCGAACTTCAGAGACTCACACCCAGACCTACATGTCTGGTCATCACCCACAGAAAGAGTATTCTGCAATATTGCGACCGGGAGATAAAAATTGCGAACAAGACGATTATTGAATAGAGTATCAAAGTGGAAGCCGGAGAATAAAGCGGCTTCCTTTTTTGGACTCACTTTCACAGGTGACAGTGCCGTTATGATGCTCCATAATGGATTTTACAATAGAAAGACCAAAGCCGCTTCCTGTATCAGAGCCGGGAGTACGGGATTTCTGCACAGTATAGGAGCGTTCAAAGATTTTCTCAATATTGCGTCTGGAGATACCGATGCCGTGGTCAGCCACGTAGATGACAAGCTCAGAGCCCTCTATATAGGCACCAAGCTCTATGTAGGGTACACCCTTGCTGTATTTGAGTGCATTGGTGAACAGGTTGTCCAGTACACGCTGGATAAGGATAGGATCTACAGACAGTGTGACATCCAGATCTTTGACGATATTCAGGTGCAGCTCGGCATTTGAATAATGGGAATCCTCTTCGCACATATAGAAATAATCCTCCAGCAGAAAACGCATATCAACTTCTTCCTTATGAACCTTGCTGTCAGAGGAATCAAGCGAAGACAGCAGGAAAATATCGTTGATCAGATGCTCCAGATATACAATCCGCTTCTGCATCAGCACAAGATTCTCATTAATCTCCTGCGAGGGAAGCTCAGGGCAGGCCAGCATATATTCTATGGAGCTGGACAGTGCAGTGATGGGAGCACGCAGGTCGTGGGAAATATTGGCATAGAACTCCAGACGCTGCTTCTCCTGCTGGCGAAGCTTCTGATTGGCAGCGTTCAGCTTCAGATTCGCATGGTAGAGCGCATGAGATAATTCTTCTACGGATAATTCAGGCTTTTGGAAGCTGTTCTTCTTGTCAGACATGGAAGCTCTCCTTACTTTACGATGAATTGATAGCCCTTAGACCAGACTGTTTCCAGTGAATGGCACAGGGCGGGATAATCACTCAGCTTCTTACGAAGCCGGTTTACAGTGACCATGATGGTCTTACGGTCGGATTCTATGTACTGTCCCCAGATAGCCTGTCCGATATCTTCGAAGGTGAAGACAGTGTTCGGAGAAGCAGCCAGAAGGTGAAGCAGGTCATATTCCTTGTTGGTGAGAGGAATTTCCTCATTTTCATAGAATGCTTTCCTGACATTAAGCTCCAGCCGCAGGGGAGGATATTCCAATACGGCTGCGGATACTACAGAGGTCTTCTGATAGCGCCGTATCAGTACCTGGATTCTGGCTGATAGCTCCCTGAGACTGTAGGGCTTGATCATGTAATCGTCAGCACCAAGCAGAAGTCCCTGTACCTTATCATCCTCGGAATCACGTCCTGTCAGGAAAATGACAGGAGCCTGACACAATTTCTTCAGTTCTGTACAGGCCTTGAATCCATCAATACCAGGCATCATGACATCAAGGACGATACAGTCCGGCGTATAATCTTTTAGCAGCTTGTAGGCAGTCCTGGCATTGGTGGCGGCTTTTACGGTGTAGCCATCCTGTATAAAATATTTTGCGTTGATTTTCAGGACTTCTTTATCATCATCAATTAACAGAAGCTTAGGCATAGCATTACCTCACTTTGCTGGTTATGGCAAAGGCCGTTTCAATGACCTCCCCGGTCGTGTCTGCTTCAAGAGGACGCAGAATCACATAAACAGGAACCTTGGATGCGATTTTCAGACATTGCCCGGCTGTAGCGGGAGCGTATTTTTTCTCCTTTAACAGATGCCGCAGGAAGAGATTGTTCACACAGGCATGAAAGGCATCGAGACCTTCCAGCTTATGAAGCCAGACCTGGCTGACCGGTGCTTTGCCAAGGATAATGATGGCTTTTACCGGTCTGGAGGTATCGTCAAAGATCTCATGACAGGGAACCAGATATTTATCCTTGGCCTCATCTATGTAGATGAGGCTGTCAAGCGGATGACCGGAGCGAAGTGCAGCATCCCGGCACAGCTTCTGATAGGGAAAGGCTGCTTTAGCCATGACTGTTTCATTATGATATGATACAAATGACATATCATCTGCCATAAGGTGATACCCACGCGCCAGATAGGCACTTGTAAGGGTGGATTTGCCGCTTCCGCTTTCCCCACAGAAGAGAATGGCGGCTGCGTCGTCTGATATCGCACTGCAATGAAGTGCGACTTCATTTCGCTGTATGGCAAGCATTGACATTCCCCAGCCAAGTATGTAGGTACGAAGATACTGCTCATTTCCTCCGGTTTTGAGCTCATAGCGTATGGAATTGCCATTCTCCACCAGAAGAGAGCAGGTCTGGTTCTCCAGCCAGCCTATGTCCATGCCACAGCCAAAAGACACATCAGAGGGATGAGGGGGAAGCTGCCCTGCTACCCTTGAGGCAGTAATCTCTACATCTGCACATTCTGTTTCACAGGAGATAAGCTGTGGAAATGACAGATCGGATATTAAATTCAGATCATAAATTCTATAATGATACATGTGCAATCCTTTACTGATTCGTTACATTTTTATCAGTTATAGTATAGCGCCATATGCATTCTTTAAGCAATAGCAGACCTGTAAATGTAACAAATGTGTTAGAAACATTTACAAAGTGGACAGGCTGTTATACAATACATTAAAGTATGCTCACAGAGCAGTTTATACTGGTAAGGAAGGATAGAGAATGAGAGAGTACACAAGCCCGTTAATTGACGACATGGATGTATCGGTGGAGGGCGTATACGCAGGAAGCGGCAGCAGCCCGGATATTCCTGATATACCGATTATTCCGCCAAAGGATGATCCGACACCACCCGGAGGAGACTATACAGTAGAAGAGAAGGGATGGACTTCCCACAACAGCGGAAGCCATTCGGAAGGACAGCTGTATGTGCATTATACAGGTGAGGGTGGCAAGGTATCACGAGTTTCCGTAGAGTACACAACGAATTTTGACATTATCGAGATATGGGGATATGGACCGAGCGAGGTAACACAGACAAGCTCCAGATCCTTTAGCGTAAGCCGTTCCAATACTTGTCCGTTCAACAGCGGTGAGAATCTGGAATTGAAGTTCGGATTAAAATCCAATGTAGAGGATTACAAATCACAGAATAATTCACTGGGAGCGGTAGGCGTTTCCTCAAGTCCTAATTCAGGCATATACAAGTTCACCATGGTAGGACAACCAAGATTCAGTTAATCTGAGCACCACTTAGAGTGGTGCTCTTTTGAGGTACATTATGTTGACAAAAGTGAAGAATAAGCTTCCGGTGATGCAAAAGGCAGGAAGATGGATGTGGAAATATGCAAGGAAGCATATGAAATCCATCATCATTTATACGCTGCTTGGATTTGCAGGCACGATAGGAGGACTTGTAAGCAGCCTTGTTTCGAAGGATCTTATTGATATTATTACAGGACATAATACTGGAGAGCTGCTTAAGACCTTTGCCATGACAGTAGGAGCAGCATTATTTACCATGCTGATCAGTCAGGTGGCGAGCTACGTATCTTCCATGATCAGCATCAGGGTGGCTGATGATATCAAAGCAGATGTATTCGATGTCATCATGAAGACAGAGTGGGAAGAGGTGGCACACTTCCATTCAGGTGAACTGATGGCGAGATGGAGTGGAGATTCCTCCATCGTAGCAAGTGGAATCCTGACGCAGTTTCCCACCTTTCTGATCAGTCTGTTCCGACTTTTCTCCGCACTGTATATGGTCATTAAGTATGATGCGTCTTTTGCAATGATCGCCGTATTAAGTGTGCCGATCAGTCTGGTGTGCAGTCAGAAATCGCTTGCCAGAATGCAGAGAGCCAATCAGGCAACCTATGCAACGAATACAAGGATGTCTTCTTTCCAACAGGAGACGTTTACGAATATACAGACCGTGAAGGCCTTCGACCTGCTTCCACAGTACACAAGGAGACTGCGCAGACTGCAGGGAGCCTATGAGGAGTCGCAGAAGAGATATCAGAAGACCTCGAATCTCAATTCTGTGATCCTGTCGCTTGCGGCTATGGTGACGAACTATATGTCGTACAGCTGGGGAATCTATCGTGTGTGGACAGGCGCCATAACCTACGGTACTCTGACCATGTTCCTCACACTGTCAGCGACACTGACAGGAGCCATGAATACACTGATCAAATTCATCCCCAATACGGTCTCGCTGGTCAATTCCGTTATGCGTATCATGGAGCTGGAAGCACTGCCGAAGGAGGATTACAGCCAGCAGGATGAGGTGCGCCGCTTTGCAGGAGAGCATCTTAAGGACGGCATTGGAATCTGTGTCAATGAAGTTACCTATGCCTATGGAAAAGGCGAGAATGTACTGGAAAAGGTATCCTTTGAAGCATATCCGCATGAAGTGATCGCGCTGGTAGGACCTTCAGGCGAGGGAAAGACCACGATACTGCGTTATCTTTTATCTATCATCAGACCGCAGGGCGGAGAGGGCTGCCTGTGTGCAGGCCACGCAGGAACGGACATACCGCTTACCGCTTCCGTGCGCCAGCTTATGGCTTATGTGCCACAGGGTAACACGATGTTCTCAGGCTCTATTGCGGATAATATGAGGAATGTGAAGGAAGATGCAACTGATGAAGATATCATTGAGGCGCTGAAGCTGGCGTGCGCATGGGATTTTGTAAAGAAGCTGCCACAGGGCATCCACAGTCAGATACAGGAGCGTGGAGGCGGTTTCTCGGAAGGACAGGCACAGAGACTTTCCATAGCAAGAGCATTACTGCGCAAGTCTCCTATCCTTCTGCTGGATGAGGCGACCTCGGCACTGGATATGCATACAGAGAAAATGGTGCTTCACAATATTATGCAGGATGAATATCCACGCACCACGATCGTAACGACGCACCGCCCCTCTGTGCTGAAGCAGTGCAACCGTGTGTATTCGATTCATGACAGATGCTGCCACAGATTGTCGCAAGAGGAGATAGCAGAATATATAGAAGGGTAGCCTTTTAGCTGATATGTTCGTCGATATAAGCCTTCATCAGGGCAGCGGCTGCGGGCTGTATAGTGCAGTCGAGGCGGCATAGAAGGATATGCCCGGACAGGGCTTGGCAGATATGCAGATTCCTGGTCATCATAGCCTGATTCCAGGCTGGTGTGAGGCAGCGGGCGGTCAGAAGCAGGATACCTCTGGCAGCAGGAACAGGTATGACCTTATCCGACGAACTCTGATTCAGGAAAATAACACCACCAAGGGGCATGGTCTTATTACGGTAAATACCGGAAGTACCACACCAGGGTAGTCCTGCTGCAAGCGGTATGCCTTCCGGTGAGAGATAGCATACGGCAACGTCACCGTTCAGGTCTTCAGATGGGTAGCCGGATTCTTTCCACAGCTGTACATGAGTACTCTTACCGGTTCCGGACGGAGCCGCGAAGAGCCATGCATAGCCCTGATAGAGAATAGAGGCAGAATGGATGGCAACACGCTGATACTGCTGCATATAGAAGAAAAAGCTGTCACGTATGGAATACATGATCTCCGTGCCAGTAGCAGGCGCAGCAGCCTTTATATAGACAATGGCTTCTCTGGTGTCCTTCTTTAGAATATAGCCAAAGACACTGGAGGCTTCCTGCCGGTATATAATATAATAACATGTGTTATTATCATAAATATCAAGAAGCTCTGAGTGAATTAAAAGAGAACCACTGTACTGAAGGGGAGAACCGGATGGAATCAGCCGTATCAGTATCTGAGGCTCTGTAGAGTCAATTGTCTCAAAAGCCTGTAATTCTGTATGAAGATATTTCTCATCTGCTTCTATACCAAGGAGCAGATCTGCAATCTGATAGGTATGAATTCTCATGGCGTTTCTCTTGCTAAAATGGTTCTGCTAACAGCTTCCTGGTGCGCAGCTCTCCAAGAAAGGCATCCAGGTCTTTCCTGAGCAGGGACATTTCTTCCCCTTCGCCTTTTACTTCGTATTCTGCAGCCATGCGCTCAAGAAGCTGTGCATAGGTAAGATCTTCCCTCAGCTGGCTGCACAGGAAATATCCTGTTTCATTAAGGTTAAAGATGTGATTGCAATCTGCGACATTTTGCCCGACAGGAAGTAGACAGAAGCTGCCGGCTACTTCACAGATCATATATCCGTTTGCTAATTTCATATATTTACCTGACTTTCTGAATAGTTATATGTGTATTATTATACATAGCTGCGTAGAGTAAATCAATTAAAAAGGAGTGATTCATTGCATGTCGGCAATATGGGGACAGGTTTCCTTTGAGGGAAACGTATACGATCAGATTACAGTAATGAAGGAACCGTATCAGAGAAAATGCAGACTCGACCGGATAGAGCAGTATAAAAGGCCTGATTGCTACATGGGATGTGGTATTCAGTATATAACGGGGGAATCTGTCCTTGAGCAGCTGCCCTATGCAGATGAGGAGAACGGAACAGACATTACCGCAGACTGCATACTGGATAATCGAAGGGAGCTGTTACAGAAGCTGGAATTGTCAGATTCCGGGATGCCGGATGGGGATATCATAAGGGCAGCTTACCGGAAATGGGGAATCTCTTGTGTACGGCAGTTGAGAGGCCAGTTCAGTATCGCAATCTGGAATCGCAGGAAGAAGGAGTTCTATCTGATCGCAGATCCTGTATCATCCCGATGCCTGTATTATTACAGGGCGCACAATACCGTGCTCTTCTCTACCCTGATGGAGCCAATCCGTCTTGCTGTCCCTTCCATTGCATATAATGAGAGGTATCTGAAGGATTACGCTGCAGCCCCCGGACTTATGCCTAATATCATCTCATCAGAGACACCATATAAGGACATCTGCAAATGCAATCCGGGAACCTGGCTCAGGATAACAAAGGATGAGGTATGTGAGAACATATACTGGGAGCCTGCCAATACCGAAAATACCAGCCGGTGTCACGGTGCAGACGAGTATATACGGGCATTTTATGAATTATATCGTGAATGCGTCAAAGATACATTACGAAGCAGCGGGAATATAGGGATAGCCATGAGCAGCGGACTGGATTCTGCAAGTATTGGAGTCCTTGCAGCCCGTCTGCTGGAGAAGGAGCGCAAGAACCTGTACACATACACGTATGTTCCGTATGAGAACGAGGCGCATACTGCGAAGAATCTTGTGACTAACGAGGAAAGCGATGTACGCAGAATTGCCAGCCAGTATCCGAACATGAAGCTTACCTTCCTGAATAATTCCGGTAAAAACTGCTACGAAGACCTGGATCACTGGCTGGATGTCATGGAAATGCCATACAAGGCGTATGTCAATATTCCAAGCCTTGGAGAGATCTATGAGAAAGGTGCAGGAGACGGCTGTAAGGTAATACTGACAGGACAGATGGGGAATGCGACAGTATCAAACGGCTATATTGATGATGTACTGTATGATCTGTACCGCAACAGGAGATATGTTACGCTTCTTAGGAATCTGAATCATTACTGCAGACATGTAAAAGAAAGCAGGAAGAGTGCGCTTGGAGCCTGTCTGCGATATTTTCAATATGCAGACAGAGTGGCGCATAGCAGTGAATGGACGTACAAGCCGGATAATCCGTTTCTGAATCAGGAGATTTTTAAAGATTATTCTGTTATAGAGAGACTAAGGGAGAGCGGTGTAGAATACATGGAGAAGCTTCCGCTGTATCAGGAGGCGCATAGAAGCTTCCTCGGGCGAAAGGCCATGTATACCTATATAGGAGAATATGAGACGAAGCTTGGACTGGCAGCCGGAGTAGTGTTGCGAGATCCGACGAGAGATGTCAGAATGCTGCAGTTCTGCTATCATCTGCCCTATGAGCTGTATGCACATGGAGGAACTCCAAGATGGCTGATTCGTGAGGCTTTCCGCGATATGCTTCCGCATGAGCTTCTGGATGACTGGATGCGGTATGGAGTACAGAATAATGACTGGTTCTTTCGGGTAAAAAGGGACTGGGCAACAATAGGGGCAGTAGTCATGACAGACCTTGAAAACGCCCGCAGGGCCGGGTATGCAGTGGCAGATATTGACAGTGTCAGAAGAGAAAACAGTATGGATGAAGAGCTGCAGATGATGTATCTGATGTATCTGTCGGTTCTCGGGAGATTTCTGAATAATACATAACAAAAATAACAATACTGTTAGATTTATTTACATATCAGATATATGTCCATATAATAAGCCTTGTAATCTATGGTACTCATATACCAAAATAAGAGGAGGAATAAAGTAATGAAACAGTGGCAGGAAGCTAAGTTACAGCAGCTGGATATTGAAGAGACAGCTCATAACTGGACAGGAATTTACAGAGACGGTGGATATATCGGTGATGGTGAGATATCCGGACATCTTACATGGGAAAAAGATAACGGAAATGGTGGAAATGGCGGTAACAGTGGAGCCGGAACTGACAGCTTATCATAATAACAGCATATTCTAAATAAAAAACAGGATGCAGGTTGAAGCTTGCATCCTGTTTTTGTGTCCTGTTAGTTATTCCTTCTTCTCATTCTGGTAACGAAAGCGCCTGCAAATGCGGCAAATGCAGCGAAGCCGAAAGGAATGGCAGCATTTGCTGTATCGCCTGTCTTAGGTACACTGTCGGCTAATGCAGTTGCTTCATCATCAAGGGTAACAAGATCAGAGGAAGCAGCATCTGTGATACCATCTGCCAAAGGTGTAGCTCCATCGTCGATTACTACAGTAGAAGCTGCAGCAGTGGTGGCAGCAGGGGCTGTGGAATCAGAGCCTGTGGAACCGGAATCATCAGAACCGGAAGTGTTACCGCTGTTTGCGATATCGTTCTCAAACTGCTCTTTCAATGAAGCAGCTGTATCAAGAGCTTTCTGTGCTTCGTTCAGGTTAGAGTCAGCTTCTGTCAATTCATTCTTTGCGTTGGCCAGTTTCAGCTCAAGGGCATCCAGATTGGAGGTGATATTGTTATTTACAAGAGCTTCATACTGCTTTAAGATTTCTTCATATTTTGCCTTGGCTTCATCATAGCGCTTTGCAGAATCAGTAACTTCTTTGGAAGCCTGATCTACCATGTCATCAAGATTCTTAGACAGGTCTTTTGCCTGATAGATTGTATAATCGAAACGGTTTTTGAAGGTATCAGGATTAGTGGCATCAGGATCATTCTCTGTAGGATGAACCTCCTGACCCATGTCGACTTTGTTATAAGTATCCAGCGTAACCTGTGCAATTTCCTGCATATGCTTTAACAGTTCTTTACGAAGACCTGTGGCTGTCTTTAACTGCTCTGTAGTCTGGTCGATTATATTCTGAATACCGGAAACAAGCTTCTGTTCAGCACTTACGATCTGATCGATAGCACTGTTAGCCTCTTCAATCTCAGCCTTGCAGCTGTCTACCAGTGTCTGTGCTGCTTTGATTTCCTCAGCCTGTTTAGCCAGAGTATCCTTGGTTGCCTGATCGTTGGCAGCATCCAGAGAAGCCTTGGTCTGTGTATTATTCATGGTAAGTACCTGGGACCGGATGAATGCAAGGTACTCCTCTTCAGTAAATTCAGGAGCTGTATTGTCATTTGCTCTGGAATATTTGGAAGCATCAAGACCATAGAACTTAGCATAGGCATTGTACTGCTTCATTTCCTCTGTTAAGACAGAGCTTGCTGCATCATAAGCTGTTTTGGCATCATCTCTTGCAGTGGTAGCATCGGTAATTGCCTTATCAATGGTATCTCTTGCTTCACTGACACTTGTGTCAGAACCGATGATCTGATTAAGATTGCCTACAGTGCTGCTTACTGTGTCGGCAGCTTCCTTTGCGGCAGCAGCCTTATCAGCTGTATAATCGGGCAGGTTCATGCGATTACCATCACTGTCTTCTACATTCAGGATGATCTTACCTTCTTCTGTGATGCCATTTACAAGCTTTGTCTCATTGCCGTTTTCATCAGTACTGATAACAGTATTGCCTTTTACTTCTTTTACAATATCCTGATCGTCCTTTAAGAGAGTATCTGTTACAGTCTCACCCTGCTTTACCTGGGAAGCGGCATTGCCGGCAGTATCAGATATTTCCTCTGCAGCATCAGCCGCCGCAGCAGCATCGTTTTTCTCATTTGTAACAGCATTTGTTACGTCATTATGGATGATATCCTTTACATCATCCACTACATCATAGGAATCCTGTGTTGTATCGACCTGGCTTATGTCACCACCAAGATCTTTTAACAGGTCTTTCTGTTCTTTGGTCAGATCTGTGTCCTTTAGTGCTTCTTCAATTTTGTTCTCTACAGTGTCCTTATCCAGGATATTCTCCTGTGCTGCATCTGTTATGTCTGTGAACTCAATCACAGCAGCTGCATCAGCAGCAGTTACATTAACGGGTGCGGTCACTACCAGCAAGGCAGTCATGGCAGATGCAATGACGCCTTTTACGGCAGCATTTCCTAAATACTTTTTCATAATTACTTAACTCCTTTTAACGTACTCTCAATAAGTCTTACTAACGTAAGCTAAAGTTTACTATATACAATTTTTCCGATAATTGCAAATTATTTTTCAAAGGTGTGCAAATAATATAAAAATGCGCATTAAATGCATATATAATGCACTACATTATAATATTGTATATCAAAAGTACCAAAAAAGAGCAATATGATATTGTGCAACAATGTCAACACGACATTATTTATAAAATATTTATTAATTATGCAAAAGTTTTTGGGATAAATTACTGTTTACTTATAGACATGTCTAATGATATACTGTATCTCAGTTATGTAACCTATGTCATAACTGAGAGAGATGAAGAGAGAGCGTGTAATGAATATGGGGAATTCATTACACAGAGATGTTAGGTTTAAGTGTGTAAGGTTTCATCAGTGTAAATTGCGGGGGAAGCAGATTTATTCTTGATGGAACTTTTTTTATACCTTATGAGCTGTGATGCAGCGTAATGCAGATGACTTCCCTGGGATTATGGAATCTTGGAATGGAAGCATCGCCCAGTCCGCGGCTTGATATCATAGTAGATAAACCTGAAGTATACACACCGCTATCGTATTTGGGAAATAATTCTTTCTGATTACTGATGATTCCGCCGATAAAAGGTAGACATACAATTCCACCATGGGTATGACCGGAGAGAACCAGGTCATAATTGTAAGGTGCAATACCGTCGAATTTATCGGTACCATGGTATAGAAGAATATTGAACATGGTTGTATTGGCATAATCAATGTTATTTCGCAGTCCCCGCATTGTCAGTCTGAAATCTAATCCGCTCAACAAAATGGAATCTCCATTATGCTCGACTACGACAGAAGCATCATTTAAGTCATGTACTTGATACTTCTTATTCAATTCTTTCATCTCTGCCAGTGGCGCAGAAGCATCATATTCATGGTTTCCGTTTACATAATATATCGGTGCGACATCATAGATTCCTGTAATCAGGTCACGATAATTATCCAGAGAATGTTCATCATCAATGGAATCACCGGTAAACAGAATCAGATCAGGTTCGGCATTGCGGATCATTGCAATCAGATCAGATTCCCCATCACCGAATTCCTTACAGTGAAAATCAGAGATATGTACAATACGGTATCCGTCAAAGCCTTCGGGAACTTTGGAGCTGGTATAGTCATATCTTGTCAGTACGAGGGGATTATAGAATCCACTGATGATATACAGCAATATGACAATAATACATAAGATAAGAACATTTTTACGGTTGCATAAAGATGATAATTTCATAATTAATCCTCATTTCTATGGTATAGGGTAGTTTGCACTAACAATTTGTTAATTATAGCATAGACAATGAAAAAGTAAAGAAAGGTAAGAGAACAACGATGAAGTATGAGAATGAAATGGAAATTGATGTAGGAAGATGCCTGAGGGCGTTGGTAAAGAGATGGCGCTTCCTCATAGTTATGGCTATCCTGTGTGGTGTTGCAGGCTTTATCCTGACAATGGAGAAGAAAGAGGACACCTACCAGGCTACTTCCAGTGTATATGCAATGTCAGGTGATTCCTACAGCAGTGCACAGGTAGGCGTAAGTGCCATGAATGATTATGCGGATATTGCCACTTCCATGAAAGTATGTGAACGAGCAGCTCTTTTGATGGGAAATGCAAGAGTAACAGGTGATGATATCATGAAATCTACCACCGTATCCACGGGAAAGAAGAGCAGCAGTTCCACAACGGTGCAGGATTCTACGATCATGAAGATCACCTGTGAGTATACAGATCCTGTTGTAGCAATGGAGATGTCGCAGGCAGTTGCAGAAGCCTTCACAATAGAAATGGAGAATATTCTGGGAACAGATGCCGTGAAGCTTCTGGATAAACCATATGCCTATAAAGTGTCCTTTGATGCCACACAGCATCAGTGGATGATCAGAATTGCAGCTTTCCTGGTCGGTCTGCTGATCGGTGCAGCTGTTGTTGTTATTGGAGAGATATTTGATTCCAGAACACGGACAATCAGAGAATGCACCATGAGAGAGGATTTACCGATCATTGGTGTGATTCCAAGATACAAAGATTAATGAGGTGAAGACGGATGAACAAGTTGGACATATATAAGAATCAGGACTACATATTAAATGATGCCTTTGACCAGGCAGTTGTAAATATTCATATCCAGAAGGAGCAGAACGGATATAAAACGTATACGGTCTGCGGCTGTGAACCGGGAGACGGCTCAACCACAGTAGCCATCAATCTTGCGGCAGCGCTTGCCAACTCAGGCTGGAAGACAGTGCTGGTAGATGGAGACATGCGTAAGAAGAAGGGCTATAAAAGACTGAATGAGGGAGCTTCCGTTGGATTGTCAGAATACCTTACGGCACAGGCACAGATCAATGATATCATCTATGAAACAACAACAGAGCTTCTGTATTATATCCCATGTGGAGAACAGAATGAGAATCCGGTCCGTCTCCTGTGCTCAACACAGATGGAGAACGTAGAGAAGACGCTGGCTGATAACTTTGATTTCGTAATCTATGATATGCCGGCGGTGACAGCAGCAATGGATGCAACCGCAATTGCAGTGAAGACAGATGCATGTATTCTTGTTGTGGCGATGGGAGAGAGCAGCAAGAAGGGGCTGGCAACAGCAGTCAGTACACTGGATGAGAAGAGAGCGAACCTGCTGGGGGTTATCGTAAATAAAGTGGATATCAATGAATATAAGAGATATCGTCGTTCTTTTGACTATTTCAAGAAAGAAAAATATGCCGATCATGCCAAGGCAGTTATGAAGGCAAACAAGAAAAATAACAGAAAGAATGCATAAAAGAGGATAGAGAAAATGAAAAAACAGTGGAAACGAATTGCAAGTGCAGTCATGATGTGCGCAGTACTGTGTCTCTGTGCCGGCAAAGTAAATGCAACAGAGATTGCCAGCGCTGATTCGGCAATCATCAGCGTAGAAGCCTATGAGATAGAAGAGGGCGCATTGGTTGCAGGAGAAGAAGTGACGATCAATCTGACGATTAAGAATAACAGTACAGTGACAGACGCACAGAATGTCATGGTGACTTTTGATTCTGCCAATTATGCACTGATGCCGGTATATGGAGAAGGCAATCAGGTATACATTGGAAATATTCCAGCAGGAGTATCAAAGGACATTACGCTGAGAGCAGCAGTGAACAGAGCATATAATGCAGATGCAGCACAGTTAAAATGCTATTTCAGCTATGCATCCGGTTCTTCATCTTTAAATAATACAACGACAATCATTATTCCTACTTATATATCAGGTAATCTGATTGCAGATTCTACTGTAGTTGCCGGTAATGCAACAGTAGGAGTCAATTCGCTGGTCAGTGTGAAATACAAAAATGCAAGTTCAGTGGACATCACAGATGCAAAGATTGTAATAGAAGGAAATATACAGGAAGACAGCAAAGAGATAGAGCTTCCTACCGCAGCGGCAGGTAAGACCTATACAGGAGATTATTATGTAAACTATCTGGAGAGCGGCATTCAGACTCTGAAGATTCAGTATCAGTATACAGATGCACAGGGGAATGCATTCGTAACAGATTGTGGAGAGTATAAAATAAACGTAACCAATGATGTTGTAGAACAGACCAGTAATGCAGTAGTCAGCCAGGAGACATCAGGAGCTTCCCGTGTAGTACAGCTGGGAATGGCAGGACTATTGGGCATTATCATTATAATTGTGGTAGTTTTATATATTAAAAAGCGCAAGTAGGCAGTTAAACATAAGGGTTTATGAGGGAGGATAATGTATGAAAATCGCAATGATCGGTCACAAGAGAATTCCATCCAGAGAGGGTGGCGTGGAAATCGTAGTAGAGAAACTGGCAGAAAGAATGGTAGCCCAGGGACATGAAGTGTATGCCTATAACCGTAAAGGGCACCATGTATCAGGAAAAGAAAATGATGTGAAGGCAGTGAAAGAATATAAAGGGATTCACATTATTACAGTTCCTACATTCGAGAAGAAAAGCCTCAATGCTTTCGTATATTCCGTATTGGCGACCATACATGCGCTGTTTCAGCACTATGATGTCATTCATTATCACGCATCAGGATCATGCGCTATGCTGTGGCTGCCCAGGCTGTTCGGTATTCATACAGTAGCAACGATTCACGGACTGGACAGCCAGAGATCCAAGTGGGGAGGATTTGCTTCCAGATACTTGCAGTTTGGGGAAAGAATGGCTGCCAAATATGCTGATGAACTGATTGTTTTATCAGAAGGAAACCGTAAATACTTCAAGGATATGTACGGAAGAAACGCAACACTGATTCCAAACGGTGTAGAGAAGCCTGAACTGAAAGAAGCCAAGTTGATACTGGAAAGATACGGACTCAAAAAGAAGAGTTATATCCTGTTTTTGGCAAGAATCGTACCGGAGAAGGGACTTCACTATCTGATTGAAGCCTTTAAGGATATTGCGACAGATAAGAAGCTGTGTATCGTAGGTGGAACTTCCCATTCTGGTGAGTACGTGGAACAGGTAGTCAAGATGGCAGAGGATGACCCAAGAATCATGTTTTTGGGATTCCAGCAGGGTGCAGCCCTTGAAGAACTGTTCAGTAATGCTTATCTCTATGTACTGCCCAGTGATGTAGAGGGCATGCCTATCTCCCTTCTGGAAGCCATGAGCTACGGTAACTGCTGTGTTGTCAGCAATATCGTAGAGAATGCAGATGTAGTGGAAGATAAGGGCGTGACCTTTGAAAAGAGCAATGTCAAGAGCTTGGAGAAAGAGTTAAAGAATCTGCTGGAGGATGAGCGAATCGTCAATATGCTCAAAGCAGAATCCAGAGAGTTCATTACCATGAAGTATAACTGGGATGAAGTAGTAGAGAAGACCATCCAGCTTTATGAGAAGGAGCCTGAGAAGAAAGTAAGCGCCAGAGAGAAGAAGAGACGTATCAGAGCAGCGATGGCGAATGGAATTGCAGAAGAGAAGAGATAAGTGAGATAAGATAACATGGTTTGTGAAAAGGGATTAGTAAGATGAAACAAAAAATAACGATAACGGCAATATGCCTTGCAATCGTATTGCTTGCAGCGAAAGTGATCATGTCAGATGACGTTGTAAATGCCAAAGAAAGCAGGAAGACCGACACGGTTCAGATTTTATCAAGAGATGAAATCCTCAATGCACAGGAAGCGGATTATAAGAACGTTTCTTATGTGAAATGGCAGGAATATGATGCTTCGGATGCCACAGTGCATGATGGTGTGATTCCTGTAAATCTGTTATCCGATGAGATTTATTGTTCCATGAATCTGCCATCTGAGAGCAGAAGCAATGAAATGATACAGATGAACAGGGATAACGGCAAGATTATGCCCGGTATGACCAGTAAACAAAGCTCCATAGTAGGTATAGGAGCCATTTACAGCACAGCTGGGGCAGATTTACCGGATCGTTTCACATTATGTATTGGCAAGATCAAGACATTTGCTTATCTGGACAGCATTGGTAACTGGGCAATCATAGATGAACAGCCGTATCCGGATGGCGTTTATCTATATAAAATGCCCTGGACTGAACATAAGTCAAAGAAATGCAATAACATACAGTATTACTCTGATCATGTGGAAATATCGCTGACCAAAGAGGAATTTACCAGTTACGCCTTGCACTTCTGGGGAAAAAGAAAAGCTGTGGACCGGAAAGATGTCAGATATGTTGCATGTGCATATGATTTCTGGATAAAAGAAACTGGAAATGATGGAAAATTCACTGCGGCTATAGGAATAGATGCAAAAGATAAAAAGGGAAGCAGCGCAAGTATAGTACAGCTCTTTTCAAGCAGGGGAATGCAGGTGACTTCCCAGAAGAGAACGCAGTGGGGACAGACAATTCCAAATGCAGAGTATGATCCTGTATATGATGGATATGTTTTGAAGCTGTTATATGACAAATGGTGGAGTGATTCCAAATAATTCGAGGAAGAGAGATAGGATATGATACGAATATTACATTCAGTAAGTAACATGGACAGAGCAGGGATTGAAACAATGCTCATGAATTATTATCGCCATATTGACCGTAATCAGGTACAGTTTGACTTCTTATGTAATAAGACGAAGCCGGGAGCCTATGACGATGAAGTTCAGAGATTGGGAGGAAGAATCTATCATACTCCTGGTCTGAATCCAGCCAAATATCCATTGTATCTGAAATATATGAAGAAACTGTTTGCCGAGCATCCAGAGTATAAGATTGTTGAGGCACATAATGGTGCACTTGGGGTTTATGCTTTGCATGCAGCAAAAGTAAATAACATTCCCGTACGTATCTATCATGCACACGGCGCAAGCATTACAAAGGACTGGAAGCTTCCATTGAAGCTTTTCTGCAGAAGCAGACTGACAGCAAATATCACAGAAAGATATACATGTGGAAAAGCCGCAGCAGAATGCTATTACGGAAAAGAAGTTGTTGAAAAAGGCAATTATGATTTTATTCCCAATGCGATAGAAGTAGACAGATTCCTGTATAATCCTCAAGTCAGAGATAAAATGAGACAGCAGTATCATCTTGAAGGAAAACATGTAATCGGTCATGTGGGAAGATTTATGGCGCAGAAGAACCATACTTTTTTGTTGGATGTATTTGCAGCATATAAGAAAGAAGATAAGGATGCATATCTGGTACTTCTTGGTGATGGCGAATTAATGGAGACAGTAAAGAATAAAGCCAAAGAACTGGGTGTTGCAGATTCTGTATTGTTCGTTGGTAATGTCGGCAATGCAAATGAATGGTATCAGGCATTTGATGTATTTATGCTTCCGTCTATATGGGAAGGACTTCCTGTAGTAGGTGTAGAAGCACAGGCAGCAGATCTGCCATGTATTTTCTCAGACAATGTTACAAAGGAAATTGGCTTGTCTGATAAGGCTTCCTTTCTTTCCCTGCATGCAGATATGGACAGCTGGGTCAGTGAGATACAGAAAAAGATGCAGATGACCCAGAGAGAGAATCAGGAAGCGCTGATTACAGAGAATCACTATAATATAGAAAAAGAAGCGGTTCTTTTGCAGGAGAGATATTTAAAACTTTACGGAGAGAATACCTTATGAAGATAGGAATACTGACACACCATTATATCAATAATTTCGGAGCTTTTTTGCAGGCATATGCATTACAGGAAGCGGTACAGCAGATGTATCCCCAGGATGAAGTTGTCATGATCAATGCCATTAATCTGAAGCATTTTATCATCAATACCGGTGGATGGTTCCGCTTCTATCCAAAGAAAGAGAACCTGAGAGCCTGGCTGCAGAAGATAAGCCTGCCACGTACCTTCTACAAGGCAAGAAAGCAATATCTGAAGCTTACTTCAAGATGTTACACAACGAATGCTATCAACAAGTTAAATCTTGACTGCATCATTGTTGGAAGCGATGAAGTATGGAATTATAAAGAAGGCAAGGGAAATGCGGCTGTAAAGTTTGGTGAAGGACTTAACTGTCCGAAACTTGTTGCATATGCGCCAAGCGTAGGCAAAAGCAGCGTGTCAGATGATTTACCAGAATACATTGTGAAAGGTTTACAGAGATTTCAGGCGATTTCCTCCAGAGATGACCTTACAGAGCAATTTGTGAACAGTATTGTAAATAAAACACCAGTGAGAGTACTGGACACTACATTCCTTACGAAATTCCCGATGCAGGAGAAGAGTGGAATAAAGAAACCTTATATTATGTTCTATTATTGTGATGGAATGTCAACGGAGCTGAAACAGACAATTGTAAAACAGGCACATGAAAAGGGATACGCTGTCTACGGGGCAGGAGAAGGCGATAAGCTGTATGAAGATATCACCATTAATCTGACTCCGTTTGAATGGATCGGCATGTTCAGAAATGCAGCCTTCGTATTTACAGGAACTTTTCATGGTGTTGTCTTTTCCATTTTAAATCACCGTCAATTTCAGGTGTATATGACAAATGAGAGCAGAATTAAGAAGATCACTTCCTTATTGAATCAGTTTGAGATTGAACTGGGCAAGGTCGATCTGAATGGAAATAACGAAATATTCAGTGAAGAGATCAATTACGATACAGTAGATAAGTGCATTGAAAAGCTGGAGAAAAACAGCAGAGATTTCCTTGCATGTATAGGAGAGTAGACAGTGAAAGTTGCAATTATTACACGTCATGCAATCTGCAATTATGGTTCTTTCCTGCAAACATATGCGTTGCAGAAAGAGACAGATAAGCTGGGGCATGAAGCAGTTATTATTGATTATATCCGTGAGGATGAAGAATACCATAAGAGAATTAATGTAGCGCTCAAAAAATCAGGGAAATGGAATAAGAATGTTCTGACCAGACTTGTATACAAGCTGAGCAGATATCCGGAAACTGTTCTCATGGAGAAGAAGTTTGCTTCCTTTAGAAACAATCTGTTACATATGACGAAATTATATACTTCCCTGGAAGAGTTGAAGCAGGATAAACCACAGGCAGATGCGTTCTGTACAGGAAGCGACCAGGTATGGGGACCAATCAGTCTGGATAGTTATGATCCGGCATATTTCCTGGATTTTACAGAGGAACAGGATACAAGGATTGCATATGCTGCCAGCTTTGGTAAAAAGAAATTTGATGAAGAATCCAGACGCTTTTATAAACAAGCTCTTCAAAAATATGATGTAATCAGTGTGAGAGAGAACAGCGCGGTATCAGTAATTCGTGATCTTGGCATTGAGAATGTGCAGCAGGTATTAGACCCTACCTTATTATTAAATGCAGAAGAATGGTCTCAACTGATTACTAAGGATATAAAGGGAAAATACGTCCTGGTATATCAGATTCATGCCAATCCAGCCATGGATAAATACGCCGAGGAATTTGCCAGACGTGTGAAGCTTCCTATTTTAAGAGTGTCATTCTATCTCCATCAGATCACAAGAGCCGGAAAGCTGGTGTACTTACCTGATGTGGGAACTTTTCTTTCCTATATTAAAAATGCAACATATATGATAACAGATTCCTTCCATGGTACGGCATTTGCCATTAACTTTAATACGCAGTTCGTGAATGTGGTACATGATGAGACTGCTACAAGAAATCAGAGTTTATTACAGTTGACAGGGTTGACAGACAGAATTATTACAGATAAGACAGATTTTAGTATCATTAATAAGAAGATAGATTTTGAACCGGTCAATGCAATCATTGAACAGAATCGAAAAGAATCAATCGAAAAACTAAATGGTTTTCTGAGGAGAAAATAAATGAGCAGTATAGAATTATTCCAAAATAAAACGGATTGCTGCGGCTGCAGCGCCTGTTATAACGTATGTCCACGAAAAGCAATATCCATGCAGGAAGATGAATATGGATATGTTTATCCGGTGATCGACCAGGATAAATGCGTTGGATGTGGATTGTGCAGGAAAGTCTGTCATTATCAGGCAGATAAGGAACTGAGAACACCCATAAAGGCATACGCAGCAGCCGGTAAAAAGGAAGAATTTCTGAAAAAAGCAGCTTCAGGCGGTATGTTTTCTCTGGTGGCAGACAAGATTCTGGAAGAAGGCGGTGTGGTATTTGGAGCAGCTATGGAATATCAGAATAACACACTGATTCCAAAGCATATAGCTGTTGAAAGCAAAGAGGAACTGTTTAAGCTTCAGGGTTCTAAATATGTACAGAGCTTTATTGGTAATACCTATGCAGAGGCAAAGAAGTATTTAGCAGATGGCAGGAAAGTCCTTTTCTCCGGCACACCCTGTCAGATAGAGGGATTGAAAGGATATCTTGGCAGAGAATATGAGAATCTGTATACCATAGATATCATATGTCACGGTGTTCCTAATGCAAAGTGGTTTCAGGATTATATAAAAGTATTTGAAACGAAATTGCAGGGCAGCATTTATTCCTATAACTTCCGGGATAAGAGCAGAGGACAGGGAATGAATGCCAGAATAGAGTATTATGATAAGAATGGAAAAGCCAAAGTAATCTATCGTGATGGACATCTGACTTCATTTTTCCATTTATTCCTAAAAATGAATATCTATCGTGATAACTGTTATCACTGCCCTTATGCAAGAAAAGAGAGAGCTGCAGATATCACAATCGGCGATTACTGGGGAATCTATGAAGAGCATGCTGATGAGATGAAGAACAGTACAATGTCAAATTCAAAGGGAATCTCCTGTGTTCTTCTTAACTCAGATAAGGGCTTGAAGATATTTGAGCAGCTAATGCCGCAGATGGACTATTTTGAATCAACAGTGGACAAAATCGCAAAGCACAATATGCAGTTGAGAGAGCCGACACAGTATACCGATGAGCGGTTCAAACTGTTTGATTTATATAAAAATGCAGGATATGAAGGAATTGAGAAGTATTTCCGGAAGAGTATCCGATTCAAGAAATATTTCTATCAGTTAAGAAGTATGGCTCCTAAGGGATTGAAGAGGAAGCTGAAACAAATGATAGCAAAAGTCAGAGGGTAATTAAGACGAGGAGAGCATTATGAAAAAGATTCTGGTTGTTATGTCTACTTTATATAATGGAGGCGCAGAACGCAGTCTGGTTAATTTCTTAAATGAACTGCCACAGGATAAATATGAGATTGATCTGTTGCTTTTTAAACGGGAAGGAATGTTCATGAAACAGCTTCCCTCCTACGTTAAGGTATTGGACACACCAAAGGAATTAAAGCAGTTGTATGGAAGCGTCAAGAAGGCAGGTGTTCTTATGCCGGTCAAGGTAATTGGAACAGCCGCTGCGACAGCACTTACAAAGAACTCCCGTGAAAAAAGAGGATTTCGCTGGAAATATTTTTATGGACCGAGAATCCCTCAGATGAAAGAAAAGTATGATCTGGCGATTGCCTATATATCAGGTGAAATTCTGTATTTTGTTGATGAAAAAGTAAATGCGGATGAGAAGATCGTATGGATACATAATGACTATGTTTCGGCAATGCATCCTAAGAAATATGATTACAGCCATTTAAAGAATATGAGCAAAATTGTATCTATCTCTGATTCCTGTGTGGATATTTTAAAGCAGGTATTCCCCGAATTTGCAGATAAAGTGTATTGTCTGCCTAACCTGACCTCCTCTACTGTATTACAGAAGCGTGCAGAGGAGTTCTATCCGCAGGAATACGATAAGAATGGAATCAATATCCTTTCGATAGGACGCCTGCACGATCAGAAGGGCTTTGACATGGCAATCAAGGCCGCAAAGATTATGAAGGAACAGAAAAAGGTTTTCAAATGGTTCGTAATAGGCACGGGAGAACTGAAAGAGGAGCTTACAAAGCAGATTCAGGCAGCAGATGTAGAGGATTGCTTCATACTTCTTGGAGCCAGAGAGAATCCATATCCTTATATTAAAAACTGTACAGTTTTTATCCAGCCGTCCAGATATGAGGGTAAGTCAGTAGTACTTGATGAGGCTAAGATACTGGCAGTTCCCATTGTTGCAACGGCATATCCGACAGTAGGAGATCAGCTGCAGGATAAGGTAGAGGGAATGGTGGTTCCCATGAACCCGGAAGGAATTGCACAGGGACTGACAGCCATGTTAGAGGATGAACAGACGAGAGAGACTTACACAAATTATTTATCCGGCAGAGAATATGGTAATCAGGATGAGATTAAGAAGTATATGGAGTTAATGGATGATTAGTGTTATTGTACCGGTATATAATGCGGAAAAATATATCAAACAGACAGTAGAAGCTATTCAGAATCAGGACTATCAAGAGCTGGAGATTCTTCTGATCAATGATGGCTCGAAAGATAATTCCCTCCGGATATGTCAGGAGATTGCCAGGGCAGATGACAGAGTGAGAGTGTTTGACCAGGCTAACTGCGGAGTAAGTAAGACACGTAATAGAGGAATACAGGAAGCCAGAGGAGAATACATCGCATTTGCAGATGCAGATGACAATCTGGAAAAAGACATGCTGAGTACACTTTATGATTGTATGCAGCAATATCATGCGGATATCGTATCCTGTGGTGCCGGAGTTGTTGAGAACGGCAGGATAATCAAGGAAGAATATGGTACGAATACTCTAACAGAGTATGATACAGACCATGCATTACAGTATTTCCTGAGTGGACAGAAGGTTAATATCGGAGTCTGGACGAAGCTGTTTCGCAGGGAATTGCTTCAGGATATACAGTTCATGGAAGATAAAAAAATAAATGAGGATAAATTATTTATTTTTGATGCACTGCTTAAGGCTGATAAGTTCGTAGTCAAGGATGTGACTAAGTACTATTATTGTAAGCGAGAAGGTTCTGCCACAACAAGAGAATTCGATCAAAGATGGTTCGATTCACTGGATATTGCCGATATGATGGAACAGAAGATATTGAAAGAAAAGCCACAATTAAAGTATTATGCACAGATCAATCGTGTGAAATCATATTATTGGCTGCTTCTGAAAATGTACCGTACATCAGGATGTATCAGATCTTATCCTGAGCAGTATCAGAGAATCGTAAGTTATTTAAAGAAAACACCGGTATGGAGGATGAAACAGTATCTGACTTCCAATATGTTTTTACAGATTATATTGCTTAAAGTTTCAGAACCATTATTGAGGAAAATGAAGCAGAAGGGTAAGTAAAGAGAATGAATGATAAAATAATAAACAGAACGCATATATTTTTTATAGGCTTATTATTTTATATTATAAGAAATTTTTTAGTTTATACCGCATATCCTGTTCCGGGAATCGTTTTGAGATTTTTATGGCTGGTCGTTGAATTATGCTGGATTACAGCGATTGTGATGCGTATGAGGTTTAACTGGCATACAATCGTGGAAATAGGTCTCATTGCATGGGGATATTACAACCTGTCAGTAACAGGCTCCTGGAATTTTGTAGCGATTTGCTACATGTTATTTGCATCAAAAGAGATAGAAGTGAAGAAAATCGCGAAATTCATGTTTCAGATCACTTCGGTACTCCTTATGATAAATATTGTATGGTATACCATAAACTTTGCATTGGGAAAGGTACAATTAAGCCAGACCCGTCAGGTAGATGGAGCAACGATACTAAGACATGATTTCTTCTTTAACAGTGCAAACGGTTTCTCGTTCTACTTATTCTTTACGGTATTAATGTTCGTGTATGTTTATTATGACAAAATAAAAAAGGGATATTTGTATGGCATTTTATTAGTTTCCGCATGGTTTACCTATGTATTTCCAAATACGCGAACGATTGCACTGCTTTTTCCTTTGTTTATTCTGTTTGATCTGTGTAAAGGAAAGGTATGGGATAAGGTTGTCAGTAAAATATGCAGACATTTGTATATCATCGCATTCGTACTGGTAATTATTGTAGTATATCTTTTCGCATTCCATTCCAATGCCATTACACAGAAGATCAACGAAGCAATGAACGGCAGACTGACTATGGTTGCAGGAGCATATCAGCTATATGGGATTAATTTAAAAGGTCATAGAATCATAAATGAAAATCTGTATCTGCCTAATTTGGGATATTTTAAATTATACATAGATAATTTCTATGGAATGCTGGTTATTCGGTATGGATTAATTGTAACAGTGATCGTGAGCTTCTTTGCAATGATAACATCAAGAGATTTGTATAAGAACAACAAAAGAATAGAACTGATTTTACTTTCATTTGTTTTTCTTTTTGGACTTTCGGAGTCCACAGCACTGGACATTTTTCCTGCTTTCCCCTGGCTGTTTTTTAAAGAAACAAACATATATAAAAAGGATAAAAAACCGGAAAAAATAAAAGAGTTGAGAGAATAGAGAGAATAGAACCGATAGAAGCGAATAGTAGAGGTATTTATATGCAGGAAAAGTATTTAGTAAGTGTAATTATTCCAGTATATAACTCGTCATTATATTTACAGGATATTTTGGATGATGTTAAAAAACAGACTTATAAGAAGCTGGAAATTATTGTGATAGATGATGGTTCAAGTGATAACAGTCTGGAAATAGCAAGAGAAAATGAAAGAACAGATCAGAGAATACAGGTTTATTCCTTTCAAAATGGTGGACAATCCAGGGCAAGAAATATTGGATTGCGCATTGCGAAGGGACAGTTTATCCGATTCATTGATGCAGATGACAGAGTTCCGGCAGATTCCATAGAGAATATGCTCAGTCCATTTGCCAATTCAGATTCCATAGACATGGTAATTGGTAACTTTATTTCCAATTCTCCGTATGGGCTTTACTCAGGAAATGAACTGGAAAATACGGAGATTTCCGATAGACAGTTTGCCCAGTTGTTATTGAAGACACCGCGGGCTTTCTATTTTGGGGCTCCATGGAATAAATTATATCGGGCGGACATTATCAGAGAGAATCATATTTTATTTGATGAAGGGATAGCCTGGTGTGAGGATTTACTCTTCAATCTGGAATATTACCAGTGCTGTAAGAAAATACATATATTGAACTGTAAGAGTGGAGTATATCAGTATTTTGTCCGGGATACGGGAGCAACCGGAGTCATCAAGAATAATAAAGTGGAAGAAGCAAGAATTGAAGAAATCAGATATCAGAAATTGCTGGAATATTTTGAACAGTATGATTTGCAGGAAGAATTAAAGCTTGGATGGAAATACATTAATTTTTATTACAGACTGACGAATTGTGTGAAGAGAGAGACCGGTGGCAGAAGTCTTAGAAAGCGCTATAAGGCTTTCGCAGAAATGCTGACGCCGGAGGATGCATACGAATATATATGTTTAAGGGAAAATGACTATGACCCCAGAGTACATAAGATGCTGAAAAAAGCAATGGAGAAGAAGCAGATTCACAGAATGTTTCTGATCTTTCTGTTTAAATCATGGATGGCAAGTCATTTTACGAAGACGATGACTTTTATTCGAAAACATGCACATTTGAGAATACCGACAGATTATTAAGTTTTTGAGGAGAAGATTATGAAAGTAAGCATTATAACTGTTTTAAACACTGTGAACTATGGATCTGCATTACAGACATTTGCAACACAGAGATTTTTTGAAAAAATGGGAATCGAAATTGAGTTTGTAGATTACTGGAGAAAGGACCAGACAACAAACGCCAGAATTCACAGAATCATTACAGATAAAAAGAAAACGCTGAAACAATGGGTGAAAAAACCATTGCGAGACATACTGGAAATAAAATCCATAAAAAAATCTGAAGATATCTTCCGTAAGTTCATAGTAGAGAAAATACACCTTACACCCAAAACATATTTTTCATATGAAGAGCTGGTAAAGGATTGTCCACAGGCTGACGTATATGCGACGGGAAGTGATCAGATGTGGAACAGTGGATGGAATCAGGGAATTGAGAAAAGCTTCTTTCTGGAGTATGCGCCTGAAAACAAAAAAAGAATCGCATTTGCAACGAGCATTGGTAAAACACAGTTTGAAAAAGAAGAAGCAGACGAGATCATACCGCTGATAAAGAAGTATGACCTGGTGACTCTTAGAGAGCAATCCGCAGTAGATCTGTTAAAAGAGTATGACATTGATGGACAGCTGGTACTGGACCCCACACTGACATTAAAGAAGGAAGACTGGTTTGAGATTTTACCCAAAAATAAGAAAACAAAACCTTATTTACTAGTATACCAGTTACACATGTCACATAATAACGCAGATTTTACCAGGGCAGTGCAGGAGATTGCAGCCAGAAAAGGTTTGGAAATCGTAAGAGTTGCATATTCCTATTCTGACCGTAAGGTTGGAGAAAGAGTTGTACTGCCTGGTGTATTTGAATTTTTGAGCCTGATTCGTGGCGCAGGCTTCATTGTAACAGATTCTTTCCACGGAACAGCTTTTTCAATCAATTTCAATAAACAGTTTGCAGTAATTTATCCGGAATTTTTTGGAACAAGAATGGATAATATTCTTCGTCTGACGAACCTGCAGAATCGTAGATATCAGAGTAGTGACAGCATAGAGAAGTGGGATACGGAGATTGTCTATGATGAAGCCAACAGGATTTTGGAAGAACGCAGAACCAGAGTGGAAGATGTGTTTAAGAAGTATTTTGAAGTAACAAATTAGGAGTAAGTAATGAAATTCGTCTGTGATAGTGAGAAATGTACGGGCTGCGGTCTGTGTAAAAATATTTGTCCCAGAAATGCCATTCAAATGGTTCCAAAAGAAACAACAGGACATTTCTATCCGGTGATAGACAGTGAAAAATGTGTAGACTGTGGTCTGTGTAGAAAAATGTGTCCGACTATGGATGAAGAAGAATTCAGGGAACCCAAGGTGGTATATGCTGCATGGAGAAAGAATGCTGAACAACAGAAAGGAAGCAGTTCCGGGGGTGTGGCAGCCGCATTATATGAAACCGCGATAGCCAATGGCTTTTATATTGTTGGAACCTGGACAACGGATGACTTTGTTACACATATGAAAGTGACAAAAGAGCTGTGTGACATAGAGTCTTTTAAAAGCAGCAAATATGTGCAGGCAGATTCGGATGACGTATATGAGAAGATAGGCGGACTTATCAGACAAAAAGAAAGAGTACTGTTCATAGGCACTCCATGCCAGTGTGCAGCAGCAAGAAAATTATATAATAGTAAAGAATATCTGATTACGGTAGATCTTATCTGTCATGGCGTTCCTTCACAAAGCACATTCAGAGATTATCTGGAATGGATACAGAAGAAGAAAAATAAAGAGATCACAGAGGCATCCTTCAGAACACCATATGGTGAGGAAATGACATTAAAATCCAAGGGTAAGGTCATCTGGAAACGTAAAATGAGAGAAGATTATTATCTGGATGCATTCAATAGCGGCATGCTGAACAATGAGGCATGTTATGAATGCCGTTATGCGCAGGAGAAACGTGCGTCAGATCTAACAATTGGAGATTTCTGGGGAATAGGAAAGAAAGAGCCATTTGCACATCCGGGAAGAAAAGTATCTGTTGTTACTGTAAATACGCAAAAGGGAATGGAATTATTAAGTAAGTGTGATTCCTTAATGATGGTAGAGCGTTCCTATGAGGAAGCAACCCAGGGAAACACACAGTTAAGACATCCATCATTCAGACATGAGAAGAGGGAGCTGTTCTGGCAGGTATATAGAGATGAGGGGATAGAACAGGCATTTATTCATACGATTTATCAGGAGGTGTCCCGCATATATTGGAAGAATACAGTGAAACGGGCACCCAAGGAACTGGTAAAGAAGCTGATCGGAAGGAGATAAACCATGAGTAAGGATAATTCCAGGTTAATTAAAACAATATGCATATCAGGTTCATCGGCGGTGATCAGCTACTTAATTAACTTTTTCCTGACCTCCTTTATATCTGAAAATGTAGGTATTGAAGCCTATAGCTTCGTTTCTATTGCTAAGACGGCAGTTTCATATGCACAGATTATTACTGTGGCATTGACGACATTTATTGTAAGGTATATATCCATTAACTATCATCAGAAGCAAATGGAGAAGGCAAGAGCATATTATTCATCCTCCATTGTTGCATGTGTGCTGCTCTCAGGCGGCATTTATCTGGTTATATTGGCATTGCTTCCAAGACTGGAATATATCATTAATATCCCGGATAATCTGATTTATCCGGTAAAAATACTTTTTTTATTGGTATTTTTCAATTTTATATTAACCACATTGATCACACCATTGAACTCCGGCGCCTTTATTAAGAACCGTCTGGATATTTCAGGAATATTAAAGATTATATCCTATCTTACAGATGCAGGAGTACTGATCCTTGTTTTCTCTATTGCAACGCCAAGTATCTGGGTGGTTGGATTAGGTTCAGTAACAGCATCACTGGTACTGGCTACGGGAACTTTCATTATGAAACAGAAACTGGTTCCTGAATTGAAATTTGAGAAGAAGCTGGTATCTTTCCGATGTGTAAAAGATATGATGAGCAATGGAATCTGGCAGTCGGTAAACAGTCTTGGAAATGTGCTGAACAGTGGATTGGATCTGATCGTATCGAACCTGATGCTGTCAGGAACGGAGACAGGTCAGATTGCCGTTGTCAAGACGATAGGTACGATGTTCAGTATGTTATATCAGGTCGTGAATCAGCCGTTCCAGCCTAAAATGTTGAAGGTGTATTCGACAGGAGATAAGAAAGCCTTCTTCAAAGAGCTGACCAAAACAATGAAAATGTGTGGCTTCTTTTCCAATGTTGCCTTTGCAGGATTTGTGGCTTTGGGATGGACATATTTTAAGTTATGGCTTCCGTCCCAGAATACAGATGTATTATATGTTCTTGGCGTGATTACGGTATTTGGAAGTATTACGGAAGGAGTTGCCCAACCGCTATATTATGTAAATACGCTGACCTTAAAGAAAAAGATTCCCTGCTTTGTAACAGTGGGAAGTGGTCTGCTGAATACATTATCCATGTATTTATTACTGAAATATACGGATTGGGGTGTGTATGTAATTGTACTGACGACAGCGGTCATTATGACTTGTGTTAATTTCTTCTTTAACCCGATTTATTGTGCCAAGTGTCTCAAGCTCCATCCCTTATCATTATATCCTGTAATAGGAAGACACATTTTATCCGTAGTTATCATGATAGGAATATTCAAGGCAATGACACTGGCATATATGCCTTCTTCATGGATTACACTGATTGCATATGCAATGCTTATGTGTGTAGCAGGTTTCTTCGTTCATGTAATAGTTATGACAAATATGTCTGAGAAACATAGAATAAAAGTCAAAATAGTAAAAATGATAAATAAAAATGCAAAATAAAAAAATCAGTATTATCGTACCACTATATAATGCAGAAAAGTACATAGAACAGACAATAGAAGACCTTATCGCTCAAACCTATCAGAATATTGAGATCATTATGATAAATGATGGTTCGGTGGATAAGAGTGAAGATATTGTAAGAAAGTATGCAAGGGAAGATGACCGCATCAAGGTAATATCCATTGAGAATCAGGGTCCGTCCAAAGCAAGAAATGTCGGACTTGATCTGGCAACAGGGGATTATATCAGGTTCGTAGATGCAGATGACAGAATCCCCAGGGATTCCATAGAGCAGCTTATGCAGCCTTATTTGGATGATTCAGAGCTTGATCTGGTGATCGGCAACTATAGAACCATTCCAGAAATGGGATATTTTACAGGAGATAAGCTGCCTACAGGCAGAGTTGACCAGACAGCGTGGGTTCACTTTTTTCTCGAACATGTAAAGACCTTTTATTTTGGTGTGCCGTGGAACAAATTATATAGAAGAAATATAATAGAAGAGAAACATATTCGATTCAGGGAAGATATGAACTGGTGTGAAGATTTTCTGTATAATATAGAATATTTTGACAGCGTAAGATATGCATATATTCATAATTCTGAAAGTGGTGTATATCAGTATAAGATATGTGATACGGGTATTACATTAAACTTAAAGAACAATATGGCAGAACTGGAAAGAATTGACCGGTTAAGATATGAAGAAGCAGGAAACTTTTTTGACCGGCACGCATGCTTACAACAATTTGAGCAGCAGTGGGAATTAGCAGAGCTATATAAGAGATTGTTGTATCTTACCATGTATCATTCAGGAACTTTATCGGAGCGGTATGATAAATTCAAAAAATATCTATTGACAGATGGGGCATATGAATATGTCTGTAAGATGTACACAGAACTGCATTCATCAGACTGGCAGATATTAAAACGTGCACTGGAGGCGAAACGGTTTAAAAAGGCATTTTGCTATTTCTCTATAAAGGGATGCATGTGCAGAATCAGGAAATCATTAAGGTCAGACTATGAAAGAAGAAATATTCCACAATAGAGTAGTGGAATTTGGAATAGGAGCGATAGATGAAAATACGATTGATTTTATCAAGTATAGTGGCAGCTTTTTTCTTTACAGCCTGTGCATCTGCAACTTCTGACAGCGGTGGAGATAAGGCGTCTGTTGTGCAGGCAAAGCAAAGTGATGTTCAGGACACAGAAATGACACAAGCGTCAGAAACAGAACCGGATCAGATAAAGACAGAAGGTACATTAGGTAATATCACCTCCGGCATGAACATCAACACCGGCTCGATTCATTCCATCACAGCCACTGAGTATTTTGATACTTCCATTAACCCTGACAAGAAGCCCATCATTATCTGTGAGCACGGTTTATCCGGCAGTAAAGCTGACTATCAGACTATTGCAGAGGTATTTGCCGGTAACGGTTATTATGTTCTGACACCAGACGCATACCTGCATGGAGACAGGGCAGAGGGGGATGCGAGAACGGTTGTTGAGGCTGCGGTAATAACCTCCGGTGAGATAGATACACTACTGGATTACTGTAAGGGACTGCCTTTTGTAGACATCAACCGTATCGGGCTGATTGGGTTCTCCATGGGAGGAATGGTGTGCTATGACTACATTGCACATGGCTCCTATCAGATAGATGCAGCATGTATGGTATGCACTACGCCAGATTGGGAAGAACTGATTGGGAATGCAGCAGCCTATAGCCAGTATGTACATGGAGAGACCAGCATGGTTCTGGCTCCGTGGGGCAAGGCGAAAGTAGACAGCTTCATCAGAGAGCACAGCCCCAGGCAGGAGCTGTTAAGCAAGAGCACAGGAACCGATTACCTGATTATCTCTGGAAAAGATGACACACTGATGCCTTTTGCAGGAAGCGTTGATTTCTACACCAGGATGAAGAATCAGGGCGAAGATGTCACCATGCAGCTGGTAGAAGGTCATGGACATGAGGTGACTCAGGAAGATGCACTGGACATTACACAGTTCATGCTGCAGAGACTTGTAATAGACTGAAAAGCTTGCGTTTTAAGAGTGTAACGCATAAAATATTGGTAAGAATGATCATGCGTTGCGAAGACTAAGGGAGGCAAGTAAATGGGAAGATTTCTTAATCCGGATAATACTGCATTTCAGACGGCATTGAACTCCGAGATTTATATTGATAAAACAGAATTACTGACTTATACAAACAAGGTGATAGGAACCAAGCAGGCTTTTATCTGCAATAGCCGTCCAAGGCGTTTTGGCAAATCCATTACTGCGGACATGCTTACTGCATACTATAGTAAAGGCTGTGATTCCAAGGAAATGTTTGCACCGCTCAGAATCAGCCAGTCAGATTCTTTTGATGGCAATCTGAATCGGTATGATGTGATTCATCTGGATATTCAGTGGTGTATGGAACCGGCTTGTGGAGAGGAAAATATTGTTTCGTATATTACGGAGCAGACCATAGGAGAATTAAGGGACTACTATCCTGGTAAACTGCCCAAAGAAATGAATTCACTGCCGGAAGCACTGTCATTGATCCACAATGCAACAGGAAAGAAATTTATTGTGATTATTGATGAGTGGGATGTATTAATACGAGATGCTGCCACGAATGAGAAGGTACAGGAAGAATATATTAATTTCCTGCGTGCAATGTTCAAGGGAACGGAACCTACTAAATATATGGGATTGGCATATTTGACAGGAATACTGCCTATTAAGAAGTTGAAAACACAGTCTGCCCTGAATAATTTTGATGAATTCACAATGCTTGATGCGGGTGAACTGGCACCATATATAGGATTCACGGAAGCGGAAGTACAGAGCTTGTGCCAACGGTATCAGCAGGATTATACGAAGGTAAAGAACTGGTATGATGGTTATTTCCTGTCAGGACAGCATATTTATAATCCCAAGGCTGTTGTGAGCGTCATGCTGAGAGGCAATTTCCAAAGCTATTGGTCGCAGACAGGAACCTACGAATCCATACGTCAATATATAGATATGAATTTTGATGGACTCAAGACTGCGATATTGACAATGATCTCCGGGGATGAAATGGAAGTAAAGACATCTTCTTTTCAGAATGATATGGTTACTTTCCAGAATAAGGATGATGTGCTGACATTGCTGATTCACCTTGGATATCTGGCATATAATCAGGAGAGACAGACAACATACATTCCGAATGAAGAGATACGTAAGGAATTTGTTGCAGCAGTGGAAGAGAATAAATGGAATGAATTTATAGCATTCCAAAGGGAATCAGAAGAGCTTCTGGAAGCGACACTGGATGAGGATGAAGAGACTGTTGCAAAAGAGATAGAAAAAATCCATACAGAATATGCATCTTCTATTCAATATAATAATGAGAATTCGTTAAGTAGTGTACTGACGATTGCATATCTGAGTTCTATGAAATATTATTACAAGCCAATTAGAGAGCTGCCGACAGGACGAGGATTTGCTGATTTTGTATTCTTGCCAAAGATGGAGTATGTAGCGGATTATCCGGCATTTATTGTAGAATTGAAATGGAACAGGAATGCGGATACGGCATTGCAGCAGATTAAGCAGAATGACTATCCGCAGTCTCTGAAGCAATACACAGGGAATATCTTACTGGTGGGCATCAATTATGATAAAAAAGACAAGGTTCACCAGTGTGTGATAGAAACTTGTAAAAAGGGATAAAATTACACAACATAACACCGGATATCCCGCAAAAGATGGGCATTTGTCCGATTGATTTTGTATGTAGGATTCGGTATAATCACTTTATATTATGTAACGTAGGGGGAGCGCTGCATGGTATATCGTTATTGAAGAGATATAAGTGGAGGTAGTGAGATGAAGGAAGCAGGGAAGAAGAGCCGTGTGATCGAGGTCTACAGTCTGATTTTTATAGACCTGTTATGTACCGGTGTTGCATTTGGACTGTCAGCTTTTTTACGTCAGGTATATGATGTAAATGGTCCTCTGGACAGAAGAAGTTCATTATTGGGATGTGTATTATCCCTATTGTGTTGCTGTTTGTATAATATTTTGGTAGATGGAAACAGGGATTTCTTCAGACGTGGCAAATACAAAGAATTTGTTGCGGTAGTAAAATGTACTGTGACGGTCATGATTACAGCACTTGTGATCATGTTCTTCCTTCATAATACGTATACAATGTCCCGTATGGTATTTGCAGTATTTGCAGTGCTTGATGTTGTGATTACCTATACGGTGCATACATTATATAAGAAGTGGATGTTGGCATATTACAGAAAGAGCGGCGCATCTACCAAGGTATTGATCGTGACTTCTTCCGAGAGGGGTACTACCCTGATGGAGCAGCTCAAGATCAACATGCCCTGGGATTGTGACCTGATTGCAGCAGCAGTTATGGATGCTGTTAAGCTTGGTTATGATATGAATGGCGTACCTGTAGTTGCCAATGCGGATAATCTGTATGATGTAGCTGGTAAAATGGCAGTGGATGAAGTATTGATCGACTTACCGGATTATCCTTCAGAGAAGATGAAGAAGCTTGTAGATGATCTGGAGCAGATGGGTGTTACCTGTAACTGCTGTATCCATACCTTCTCTATTGATGGTGTAGAACGAAACATTGAGACCTTCGGTAATCGTCCGGTGGTATCCTACACCAAGACAACGATAGATTTCAGACAGGCTCTGGTGAAGAGAGCTATCGACATCGTCGGTTCCCTGGTAGGATTGATTATTACAGCAGTAATCACACCTTTCGTTGCACTGGCAATCAGGATAGAGTCACCGGGACCAATCTTCTTTGCACAGGAGCGTGTCGGCAGGAATGGCCGTAGATTTAAGATTTACAAGTTCCGTTCCATGTATATTGATGCGGAAGAGCGTAAGAAGGAACTGATGGAGAAGAATCAGATGAGTGGTCTGATGTTCAAGATGGATGATGATCCGCGTATTACGAAGGTCGGTAAGTTCATTCGCAAAACAAGCATTGATGAATTACCACAGTTCTATAATATATTAATCGGTCAGATGAGTCTGGTGGGGACCAGACCACCGACAGTAGATGAGTTCAATCAGTACAATCTTCACTATAAGAGAAGATTGAGCATGACACCGGGCCTTACGGGGATGTGGCAGGTTAGTGGACGAAGCAGTATTACTGATTTTGATGAAGTTGTGAAGCTTGATCTGGAATATATTGATAACTGGTCAGTGGGACTTGATATTAAGATTCTGTTCATGACAGTAGTTACAGTATTGTTCAGACGGGGAGCGGTATAAGATAAAAGGGGTATCTTGCTTATGTATGATAGGCAGATACCCTCTTTTTATAAGGAGAAAACGACATGGATGTCAGAATATCTGTAATCATTCCCATATATAATGTAGAACGATATATCAGAGAATGTCTGCAATCTGTTGCCAGGCAGAGCTTCTCTGCCTATGAAGTGCTGATGGTGGATGATGGCTCAACAGACCAGTCAGGCAGGATTGCACAGGAATATGCAGACCGGTACAGCCAGTTCAGATTGATACATAAGGAAAATGGGGGGCTTTCTTCTGCCAGAAACGCAGGGCTGAAACAGGCGAAGGGAATGTATGTCTGCTTTGTAGATGCAGATGATTATATAACAGAGGATTATCTGTGCAGGCTGTATGAGAAAGCCGAGGAAACCAATGCAGATATGGTAATCGCAGATTACCGTGAAGTGGAGGAACAGGGCAATATCATTGTCAAGGAATTGGGACAGCCACCCAGGCAGGGCTGCATGAACAGGAGGCAGCTGCTTTGGGCGCTGACAAGTGTAGGAGAATGCCATTATGCGACCACGGTGGTAGTAGCATGGAACAAGCTGATCCGAAGAGAGATCATGTGCAGACATTTCTTCCCGGAGGGGAGGCTGCATGAGGATGAATATGTGATTATGCCATTGCTACTGGAATGCGGGCATGTGGAATGGATAGAGGAAGTTGTGTATCTGTACCGGCAGAGACAGGGGAGTATCATGCAGAGTGCAGAGACTGCAATGAGGCATCTCGAAGTATTACAGACGTATCAGAATCGCATTGCATTATGCAGACAGCTGCAGGAGCCGGATCTTTTGCAGGCCTTTAAGAGGGCATATTTCTGGAATATAGAGATCTGGTATTATCTGATGCGCACCAGATATGGTGTGGAGAGCAGCAGATTGTATGGTGTATTCAGCAGACGGATGTGGGGAGCATTGCTGCGGTATCATCATGTATTTGGCAGAAGAAAGACAATGGAGTATGTGATTTTTGCCATTTCACCGGAGTATTATCTGAATCAGTATTTTAAATGAGGGTGTTGAGAGAGAATGGAGAAGAAATGGAGAACAGTCATCGGTCCAAAATCAGGACTGCTTGATATGGATGTGAAGGAGATATGGAAGTACAGGGATCTATGCCTTACTTTCATACGTAAGAACTACATAACGAAATATAAACAGACGGTTTTTGGACCGTTTTACATGATTCTGTCGCCACTGCTCACCAGTGGTATCTTTACCGTGGTATTTGGTACGATTGCAGGAATTGCAACAGATGGAATACCGCAGTTTCTCTTTTATATGTCAGGTAACCTTGTCTGGGGTTTCTTTTCAGGTTGTGTATTTGAGAATAATAATATATTTGGCAACAATGCGTATATCATGGGGAAGGTGTATTTCCCAAGGCTTGTGATTCCATTGGCGAATACCATAACGAAGCTGTTGAATATGCTGATCCAGTGCATTATGTTTGTGATCTTTTATGGCATTTTCCAGTTACGGGGATTTACATTTCACAGCAATGCCTGGGTAGCTGTGATTCCATTACTTTTACTCATGATTTCTGTTCTTGGCTTTGGAATCGGTCTGATCTTCTCGTCATTGACGATCAAGTATCGGGATCTCAACGTCATGCTTGGAGTCGGGATGAATCTGCTAATGTACGCAGCCCCTGTTATTTATCCGTTGTCGAAGCTTCAGGGGATCTGGAGAAGTCTTGCCTTGATCAATCCGGTAGCAGGCGTGATCGAGACAGTAAGATATGCCTTTTTCGGAGTGGGATCAGTACCGGCTGCCTCTCTGCTCTGGGGAGTTGTCCTGACCACGATTGTAATCTTTTCCGGGCTTGTGCTGTTCAATAGGGTGGAAAAGACATTCATAGATACAATATAGGGTATGGATATGACAGAGTTTAGTATCATTGTACCGGTATATAATGTAGAAAATTATTTAAAAAGATGTCTGGATTCCATCAAGGCGCAGACTTATGCAGATTATGAAGTGATTCTGATAGATGATGGTTCTCTGGATGCATCAGGCAGTATCTGTGATGCGTACGTAGAGCAGGATAACAGATTCAAAGTGATCCATAAGGAGAATGGTGGGCTGGCAGCCGCCAGAAATACAGGGCTTGCTGCTGCTGTTGGTAAATATATCGTATTTCTGGATTCGGATGATGATCTGGAGAAGGAAGCACTGGCAAAGATACGTGAAACTATGAATAACGGATGTTATGATATAGGCTCCTTTGCAGCAAGAAGGATAGACGAGAAGCGCCATTTTCTCTATGAATTACGCTTTGATGATATGGTCGGAGAGAGAGTATTTGACAGCAAGTCCAGAGAGCGGTTTCTGTGGCAGGATTTTCTGCAGTATAAGGCAGGCTGGGAAGTATGCTTTCATGTTTTCCACAGAGATATCATTGAGACACACCATATCCGGTTTGACGAACAGGTGAAATATGCGGAGGATATCCCTTTCACTTTCCGTTATATGCTGTATGTGTGCAGATGGGTGAAAATGCCGGATATTCTTTATAATTACACATTGCGGGACAGCTCCCTATCCAGACAGGTACGGACACAGGATGTACTGGAAGGCATCTTGTATGTAGATTATAAAATAATGTGCAGGGAATTGAGTGATGCACAACAGACACTCTTGTATGGCGCTTTACTGTATTATTTCAGGGATTTCCTGCTAAAAGGAAATGGAAAAGAAAATGGAATAGAAGGATTGAGAGAGGCATTAAGGGAATCGGAACATGCAAAATTCCATAGAGAGAGACTTCGCAGACTGCGATGGAGAGAACGCAGCCTGCAAAAGTTATACGGACAGGAACAGGGAAGAGAGTTTCACAGGATGATATGCAGGTTACAGAAAGGTATGGGAATGAGAGTATGAGGATATTGGTAGTAAATGATCTGCTTCAGGGCGGTGGAGTCGAGAAGCTGATGTATGATGTGGTAATGCGCCTGCATGAACAGCATGAGGTGGCTATCCTGACAGATAAGATGGACGCAGATTTTGATAAAATATATCCTGCAGATGTGAAGTATTTCTACCAGATGGAGCAGGAGTACCCAAAGGGCAGGAACCGCTGGGAGAGGAAGCTCATTGCCCGCAGAAGAAGGAATACCGAACAGCAGTTAAAGGACAGAATACGCCAGATGGATTTCGATGTCCTGCTGTGCATGAAAGAGAGCTGGATCATGTGGATGGCGGTGACATATGGTGAATATATTCCCAAGCGCGTTGCCTGGGTACATACGGACTATAAGAAATCCTATTATACGAAGGAATGGTATACAGCAGAAGAAGAGATCCACATGATGCAGCGTTTCCAGCATGTAGTGTGCGTCTCTCAGGTAATCAAGGACAGCATCATAGAAGTGATTGGAGATCCCGGTAATCTGGTTGTATGCTACAATCCGCTGAATCAGTTGGATATTCTGAACAAGGCAGCAGAACCGGTGGAAGATATTCACCGAAGCCAGAGACCTCTGTTCGTTACAGTGGGCAGACTCAATCTACAGAAGGGATATGACATTCTTCTTGAAGTATGCAACCTGTTGAATAAAGAAGGCTATGAATATGATGTGTGGATCGTAGGTGGCGGAGAGAGCTGGAACAAATATCAGGTACAGCATGACCTGGAGCATCAGATCTTTAAATATCATCTGGATAATGTGTATTTACTGGGATATCGTTCCAATCCGCATAAGTATGTGAAGCAGGGAGACTGGTTCTTATCCTCATCCCGCTATGAAGGGTTCTCCTATGTCAGTCAGGAGGCGGCAATTATTGGCAAGCCCCTGGTATTGACAGACTGCGCAGGCGTCAAGGAGCTTCTTGGTACTGAGGAGAATGGTATCATTATGGAGAACTCCTTTGCAGGTATTTATTATGGTATGAAGGAAGCTCTGGATCATCCTGAAGAGGGAGCACGTTTTGTAGAGAGAATGAGTGCACACGAACCAACCTACTATTGGGAAGATCGTTTTGCAGCAATTGAGAGTCTTTTTATGGAGAAAACACATGAATAATAAAAACAAGAACTCAATCGGCATGTTTGACATTACCAGAGGAATGCTGATGATCGCAGTGGTGCTTGGACATTCCATTACGGCATATGTCAAATACTGGGAACCACAGTTTACGATGCACTGGTGGTACTGCTTCCTGATTCTCTTTAAGCCTGTGATATATGGAGTGATTCCCATGTTCTTCATGATGAGCGGATATGGATTTCGTAAGAAGACGATCAGTAAGAATTTAAAAGATAACGCACGCTATTTATTAAAACCATATGTGATTACAGCAGCAGTAGTGACTTTAGTCTGCATTTTAGAAAGTACCTGGAAGCATCAATCTGTAAAAGATGCGCTCTGGTATAAAACAGTGCCTTTTCTGCTGGGACTGTGTCCGGGTGAGAACTGGCTGGCGGGACATTATGTAGGTTCTATTGGACCTATCTGGTTTCTGGTGGTGCTGGCTCTTGCAGGCTTTATTCTGAATCTGGTCTTTAGACTGGAACAGGAGTGGATGAGAGCTGTCTGCATCATCGTTGCTGCAGCATGGTGTACGAGACTTTCCTTTATCTCATTGATTCCCTTTTGTATCATACAGGCGCTGTGCTGCTGCGGTTATATGTACATTGGATATTTGCTGAGAACCCACGATCTTTTATACGAATCATTAGGAAAGAAAACTATCATCATACTGGTAATTCTGGCTTTTTCCATTATGATTCCCGGGAATATTGAAGTGTCCCAGAATGTATGGGCGCTTGGTATGCTGGATTATGTGGCAAGTGCAATTACGGGATTCCTGTTGTTAAGGCTGTGTATGCTGCTTAATGCAGAACGATTTAAGAGCAAAGTGACCAGAGCACTTAGGACTATTGGAAGATACTCTCTGTATATTCTGTGTGTACATACCATGGAATATCTGGCTTTCCCATGGACTAAGGTGCAGAGTCTGGTATCAGGACATGTGGTACTTGGAATTGTGATTACCTTTATCATGAGGTGTCTGATCATAGCAGCGGGAAGTGAGCTGTTGAAGAGATGTTTGGAGAGAAGGAGACGTAAGAAGAAATGAGCAGACAGGAGATTATGGATATTACAGCGGATGCAATCCGTGTTGTATTGGGAGACAAGAAGCTGGAAATTACAGAAGATACCTATCTGATAGATGAACTGGGCTTTAACTCCCTTGATGTCATGGAAATGATCGGAGAGCTGGAAGAAAGCTTTGGATGCACGATAGATGAGGATGATCTGGAACAGTTTGCACAGGTGAGGGACATTGTAGAGTATATCGTGAAAATGTAAAACAGTGACAATGAAGATCAGGCGTCAATATAAGCAGGAATGGGTATAAAGAAGAAATATGGCAGAGAGAGATATTATAATCAAAGCAGACAATGTCTATAAGGAATATACGCTGGGGAGTATCAGCGGTCGTTCCTTTTATGAAGAATTATTGAGAAGAAAGAACAAGGAACAGGCGAAGCTGCCACAGAGAAAGAAGATCAATGCGCTGAATGGTGTCAGCTTTGAAATCGAAAGAGGAGAAGCAGTGGGAATCATTGGAGCCAATGGAGCGGGAAAATCTACTTTATTAAAGATTCTCTCCAGAATCACAGCGCCCACTTCCGGTAAAGTATATCTGGATGGTACGTTATCCAGTATGCTGGAAGTAGGAACCGGCTTTCACCCTGAATTAAGCGGCAGGGAGAATATCTACATAAACGGTACGATTCTTGGCATGACCAGAAAAGAGATAGACTCCAAGATTGAAGACATCATTGCCTTTTCTGAGATCAGGGAATTCATTGATACGCCGGTGAAGCGTTATTCCTCAGGTATGTATGTGAAGCTGGCTTTTGCGGTAGCGGCGTATCTGGAATCAGACATTATGATACTGGATGAAGTACTGGCAGTAGGAGATATGAAATTTCAGAAGAAATGTCTGGATAAGATGCAGGAGCTGTCTTCCAAAGAAGGCAGAACGGTACTCTGTGTCAGTCATAACATGGTTACGATCAGCAAATTCTGCAAGCGTTGTATCGTGCTGGATAAAGGCTCTGTTATCTTTGACGGAGATACCGGTGAAGCGATTCAGGAGTATTTCGGAGAGAAGAAGAGCACAGAGACCTTTATAGATTTCTCGAATAACCGCCGTTTCCTGTGGCTGCAGAGGGACGAAGTCAGACTATTGACAGCAGAGTATGTAAATAAAAATGACGCCGTATTCTGGGAAGGCGAGAAGATACGGCAGCATTTTAAATGGAAATATAACAAGAATGTTGTAAACCTGTGCTTGAGAGTAGAGGTCTTTGATAGCGTGGAGAACCCTGTGTGTGCGGCTTTTATCTACGATATAGACAGCCGTGATGCGGGGGAACAGGGCGAAATCACAGAGGATATGGATATTTCTTTGTTACGTGAGGGTAAATATAAGACGATATATACGTTATTTGTAAGGGACACGAATAATGAAAGTGTTGATCTGGATTGTGTAAATGGACTGGAATTTGAAAAGAAAATCATAACACAAAGCGAGATTGTATGGCATTCCAAGTCCTGGGGCTCAATAGAACTGCCACAGCTCGAAATGGTTGAGGTGCAGTAAGAATGAAGGATTCCAATAAGATATACAAAAATAAAATGAGCATGTTTGATCTGTTGAAGGGGTTTGCTATTTTTATTGTTGTGTTCTGGCATACATATGATTACTGGAATGGGAATCCTGCACTGATTGGTATTCAGATTCCACTGAATCTGATCTGGCTTGGACTGATGCCGTCTTTTCTCATGGCTGGCGGTTACTGGTATAAGCCAAAGCCTGTAGCAGGTTATACGAAAAATCAGATAAGTGCATTGATGAAGCCATATGCTTTCGTAGGCATTATGGCAGCGGGATGCTGTGCCGTCATTAATTATATCAGATATCATTCCCTGAGATCCGCATATGGTGGAGCGAGGGGCATTGCACTTGGATTTATCACTGGCAGCTCCAACGTGTATACAATTAAGGGCAGAATCATTTGTAATCTTGGCCCGGCATGGTTTCTGTTTACTCTTTGCTGGGCATGCGTGATTCTCAACCTGATCATGCGGAGTAATCTGAAATATAAGAAGACACTGATCGTTGGACTGCTGGTAATCGGCATTGCACTGGAGCGTATACCGTGGCTTCCGCTGTGTCCGAGCGCCGTACTGGAGGCAGTATTTACGCTGTATTGTGGTTATTGGCTGAAACAATCCAAATTCCTGCTGCGTAAGTGGACAGCCAGAGACTATATCCTGATGACGGTTTTGGTGATTCTTGGATATGTAGTGGGAATCAGCATCATGTTCCATGGTGGTGCACAGTCCTATATTGCCCGCATCGTGCCGGGGATTCCACATGCAGTCCTTAATATGCGTATCGTACTGCATTTAGAGCATATCCAGAATAAGGTGACGGATTTCGTGCGTAAGCTGGGGCGCTATTCTTTGTGGATATTCGTTGTACATTCCATAGAAGTATTGAGCTTTGACTGGCATATCCTCAGTGAACAGGAGATATTCATGCGTAATCCCCTGCTTGGACTTGTTGTTATTTTCACCATCAGGGTGGCTGTGATCACGATTGGATGTCTGATAGTTTCCAGGATAAATAAGTTTCTGATTCGGAGGACGAAGCATGGGATTTTTTGATGTATCAGAGAGATGGGCAGAGAATTACAGCGGCCGGATTGCAGTAGAGGAATCCAATGGATACCGTATCACTTATCGGGAAATGGCAGAAGTAATCAGGAATCATACAGGATTCTATCAGGACTTGCAATATGACAGAATTGCAGTGCTTGGTGCGGCTTCCTTTGCCTGGTTTGCGCATGCATACAGCGTGCTTGCAGCAGGTAAGACCCTGATTGCACCGGATGCGCTTTTGCCTGTGGAGGATATGGTGACACTGCTAAAATATGCAGACACACAAGTAGTGTATACAGATGAGAAGGACAGGAAGCTTGCCAGGGCGCTGGAACAGGAAAATATCAGATATGAAGTATATCCGCAGCATATTGCAGAACGGACAGCATATGATATAGAGAATGAAGATGGACATATTATGTTCTTTACCTCAGGAACATCCGGCAGAGCAAAAGGTGTAGTTGTGCCTTTTAGTGCATTGTATGCGAATGCCTTCAAGGTCAGGGAATGGCTGGCGTCAGGGTATGAGGGCAAAGTATACCTGCCTATGCCAACAGGACATTTGTATGCGAATTTTATAGTACTGGCATTCTGGAATCAGGGACGAACCCTGTGTATGGGGAATCCCAGACATATTGCAGAAGAGATTGTGTATTTCAAGCCTGCTGTTCTGTCCATCGTGTCCAGTATGGCAGAGTATCTGTTGCAGAATGGGCAGCAGGGAGAGAATACAAAGGTGATTACAGTAGCCGGTTCCAGGTGCGAGAGAAGTCTTGAAGAACTGGCGGCTGCACAGGGAATCCGGATGCAGAACCTCTATGGAGCTTCGGAGACAGCCGGGGCAGCAGCGATGAGTCGGATAGGAGATCATGTGGATCATCTGACCGCAGTGGAGGGTGTGAGCCTTTTCCTGGAAGAGGGAGAATTAGTTATCTCTAACCCTGACTGTATGACAGAATATTATAAGAAGCCGAAGGAGACACAGGAAGTATTGCAAAAAGGCTGTATTTATCTTGGAGATCAGGCGGCATTGCATGAGGATGGCACATGGAACATTCTGGGGCGCAGACAGGACATGATTTCCATGAAGAACGGAAACAAGCTGTATTATCAGGAGATGGATGAAGAGCTGTCTCAGATTGAGGCTGTCAGAGAAGCCTGCGTATTGTATACAGATGACAGGATTATAGCGGTGATTGTGGCGAATCAGGAAGACCAGGAGCAGATACGTTCAAGAATCAAGGTATATAATAAGAAGCAGCCTTATTATAGGAAGATAGAGGATATCTGGTTCAGACAGGATGCTTTTCCAAGAACCAGTATGGGTAAGCTGATTCGAAGAAATATGATAGAAGAGTATAAGGAGCAGAGGACATGAAAGAAGAATTGATGGAATTGATCAGAAACATGGTGGCAGATGATGAAATGGAGCTTACAGAAGATTCAGAATTTGTAGATGATCTTGGGTTGAGTTCCATGGAGTTCTTCAATCTGATCAGTCAGGTAGAGGGACAGTTTCATGTGAAGTTTACGGACAGAGAGATTCAGAATCTGGAAACAATTGGAGATATGCTTGAAATCATAGATTGAAACAATCATTGTACTTTAAGCGTAAATCCGTTATACTAGATTCTATAGGGAATCCGGGATAACGGATTTATTATTTACAGCGGAGGTAAGTTAGATTTGAATATTATTTTGTTATCAGGAGGCAGTGGCAAGCGTCTCTGGCCTTTATCCAATGATATACGTTCCAAGCAGTTCATTAAGCTCTTTAAGGATGAGCAGGGCAACAGAGAGTCCATGGTGCAGCGTGTCTACAGACAGATCACAACGGTAGACAGTGAGGCAAGGGTCACAATCGCTACCAGTAAGACACAGGTCAGTGCAATCCGTAATCAGTTAGGAGAACAGGTCAATGTCTGTGTAGAACCATGTAGAAGAGATACATTTCCAGCCATTGCACTTGCAGCAGCATATCTTCATGATGTACAGGGTGTCGCAGAGGGTGAATGTGTGGCGGTCTGCCCGGTAGACCCTTATGTAGACAATTCCTACTATGAAGGTGTGAAGAGACTGGAAGAGCTTGTGCTTGCGGGCAATGCGAACCTGACACTTATGGGAATAGAGCCTACTTATCCCAGTGAGAAATACGGTTATATTATTCCTGAATCTGCCGATACGGTCAGCCTGGTACGTGAATTCAAGGAGAAGCCTACTGTAGAAGTGGCAGAAGGATATCTGAGACAGGGAGCACTCTGGAATGCAGGTGTATTTGCTTTTAAATTAGGATATTTACTGGAGATTGCACATAAGCTCATTGATTTTACAGGATATCAGGATCTCTATGAGAAGTATGCGACACTGACTAAGATCAGTTTTGACTATGCGGTGGTAGAGAAGGAGAACAGCATTCAGGTAATGCGTTATGCAGGTGACTGGAAAGACGTAGGAACCTGGAACATGATGACAGAGGTTATGTCTGACCAGAAGCTTGGCAATGTGACACTGGATGATAACTGTGAAGATACACAGGTTGTAAATGAGCTGGATATCCCGGTGCTGTGCATGGGCTGTAAGAATATGGTCGTTGCAGTCAGCAATGATGGTATTCTTGTGGCGGATAAAGAGCAGAGCAGCTATATGAAGCCATATGTAGAGGATATTGGTGGTGTCGTAAAATATGCGGAGAAATCCTGGGGCAGTTATACAGTCATTGACATGCAGCCTCTGTCCTATACAGTGCGTGTGAATCTCAAGCCTGGACATCAGATGAAGTATCACAGCCATCAGCACAGAGAAGAAGTATGGACAGTTGTATCCGGTCATGGCAGAGTCGTTCTGGATGATTTGATGCAGGAGATATCCGCAGGCAGTGTCATTAAGATACCGGCTGGCTGCAAGCATACCGTGATGGCAGACAGCGACCTGCATCTGATCGAAGTACAGATTGGTAAAGACATATCCGTAGCAGACAAGGAAACATATCCATTAGACAGATCATAAGGAGTCAGTATGAGTACAATATATGCATTAAGTAATGAACATATCTGTATCGAGGTCAGTTCCTTTGGTGCAGAGCTGAAATCACTCAAAAGACAAAGCGACAGCAGAGAATATATGTGGGATGCAAGACCTGAATTCTGGAAAAGGACTTCGCCTGTTCTTTTTCCCATTGTAGGCAGTCTGCATGAAGGACAGTATCATTATGAAGGGCAGAGCTTTGCAATGTCCCAGCATGGCTTTGCCAGGGATATGGAATTTACACTGGTACAGCAGAAGGCAGATTCCCTTACCTTTGTATTGGAAGATAACGCAGAGACTCTTGCAAAGTACCCTTTCCACTTCCGCCTGACGATCACCTATACGATTGTGGATAACCGCCTACAGGTTACATGGAAAGTGGATAATACGAATGACCGTGTGATGTATTTCAGTATCGGCGGACACCCTGCATTCCGTTGTCCTATTATAGAAGGAACAAAACAGACAGAGTATAAGCTGCATTTTGATACGGAGACAGAAATCATTTCCACCATACTGGGAGAGGGTGGACTTCTGACACATGAGTATAAGACATATCCGTTGAAGAATAGTGAGCTTGCTGTTACAGAGAATCTTTTTGACCAGGATGCATTGGTAATAGAAGGCAATCAGGCGCATGAGGTTTCCTTGTCATATGGTCAGGAGAAGCCTTATCTGACAGTGCGTTTCAATGCACCTTTATTCGGCATCTGGTCTCCGCCAAAGAAAAATGCACCATTTATCTGCATTGAACCCTGGTATGGACGATGTGATAAAGCTGATTTTACAGGTGAACTGGATAAGAGAGAATGGGGCAATACGTTGGACGCTGGAGAGTGCTTTGAAGCATCTTATGAAGTCATAGTGTAAGAAAGACGAGGCATAAGACTTATATGCAGAAAATGAAGTTAGGCCTGGCTGTGGCACTGGCGGCATGCATGCTGTCGGGCTGTGGCAAGGAGCAGAATACAAATATAGAGCAGGGTATGCAGCTGCTGGAGCAGATGGATTACAATGGAGCGATAGAAAGCTTTGAAGCTGCGATTGTATACAATGAAGATGAACAGCTGTTATACAGAGGTGAAGGTCTGGCATATATGGGATTGGGAGACTATGAGCAGGCAACAGAGTGTTTCCTGAATTCTATCAGCTATGCCGGAGGCAATGTAACGGATCTGGAATTTGACACCAATTATTATCTGGCATCAACGTATTATAAATTAGGCAAGTATGAGGATGCACAGAATATCTATTCTGCAATCATTGGATTGCGTGATAAAGATACAGATGCCTATTATCTGCGGGCATGTACCTTATTAAAAGAAAGCAATTATGAATCGGCACTTGCGGATTTTGAGAAAGCCTTTTCACTGGCAACGGATAATCTGGAGCTGGTGACATCTGCCTACGAAGAGATGCAGGCAGCAGGCTTTGCAGAAGAGGGCAAGACATATATACAGAATTTCATGGATCAGCAGGATAAGAAACTGACAGATTCCCAGAAAGGAATTCTCTATTATTATCTGGAAGATTATGCGAATGCGAGAATCTATCTGGATGGCGCATTGAACGGAACAGATGCGAAGGTCTCCCTGATGCTTGGACAGACCTATGAGAAGCTTGGTGATATGAACTATGCAGCAGTGGTATATCAGACCTATCTGGATGCCAATGCACCGGATGCTGCTATCTACAGCAGCCTTGGCAACTGCTACATGAAGCAGGAGAAATACGAAGATGCACTGGCTGCCTATGAAGCAGGAATCGAGATCGGAGATTCTGCCTGCCTGCAGAGTCTGAAATTCAATCAGATCGTTGCCAATGAGTACCTGGGTAACTTCGACAAGGCAAAGAGTCTCATTACAGATTATCTGAGCGTATATTCTGAAGATACCAAGGCACAGAGAGAGGCACAATTCCTGCAGACACGGTAAAACAGCATATTACAGGCTTTTTACAACATTTACATAAAAGTGACACGTGAGTCATAAAACACAATATGTTGTATACAAAAATAAAACAACAGGCGCTATTTAGTGTGTTCGATTGACTTATGCTTTAAGCCGTGCTAGTATGAATTCATACACGGTCCTGCGATGCCAAGAGCATGCAAATGGGTTATGTAAATATGGGGGAAGGCTGTATGTCAGCCGGAGGAAGGAGCAAGTTATTCAATGTTTCGTGTAATCAAGAGAGATGGCAGTGAGGTAGAGCTGAATCTTGAGAAGATCAGTGGCGCCATCGTAAAGGCATTTGATGCGACACAGGTTCAGTACAATCAGGCAATTGTTGATTTATTGACACTTCGTGTAACAGCAGATATGCAGGGGAAGGTAAAAGAGGGTAAAGTACAGGTAGAGGAGATTCAGGACAGCGTAGAGAAGGTGCTGGAGCAGGCTGGCTATGCAGAGGCTGCCAAGGCATTTATTCTGTATCGTAAGCAGCGTGAGAAGATGCGCAATATGAAGTCCACGATTCTCGATTACAAGGAAGTAGTGAACAGCTATGTGAAGTCCGAAGACTGGAGAGTGAAGGAGAACTCTACAGTAACCTATTCTGTAGGCGGCCTTATTTTATCGAATTCCGGTGCGATTACGGCGAATTACTGGCTGTCCGAGATATATGATGAAGAGATTGCAGAAGCACATAGAAATGCAGATATTCATATCCATGATCTGTCCATGCTGACAGGATATTGTGCAGGCTGGTCTTTGAAGCAGTTAATTAAAGAAGGACTTGGCGGTATTACAGGCAAGATTACATCAGCTCCTGCCAGACATTTATCCGTTCTGTGCAATCAGATGGTGAATTTCCTCGGCATTATGCAGAATGAATGGGCTGGCGCTCAGGCATTTTCCTCTTTTGATACCTATCTTGCACCTTTTGTAAAAGTAGACAACTTAAGTTATGGTGAGGTTAAGAAATGCATCGAAGCATTTATTTATGGCGTGAATACACCAAGCCGTTGGGGTACACAGGCTCCTTTCAGCAATATTACTCTGGACTGGACTGTGCCAAATGACCTTGCAGAGCTTCCTGCTATCGTAGGCGGTAAGGAGATGGATTTCTGCTACAAGGATTGTAAGAAAGAAATGGACATGGTCAATAAGGCATTTATTGAGACTATGATCGAAGGCGATGCAAATGGCAGAGGCTTCCAGTATCCGATTCCTACCTATTCTATTACAAAAGACTTTGACTGGTCTGATACAGAGAATAACAGACTTTTATTTGAAATGACATCCAAATATGGTACTCCATATTTTTCCAACTATATTAACTCAGACATGGAGCCGTCTGACGTCAGAAGTATGTGCTGCCGTCTGCGTCTGGATTTAAGAGAGCTGCGTAAGAAGACAGGTGGATTCTTCGGCTCAGGTGAAAGTACAGGAAGTGTTGGCGTAGTAACGATCAATATGCCAAGAATTGCATATCAGGCAGAGGATGAGGCTGATTTCTACAGACGTCTTGACCGAATGATGGATATTGCAGCACGTTCTCTCAAGATTAAGAGAAATGTTATTTCCAAATTGCTGGATGAAGGCTTATATCCATATACGAAGCGTTACCTGGGAACCTTTGATAATCATTTCTCTACGATCGGTCTGATCGGCATGAATGAGGCAGGACTGAATGCAAAGTGGCTCAGAGCTGACCTGACACATGCAGAGACACAGAAGTTTACCAAGGATGTACTCAATCACATGCGTGAGCGTCTGTCGGATTATCAGGAACAGTACGGTGATCTCTACAATCTGGAGGCTACACCTGCAGAGAGTACAACATACAGACTGGCGAAACATGACAGAGCAAAGTGGCCTGATATTATCACAGCAGGACATGAGGGAGATACGCCATATTATACGAATTCTTCCCATTTGCCAGTAGATTACACGACAGATATATTTGATGCATTGGATGTACAGGATGAATTGCAGACACTGTATACTTCCGGTACAGTATTCCACGCATTTTTGGGTGAAAAGCTTCCTGACTGGAAGGCAGCAGCAAACCTGGTTCGTACCATTGCAGAGAATTATAAATTACCTTATTATACCTTGTCGCCTACTTATTCTATCTGTAAGGAACACGGTTATCTCAGCGGAGAACAGAAGATATGTCCTAAGTGCGGCAAGACAACAGAAGTATACAGCCGTATTACCGGTTACTATCGTCCTGTACAGAACTGGAATGATGGTAAGCTTCAGGAGTATGCGAACAGAACAGAGTATCAGATTGGTAATTCTGTGATAAAAGGAGAACACCTGAAAGCAAAGCCTGCATCCGAGATCAAGGCAGCAGCCCTCAGCGCTTCCATGATATCCCAGCGTGAGGAGGAAAAGAACATAAAATTCCTGTTCACCACCAAGACGTGTCCGAACTGTAAGCTGGCAAAGGAATACCTCAAAGATGTGGATTATACCATTGTTGATGCAGAAGAGAACATGGATCTTGCGGTACAGTATGGTGTCATGCAGGCTCCGACTCTTGTAATTGTAACCGGACAGTCACAGAAAAAATACGTTAATGTATCCAATATAAAGAAATACGCGACTAATGTGGCACAGATAGCACAATAGATAGAAATAAGGAAGAAATAAGATAGAGGAGAAAGTTATGATCAACAAACTTGTAGAGAAGATTCGCAAGACAGGTGCGCCCATTGTAGTAGGTCTTGACCCTATGATGAAATTCGTACCTGAACATATCAAGAAGATTGCTTTTGAGGAAAAAGGCGAGAACCTGGAGGGTGCTGCAGAAGCCATCTGGCTTTTTAATAAGGAAATCATTGATAAGACTTATGATCTGATCCCGGCAGTAAAACCTCAGATTGCCATGTATGAACAGTTCGGTATTCCCGGATTGATGGCTTTTCACAAGACAGTAGAATACTGCAAATCCAAGGATCTGGTAGTTATCGGAGATATCAAGAGAGGCGATATCGGTTCTACATCCGCAGCCTATGCGACAGCACATCTTGGCAAAGTACAGGTTGGAAGTCAGATCTGTCAGCCTTTTAACGAGGATTTCGTGACAGTGAATCCCTATCTTGGAAGTGATGGTGTACAGCCTTTTATCGACGTATGTAAGGAAGAGAAGAAAGGTATCTTCGTATTAGTAAAGACTTCTAATCCAAGCAGCGGCGAATTCCAGGATCGTCTCATTGACGGCAGACCTCTCTATGAGTGGGTTGGTGAGAAGGTTGCCGAGTGGGGCGAACAGGCTATGGGTGATTCCTACAGCTATGTTGGTGCCGTTGTAGGTGCTACTTATCCTGAAATGGGCAAGGTACTGCGTAAGCTTATGCCCAAGGCATATATTCTGGTTCCAGGCTATGGAGCACAGGGCGGAAAGGGCAAGGATCTGGTTCATTTCTTCAATGAAGACGGACTTGGCGCTATCGTGAATTCTTCCAGAGGAATCATTGCAGCATACCAGAATGAACAGTATGCAAAGTTCGGAGCAGAGCATTTTGCAGATGCATCCAGACAGGCAGTAGAGGATATGATCGCGGACATCAGCCAGGCGTTGGCATAAAATGTGCATTCAGTGTGCAAAACATAGAGATTTTGGAAAACTCAGAGATAAAAGTGAGTTTCCAAAATCTCTTTTTTGTGTAAATTAACTATTAATTTGTGCAAAAATCACAAAACAATTTGTATACTATATGAAAAAGAATGATTGTAATACTTAATAAACAATGCTATAATTTGGATAGTTCTATAGTACTATTGGTAGAATTGCATATAGTGTTGAGAGAAGCGAGAATCTGAAGACAAAATGACGTATGACAGTTGAGTAAGGCTAGTACAGGGGAAGACAAATTGTATTTGGGTTTAGCAGCTACAATATGGAAGGAGGATATGCCATACGGCATAAAGAAACAACATGGAGAAGAAGAAAGTAAACAAAATCTTAAAAAGTGTTGCGGGCGTAGGGGTTGCACTTGGAGGAGCAAGCGCATTCTCTGATGGTGATGTGGTATTCGCCGCAGAACAGGAGCAACAGACAGTTACAGAAGAACAGGAACAGGTCGTTGAGACAGAACAGAAGGAATCCGAAGCACATGAGGAGCATCTTGATTCTACTGCGGACACCAACGAGACCCAGACTCAGGAGAGCAAGGGCAGTGGACCGGCACAGTCAGTGTCAGAGGATAATGGCAATGTTGCTGATACTACGAAGGATGATAACAGTACCAATGATGTGACACCGGATAATAATGATGGCGCAGATACAACACAGAATGACAATGGCAATACCGCAGATACAGAAACAGGTGATAATGGTAACGAAAATCAGTCTGTTGGCGGAGAAACAACTAATACAGATGACAATTCAACAAATGGAACAGAGAATGCAGAAGGACCAGAGACAACGGGTAACAATGAGAGTGACGTTCTGGATAGTGTACGTTCTGAATCTCTTTCAGCAAGTGATTCAACAGTAAAATCTACCGCATCTGAGAGTGCTGCTGCATCGGAACATAAAGCTGATGAGGCAAGAAAGGATTCTGAGACAGAGTCTGCATCTGAATCCGCGTCAGAATCTCATGAAGGCTCATTAAGCCAGGTAGAAGTAGATTCTGAGTCCGCATCACAGTCAACTGTTACATCAGAAGAGACAAAGGAGAGCCAGTCCGAATCAGCAGCAGAATCCTCTGTAGATTCTACAAAAGCACAGAACAGTGCAGCAGAAGAGCATAAATCTACTGAATCAGAGAAGGATGCAGCAACAGAATCAGCATCTTATTCAGCTTCTGAATCTTTGAAATCTGAGGATGACAGCCTGACATCCGTATCAGATGCCGCATCAGAAAGCACATCTGATTCAGCATCAGCTTCTGATACAGAGAGCCAGTCCTTATCAGAATCTATGGCAAGTACATCTGTAACTCTGAATGAATCAGACATTGCATCACAGTCAACCAACTATTCTATGCTGGAGTCAGATGCACAGTCTATATTTAACAGTACATCAACAGCATTCAAGGAAAACGGTCTTGAAGATGAATATCTGGAGAATCTGATCAATCAGATAAAAGAGGCTCAGAAGAAAGTTCAGGATGCATTACAGGCGGCTAAAGATGCAGGGCAGAATGTAGACCACAAAACGGATGGCAATAACTATTACCAGTATGCGGACGAACTGGCAAATCTTCTAATACAGTATAAGTTCTATCAGGAAGACAGGGTAAAGGACATCCAGCATAGTGAGTGGGACTCCAGCGGATATACGAACAACCATGTTAAAGTAAACTACACAGGCAGTGATGGAAAGCAGCATACAGAATACTTTGACTATGTAACAGCAGATTCTGCTGACAGACGTCTGGATGAAGTAGATAAGAATAAAAAATGGTGGGAATCTGAAAAGAAGGAAAATCCGGATTATATCGACCATATATATGTAACGAAGAAGGAAGTTACAAGTGCACAGCTGTTGGATACAAATGGTAATGAAATCGAGACATTTATCCATATGGGAATTGAACAGTACAAAATAAATGGTAAATGGCACAATGGTTACAGAACCACTAATGCTGAAGGCAAAACTGTCATCAGATGGGGAGATAACAATGAATTAGAGTATACTTATGGAACTATTTATGAGTTTAATGGTAAAGGTACAAGTTATTTCTCAGAGGTTGAATTTAACAAAGGACTTGACAAATACGGACAGAAAAGAAGTGAGCTTACAAGTGTATCGGACAGCCTGAGTACAATCCGCAGCCAGATTGATTCTCTGAAATCAGCGAGCGAGGTGGTATCAGAAAGCATTTCCGCAAGCACAAGCGTTAAGGATGCAAGTACTTCTGCAAGCAATTCAACCTTATTAAGCGAGACAGAAAGTAATCAGCAGAACAGTGCAAGAAGCGAGAGCCTGTCAGAAAGTGCAAGTACAAGTAAAGCACAGAGCGATGCAAGAAGCGAAAGTTTATCCGCCAGTGATGTGGCAAGTGAATCAGAAAAAGTCAGAGCATCTGCTTCTACATCAGATAGCATAGCAGCCAGTGAAAGTGATAAGGAAAGTGCAGCAGCATCTCAGAAGGATAGCGAGTCTGCAAGCCAGAGCGCTTCCGAAAGTGCAAGTGAGTCACGCAGCATAAGCTTAAGCGAGAGTGCTTCTTCCAGTGAATCAAGAAGAGCCAGCGCAGAGGCAAGCGAGAGTGCTTCAACAAGCACCAGCACAAGTGTTAGTGAATCTACCCGTGAGAGTACAAGTGCATCTACAAGCAAGAGTACAAGCATGAGCGAAAGTGCAAGTACCGCAGCAAGCCAGAGCGCAAGCACTTCTGCAAGCGAGTCCACAAGCAAGAGTATAAGTGAGAGTACAAGCACCTCATTAAGTAATAGCACAAGTGTTTCAGCAAGTGAGAGCGCAAGTACATCCACCAGCGTGAGTGAGAGCGAAAGCACATCAGCAAGCACAAGTGCAAGTATTTCCGCAAGTGAGAGTGAGAGCACATCCACAAGCGTAAGTGAGAGCGATAGCACAAGCACAAGTATCTCAGCAAGTGAGAGCGAAAGCACATCAGCAAGCACAAGTGCAAGTATCTCCGCAAGTGAGAGTACCAGCACAAGCGTAAGTGAGAGCGAAAGCATATCAGCAAGCACAAGTGCAAGTATCTCCGCAAGTGAGAGTGAGAGCGCATCCACAAGCGTAAGTGAGAGCGAAAGCACATCAGCAAGCACAAGTGCAAGTATTTCTGCAAGTGAGCAGCAGAGCCTGTCAATAGTAGAAAGCGAAGTAGCGAGTGCAGAAGCATCATTACAGGCAAGCACAAAGGCTTCCCAGAGTGCAAGCGCATCAGCAGAGGTAAGTACAGCACTTAGTGAAGTAGAAAGTACAAATGCAAGTCTGGAAGCCAGCGAGAATGCAAGTGCATCAGCAAGCACAAGCACAAGTATCTCCGCAAGTGAGCAGCAGAGCCTGTCAATAGTAGAAAGCCAAGTAGCGAGTGCAGAAGCATCATTACAGGCAAGCACAAAGGCTTCCCAGAGTGCAAGCGCATCAGCAGAGGTAAGTACAGCACTTAGTGAAGTAGAAAGTACAAATGCAAGTCTGGAAGCCAGCGAGAATGCAAGTACATCAGCAAGTACCAGTACATCCACCAGCGAGAGTGAATCTGCAAGTGCAAGCGCAAGTACTTCCGCAGCAAATAGTACAAGCGGTGATTCTGGTAATGGTGGCACAGGTGAAGGTGGAACAACAACACCTGGTTCAGGTGAGAGTGCATCTTCCACATCAACAAATGCTTCAACCAGCACAACACCTGCACCAGATACCATAATCGGCGAGGCAGATGTTCCGTTGGCAGCCACAGCACCGGTTGCACCGAATACAACCAGTGAACTGACACCGACACAGACAGTTGCAAGAAGAGCAAGAACAACAACTACTATCGATGATGAGACTACACCGTTAGCAGCATCCGTAGAAGATGCAGCTTCCGGTAATGTACAGGAGGATGCAGATGTTGTTGTCATCGAAGATGAAGAAGTACCATTAGCCGTTATCGAGGATGATGAGAATGCAGATACTGCTACAACGACTATCGAAGATGAAGCAGTAGCACAGGCAGAGAGCATTGAGAATCCTTCACATAACTTCTTATGGTGGCTTGTAGCCCTGTTAGCAGCAATTACTGGTAAGACAGGCTACGATAAGAAGAATAACAAGGGTATCTTCAAACCTAAGAACCCTGGCGATCAGAAGAAATAACTGATTAAAAATAATACATAAGTCTATACAATTAGTGACCGCATACGTGGTCACTAATTGTGATTAGATAAGTACAATTCGTGCCATTCTTTAGGTTTATTAGTAGCGATTCACACAAGGAGAGCATTTTGAGGACTGGAAAAAGGAAATCTGAGAAAGTCTTACTGTATAAGACATTGTATACAATCATAATTATACTGATATATCTTGTGGGAAGGAATCTTCCATTATATGGAATTGATTATGCGCATTACCACAGTCAGTCCCTGGATGCCCATGCTCTCCTGATGCAGACAATCAGTGGAGACCTCTATCAGTGTTCTATCTTTTGCCTGGGAATCGCTCCCTATATGATAGCCACCATGCTGGTACAGATGGTCGTAGCATGCAGAAGCGCAGATGCAAAATCGAAGATATCACCCGGTAAGAGAAACAGGCTGTCGTTGTGCATTATGCTGGTGCTTGCAGTGATACAGTCCTATATCCGCTTACAGGATCTGCATTTTATAAGCACAGGGCAGCCACAGCTTATGGTCAGGCTGACGGCAGGCACAGAGATGATAGCAGGTGCGGTGTTTATCCTGTGGCTGTCAGAACAGAACAGGAAATATGGTATCGGTGGACAGACAGCGCTTATCCTGGCAAATATGGTGGATGGGATACGTTCCATGCTGATAGGAAGGGAGCCGGCTTCGCTGGTACTTCCCCTGATCATTTCAGTTGTGGCCGTGTTCGTTGTAATCTGGATGGAGAACAGCGAGATGCACATCCCAGTTCAGCGTATTTCCATTCATAATATTTATGCCGACAAGAATTATCTGGCGATTAAACTGAATCCCATCGGCATTATGCCTACCATGTTTTCTTTTGCTTTTTTCCTGTTGCCACAGATATTACTGACTCTACTGGTGATGATATTTCCAAAGCAACAGCAGCTTCAGGACTGGCGTGAACAGATGGTACTGACGAAGCCGTTGGGAGTCGTTACCTATCTGCTGCTTTTGTTTGTCCTGACTGTCTTTTTCTCCTATATATTTGTAAATCCGGGAGATATTACTGAACAGTTCCTCAAAAGTGGTGACAGCCTGCTCAATATCCATGCAGGAAAAGACACGAAGAGATATCTTAGACGCAAGGTAGTAGAGATAAGCCTGGTCAGTGCAGTGGTCATGTGTTTGTGTCTGGGAGTACCGCTTTTCCTGCTGATACAAGGCGTATTGCAGGACAGTGCTTTGGCAATGCTGCCCTCGTCCATGATGATGCTTGCCGGCGTAGGCTGCAATATGTACCGTGAAGTACAGGCGATACAGGATTATGATTCTTATAAGGAGTTTATTTGATGATTTTTTTTATACCTGCATGGTATCAGAAGAATAAATGGTGTGAGAATGAGCAGAGTTGGTATGCGAGGAGAACCCATACAGAGTTTGATGATACGGTGAAGCAGGTTCAGCTTTTTCACCGTAGTAAGGTGCATCCTTATAAAATCATGCTCCTTGGTTTCGCACCGAATTTCAGGCATTTTCTCCACAGACAGAGTGTGTATCATGCCCCATACTGGTCCTGCTTTGATGCGATTCAGGAGATACGGCGCAAGAAGGCAATGCTTTTGTCCTTTCACAATCTGAACTGGCCGGAGGGGATTGAGTTCATCTACAGCAATTTTGTGATTCTTGCCATGTACCACGGTGAGAAATACGCACAGATTGAGTTTGGCGAGGACGGCAATCCAATCCAGGTTGATATGTTCCAGAATAATATATTAAAAAGACGTAATATCTATGACGATAGGGGATTCTTATCTTCCACAGTGCTGTATGAGGATGGGAAAATGCTGTATCAGGATTATCTGAGAGATGACGGGGTATGGAAGCTGCGTGAATATGCTTCGGATGGGCATGTAGAGGTCAATCCCAGGGCATCAGAGTATCTGATTTCTTTTGATGGGGAAGAAGAGACACATCCCTTCCTGAACCAGAGATATGACTCCATGCAGAAGGTTATAGGAGAAGTAGTGGAAGCCTATGTGAAGCTGGCAGATCCGGGGGATATGTTCTGTATTGCGATTGATGGACAGCATCTGCAGGCTCTGGATGCCGCATTGCAGGGCAGGAAGAGGATATTGTCTTTCTATGAGAACCGGCTTGACCGGTCAGAACTGCCCAAGTGGAAGTCCATGATAGAGAGTGCAGATTATGTTGTTGTGGATTCGGAGGAGAATGAGGAAGAGATACTTGGTGTAACTGACCGGCTTTTGACCAATATCAAGGATATCTCGCCTTATGATTCCCGTGTGGATTACAGCATCAGCGGACAGCTCAATGTGCAGAAGATACTGGTTCCTGTTGACGCATTGGGGCAGAATGTACTGGATGAGCTGCTGGAACAATTGTCAGGATACCTGACAGAGAATGAGAATGCCAGAGTGCATCTCTTCACCAGGCGGGCTGATTATGATATGGAGAGCCGTCTGCTTAGAAAGGCGCAGGAAGTGCTGGACAGGATGCAGCTTCCAACAGAGTGGGCAAGGAAGAAATCAGCACAGAATGCAGAGAATGAGCTGGATGCAGAGAATGAGCTGGATGCAGAACAGAATGAACCTGTGAAATTCGTAGTTGAACAGTGTGTGGATGAGATTTCAGTCAGCAAGTGTATACGTGAACAGAGGATTCTGGTAGATTTCAGTCTGGAGAGAGAGATTTATCTGCAGATAGCTGCCGTGAGCGTGGGTATTCCACAGATCGTATGCAGGAAGACCAAATATGTGGAGCATGGCAAGAATGGATTTGTCCTGCAGAATACGAAGGATATCAGAAAGAGTCTGGTGTACTATCTGTCAGGGATGAAATACTGGAATGAATCACTGATCTATTCCAGGGAATTGAGTAAGGATAACAGTACAGCGGTACTTGTCAGAGAATGGAAAGAGGTAATAGAGCGCATTGGATGATATTCGTATCTTACAATTGGGAGAGGAAGACTGGGGACTGAGCTATCAGATTCCCGGTGGAATCAGGATATATCATGAGAAGCCTGAACTTCGAAGGGCAGGAGATGCCTTTGAGCTTGTTTTCTGGGACAGAGAACCCAAGGAGCAGGAGCTGGGGAACCTTCGTAATGTGACTAAAGCCTATACATTGTACTTGGTCGAGGGAGTGCAGCTTGGGGAAAAGGCAGAAGAACTTTTTCAGTGTAAAAAAGGAAAAAAGATTGCCAGAGAGCAGATACAGGAATTTCTTTTACAGGAAGCGAGAAATTATTATCCTGCACCTTATGGAGAGAAGTTTAAGCCAAGCCAGGTGAGCATATCGAAGAATTTCAAGGGTGAGATTAAGTGGAATGGCAATTATAGTGTGTCCTTGACGGGAGACTTTGGAGAAGAGCTGGAGCAGGCTGCATTCTGGAGAAACAATATCCCTGTATTCTCTGGTCAGGCGATTGATCTGTGGCTGGAATACAAGAAGAGTGAAGATGTCAGAATCTCCATGAAGATCACACAGTTTCGGGCAGGCGCACTGGCTGAGGTTCAGAACAATTGGGAATTTACACAGGAAGAGCTGGAGAATATCGTGACCATAGATAATCAGAAGAAGGATGGTCCTATCTTCGTATCCATCAACGCCTGTGGCAAAGGCGAGCTGCAGATCATTGGACTGCATGACCGTTATTCGAGACGTGGACATGGCTGTTTTCTGCCGGGCGGCGAGCGTGTTGTAACTTCAGACAGAGAAGAGATATTCTATTATTTTGACCCAGGTGACAGGAAGCCGCCGCTTAATGTGTATTTTTCAGGATATAAGACAAGGGAAGGCTTTGAAGGCTACAATATGATGCGCAGGATGGGATGCCCTTTCCTGCTGATTTCAGAATCCAGACTGGAAGGTGGAAGCTTCTATATGGGTTCACCTGAGTATGAGGAACAGCTTGTAGGGATTCTGCGTAAGCACATGGAAGAACTGGGATTTGGTGCTGATGAGGTAGTCTTATCAGGTCTTTCCATGGGAACCTTTGGAGCATTGTACTATGGATGTGATATCAGTCCACATGCTATGCTTCTTGGTAAACCTCTTGCAAGTATTGGGGATGTGGCAGCGAATGAGAGACTGAACAGACCGGGTGGTTTTCCTACATCATTAGATGTGTTATGCTATATACAAAAGGGGATGGATGCAGAATGTATAGACCGTCTCAATCACCGTTTCTGGGATAAATTCGACCATGCAGACTGGCATGCTTCCAAATTCATCGTTTCCTATATGATAGAAGATGACTATGACAGGACTGCCTATCAGCAGCTGATCTCGCATCTGCAGTCTGGCGGTGTGCAGGTGTATGGTAAAGGCATTCACGGCAGACACAATGATGATACGGGAGCGATTGTAAAGTGGTTTGTCAGTCAGTATTATAAGATTCTTGCAGAGGATTTTCACAGAGACGTAGAATAGCGGAGGATAGAGATGACAGGAGAGAAGTGGACAGTATATTGGAATGAATATTCTGCCAATACCTATTTATATGGTTCCAGGGTTCTGTATCATGCCAGGGATGATGTGGAATTCCAGAATATACTGATGCCTCCGGGAACGATCATTAAGGAGTGGTTCTCAAAGACGAATTATCAGATGCAGAGAATCGAACCCACGTTACCTATGATAGATGGAGAGAGCAGATACCAGATTGAGATAGCAATAGATTGTCCTCACGGTGAGAACTGGCTTATGCGTCTGGTCTTTTATGATAAATATGAGGCAGAGGCAGGAAGTATTGTGCTCAGGGATAAGGTGACTGTATTTCAGTGTCCGCTGAAGACGTACAGTTACAGATTACAGTTGATTCATGGTGGAATGACGCAATTTCATTTTCACTCAGTAGTAATTCGGGAAATAATGGATGAAACAGACGAACAAGATCAGAAAGTTACAAAGAATTCTAAATAGAATCAAGAAGTATAAGAGTAAGATAGCTGCCATGACGGATGAGCAGCTGGCAGACATGACCCGTGTGTTCAGGGAGAGGCTGGCGCAGGGAGTCAGTCTGGATGAGCTGCTGCCGGAAGCGTATGCCGTTATCTGTGAGGCTGATTATCGTATTCTTGGCAAATTCCCCTATGATGTGCAGATTCTTGGTGGGATTGCATTGCATCAGGGATATCTGGCAGAGATGAACACAGGAGAAGGCAAGACTCTGACAGCGACAATGCCTTTGTACCTGAATGCTCTGACCGGTAAAAGTACGATTCTGGTCACGACCAATGAATATCTAGTGCTTCGTGACGCAGAGGAAATGGGGCAGGTATATCATTTCATGGGTCTTAGCGTTGCTGCCGGTGTCCGTGCAAGGCAGGATGAGAAGATCAGCAATGACGAAAAGCGGGAGATATACAATGCAGATATTGTATACACGACTCACAGCGCGCTTGGCTTCGATTACCTTTTCAACAATCTGGTGACCTCCGCAGAAGACAGATTCATGCGGGAATTCAACTATGTCATTATAGATGAGGCAGATTTCGTACTTCTGGACAGTGCCCAGACACCTCTGGTCATATCCGGCGCGCCCAGAGTACAGTCCAATCTGTATGAAATGGCAGACTTCTTCGTAAAGACTCTGGAAGAAGACAGGGATTATGAAGCAGAAGAGAAGAAGGTCTGGCTGACAGATCAGGGAGTCCGGTATGCAGAACAGTACTTTGGCATAGATAACTTCTATGGCAGGGAGTATTTTGAGATTAACAGGCATGTGACGCTGGCACTTCGTGCGCATGTGCTTTTTGCAAAAGAGAAAGAATACGTCGTGGCGGAGAATGAAGAAATACGGCTGCTTGACAGCGGTTCGGGACGAATGATGCCGGGAGTGAAGCTGAGAGGTGGACAGCATCAGGCGCTGGAGGTGAAGGAACATCTCAAGGTGTCGCAGGAGAATCGTTCGGTGGCATCTGTTACATATCAGAATCTGTTCCTGCTGTTTCCGAAAATGGCGGGGATGAGTGGAACGATTGCGGATGCTTCGGATGAACTGAGGGACGTGTATGGTGTGGATGTACTGGTAGTCCCGCCTAACTGTCCTGTCATCAGGAAAGATCTTCCGGACAGAGTATTCCAGGATGCAGACAGTCAGTTCCGGGCTGCGATTGATGCAGCCTGTGCCGTACATAGTACAGGACAGCCTGTGCTGCTCGTAGTCAGTACCATAGCAGAGACTGAACTGGTCTCAAGGCTTCTGACGAATCAGAAGATACCCCATAATGTGCTCAATGCCAACAATGCATTCTGGGAAGCGGATATCATCAAGGAAGCAGGACAGATGAATGCAGTCACAGTGGCGACAGCCATGGCAGGCAGAGGTACGGACATCAAGCTGGGTGAAGGTGTTGAAGAACTGGGTGGGCTTGCAATTATCGGGGTTGGCAGAATGAACAACATCCGTCAGGAGAGACAGGCAAGGGGCAGAGCAGGCAGACAGGGCGCTCCGGGCAACAGCCGTTTCTACATTTCACTGGAGGATGAGATTGTTACAGATTATGGTGCACCTTATATCCGCAAATATATGGAAAAAGGCAGACATTTCAGCAAAGGCAGAATTCACAGGCTTATCTGTAATGCGCAGAAGCTGTGTGAAGAGAGTGCAGTGTTATCCAGAAGACAGGCACTTAACTATGATGAAGTCATGCAGAAACAGCGTCAGTTAATATATTCCATGAGAGATGAGCTGTTGGATGGCGGACGAATCGGCAAAGAGAGACTTATGCAGATTGCAGAGAACAATATCCAGACCTTTGTTAGTGGATTCTCCGGGAAGCAGCCAGTCAGCAGACAGGCTGTGAGCAGATATCTTCTGGATAATATCTCCTATCAGATGGATGATATTTCGGATTCCATATTGCAGGGGAAAGAGTCAGTGACACAATATCTGCGCAAACAGGTAGAAGCTGCATTACAGGAACAGGAATCCAGAATTGGTGATGATGAAACCATGGAAGAATTTGTGAGAGTGGCGACTCTTCGGGCGCTGGATGATGCGTGGATAGAGGAAGTTGACTATCTGCAGCAGCTTCAGTCAGCAGTGGCAGGCAGAACCTCCGCACAGAGAAATCCTGTATTTGAATATAGAAAGGATGCATTGGAATCCTTCGGACAGATGGAGCAGACTGTAGTCAGAAATGTTATGAGAAATATTCTGCTGAGTGAAGTATCGTATGATGCAGAAGGCAGGATGCAGATTCTGTTTCCTTAGAAGAGAACATTGGGAGGGCAGTTATGGTATACAATTTTAATCTGGGAATTGGCTGGGCGAGCAGTGGTGTAGAGTATGCACAGGCGTATCGAGCCAATCTGTTCAGAAAGGCGGGAATCCCTGCCAGATTCATTTTTACGGATATGTTTCCAAGAGAGAATATACAGCATATGACGGAGAATATCGGTTTTCTGGATTCAGAGATCATGTGGCTGTATACATTCTTTACGGATACGAAGATCTCACCTGTGACATATACACTTGGAGAGTTCGAGAAGACTTTTGAGAAGAAGAATTATGAGTTCTCCAGGGATGGTAAGATATGCAAATACATTTTCCCCGGAAATGGGAATTTCTACACGGTATACATGGTGGACGAGTCAAGTGACCGTGTGCATAGAGTGGAATATGTGGCTGATGGTTTATTGATCAGGAAGGATTATTTCACATACTGCCGCATCTATTCAGAATATTATGCGCCGCTGGATAATAAAGCACATATGTATCAGCGCAGATTCTTCAATGAGGATGGTTCCGTGGCATATGAAGAGATCAATGATGATGATGTGGTAATGTATCAGTTTCCGGACCGGCTGCTGTGCTCCAAGGAAGAACTGGTTGGGTATATGGTATCCGGACTTAACCTTACCAGTGAGGATGTGGTGATCATTGACCGTACGACAGGTGTGGGACAGGCAATCATGCAGAATGCAGGACCGGCCAGAATCGGTATCATTATCCACGCAGATCATTTCAGTGAGAGCAATTGCAATGATGATTATATATTATGGAATAATTATTATGAGTATGCATTTTCCCAGAATAAGCATGTAGACTTCTATGTGACGGCAACCGATGCGCAGAATCAGTTATTGAAGGAACAGTTCGAAAAATATCTGCATGTGTCTCCAAGAATCGTTACGATTCCGGTAGGTAGTCTGGATGAGCTGAAATATCCCGCACAGCCTAGAAGACCTTATTCCCTTATCACTGCATCAAGGCTTGCAGGAGAGAAGCATGTGAACTGGGTGGTAGCTGCGGCAGCGCAGGCGCATGAACAGCTTCCACAGCTGACACTTGATATCTATGGAAAAGGCACAGAAGAAGAGAACCTGAAGGATCAGATCAAGAGACTGGGGTGTACAGATTACATACATCTGATGGGACAGCAGAATCTGACAGAAGTATATCAGGATTATGAAGCATATATAGCCGGCTCTACCAGTGAGGGATTTGGACTTACGCTGCTGGAGGCGGTTGGCGGTGGGCTTCCTATCATTGGATTCGATGTGCGTTATGGCAACCAGAATTTCATTGACGAAGGGCAGAATGGATATAAGATCGCTCTGGATGAGCATATGGATGATAAAAGCAAGATTGCGCTGTTGGCAGAAAAAATTGTGAAATTATTTACACAGGCAGACATGGAGGCTTTTCATGAGCATTCTTATGAAAAGGCAAAAGGATATCTGACAGAGGAGGTAGTGGACAAATGGAAGAACTTGATCTGAAGAATAATGCAATGATTCTGTTCGACTCTTACCTGGAAGATGGCAGAAAACTGTTAGAGTCCCTGCGAAAGATAGGGGTTGACTGCCCGGCAGCAGCAATTGATGATGATGGATTCCTGCCTGATGGGGTGGAGTCAGTGTATGGCTCTTTTCTTGGAGAATATGAGAAAAGTGAGGAGATTCCCGGACGGCCAAGGTATTTTAATGAGGTCAAAGTACCGGATTACTGGGAAATCAGTGGAAATAACAGCAGTGGCCAGATTCATGATCTCTACAGACTACGGGGCAAGATCTTCTATACGGAGCCTGCGCATAAGAGGCTGGTGAAGGTAGTGGACTGGTATGATGAGCGTGGAACCGTCCGTTCCTGTGACCATTATAATAAGTATGGGGCACTCTATGCGAGAACCATATTCAATGCCAGGGGGCAGAAGGTCAATAAGAGCTATTTTGATGCAAAAGGCAGGGAAATCATTGTAGAGAACTATGTGACACGCCATATTACGCTGAACGAGGGCAGTATGGTTAAGATTTTCCGGAATAAGACGGATTTCGTCATCTATTATATGAAGGTGAATGGACTGGAGAGCAGGAATCTTCTGTTCAACTCCCTGTCAGTGCCTTTCTTCGTATCAGAGAGACTGGATAAGACGGACGGACAGGATATTTTGTTCTGGCAGGAGCCGGTAGGAAGCGAAATCCCTGGAAATATGCAGATTATCTTACAGGATAGAAGCAACCGCACAAGACATATCTTCGTGCAGAAGTCAGATGCATATGAGAAGCTGCTTGCCCTGGGTGCACCGTCTGAAAAGTTGCATAAGCTTGGGTTTATTTATCAGTATGAGAGGAAGAATACCTTTGGCAAGGATGTCCTCATCTGTACGAATTCAGAGAACGTTGCACATGCACATCAGATTACAAAGGCATTGCCACAGCTGCATTTTCATATTGCGGCGATCACAGAGATGTCAACGAAGCTTCTGACAGTGGGTGCATATGATAATGTGACCATGTATCCTTGTGTAAAGACCAGTATACTGGATGAATTATTTCACAAGTGTGACCTGTATCTTGACATTAACCATGAGGGTGAGATCGTGTCTGCCGTCAGCAGGGCATTTCTGAATGACCAGCTGATTTATGCATTTAAGGAGACACTTCATAATACAGTATATGTGGCAAAAGAGCATATCTATGCGGAGGATAATGTCAAGGAGCTGATTGCACAGCTACAGAGAGTGACACAGGATGCAGCATACATGGAGCAGGAGCTTGATGTACAGAAGGCAGGGGCACTGGCTGAGACTGAGGAACACTTCAAAGAGATTATTGAAAATACGGAGCTTTTATGGTAATATTCTTGATAAAGCGGTAGATACCGAAGTGTACAGTAAGAGCAGCTGAGAAAGTATAAGAGGTTAAAAAACCCGTAAATACAGGAGGTTAAGATAGAATGGAACAGTACAAGAAAGAGTTTATTGAATTCATGGTGGACAGTAATGTACTTAAATTTGGAGAATTTACATTAAAGAGCGGCAGAAAATCCCCATTTTTCATGAATGCAGGTGCTTATGTCACAGGTTCACAGTTAAGAAGGCTGGGACAGTTTTATGCGCAGGCAATCCATGATAATTACGGTACAGATTTTGATGTACTCTTTGGACCTGCTTATAAGGGTATTCCTCTGGCAGTAGCAACAACAATTGCTTTCAGTGAACTCTATGGCAGAGATATCAGATACTGTTCTAACAGAAAAGAGATCAAGGATCACGGTGACGTGGGAATCCTGCTCGGAAGTGACCTGAATGATGGAGATAAGGTAGTTATTATCGAAGATGTTACTACATCCGGTAAATCTATCGAAGAGACATTCCCTATTCTGACAGCACAGGCAAATGTTGACGTTGTTGGGCTTATGGTCAGCCTCAACCGTCAGGAACGTGGTAAGACACAGCAGAATGCATTGGCAGAGATCCGTGAAGTTTATGGAATAGAGACAGGCGCTATTGTAACAATGGAAGAGGTTGTAGAATACCTCTATAACAGACCGTACAATGGCAGAGTATTAATAGACGATAAGACCAAGGCTGCCATCGACGCTTACTATGCACAGTATGGTGCCAAATAGACCGAATAAGGAGAGGTAATGCAGATGGAGGAAAAAATTTATAAATCAATGGGACGCTCCGGTGCACTTTCTATCGCAGTTGGAGTAGTTGCAATCGTAACAGGTGTGGCAAGCGGAGTGCTTTTACTGATCAGCGGAGCCAGACTGTTAGCGAACAGAAGTAAAATATTATTTTAGGCAAATGATGGGCATTTCATAGGGAATGCCCATTCGTTGTGTAGGAAAAAGTAAGGAGTCAGAGAAAATGTTTCATAGACCGGGATATATTTTTACAGATAAGAAGAATCCTGAGCGGGGAATCATGTCGGCTATTCTGGGTGTGATCGCCTGTGTATCGGTGTGTCTTGCAGTGTATCTGACCTATCAGAATAAGGGTGCTGCACCGATGCAGTATGGCTCAGTCATCCTGCTGTCCATGGTATTTTCCATAGTTGGCATGGTGCTTGGCATTCTTGCTATGCTGGAGAAGGACATCTTTCGCATGTTCCCAGTGCTTGGAATTATTCTTAACAGCCTGACTTTGATTGCAGGTTGTATGATTTTATATATAGGAGTGAGATAGTTTATGACATTGATTGAAGAGAGATATGAGCTTGTGAAGGAACGTCTGCAGGATATGCTGACGGAGCAGGCGGTATCTGAGAAATATACAGAGTATTTTCATCAGATGGCAGAATTTGGACTGCTGGTGATGCAAAATTTTGAACAGGTTCAGGAAGGCTGGCTGGACAAGGCATCCCTACAGGAGCTGAGAGCAGCTAACCAAGCCTTGTATGAGGATATTCTGGAAGAAAACTATGAGACAAGCTATGCCAATCCTGCCTATGCATGTGCGGGCTTTGGTTTGGAGATGGGACGTCAGTTATCTTTCATGTATACAGAGCTTCGCAGCATGATTGCCTATGCATATGAGGGTATGCAGGAGGAGCTGGTAATCCGTCTGGAGCTTCTGGTGGAAGTGTATGGTGTCTTTACCTGTGCAGCGGAGGAAGACAGAGAAGTAGAAGAGAAAGAATTGCAGGAAGTTCTCTACTGGTTCGTCAGCGATTATTCAGAACCGGCAGCAGAATGGAGAGTCTCTACACTGGTTGACCCGGAGAATGATTTTGCAGTACGTATCGTGAAAGAGGCAGACCTTACAGACATTCGCTATCTGTACAGATTTGGTGAGTATATTTCTTCTGATGTAGAGAAAATGGCACAGTATCTAAACACACTTCCACAGGAACGTGTTCAAATGATTGCAGATACGTACACAGAAGGCTATCGCATTGGCTTTGTAAAAGGCAATAAGGATTTAAGCAGGAAAGAGACGGTAGATGTACGATTCTGCCTTGGCTTTGAAAGAATTGTAAGAGCTGCAATCTCCAATTTTGCAAAGATGGGACTCAAACCTACAGTTTATCGTGCATCTTCCAGTATTTTCCATAAGAGAGGTACTTTCAAGATCGGTTATTATGGGGCGGCTGCCAATAAGCAGTATGAGTATGACCATAAGGACGATCTGGCGCTGTTCCTTGACAGAAAGCTTATGAACAGGAAGCTGGAAGTGCTGAAACAGGCGTATGAGGAGAATAAGGACAAGGCTTCGAGACATGCAGGTCCTGCGGTCATTGAGACTTTTGGTGAGATACCTTTTGCACCGGTATCCAAGCCGGAAGCATGTACATTAAGTACAGAACAGCAGAAGCTTTCCTCAGAGTATACAGGGGCTTCTTCTGATATTGTATATCAGTATATCAATGGAGAAGAGAGAAGCTTCACCATCATTGCCTTCCCGGTTCCTGAGATTGGTGAGAAGTTCGAGGAGATTTTCGATGAGACAGTGAAGATCAACACACTGGATTATCACACTTATGAAAGAATCCAGGCGATTATCATTGATACATTGAATCGCTGTTCTTATGTGGAAGTAAAGGGCATGAATGGCAATCGCACAGATATGCATATTCAGTTGTATCCGATCACTGACCCACAGAAAGAAGTGATTTTCGAGAACTGTGTGGCAGATGTGAATATCCCTGTTGGTGAAGTATTTACTTCCCCAGTCCTGGAGGGAACACATGGAACACTTCATGTAAGCCGTGTATTCTTAAATGAACTGGAATATCACAATCTGGAAATGACTTTTGAAGATGGTATGATCAAGACTTATACCTGCACGAACTTTGACAATGAGGAAGAGAACCGTGAATATCTGAAAGCAAATGTGCTGTATCATTATGATACGTTACCGATAGGAGAATTTGCGATTGGTACGAATACTACAGCTTATATGACGGCTAAGAAATATGATATTGGCAGCAGATTCCCAATTCTGATCGCAGAGAAGACCGGTCCGCACTTTGCAGTGGGCGATACCTGTTATTCACGCAGTGAGGATGTAAAGGTCTATAACGAGGATGGTAAGGAGATTGTTGCAAAAGACAATTCTGTGTCACTGCTTAGAAAGACTGACCCATCCAGGGCATATTTCGGATGCCACACGGATATCACGATTCCATATGATGAGCTTGGCAGTATTATCGCTTATGATAAAGAAGGAAATGCTTACCCGGTCATTGAGAAAGGCAGATTTGTACTTGCCGGGTGTGAGGAATTGAACAAGCCGATGGAATAGGGATTTTTTTCGGAAAATGCGACATTTAAGTTGACGTAGCGACATTTTATTTATACACTGATAATAGCGGTCTGAGACTTCATGGGACCAGCACAAGATTTAGGAGGACTTATCATGGCACAGGTTGGTATTGTAATGGGTTCTGATTCAGATATGCCGGTTATGGCAAAAGCGGCAGATATTCTGGAAGAACTTGGTATTTCTTATGAAATGACGATTATTTCGGCACACAGAGAACCGGATGTATTCTTTGAATATGCCAAATCAGCGGAGCGCAAAGGCTTTAAGGTAATCATTGCAGGAGCAGGTATGGCAGCACATCTTCCAGGTATGTGTGCAGCAATCTTCCCTATGCCGGTAATTGGAATTCCTATGCACACCACATCTTTAGGTGGCAGAGATTCCTTATATTCTATTGTACAGATGCCTTCAGGAATTCCTGTTGCTACTGTAGCAATCAATGGCGGAGCAAATGCCGGACTTCTTGCAGCTAAGATACTGGCTACATCAGACGAGGCACTTCTTGCCAGATTGAAAGAGTATTCTGCAAAGTTAAAATCCCAGGTGGAAGCCAAGGATGCCAAGCTGCAGGAAGTTGGATACAAGAAATACTTAGAGAAATAGGAATGAGATAGAGAAAGGCGGTATATACAAGATGGATTATAAGAAAGCAGGCGTTGATATTGAAGCCGGATACAAATCAGTTGAGTTAATGAAGCAGTATGTGAAGGGAACCATGAGACCGGAAGTATTAGGTGGTCTTGGTGGATTCTCCGGTGCATTTTCCCTGGATGCAGTCAAGAACATGGAGAAACCGGTTCTGTTATCAGGAACAGACGGTGTAGGAACCAAGATCAAGCTTGCATTCCTGCTGGACAAGCATGATACAATCGGTATTGACTGTGTTGCCATGTGTGTAAATGACGTAGCATGTGCAGGTGGCGAACCTTTATTCTTCCTTGATTATATTGCATGTGGTAAGAATTATCCTGAGAAGATCGCAACCATCGTTGCAGGTGTTGCAGAAGGCTGTAAGCAGGCAGGCGCAGCGCTGATCGGTGGTGAGACAGCAGAACATCCTGGTCTTATGCCGGAAGATGAATATGACGTAGCAGGCTTCACTGTTGGCGTTGTAGATGAGAAGGATATGATCACCGGTGCTGACTTAAAGGCAGGCGACACTCTGATCGGTATTGCTTCCAGCGGTGTACACAGCAATGGCTTCTCACTGGTCAGAAAGGTATTTGAGATGACCAAGGAAAGCCTGAATACATATTATGATGAATTGGGTGCTACTCTGGGTGAGACACTTCTTGCACCTACTGTTATCTATGTAAAGGCACTGAAAAGCATCAAGGATGCTGGCGTCCGTGTTAAGGCATGCAGCCACATCACAGGCGGCGGCTTCTATGAGAATGTACCAAGAATGCTTCCGGAAGGCGTACATGCAGTAATTAAGAAGGACAGCTATCAGGTTCCTCCTATCTTTGGTTTAATGCAGAAGAAGGGCAACATTGATGAGCATATGATGTACAATACTTTTAACATGGGTCTTGGTATGGTTCTGGCAGTTGATCCTGCTGATGTAGACAAGACAATGGCTGCAATCAAGGCAGCAGGCGAGACTCCTTATGTAATTGGTGAGACCAAGGCAGGAGAAAAAGGAGTAACATTATGCTAAGAGTCTGTGTATGCGTATCAGGCGGTGGAACGAATCTGCAGGCAATTATGGATGCCATTGATTCAGGTAAGATCACCAATGCAGAGATTGTACGTGTTATCAGTAATAATAAGACAGCATATGCATTAGAGAGGGCTAAGAACCATGGGATTGATGCAGTTGCTGTATCTCCAAAAGATTATGAGACAAGAGAGCTTTTTAACCAGGCTCTCCTAGATACGATAAATGAAGTACAGCCGGATCTTATTGTACTGGCTGGCTTCCTGGTAGTGATTCCCAAGGAAATGATCGCACAGTATCGTAACCGCATTATTAATATTCACCCCTCTTTGATTCCATCCTTCTGCGGTACAGGATATTATGGATTGAAGGTGCATGAAGCAGCGCTGGAGCGTGGTGTGAAAGTAACCGGTGCTACCGTGCATTTCGTGGATGAGGGAACCGATACAGGTCCGATCATTCTGCAAAAGGCAGTATATGTAGAACCGGGAGATACTCCCAAGGTATTGCAGCAGAGAGTCATGGAACAGGCAGAGTGGCAGATACTGCCACAGGCAATCGACATGATCGCCAATGGCAGGCTATAGATGATTGCAGGTTATTGAAAGGTATGGGGATTATAATGAAAGTATTGATCGTAGGAAGTGGCGGAAGAGAACACGCAATTGCAACAAGCGTAGCAAAAAGTCCGAAAGTAGATAAAATATATTGTGCACCCGGTAATGCCGGTATCGGTCAGATTGCAGAGTGCGTGCCTATCGGTGCTATGGAATTTGAAAAGATAGTGGCTTTTGCCAAAGAAAATGCTATTGATCTGACTATCGTAGGAATGGATGATCCACTGGTTGGCGGTCTGGTAGATGCATTGGAAGCAGAAGGACTGCGTGCATTTGGACCTCGTAAGAATGCAGCAATTTTGGAAGGTTCTAAGGCTTTTTCCAAAGACCTGATGAAGAAATACAATATTCCTACTGCAGCATATGAGACATTTGACAATGCACAGGAAGCACTGAATTATCTGGAAACAGCAGATTTTCCTATTGTATTAAAAGCAGACGGACTTGCTCTTGGTAAGGGCGTATTGATCTGCAATACACTGGAAGAGGCAAAAGAGGGCGTTAAGTCCATTATGCTGGATAAGCAGTTCGGTACAGCCGGTAATCGTATGGTCATCGAAGAATTCATGACAGGACGTGAGGTATCTGTATTATCCTATGTAGATGGTAAGACAATCAAGACCATGACCTCTGCCCAGGATCACAAGCGTGCAAAGGACGGAGATCAGGGACTCAATACAGGCGGTATGGGTACTTTCTCACCGAGTCCTTTCTATACAGCAGAGGTAGATGAATTCTGTAAGAAGTATATTTATCAGGCAACTGTAGATGCAATGGCAGCAGAAGGCAGAGAGTTCAAGGGCATTATCTTCTTTGGACTGATGCTGACACCTAAGGGACCAAGAGTATTGGAATACAACGCAAGATTTGGTGATCCTGAAGCACAGGTAGTATTGCCTCGTATGAAGAATGACATCATCGAAGTGATGGAAGCCTGCATTGACGGCACACTGGATCAGGTTGATCTGCAGTTTGAAGATAATGCGGCAGTATGCGTTGTGCTGGCATCAGATGGTTATCCTGTTAAGTATGAGAAGGGTCTGGAGATCAGAGGACTTGAGAACTTTGAGGGCAAGGAAGGTTATTACTGCTTCCATGCAGGTACGAAGCTTGTCGATGGTAAATTTGTGACCAATGGAGGCAGAGTTCTTGGCATCACAGCCAAAGGTGCAACTTTGAAGGAAGCCAGAGCAAATGCCTATGCGGCGACAGAATGGGTAGATTTTGACAATAAATATATGCGTCATGATATTGGTAAGGCAATTGATGAAGCATAGAACAGAAGTTAAGGGAAGTGAGAGAACAGATGAAGTTATTGAGACATAAAGAACATAGAGGCAGCAGAGGCTTCATTCGTGTATTGGCAGCTATGATGTTTTGTTTGGTTTTAAGCATCGCTACAGTATGTTATGCAGATGAAGTATCAGCAACAGTAACAGTTGCCAGTGCAAAGATCCGTGCATCAGCCGATCCAAGCAGCCAGCAGCTGGGAAGTGCCAAGCAGGGTGGTACAGTGTCCATTATCGGACAGACAACGGGAACGGACGGTAAGACTTGGTATCAGGTATTTGTAGATGCGAATACCAAGGGGTTCATCAGAGCAGATTTGGTGAATGTAACAGGAACAGGAACCATCGGTTCTGTTTCATCTGATGCATCAGCATCTGCAAGTACAGCAACAACTACTACAACCGATACGCAGGTCAGCTCAACGGATAAGAAATCAGGTACAGTACAGACCAATAATGTACGTATCAGAAAAGGTGCGTCTACCACAGCTGACGTGGTAGCTACAGCCAACAGAGGCATGGTAGTAACAGTAACAGGTGAAGCAGCAGGCGATGACGGCAAGACCTGGTATCAGATTTCCTTTACTTATAACAGTAAGGAAATCACTGGATTTATTCGTTCAGACCTGGTGACTTTTGATACATTACCGGCAGATACGGCACAGACAACCATCAATGGAACCAGTGAAACAACAGAAGAACCTGCAACAGAGGCGACCACAGAAGAAGTGACAGAATCTGCGACAGAGGAACAGCCACAGGAGCAGGAAAGCAGCAGCTCTTCTAATGATACACAGAACATGATACTGATGAATGTGGAGGATGTTCCCTACATTATGCCTGAGTTCAATCCCATCATTCTGAAGTGGGAAGATCAGGATATCAATGCATACAAGAATGGTGACTTCTACCTTTTCTATGCACAGAAGCAGAATGGAGAAGAAGGCTGGTACGTATTTGACTCTGTGAATAATGTATATGAACGCTATGTATACAGTACAGCAGGAGCAACAGTTCCAGAGACAAGTGCTATGTCAGGTAATATGTTACCGGTTATTATTCTTGCTGTTATCATTGTAATTCTGTTGATCGCAATTATTCTGATGTTCATGAAGCTGAGAGAATACACTGGCGAGTATGAAGAATACGAAGACGATGAGGAAGATGACGAGTACGGTGACGAGGAAGAGGCTGAAGAAGAGGAAGAAGAACTTGTAGAAGAACCTGTCAGACGTCCCATGCAGCAGCCAAGAAGACAACCGGCGCAGCAGCCGCGTCCACAGCAACAGCAGCCTGTGAGAAATCAGGAGCCGAGAGAAGAAGGACAGTCGGCAAGACGTCCTCAGCAGCCGGTGAGACGTCCACAGGGTGAAGAGCAGAGAACACAGCAGCAGCCACCAAGACGTCAGGAAGGACAGCCGGCAAGACGTCCTCAACAGCAGGGACAGCCGGTAAGACGCCAGGAAGGTGAACAGCCAGTAAGACGTCAGGCACAGCAGGCTGAGTCAGCAAGACCGGCAGGCAGACAGTCACAGGGTAATCCAAACCGCAGACCTGCCCAGCCAAGACCTGAGAACCAGCCACAGAGAAATGTACAGCAGGGCAGAAAAGCCAAGAATTTCCTGGATTCAGAAGATGATGATATGGAGTTCATTGACATATAATAAATATTCAAAGACAGTGGGAGAGCTTTACCTGAAAAGGTAAAGCTCTTTTATATTTTTTTTACTTGTATACAGTATTTCATTGTGCTAGAATTGTTATAACAGTAGTATGTATAGGCGCTATAAGGCAGTCTATACACAAATTTGCAGATACTGGAAAGGCATGGATGTTAATATGTATATAGAAATTGATTTTAACAGTGATGAGGCTTTGTATCTACAGCTTAGAAATCAGATTATTATCGGAATCGCCACATCTCAGTATCAGGAGGGAGACACGCTCCCATCCGTGAGACAGCTTGCAGATACCATTGGAATTAATATGCATACAGTAAATAAAGCATATTCTGTATTGAAGCAGGAGGGCTTTGTGAAAGTAGACCGCCGTAAGGGCGCTGTCATTTCCGTGGATATTGATAAACTGCAGGCAATTGAGGAACTGAAGAAGGATTTGCAGGTGGTTCTTGCCAAGAGCAGATGTAAGAAGGTATCTAAGCAGGAAGTACATGCACTGATTGATGAGATTTATCAAAATTATGAAGACAATGGAGGCATAGAGTAATGCAGCAATTTACAGATAAAGCCAAGACAGCTTTACAGTTGGCTGCGAAGGCTGCGAAGGATTTACATCAAAGCTATATCGGCAGCGAGCATTTGTTAGTGGGCCTTGTCCGTGAGAAGACGGGTGTGGCAGCTAAAGTACTTCAGGATAATGGAGTAGATGAAATCCAGCTGATCAGCATGATTAAAGATCTGATCGCACCGGAGAGTAATCTGGCTGTGTTGGAGAGGGATGGATATTCACCAAGAGCAGCCCGTATCCTGGAAGACAGTCACAGGCAGGCACAAAGATACGGTAATCAGATGACGGGAACAGAACATATTCTTCTGGCTTTGTTAAGAGAAGGAGAGAATGTAGGACTGCGTCTGCTGAATACGGTAGGAATTAATATACAGAAGTTATATATGGATACTCTGATTGCTATGGGAGAGGATATTTCCCAGCATAAGGAGGATCTGAGAAAACGCAATGCCAAGAAAGCAGGCGGCGCAACTTCAACACTGAATCAGTACAGCCGCGATCTTACCGCATTGGCAAGAGAAGGTAAGCTGGACCCTGTTATTGGAAGAGATACAGAGATCATGCGAGTTGTGCAGATCTTATCCAGAAGAACCAAGAATAATCCCTGCCTGATAGGTGAACCGGGTGTAGGTAAGACTGCAATCGCAGAAGGACTGGCACTCAGAATTGTGAATGGTGAAGTGCCGGATACCGTAAAGAATAAGCGTGTTGTGACTTTGGATCTGTCAGGAATGGTAGCCGGTTCCAAGTATCGTGGAGAATTTGAAGAGAGAATTAAGAAGGTTATCAAAGAAGTAATAGAAGCAGGTAATATTTATCTTTTCCTGGATGAATTGCATACTCTGATCGGCGCCGGTGGTGCAGAAGGAGCAATTGATGCTTCCAATATTTTGAAACCATCTTTATCAAGAGGCGAGATACAGCTGATCGGAGCTACCACAATTTCAGAATATCGTAAATATATCGAGAAGGATGCGGCACTGGAGCGTAGATTCCAGCAGGTTATGGTCGAGGAGCCTTCCCAGGAGGAAGCAATCCGTATCCTCTCAGGTATTGCATATAAATATGAAGAACATCATAAGGTGACTATTTCACCAGAGGCAATTGAAGCTGCAGTAAAGCTTTCAGACAGATATATCAATGACAGGAATCTGCCTGACAAGGCAATTGACCTGATTGATGAGGCATCCGCAGCTCTTCGTTTGAAAAATATGAATATTCCTGAGAATATTAAGGAAATGCAGGATGCAATCAGAAAGTACGATCTTGAGATTGAGGATGCAATTAAGAATGAAGCCTATACAGAGGCTGCTGAACATCGCAGGAATCAGCAGGAACTGATGAAAAAGTATGATAAAGCAGTAAGCCGTTATGAAAAGGCACAGGCACAGAAGAATCTGGTAGTAACAGAGAACGATATTGCAGAGGTAGTGTCCAACTGGACGAAGATTCCGGTGCAGAAGCTGGCTCAGAAAGAGAGCGAGAGACTGTTAAAGCTGGAAAGCATACTGCATAAGCGTGTGGTAGGACAGGAAGAAGCAGTCAGTGCCGTAGCAAGAGCCATGAAGCGAGGCAGAGTTGGATTACAGGACCCGAACAGACCGATAGGTTCTTTCCTTTTCCTGGGACCGACTGGTGTGGGTAAGACAGAACTATCCAAAGCGCTGGCAGAAGCCATGTTTGGTTCTGAGAATGCGCTGATCAGAGTTGATATGTCAGAATATATGGAGTCTCATTCGGTATCCAAGATGATAGGCTCACCGCCAGGATATGTGGGATTTGAAGAGGGTGGACAGCTCAGTGAGAAAGTACGCCGTAACCCATATTCGGTTGTTCTTTTTGATGAGATTGAGAAGGCACACCCTGATGTGTTCAATGTCCTTTTACAGGTATTGGATGATGGGCATATCACAGATTCCAAGGGACGTAAGGTAAGCTTTAAGAATACGGTGCTCATTATGACTTCCAACGCAGGTGCACAGAGAATTATTGAACCTAAGAATCTGGGATTTGCGACCAAGACAGATGAGAAGGCTGATTATAATAAGATGAAAGCCAATGTCATGGAGGAAGTAAAGCGTCTGTTCAAACCCGAATTCATCAACCGAATTGATGAAATTATGGTATTCCATCCATTGACAGAGAAGGATATGAAACAGATTATTACACTTCTGTCCAAGAATCTGTGTGATCGTTGTAAGACACAGATGGATATAGACCTGACATTCACCAGTACATTAAAGGATTATCTGGTAAAGAAGTATTCAGACCTCAAGATGGGAGCCAGACCTTTGAAGCGTGCAATCCAGAATGTAGTAGAAGATGAGCTGGCTACAGCGATTCTGGAGGGCAGAGTGAAACGCGGTGATGTGGTTCACGCAGGTATCAAGAATGATAAAATTACTTTTACAGTTAAGGAATCAAAATAGCTCGATGAATTTCAAAAAACTTGTAAAATTCTTGTGGAAAAACTGCAAATTTTATTATATACTGTAACAAAAAACCAAAGTATTTTTTTAGGAGGACGAAAGAAATGGCAGTAGTGGAAGAATTACTACGCTCCGAAAGCAACGGAAATATCAGTTTTGGTAATCATATGCTGAAACAGAAAGCGAAGCTTGAAGATTTTGAGCATGCAGGGGATATTTATAAAGTAAAGACATATGATGCAATGACCAAGCTGGAGAAGAATGGAATGTTTCTATATGAATCAGTTCCTGGTACATCCGTATTTGATTTTGCTGAAAATAGCACAGGAATTGCATTTACAGTAGAAGGAGAAGAGGATGCGCAGATAACAATCGGCCTGGAAGATGACTCCGAATATGAAGTATTTATTGATGATGCCAGTGTAGGCACCATGAAGACTAATCTGGCTGGAAAGATCAATGTCAGCGTAGAATTAGCCGGTATTGGTAAGGCGCAGGTAAAGCTGTTAAAGCGCGGATAAATAAGAATTAATATAAGCCTTCTCGTATGAGGAGGCTTTTTAAAGTTTAAAAGGAGGTATATATGGCAAAAGCCAGGACGGCAACAGTGTTTTTCTGCCAGAACTGCGGGTACGAATCTGCCAAGTGGATGGGGCAGTGTCCTGCATGTAAGCAGTGGAATACACTGGTTGAGGAGAAGGTAAGTGTTACGGGAAGCGGTATGGGGGGAAGTGCGAAGATCACCCCGGCAAAGGATAGACCCAAACCTGTAGCAATCAGTACCATAGATATGAAAGAGGAAGACAGGGTGTCTACAGGACTTGCAGAGCTGGATCGTGTACTGGGAGGCGGCATTATGGCTGGCTCGCTGACTCTGGTGGGCGGCGACCCCGGAATCGGCAAATCTACACTGTTATTGCAGGTATGCAGAAATCTTGTGAATGCGGGACATAAGGTACTCTATATATCCGGTGAGGAATCTCTCAAACAGATCAAGCTTAGAGCAAATCGAATCGGTGAATTTAAAGATACGATGCTTCTGTTGTGTGAGACTAATCTGGAGCTGGTTGAAGATGCCATAAAACAGGCTCAACCGGAAGTAGTAATCATAGATTCCATTCAGACGATGTATCAGGAGTCTGTATCCTCAGCACCGGGCAGTGTTTCTCAGGTCAGAGAAGCAACGAATATCTTTTTACAGCTGGCAAAAGGCATGGGAATCTCCATTTTTATCGTGGGTCATGTAACAAAAGAAGGAACTGTGGCAGGACCACGAGTGCTGGAGCACATGGTAGATACTGTGCTGTATTTTGAGGGTGACAGACATGCTTCCTATCGAATACTGCGAGGCGTAAAGAACAGGTTCGGTTCTACCAATGAAATCGGAGTTTTTGAAATGCGCAAGGATGGACTTGCAGAAGTGGCGAATCCTTCCGAATTCATGTTAAATGGTAAACCGGAAGGCGCCAGTGGTTCTGTAGTAGTGTGCTCCGTAGAGGGAACAAGACCTATTCTGATCGAGATTCAGGCACTGGTGTGCAGAACGAATTTCGGGATTCCAAGACGTCAGACGACAGGAACGGATTTTAACAGGGTGAACCTGCTTATGGCTGTTCTTGAGAAAAGACTGGGAATACAGATCGGTGACTGTGATGCCTATGTGAATATCGCCGGTGGAATGAAGATCAATGAACCGGCAATAGATCTTGGAATTATTATGGCGATTGTATCCAGTTACAAGAATCGCCCGATTGATGAGAAAACAATTGTATTTGGTGAGGTCGGATTAAGCGGTGAAGTCAGGGCTGTCAGTCAGGCACAGCAGCGAGTCCAGGAAGCCAGAAAGCTTGGCTATGAGACAGTAATCATGCCAAAAGTCAGCGCAGAAGGACTGGAAAATATAAAAGGAATCAAAATAATCGGCGTATCCGGCATTGGAGAGGCGATTGACATTATATAATGAAGGAGATTAAGAATCAAAATGGAAAAAATACAGCAAAATTCAGAAATTCAGAACTTAATGAAATTCCTTGATAAAAGTGTAACAAACTATCATGCAGTACAGGAAGTGTGCACACAATTAGACGAACAGGGATTTGTACAATTAAGTGAAAAAGAACTGTGGAGATTAGAAGAGGGTGGGGCATATTATGTGACCAGAAATGACTCATCTGTAATGGCATTTCGAGTGCCTGACTGCACAGTTGAGGAGATTAAGGGTTTTCATATCTATGCAGCACATTCTGATTCTCCGGCTTTTAAGGTTAAGGAACACCCGGAAATGGAGAAAGAAGGGTGCTATGTCAGCATCAACACAGAGAAGTATGGTGGAATGATCCTGAATACCTGGCTGGACAGACCACTTACAATTGCAGGAAGAGTATGTGCGGAAGAGGACGGAGAGATTATAACCTATCCTGTGAAACTGAAGGATAATGCGTGTATGATTCCTAATCTGGCAATCCACATGAATCGTGAGATGAACAATGGTGTGGCATTGAATCCACAGGTTGACATGCTTCCGCTTATCACCATGACAGAGGAAGGACAGGAGAAGTTCTCTCTCAATAAGGCTTTGGCAGAGGCGTTGTCCAGACAGAATGGTGTAACCTACAAAGCAGAAGATATTCTATCTGGAGATCTGTATGTAGTCAACTGTGAAAAGGCAGTACTGGCAGGAGCAGAGGATGAATTTCTCATGACAGGCAGATATGATGACCTGGGATGTGTGTATGGAGGGCTGCAGGCGCTGCTTCAGACAAAGCCTGGTAATTATATAGATATATTGGCAGTATTTGACAATGAAGAGGTGGGCAGCCTGACCAGACAAGGGGCTGATTCTACGTTCCTACCAGACACATTGCACAATATTTCAGACGGATTGAAGGTCAGTAATGCAGTGATGCGAACCTGGATCGCTGACAGTTTTCTACTGAGTGCAGACAATGCACATGCCTGCCATCCCAATCAGTCAGGTAAGGCAGATCCTACCAACAGACCTTATCTCAATCATGGAATTGTATTGAAGTTCCATGGCAGTCAGAAGTACTCCACAGACGCATATTCTGCGGCTTTTGTAAAGAAATTGTGCAAAGAATGTGAAGTACCGGTGCAGGCCTATGCGAACCGTTCTGATATAGCTGGTGGATCTACACTGGGTAATCTCGCTATGGCACAGGTATCCATGCCGGCAGCTGATATTGGTCTGCCACAGCTGGCAATGCACTCTGCATATGAGACAGCTGGGGCGAAGGATATTGCATATTTAATTACTTTGACGAATAAATTCTTTGAATAAGTAATAAAAATGGGCTATTTTTGTGCATTTTCACGGTTGTTTTTTTCTTTTTCAATGTTATAATAATGACTTGTGTTTCAAAAATGTTACTAATTTATTAACAGAGTATGGAGGCAAGTAATTATATGTTAAAAAAAGTTGTGGGAGCCATTGCCACGCTATCGTTCATGATAGGTACACTTGGTATGGGATATCCACATGAAAGTGAGAGTCAACAGGAAAATGCGTATCTGGTATACTCAGAAGCAGTCACGAGCCGGATGTCAGAAGAAACACATTCTTCGGCACAGACAGTATCAAGAGTACAGGCGCAGGGGGCAAGAAGCATTGCAAGATATGCTAAAGAAGAGGCCCGCATACAGGAAGCAGCTATGCCGCTTGTAATGAACAGGATAGAGGCATCCAAGAGGAAAACTTCCCTGACAGAAGAGGAAATACAGCTTCTGCAGAAGGTAGTATCCGCAGAATCAAGGGGAGAAAGCAGCGAGACACAGTACACAGTAGCATGTGTTGTGCTTAACCGTATCGAATCTGATATCTTCCCTGATACACTGGCAGAAGTTATTGTTCAGAGTGGACAGTTTGCCTGTGTAGAGAATGGTGCAGTCTACAGCGCCCCTATTACAGAGAGTGTTGCAGAGGCAGTAAATAAGGCACTGGATAATAATACAGTCGATGAGAATGTATTGTGGTTCCGCAGTGGACATTACCACGGATTCCATAACAGGGCATTCCGGCTAGACAGGATGTATTTTTCCCAGATGTAAGCAAAACCGTTACTGTACACAGTAACAGCAAAACGGACAGGTTGAAGGACCTGTCCGTTTTCTGTGTTGACGTATGAAGAAGATATTGCTATACTAATGTATATGTATTTAAGAAAGGCAGACATTATGAGTTGTTTTAATGAAGACCGTGCAACATTAAATGAACAGGCAGCGAAGCTGGATATGGCATTACAGACATGTGGATTTGATGCAGTATTACAGGAAGCTTTTGAAGATGGCATGAATCTGGATGAAATCAGCTATGTACTGAATACACATACTGAGAGAACCGTTCGCCGTTATATTGTTCAGGCTCAGTTAAAGAGAGCTGCGAATAAAGATAAATAATGAATGAAAAAGCCCCCCTGTTAATTATGGCAGGGGGTTACTGGTTTAGTAACTAAATAATATATAAAACAAAAGACCATATTTTAGAATATATTCTTAAATACGGTCTTTTTAAAAATAACAGGGGTAGTAAGAATCGAACTCACGTTGACGGTTTTGGAGACCGCTGTTCTACCGCTGAACTATACCCCTATATCAAATAATTATGTAACTCTTTCTCACTGACGAATGTTATTATAGCATATATATCTTCCAGAATGCAAGTATTATTTTAAATTATTTTAAAATATTCTGTTTCCTATTACAAATTGTTTCTGAATTAAAGAAAGGGGATGAGACACACTTTGTTACAGCTCACTTAGTTAGACATTAATTTATCAATGCTTGTGTTTTCCAGGAATCCAGTGTACAATTCGTGTAAGCGGTTACATATCATGGCGGAGAATGATATGAAGAAAAGAGGATGAACATGACACTGCAGGAAATACAGGAAACACTGAAGATTTTGGATTCACTTGATATTGAAGAATGTCTGGGGCTTATGCAGGAGAGAATACAGCCTAAGCTGACAGACATGGAGATAGAGTTATTACAATCCTGCGGGATGGTAACATCAGAGAATATTTATGCCCGGATGTCAGTGCCGCCTTTTCCAAAATCAGCCATGGATGGCTATGCAGTGTGTGCGGAGGATATAGAGGAAGCATCACATGACACGCCTGTCATTTTGAAAGTACAGGGTGAGATTCTTGCCGGAGATTATAAAGAGTTCCCATATCACAAAAATACAGCAGTCCGTGTGATGACAGGTGCAATGATACCGCAAGGCTACGATGCTGTAGTCAGACAGGAAGATACAGACTATGGGGAAGAACAGGTACAGATCTATGCATCAGTAAGACCTTATATGAATTACTGTAAGGCAGGAGAGGATATCCGGAAAGGACAGCTTCTGGCAGCGAAGGACACCAGAATAGAGCCTGTACATATCGGGCTTCTGGCTAGTGTCGGTATAGATAAGGTCAGAGTGTATGAACCTGTAAAGGTTGCCATATTATCTACAGGAACAGAGCTGTGTACCATCGGACAGCCACTCTCAGAGGGCAAGATTTACAACAATATAGCATATCTTCTGGCTGCTGCCATGCAAAAGCAGGGTGTGCAGATCAGTTTCATGGAGACCTGTGCAGATGAAGAAAGTCTTCTTGCACAGAAAATACAGGATGCACTGGAGGTATCAGATCTGTTGATCACCACAGGGGCAGTCAGTGTAGGGAAGAAGGATATTGTACCCGCCGTATTAGGGCAGATAGGAGCGCAGATCCTGTTCCGCCGGGCGAATATACAGCCGGGAACACCTACGACAGCCAGTGTATATCAGGACAAGCTGATTTTGAGTCTGTCCGGTAATCCTTATGCAGCCTATGCCAATTTTGAACTTTATTTCTGGCCATTATTGGCGTCAATGCTGCACAATGCAGCATATGATGTGAAGGTGGATACAGCCATATTACAGAGTGAATACACGAAGGTCAACAAAATGCGAAGGCTGATTCGTGCAAGAGCGCAGGATGGGTATGTGTATCTGCCGGCCCAGGTACATGCTTCCTCAGTCATCAACAATCTGCTGGAATGCAATTGTATGATAGATCTGGAAGCAAACAGGAAAGTTTCAATTGGAGATACGGTGAAGATCCGGTATTTTAAATAAAGATATGAAGAAGATAGCAGTTGGTGTCCTGGCGGGTGGTAAGAGTACCCGCATGGGTGAAAATAAAGCATTATTACAGATAAATGGCAAAAGATTCCTGAATCAGATCTGTGGGGAGCTGGGTGATTTCTCACAGGTCATTATTTCTGCTGCCCGTAAAGGAGATTATGAAGATCTTGGACTGGACGTTGTCTATGATGAACATCAGGATATCGGTCCCATAGAGGGAATCTATCAGGTCTTATCCCATGCACAGGAAGAGTATGTGTTTATCTGTGCTGCGGATATGCCTTTTATTACAAAAGAGCTGGTGGCATACATGACAGAGTTCATCAGCTCTGATTATGACTGCTACTGCATGATGGATGAGGATCACATTCATCCTCTGTGTGCCATCTATTCCGGAAAAATGCTGCCGGTCATCAAAGAGCTGATTGATAAGGGGCAGTATCGCCTGATGAATATACTGCATGCAGGCAGAACCAAATACATCAGGCTGGAGACCTCCTGCTTTGATAAGCGTGTTGTAAAGAATATCAACACAAAGGAAGAGTATGTCCGTCTGGTGCTTCCTGTTGTCTTTTGCGTCAGCGGAGTAAAAGACAGTGGTAAGACAGGGTTGATCGTTAAGCTGATCAATGAATTTATTACGCAGGACTACACAGTTGCCGTAATCAAGCATGATGGTCATGAATACGAGATGGATCACGAAGGAACAGATACCTGGTGTTTTACAAGAGCTGGCGCAAAATGCAGTGCCATTTTTTCTGATACACAATATTCTCTGAATGGACAGGGCAGGACAGATGCAGATACGATCAGACAGATGATTGGCTGCCAGCAGGGGATAGATGTGTATATCATAGAAGGTATGAAATATTCGCCATATCCCAAAGTGGAAGTAGTAAGGCAGGAGATATCCGACAAAAGTGTATGTGATGAGAATTCGTTGATCTGTATAGCAACTGATGTAGTATCCCAGAAAGATGTGAAGTGTCCGGTGTATGACATGGATGATGTTTCCGGGATTTTTTTATGCATTAAAGGATACTTTGGATTAAACTGAAAGGCAAGGTTATTTCATATGAAGCTGATTAGAACAGAAGATGCAGTAGGACAGGTGCTTTGTCATGATATTACGCAGATCATACCGGGAGTGGTCAAGGATGCGGTATTCCGTAAGGGACATATCGTGACGAAAGAGGATATCCCCATGTTGTTATCTGTAGGAAAGGAACACCTCTACGTGTGGGAGAAGAAGGAGGGAATCCTGCATGAAGATGAGGGCGCTGCGATTCTTAGAGATATCTGTATCAATGAAAATATGTCTGCCTCAGAGCCAAAGGAAGGTAAGATAGAGATAAAAGCACAAATAGATGGATTATTGAAGGTGCGTACAGAAGCGTTGAACCGTGTTAATGCGCTGGGTGAGATGATGATCGCGACAATCCATGGTAATTTCCCGGTCAGAAAGGGAGATAAAATTGCAGCAACAAGAATCATTCCTCTGGTCATAGAAGAAGAGAAGATGAATCGTGCCAGAGAGGCAGCGGGAGAACAGCCATTACTGGAGATTCTGCCTTTTGCCAAAATGAAAGCAGGCATTGTGACAACCGGCAGTGAGGTATTCAAGGGCAGAATCCGGGATGCATTTGGACCTGCCATACGTGCCAAGCTGGAGGAATATGCAGTAGAGGTCACAGGACAGAAGATTGTTGATGATAAGCAGGAGGATATCGTGGCTGCGATACAGTCCTATCTGGATATGGATGTGGATCTGGTGTTGTGCACAGGCGGTATGAGTGTTGACCCGGATGACAGAACACCGGGAGCAATCAAGGCAGTAGGTGCGGATATCGTATCCTATGGTGCGCCGGTGCTTCCGGGGGCGATGTTTCTGATTTCGTATTACAATAATGTAAACAACAAGACAATACCTGTATTGGGACTTCCGGGGTGTGTCATGTATGCGAAGCGCACCGTGTTCGATCTGGTTCTGCCAAGAATTCTGGCAGGCGAGAGACTGACACCACAGGATATCAGCACTTATGGAGAAGGAGGCTTGTGTCTGAACTGCGAAGTCTGTCATTTCCCCAATTGTGGTTTTGGGAAATAATGTGAAAGGAAAGATTGTTATGGCAGGGTTTACGCATTTTGATCAGAATGGGAATGCAATTATGGTAGATGTGACAGCGAAGGCAGACACGGAGCGTATTGCAGTTGCTACGGGATATATTCAGGTGAATGAAGAAGTATTTAACGCAATACAGAATCAGACAGCGAAGAAGGGGGATGTGCTGGGAACAGCAAGGATTGCAGGCATTATGGCGGCAAAGAAGACCTCAGATCTGATTCCCATGTGCCACCCACTTATGCTGACCAAGGTCACGGTAGATTTTGAAATGAAAGAAGAGGATCATACCATTCACTGTTATTGTACCACGAAGCTGTGTGGTAAGACCGGCGTTGAAATGGAAGCACTTACAGGTGTGAATGTGGCACTTCTGACCATCTATGATATGTGCAAGGCAATGGATAGAAGCATGGAAATGTCAGGCATTCACTTAGTAGAGAAGATGGGTGGAAAAAGCGGGCATTTCATCAATCGCAAATAAGAGGAGCAATGGATGAAAAAGAAAATAGCAGCAATGATTATGACAGTCGCTTTAGCGGCAGCATCTTTAGCAGGTTGTGGTACACAAAAGGCAGATACAGCACAGGAGACAACCGTTACACTGTTTGCAGCCAAGAGTCTGAATACAGTTATGGAAGAGCTGATTGCCGCATATCAGGAGAAACATCCCAATGTAAAAATTGTAGGAAGCTATGACAGCTCAGGTACACTGATGACACAGATTGAAGAAGGCGCAGCCTGTGATATTTTCTTCTCTGCGGCACAGAAGCAAATGAATCAGCTTGAACAGGATGGACTGCTGGTGGATGAAACCAGACATAACGTCGTAAATAATCAGGTATGCGTGGTTACCTATAAGGGAAGTAATACAAAAGTGACAGGACTGTCAGATTTATCGGCAGCGTCCAGTCTGGCACTGGCAGATGGCTCTGTCCCGGTAGGTAAATATACAAGACAGGCTCTGGTCAACGCAGGAATCCTGAATGAGGCGGAGGATGTGTCCAAGATCACAACACAGGAAGTCTCCGAAGCTCTTGGTGGAATAGAGATCAATGAGTGTGCCAATGTTGGTGCAGTAACCTCTGCTGTAGTAGAAGCAGCCAATGAAGTAGGAACCGTATATTATTCAGATACTTATGGATTTGAAGACAAGCTGGAGATTCTGGAGAAAGTGCCTTATGACCTTACAGGCAATGTCATCTATCCGATTGCACAGGTGGTAAATAAGGAAGCAGATGAATCACAGCAGCAGGCATCGAAAGAATTTGTGGAATATCTGGTGTCAGAGGATGCCAAGACTGTTTTTGACAAGTACTACTTCGATACAAATGTTGAGGATTAATCTGAAATGAAAGAAATAGGACAATACATAGCGGGGCTGGATTTTAGCCCCCTTCTCATATCATTAAAGACTGGTGTGGTGGCAACGGTATTTTCCTTCTTCCTGGGGATATTCACGGCGCAGAAGGTAGTCCGGGCCAACACCAGGGTAAAAGCCATTGCAGATGGCATTCTGACACTTCCTATGGTACTTCCGCCTACTGTGGCAGGTTTTTTCCTGTTGCTGATATTCAGTCTGAGACGACCTTTTGGTGCATACTTATATGATACTTTTCAGATCAAAGTCGTACAGACCTGGCTGGGATGTGTCCTTGCGGCTACAGTAATTGCTTTTCCGCTGATGTATCGTAACGCAAGGGCGGCATTTGAACAGGTGGATCAGAATCTGATCTATGCAGCACGCACACTGGGTATGTCAGAAACGGCAATCTTCTGGAAAGTATTGATGCCGGCAGCAGGACCGGGAATTGTATCCGGTACGATTCTGACCTTTGCAAGAGCACTGGGAGAGTATGGTGCCACTTCCATGCTTGCGGGCAATATCCCAGGCAGGACGAGCACGATTTCACAGAAGATCGCAATGGTCATTCAGGACAGTGATTATGCCACTGCCGGGTTCTGGGTTGCAGTGATCATGATGATAGCCTTTGTGGTCGTATATGCAATGAACGTCGTTACAGCGAAATGGACACAACAGTAAAGGAATAGATAGATAGAGATAAAAACAATGGCATTACAGGTGAAAATCACAAAAAAGCTGGCAAACTTTACGTTGGATGTGGATTTCTCAGTAGAGCAGGAGATTTTTGCCCTGCTGGGGGCTTCAGGGTGTGGTAAGAGCATGACACTTAAATGCATTGCGGGAATTGAACAGCCGGATGAAGGTGTGATCGTGCTGAATGGACGGACCTTATTTGATTCGGCTAGGAAGATTAATCTGCCGCCCCAGAAGAGACAGATAGGGTATATGTTTCAGGATTATGCGCTTTTCCCCAATATGACAGTATTGCAGAATGTCATGGCAGGCATGGGAAGAAGACCATCCAGAGAACAGGCGCAGGAGTATTTAAGACAGTTCCATATTGAAGAGCTGGAACAGCAGTATCCCACCAGATTATCAGGTGGACAGAAGCAGAGGGTTGCCATGGCACGTATGCTGGCTGCCAGACCGGAAGTGATTCTTCTGGATGAACCGTTCTCGGCTTTGGACAGTCATTTAAAATGGACTATGGAGCAGCAGATGAGACAGCTTCTGCAGGAGGTGCATAAGCCTACCCTTCTGGTATCTCATAACAGGGATGAAGTGTATCGGCTCTGCAATGTGGTAAGCTGTGTCAACCGTGGCAAGCTGGAAGTCATCGAGCCGGTTAAGGAGTTCTTCAGAAATCCAAAGACGAAGACAGCAGCCGCTTTATCAGGCTGTAAGAATATAGCAGATGTAGAGCTGGCTTATGAAGAAGGACAGACTGTGTTGCAGGCTGCGCAATGGGATTATAAATTTGCTTTCACATCATTTCCGACACAGATGTCAGAAAATAAGATGAGCTGGGATGAAGTGGGGGCAATAGGAATCAGGGCACACTATCTGGAACCCATTTATCAGGGACAACAGGTGCAAATGGCAGAGAATGACAATATGCTGGAGCTTGCAGAATACCAGGTAATAGAGGATTCCTTTGAATGGATTGTTCTGTTCCGGGTAAGTGATAAGGGTGACTGGCTTCAGTGGAAGACCCCAAAGCTTCAGGAACAGGAGCTGGAGCTTCCATGCCGGTTCAGAATCCGGCAGGAGAATCTGTTATTTCTGAGGAAAGAATAAGCAGTAGAAGGATGGGACAGATACATGCAGGATAGTTTTGGAAGAAAAATAGAATATTTAAGAGTGTCTGTAACAGATAAGTGTAATCTCAGATGCCGCTACTGTATGCCACAGGAAGGCATAACAAGACTGGCGCATGATGATATCCTACGTCTGGAAGAGTGGGCAAGAATCATCCGAATCATGCAGGAGCTTGGCATCACCAAGGTACGCTTTACCGGGGGTGAGCCTCTCGTCAGAAAGAATCTGATTCAGTTAATCAAGGATGTTCATGCACTGGATGGAATCAGTCAGATTGCCATGACTACCAATGGAATTTTGTTAGGAGAACAGGCAGCTGATTTAAGAGAAGCAGGGCTGACCCATGTTAATATCAGTCTGGATACATTAAATCCTCGGACTTTTGAAGAAATCACCAGAGTAGATGCGCTGAATCAAGTACTTTCTTCCATTGAGAAAGCATTGCAGGCAGGATTACAGGTTAAGATTAACTGTGTGCCTTGTCAGGAATGGAACGGAGAAGATCTGACAGATACTGCAGCGCTGGCGAGACAGTATCCGCTGGATGTCCGTTTCATAGAACTGATGCCGGTAGGCTGTGGCAGCCAATATCATGGCATTTCTTCTGACAGGGTATTGGAGAAGCTGGAACAGCAGTATGGAAGGGCAGTTCCAGTTCAGGCAGACAATGAGAAGGGAGGTCCTGCAAAGTATTATGATTTTGCAGGATTTCAGGGCAAGGTTGGAGTAATCAGTGCCATGTCCCATCAGTTCTGTGGAAGCTGTAACCGAATCAGGATGACAGCAGAGGGCAGACTGAAGCTGTGCCTGCACTATCAGGATGGGATAGAGTTAAGACCATTATTAAGAGAAGGCAGGACAGATGATGAGATCAGAGAGGCGATTGTGGAGGCTGTCAGACAAAAGCCCAGAGCACATGATTTCGCACACACGGCAGAGCATACAGATGCAGATCAGAGAAGAATGGTTCAAATTGGAGGTTAAAATGGGTAATATTGTAGCAGTATGTATCAGTGAGAAGAAGGGTACAGCGAAGCAGAATGTAGGTACTTGCAGGTTCATAGAGAACTGGGGTCTGGAGAAGGATGCACACGCAGGCAGCTGGCACAGACAGGTCAGTCTGTTATCTTATGATGAAGTGGAGAAGTTCAGACAGAGAGGTGCCAATGTGGCAGACGGCGCATTTGGAGAGAATCTTCTGGTAAAGGGCTTTGATTTCAAAACGTATCCTGTGGGAACGATTTTCAAGTGCAATGATGTAGTGCTGGAGATTACGCAGATTGGTAAGAAATGCCATTCAGAATGTGAAATTTTTCACCAGGTAGGAGACTGCATCATGCCAAGGGAAGGTGTATTTGCCAGAGTGCTTCATGGTGGTGAGATTCATGTAGATGATGAATTGGTGGTATATCCTTTCCGGGCAGGAATCATAACAGCCAGTGATAAGGGAAGCCGTGGAGAGAGAGAAGATCTGAGTGGACCTGCCATTGCGGAGCTGATCGGGCAGCAGGGTTATTATGTATGCAGCAGTAAGATACTGCCGGATGAGGAAGAAGACCTGTATCAGGAAATGGTACGTCTGGCAGACGAAGAGAAGGTGGATGTGATCTTTACAACGGGGGGAACAGGACTTTCGCCAAGAGATAATACACCGGAGGCAACACTCAGGGCTGCAACTAAGAATGTACCGGGAATTGCAGAGGCAATCCGTGCATACAGCATGCAGATCACACCAAGAGCCATGCTGAGCAGGGCAGTGAGCGTGATGCGTGGTCAGACTCTGATCATCAATTTACCCGGAAGTCCTAAGGCAGTGAAGGAAAGTCTGGAATTTCTTCTTCCATCCCTAGCCCATGGAATCCAGATCATGAAGGGCGAAGCAGGAGAGTGCGCCAGAAAGGGATAGAGGATGAATAAGGAAACCACCAGGAAGATACAGACAGTCATGGTACGAAATGACGGAACCATAACAACACAGTCAGAGGAAATCGTATGTGAGCATTTTCTGGATGTGTATGTGAATGAACAGCTTGTGGCACGACTGGTATGCACGCCTGAATATCTGAAGGAGCTGGTAATTGGAAGACTTCTGACAGAGCGTATCATTGAGCATATCGAAGATATAGAACAGATATATATTTGTGAAGCGAAGCGAAAGGCGAAGGTCTTTTTGAAAGAACAGATACAGGTGAATCTGGAGCCTACGCTGAAAGCAGAGCCGACCTGCTGCACCGGGAATCAGATTTACCTGCGCAATACGGCAATAGCTGAAAGTGGTACTTTGCCCAAAACGCAGTGGAAAAAGGAATGGATCTTTGCCCTGGCGGGTGACTTTGCCAGGGGGACCCTGCTGCATAAGAAGACGAAGGGAACCCACAGCTGTTATCTAAGTGTTGCAGGAGAGACAGTGTTTGCGGTAGAAGATATTGGAAGACACAATGCATTGGACAAGGTGATAGGATATGCAGTATTGCACCATATCGCTTTTGAAAAATGCATTGTTTTTACATCGGGACGTGTGCCTACAGATATGGTCATGAAAGTAATTGCTGTGGGGATTCCCGTTCTTGTCTCCAAAGCAGTACCCACTGACGCAGCAATAGAGCTGGCGCAGCTTCGGGGGCTGACGCTGATATGCAGGGCGTGGGAAGACAGCTTTGAAATCTATACAGGAGATTGTTAATTAATTATTTTAATTGTTTTTATCCATGTCTTATAGTATGATGGAGTAAAGCGTGAAAGCGCTTACATATAAGATATAGGAGGATCTCATGTACTCTGAAAATGTAATTCAAAAGAACGAAATGAATGAAAAAACAACGAAGTTCCTTGATAAGTTCGTGAAGCGTGTTAAGGCAAATCCGCCAGGAGTCTGTCCCATTGCAGTGCAGCTGGCTTTTTTACAAAGTGCCAGAAGTCAGACCTGTGGTAAATGTGTTCCCTGTAGGGATGGTCTGGAACAGGTCGAGAATATGATGCGGCAGATACTGGATGGCAAGGCTGATATGGAGACTTTTGATAATATGGTAGAGTTAGCCCAGATGATCCAGGACACGGCAGACTGTGCGATTGGATATGAGGCGGCTAATATCGTATTACAGAGTGTGGAATTATTTCATGACGAGTATATGAGCCATATTGAAAGCCATAGATGTAAGGAAGAGATCGGACAGAAGGTACCATGTATCTCCTATTGCCCTGCAAATGTGGATATTCCCGGATATATTGCGCTGATCGGAGAACATCGTTATGCAGATGCGATTAATCTGATCAGACATGATAATCCTTTTCCAACCGCATGTGCTTTTATCTGTGAGCATCCCTGTGAAGCAAAATGCAGGAGAGATCTGATTGACAGTCCCGTTAATATCCGTGGATTGAAGAAATTCGCAGTAGACCAGGTGGCAGCAGATCAGGTCAAAGTGCCGGCATGCAATGTTTCTACAGGTAAGAGGGTTGCAATCGTAGGTGGAGGTCCATCCGGCTTAACGACAGCGTATTTCCTGTCTCTGATGGGGCATAAGGTAGTCGTATTTGAAGAAAGAGAACATTTGGGTGGTATGTTAAGATATGGAATCCCCAATTACAGACTGCCTAAGAACAGATTGGATGAGGATATCAATGCCATCCTGTCTACCGGCAATATCGAAGTCAGATATAATACTGCCATTGGTAAGGACATTACCATGGAGCAGCTGCTGGAGGAATATCAGGCTGTATACATAGCAATCGGCGCACAGGCAGGCAAGACTGTAAAGGTAGAAGGTGCCAACAGCAATGGTGTATATTCTGCAGTGGATATGCTGGGAGAGATTGGCAGGGGTAATCTGCCGGATTATACAGGCAAGAGAGTTGTTGTTGTCGGTGGAGGAAATGTTGCTATGGATGCAGCACGTTCTGCAATCCGTTGTCATGCCAAAGAAGTTACGATTATTTACCGTAGAAGACAGGTGGACATGACTGCATTGCCATCTGAGATTCAGGGAGCCATCGAAGAAGGTGTAGAACTGCTTACCTTAAATGCACCTGTAAGAATCGAGGCAGACGAGGCTGGCAATGTGCGTGCCTTTGTGGCACAGCCCCAGATGATCCATGAATATGACCGACAGGGAAGACCATCTTCTGTCAATGCCAACAAACCCGAGCTGGAGATTCCTTGCGAGATCGTATTGATGGCAATTGGTCAGGACATTGTATCACAGGATTTTGAAAAATACAGTGTAAATCCCAGAAGAAAGACCTTTGAGACCCATGACACAACCAGAGTAAAGGGTTATGAGAAAATATTTGCAGGCGGTGACTGTGTCTTTGGACCTGCAACTGTAATCAAGGCAATCGGAGCAGGCAAGATCGCAGCCTTGAATATTGATGAATACCTGGGATATCACCATAAATATCTGGATGATATCAGGATTCCGGAACCCAGGGAGAATGACAGAACACATTATGGCAGAGTGCATCTGACAGATCGTTCCGCAAGAGAACGTAAGACGAATTTTGAGCCAATTGAGAATGGAATGTCCTTTGATGAAGCCATGCAGGAGTGTGGTAAATGTTTAAGATGTGACCACTTTGGCTGCGGTGTAATAGAAGGAGGACGAGTATAATGGGAGAGACACAGATGACTCATATTACAATAGATGGAAAAGAAATCGAAGCAGATTCCTCCTTAACAATACTGGAGGCGGCACAGAAGGCAGACATCAAGATTCCTACACTTTGCTATTTAAAAGAAGTCAATGAAATCGGCGCCTGCAAGATGTGTGTTGTGGAAGTAGAAGGTAAGAATCATCTGGTTACTTCCTGCAATACGAAGGTTGCAGAGGGAATGCAGATTCATACAAAGTCTGATAAAGTTGTAAGAAGCAGGAAACAGGTATTGAACCTGCTGCTTGCCAATCATGATGTCAGATGCTTCTCATGCAGCAAATCCGGCGACTGCCGCTTACAGGATCTGTCTAATGAGTATGGCATTACCAAGTCATGCTACGAAGGGGATGCAGCGAAGTTCGCACCGAAGAAGGAGAATCCATTCCTGACATACTATCCTGAGTTGTGTATCAACTGCCAGAGATGTGTCAGCACCTGTAATAAGGTAGCCTGCAACGGTACATTACATAATGAGAAGATCGGTACAAGAACTCTGATCGATGCTCCATTTGGTCCCGACTGGAAAGAAACAGACTGTGAATCCTGCGGTAACTGTGCAAGAGTCTGTCCCACAGGCGCACTGGTTGCCAAGAACAGAAAGAAATATCAGGTAGGTAAGGTGGAGAAGGTACTGACCACATGCCCTCACTGTGCAACAGGCTGTCAGTATTATCTGGTAGTAAAAGACAATGAGATCGTAGATGTAGAACCTGCCAATGGTCCATCCAATCAGAATCTTCTCTGTGTAAAGGGTAGATTTGGTTCCTTTAATTTCGTACATTCACCGGAGAGATTGAAATATCCGCTGATCAAGAATAAAGAAACAGGAGAATTTGAACGTGCTACATGGGATGAGGCATTAGATCTGATTGCATCCAGATTCAAGGAGATCAAGAAGCAGTACGGCTCAGATGCCCTTGCAGGATTTGCCTGTTCCCGTTCTCCTAATGAAGACTGCTATATGCTGCAGAAGATGGTGCGCTGTGCATTTGGTACCAATAATGTGGATAACTGTGCCCGTGTATGCCATTCTGCTACAGTAGCCGGTCTTGCAATGACCCTGGGTTCAGGTGCAATGACCAATCCAATCTCAGATATCACACATGACGTAGATGTCATTATGTTAGTTGGTTCTAACCCGGAAGAAGCACATCCTGTCATTGGTATGCAGATCCGTCAGGCAGTGGAGAGAGGAACCAGACTCATTGTAGTAGACCCCAGAGATATCGGTCTGTCCAGAAGTGCAGATATTCATCTGAAATTAAAGCCCGGAACCAATGTGGCTTTTGCCAACGGTATGATGAATGTGATTATCAACGAAGGCCTTGCAGATGAAGAATTCATCAGAACCAGAACAGAAGGCTTTGAAGAATTAAAGGAAATTGTAAAGGAATATACACCTGAGAAAGTAGCCCGGATCTGCCACATTGATCCGGATCACCTGCGTGAAGCTGCCCTGATGTATGCCAAAGCGAAGAAAGCACCGATCATTTACTGTCTTGGCGTAACAGAGCATTCCACCGGAACAGAGGGCGTTATGTCCATGTCCAACATGGCAATGCTGGTCGGCAAGCTTGGTAAATCAGGATGTGGCGTGAATCCGCTCAGAGGTCAGAATAATGTACAGGGCGCCTGCGATATGGGTGCGTTACCAGGAGATTTTCCCGGATATCAGAAGGTAACAAATCCCGAAGTCGTTGCGAAGTTTGAGCGTGCATGGGGTGTGAAGTTAAGCAATAAACCCGGTGTGCATGCAACAGATGTATTTGGCGCAGCCATCCACAAGGAAATCCGGGGATTGTTCATATTCGGTGAAGATCCGGTGGTAACAGATGCAGATCAGCATCATATCAGAAAGGCACTGGAAAGTCTGGACTTCTTCGTTGTATCAGACCTGTTCATGACAGAGACTGCACAGTATGCAGATGTAGTGCTTCCAGGAACCAGCTATGCGGAGAAGGAAGGCACATTCAGCAATACAGAGAGGCGAGTACAGCGTGTGCGTAAGGCAGTGCAGCTGGAAGGCGAGATGAGACTGGATACAGACATCTTTATAGATCTGATGAATCGCATGGGCTATCCACAGCCACATCTGACTTCAGAGGAAATCATGGATGAGATTGCTTCTGTGACACCGATATTTGGAGGAATCAGTCATAGAAGGCTGGATAAGGGCGAGAGCATTCAGTGGCCGTGTCCTGATAAGAATCATCCAGGTACACCGATCCTTCATGTCGGCAAGTTCTCCAGAGGATTGGGCTGGTTCTATCCGGCAGAATATGTGCCAAGTGCAGAGCTTCCGGATGAGGAATATCCTTTCATCATGATGACAGGACGTATTCTGTATCATTACAATACGAGAGCCATGACAGGCAAGACTCCCGGACTGATGGAGAAAGAGGGACATTCCTTTATCGAGATCAATACAGAAGATGCTGCAAGGCTTGGTATTGAGAATGGAGAAAAAGTCAGAATATCTTCCAGAAGAGGCAGTATTGAATCCACGGCAAGAGTCGGTGAGAAAGTATCTCCCCATGAGACCTGGATGCCATTCCATTTCCCGGATGGCAATGCCAATGTGCTGACCAATGCAGCTCTGGATAAATATGCGAGAATACCAGAATACAAGGTGTGCGCAATTAAGATAGAAAAGCTTTAAAGATAAGATAGAACAAAGGTGCCGTTTTCCAGTGAAATGGCACCTTTTTTGTGAGATAAATAAACTGAAAACCCGCTCTGTTAATTGACATCAAAACAGGGCATGAAGTATAATAATATTATAATATGCCATCAGTGTGACGTGATGGTGAGTGAAGGGGGGCATATGTCATGCCGGGATTTGACAGAGATGAGTTTTGGCTGAAGGTTCTATCCTATTATCAGACAGCCAGAGAGAATAATTACCTGGTTAAACTGAATGAAGAACAGACGAAGGAATTGAAGGCTTTATATATCGAACAATATATTCCAACGGAGAAGCTGAGCCATTATGATGATGAGAAGCTGATTAAGAAGATGATGACGGCAATTGTATCAATCTATAAGCTTGACAAGGATATAGCCAGCAATTATGGTGAAGTTGTGGAACTGGTGAATTCAGTAGATTATGATGGAAAGTGTCTGTATTTGCATTATGCGAAGATTTCAGAAGTGAAATTACGGAGATTTCAGTTGGGCAGATCACAGAAACAGGTTGCAGAGAAAATGGGATGCAGTGTCTCTACTGTGAAGAATTGTGAGGAATTCTTCTGTGATCTGGACAGGCAGCCTCCTGAACTGGTTGCCAGGCTGGCAAAAGCACTGGAATGTGAACCGGAAGATTTGAAATAAGAAAGAATGAGGGATTGGAAATGGATAAAAAAGAGTTTAGTCCGATAGAGATTGATGCGATTGGAGAAATATCCAATATCTGCCTGGGAAATTCTGCGTCTACATTAAATATGCTGGTACGTGAAAAGATAGATATCACACCGCCCAGAGTAGAAATTATAGAAAAAAGCGAATATATCAAAGAAGTCTCTTCCAAAAGAGTCTTCGTTAAGGTAAACTATGTAGAGGGACTGAGGGGCTGCAGTATTCTGATGCTGGAGGAACAGGATGCCAAGGCAATTGCAGATCTGATGATGGGTGGAGATGGAAAAGGACCTTATGCGCAGATGGAATTGGGAGAGCTGCATATGAGTGCCGTATCAGAAGCCATGAACCAGATGATGGGAGCATCCGCTACTTCACTCAGTATTATGCTGGAGCGTAAGACTGATATTTCAACGCCGGAAGCACAGTTTATGGATGGGGGACAGTATCTGGGTTATGCATTCCCGAATGATGACAAATTCATCAAGGTGGGATTCCGTATGCAGATAGGAGAGTCTATCAGCAGTCCTATTGTACAGTTGTATCCGTATATGCTGGCTAAAGCAATCAGTGATTTGTTCCTGATCAAGAAAGCCAAGGAGAAGGCTGGACAAGGCGAATAAACAACAGGATTTGGCAGGAGATTATGAGAAAGAAAAAGATCAGCGCAAGAGAATGGATCGAAATCATTATGAGTTTCACCAAAAAGATAAAGTATGACCATGTATCCTCTTTTGCGGGGCATGCAGCATTGTTTCTGCTTATGTCACTTTTTCCAATGGTGATGTATTTTATTTCTGTATTTCAATACATATCACTGGATGCCGGTATGGTATTGAATTATGTGAAACAACTGTTACCCGACAGTCTGATACCGCTTTTCAATCAGATTACACAGGAAGCATATAGTGGTTCAACTACAGCAATCCAGTCTTTTTCCATGCTGGTCATGCTTTTTTGTGCTTCCAAGGGTGTGTATGCAGTCATTATAGGAATCAATGCGGTATATGGAATCAGGGAGACCAGAAATTTTGTTATTCTATATGCGATCGCAATAGTTTATGTCCTGATTTTCTTTGGCATAATCGGTCTGATGATGGTATTGATCGTATTTGGTAATAAGTTGTACCATATGGTAATGCATTTTATACCGGCACTGGAGGCGTTTCAATCCGTCTTCTCGGTGGGCAAATATATTGGCATGCTGTTTGTCGTGTTACTCTTTTTCCTGCTGGTATATATGAATGTACCCAATCGTAAGTCAAAATGCAGGTATGAATTTGCAGGGGCTTTATTTGCGACTGTGGTATGGTTGATCTATTCGTGGGCGTTTTCTTACTATATTGATAACTACGCTCACTATTCCATTACGTATGGCAGTCTGGCAACAATCGTTATCTTTATTCTGTGGGTATATGGAACGATGAATATAGTTCTGATAGGGGCAGAGATCAATGTGGTTCTGCGTAAGTTCGCAGAGTATGGTTATAATTACAAACGTGCATACACATATTTCTGTGATGAGTATGAAGGGGACTTGTTACAGGATAGAAAGTAGATAGAGGGGGATATCAGTTATGATGTGTGTATTTTGTGGGAACAGGACAAAATGCTGGAACCAGCTTTCAGATGAACAGCTGGAGACAGAATGGGTAAAATGCGGTTATGATGACTATGTGCTGGATGAAGCGATAGAATTGGAGGATCTGTTGCAGGAGTCAGCCAGACGGGAAGAAGAAAAGCAGGATATGGAATTGGGACGTAATGCGGGATAAAGCATGAACGAATTTATTGTATTACAATTACGTATGAGGACGAGATGTACGCATCTTGATCCTCATATTTTAGTTTAGTCCAGCCATTATCCTGAATCTCTATGATATCGAATTCATACCCTTCTTCTACTGTAGTTAATACCTTTGCCTGATCGCTTGCAGCATCACGGATATTGACCTTGGTAGAGGTCTTGCCCCGGAGTGCAGAGGTGGGCTGTTGTTCGGCAGCAGAAAGAGAATCCCCCACAGTATCCTCTATATCAGCAGAGGTAATGGGCGCAGTAGCTTCTTCAATAACAGTAGCTTCATTCTCGGATATATTGATGTAGTGTGGTCGTCTGATAATCTGCACGCTGAGAAAACAGATTGCTATGATTAAAAGGACGATAACACCTTGTAAAATTCTATTGATCGTACGATTCTTCATATAAACCTCACTATGCATTGTGAAAAAATATATGTACATTATACTGAATCTATATGGAAGAAGCAAGAAATTGTATAGAACGACCAAATTTGTAATATTATTTTAATAAAAATGCAACAAAAATTGGGAGCGTTATTATGTATACATGTTTAGAGCTTGTTTAAAGTGCTGTTTTGTGATAATATATGGGGCGTGAGTATTCATAAAACAAGATGATGCGTCATAATTGAGAGAGTGTAGAAGATATAGGGGAGGAATCTATCTTGGAAAGGGAAAATAAAGACCTGGATAATTTCACAGATTATGTAATCAAATCCGAGGGAACAGAGGGTGCAAATCATATTATATTGCGCTTTAGTCTGCTTTTATATTTTGTATTGCTGGGAGAAACATTTCTCCAGTATACATTTATAGAGAATAATATATGGGAATATGTCTGTTTCTGGGGAATCACAGCAGTAATTATCTGTCAGGTCGTTTTCTTTATACTGTGGAGAAAATCGCAGCTTTATGGAAGAACAACATTACTTCTGTTTACAGTAGTCTTTGTCTACCTCAATGTGATCACGGATGGGAATAACCTGATTCTGTTGCTGCCAGTACCGATTGCAGCATTATGCATGCTGTATATGAGCAGACGTATGATGGTAGAGCTTTATCTGATGTGGGCATTGAACGGAGTATTGAGATTTGTACAGATATGGAACAGCGAAGAGCAGATGAAGCTGCTTCAGGGTTTTGCCTGGGTTGTTATGATATGTATTGTATATGCCGTTGCGGTGTATATGGTCAATGAGTCAATCAGTACACATTACAGGGAAGTCTGTCATGATCTGCATCATGAGAACAGACTGCATACCAAGCTTTATCAGCAGTCAACCGTTGATTCCACAACAGGTATTCTGAATCGTAATGCATATAATAACTACGTGATTGAGTACAAGGAGGGCAACTGTGATTCCATCAGTTGTATTTACATTGATGTGAATGGTCTTCATGAATACAATAATACATATGGTCATCAGGCTGGAGACAAGATGTTAAAGACGGTGGCAGCAGAACTAAAGGAATGCTTTGCAGAGCACAGCCACTATCGAATTGGTGGAGATGAGTTCGTAATTATCTGTGAAAATACAGCATTCAAGTCCATTCTAATGCAGCTGAATCATTTCAGGGAGCAGATGAAGATACATAATATTTATATCGCATCAGGAATGGAATGGCGTGATGAGAATATGAATCTTGCAGACATGATCAAGAAGGCAGATGCCAAGATGTATCGTGACAAGGAGCGTTTCTATAAGGCGTTCCCAAATGCCAGAGAGTGTGGTATGCTCTATCAGAATGCAGTAGAGTAAAAAGTTCAAAAAATGGTTGACATTATATAGTGCCTATGGTAACATATTCTTCGGTGACAGCGATTAATCGCAGGTAACTAGCTGGCGTGGCACAGTCGGTAGCGCGCAACATTGGTAGTGTTGAGGTCACGGGTTCGATTCCCGTCGCTAGCTTTATAAAGTAAAAGGCATAATGGTCGGTAGAATTGAAATAGTTCTACCGATTTTTTATTGTAAAGATATATTTACATAAAAAACAGGAGGCAACCGATTTGGTTGCCTCCTTATTATTATCTACGTGTTATTGTCCACCTGCGGCGGCAGCAGCGGCTGCCTGCTGGGCTTGTTGAGCCTGCATAAGAAGCAGTTGCTGACGTTGTTCTTCGATAACTTCCTGTGCATTAGGAGCAGCGAAGAAAGCACTGTTATGAGGACACATCTGTGTAGGGTCAGTTGTTTCAGTACCAGTTGTGCCATCATCTACAGGAAGACCATTCTCATCCAATGTAGGGATGGAAGTGCTCTGTCCACCATTTGCAATACCGCTGTCCTGTAGACGATTAGGAATACGTTCTACAATAGAGGATTGTTTGAATGGACACTCTTCTGATGCTGTCAGACCTGTGTAGGCACAGATATTGGAAGAATAGTGTACATCACAAGTTTCAGTAGGAACAGTTCCCTCAGCGAAATACTCTGTTACAACGCATCCATCACACACACCGGCAATAGGCAGTCTTCCTGATTTGGAGCATACCTGTGCAGTAACAATACCACTTGCCATAGGGAATGTCTTTTCTGGCAGATTCTCATGGATTCGTGACATAACTGCACGCCAGAGTGTCTTGGAGAGATTTCTCTCTGCTGAAGAGGAAAGGCTTACATTGTTATCATAACCTGTCCATGTAGTAGCAGTGTAGTATGGAGTAAAACCGGAGAACCATACGTCCTTATTATCGGAAGTAGTACCGGTCTTACCGGCGATTGCCATTCCACCAAAATTAACAGAACCACCTGTACCGGAAGTTACAACGTCCTGCATAGCACTGGTTAAGAGCCATGCGGTAGTTTCCTTGATGACAGGAGTCTCGGATGGTGAAGTGTTGTCAATCAGCACGTTGCCATCATGATCTACAATCTTGGTATAAAGTTTTGGTTTAATATATACGCCTTTATTGGCAATGGCTGCATAGGCAGCATTTAATTCCATATTCGTAACACCATCTGTGATACCACCAAGCGCAAGGGGCTGGCCAATATCAGATACTACGGTACCGTCAGCTTCCACACGTCTGTCAACCAGAGTAGTGAAGCCGAAGTTCAGCAGGTAATCAAAACCTAACTGTGGGGTAATCTGCGTCAGCGTCTTGACAGCAACGATGTTAGCTGACTGCACAATACCATAACGCAGTGAGAGAAGTCCACGGTAGCCATTTTTCCACCAGTTGGATACCGGTCTGCCGCTGGCATAATTATAAGGTGCATCATTCTGCACATCTGCCAGTGTAAGACCTGCACTGTCCAGAGCCGGGGCATACGTAGATACTACTTTAAAAGTAGAACCCGGTTGTCTGGTAGTAGTGTAAGCTCTGTTCAGAGTACGGCTTGCTTCCTTCTGTCCACGACCACCTACCATGGCAACGATATAACCGGTAGCCTGATCTTCTATTGTGATAGAAACCTGCGGCTGAGGAGTCAGAGTAATTTTCTCACCCTCTACAGTGTCACCTTCAGACATGACAGCTGCTTTGTAAGCATCAATCGCAGCCTGTGCATCCTCTTTGGACGGGTAGAGCATATTAAAAGAAGAATTTGTCTGCTTAAAATAGGATTTAAACATCTCACTACTGTGGTTTTCTTTTTCACCATTTGCTTTTTTCACGGTAAGGGCATAGTTAAGATACCATTTCGTGTCAGCAGGATAGTTCTCTTCATTGCCGAATACATCATCACAGATAGCCTGAATATCAGGGTCCTGTGTGGTGTAGATACTTAAACCACCACTGTATAAGAGATTATAGGCCTGTGTTTCGTTATAGCCTTTTACTTCCATAAGGTCTTCCAGAACCTGCTCTGTCAGTGCATCTACAAAGTATGTAAAGACTGATTTATCTTCCACTTCTTCATTGACAGTTGCAATACGGCTGTAAACATCATCTGCCATAGCCTCGTCATATTCTGCCTGGGAGATCATACCCTGTTCTTTCATATTGTTAAGTACTTTCTCACGTCGCTCAGCATTTTTGTCAGGATGTGAGATAGGGTTGTACTTGGAAGGATTCTGTGTGATACCGGCAATAACAGCACATTCAGATAATGTAAGCTGATAGGTAGGCTTGTTGAAATAACGCTGTGCAGCAGCCTTAACACCCAGAGTATTCTGACCCAGGTTGATGGAATTCATGTAACATTCCAGAATCTGATCCTTGTCCCATACTTTCTCAAGTTCAAGTGCAAGATACTGTTCCTGAATCTTACGTTTGATACTCTGCATGGTACTTTCATCTGTCCATCCATCGAACACGTTATTCTTCAGCAACTGCTGGGTAATGGTAGATGCACCCTGTGAAAGTCTCCGGTCTTTTATGACCTGGACGCCTGCACGGATAATACCTTTGATATCAATACCATTGTGTTGATAGAAACGTTCATCTTCGATGGCTACAAATGCATTAGCCAGATTCTTTGGAATTTTATCCATGGATTCCCAGCTTCTGTTAGAGTCAGCGGCTACCAGCTTGGTAGATTCATTGCCCTGTGCATCGTAGACAACGGTTGCATATCCCTGGGGGATGATTCCCACATTGGAGATAGAAGGTGCCGAGTACAGAATACCTTTAAAAGCACCAATGCCCAGACATGCGCCGATTATACAAAATGCAAGTAATGCAATTAGAATCAGTTTCAAAGCAGCAACACAACACATCTTTTTTAGCTTTACTGATTTTGAAGTCAGGGATTTTTGAATCTTAGTGATTCCCTTTTTCCCATAATTCATAGTGTCACCTCCGCGTATGTAAAACTAGTCATCATATAACCATTCTATTTATTATAGCAAATTACAAAGCCTAAATAAAGGCTTTTTTGCATCAGATGTAGAGACACTTATAGTATAGACATCTGTTTTACATTTTAATCCGCTTTTGATATACTAATTAGACAGGTATGTGCAGAAATGAGGATAAGAATGGAAAATAAACAGGAATATGAGCAGTATCGTATGCTATCTAAGGGAGCGCAGGCAGAACTGGTGGAGAAGAAATCCAGATTTATTGCTACAATACGCCCTGTATCTTCGGAGGAAGAGGCAGTTGCTTTTATTGAAGAAATGAAGAAGAAATATTATGATGCCAGACATAACTGTTCGGCTTTTGTCATTGGAAGCAAAGGAGAACTGACCAGGAGCAGTGATGATGGCGAACCAAGTGGAACTGCCGGCAGACCCATGCTGGAGGTATTGACAGGAAGTGGAATACGAAATATTGCTGCGGTCGTGACCAGATATTTTGGAGGAGTACTGCTTGGAACCGGTGGATTAGTGCGGGCTTACTCCGGTGCTGTGAAAATGGCATTGGAACAGTGCGAGACGATCACGCGCCGGTATGGAGTGCAGATGCTGATTAAGACGGACTATAACGGAGTAGGTAAAATACAGTATCTGCTTGGAAGCAAAGATGTGGTAATACAGGATTCAGTGTATGCCGCAGATGTACAGATGACCGTTCTGGTTCCCATAGAGGAATATGACAGACTGTGCAAGGAACTCGTCGAGGCTACAAATGGCAGAGTTGGGTTGGAAGAGGTAGAGAAGCTGTATTATGATGCATGAATCAATGTATAGTGGAATAACAGAACAACTTTTGTTTGCAAATACAAAATATGAAAGACTACAGTCTTTGAAACATATTATAATGGTATATTTCAAAATATATGGGCATATGATGAGCATAATGAGGGGCATTTGTTTGAAACTCTGGAGTGCTATTTTAAGAATAACTGTGATAAATTGAAAACAGCAGAGGAACTTTATATACATGAAAACACATTGAGATACAGACTGCATCAGATAGAGGATGTAATGGACTGTGATTTGAAGAATGTAAATACAATAACGGATATAGTTACTGCACTGAAAGTACGGAGAATGCTTCAGATTCTTGATAAAGTATGATTGTAGATTTCTACAACGAGATAGGGATTCCTTGTTGCTGATAACATTGACTATAGTAAGTTACATGATTATAATTTCAGGTAAATAAAGCAAAGGCGCTTGATTGAAGAATTAATTCATTCGAGCGCCTTTTTGTATTTCTGTACGAAGAAGGAGAGATAATTATGAAACTTACGTATGAAGCAAGCTTAGAACATTTTTTAGACACATAAGGAGGATAAAGATATGGAATTTGTCAGAGTTGAGATTATAACAGCTGCTACAAAATTAAATGGATTTAAGAAGGCAATTGCCAAACTTGGTGTCACAGGCATGACAGTAAGTCAGGTTATGGGCTGTGGTGTTCAGAAAGGTACGATGGAATATGAAGATGAGATTCATGAGGATATCGAATTGATTCCAAAGCAGATGATCATGATGGTCATGGAGAAAGATAAGTTGAAAAAGGTGCTCGATGTTATAAAGAAAGAGCTTTATACAGGACATATTGGAGATGGAAAAATATTTGTTTCTGAAATAACCAATATAATAAGAATCAGAACAGGCGAAGAGGATGAAGATGCTCTTCACTGATGGGAGGACTACTTATGGAAGAAAAGAAAAAATTAGGCTTATTCAGTGTTATAGCCACAGGAGTAGGTGTAATTGTTGCAACAAGCTGCCTTTTATCCCTGGGGCAGGGAGCTGGAACAATAGGAACCCCTTTTATCATATCTATGATTTTAGCATGTACGCTTAACTGAATTCCTATTTCAAAAGATGTCAGAAATGCAAAGAGAAATGTGCCTCTTGGGATGGTTTTAAGCCTTGCAATTATCCTTGTAATGCAGTCGATTCTTGTGATTGGTTTTAAGAATTATACACCCTGGGCTGATTTAGCGGCGTCAGCATCCCCCCATATTTTATATGGTACATTACTATTAGGAAATGTAGGAAAAATATGGATGGCTATAGTAGCTATTCTTGCAGTTGTAAGTTCTGTAAATTCCAACATTGCAGGTCTTGCACATATTGCAGCAGGTATGGCTAAAATAGGGCTTTTACCGGAGTTTTTCATAAAGCGTAATAAGAAAGGTGTTCCATACATATCTATTCTTATCATTGGTGGAGTTATGCTCATTATTAATGCAACAGGATTATCTACTACAGATGAACTTTCCTTTATGATTTTAAGTGCCAGTGTAATTTTGATGATAGCTTATATCCTTGTACAGATAGATGTTCTGATTCTGAGGAAAAGACTGCCTAAGGCGCCTAGAAATTTTAAAGTTCCACTTGAACCGGTAATTTCTGTAATTGGAATGGCTGGAACAGCCTGGATGATATGGAATATAGCCAGTGATAATGCAACAAGATTTAGAGTGTATGAATTATGCCTGATTATGTTCGCAGTACTGATCGTGTATGCAGTTCCATGGCTGAAAATGAGGAAGCAGGCATTTTTTAAACCTGTTCCAGTGGAAAAAGTCATGGCAATGGAAAATGATAAGTATCAGGAATATCATAGACAAAAAAAGTTAGAACAAAAAGCTAATAGTGAAACTGGAAAATGATTACCAAGCAAAAGCATCGTCAGAAGTGGCGATGCTTTTGCTTATATGTGGGAAGAAATTCTCAGCCAGGTTCCGAGATACGGGTAACACCTACATAGATAGCGGAAATCTTATACCAGGTAGGATAGTCTACAATTCCTGTTGCCGGCAGACCAAAGATTCTCTGGAAAGTTCTTACAGCCTCAGCCGTGCCACTGCCATAGATGCCATCCTCTGCAATTGTAGGAATTGCAGGATAATTCTCTGCAATACGGTTTAGATGCTGTTGTATTTGTAATACCTTTTGCCCGGAAGAACCGATAGTCAGGTCATATCCGGGCCAGGAGGAAGGAACACCTGATATATATTGCGTGGAATTGATATACATGTCATTACCATAATAATACCGAATGATTTCAATAGGTGTATAACCCTGTTCACCCAGATAACGGCTGCCCCATTGGGATAAACCTTCACAGGTTACGCGGTTGCCGTCACAGTAGGAAGTGAAGATAGGCTGCCGTACACCTGGGCGTGAGAGGTAATTGGCAAAGATGGAGTCTACAATACGGTCAATATTAGAGTAAATATTTCTGCCGTAGATCCATTTCTGGTCATAAGCGGTGGAAGAAGTAATTGTGAAGTCATAGCCCTGGTTGCGGTACATGTAAACCAATAGAAATTCGTGGTAAAAATAAGGTATTATCTCAGGAGATATATGTAATAATTAAAGAGAATAAGGTTAGGTGGTTAAGGAAAGAATTTGATATCGTAGGGGTATGATTCAGGAGCAGTCAGTATTATAAAAGGTACTGGCTGTTTTTATATGTTTATCCTGTGCATACTCCCTAAAACCATGCCTGTAACCCCGTGGAACATCACGTCTATGCCCCATGCAGTATCAGCGTTAGGATATGAAATGTAAGGAGCAGTAAATATAAAACTGCAAAACAAGTATTAAAAATGGAGGGCATTGAATATGTGTAGAAAACTTATTGTAACAAATGAATTATTTTTAGGAAGTCGTCAGTTAGGGTATGAGCTTTATTCCTTACCGAAGGGGGAGGTAGTGGAGTTTACAGAGAAGCAGTTAAGGGACTGCATCATACATGGAAAAGATGAGGTTTATGGGGTAATCATTTCCGAGGATACAGGGGAATTGATACCAGACGAGCAGGGATTTTATTGTCGAAACTGGATGATAAAGAGTCATATCAATTCCTTAGTACCGAAGTATGAAGGAGAGAGCTTAGTAAATTTATTTTACATAGTGGTCGGAACACATAAGGAAAAAGGGAATACGCTGTATGATGTAATATCTTCACGATATGAGAGAAGTAGGACATACAATCATATAAATGTAGGATATACATATAATAAAAAATAGGAATTAAAAATTTAGTTTAGGGGGAGCAATGATTTGTAAAAAACGTGATTTAGCGGTATAATATAAAAGAGGTGAGAGAATTGAAAACAGAGAAACAAATAAACAATAGTATATATTTAATGAACATTATAGCAGAACTTTATATGCAAAAACATAAGCTAAGTATACCAGAGTTTTTGGATTTAAACAGTAAAACTGGTTTATTAGGGTTTATTTCTGAATGTTCATCTGTATTCGATGGACTTCCACCAGAGGAAATGCTTAATGAAGCAGAGGAGTATATAAGTGAGCAAGTTTAAAATTAAAAATACTATTTATCATGGCACAATAGCAGATATAGATAATATTGACTTAACAGCAGGACGAGGATACAAAGATTTTGGTAAGGGATTCTATTTGGCTTATGATAAAGCACAGTCAATAGGAATTATAAATAAGAATTATAAAATAGCGTTAAAAAGAAAGTATAGCAATATTACAAAAAATTTATATGCATTTGATACATCACAAAATGAGCTTGAAAAATGCAAAGTAAAGGTATTCAATAGCGCTGATATAGAATGGCTTGATTTTATTTTAATGTGCCGAAAGAGTAGCGATACACCCCATGATTTTGATGTTGTTATCGGACCAACGGCTGATGATGATACATCATTGTGCTTAAATATGTACAGCGAGGGAGTTTATGGATCAGTTGGTTCTGAAGAAGCAAAGCAAACACTTCTTAGAAATTTGGAGGTAGAAAACTTAGGTACACAAGTTTTTATTGGAACAAAGAAAGGGCTATCTATATTGTGTAATAAAAGAAGGGTAGATATATAAAATATGGAAGAGACCATAATAAAATCAGCAATACAATCGAAAGTAATATGCTTAGTAAAATTTGACATGAACCTACATAAGATAAATGAAGAAAAAGCATATATAAATGTAATGCAAACAGAATTATTTAAACTATTAAAGGATGAATCAACTAAGTTGTATCTTGAGCCAAAGGAGTTTATAGAGGAGGCATATAAGATAGAGATTAATAAGTCATCCGAAGATATGTTAAGATTCATAGCAAAAGTATAAGATAATAGAAGAAAAAGAATGAGCAGTAAAAATAATAATAAAAATGTGGAAAAACTATCAGGCATCGTCAGAAAAGGCGATGCCTATTTTCATACATAGGGATAAGAAGAAAATAAAAAATTTTTTAAAAATTAAGAGATTAGATGGAAGGAGAAGAAGGCAATGGGAAGGATAAGAGAAAGCATATCAAAATTGCTAACAATCTTACTTATTTTAATTTTATCACTAACCCCTTTAAGTACAGTACAAGCAGGATATAATGGTGGACAAGGTGGAAATGGAAGTCATGGAGTAGGAACAATAGGAGCAAGTGAGAGTAACACAGCATTTTTAATGTATTTTGTTTATAGTGGAAGTGGAACACCAGCAACCCCTGCTGTATTAGTTTCAAAGTCAGCAGTAAGTTTTAAAGAATCAAATTATAAAACAAAAAAGAACATGTCATTAGCAGATAAGAATGCAATGTTTTATAAGGATTCAACAGCACCTTATCCAATATTAAGTAAGGATGGGGCATGGATGTCAAATGGTAATGCAATCAGAGCATACTTAACAAAGCAAAACAGCATAACTAAGGAATACAGATACCAAGCAATATTGAAGTCAGTATTTGGGGATAAATGGGATAATGTATATGATAGGATAATGGAGGAGCCGGGGGAATTTTGTATAGTAGTGCAGCCGGTGGCTATATTGCATTGTCAGACAACATATAATAGGATAGCAACTACAGATGGATGGATACAATGGGTAGGAAGTGGATACAGTCATAGTTTTGTATCAGGGGCTATGTATAATTGTATGGTATTAGAGAGGGATAGGTTTGGAATAACAGCACCGACACAGACATCAGGATTGCATTCAATGACAGATGGGCAATTAGAGACAGTAGGATATGGTATTCACATCATAGACTTGGAGGATAACCCATATCAGACCACCTATGATGAATCCCAAGGAGACATCCCTTCACCTGCACCCATAGAGTCAGTAGGACAAATAACGATAGTAAAAAATTACAGAGAAAAGGATAGAACAACGAATACCTATGAAGAAAAAGGATGTTACATTAGGAATAGTTTATCAGGCAAGATAGAGATAGAGGATGAGTTAAGTTATAAAGTGATAGGCTGGGCAGTAAGTACAACAACAACCCCCTCTCCAACAATCTCCTCACTTACCTGGGAGAGCAGTATCCCCAATACAATCACCTCAACAGGAACTACCCCAACAACAGTAGACATCACCACCCCTAGTACTTGTTTATACATCATATCCATGTAAAAAATAGCAATTAATTAATCGTCAGAAACATATTATTTAAGAATAAATAGAAGGGTAGTGGATTCAAGGAAAAATAAAATGGGATTCAAGCAAAAATAAAATCTAACCATTGTGCAAAATTACAATACCCAAAATAAGATAACGGGTGTTTGGTTTAATGATACGTCTAATAAAATAAAATGAACGTCTAAAATATACTACATATACATAGTATAAAAAGTTGGGATAATCTGCGAATGGAAAGCAGATTTTTTTTATGCTAAGGTGTAGGCAGGAGGCGAGGAAGAATGGGCGTAGAGATAATCAAAGGTGCATATAAGATAAAAATGGGCAGGCATAGAACACAGGTAACTACCTATGAAAATTTAACCTTACAGACAACACATCCTATCAAAGAGGACAAGCAGAAGAAGATAAAACCTACAATTCCCAGTGATTATGCAGGATATAATTATTTTATGAGGCAGAAGAAAAGGAGGAGGGTGTTTAAGGAGATGGCATATAACAGTTTTGATGAGAAGAGGTCTGTTATGCTGACATTAACTTTTTCACCTGAACAGGGGGAATATACAGAGATAAGCAAGGCACACAGGGAGTTTAAGAAGTTTATACAGCGAGTAAACAGCCATTACAATGATTTCAGATATATAGCAACTTACAGTAGGCAGGGCAATGGTAACTGGCATTATCATGTGTTATGTAACCTTGATACAAATATAAAGAACCCTGAAATTTCAGCGATATGGAAAAAAGGAAAGACATATGTTACATATATAAAAGATTCGGGGATGTTTATAACAGTGTTAGACTATTTGATAAAGAACATGAATGAGTCAGCAGAGGATTTAAAGGGTAAGCATGGGTATTTATGTTCCAAGGCAATAGAAAGGGATATAGAGGTAGTATCATGGAGGGCGGAGCAGGAGAAGGAATTTGATGAAGCGTTTGAGAGGGTAGAAGCCAATGACAGGGTCATATTATATGAAACACGTAACCATTTAGGGATAAAAGGGGAGCGGGTGGATGAGGAAACTGGAGAGATATTTGAGGTGACCATACCAGACAGGGAATTGGACAACACATTGAGAAATGCAGGCTATGACAGTTGGGATTCTGTTTATACGCACCTTTCATCAAAAGCAGACTTCTCAGACAAATTCTCTGAACTAAGGGTAGCAACCCCTAAGCAGTGTGATAAAAAGGTAGGTAGTAAAGAAATAGGCATGGGGAAGAAAGGGAAAATAGAAAAAATAAAAAAGGTGTAAAAGGGGGAAAGAAAAGGGCAAGCAGTAACAATAATTTCAAGCAAAAGGAAAAGGGGTAATGTAAAATGATGAATACGGTGAGATTAAGTTATGAAACAATAGGGGAGGATAACCGTACAGAGCGTAGCATGAATATGCAGGCATACATCAGTACATACAATATGTCGGTAGATTCATATACAAGGGTAATTGATAATATGGCGAGTGTGTTTAAGGATAGTATCATGGATGCAGTCACATCACCGGAGCAACCTTACTGGTCAACGATAAATGATGATGAGTAGCAAAGGGGGATGTAAGGTATGGCAAATAATTTTCAATTAATACCGAAGTTTGTAAGGAATGAGATTGGGATATACTTAGTCAGACAAACAGGGGAAGCAATTATGTTGGCAAAAATCATATGTCCTGATGACAAGCAATTAGGGGATAACGTAGCATTGGCGAATGAATTTCTCCCCATCATGCGAAAGCGCATTAAACGTAGCTTATGACAAAAACTTTCATATAAATTTTTCACTCAACAGGAAGAAGTAAAGCAGATACATGTTTTACTTCTTTTTGTTTTGTTTAGGGATATGTCATTTAATGAAATGAAATCAAGGAATCAGAAACTGATTTTATAAAATTAGATTCATGAAATCGGGTAGAAGCAGTAAAAAGTAAAACAGGCAGAAAGAGTAGAAAAATGGGCTAAAACTGGGGAAAAATAAAAAAAGTGTGGTTTATGGCAGGTGAAACAGTTTATCCCTTTTCCCATACATCCCCTGTACAAGTTGGTAAACCCCATCAACACCCCCATCCTTTTCAGGCAGAATACAAATAAGGAAAAGAAAAAGGAAAAAGAAAGCAGGAGCAGGGCAAGTTAAGGGGGAAAAGGAAAAGACACAGAAAGTACTTATTAACAATACATGAATAAGTAAAACCCCCTACCCATCCCCCTTACCAAGCCAATTAATCAAACCATACGTATAGGTATAAGAGCTATCTTTTAAAATTTGGAGGTAGCTAATATGTCAGAATATTCAGACAATTCAGACAACTTCATGCATTCATCAAATACCCAAGCAGTGAATAAGAATGAATCAAAGGCAACAGAGGTAAGCTCCCATATGCTGACAACTACGATAGGTACATATCATGTCACATTAGAATTTAGTCCTGATAATAACAGCCAAGCAGTTGAAGAAATCAGAAGCACACTGAAAGAAAAATATATAAAAGGGGCTATACAGGAGGATAAAGAGGCGTTACAATCTGACTCCCTAGTGGGAAAGGAGAGAGAAGCATGAAAAGAGTAAATTGTTTATACAGAGTTTCATCTAAACAGCAGTTGCATGGGGATGACATTCCTGTGCAACGTGAGGAGTGTATGGCGTACTTAGGTGAGCATACTGACTGGGAGTTTAACAGGGAGTATGTGGAGAAAGCAGTATCAGGGTTTAAGACTTCTGTTAAGGATAGGGATATCTTGCAGGAGATATTAACAGATGCAAGAGAAAAAACATTTGATGTGTTATTAGTCTTTATGTCAGATAGAATTGGACGTAAGGAAGATGAAAGCCCAGCATTTGTTACAACCTTGAATGACTTGGGGATTGAAGTATGGAGTGTAAAAGAGGGGCAACTGAAAACAGCAGAGCATGTTGATAAATTAATGAACTATATAAGGTTCTGGCAGGCAGAGGGAGAAAGCCGGAAAACGAGTATGCGAGTAAAAGCTGCGCAGGAAACCTTTGTGAGGGATGGGAAGTTTGTAGGTGGTAAAGCACCTTTTGGATACAGGTTAGAGTATTCAGGTGCAATCAGTAATCATGGAAGAGCATTGAAACATTTAGTGATAGATAAGGAAAAGGCTAAGATAGTGCAACAGATTTATGATTATGCATACTATTATCATTATGGTGCATTGAAAATAGCAAAGACTTTAAATGAGCAAAACATACAAGCACCTGTAGATACATGGAAAGCCTGCACAGTCTCACAGATATTGCAAAATCCTGTTTATATGGGATATATAGCATATAATCGCAGACAACATAGCAAGTGTGGTGGGAGTTTTGAACGTACACCAATGGAGCAATGGATCATGTCGGATGAACAGAACACGGAGTTAGTAATAGTAAGCAGGGAGAAATGGGAGAAAGTGCAGGAGATAAGGGAGAGTAGGAAGAAAAATATGAAGGATGCAAGGGATGACAAGCAGGGAAAATATGTGTATACATCAAGTGGTCAATTAGTATTAATGGGTTTAGTGTATTGTGGGTATTGTGGAAAGCGGTTAACGAATGGGAGTAAGTATGATTACTGGGAAACGAAAGAGGGAGAGCATAGGAAGAAATTTGTAGGGCGTTATCGTTGTACACAGATGGCAAATGGCAGTTTAACATGTAGTGGTAAAGCATATTACAGAGCAGAAGAGATAGAGCCTATTGTTTATACGGTAGTGACTTCTTACCTTAACAGTCTGAAAGAAGCTGATACATATGATGATATATTGAAGCTACAGGAAGAACAGAGAATACTGGTAAAGCATGAATTAGAGCAACTTCAAAAAGAGATAAAAGCAATAAAAAAGGATATTGAAACATTAGAACAAAATATACCTTCTGCACTGCGTGGAGAGGGGAACTTCAGCCCTGTTCAGTTATCAGCATTAATGGATAAGAATAAACAGCAGTTGATAGAATTGGAACACAGGCTAGAGATAAAGAACAAAGAATATAAAGAGATGGAGTGTAAGAAGAAGGACATTAAAAACATAGGGAACATGATATCAAATTGGGGGGAGTTGTTTATGGAATGTAGCATACCAGAGAGGAAAGTAATGTTGTCTAAGTTGATAGAGAGAATAGACGTTAAGGAGAATGATATCAAGATAAAGTTTAAGATAAGTTTAGAGGAGTACATAGGGGAAAAGGATGGGCGAAAAGGTATTGGTTCACCTACCACTCTGTATACACCCTGTTCAGCGTAAAGGACATAATAGCCAGTGTATTGGCATAAATGGCAGACTCAGGCCAGGTAGCGTAGATTTCTGAAGATACAACATTTTTGATGTAATCAGTATAACGTACATAATAATTCTGAGCGGTGGGATCCTGCGGAACACCGTCATGGACAATGACGTATTCAGGAATGACCACACGGCTGAGGACAATTTCACCGGATTCATCCACAGGCTTGATCTCATCCTCCGGAATCTTGGGTGGATATTCACCATAGAGTGTATGATCTGGAATAACAATGGGCTCTTTCGGTCTGGGCTCTTCCAAAGGATTCAGAGATATGGGCTGGATAGCAGTGACATCAGCCAGAATCTCCGTACCTGAGATATAGGCATCTTCGTAGCCGGGGGCACTGACGGCTATGTTGTATTCTGCATATGGCTGGATTTCATTAGCCGGATCTTTACTATAGGAAATATTCGGTGCCGGAAGACTGACAGACTGTGTCTGACCGGAATTATCAGTGGTGAGAGTCTCGACCACTGTATCCGGATTACTGGTAAGACTTATAGTGATAGAAGCATCCTTAACAGGGATAAAGCCAAGAGCCGAGGTTACATTGACAGACAGATTACCTGAAAAAGATAAGTTTTGAGTTTGTGCAGTATAGATTGATTTGGACATAACAAACCCCTGCAGCTATTTTAACAATAGTATATGCAGGAATCATCGGAAGGTTCTGTGCAATAAGAAAGTATTGATATTTTGATAGTTGTAATTTAGGGGTTACAGTATACCACATAGTATGCTATAATGAATAAACCATATGAGGAAATCGGTAACTGTACAATAACAGTCATATCGGAATTAAAAACAGAGGGTGGAGAAAGAAATGAAATCAGCAAATGAAAAGAAGATGGAAGCGTACAATCAGATGTGTGTCAGGCTGGGATTGCAGCCAAGCAGCGAATACGAGGCATTTTGCGGAGTAGTCAGTGGATATGATGTGGTAGTATCTGTACCGGATAAACGCTATCCCTGTAATTTTACAGTTGTCACTTCCGCAGAAGGAACGATGCTTTTGGATAAAGCAATGTCCAAGGAAATCGTAAAGATGCACAAGGCAGTCAAAACAGCGAAGCAGACAGGAAGACAGATTCGGATAACTATGCAGTGCAGGGGTTATAAGGATGTTGCAGATGCAGTTTATGAGGCTGTAAACGGACTGGTGTCTTACCTTTCATCACATGGTCTTGCTCCATGCTGTAGTAATTGTGGACAGCATAAACAGACCGCAGATTATTTAGTGGGAGCAGGCAGTGTAGTGCAGCTGTGTCCGGAGTGCGCTAATAATTATGGCAGCCGTATGGCACTTGATAACCAGCAGAATGCAATGAAAAAAGATAATGTAGTTGCAGGTGTTGTAGGTGCTTTCCTGGGATCAATCATTGGTGTAATATGTATCATTATTATCGGAGAGTTGGGATATGTAGCGGCAATATCAGGTGTGGTAATGGCTATCTGCGTATTGAAAGGCTATGAGATGCTTGGTGGTAAGGCATCAAAGAAAGGAATTGTTATCAGTGTTATTATCATGCTGGTAATGACCTGGGTTGGAGACAGACTTGACTGGGCAATTATCATATATAAGGAGCTGTCACAGTATGCTGATGTTAATATCACTATATTTGACTGTTACCGAATGATACCTGATATGCTTTCAGAAGGCTATATGGATATGTCGAATTATATAACGAATCTGGTTATGATATATGCATTTCTGCTGCTTGGAATGATACCAACAGTCAAAGGCTTTATCAATGATAAAAAGAACGAAAACAGAATGATCAGAATCGGTGGTGCAAACAGCACAGTAACAACAGAAACCAATTCAGAAAATATAGAATAACAAGAAAAAAAGGCGTATGAAAAATTTAAGTTTTTCATACGCCTCTTTTTTTATACAGTCTGATCAATTGCCGTAGCATCTGCTGCGGTATTCTTTTTTGCACTGCTGTCATAGGTATACTTATTTGCATGTGTTTTTTTAGTCGTTGTTTTATCTGTAGAAGTTGAATCCTTGGAAGTATCCGTTTTGCTGGAAGTATCTGCCTTGGAATCGGAATTCTTGACTGAAGAATAATAAGAATCCATCAGTTTATGATAAGTTCCTCTTTTAATCAGGGAAGCATCTCCAAGAGAACTGTAGAGACTGCCAAAGGCAGACGTAGGGTTTCCCAGAGAAGTATTAAAAAAACTGTTAATGGAAGAAGACGTCCATGAGATATTTGCCATATATATCACTCCTTTTCAATAAGGCTATCGGCATAAGAGGGCAAAAAGTTAATAGCAAAAAACACATTTTTTTCATATTTTGAACAATTTTTAATAACAAATTTTTCCTATGATAAGAAAAGATATTTTAGTAAGAGAGTACATTAAAAATGGAGGAGGAAGCATGGAGAACACATCAGACAATCAGGAGAAAGAGAAAAAAACACGTGTCGGCAGGAAGAAGGTTGTAGTCACTGTCATAGGAGTAGGTGCGGTACTTGTGGCAGCAGGAGTGGCAGGTACGATGTATTACAGACAGACCCAGAGCAGCACAACACAGGAAAATGGCGGCTTGTGGGGACATCAGAACGGGAAAAATATGAATGAGAATCTGGTAACGGCATCAGGTACGACTTCCATTGGCGTGGATGCAGTGACTTTTGCAATTGATTTCCTGGAGGATACCAGTCTGTATGTGGAAGAAGTGTATGTTTCTTCAGGGGATGAAGTGGAAGCGAGTACGCAGTATCTGAAATTCACAGATGACAGTATAGAAGAAGCCAGAAGTGAATTAGAGACTACGGCTAAGGAAGCAGAAATTTCATATCGAAGCGGTGTAATTACTACCCAGGAGAGCAAAATTGAAGCCAAGTATACATATCAGCAGGCTCTGTTGGATGCACAACAGGCGCAGCAGGTATATGAAGATGCGTTGGCAGCAGCACAGGCAACACTGGATGCAGCAGAAGAGACTTATACCGAAGCGCAGGATGATTATAATGAATACCTGTATAAGGTAGAAAACAACACTTTTTATGAAGATTATGAAGTGGAAGAGAAGAAAATAGCTTATGAAGAAGCATATGATCTCTATGTGAACAGAGTGGCTTATTGGGAGCTTACAGAAGATGAGCTGGATAGTCTGGATTCTTCTTCAAGTTCTATGACTGGCAGCAGTACGACAACCGTCAGTACAAGTACAACTGCTTCTGATAGTTCTGCGACCGCATCAGGTGGACAGGGGGATGCATCAGCAGCTGGCGGCATGATGGGTGGTGGCTCAAGCGCGGCCTCACAGGAAGAACAGGCAGCCAAGGCAGACAGACAATGGATATTAAAGACGGTAGCACTTTTGGAAGAACGGATGGATGAGGCAGAAGATGAATATGAGCAGGCAAAGGAAGACTATGAAGATGAAATAGATGGTGCAGAGCTGAAATTGCAGAAATTACTGAATACCTATGAGTCCGAGCGGGAGGCATATGAAGCAGCACAGATTGCTTATCAGAAAGAAATTCTAAGTGCCAAGACGACATATGAGACTACTCTTGCAAAAGGACAGACGGCACAGAATGATTATGATACACAATTAACGAGTCTGTCTGAATCTTTGGAGAAGCTGGCAGATGCAAAACAGGAAGCAGAAGAGAATCTTGCATTATTTGAATCTTTAATAGGAGATGGATATCTGTATACACAGGAGACAGGAACAATTCTTATGTCCAGAGCAGAAGAAGGAGAGACACTGGCTGGTGGCGATATTGTCTTTGCATACAGCAATCCGGAGAAGATCACAGTTTCTGTAGCAGTATCACAGGATTCTATTGCGCAGTTAAGTGTTGGGGAGAGTGCAATGGTCATGATCTCTGACTATGGCAATTATAATGGCGTGATAGAGTCTATTGATCCGGTATCTTCTTCTGACAGTAGAACTTCAGTTACATATACTGTAGAAGTTGCACTGGACGGAGATGTGAGTGATCTGAGCGCTAATCTGACAGCTACAGTAATCTTTGGCATGGATGCAGATAATGTACAGAATGATGAGGCACAGCAGCCTCGGACAGAGATGGAAGAAGAGGCACAGACACAAACAGAGGAAAATACACAGCAGGGAGGAAGCAGAAATGAGTAAGAAAAAGATGAGTAAAAAGAAGAAGCTTCATATCCTGTTGTGGATTGTAGCAGTACTGGTAATTGCAGGAGCAGCAGGCTATACACTTTTTATCAAACCGATGATGGAACAGGAAGAGGCTGTATACAGGGAAAACACAGCACAATATGGCATCCTTCAGAATGGTGTGACAGAGAGTGGTACAGTAGAATTTGGTGTAACTTCCCAGGTGTATGATCTGGATCTGTCTACAGAGGATGATGACGATGACGACGACGATGATGATGACGAAGAGGAAGATTACCTGAAAGTAGAAGAAGTATATGTGGCTGTCGGACAGCGTATTTCGGAAGGTGATCCTGTGTATAAATTCACACAGAGCAGCATTGACAAGGTAAGAAAGACTCTGACTTATGCAAAGACGGAAGCGCAGATTGCACTGAATGAAGCCCAGACCCAGTATGATGTGGGTGTACTGACTGCTGGATTGTCCTATGATGAGACAATGCTTGCTTCTTCTCTGGCAGAACAATCCTATAACAATACGATAGCGCAGTTGTCCAATGATCTGGCAGCGAAGACTCTGGAGATAGAGCAGCTTCTGGCTGATATTTATGACATTCAGTGTTCATTGGTAGAGGATGATTACAGAGACCAGAGGGATGACCTGAAAGAAGCTTATGAGGATGCCATAGAGGATGTGGAGGATGCCAGCGAGGAATATGTGACCAACCGTGTCACAGCAGCGCAGGCTTTTCGGACAGCCAGAGAATCTTATGAGAACTTCCTGAAGCAGTTCGACGAATCTAACGAGGAAATACAGGATAAGATTGATCAGGTCTATGAGATACAGGAAGAGATATTGTATACACAACAGCTTATGCAGAAGGATATTCTGGAAGCAAGCCAGACGTATGAGAGTGATACGTTAAGCGGAAGTATAGCGCAGAACACCTATGACAGCAGTCTTACAGGATATGAGAGCAGTCTGAAAAAGGCAAAAGAGGAACTGGAGGATGCGTCCCAGCTTCTTGCTGATTTTGAAGAGTTCATAGGAGATGGCACTATTTATGCACAGGGAAGTGGACTGATAACAGAGGTTGGCTTTTCCGAGGATGAATATCTGGAAACAACTGGTGTATTGATCTCTTATGCAACAAGCGATGCGATGACGGTGTCGGTCGATGTATCAGAAGAAGATGTTGTGACCATGAAGGTAGGTGACAGCGTAACGCTTGCCTTTACAGCTTATGAAGATGAGACTTATGAAGGAATCATTCAGTCGATTACAACAACAGCAACCAGCAGAGGTACAGCTACAGTCAGTTATCCGGTGGTGATTTCCATTCAGGGTGATACTTCAAAGCTGTATGAAGGTATGACAGCAGATGTGACATTCATTACAGAAGCTACGGATGCAGAGGTCATATATGTTCCAAGAAAAGCCATCGTGGAAGAGAATGGCAAGTACTATATATATAAGAAAGAACAGGACGAATACGTATTAAGTCCGATAGAAACAGGATTTACTGACGGAGAAAATATGGAGATTATCAGTGGACTGGATAAAGATGAGACATATTATATCGCAGGTGTTGCACTAAAGGAGGATAGCAATGGAGAAGAATAAGAAAATCTGGATAGGAGCCGGCTGTTCGATTGCAATACTTGGGATAGCTGCTACTATAGGCGTGCTGATCTGGAAGAATGGTCAGACAAGTGAAGTCACATATCGCGAAACTACGGTAGAATATGGGAATCTGACGGTTGGAATTACAGAAGATTCCACAGTGAACATTGGTACAGTATCTCAGACTTTTGACCTGGATATCAGTGCATTGGTAAGCAGTGATTCTTCCTCTTCATCCAGTACAAGTCAGAATGATTCCATGGGTGGAATGGGCATGCAGATGTTTTCTTTTGGTGGAGATACCTATACATCACAATCTCAGGAGATGGTAATTGATTCTGTACATATTACAGTAGGACAGGAGATACAGGCGGGAGATGTGTTGTATACACTGACTGAGGACAGCGTAGAAGAAATCAGAACGCAGCTGGAGGAAGACGTTGAGGATACTCTGGCAGATTATCAGGCATTGACAGTAGAACAGCAGCAATCCTATCTGACTGCAAAACAGGGTTATGACACATATGTCACAAATGGAAGTCTTGCAGAACTTACCTATAATAAAAAACTACAGGATCTTCAGGATAAAGTGGATGAGGCAGCGGATACTTTGGAAGAGAAGCAGAATCAGGTCAATGAGAACCTGGAAAAGCTTGTAGAATTACAGGAGGAGCTTACTTCTGCCAAGAAAGATCTGAAGGATGCAGAGGCTGCTGTATCTGAGAATCATGATAACCGTTACAATGATCCCTACTATTATACAGTTTATCTTAACACGCGGGACATGGCACAGACAATCGTTGATGAGATAGAGGACGATATTGAGTCTCTGACAGATGAAAATGAGACCTTGCTGACCGAAATAGGTGAAGCGACCAGAAGCTGGAATGAAGCATGCAGGAATCTGGAATCAGAGAAATTGACAGCGCAGCAGACACTGGAGACAGACCAGTACTATGCTTCTGTTTCTTCTGAATGGTACAGTATACAGACGACAAGCCTTGATAATGAGAAACAAAGTGCATATGCAAGCTATGAATCAGCAGTGAAGAAACTGGATGAATTCAACAGTTATATCGTTGGAAATGACGTTATAGCTGAAGACAGTGGAGTGGTTACAGAAGTTCCGCTGGAAGAAGGAGATGGAGTGACCAGAAATACAAGTCTGGTGACTTTATATGATGCATCTGACGTCACAATGGAGATTACAGTAAGTGAAGATGGCTATAAGGCAATCGACCAGGATGGGGAAGTCAATATTACTTATACTGCCTATCCGGACGTAGTATATAGTGGTATCATCAGTGAAGTATCTGACGCAGCATATGACAGCAGTTCGGGAGAAGTATATTATACAATCACTGTTACCGTGCAGGGTGATGTATCCGGGCTGTATGAGGGCATGACAGGTGATGTAACCTGCGTCACCAAAGAGACAAAGGAAGTTACCTATGTATCTAACAGGGCAATCTTTAGGGATGGCACAAGATCTTATGTTAAAGTCCGGGATGAAAATGGCAGCATTGTAGAAAAAGACGTTACAACAGGCTTCTCTGATGGTGTTAATGTAGAAATTACAGAAGGACTGTCACAGGGCGATACTGTTCTGATTGAAAGTAAGGTGAGCGAATCATGAGAATATCAGAATTATTAAGACTTGTATGGATGAACCTCTCACAGAATAAATTCAAGGTCATTCTGACAGCAGTAGGTATTATTGTAGGTTCTGCTACGATCATGATGGTGCTTGCAATTGGTACAGGTGGTAAGCTGGAAGTAGCAGAACAGTTCAAAAACTTAAATGCAGGAGCAATTGACATTTCTTACGAATCCAATGCAACGGAGTTTGGGTCATCAGGTGGTGGCTTTGGTGGAGGTCTTGGCGGTGGAGGAATGCCCAGTGGAGGCAGCATGCCATCAGGCGGCGGTATGCCGAGTTTTAGCGGTGGAGGAATGCCCGGTGGTATGAGTTTTTGTGATGATGATCGTATGAATCAGGAAAATATCACACTCAGCACAGATGATATGGAAGATCTGCTTGTATTTGTACCAGGCATTGCCGATGCTACGATTTCTTATACTACTACAGTAGATGTGGAAGGTGGAGATCTGGATTCTTCCAGCTCCTATACCATAGCCGGTGTAAAGTATAATTATGCCCAAATGAGTAACATGACCATGCTGGTTGGGGATTTTCTCACGGAGGAAAATGACGAAAATAAGGAAAAGTACTGCGTGCTTGGTTACACCGCAGCAAAAGAGATCTTTGGAAGTGCGAGTGAAGCCTATGAAAGCGTACTTTATATAGATGACAGACCTTATGTGGTAAGCGGTGTGCTGGATGAAATGGGTAGTGTATCTTCTGGAATCAGCCCGGATACAGCAGTATTTATTCCTTATGAGACTGGAATCAAATATATTACAGGGGACAATGTGAGTCCTACTATCACTGTGATCGCAGAGGATGTTAATAATGTAGACAACGTGATTACAAATATTGAAACAGTACTGGCTGACAGCTATGCCAATGCAGAATTTACCATCTCTAATGCCGGAACGAAAATGGAAGCGGCGTCCAAGTCGAATGAAACATTACAGATGTTATTAATTGCCATGGCGATCATTGTCTTTATCGTAGGTGGTATTGGAATTATGAATGTCCTGTTCGTATCAGTAAAAGAACGAACCAATGAAATCGGTATTCTAAAGGCACTTGGCTGTTCCAAGCGGGATATTTTACTGGAATTTCTAATGGAAGCGTGCTTCATGAGTCTGATTGGAGCCATACTTGGTGTGTTATTGGCACTTGGCATCACACCGGTTGTAGAGAGAATGTCGGTGCGTGTGGAACTGTCCGTATCAGGAGCTGTGCTTTCACTGGCGTTTGGCGTGATTACAGGTACGATATTTGGCTTCTATCCGGCGTATAAAGCATCTACACTGATACCGGTTGTCGCCTTGAATCAGGAGTAGAGGAAGGAGAAGGTTATGTATCGGAAAAAGAAGAAAAAGGCATGGATATGGATATTGATAGGGTTAATTGTGATTCTGGTGGCAGGCGGTTGGGTTTACTATAAGGAAGTGGTAATGGCTGCTGAGACTTCTGAGGAAGAGGAAATTGTACTGGAAGAGAATCAGGAATGGGAGTATTTTAAGATTACACAGATTCTGGGCAATGAGATGACAGCTGCTGTAGTGCAGGAGGATGGTGAAGAATCAACAGAATCAGGCACCTGGATGATTCCTGTGGGAACGGAAGTGGTAACAAAGCTGGGAACGACTACGACTTTTGCAAGACTGGCGAGTGGAGATACGATTAAAGTATTGATGCAGAATGAGGATGATGGAACGCAGGATATTCTAAAAATTTGGATTGTAGATTTAACACAGACCTCCAATGGAGCACCGGATATGCAGGGAGCACCGGGAGAGGATGGTGCTATGCCTGATATGAATAGCGTAGGTGGAGCTATGCCGGGAGGTGATAACTAATGGCTAAGACAATAGAGATTAAACATGTAAATAAAGGTTATATGTTAGGTGAAGAGAAGGTTCCTGTTCTACGGGATATTAATTTTGAAGTAGAAGAAGGCGAATTTGTTGCAATTCTTGGACCATCCGGTTCTGGTAAGACCACTCTGATGAACATTATCGGTTGTATGGATATTCTGGATTCTGGTGAATATTATCTTCATGGCAGAGCCATTCATGAGATGGAAGAAAAAGACTTAACAGAGGTGCGAAATAAAGAAATCGGATTTATTTTTCAGAACTACCAGTTAATTTCCACGTATAATGTTATGCAGAATATTATTATGCCATTGCTGATCCGTGGCATGGGACACCGGGAAGCCAGTGAAAAATGCCAGGATATCGTGAAATTATTGGGTATTGATCATAGACTTGACCACAGACCCAATGAGCTGTCCGGTGGACAGAAGCAGCGTGTATCTATTGCCAGAGCATTGGCATCTGAACCGGCTATCCTTCTGGCAGATGAACCCACAGGTGCGCTGGATCGAGCCAGTGGTCAGGAAGTATTGAAGTTGTTCAGACAATTGAATGAAATGGGAAATACCATTGTTATGATCACCCACGACCTTAACGTTGCAAAGGCAGCACAAAGGATTGTAAAGATCGTAGATGGACAGTTGTCGCCATATGAGGAATGAAAGTGATTATTCATAGCGAAACAATTAACAGTGTGTTAATATAATTATAAGCAGAGAAATAAAAAAGAACAAATATTCCGAACATATGTATTGATTTGCTTTTGAATGTATGCTATACTTTTAATACAGATAATAAACAAAGGAAGATTAATACATGGAGACTAATTTATCAAAAGCAATTGATATTACAAATGATACTGCGAGGTATGATGAGAGTGTAAAAGAACTGCTTGCAGATAAACAGGTACTAGCTAGAATATTGAAGTACAGCGTAGAAGAATTTGCAGAACTGAGCCTGGATGAAATTATAAAAAGTATAAGTGAACCTGATATAGCAGGGATTCGAGTAGAACCGGGGATGACTAATCTGGGAAAGGTTGAGAAGCAGTCAGAGGAGGATTTTGTTCCGGGAGAAGGTAAAAATATATATGATATCCGTTTTGTTGCATATCTTGGAACAGAGATGATAAAATTTCTGATTAACGTTGAAGCCCAAAAGAGTACGAAACATTATGATTTGGGATATCATTTAGATAATCGGATTATTTTCTATTTATCAAGAATGATTTCTGCACAGAAAGAAATTGAATTTTTTAATTCGGATTATGATAACATCAAAGCAGTTAGAAGCATCTGGATATGTATGGATTCTAACGCAGATGAAGATTCTATTAACAGAATCCGGTTTGTGCAGGAGAATGTATATGGTAAAATGATGGAATTGGCTAATCTGGATAAGGTACAGGGAATTATTATTCGACTTAGGCAAAAGGAGAATGTAGAGAGTTCCAAGAACTATTTGATAGCTATGTTGGAAGAACTCTTGAAGAAAGGGGACAAAGAGAAGAAAAAGAAGAATCTCTCAAGTAACTTTGGACTTATTATGACAGAAGAAACCATAAGGAGGATTGATCATATGTGTAATTTGAGTGATTTAATAGTAGAGCAGGGAATAGAACAAGGAATAGAACAGGGCAATGTCCTGCATTTAATTGGACAGGTATGTAAAAAAATGAAAAAAGGAAAAACAGTAACCGAGATAGCGGAGGATTTGGAAGAACCTGCTCAGAAAATAGAGCAAATATACAAAGCCGCATTAAAATATAATGCAAATGAGAAGGAGAAGGATAAAATATATGCAGAATTGAATTAAATGACAGTTGCTTCTTTTCCTATCCAAAATAGTGGTCACGAACACAATGGGTTGTCCGTTGGACAGTTGTCGCCATATGAGGAATAAGAAAAAGCCATCTGTGCTTTATTGCAAGGGTGGCTTTTATTATTGAATAAGTTAAAAATGTCTGATAGTATATATTTAAAACAAAAGAAAAATAGTATATATTGGGAGGCACAAAGGTGTATAAAGTGGGTATATGTGATGACAATATTGCATTTGGAAGTCAGATGGAGAAGTACTTGGAGGAATATGCAAAAAGAGAAGCAATTCCTTTTGATATTGTTATTTTTGGTAGTGGGAGTGAATATTTAAAGTATCTTCAGGCTGAGGCACCGATAGATATTCTCTTTTTAGATATAGAATTAGAGGAAAAAATCAATGGAATTTTTGTAGGGAAAAAAATACGTATGGATTTAAGAAATGAGATAACTCAAATAGTATACGTATCTGCCTTAGAAGAATATGCGATACAGCTTTTTCAAAATCGTCCCATGGATTTTTTAATAAAACCAATCAAACAGGAAGATATTGATAAAATAATGAATAATTATATACATGTTTTTGGAAAAAAGGAGAAACATGTATTTGAATACAGAGTAGGAAAAAATCAATACAGAATTGGGTATGATGATATTATATATTTCCAGAGTACAGGGAGAAAAGTAGAAATTGTGACATACGATAAAAGAATAGACTTCTATAGTAGTATGGATGAAATAGAGAAACAATTAAATAAAGAGATATTTTGGAGAATTCATAAATCATATATCATTAATAACAGATATATCAAAGAGTTTAGTGCTACAGAGATTGGACTTGAAAATGCAATAAAACTGCCAATTAGCAGGACATATAGGGAAGAAATTAAGAAAAAAATTTTACAAGATAAAATGCAGAGGCGAGGATGATGGAACTGTACAAATTGATTTCTTTTATGATTTATAATATTTTAAGTGTTTATGTGGGGGTACGGATTATAGAACTTTTTCTTATTAGAAATTATAGAAGACAAAAAATGGCAATATTTCTATATAGTGGTACATGGCTTATTAATTCAATTGTATCAATATTAGATTGTGGAATCATTTTTACAAGGATATCTATTGTACTTTGTTTTATTATTCTTGCTTTTTTTCTATATGAGGGAGATTGGAAAATAAAAGTAGTTGCTGTAACATCATCAATTGTAATGGGGATTATTGTAGAAAATATTGTATGGATGTTTTCTAATACAATAAATAAACCAATAGTAAATGAGGCGTTGGGGTGTTTATGCTCAGGAATTTTAGAAATGTTGATTGTGATACTAATAGAAAAGCTATTATCATTGGAACATTATACAGTTATTCCAATATATGGTTATATTAATATTATATTACTTTCAGTGGCAAGCGTTATTTTGGCAGAAATTGTAACAGAAGAGGTACATAATTATAAATTATCCATGATAGCGTTAAATATGATTTGTATTTTGAATATAAGTACATATTATATTTATAGAAAGATTGCTGAAAATCATAAAAGAGATTTGCAAAGGACTATCTTGATTCAGGAAAATCAGATGTATACTAATCAACTTAAAATAATGCAGCAATCACAACAGTATATTCGAATACTTCGACATGATCTGAAAAATCATTTACAGCTAATTAAACTGTATCTCAGCGAGGGAGAATATGAGAAGGCAATGGGATATTGTGGAAAACTGGAAGAAGAAAAAGAAATTACTAAAGAATATGTAAGAACAGGTAATATAACAGTAGATAGTATATTAAATTATAAATTAAATTATATTTGTAGGAAATTTAAGTGTGAGATTATATGCTCTATAGATATTCCCAGTGAATCAGTTATATCGGAAGTAGACTTAAATATTATCTTAGGGAATCTATTAGATAATGCAGCGGATGCATTGGCAAAAGTGGATAAAAAAATTCTGGATATAAAAATTAAATATGAAAGAGGAATTCTCTATATAAGTATTTACAACAGTTACAATGGAAAAATTATTGTAGATAAAAGAGGAAAATTGCTGACAGGCAAATTGGAAAAGGAAAATCATGGATTAGGGCTTGAGAGCGTTGAAAGGATTGTAAAGAAATATAATGGAATTTCAAAAATTTCATATGAAGAACATATTTTCAAAATAGATATAATGCTTTATAAAAGAAATGCTGTAGAGAATGAATTATAATTTTTTCTCTACGGCTTTTCTTTTGTAAATATGTGCGCCCGGCGAAGCACGTTTCTAACGGGTGCAAGTCCCGAATCCGCCCGGTAGTGGGAAGGATATAGCCGAAGGCAAGGGTGTCCATCGTGAGGTGGAATCTGAAGGAAGCTGGATGTGGAAACAGACTAACCACTGCCAAAAGCAGTGCTGAACGTGCAGAAGTCATAGCAGCCGGAAGGTGAAAGACCGAATCAATAGGAGTCTTAAGTATGACCCGGAAAGGAGGAATGGGCACATGGATGTAGAAAACAAAGAAAGCTGCCTGCAGAGAGATAGCGCGGAACGTAAAGGGTATGTAAGAGCGCACCGCTCATTCAACCGGATATGGAAAGAAAGAGACAGTACAGAGCCGGATATCTTGGGTAAGATACTGAATAAGGACAACCTCAACAGAGCTTACGAGAGGGTGAAGGCAAACAAGGAGGCGCCGGGAATAGATAGAATGACCGTTGAAGAGGCATCCCAATGGCTGAAGGAACATAACCATGAATTGACAGAGCGGATACGAAAAGGTCACTATACCCCATCACCTGTCAGACGAGTGGAGATCCCAAAGCCAGATGGCGGAATGCAAAAACTTGGTATTCCGACCGTCATAGACCGTATCATCCAACAGGCAATGACACAACAACTGACACCGATTTATGAGGTGGAGTTTTCGGATGGAAGTTTTGAATACCGTCCGGGACGAAGTGCAAAAGATGCAGTTCAGAGGATAAAGGAGTATGCAGAACAGGGATATACAAGAGCGGTTGTTCTTGACCTGTCAAAGTATTTCGATACGTTGAACCATGAATTATTTGTAAATATCCTACGCAGAGACGTAAAGGATGAACGGGTGATTCAGATCAGATGATAAAGAAGTATCTAAGAAGTGGGGTGATGGAAAACGGTGTAGCTGTCAAGACGGAAGAAGGTTCACCACAGGGAGGAAATCTTTCCTCGCTGCTGGCAAATATCTATCTTAACGAGTTTGACCAGAAATTCAACAAAAGAGGAGTGCCATGCATTCGCTATGCAGACGATATCGTGTTGTTAGCAAAGAGCGAACGGGCATCCGAGAGACTGTTGGAAAGAAGTACGGAATATCTAGAAGGAACACTGAAACTGAAAGTGAACCGGAAGAAAAGTCGTACAGTCAGTGTATATGCAATACGAAATTTTAAGTACCTTGGTTTCTGTTTTGGGAAGAGCGGAAAAGGAATCTATGTCCGTGTCCATGGAAAGTCATGGAAGAAAGCCAAGGATAACCTGCGAAAGCTCACTTCCCGGAGTAAGTGCGGAAGTATAGTGAAAGCCATGGAGCGAATAGAAGTATATATGCGAGGATGGCTGAAACATTATAGTGTGGCAGACATGAAGAAAAACATCGAAGCGTTAAATGGATGGTTGTATAGAAGGATACGGATGTGTATCTGGAAACAGTGGAAATTGCCGAAGACCCGAAAACGAAAGTTGATAGGGCTGGGGATGCTGGAATGGGTAGCCTGTGAAGGAGCCCGCTGCTGAAAAGCTTATTGGAGAATGGCAGATATAGGTGTGGTCAAAAGAGCGCTAACAAAAGAGAGACTGATAAAATGGGGCTTTTATGATTTAGCCTCAGCCTATCAGTCAATGCATGTCAACTATTGAAAACGCCGTGTACCGAACAGTACGAACGGTGGTGGTGTGCCATGCAAGGCACACAGAAGATGAAGGCAGGTCCTTCGACAGAGATTGAACAGGCAAATCTGTCAAATCACTCTAATGCTGCTGTGGTCAAGACTATGGTAGTGAGCGATTAGAGAAAAGGCTGCGAATAGTAGTCAGATAGGATACATGAAGATGAACGAAAGTGAACCATTGATGAAGTGTCGAAAGCGTAAGACTTCTGCAAAATTTGCCTTTCACCACTAGGCAGAGAAAAAGGATAATGGATACCTTTAAAGCTGATTATCTGTAGAACGGCATTAAGGTGGCATGAGCATGTATCAGGCTTCTGTGTGAAACATGGGAACCTGTAGAATGATGAAAATCGAAAAGATACAAGTTACAGAAAGATAAGGTCGAAAGTAGAAAGGTGTTCTACAGGGGCGGAGTTATCCGTAGTAGTGAAGAAGTTGCGGTAATGGCAATGGAGCGAAGGGATAACATCATTCTGCTTGATACTGAAAACAACTAGGAAACTAGGAGGATTGGATGAGCGAGAGCAAACAATACGAAATACCTAAAAGAGTGGTTATTGAGGCTTACAAAAAGTAAAAGCAAACAAAGGCAGTGCAGGAGTAGATGGGGTAGATTTTGAAATCTTTGAAAAGAAACTGAATAATGATCTTTATAAGATATGGAATCGAATGAGTTCTGGAAGCTACTTCCCGTCACCAGTTTTGGCGGTAGAAATACCAAAGAAAGCAGGTGGTACAAGACGGTTAGGAATCCCAACTATTGCAGATAGAATTGCACAAATGGTTGCAAGGATGTACGTAGAACCTGTGGTAGAGCTAATGTTTTGTGAAGATTCTTATGGATATAAACCGAATAAATCGGCAATTGATGCAGTAGCAACCGCCAGAAGGAGATGTTGGAAGTACGATTATGTCATCGAATTGGATGTAAAAGGACTTAGACCACGAACTTCTGATGAAAGTAGTGGAGAGACATGAAAAAGAAGCATGGATCTGTATGTATATAAAAAGATGGCTCAAAACTCCATTTATAACAAAGGATGGGCAGTTGATTGAAAGAAAGTCAGGAACACCTCAAGGTGGAGTTATAAGTCCTGTATTAGCAAATATGTTCTTACATTATGTTTTTGATATGTGGATGAAAAGAAATTTTCCGCAAGCACCATTTGAAAGGTATGTTGACGATGGAATAATTCATTGCCAGACAAAGGAAGAAGCAGTGTTCATTAAAGAGAATCTGGCTAAAAGATTTGCGGAATGCAAACTTGAACTACATTCTGTCAAAACAAGAATAGTGTACTGCAAGGATAAAGATAGAACGAGGAAAGAAGAACTTAGTGAGTTTGATTTTCTTGGATACACATTCAAAGCAGTATACATTAAGTGCAGAGATGGAAAAGTCAGATACAACTTTATTGCTTCGGTAAGTAAAACTTCATCTAAGAGATTCCAGGATAAAATAAAATCTATGGAAATCCACAAGAGTACTGGATGTAAAATTGATATCATAGCAGAAATGCTCAATCCTTTAATTCGTGGCTGGATGAATTATTTTGGAAAATTTAATCTATCTGCAATGAGGAGAACGTTGCAATGTATTGAACGAAAATTGATTAAATGGGCAATGTGTAAATATAAGAACTTCCGTGGCAGACGACACAGGACAGAAAAATGGCTCTGCACTGTGAGACAGCGAGAGCCAAAGATGTTTGCGCATTGGAGCAACCTGTATTCGTATTGTTGAATGATAAGAGCCGTATGAAAGGAGACTTTCATGTACGGTTCCGTGAGAAGTTTGCGGTGAAACTCCTCTTATTTACTCGATTGAGAGGACGGCGGCTAGTCACCGCCTCCTACTCTATTGCTATTATTTATTATTAAATATAATTTTAATTGCCTTTTTTTACAATATATGTGATTTTTTTTACAATTAAATTAGATAAATTATAAATAATGGTATAATTTTACAAATAGAAAAAGAGAGGTTAACTAAATGCATGACATAAATAGATATATTGTACAAATTATGTATAAGATAATTATTTTAGTAGCTGTTATTTCAGTAAATGTAACTTGTTATGGAAGGTATTATCAAGATTCTTTGACACAACAATTAGATAAATTACGAAAATATAGAGATGAAAAATAGACTTTATAAAATGTTATATAATGCTGGATATATAAATGAAAATAATAATGAAATTATCCAAGCAGGAATAAAACATTTGAATAATCAAATAAATGATTTTATTTTGGCGGGAGTAATTGCATCATTAATGGGGAATTTATATATAGGTTTTTTGATGGAATTTTCATATGTTCTATTAAGATGTTATGCAGGTGGATATCATGCAAGAAACGAAAATATATGTAGATATATTACACGGGGAACAATAATAGGAGAATTGATAGTTATTTTTAGATTTCCAACAAATAAAATAGAAATGAATATAATTATGCTTATTTCTGTAATTATTATTTTTTTAAAAGCACCGGTTGATAATGTAAATAAACCGTTAGATAAAAAAGAACATGGGATATATCGTAAACGTTGCAGGCTAATATTGATAATACAATGTTTTATTTATTTGATATTTAAATCTATAAATTTAATGGTATCTAAAACAATATGCATTAACTTATTAGTTATAATGATTGCTTTATTATAAATTAGTAAAGAAACTATAAGGTAGCAAAAAAAGATAAAATTGGGAGTAATATGAAGATATTAGCTAAAGGAATTAGTATGTTTCCTACATTGATGGATGGTATGGTATATAAAGTAAAACCATATAGAAGAAGGAATATATATGTGGGGGATATTGTTGTGTTTAAAATAGAAGATTACTTTATATGTCATAGAGTAATTCAAATAATACAAACAGGTAAAGGCGAAATTTTTTATAAGACAAAAGGAGATAATTGTACTACATATGATTCATATGCGGTAAAGCGAGAAATGATAATTGGGAAAATAGTAATATAGATATTAATTAAGCATTAAGCTAATTGATAAATAATAAGGAAGGAGGAGGGCACAATGAAAGAAAAACAGAAAAAAATAAGTCATCTTTTAGAAAATTTAAAGAAGAATAACTTAATTGTTGCTTATTGTTGTTGTGGAAATAAGCATACTATAAGTAGTGCTTCTGGTTGCTAAGTTGATAAATTAAAGGGATGACATGGATTTTAGTGATTTCAGATAGGAAATAAGTTATTTATAATTTAATTTGACTTTCTGAAATCACTAAATGCGAAATAGGTATATATGTAATGTGATAATAAGGTGATAATGAAATGATTAAATATAAAGAACAATTTATAAATATTTTAGCTGATGTACTGGAGATAGATGTAGATGATATACCACCTATAGACGAATATACTTGTCTGATTGGAAATATTGGGAATGGTATACTGACCCTTTCCTCTATTGATTATGTCGAATTTTTAGTTAAAGTAGAGCAAGAATTTAATATTGTATATAATTTTGAAACAAGGATTAATACGATAGGCGATTTGATAAGTTATATAGATATGCAAATGTATGATAAAGGGAGTATTTCATAAATGAAGGGGATGAATTTAAAGGAAGAATTAAATTGTTATATATTTGAATTTGAACACTTACATTATATGTATGATTATTATAATGGTATTATTATTCAGCTTACTGATAAAACATATAGTGAACTAAAGCAAATAATTAATAATGAGTCGGTTTGTATTGAACAATATCCGTATGTGCAGCAACTAATTAATTGTGGAATGATATATGGAAAAAGAAACGAATTAATAAATAATAAAGAATCTTCAACTGCATATCTATCCTTTGCACCCATATATCAGTGTAATTTTAGGTGTAGTTATTGTTTTGGGGAATACGGACACAAATATAAGGGAAAAATAAGACAATATAACGATGAAACGATAATTGATATGCTTAACTATTTCTTTTTTACAGCATATCCTAATTACCAACAATATAGGATAGATTTTGTTAGTGGAGGAGAACCACTTTTAAAATTCAATTTAATTCAACATTTAATTGAATATGTTGAATTAATAAAAATACGTTACAAAAAGAATATAACAATTTGGTTATGCACAAATGGGTCTTTATTGTCAGATGAAATATGTGAGTATCTTTCTAAACATAATATTTCTATAGGAGTAAGTCTTGATGGCTGCAAAGAAGTTAATGATAAAAATAGAATAGATGCTAATGGGAATGGAACATATGACTTGGTAGTAAATAATATCAAAAATATTTTTCAGAATAGAAATTTATCAAATAAATTTAAAGAATTATGGGGACTATGTGTGGCTTCAAATGAGAATTGTGATTTTATAGATATTTTAAAATTATATAATGAGATAGGTATAAAGAATGCACAAATTAGATTAGTAAGAAACGAAGAGAAATATGATGTAGAAAAAATTATACAAAAGTACAAAGAACTAAGCGAGTTTATGTTGGAGTCGTTTATACAAAAAAAATGGCAATATATCTATATGATATTAAATGATAATGATCAATTTGGAAAAATCCTAAAAAGAATTTTATTAAATCAAATTGTTATAAAAAGATGTGGAGTAGGAAAAAATAAAATGACTATTTGCCCAGATGGTTCGATATATCCATGTGATAGTTTTGTTGGTATAGATGAATTCAATCTTGGAAATATTAATTCTTTAAATAAAGTATATCATAGTATAGAAAATTGTGAGGTTTATAAAAGAAATATATGTAACAAATGTGAAGTAAATCTTTTGTGTGGTGGGGATTGTTTTTATCATTCATTTATTAATTGTAATTCTATATATCCTCCAGAAATTAGTTTTTGTAAAATTCAGAAATATATTATAAAAACATCAATTGTTTTAAGATATAAAATGGAAAAATATGATAGTAAGTCAGTTCAAGAATTAATAAAAAAGGTAAAAATAAAAGATGAGTATAGAAATGCTATTGGATGAAGAAAAATTTGTTAGAGTTAGGAGCAAAATTGTATTTTATTATTATGGGAAAAAATGTTTAGCTGATTATGATATGAAAACAATTGCTTTACTGGATAAATTAGATATAGATATTATACTTTTAGCAACAGGTAAAAATACAATAAAAGAAGTAAAAAAGCAACTTCTTATTAATGAAAAAATTAGTGATAAAGTAGACGGTATGACAATAATTACTAGGATTTATAGACTGCTTAATAAAGGAATACTTATTATTAGGAAAAAGAAAAGTGATGTAAGAGTAAAAATTGAAGGGGAATATGGAAAATATTATCCTAAGGAATTAGTAATAGAATTGACAAATATCTGTAATTTTAGGTGTCCTTTTTGTTATAAAGATGCTTTAGTAGGAGGAAAATATATTGATGAAATCTTAATAGATTCTTTGAATAATATAATAAAGGGAAAAATTTCTAATATATTATTAACGGGAGGTGAACCTACGCTTCATCCTTCATTCTTAAAATATTTAGAAATGTTTTCTGATTATGCAAAAGTAAGAATGGTATCAAATGGAAGCCAATTTTATAGATATGATTCAGAGGCATTAAAGAGATTAAGCATGGTGCAGTTTTCACTATATGGATCTGATGATGTTGAATATGAGAAGGTTACGGGGGAGGCGAGAGGTTTCTATAAATTAGAAAAATCTATAGAAGTTGCTAAGAAAAGAGATATTCCGTTTAGTATTGCAACAACTTTAAATATAAATACATTAATGAGAGCAGAAGAGTATATTCAAACAGCCATAATGTTAGGAGCTAAACGTGTTAATATAGGAACGGCTGATATGTTTGGGAGAGAATTGAATGCACATCAAAATAGAACATCAGAGAATATAGATATTGAAAAATTTATGTTACAGTTATTGGAATATAAGAAAAAGTATCAAAAAAAAATAAATGTAGTAGTGAATAATATTGATATGGTAGCATCCTCAGACAAGGAATTAAATGAGAAAGTATATAATCGGTGTTTAAAATGCGGTAGTGGAATAGATTCGCTTGTATTGTCACAGGATGGGTATTTTAGACCTTGTCCAGAATTACCAGAAAGTGTATTTAATTTGGGAGGGTTGGATTACTTAATAGATTTTATAAATGGAAATTTTCGAGGCGATCAATTATATCAATGTATTAAGAAATTTTGTAATGAAAAAGATATGATTCCCTGTGGTGCTTTACAGGAATATTATGAAAAAAATATATGTAGGTAAGATAATTTGAAATTTGGTTTTTAATAGGGAGCAAATACATAGCATGAAGGATATTTTTGTACGCAGACTTCAAAGGGCAGGTTATTTTTCTTTTTTATATAGGTTAATTCCTACAGTAACAGATTTAATATTTGCAATGATGCTGTCAAAATTGGTATTGGATGCAGTAGAAGGTCAGGTAAAAAAAGTTATATTTATTGGAAGTATTATAGTTGGATTCACTGCTGTGATAAAAAGCATAATGATTATAGTACAGATAAAAAGTGAAAAATATATTTTTAATACAGAACATATATGTAAAATGAATTTATATCATAAACTTTTATCTAATCCATTATCGGTATTATATTCAATGCAAGAAGGAAATACAATAGAAATATTAAGAGATGATTTTAACACTATTATAAGCCAATATATTAGTGTATATCCACAATTGGGAGTAGGAGTTATGACTGTGATCGTATACGCAGTATATTTAGCGTTGAAAAGTCCTATTATAGCGATTACATTATGCATTATAGCTATTTTGCAAATAATTCCGCCAATCGTAGTGAAGAAATATATGCAGGTTAATTATGATAATAATCGCAAAATAGAAGCAGAAATAACGGATTACATTATAGAGGGATATCGAGGATTTCTGACAATAAAGCTGTACGGTTTGTCGAAATGGTGGATTGAACAATTAAATATGTTATATAAAAAATATAAGATAATAGGAAATCGTTCTATTTATGCATCAGAGCTTGAACAAGTGTTATTTAACTTAGTTTCAAATATATTGACATATGGAACTTATGGAATTATCGGTTTGTTTGTGTTAAAGAAGGTTACAGATTTGGAAATAGGTATTCAGGCGATAGCATTATCAACAAGTTTATTTACAGCGGTAAAATCTATTTTTACAAACATTCCTCAATGTGCAATATTTAAGGTAGCGAAAGAACGCGTAGAAACAATAACAAATTGTCAGGAGGATAATAAAAAAATGATTTCTGATTCTCAGGTTGCAGTACAAAATGTTTCCTATAGTATAGGAAATAAAAAAATTTTATCCGGTGTTAATTTAAGATGTAAAGCTAATGAATTATTTATTATAAAAGGTTGTAATGGTGTAGGTAAGTCAACACTTTTGAAGTTAATAACGGGATTGCTGCCATATAATAGTGGGATAGTGACTATAGGGAATATATTACCAGAGGATTTGGCAGATGATAATTTTCCATATAAAGTATTGTATTTACCTCAAGAAGATACTTCCATGTCAATGACTGCTATGGAATTGTACCAAATAGTGATTCCTTCTGAAATAGACAGAATAGATAATCTGATTGGTTATTGGGGATTAGGGAAAGAATTGCTATATGAGAAAAAAATTGAGGAACTTTCAGGTGGAGAGCGAAAAAAAATATTTTTACTATTAGGGTATATTCTTGAACCAGAAATATTGCTTTTGGATGAACCTACAAATTCTTTGGATATTGATAGTAAAAATGCATTATTACAGTATGTAAAGAGGCGTAAAGGTACTACAGTTATTGTAACACACGAAACTATTTTTGATGCGATAGCAGATAATATTTACTATATGGAGATATAAATTTGATGCGGAGTATGGGGATAAAAAATAAGGATTTAGTGGGGCATGCAGTTATCAAGGAATGCAAGATGGCTATGGCACCTGCTATTCTTTTCTATTTTTTTAAAGAATTAGTAGGTGGATTTTTAAATATTTTTACGGCAACGGTTTTAGGAAAATTCACAGATGCGGTGTTTTCGTTAAATTTTTCTTTTGGAATATATTTTTTAATAGAACTTTTATTATGCATGGCAGCAATGATATTGGTTTTACCAGCAATTGAAACGATTGGAGAGATAGTTGTTTTCTCACGTTCTCTGAAATATAGTTGTGCAGTTTTAAAGAGATATTTTCAGAAGAAATATCATGATGTGCAGAAAATGGAGGAAGGAGAAGTATCTTGCAGACTTGAAGATGATACAATAGAATTTTACCAGCATTATGTAAATATATGCGTTAAGTTACTTACAGCTCCTTTAATTTGTTTATATCTTATTTATCATGCAGCAAATATTAGTATCCTATTTACAATTATTGTTTTTGTATTTTCAATCATAAAGATATTATTGCCTATGATGTTTAAAGAAAAAAATACATATTATGATAAGAAAAAAAGGGAATATACCACAAATATTTATGTAAATGAAAATGAATTGTTAAAAAATACATATATGAATGTTTTGCTTGGAGTAAAAAAGAGATGGATAGAAAAAATGGATAAATTATTTCAGAGTTATTATGAGACAATATATCAAAAAAATGTGTTTTTTAAAGCTGTTAGTGAGAATTTAATTTCTTTTATGGATACATTTTGTATGGTGATGATAATGTTTATAGGTGCTGTTATGATAGCAAAGGGATTGATTTCTACAGGTAATGTTGTAGCAATGATTGGTTTTTTTCCAGTTTTTTCATTAATTGAACAAAATCTTATGGCATGTATTCAGGAGATTCCACAATTTGAAAATGTACTAGAGAGAATGAAAGTATTATATACAGGACATGAACAGACGTATGAAAAAAAATCAGATACATTCGAAAAAATTAAAATAAAAGATCTGCAATATCAATATAATGGGAAAAGAGTGTTAAAAGGAATTTCTTTTGGCATTGAATCTAATTGTAAGATTGCTTTAATGGGTGAAAATGGAAGTGGAAAGACTACATTATTAAATATTCTTAGTGGTGCGCTTGTAGATTATAAAGGTTCTATCTTGATTGATTCCGTAGAATTGAAGGAATTAAATAAAGAGTGGTGGAGAACGCAGGTAGCATATGTTACACAAGATCCTTTTTTATTCAAAGGGACTGTAAGAGAAAATGTAAAATTGGGAAATCTCAGTGCCAGTATAGAGCAAATAGAAAAAGTGATGGATAAAATAGGAATATTATATTTAGCAGACAGAAATATAGATATTGAAAAAAATGATTTATCTGGTGGGGAACGCCAAAAAATTTCAATTGCTAGAGCATTGTTAAAAGATTCTGCTATTTTACTGTTAGATGAACCAAGTAATCATCTGGATTCCTATACAAAAAAGTGGCTGATAGAATGGTTGCGAAAATCAGATAAAATTGTTATATTTACATCTCATGACAAAGATTTATTGCAAATTTCAGATATGCAGATAAAATTATAAGATTTGTTAGAGTAAAGTAAGTTAGTAAAAAAATAAGAGGTATAGATGAAAGTCCCATATACAAAACCGGATATTATTAGTTATGCTCATCATGCATTTCCTTTAGGAATAATATTAACTCAAGACACGGCAGAAAATTGGATGTTAAGTAATTATATTACAATGTATGCGAAAGAAGGAATGAATGCATTCAATTTTCTTGTAAATTATGAAAGTAATCCCTTTTTAAACATAAGAAATATTTACGCATATGAAATGAAATATATTTTACATATGATAGGATTAAAAAAATGGACAATATATGAATTGAAACATGGAGTGGCAGTGGAGCTTTTCGTGGATTTTTACTACTTACCTTTAAGTGATCAATACCATAGGATACATTATATGCATGAGATTTTGATAACGGGATATGAGGAAGACGGAAGGGTATATTACTGGGGGTATACAGGAAATATTTACAAAGAAAATATTTGCTGTTGGGAAGATATAAGGATATATGATACAAATATATTTTATGGAGATGGTGTAGCAGCTAAATTGTATAAAGGAGAAAAAGTAAATTACCAATTAGATAGTGATAGGGTTTTAACTCAATTATTATTATTTTTTAGAAGTGAAAATCCATATAAAACTAGTTCTTTATGGGGAAATTATGAAGAATATAAAAATTACAGATATGGTATAAGTGGGATGGAGAATTTGATAGATATTATTCTAAAGAACGAATATATAGATTTTAGGTATATTAATGTTTGGTATGAGCACAAAAAACTAATGCATCGTAGAATGCAGTCTTTATTTAGTATAGAATGGTGTAGTGATTTATGTATTATTTATAAAGAATTAGAAAATAAATGGTATGATATATTGCTTATGGCTATAAGTTGTAATAAATATAATGATAATAGACAGTTAGAAAAGAAAAAAGAAGTTGTTGAACAAATAAAAAACGTATATTTAATGGAGTATAAGGAACTTGCAAAATGTATGAATAAGTTGGGGTTATGAAAATGGAGTTGTCAATAATAGTACCTGTGTATAATGGAGAAAAATACATCCTAAACTGTTTAAACAGTATATATTGCCAAGTATTACCCAAATTTGAAGTAATAATTGTAAATGATGGATCTGATGAGATCTGTTTAGATATTATAAAAAAATTTGTATCATGCCATGCTGAGTGTATTTTAATAAATAGTGTAATAAATGAGGGTGTAAGTAAAGCAAGAAACCATGCATTAGAAATTGCAAAGGGAAAATACATTATGTTTTTGGATGCAGACGACTCATGGAAAGATAATAAGGTTAGGGAAATAATAAATATAGCCACAAATTATGATTTAGTATTAGGGGCATTTGATATTACATATAAAACAAAAATATTAGGGACTAAGGTAGAATCACCTACATTAGTTAGTAAAAAGATATATTATAAAAAACTTTTTAAACCAGAAACACAATATTTATATAGTGTATTATGGAATAAAGTTTTTAGAGGTGATATTATAAGAAAATATAGAATTAGGTTTCGAAATGATATTAAGATTTGTGAAGATTGGACTTTTATATTAGATTATTTAGATTGCATAGATTCAATTTATATATCGGATTGCAATTTTTATCAATACTCACAGGATAATTTTAACTCGTTAGTTAAAAAGAAAAGAATACGAAGAGAAAATTGGTATAGTCTTTTTGAAGTATTTAAGGAAATAAGAAGACATTATTTAAAAAATAATGCCTGGAGTGAAAATGAGGAATTGATATATGTATTTATGTTGAATCCAATAATAAAGGAATCTATAGAAATAGTCTGTTTTGAAAAAAATGTAAATAAACAATTAGAGATTTTTCTTTCGGAAGAGCAAATTATAAAAATTGTAAGCGTTGTAAAAGGAAGAAACATATATGAAAGAATTTTTTTGCAATTGTGTAAAAGAAAAAGATGGGCTGTATTAGTAACGTTTTTAAAAATAAAATGGATAAGGAGTAAAGAGTATAAAGATGATTATAAATATTTAAAAGTTATAAAATTAGGGTGAAGTGCGAGTATAAATTATCTTAAGAATTATAAATGGATAAATAAAAATGCACAAACTATACTGCTAATTTTATAAATGAATCAAAATCATATCAAACGGCTGTTGCCTCCATATCGGATAGCAACAGCCGTTTGGTTTATGATATTTATTTCTTAAAGCTTGCTCTTTTTCTGAGGGTAGGATCAAGGATCTTTTTACGGATACGCAGGCTGGTAGGTGTAACTTCAAGAAGCTCATCTGTTTCGATGAAGTCAAGTGCCTGTTCCAGACTTAAAATTTTAGGTGGTGTCAGTCTTAATGCTTCATCAGCACTGGAAGAACGGGTATTGGTAAGCTGTTTCTTCTTACATACATTGATTTCAATATCTTCACCCTTACCGTTCTGACCAACGACCATACCGGAGTAAACCTTTTCACCAGGTCCAATGAAGAGAGTACCACGTTCCTGGGCATTGAACAGACCGTAAGTGATTGCTTCACCTGCTTCAAATGCAATCAGGGAACCCTGCTTACGATACTGGATTTCTCCCTTGTAAGGCCCATAACCATCGAAGATTGTGTTAAGGATACCGTTACCCTTGGTATCAGTCATGAAATCTCCACGATAACCAATCAGTCCACGGGAAGGAATAGAGAACTCAAGTCTTGCATAGCCGCCGCTTGCCTTACCCATGTTGCGAAGTTCGCCCTTTCTCTGGCTGAGCTTCTCAATGATAGCGCCGGAGAATTCTTCGGGAACATCAATATAAGCAAGTTCCATAGGCTCTAACTTCTTGCCGTTTTCATCAGTCTTGTACAGAACCTCTGCCTTGCTGACTGCAAACTCATAGCCTTCACGTCTCATATTTTCAATCAATACAGATAAATGAAGCTCACCACGACCGGATACCTTGAAAGCATCTGCACTGTCTGTCTCTTCAACACGAAGTGATACATCTGTGTTCAGCTCACGGAACAGTCTGTCACGTAAATGACGGCTGGTTACGAACTTGCCTTCCTGACCTGCAAGAGGGGAGTCATTTACAATGAACTGCATAGCGATGGTAGGCTCACTGATCTTCTGGAAAGGAATAGGAACAACATTTTCAGGGGAGCAGAGTGTATCACCAATATGGATATCTGTGATACCGGATACGGCAACGATAGCGCCGATTCCTGCTTCTTTTACTTCTACCTTATTTAAACCATCAAATTCATACAACTTGCTGACTTTAACTTTCTTCTGTTTGTCAGGGTCATGATGGTTACAGATCACAACGTCCTGATTAACCTTGATTGTACCGTTTTCTACCTTACCGATACCGATACGGCCGACATATTCGTTGTAGTCAATTGTACTGATGAGCATCTGAGTACCTGCTTCGGGATCTCCTTCAGGAGCAGGAATATAATCCAGAATTGTCTCGAACAGCGGAGTCATATCTGTACCAAGCTCGTCCTCATCAAGAGAAGCGATACCAGCTTTGGCTGAAGCAAATACGAAAGGACAGTCAAGCTGTGAATCGTCAGCATCCAGTTCAAGGAATAATTCCAATACTTCATCAACAACTTCATTGGCCCTTGCCTCAGGACGGTCGATTTTATTGATACATACGATAACAGGGAGCTTTAATTCCAGGGCTTTTCTCAGAACGAACTTAGTCTGGGGCATAGCGCCTTCGAAAGCATCTACAACAAGGATAACGCCGTTTACCATTTTCAGTACACGTTCAACCTCGCCACCGAAGTCAGCATGGCCTGGGGTGTCGATGATATTGATTTTTGTGCCTTTGTACATAACGGCTGTATTTTTAGATAAAATTGTGATTCCACGTTCACGCTCGATGTCATTGGAGTCCATGACACGTTCTGCAACTTCCTGGTTCTCACGGAACACACCGCTCTGCTTGAGCAATTCATCTACGAGAGTCGTTTTACCGTGGTCTACATGGGCAATAATAGCTACGTTTCTGACATCTTCTCTTTTCTGTTTCATAAAGTATTCTCCATTCTGATAGTGCAAAATTGAATTTTCACAATACGTTCAAAAATACTATAGCATCTTAAAGGATTTTTTGATATAACATATAGTATATGTTCAAACTGTATCAGTATAGCACCGGATTTATGATTTTGCAACTTTTTGTCGAAGTGCGCAAGTCCTAAAATGTAGAAAAAAAAGAGAATATTGAGAGATTTGTTGTCAAGTTGGACAGTACCACGAAATAGCACGAATTGTTTTTCGGAGAAAATCATAAATTCAGGAATATCTTACATACAGAGGAATATAAATGTTAATACATACCAGAAAAAATTCTTAATGGATAAGAAGGGAGAACATAGTAATGACAGATAAGGTAATTGAAAACAATCAGGTAACGGTGATGGGAGAGATCGTTAGCGACTTTACATTCAGCCATGAGATCTTTGGTGAGGGATTCTATATGGTAGACACCAGAATCGCACGGCTTTCAGATTCTACGGATATCATACCGGTTATGGTATCGGAGAGGCTGATTGATGTGACTGCTGATTATAAGGGAAGTCTGGTTATCATTAACGGTCAGTTCCGCTCTTATAACAGACATGAGGAAAAGAAGAACAAACTGGTTCTTTCCGTATTTGCAAGAGAGATTGAATTTGTAGATGAGATCAGCGAGAATGCAAGAACCAATCAGATCTTCCTGGACGGATATATCTGCAAGGAGCCGGTATATCGTAAGACACCACTTGGCAGAGAGATTGCAGATCTTCTGCTGGCAGTCAACCGTCCATATGGCAAGTCCGATTATATCCCATGTATCTGCTGGGGAAGAAATGCCAGATATGCCGCTAATTTCCAGGTAGGAGAGAGATGCCTGGTATGGGGACGTATCCAGTCAAGAGAGTATATGAAGCGTATTTCTGATGAGAATATGGAGAAGAGAGTGGCGTATGAAGTATCTGTAAGCAAGCTGGAATTGCCACAGGAGGAAGAAGAGTAGAACCTGACTGGAAATAAATTTAGATTGTCAAAACTAATTCACTGTGTTATCATACATGCATACATACATTCACAAGTAAAGATATGAGGATATATATATGGAAGAAGGATTAGTTCAGATATATAGTGGAGAAGGTCATGGCAAATCTGCAGCAGCGATTGGGAGAGCGCTGCAGGTAGCCTGCAATGGTGAAAATGTAGTCATTATCCGTTTCCTGAAGGGAATGCGGAATGACGGTTTCCTGAAACGTCTGGAGCCGGAGATCAAGATATTCCGTTTTGAAAAGAGCGAAGAAGAATTTTCCCAGCTTTCTGCAGAGAGACAGCAGGAAGAGATTCATAATATCAAGAATGGTCTTAATTTTGCCAAAAAAGTACTGACGACAGGAGAATGCAGTCTGCTGATTCTGGATGAAGTACTTGGATTAATAGATAATGGAATCATTTCAGTAGAGGATCTTCAGCGTATTGTAGAAGCCAAGGCTGATGATGTTGGAATCATTATGACTGGTATACATCTGGAAGATAAGGTATGTGAGCTTGCAGATGAGATATCCAAGATTGAAGCAGTGAATTATAAGATATTTCGACACAGTATACAGTAAAGTTCCGCTAGGTGTTTCAGAATGAATATACCATATAATCCTAACAGAAGGGTTGACAGGGTATGCAGCGGGGTGTATAGTTAAATAACAGTTACATCGATATGTGAAAAGAGATAGAGGTTGCGTTTTTCATCAGTACTTTCTAGGAGACGGCAGGCGTCTGTGAACAGAGAGGAAAGGGGAATACGCCGAAAGAGGAGGCTTCCTGGGAGCGTCTTGCTTGGGCATGCAGTGAAGAACTGTATGACTGTCATCGACAGATGGGGAGCTATCATTTATTCGTAAGAACAACGAAGCCGGCCATTTGTGTGGTCGGCTTTATCTATTTTAGACTCCACACGATTTGCAGATACAATAAGCAGTATCTGTGTATTCTTTCACATCTGATTTATAATAGTATAAGATGTAGCAGTCATTTAGAACAGCTATAAGAAAGGTATGGTGAATTACATGGCAATTTTTACAGGAGCAGGCGTAGCAATCGTTACACCAATGAAACCGAATGGAGAAGTTAATTACGAGGCATTTGCCAGACACATTGAATTTCAGATTGAGAATCATACAGATGCAATCATTGTATGCGGAACAACAGGAGAAGCATCTACTCTGACACATGAGGAGCATCTGGATTGTATCCGCTTCTGCGTAAAGCAGGTAGCAGGCAGAATCCCCGTAATCGCTGGCACAGGTTCCAACTGTACAGAGACAGCAATCTATCTGTCACAGGAAGCTGAGAAGGCTGGTGTAGACGGACTTCTTCTGGTTACTCCTTATTATAATAAAGCGACACAGAATGGTCTCAAGGAGCATTTCACTATGATAGCAAACTCTGTGAAAGTACCTATCATTCTCTACAATATCCCTGGCAGAACAGGCGTGAATATGCTGCCTGAGACGATCGTATCCCTGTGCGGGGAAGTACCTAATATCGTAGGTGTAAAGGATGCAACAGGCAATCTTGGTCAGTTCGTGAAGCTGATGGCATTGGCTAAGGGCAAGGTAGATGTATACTCCGGTAATGATGACCAAATTGTACCTCTTCTGTCCATGGGGGCAAAAGGTGTTATTTCCGTATTGTCCAATATTGCGCCACAGCAGACACATGATATCTGTGCGAAGTTCTTTGAGGGCAAGGTAGCTGAGAGTGCACAGATGCAGATGGATGCGATAGAGCTTATTAATTCATTGTTCTGCGAAGTCAATCCTATCCCTGTGAAAAAGGCACTGAATCTGATGGGCAGAGAGGCAGGTGTTCTGAGAAGACCTCTGACAGAGATGGAAGATGCGAATGCCGCAAGACTTGAGAAGGCAATGAAAGAGTACGGACTTTTATAAGAGACAGCAGGAGGAATAGAAATGGTTAAAGTCATTATGCATGGCTGTAACGGTAAAATGGGTCAGGTCATTACAGGCATTATTGCAGAAGATAAAGATGCAGAGATCGTTGCAGGAGTAGATACATCCAATCATATACAGAATACATATCCGGTATTTGGCAATATAGCAGACTGCAACGTGGAAGCTGATGTTGTAATTGATTTCTGTGCAGCACCGGCAGTAGACGGATTATTAAAATATTGTGTAGAGAAGCAGGTTCCGTGCGTGTTATGTACAACCGGATTGAGTGAAGCGCAGCTGGCAGCAGTAGAAGAGGCTTCTAAAAAAGTTGCAATTCTTCGTTCAGCCAATATGTCTTTAGGTGTGAATATGCTGTTAAAGATTTTAAAGGAAGCAGCAGGAATTCTTGCACCGGCAGGATTTGATATTGAGATCGTAGAGAAGCATCATAACCTGAAGGTAGATGCGCCAAGCGGAACAGCACTTGCTCTGGCAGATTCTATCAATGAAGAATTGGGTAATCAATACGAGTATGTATATGACAGAAGTCAGGTGAGACAGAAGAGATCCGAGAAAGAGATCGGTATTTCTTCTGTAAGAGGTGGAACGATTGTAGGAGACCATGATGTAATCTTTGCAGGAATGGATGAAGTAGTGACCTTCTCACATAGGGCATATTCCAAGGCTGTATTTGGAAAAGGCGCCGTTCAGGCTGCTAAATTCCTTGCAGGAAAGCCGGCTGGAAAATATGAAATGAGCGATGTCATTGATGCGGAAATGGCATAAATATAATAAGGGCGCGTACAATATCTGTATGCGCCCTGTTTGTAATCATACATTTGGGCTTTAATGGACCGATTTGTATGAAATTATGGGTTGGTCGTGGTATTATTGTTGTCATTACCTGTGATATCTTTAACAGCACCGCCAACCACGTCACCTGCGCCTTCCACAACATCACCAGCGACGTCGCCCACGTCTTCGACAGCATTACCAACTGTATTACCGGCATCTTCGATAATATTGTCACCATTATTCATGGTATCATTATTAGTTGTTCCGTTGTCGTTCATGCCGTTGTCATTGGTAGTATTATTATCCATGGCGCCATTATTAGTGGTATTGTTGTTGTTCATGTCATTTTCCGTGGCTGTGTTGCCTGCCTCATCAGAAGCATTGTTATTTCTGGTATTTCCACCGCAGGCAGTCAGTCCCAGCATTGTGACAAGGCACAGCGTTGATAGAATTACTTTTCCTTTTAACATAGTGACCTCCGCTATACGAAATAAGTGCATGAATTTACACTCCTTATTAATATGGAGAGTTTTTGAAAAAATATACTGAAATCTTTAGAAAGGAACAGTTGCAACTGAGAAAAAATGGAATTTCGACCTTGTATAGACATTCATAATGGACAAGTGAAACAGATTGTAGGTGGATCTCTTAAAGACCGCAACGATGAGGCAAAGGAGAATTTTGTTGCCAAGAAAGGGGCAGATTATTATGCCGAATTGTATGCAGCACATCATATAAAAGGTGGGCATATTATACTGCTGAATCCTGCATCCAGCGAATATTATGAAGCGACCAGAAAGCAGGCGTTGCGGGCACTGGAGGCATATCCGCAGGGACTGCAGATCGGAGGCGGTATTCATGCGGAAAATGCAACAGAATATCTTGATGCCGGCGCGTCCCATGTTATTGTCACTTCTTATGTATTTAAGGATGGCAGGATTAACATGGATAATCTGGAGAAGATATACCGGGAAGTAGGCAAAGAACATCTGGTATTGGATTTAAGCTGCCGCAAAAGGGACGACAAGTATTATATTGTTACGGATCGATGGCAGAAATATACAGATGAAGTTGTAGATGAGAAGATATTGAATCTGTTGATGTCATATTGTGATGAATTTCTGATTCATGCAGTGGATGTGGAAGGAAAAGCCCAGGGAATTGAGACGCAACTTGTATCACAGCTGGGAGAGTGGGGACAAATGCCCATTACCTATGCAGGTGGCGTACATTCTTATGAAGATATTGATCTTTTGAAGAAACTGGGAAAAGACAGGATTCATGTAACAATTGGAAGCGCACTGGATATCTTTGGAGGTTCCTTGTCTTTTGAAGAAGTCATTAAAAAAACAGCCGGTAAGTAATCATACTGACCGGTTGTTTCTATATGCGCTATATACGCGCTCCCCTCATAGTACATCTTAATCCCGTAAAACAATAGCTGACTTGTCTATAACATAAATAGAAAGGCACATCGAAACTAGATTAAATGGCTACAGGTTCGACTTATAATTTAGTTACGTTAACTGCCTGAGGTCCCTTAGCACCATTAACAACTTCAAATTCTACACTTGCACCCTCATCTAAGGACTTGAAACCGTCCATTAAGAGTCCTGAATAATGTACGAATACGTCGTTGCCTGCTTCGTCAGAGATAAAGCCGTAACCCTTCTGGTTATTGAACCACTTTACTGTACCTTTGTTCATTAAATGATACCTCCAAAATATATTAAATATTGTGTCTCCCACAACACATTCAGAATAGCATAGATAATCAGAAAAGTAAAGATATTATGTACACTTATTCTGAATTTTTAAGAAAAGATTGTGTAAATGTTACAATATGTGTTATTATGATTAATAATCAGGGATTTGAACGCAGAATCGTCTCTGTAATACAAGATAATCCATAAAGGAATGGGGTGTATATCTTTGGAAAAATGGAAGGAATTGCAGGAAAAATACGGGAAACCACTTATGGGTGCAGCAATAGGAATTGTAGTGGTAATACTCGTAATTCTGATTTACTGCCATTATTTATCAGGACATTTGGTAGAGGCAAATCAAAATGTGAACGAGTTAAGACAGCAGATTGAGATATTAACACAGGAAAATGATACACTGAAGCTTGAAAATGAAGAATTGAATGAAAAAGTCAGTATCCTCAGTGATACGGTAAACAGCAAAGTAAAAGAAGAAGAGGAACGTGAAGCAGAGATAGCACAGGCATATATTCCTACCGGATTTCCATTGAAGGGCACAGCGACCTATAAGGAAGAAGAGACAACACTGGATGGACAGCCGATAGCTATTTTTGAAGCTGCATCGGGAACAGCAGTTATTGCAACTGCCCAGGGAACCGTATCTTCTATCGCAGGTAATGCAGAATCAGGATATATTGTTATGGTAGATCATGGAAATGGTTACTATTCAGTATACCGCAATGGAGCCAAGCCGGAAGTGAAGGAAGGCGATGAAGTGACGACTTCGACAGAATTGTTTACAATTGATGCCGGTCATGAACAACTGGGATATCAGATCATAGAGAATGATGCTTATATTGATCCTCTGAGTCTGATGGAGATATATGGATAAGATGAGAAAAGGCAGCGCCTGATGCGCTGCCTTATTTGTCGGATTCTTCATTTTGCTGTTTGTCAGCAAGTCTTTCAAAGATTAATTCATAGCCGTCGCTGCCATAATTCAGGGAGCGGTTTACACGGCTGATCGTTGCTGTAGAAGCACCGGTCTGTTCTGCAATCTCCAGATAGGTCTTGTGTTCACGAAGCATGGTCGCTACTTCAAAACGCTGGGAAAGTGAGAGTAATTCGTTTACTGTACACAGATCTTCAAAAAAATTGTAGCACTCATCTTTGTCTTTCAGGCAGAGGATGGCATCTAACAGATGGTCTACCGCTGCTGTCTTGATTTTCTTATTCATAATGTCTAATCCCTTTCACAATATAAAAATATTGGAATCATTTAAACTTTGTTACTGTAAAGTTTTACAGCTATAAATATTCTAGCACATATCCTCTGAAAAGTAAATGATGTTTATGGTTATTTAATAGCCCTTGGGTGGGCGAGGGACGCTCGCCTTGGGGGAATGGCAGAGAGGGTGCTGACGCCGCCAGTTAATTTGTGGGGAAGGAACTGGAATAGGAAGATAATGGGTAATTTCATAAGTGTGATTTTGGATGGAGTATGGTATGATGATTATTATACTGTGGGTAATTTGGAAATAGAGTGAGGGCAATTATGAAGAGAAAATTTTGGATAGTTCTTATGATGGCAGTAAGTGTATTGGCTGGGTGTGGAAATGTTGAGGGGACAATGGCGGAGGAGAGAGCATCAGGGGAACAACAGAGTGTAGTGGATGAAGTGACAGAGGGTGTGGCAACTGAGGAAGAGAGTAGTGAGGGGGTGGAAGCGGAAGGAGAAGAGAATGTTTACAGGTTTATGCTGGATGAAAGTAGTGAGGGATTAGAGATTCAGTTTGATGAGAGCGCGCAGAAGTATGAGATTGTGGACGGGGAAGAGGTGATGGCTTTTCAGTTGGAGAAGCAGATAGAACCGACTTCTGCCACAAAGATAGATATAGATGGAGATGGGGAAGAAGAGTATGTGATTACAGCCTGTGCAGGGCGGGGAACTGGGATATATGCAGCAGATCTGATGGTGATAAAGAAGGGTAGGGAAGAACCTATAGCATATTTATCCAATGAAGAAATTACAGAGCAGCTGGAAGCACGGACGAAGTTGTTATACGATAATGAATTCCAGATGGTAACGCTCTATTGTGATTCTGAATCTGAACCCCAAGCAGTATTAGATCTGGAGAAATTTCTTGAAGGGATGGACGCGGGCTATGATACAATGTCTTTAGGAAATATTATCAGGATAGAGAACAAGGATAACAGATATTGGGTAACAGCGGATTATGCTGTATATCTTCAGGGGATGTTCACACCACAATATGACTGTACCATACATCTGACGGCATCTTTGACTTATCAACAGGAGAAGCATTCCTTTTCAATGGGGGATATTGCTGCGAGAGCTGTCGATTATACACAGAATGAGGAAGCAAGTGTTGGCGAGGTCATTACGGAGTTCTATACTGATGTAACACATGATGGTACTGAGGACAGGATTGTCATTTCTGTTCCAGAAGGCATTACGTGGGATGAAGTATTATCAGGAGTTGAATCAGGAGAATTATCTGTATATGTCGGATATACAAATGCGAATGGTAAGAAGGTATATGCTGATAAAAGTATTCTGGAGAGGGAGTTTAGTCCCTGTCATGCGGGAAATTGTCAGATGTTTCTTACGACGGTAAATGACAGAGATTATCTGATAGAGACGAATTTCTGGGTTGGTCAGGAACGATATACCTATAAATATACTGTGTTTTTCATGGATTACGATTATAACTATGTGATGGAGTCGGCATATGAGGAGTATACAGGAGAGCCGGGAGATACCAGTGCTTTCTTTGATAAATTGAACTTTTGGATCAATGATTCTTCCATAGTACTCTATGCGGCAGATATTGACCATGATCCGGATCTGATTTATTCTACAGATGATAATAGAATCAATCCGGCAAATTATCTGGCTGATAAGGCGAAGCAACCACAATAAGCAGAGAAACAGGAGAGAGTATGACACTTCAACAGTTAAGATATGTAACTATGGTGGCAGAGACGGGGACGATAACAGAGGCTGCCAACAGGCTCTATATTTCGCAGCCAAGTCTGACGAATGCAATTCATGAACTGGAAAAGGAAATGAATATCGTCATTTTTAACAGGACGAATAAGGGCATCAGCCTTTCCAGAGAGGGAGAGGACTTCCTGGGGTATGCCAGACAGATACTGGAGCAGGCGGCTATTCTGGAGGATAAGTATAAGGGAAATGGCGGCGGCAAGAAGCAGTATTGCGTATCGACACAGCATTATTCTTTTGCGGTAAATGCGTTTGTTGATCTGATCAAGGAATATGGACAGGACGAATATGATTTCAGTCTTAGAGAGACGCAGACCTATGAAATCATAGAGGATGTGGCGAGATTGCGAAGTGAGATCGGGATACTTTTTCTGAATGATTTTAATGAGGCAGTAATCAACAAGATATTAAAATCCTATGATCTGGAATTTCACCAGTTGTATGTTGCCAAGCCCCATGTATTTATCAGCAGGAAGCATCCGCTGGCAGGAAAAGACAGGATTATCAATGAAGAACTGGAAGAATATCCGTATCTTTCCTTTGAACAGGGAGAACATAATTCCTTTTATTTTTCAGAAGAGGTCTTTGCCGCTGTGGAACGAAAGAAGAATATCCGTGTAAGAGACAGAGCAACGCTATTTAATCTTTTGATCGGGTTAAATGGTTATACCGTGTGCAGTGGTGTCATTGATAAAAAACTGAATGGAAAAGACATTATTGCAGTTCCCCTGGCAGATGAGAATGATATGCGGATCGGGTATATTACGCACCGCAAGGGGATGCTGAGCCGATTGGGAAATACCTATCTGGAAGCAATTAAAAAATATTTGTAACTATTTGTGAATGGGGTTCTTAATAGTTATCAATATTTAAAAGAACAGGATTGTCCATAGTTTTAAACTATGGACAATTTGCATTTATAGATATTATACAAATAGCGTGATGTGTCAGTATAATGAACCCAACACAAATTCGTAGAATCTGGAAAGGTAGGAGTTTATATGTACACATCAGTAATAGGGTTTCCAAGAATTGGAACATTGAGAGAGTTAAAATTTACACTGGAGAAATATTTTAGACAGGAAATAGAAGCAGAAGAGCTTTTAAGAACAGCGCAGGAGTTGAGAAAGACACACTGGAATACGCAGAAAGAGGCTGGAATTGATTATATTCCAGGCAATGATTTTTCTTTTTATGATATCACACTGGACACAGCAGCACTGTTAGGTATCATTCCAAAGCGTTATCAGGAGCTGAATTTATCAGAATTGGATACTTATTTTGCCATGGCGCGTGGGTATCAGGAAAGTTCTGGAGATGTGAAAGCACTGGCGATGAAGAAATGGTTCAACACGAACTATCATTATATCGTCCCGGAAGTAGAGGACGATACGGTCATCAGCCTTACAGGGGATAAACTGTGGAAGGAATATGAGGAAGCCCTGGCGCTTGGAATTGAGACAAAGCCAATTGTGACAGGTGCATATACGATGTTAAAGCTGTGTCGTTATACTGGAGCAAAGACAGCAGAGGATTATGTGGATGCATTCATAGATGCCTATAAGGCACTGGTGAACAGATGCGAAGAGAAGCAGATTGCATGGCTGCAGTTCGATGAGCCTGCTCTTGTGCGGGATATGTCAAATGAGGACGTGGCTTTATTTCATAAGATTTATGACGCAGTACTTCCCTGTGCAGAGAAGTGCCAGATCCTGTGTCAGACATATTTTGGAGATGTGAGAGATATTTATTCTGATTTGATTCAGATGCCTTTTGCAGGAATCGGACTGGATTTTATAGAGGGCAAAGAAACGGCTGCACTCGTTGAAAAATATGGTTTCCCACAGGATAAGAAATTATTTGCGGGATTGGTCAATGGAAAAAACATCTGGAAGAATCACTATGACAAAACCTTAACGATTATCAGACAGTTGCAGGAGGAGAGCATTGATGTGGTAATATCCACTTCCTGTTCGTTGCTTCATGTGCCATATACCTTAAAGCATGAGGATAAAATACCACAGGAATATAAGAACTATTTTGCCTATGCAGAGGAGAAACTGGTAGAATTAAAGGAATTGAGCGTATTGGCAGATACGGAACAATATGCGCAGAATGTAGTATATCAGGCAAATCAGAACCTTTTTGCAAATGACAGAGACTGTCAGAATGAGGATGTGAAGAAGAGACTTGTGGGTGTAACGGAGAGTGATTATATCAGACTTCCCAAGCGCAGTGAGCGTCAGAAGTTACAAAAAGAGGTATTAGGTTTGCCTAAGCTTCCAACCACAACAATAGGTTCCTTCCCTCAGACGAAGGATGTTAAGGCGAACAGAGCGGCTTTCCGTAAGGGAGAAATATCAGAACAGGCTTATAAGGAGTTTAATCAGAAGAAAATTGCAGAATGTGTGACCTGGCAGGAAGAAATCGGGCTTGATGTGCTGGTGCATGGTGAATATGAGCGAAACGATATGGTAGAGTATTTCGGTGAAGCACTGGGAGGTTTCCTCTTTACTCAGAAGGCGTGGGTACAGTCCTATGGAACAAGATGCGTGAAGCCGCCTGTCATCTGGGGTGATGTATATCGAAAGAAACCGATTACTGTGGAATGGTCAGTCTATGCGCAGTCCTTAACGAATAAGGTCATGAAAGGTATGCTTACAGGCCCTGTTACAATATTGAACTGGTCTTTCCCAAGAGAAGATATCTCTATAAAAGAATCTATCTCCCAGATTGCATTGGCAATCAGAGATGAAGTACAGGATCTGGAGGCAAATGGCATCAGAATGATACAGATCGATGAAGCAGCACTGAGAGAAAAGTTACCGCTTCGCAAATCAGACTGGTATACAGAGTATCTTGACTTTGCAATCCCGGCATTTCGACTGACTCACAGCGGTGTAAGAGCGGAGACACAGATTCATACACATATGTGCTACAGTGAGTTCACAGACATTATTCCTGCAATTGATGATATGGATGCAGATGTGATCACCTTTGAAGCATCCAGATCCGACTTGCAGATTCTGGATTCTCTAAGAGAACATCATTTCGAGACAGAGGTTGGACCTGGTGTATATGATATCCATTCACCCAGAGTACCATCTGTAGAAGAGATTGTAGCCGCACTCAATCTCATGCTTACGAAAATCGCCCCGGATAAGTTATGGGTAAACCCTGACTGTGGATTGAAGACAAGAGGCTGGGAAGAGACCGATGCCAGCTTAAGAAATATGGTAGCGGCAGCATTACAGGTAAGAGGATAAAATAAAAAAGGTATCGAAGTGTCGATATTGACGTTTCGATACCTTTTTACATAAATGTATATTAATGCCAGACGGAGATTTCCTGATTACAATACAAACAGCGATATTTTCCGGTAGAAGACAGTTGGAATATATGATTGCAGTTTGCTTCAATGCTTGTAATGCAGCGGGGATTTTTGCATCTTATTACATTTTTTAGAATCTTTGGTGGAATAGGGTGGTATTTTTTCTCTACCTTTCCATCTTTGATTATAATCAGAGTGATTTGTTTATTCAAATATCCTAAAATGTCCAGACGTTCAGGCAGGGTAGTTCCCTCTATTTTTATTAAATCTTTCAGTCCATATTTATGACTCTTTACAGATTGTAACAGTGCAATGGATTGTGCATTGGAGTCTAAATCAAGTAACTGGTAGATATTCATTCCCTGACCGACGGGGATATGATCGATTACAACACCGTTTTGTATGGATTCTACTTTTAACATCAGAGTACCTTCTTTCCTGTTAATGGATCTGTAATTTCCAGTAATGCCAGAATGAGAGCCATACGTATGTATTTGCCATTTTGAACCTGTTCAAAATAGGCGGCTCTTTTATTATCGTCCACGTCAGTTGAAATTTCATCAACTCTTGGAAGAGGATGAAGAACCGGCATATCTTCTTTTGCAAGAGCTAATTTTGCACGGTTAAGAATATAAGTATCTTTCAGACGAATATAGTCCTCTTCGTTGAAGAAACGTTCTTTTTGAACTCTAGTCATATAAAGTACATCAAGTTTTGGAAGGGTTTCTTCAAGACTGGATACTTCCTCGTAAGGAGTCTGGGTTGGAACTAAGGTTTCTTCTATCATATAGTCAGGGATGCGAAGTTCCTCGGGTGAGATAAAGTAAAATCTGTTACCGGGATAGCGAACCAGGCTGTTTACCAGGGAATGTACAGTTCTGCCAAATTTCAAGTCCCCACAGAATCCTATGGTCAGATTGTTTAAACGTCCTTTACGATGGCGAATAGTCATAAGGTCAATGAACGTCTGGGTAGGATGATTATGTCCACCATCCCCTGCATTGATGACAGGAACGCTGGCATACATAGATGCCCGCAGGGGAGCCCCTTCCTTGGGGTGACGCATAGCTATGATATCAGAGTAACAGCTTACTACGCGTGCAGTGTCTGCTACTGTTTCGCCCTTGGTGAAACTTGACTGCTCAGCACCTGAGAACCCAAGAGTCTGTCCACCAAGGCTTAGCATGGCAGACTCAAAAGATAAACGGGTTCTGGTACTTGGCTCATAGAAAAGTGTAGCGAGCTTCTTGTTATCGGCAACATGACAGTATGCATCGGGATACAATGAGATACGTTCTGCCAGATCCAGTATGCGGGTTGTTTCTTCTTCTGTAAAATCAAGTGGATCAATTAAATGTCTCATAACAATTCTCCTTTGGTTAAATATTGATTTCGTTCAGCACCGACAGAAATGAATTGAATCTGATGATGCAGCAGTTGTTCCAGTTTTTCAATATAGGATTTTGCGTTATCCGGCAATTCTTTATAAGAACGGCATGCAGATATATCAGTATTCCATCCGGGAAGCATTTCGATTATAGGTGTGTAGTCTTCCAGATTCTCCATAGGATCGAACTCTGTCATTTGAATATTGCCCTTTTTGTATCCTGTAATAACAGGAATCTCTTTCATGGTACATAATACATCCAGTTTAGTCAGGGCAATGAGATCAGCATTCTGGCATTTCAGTCCATATCTGCTGGCGACTGCATCAAAAGGACCGACACGGCGTGGACGCCCGGTAGCTGCACCGTATTCCCCACCTGACTGACGTAATATTTCCTGCCAGGTTTCAGACATTGCCTTTTCAGCAACAAAAGGGCCGGCACCAACACAGGTTGAATAAGCTTTTAAGACTCCGACAACGTGATCGAGGGGCTGTCCGGGGATACCAGCACCGATGGGACCATAGGCAGAAATCGTAGAAGAACTTGAAGTGTAAGGAAAAATACCATAATCAATGTCTCTCATTGCACCTAGCTGAGCTTCCAACACGACTTTTTTACCCTGGGCAAGTGCGGCGTTGAGATAATCGCTAGTATCGGTAATATATGGAGCAAACTGTAGAGCCTGCTTTTCACACCAGGATAAAAGTGCAGGGTAGGACATAGGTTCCTGATGATAGCAGCCTGCAAGTTCCAGATTTTTTGCATCCAGCATGGTTTTGAGTCTGGATTTTATATTTTCTTCATTCAGATGGAGCAGATCGCCAAGACGGATTGTTTTTTTACGATATTTATCACTATAGGCATAAGCAATTCCACGGCGTGTTGAGCCAAAAGCGGAGCCTGTTTTGGCAAGTCTGTTTTCTTCCAGTTCATCCTGAATTTTATGCCATGGCATAGAGATTGTGGCTCTCTTTGAAAGTTTCAGGTGTTCCGGGTTAACAGTGATTCCTTTTGCCTGTATTTGAGAGATTTCATTTGAAAGATGTTCCAGGTCCACTACCATACCATCTCCAAGAACGCATACTACATCGGGGTGTAATATGCCGGATGGAAGAAGATTCAATACGAATTTGCCCTGGTCGGTAACGACTGTATGACCTGCGTTATTTCCACCCTGATAGCGGACTACAATATCTGCCTGCTCTGCAAGCAAGTCGATGACGCGACCTTTTCCTTCGTCACCCCAATTGATTCCTGTTACTGCTGTAAGCATTGTTATTTCCTCCTTTAAGTAAATGAATCAGGTACAAAATCTGAATGCACGATCAGTTAATATTCTTGCAAAGATCAGTCCCAGAGGAAGCATGATGATAATCATGATTGCGGAAGTGAACCAAGAAACGGCTTCCGTCAGGGACATAATTCCAAAATTGTAAATGGCACGGTACAAATAAAGCCCAGGTACCATAATTACAATGGAAGGTACAGTTAAAGATATTCTTGGATAACCATTGTTCTTCTTGATCTCAGATGCCAGCAGTCCGGCTGATAAAGCCCCGATGAATGCTGCAGCAGCCGGCGGCATACCGGTGAAGTCAATAAGTTCCAGTCGAAATGTATTGGCAACGGCGCCAATCAATGCAGCAATGGCAGCCATGGGAATGGTACTGTTGAACATAATAGAGAATCCGAATACTCCACAGAAGCTTGCAATGATTCGCAGGCATAGAAGCAGGATTGGATTCAGGCTCATGGATGTAAATGTCAGGGGTTGAAGGTCCAACAGCAGAGCCATGATCCATGCAAACATGGTTGCAACAAGAATGATGATAATGGCGTAGGTAAGTCTTTCAAGACCGGAGCGAAGATCCAGCTTGGCAAGGTCTATTCCACTGGTTATAAAAGGAAAACCGGGAATAATGAATAAAATGGAGCAGATATATCCTGCTTCATGAAAAGCCGGAAGGTGAAATAATACTTCAGCCAGTTTAAGGCATAGTGCGTAGGCCAGACATGCTGCTGAAATTGACATTGAGATATTTAAAAATAAGGTATAGTGATGTTTGATCAACTTGGTGCGGACCAGGTTTCCTATGCCGGCTGCAATAAAGGCAAGAACCATTTCTACCAATCCACCGCCAAGCAGAAATGTGAATGCACAACATGCGAGAGCTGCTGCTAATCCCAGTATGGTGGGAGAGTAAAGGGCATGTATCTCTTCGATTTCATCTAACCGATTATGAATCTCTTCACCGGTTAAATGAGCTTCTTCCATTGGAAAGTTATTGACAAATTGTTCCATTCGATTAAGCTTGGAGGTATTTACACCAGTATTTGCAATACTTAATGACTGAGAGACACAGTCATTTCCATCGAAACAGTTAAATTCAATGGACATGAGGCCGACATCGACTGTACAGGTCACTCCTAATTCTTGTGAAAGCCGGTTCATAGAAGTACGAACACGCCAAGCACCGGTTCCGCAGGAAAGCATAATCAGACCTACGCGGCCTATGACAGATGCCTTTTCAATCAGATCGGCATTGTTGATTAAGATATCATTATCTTTTCTGGCATAATCATGCCAGGGAATTTCCATATGATTTTTTTCCATAATTTCAGTATAATTATTTTTTTGCATATATGATTTCCTCTGCTTTGGCAACGTGTCTTTCCAGATTCTTCAAAAAGAGAGAGTTTGGAAGAAAAATACCGATTTCATCATATCGTTCATTATGTTCAACCAGAGAATCCTGTCCATAGAAGACGTACGCCATGGGGAGATTCTTCTCCAGTTCGATCATAAGATCCCATACGGCAGAATAAGCTTCTGCTTCGGTTTCTTTTAACTTCACGGTATCGGGTAATTCACGAATCAGAAGTACACCGGTGCTCTTTTCAATGACCTCCTGCTCTATGTTCATTTCATCTGATGCATAGGAATGACTGTAGCAATAGGCTTGTGCCAGATATATATTTTCCTGATTTCCAAGATCATGGTATACTTCATAGAAGTGCTTATATTCTTTCTCATGAATTGTATTCCTGTACTCAGGCAGTAAAGCTCCCTTATTATCCGTCATGATTACAGGATTTTGTTTGCCGTCTGCATTGAAACGATAAGGAATCAGAAAAGAATTTCTCAGCAGATCAAACAGGGTATTCTGACAGATTGCCATAAGAAAGGCAGACAGATCCCGGTTGCTGTAAGAATTGAATAATGCCTGAGTAAATTCCTTCGGAGAAAGTGGAGTTTCGTGATCATCGTTGCAGAATAAATGCTGGCAAAATGTTTCCTGCAGCTTTTCACATGCCCAGGAATCATTTAATATTTTCTGAAATAGCATGTCTGATCGTTCTTCTCTTGGGAAAATTGTTTTTTCCTTCATGTTTTATCCATCCTTTCTTGTCTTTTTAATTCTTGTGAATTATACTATGAAGGTAGAAATAAGTAAAAACTATAATTGATATAATTGAAATAATAAATTGATATATTAGGAAGAAAAGAATGAATGTTAATTTTGAATACTATAAAATATTTTATTATGTAGCCAAGTATCGTAATTTTACGAAGGCAGCACAGGCATTGGAAAACAGCCAGCCGAATATTACAAGAGCAATGAACTGTCTGGAACAGCAGATACATACAACACTATTTGTGCGGACGAACCGTGGTGTTCAATTAACGCCGGAAGGAGAAAAGCTCTATACGCATGTATCTGCAGCTATGGTGCAGCTTATGACCGCAGAGGAAGAGCTTACTGATAGTACAGGACTTTCCCATGGAAGTATTGCGATAGGAGCAAGTGAAACTGCGCTGAATATATTTCTTTTGGATAAATTAAAGGCTTTCCATATGAAATATCCGGGAATCAGATTGAAAATATATAATCATTCAACCCCGGAAGCGATAGAAGCTGTAAAAAGTGGTAAAATAGATTTTGCTGTGGTCTCTACACCTGCAGCTGTGGAAATGCCTCTAAAAGCGGTCATGCTGCAGCCTTTTCGAGAAATTTTAGTAGGTGGAACGACATTTACGGCATTAGGAAGTCAGGAACTCTCATTAGAAGAACTGAAGAATTACCCTTTGATATGTCTTGGAAAAGAAACTATGACATTTCGGTTTTACAACAGTCTGTTTCTATCTCATGGACTGGAACTGATGCCGGATACGGAGACTGCGACAACAGATCAGATTCTTCCATTGGTAAAATGTGAACTGGGTCTGGCTTTTCTGCCGGAACCAATGGCAAGAGAGTCTATTAAAAAGCACGAAATAGTGCAGATTTCACTGAAAGAAGACATACCGGAAAGGAATATATGTATGGTATATGACTGGCAGCATCCGCTGAATTCTGCGGCAAGACAGCTCAAAAAGATAATTTTGGAAAGTAAATGAGCAAAAAGGAGATTAGAAGAATCATGAGCAAAGTAAAGATTATTAAGAAAAATGATGAATATTCACTGGAATATAATATAGGTGATATCTGTGAAGTGACAGGGACATGGTATGGTGGTGTGCATATCACAGGAAAGTCTGGAATACCGGTATCTCTGGATAAGGAAGAGTATATGGAGTTAAGTACAGAGCCGGAAGCACCACAGGAGAATGTCCCTGACAGAGATATTCATGTAGGAGACATTGTGCAGCATTTTAAGAGAGAGTGGGTGTCAGCTCAGACCTCAGAATATCTGTATAAGGTGCTGGCTTTTGCACAGCATACAGAGACAGGAGAAAGACTGGTTATTTATCAGGCAATGTATACGCCATTTAAGATATGCGCCAGACCATACGCCATGTTCATGAGCGAAGTGGATCATGAGAAGTACCCGGATGTGAAGCAGAAGTACCGTTTTGAGAAAATCTCATCATAAAGATATTGACATTCTGCCCTTTCCTGTTTATAATGAATTCATATTAATCATACTAATCAAGTAGGAAAAGAAGAGATTAACTGAAAGGCAGCGTGTCATTTATGAGAGAAATTATGTGCTTTGGCGATTCTAATACATACGGATATATACCTGGTGGAGAAGGAAGATACCCATGGGAAGTAAGATGGACAGGGATTCTTGCGGACAGACTTTATCAGGAGGGCATTCGCGTTACAGAGGAAGGGTTATGTGGAAGAACTACCGTATTTGAGGATGAGCTGCGCGATAACCGTAAGGGTAGCGATCTGCTTCCTGCTCTTCTTGAGAGTCACAAGCCCTTAGATACAGTCATCATCATGTTGGGAACGAATGATTGTAAGACATATTATCATGCACCGGCAGAGGTCATTGGTAAAGGAATCGAGAAGCTGATCAGACAGGTAAGACAGGCAGATGAGAGTATCAAGATATTGCTGATATCCCCTATTCTGCTGGGTGAAGAGGTATGGAAGTCACAGTTTGACCCTGAGTTTGATACAGAATCAGTCAACACTTCCAAGAAGTTGAAGGCAGTTTATCAGAAGATAGCAATAGAACAGGGAACAGACTTCCTTGCTGCTTCTGATTATGCCAAGCCAAGTCCCATAGATCAGGAGCATCTGGATGAGGAGTTTGTAGAGGACTTTAAGCAGATGAATGCAGGAGCCGGTAAGAACAAGCTCATCGCAGTAGCAGTATGTGCAGGGCTTCATCTGTGGAAGAAGAATACCCTGCTCAGTATTATAGGAAGCACTGCCGTTTATATGATTCTGGTGGTAGTCTGCCCCTGAATCAGGGTCGGAAGAGCGGTGAAGCTCTGTACCATCAGCCTTGGATTCTCCAGCTTATGAAGCATCATGCGCCCTGCCTGAATGCCGATGTCGTACATGTTGATGTCGATGACAGTAGGCTGTGGCGTAATGATCTTTGAATACGGATAGATATCAAATGTCAATAATCCGATATCATCTGGAATGGAGAAAGACAGGTCACGAAGTGCATTGACAACACCCAGCGCCAGCAGATTGTTTTCGCAGACAATGGCTTGCGGCTTCGGGAGCTTCTGCAGCATAGTACGGGTGACTTCATAAGCGCCTTCCTGAGTATTATTTGTATAACCGATATTTTCGCGGGTGATATATTCCTTATGATGTATCATCCCTTTTTTAAACCCTTTGAGCCTCTGATTGGAGATAGCATCATTTCTTCGGCCGGCAATGAAGAAGACATTGGTATAACCACATTCGCAAATATGGTCTGCTGCATATTCGCCGGCAAGAGTGTGGTCGGTATCAATCCAGCAGAGTCTGGTCTCAAAATCCGGGTGTCCGATAATAATATGAGGAATTTCTTCCTCCAATAAATGCTTCGCTAACGTTTCGTTTACGATGGAACCATGAATAATGAGTCCATCTGCGGAACGTTTTTTGATTTCCACGATTGCCCGTTCACCGGGATAGGATTCTTCAGAGGTATCTACCAGCGACATCATGTAATGATGTGAGGTCAGTTCATGGTAAACACCACACATAATGTCGAACATATGAGGATTCTCATAAGCAATATCTTTTCCAAGAGTGGACAGGTACACGATATTTTTGGCTTGTCCTTTGGCGAAGCTGACAGCGCGTGAGTTAGGAATATAATGTAGTTCTTTAATTGCAGCATTGACTCTGGCGGTTGTCTCAGCAGAGATCGTAGGGTTGTTATTAATGACCTTTGACACAGTGGAAGTAGAAACACCTGCCCTGGAAGCAACATCTGAAATCGTGACTGACATAACGATATCTCCTTTCATTTGAAAAATCGACAAAACTTAAAATCTAGTATAGCGGTTTCTTAACAAAAGTCAATTGCAATCACACAAAAACATTGTAAAACTGATATTTTACAGATATGATGAAAATACAAAAGGACATGATTCACATGACTTTTAAGAAAAGTTTCGTAGAAAGATAAAGAAAATGGGAGGTTGGAAAATGAAAAGAAAATTAGCAGCAGCATGTATCAGTATGTGTATGGTTTCCTCTTTATTAGCAGGTTGTGGAAGCAGTGAGCAGACTGTACAGAATCAGAGTGAGCAGACACAGAACAGTGAGAAAACACAGGAAGAAGTCAAAACAGAAGAAACGACACAGGTGTCAGAAAATAGTGATAATAACAGCAATGATGCAATTGCCAATCTGATTGCAGCTACAGATGCGCCGGTTGATCTGACATTATGGTGTGCTGAGACAGAAGAATATCAGACAGTTATGGCACAGCTTGTAGATGAATTTAAGAATACTTATCCTGATGTGCAATTTAATATTACAATTGGCGCAGAGTCTGAGGCGAACTGCAAGGATGATGTATTGAAGGATGTGGAATCCGCAGCGGATGTATTCGTATTTGCAGATGATCAGCTGACAGATCTGGTAAATGCAGGAGCATTGCAGAGTGTAGATGCTGCTTTTACATATGATCCTAAGACTGCAAATGCAGCGTCTACAGTAGAAGCCGCTTCTGTAGATGGTAAGCTGTATGCTTATCCGCTGACAGCGTCTAATGGTTATTTCCTGTTTTATAATTCGGATTATCTGACAGAAGAAGATGTGTCATCCTGGGATAATCTGCTGGCAGCAGCCCAGAAGCAGGGTAAGACAGTTGGTATGGAAGTATCCGGTGCATGGTATTTATATGGATTCTTCGCGGGTGCCGGACTGGAAATGTACGGACAGGATGATGGAACGAATTACTGTAACTGGAATGCAACAGATACGAAGTATACAGGGGCAGCAGTTGCTGAAGCTGTAACAGATATCTGTAAGAACAGCGCTATGGTGAATTGTGTCAATGAAGATGCACAGGCATTTGCTCTGAATGGTCAGATGATAGCAGACGTAAATGGGACATGGGCAACAACTGGTTTTATGGAGGCATATGGTGATGGATATGCTGCAACGAAACTGCCTGCCTTTACTGTAAATGGAGATGAGGTACAGATGGGGTCTTTTGCAGGATATAAATTCGTTGGAGTGAATGCATATTCCAAGAATACAGGCTGGGCTATGCTGCTGGCAGAATATATTACAAGTCAGAACAGCCAGGAAGCAATCAGTGTTGCTACAGGTGAAGGACCTTCTAACCTGAATGCAGCAGCTTCTGATAAAATCGCCTCAGCTCCTGCACTTGCTGCACTGGCACAACAGTCTGCCTATGCGGATCTGCAAAGAGTCGGCAATGCATACTGGGACCCGGCTGCAACCTTGGGTCAGGCGCTGGCAGAAGGCAATTATACAGATGTGCAGTCACTTCTGGATGAAGCTGTAGAGGGTATCACACAACCAGTTACAAATTAAGGATGCGATCTCATGAAGAAATTGTTGGAAATATGTAAGAATGGAGATGCCGCAACGCGGCTCTCCATGGTTATTATGGGGGCAGGCTATTGCGCCAGAGGACAATATGCCAAGGGAATCATTATGACAGTGATAGAAGTACTGTTCTTTCTGTTCACATTTCGTTTCTCCTGGCAGTATATCTGTAAATTAAATACGTTGGGTACAGTACAGAGAGAAGAATACCTGGATCTGACTACGTTGCAAAAGACAGTGAATGATTATGATAATTCCCTGTTGATTCTTCTGTGCGGTATTATTGGAATTCTGTTTATCGCTGCCTTTATTGCTTTGTATATCAGCAATCTAAGGGCGGTTTATGAATTACAGAAGCAGGCATCAGAAGGTAAGCATATCAATTCCTTCAGGGAAGACTGTAGGGAGCTGATCAATGCTAAATTTCATATTACACTGCTTACTTTGCCAAGTATAGGTGTGCTACTGGTCAATATCATTCCTATCCTGTTCATGATAGCCATTGCATTTACCAATTATGACATGAATCATCAGCCTCCCACATATCTGTTTACCTGGGTTGGACTGGATAATTTCAGGGAATTGTTTACTTCCACATCAACAGTTACTTTTGGTTATGCATTTATCAGGATTCTGGTCTGGACGCTGATCTGGGCATTTCTAGCCACTTTTACGACCTATTTTGGTGGAATCCTGCTTGCCAAACTCATTAATGACAAGACTGTCAGGTGGAAAAAGATGTGGAGAAGCCTGTTTGTCGTGACAATAGCGATTCCACAGTTCGTTACTTTATTATTAGTCGGTAAGATGTTTGGAGATTATGGTATTGTCAACAGTATCTGCAGCAAAATCGGATTGACGCAGGTGTTACAGAACCTTGGACTGGTTGGAAAGGGGCTTTCTTATATTCCCTTTTTATCCAAGCCTGGCTGGGCGCATGTCATGATCGTGTTAATCAATATCTGGGTGGGTGTACCGTATCAGATGCTGAGTGCCACGGGAATCCTTCTCAATATTCCAGAGGAACAGTTGGAGAGTGCAAGGATAGACGGCGCCAATGAAGCACAGATTTTCCACAAGATCACAATGCCGTATATGCTGTTCGTGACAGGTCCTTCACTGATTACAGCTTTTATCGGCAATATCAATAATTTTAATGTCATATATCTTCTGACCAGTGACTATGTAACGGGCAATATGCGTTATGCCAATTCCAATGCAAAAGAAGTAGATCTGCTGGTGACGTGGCTCTTTACATTAACGAATGACTATTCCAATTATAAGATGGCATCAGTTATTGGAATATGCGTTTTTGTACTGTGTGCGGTATTTACTTTGATTGGATTTACCAGAATGATTGCCGGTAACAGAGAGGAGGAATTCCAGTAAATGAAAAGAAAATGCAAAATAATCGGAAAACATCTTCTGCTGGCTTTTCTCGCCTTTATATGGCTGATTCCAATTATCTGGTTATTTGTGACGTCGCTGAGTGGCTATAAAGGCATCAATACCATGCATTTTTTTCCGACTAAATGGACGTGGGATAATTATGCACAGCTGTTCTTCAGACCGGATACGGTGGCGAATTTTCCAGCGTGGTTTCGCAATTCCATGATAATAGGCTGCTGTACGTGTGTCATTTCTACCTTTTTGGTATTGATGGTGGCATATGCGATGAGTTGTATGCGTTTCCCAATGCGTAAGCCGCTTATGAGTTTCGCAATTATCCTGAATATGTTTCCGGGAGTATTGTCCATGATCGCCATCTTCTTTGTCATGAAGCTGATAGGGCTGACAGACAGTATGCTGGGACTTATCATCATATATTCAGCGGGTTCGGGACTTGGCTATCTGATCTGTAAGGGATTTTTTGATACGATACCGGCGTCGCTTAGAGAGTCTGCAACACTGGAAGGTGCATCGCAGTTATGTATTTTTACCAGAATCGTGATTCCACTGTCCAAACCCATTATTGTATATACGGTTATTAATTCTTTCCTGACACCATGGATGGATTTTGTTATGGCGAAGCTGATGATCCGTTCCAAGAATCCTACAGACTGGACAGTTGCCATGGGGCTTTTTAATCTGGTGCAGAGAACGCTGGTAGGAGACTACTTCTCTGTATTCTGTGCAGGCGGCATTATTGTAGCAATTCCAATCTCCATTCTGTTTCTGCTGATGCAGAAGTTCTATGTTGATGGAATTACAGGTGGAGCGGTGAAAGGATAGGATATGAAGAAGGAAGCGATTTTACATATACCTCTTTCGCAGTATGCATATGCAACTGGGGAAAAAGACATTACCATCAGGCTGCGTGCAGCAAAGGGAGATCTGTGCAGCTGTCAGCTTTATTATGGAGACCGGGTAGACCAAAATCCTGTAATCAGAATGACAAATATAAAAATGACACTTGTGTCAAGTGATGACTTGTTTGACTATTATGAAACCAGACTTAACAATATTTATCCAAGATTGTGTTATTACTTTGCATTGGAAGATGGCTATCAGAGACAATATTATTATGAAAGAGGATTCTGTACACAGATAGGCTACAACAGAACAGAGTATTTTCAGTTCCCGTATATCCGCAGAGAGGACATTATCAGTCCACCGGCGTGGGCACAGGATCTGATTATGTATCAGATATTTCCAGATAGCTTTGCCACGGAAAAAGGCAGTATTGTTAAAATGGCGAAATCTATTGAAACAGGGGATGGCATGATATCCGCTAACAGACTTGGAGGAACCATACAGGGAATCAGTGAGAATATAGAGTATATCAGAGAGCTTGGAATCAATTGCATCTATCTGAATCCAGTATTTATGGCAAATTCCTATCACAAATACGATACAGCCGATTATTTTATGGTCGATGTCTGTATGGGAACGCTGGAAGAGCTTAAAGAAATGGTTGCTATTTGTCATAGAAATCACATCAGGGTGATTCTGGATGGAGTGTTCAATCATTGTGGACCTGATTTCTTTGCTTTCAAGGATGTATTAACATATGGCAGCAAGTCACGGTATTATGACTGGTTCTATGATATGCCGGAGCCGGTATGTTATAAGGACCCGCCGGATTATGCGGCTTTTGCCTATGTAAAAGAGATGCCTAAGCTCAACACTTCCAATCCACAGCTTGAGAAATATCTGATAGATGTAGGAACATACTGGATCAGGGAAGCAGATATTGATGGATGGCGGCTGGATGTGGCAAATGAGGTGAACCATGATTTCTGGAGGCATTTTAAGACAGCTGTAAAAGCCGTAAAACCCCAGTTTTTCTTGATTGGTGAGATATGGGAGGATGCCGGAGTATGGCTTCTTGGAGATCAGTTTGATTCAACGATGAATTATCGTTTTTCTTATCTGTGCAAGGATTTCTTCGCAACGAGGACTATGACGGTATCAGAATTTGATGCGCAGATGCATAAGATGATTATGAGATATCCAGAGCAGGTGAGCCTGGTACAGATGAATTTTCTTGATACACATGATGTTCCCAGATTTCTTTCTTATTGTGTGGGAGACAGGAGACGGTTGAGGCTGGCATATTTTTATCTCTTTATGGGGTATGGAGTTCCTTCGGTATTCTATGGAGATGAGTATTATATTGAAGGAGAGACAGAGAATGCATATCGTAGTCCGATGCCCTGGGGCAGTGAGGATAATTGCTATGATATTTTGAGGGAATATGCGCAGATCAGAAGGGAACACAGTGCAATTCGTAACGGAACATATAGAACAGTACTATGTCAGGATGAGAAGGGCTTATATCTGTTCCTGAGAGAAAATGAACAGGAGAAAATACTGATTGCTTTGAACAATTCAGATGAAGAACAGGAGATATCAGATAAAGCATGGAGAATCCCACCGATGCAGGGGGATATCAGAATATTGTAAGGCAGTATGTAAAGGGCGCACTTTTTGGTGCGCTTTTTCATATTCTGTTCATATAAGGCAATCTATGTATACAGAATGGGGAAGGGATATGGATTATGGAGCAAAAGAAGCATCCTGTATTCCACAGGTGACACTTAGAGATCCAAGATTGACAGGACAGGGGGTGTTAATTGCTGTTTTAGACAGTGGGATTGACTATTTCTTAACAGAATTTCAAAATGCGGATGGAACAACCCGTATTCTGACGTTATGGGATCAATCAGCGATTCCGGATGTAGAACACAACCGACTGCCTCCTGAGGGGTATACAGAAGGGGTATTGTATACAAGAGACGAGATTAACGAAGCTTTGGCAGCAGGCAGCAGACAGGCAGGACTTGCCATTGTGCCCCAGCAGGATATATCAGGTCATGGGACAGCAGTAGCTGCCCTGGCAGCCGGTTCCCAGTCAGGTGTGGCAGCGCAGGCACAGCTAGTTATTGTGAAGCTGGGGAATCCTCTGGCTGAGTCTTTTCCAAGAACCACACAATTGATGAGAGGTATCTCTTATGTAGTGAATCTGGGAGTAGAATTAAATATGCCTGTGGTCGTGAATCTAAGCTTTGGCAATACATATGGGGATCACCGTGGGGAATCCCTGCTTGAAAGATTCATAGACAATGCTTCGGAGATAGGCAGAACAGCTATTATAATAGGAAGTGGGAATGAAGGGGCTTCCAATGGACACACCGCAGGAATTGCCCTTACGCAGAAGAACATAGAGCTGGCGGTAGCAGCATATGAAACAGGGTTGAGTATTCAGATCTGGAAGCATCCCAATGATGATTTTGGACTGGTGGTACGTTCACCGGGAGGGGAGGAAGTACAGCTGGAGACAAGGAGAATAGCCACGATAAGGAGGACCCTGGAACAGACACAGCTGCTGTGCTATATTGGCGAACCTCTGCCTTATTCAGTGAATCAGGAGATCTATATTGATATGATTCCTGTGGGCAGATATATCAATGAAGGAGTATGGAATCTGGTATTGACGCCCCGAAATGTGGTGACAGGGGAGTATCGGATGTATCTGCCAAGCTATGCGGCAAGGAATACAGGAACCGGCTTTTTCCTGCCAACCCCGGAGGTAACGCTGACGATTCCATCTACTTCACTCAGGGCAATCACTGTGGGCGCTTATGATACAAGAACTTCAGCGTATGCGGATTTCTCAGGCAGAGGGTATGTATATCGCTATGAAGAGGGGCGTGCTGGTGAGGATGGACTGCCTTTTGGAACCGCATTCAGCAAGCCGGATATCGTTGCCCCCGGAGTGAATCTGACTGTGCCAATACCGGATAGTGGTACACAGCAGGTGTCGGGAACTTCCTTTGCAACCCCTATAGTCAGCGGCAGTGCAGCACTCCTGATGGAATGGGGCATAGTCAGAGGCAATGATCCTTACCTGTATGGGCAGAAGCTCAAGGCGTATCTGATCAATGGTGCAAAGAAACTGCCAGGTTTTGGCAGATATCCCAATGACATGGTAGGATGGGGAGCATTGTGCGTAGTGGATAGTTTACCTTGAATCTCATATGAATTGCATGTTATAATTGGTATAAGACATTTAATGTAAAATGCATATAGACATATAGAATAGAAGGGGAATTATAAATATGCTGAATATAGCTTTTTGCGATGATGACAAGGAGATTTTGAATCAATTGCAAAACCTTCTGGATCAGTATCGTAAAGATAAAAATGCGTCAATTCAATGCCTGGCATTCCAGAGTCCGATAGAGCTGCTTGCCCAGATTGAAGCAGGGGTGCGTTTTGACATTCTGTTTCTGGATGTTATTATGCCCGGTGAGAATGGAATCCATGTGGCAGGAGAAATCAGGCAGTATGATGAGACTATGAAGATAATTTTTCTGACATCCTCAGCAGAATTTGCGGTGCAATCTTACACGGTAGGTGCATATTTTTATCAGCTCAAGCCTATCTGGACAGAGAGCTTCTTCCGCCTGATGGATGCAGTCACTTCAGAATGTGAGAAAGAGCAGGAGAATGCTCTGGTGCTGTGCTGTAAGAGCGGTATCACCAGAATTAATCTGAGCAAGCTGGAGTATTGTGAGGTAATAGGACGTACCTTGACATTTCATCTGGAGAATGGGCAGGTGCTGGAGAGCAGCGGCAGTCTGGATGAGCTGAGCAGTCAGCTTGCACCATACCACAATTTTCTCCGCCCGCACAGATCATTTCTGATCAATATGGAATACATACAGAACATATCAAACAGGGCAATCACAATGACAAGTCATGTACAGATTCCTGTTCCACACGGAAAATGCTCCGATATTAAGAATGTATATCTGGAGTACGTATTTGACAGAAAGCAGGTTGTTATATCATGACAGATGTTATTTATTTATTGAACAGTGCTTCGGTAGGAATCTTTGGCATGATATTATCTGCATCTTTTTGTGATATTGTCTGGACGAAGCGCAAACGTATCAGTCTTGTGGTTAGTATGTTTATGATTCTGCTGATTCAGGCAATCATCTATCAGCAGACAAGCTCTGATATGGTCAGGTATCTGTATCCGCTTGTTACACATGCGCCATTGGCAGTAGTGCTTTGTATTATGAATCGTGAATGGCTGTGGCCGACCATTTCAGTCCTGACAGCGTATCTGTGCTGTCAGCTAAGAAGATGGATTGCACTGGCAATCGTAGCGGTGATTCCAGAAATCTATGCAGGGCAGGACATGGCTGAATTAATCGTGACTTTTCCTTTATTACTGTTCCTGATATGGTTCGTATCGCCAGCGGTGCGTATACTTGCCCGGGAAACGAAGAGGCTTCAGCTTCAATTTGGAGTGATTCCCCTGTTAGGATATGGATTTGATTACCTGACACGTGTTTATACGGATTCCTTGTCAAAGGGCACGACTCTTGCAGTAGAATTTATGCCCTTTGTATGCAGCGGGGCGTATCTGTTCTTTGTACTGCGTACCTCCAGGGAGAAGAAAATCCGCAATGAGCTGGAACAGACGCAGGGAATATTGAATCTACAGGTCGCACAGGCAGTCAGGGAGATAGATTCCTTGCGGGAATCACAGAAGAGTGCCAGTACCTATCGTCATGATCTGCGTCATCATATGCAATATCTGTCAGCCTGCATGGAAAATGACAGACTGGATCAGGCAAAGAATTATATTCATGAAGTCTGCTCGGAAATTGATGCTTACAAAGTTCAGAATTATTGTGAGAATGAAACAGCCAATCTGATTTTGTCGGCTTTTGCTGATAAAGCACATAAGAGGGACATATCAATGGAGATAAAGGCGCAGATTCCAACCATGCCCGCTGTATCGGAGAGTGATTTGTGTGTGTTGTTGTCCAATGCTTTGGAAAATGCATTACATGCCTGTATGAATGTGCAGGCAAAAGGGTTGCCGGCAGCCATAGATGTTATGGCATATCAGCAGAAGGATACATTTTTTATCCAGATCAGGAATTCCTGTGAGGAAAATGTGGAATTTGTAAATGAAATTCCAGTGACCAGACGGGCGGGACACGGGATTGGTGTACGTAGTATATGTGCAGTAGTAGAGCGTTATGGGGGTCTTTATTCTTTCAGCGCTGCGAATGGACAGTTTATTTTAAGGGTTTCATTATAAAAACAGGGTAAAACCTGTTTTTTTTATGCAGTAAACATAATTTGCCTGTCGATTCAATGCATTTTGCGGTCGATTCATGACAGAGTCCACAATTATCTGTCAAAGTGCGTTACAATACACTCATACAAATAAAGAAAACCCGAAAAGGGGAAGGAGAGGTAAATTATGAAGAAGAAATTAGTTGGTTTGATGTTAAGTGGTATGCTGGTATTGTCATTAGCAGCTTGTGGCGGCGATGATGCAGCAGCAGACAGCGCAACTGTATCTACACAGACAGAGGTCAGCACAATGTCAGATACTGTGCAAGAAGCAGTAACGACAGAAGAAGTAACAGTTAATGATTCAACAGACAGTGAAGCAGCAGACAGTGATGGAATCCTGTACCACCTGACAATGGAGGAGATACCTGATCTGGCAGATACGACCTGGGATTTTGCAGGCGGTATGATTGATGGTACAGAGATGACAGAGGATGAGTTTAACACAGCATTGTCATCTACTTATGGTGGACAGCTTTCCTTTGTATTTGATGGAAATGGAAATGCACAGATGGTACAGGGCGGAGGTTCTCTCAATGGAACCTATGAGGTCAGAGATGACGGACTTGTAGCGGTAGTTTTTGATAATAATGGAAGTGACCTGATATATGCCTGCTTCTTCACAGATATGGATGGATTGACGATGATAGCTCTTTCTGATGAATCAGGGAATAATGGAGTTTATTTCGTACAGCAGTAATTGAAAGGAGCACTGCATGGAAATTCTGATTATTGTTATTCTGCTGATTGCATTGTTTTCTTTTTGGGTGGTTTCAACCCGGCGCAGACTGACAGTAATGAATGAAAATGTTGAAAGTGCCGTAAATCAGATTGGGGTACAGCTTTCTTCACGCTATGATATGTTGGCAGCTGCTTTGAATCAGGCAAAAGACTATGATGTCCGTACGGCATGTAATCTGATTGCCAAGGTGAACTTTCACAGATGCGTCATTACATCAGTATCTACAACAGGTGAAGTCATGGAGCAGGAAAAGATGATTCAATCTGTACTGGAGGAGCTGGAGAAAATGGTCAGACAGCATCCCGAGATAAATGAGAATAAGGACTACAGCAAATTCATGGAAGCTGTAGACAGCTATGGACGGATGCTGCAGACCAGTACTCTCATCTATAATGATTCTGTTACCAAATTCAACAGAGCTGTCTGTATGATGCCTGCAAAACTGATTGCGGGCATCATGGGATTCCAACAGTGCAGTTATCTGGAAAATATCAGATGTAAGTAATTGCGAAACGGGTATAAAGCGTGGCACGAATTGTACAGCTTTTACAATGTAACACAGGCCGCTCTCGCTACGCTGCAGCTCGTAGCAGTACATAAGGCGCTAAAATACAGCGCCTAAGTACTGACGGCTGTACAGTGCCTGCTTATGCATTTGTGAAAGCCATACAATTCTGTATGCATAAAATTGCGTTTCGCAGATACCGGAATGAGATGAATAGAAGGGATAAGGTAAACATGAAAAGAGAAAAATGGTTGACGCTAGGACTTATTGTTGCACTTGTTATGTCACCGGTTACAGATGTATATGCACAGGAAAGTAATGGTACATATGAGACTGTTGGAAGTGGAGATTATGAAGAATCCCAGGTTGATGATAACAGTAATAAAGAAAGTGATGCAAAAGATGGGGCAGCAGAAAATAGAAATATAGCAACAGTCAGTAATGAAGGAATAGTAGGTGAAACAGGGAAAAATACTACAGTTACGGGTGATGTAACAACAACAGGTGAGACATCCGATGGTGTTACAGCTGATGGTAGTAATACAAAAGTGACAGTGAAGGGCAATGTAACCGTAAGTGGTACAGGAAGTGCCGGAGTCAGTGCCAATAACAATGCCACAGTAGAAGTTACTGGCAATGTGGAAGCAAAAGGTGATAACCAGACTCATGAAGGACAAACAGGTGGTACTTATATTGATAAGTGGGCAGATGGAGTAGAGGCAGATAATGGTTCCAAAGTAACCGTAGATGGAAATGTTACTTCCCAAAAAGGCTGGGCTATTGATTCCCATGGATCAGATGTGACTGTAAATGGTGATGTACATTCTGAGAAAGGGTCAGCAATCAATGCAAGAAAAGGCAGTACCATCACAATTGATGGAAGCGTGTCTTCCAATGCTGGAATAACATTAGGTGGCATAATAGAAACGACTGAAAGTACTATTAAAATTACCAAGGACGTTACAGCTAAGAACGCTTGGGGGATATTAGCAGGGTCAGAAGCGGATATAGAAGTAGGCGGTAATATATCATCTGAAAAAGAAGCTGTTTATATTGCAGGCAAGGATGCATTGATTGTAGTAGATGGTAATGTCTATTCCACAAAAGGCTGTGCTATGGATATATTGGAGCAGGCAGAAGCAACTGTAAAGGGTGATGTATCAGGAAATAAACTGGCAATCTGGATGGATAACAGTTCCAAGCTTCAGGCATTAGGAAAAATCAGCTCAAATGATGTAGGTATCCTTCTTAGTCTATATGGTGACCAGGGAACAGGCGAACTTGAACTTGGTACAATAGATGCCCAGACTGCTATTAGTATTAATTATGGAGAATATAAAGATATAGATAAAATCCTGGCGGCGCTACCTGAAATGACAGTTTACAAAATGAATGCAGATACTTTACTGCGTCTGTATACAGAAAGTGAAGGGCTTAGTTTAAAAGAAGCGAGTAATTTAGCTGAAAAGATCTTAATGGAAAAGCTCCAATATGCCATTAGAAAATAGGATACCTCCAATGGTAAGATAAATATTGCAGACGAATTAACCAAAGCAAAGGAAGGTCAGACATTGACATTCAGTGTTGTGGCAAATGATGGCTATGAGGTTGATAGTGTAAGTGCAGGCGGAGAAAATATACCTGTAATCAAAAACGACAATGGTACTTATTCGATAACAGTACCAAAGGGTGGCGGTGTCAATATCTCTGCGATTTTCAAGTCAATTAAGCAGGATCAGACCACGGATCCAACACCAACCCCGAATCCGACACCAACACCTGGTACAGTAACACCGTCAGCTTCACAGCAAACATCCATACTGACAGTTGCAGAGGATACAGAAATCGTGGTAATTCCACAGACCTGGTATTCTACGAAACAGCAGGAGTTCCAGCAGGTAGTTAATACAATTCCACAGAATGGTGTCTGCATTCTGGAGGCAGATGATCTGATCAGCTTTAATCGTAAGACTTTTGCGGCATTCAGTAACAGAACAGATATAACATATGTTATAATATATAAATGGAACGGCAATACATATCAGACAGTGATTCCAGCCGGCTACCCGGTAATGGATCTGTTGAATGAGGATGGATATTGTGGCTGTCTGTATCTGAATTCTGTATTCGGTTCTACTTTAATAGATTAAAGGAGAAGAAGCATTATGGGTTTATTTACGAATAATAAGAAGCTTTGTCCTGTATGTGGAAAGCCTACCCCGCGTCTTCTGGCGACAACAGTAGAAGGCATGCCTATTTGCAAGGAATGTGCAGCCAAGGTTGACCTGCCTTCAGGGTTAGTGGATAAGATGGATGTCAAGAGTTTTGTACAGTACGTGAATTACTATGATGATAATCAGGTATTGAGGGATGTGTTCAAGGAGGATTACCGTTATGATTTCGGATTCCTTAGCGGAGCACTGGTACTGGACACTGCACACAGGCTGTTTCGTTTAAGCGGCATAGATACAGCCTTGGTCATGGAATCCAATAATCTGAAGAATTTCAGGATTCTGGAAGATAACGCGCCTCTGTTTGAGGGAGATGCGAATGGACTGAAATGTCATACGAGCAAAGTGCCTGAGCGTGTAAAAGAGATGGAACCACAGATCGAACAGTTCATGAGAGAGCGACGCGACTATGAGTGGAGAGAAGAAAGACGGGAAGAGATGGAGAGGCAGCAGAACGCCAACAGACCTAACCAGGCACTGCCGCCGGTGCTTAATTCTGATTCAGGCTCTACTGTAAGAATGTCAGAGCCAAGATTTAACACAGCAGGACCATTCCAGAACTTTGAAGTAGAGATTGTGTTAAAACACGCTTACTGGGGTTCTAAAAAGTGGAAGGTCAAGGCTCCATCCTTTGACAAAGAGCATCCAAGTACGGATTCCTATTTGATTGATTACGAGACCAGCGTGGATAAAATGCGTGATCTGGCAGAACATCTGATGAGAATTGCGAACCCGGATGCGAAGGTTACATATGATAAGCAGGAAAAGGCACAGTCTGACGCAGTACCTGATGTTGCAGGACAGATAGCCAAGTACAAGGCATTGCTGGATTCCGGTGCTATTACACAGGAAGAGTTCACTGCATTGAAACAAAAGCTGATTGGATGATCAGGATAGAAAGAGGCACATTAGGATTCCTAACGTGCCTCTCCATGTTCTTTCATAAATTGTACAAATTGTTCAACCGGTAGTGGCTTGGAGAAATAATAGCCCTGAATGTCTGTACAATGTTCTACTTTCAGGAATTCTACCTGTTTGGCTGTCTCGACACCTTCGGCAGTAATGTTCATGCCAAGGCTCTGAGCCAGATGGGTAATGGAATGTAACAGCTTCTCTCCGTTGGAGTCCCCAATATAATCAATCAGGCTCTTGTCAAGCTTGATCGTATCAAAATGCATGACGTTCAGAGAAGACAGGGAAGAGTAACCACTTCCGAAATCATCCAGTAACAGGGTGAAGCCTGCATTGTGGAACTGATCGATCAGACTGGATATTTCTGAATTGTTGACCGTTGCACTTTCTGTAATCTCCAAGGGCAGATATCTGGCATCCAGATGATAGCTGTCAATGATATCCTTGTATTTCTGTACTATATCTCCAAAATAGAGACTGATACGGGAAATATTTACAGAAATAGGATAGAGCGGAATACCGTCATGCTGCCATTTCTGCTGCTGCTCACATACAGCACGGAATACATATTCATCCAATGCAGCAATATTACCATTTTTCTCAAAAAGTGGAATGAATTTGCTGGGTGGAAGCAAGCTGCCGTCCTGTTTGATCCAGCGGATCAATGCTTCTGCGCCCAGAAGATTTCCAGTGTACGGATCGACCTTGGGCTGATACCAGACCTGAAACTCTTTATTCTGGATACCACTTTCAAAATCATCTTCAATTTTGTGGTTTTCAGAGATCTGGTCGATATCAAGATCATCATAAAATGCATAATGTCTGGTACGAAGTCCCTTAATCAAGGACTTTGCTTGAATCGCTTTACCGTATATCTGCTCTGGATCCTTATGGTCAGAGGTTTCGTATATACCCATCAATGGGAAGAGCCTTGGGATATTTAACCTGGAAGAAATTGCTTCCAGATCGGAATTCAGCTTATTAAGTCTCACCTCGACACTGGGTTTATCCGGCTCACAGACCAGGAAGAAGAAGCGGTCAGCACTGATTCTTGTACAGAGTTCATCAGAATGCAGATTATTGCAAAGCACCTTCCATATCTCACGAAGAGTTTCATCACCTTTGGTAACACCACAGGTAGTGTTGATAATCTTGAAGTTCTGCATATCAAGGGCTACATAGTAAATCCTGCCATAGTTGTTCCTAGCCAGTTTCTCCTGGAATGCAGCAAAGTTGTCCCCACCTGTCAGGGAATCACTATAAGCCAGTTCCAACAGTTCCTTCTTCTGTTTACGGTAGAAATACAGGAAAAGGATGATGCTGCAGGCTGAAATGGCAAATATGATAAGCATGAGTCTGGTGACATAGAAATTAATGGGCTTTGCCATATTCCACAGAACCTGTTCCGGCACAATCGTTAAAAGAAACCATTGCCTGTCTGAACGGAGGTTATGCAGTGGAACCATGCAATAATAATAGCGCTGATCCTGATTGGTATAAGAACCAACATGTTCAGAAGCATCATCCATGTGTTGGCGTACAACAGAAATTGTTGTTTCATGGCCTTCGTTGTACTGACGCAGATAATCCATTAGATTAACTGCATTGCGAAGGTCATCGGGAGCAGTGTCCGAGATGGCGATAAAATCTGCGTCCTGATTGATGATACAGCTTATTGCCAGATTATCAAAAGAAGGGATACTTACAAGCTCGCTGAAATTCTCTGTACAGTATGTGGCATAGAGAACGCCATCAACCTCATTCTGAGCATTATAGATTGGAACACTGAATACATTAATGGATTCATGGACATCTCCGACAGCATCGGTTATATTGTTGGTTATTCCGGATAGTCCTTTCATGCCGTCCTGATAGAAATCCCGGAAAGACAAGTCCTGCCTGTATCCGTCTGTAGTAGTCGTAATGCCCTGTCTGTCAATAATCCCGATACGCTTGAAACGGTAGGTATCTGTATAAACTTTTAAATATTGAATGTATTCTTCGCTGTCATTGGAGACATCTGTTATTCCGCTGCTGAGACTGTTGAGCAGATTGAACTTATCTGTCAGCTCCTGGGTCACGGCCAATGCATTCTGGGCAGTTACATCTTTGAGGTTCTCTTTTACTTCCAGGGTCAGTGTATCACGGATGAGGAAAGAACACCGGAATACAGCCAGTATGACCATAGACAAGGCGAAAATCAGAATAATAAAAGTATGTTTGGATATTTTTTTGTAAGTCATATATAATCCTTTTCTTAATTAGTAGACAGTATATATATAATTATACACTATTTCATGAAGTGGGCAATTGTTTTTTTGAAAATTACAACTACATGCCAATTGTGCCGGTTGTAATATTGAGAGCCATATGGTATATTTCCAGTAGTGAATTTGAAAAAACCATATATGGTAGTTTTTGCACACGGAAACTTTGTGTCTGCAGTCCAAAGTATGCAGGTTACAGAAAGGCATGGTTATTAATATGGAAGAACATAAAAGAAGACCACGATATAAAGGAACACACCCTCGTAAGTTCGAGGAGAAATATAAGGAACTGAACCCGGAGAAATATGCGGATACAGTGGCGAAGGTAATCAGCAAGGGATCAACACCGGCAGGAATGCACATCTCCATTATGGTGAAGGAAATCCTTGATTTTCTGCAGATACGGCCTGGACAGAAGGGACTGGATGCCACCCTGGGATATGGCGGACATACCAGAAAGATGCTGGAACAGTTGCAGGGGCAGGGACATCTTTATGGACTTGATGTAGACCCGATTGAAATTGTGAAGACCACGCAGAGACTGAAGGATGCAGGATTTGGGGAGGATATCTTCACCTCCATACAGGAGAATTTCGCCAATATAGCCAGAGTAGCACAGGAGTATGGACCTTTTGATTTTATGCTGGCAGATCTGGGTGTCTCTTCTATGCAGATTGATAACCCGGAGCGTGGCTTTTCCTATAAGCTGGATGGACCACTGGACTTGAGACTGAATCCCCAGAAAGGTGTAAGTGCAGCCGAGAGACTGACACAGGTGTCAGAAGATGAACTGATTGGTATGTTCATTGAGAATTCGGATGAACCCTATGCGAAACAGATTGCATCTGCCATTATGAAAGAAATGAAGAAAGGGCATGCGATTGATACAACCACGAAGCTTAGGGAAACCATTGAGACAGCACTGTTTTTTTTACCGGAGAATAAAGAAAAGAAGGATATTGTAAAGAAGAGCTGCCAGCGTGTTTTTCAGGCGCTGCGTATTGATGTGAACAGCGAATTTGAGGTGTTGGATCAATTCTTATACAGCCTCCCGGATGTACTGGCGCCTAATGGCAGAGTTGCAATATTGACTTTTCACTCTGGAGAGGATAGGATGGTAAAGAAAGCATTCAAGCAATATTATAAGGAAGGAATCTTTCGTGAGATTGCAGAGGATGTGATTCGTCCAAGCGCAGAGGAATGTCGTAACAATGGCAGAGCCAGATCTACGAAGATGCGCTGGGCAGTGAAGAGATAGAATTACGTATTTTGATAAGAAGATGGCAATATGTAAGAAGCAGCCTGAAGAGAATCGTGATAAGTTGTAGATAAGTAACAGACTGCTACAGCAGTGATTAGAACGAAACGACAGGAGGCAACAGATATGACGACAATACAGGGACCGGCAGCACCCAAGGATCCGACCAGAAAGAGACCCTTCTTCTATATTATGCAGGAGAAGGAGATATTCGGTGCAAAACAGACAGATGGCAGAGGCATTCAGTTTATTTATGAGAATGATAACAGGCTCATCAACAGTGCACAGATAGCAGGAAATGTGACAGATGAAGAGATACTGGAGCTTCTAAAGACAACCGAAGGGTTTCGTAAACTGGTGCACAGTATTGGTGTAACAGTTGATATTGTGACACCAGTGTCACAAATACAGGAGGTACGTTTTGCATTTCAGATGTATGGAAAGACAGATCCTTATGTATCGGGAACAACGCTTTATCTGGATACATGGGGAGATGGCGCAGAGCGTATCCTGGAACTGGATGATGCAGTATGGTCAGAGGATGATAAAGAACCTGGACAGATTCGTTTTGAATTTCCACAGAGTGGATTGCAGGCAAGAGTCAGTGTCAGATTCTATCTGCAGGATGGCTATACAGCGCCACCGGTTGTGGAAGATGAAGCAGTAGACACAGACAGCCCTGCGTACAGCCAGATGATAGAACGTTCCCTGATGCAGACCGGCAATATGTCCAGGATTGCGGCGGCAATCCATAAGGCGAAGCAGGGAGAGGATGTGACACTTGCCTACATTGGAGGCTCTATTACACAGGGAGCAGGTGCAATTCCCATTGACCACCAGAGCTATGCATATCGGTCATATCAGTCTTTTGCAGAGCATTTTGGTACAGGTAAGAATGTGCATTTTGTAAAAGCCGGGGTCGGTGGCACACCCTCAGAGCTTGGAATGCTGCGTTTTGACAGGGATGTATTGAGAGATGGCACTGTTAAGCCGGATATTGTAGTGGTAGAATTCGCTGTGAATGATGAAGGCGATGAGACAAAAGGCGTATGTTATGAAAGTCTGATCCGTAAGATTCTTACATTGCCGTGGCATCCGGCGGTGGTATTGCTTTTTGCAGTATTTGCATATGACTGGAATTTACAGGATCGGCTTGCGATTGTGGGTGAGACCTATGAATTGCCCATGGTCAGCATTAAGAATGCGGTTACACCGCAGTTTCGCCTGACCAGAGAAGAAGGCAGAGTATTGTCGAAGAATCAGTTCTTTTATGATATATATCATCCCAGCAATATGGGACATCGTATCATGGCAGACTGCCTCATGAACCTGTGGGACAAGGCAGCAGCATATGCGGGAACGGACCATACAGATGAATTGTTAGACAGTCGTATTGCAATCCGGAACCAATGGGGAAAGGGCAGTGACTTTGAACAGGTGAAGCTTCTTGACAGGAAGCAGATTCCCCAGGGAGTCAGCATAAGCTGTGGTGCATATGACAGCATAGATACAGATCTTCAGAGAGTGGAGATGGATGACAGACTGGAACCTGTGGCACAGTTTCCAAATAACTGGTATAAAGAAAGTACAGAAAATGACACGTTTGTCATGAAAATAACCTGCAGGGCATTATTCCTGATCAATAAGGATTCTGCTGCCATTGATGTAGGAAAGGCAGATGTGTATGTGGATGGTAAATATAAGCTGACTGCTGATCCGCATAAGAATGGATGGACGCATTGTAATCCGCTGCTGGTATTCAGTGAAGAACAGGCAGAAGAGCATACGGTAGAAATCCGCATGGCAGCAGGAGACGAAGAGAAGAAATTTACCATACTGGGATTCGGGTATGTGTAACAGCGATTTTGCGAATGGGTTCTAAATAGTTATTATTACAAGTAAATAAGACAGAAGGGCATGGTAAGCAGATTGGATACGAAGACAGAATTAGGGGCAATCAAAGAATTAAAGGAAGAATATCTGGAGCCGTTCATGCATCTTATGATGCAGTATGAATGTGCGATGCTGGAGGTACAGACGAAGCTGGAAGTACTGAATAAGGAGCTTGCACTGGTGAACAGCCGCAATCCCTTTGAATCCATCAAAGCCAGATTGAAAAGTCCTGAGAGCATTTATGGCAAAATGCAGCGAAAGGGGATACCTTTTTCCATAGAAAATATAGAAAAGAATCTGACTGATATTGCAGGAATCCGCGTAATCTGCTCTTTCCCGGAAGATATCTATAAGCTGGTGGAATGCCTGTTGAAGCAAGATGATATCATATTGATTGAGATGAAGGATTACATTAAGAATCCAAAGCCAAATGGATATAGAAGTCTGCACCTGATACTGGATATTCCCATATTCCTTACCGGTGAGAAGAAGCATATGCGTGTAGAGGTACAGTTCCGTACGATTGCGATGGATTTCTGGGCAAGCCTTGAGCATAAGATGAAATACAAGAAAGACGTTGAGAATGCAGAGAGCATTTCAGAAGAGTTAAAATACTGTGCGGACCTTATCTGCCAGCTGGATAAGCGTATGCAGCAGATCCGCAACAGAATTGACAACAATACAATAAGTGATGTAACAGGAATTATCAAGACAGAAGAGTAGTCATATCCCGGTATTCCTTGGGTGACAGTCCGTATTCTTTTTTAAAAGCACGAAAGAATGCAGAATAGTCACTGAAACCATATAGTTCATATGTAGAGCTGATAGAGGCTCCGCTTGCGATTGCAGACCGACAGGCCTGCAATCTTTTTTTGCTGATATATTGATGGAGAGAGAATCCAATCTTATCTTTGAAGGTGTGGGAAATATAATATTTACTTACAAAAAACTCTTTTTCCAGGCGCTCCAGGGATAAGTCTTCTTCTAGGTGATTGTTAATAAAATCGCAGATAGCCAGATGCAATTCTTTCTCAGAAGAAGCTCCAGCCATGTGGCTGCGTTCGTAGATCAGCCGGTTCAGATACAGAAGCAGAGAATTGACCTGAAGGGCAATTTTGGCATCTCTGCCGAAACGGTTGCTTTTTACCTCTTCGATCAGTTCGAATATCTGGGACTGGATGCGGTTAAAGGTGATGACATCATTGGAAAAGGAATAATTGTGTGTCGTGGTGACATTCTGTAAGAGATAACCATAATCTAAAGAAGATTCCATGAGGCGGTTACAGTAATCGGTACTGATCCACAGAATGAAACGGCGGTATGGTGTTGTATGATCCAAAAATACCGGGTAGTGGGTCACATGTGGGGGAATCAGCAGGAAATCACCATTTTTGATATGGTATGTTTTATCCTCGACATGAATATCTACATTTCCTTCCAGAAAGAAGTAGAATTCATAATAATTATGTGTATGTGGACTGACTGCTTTCAGGGGCAGGTCACTGTAGTAATAGACTTCAAAGTCCTCGGAATACATGAATTGCCTTGTACTAAAGGTGGTCTGGAGGTCTTTCTTGTGCATGGGGTGTCCTTTCTGGGGATTGAGAGCGTGCCTGTGTTGCATTGTTGAATCTGTTCGATTCTGTATCCGTAATTGCGTGAAAGTGACTCTCCATTCAGAGCGGGGCTTGAATGGAGAGAATCTATTTTTAGTTAGATATAGTGTAGCATATTTTGCATAGCGAAGTAACCCTATGAGCAAAAGTAAAGCATCAAAGATGAGACTTTGCGTATAGGTTTTTGAATAGCTACTTAAATTTGATACTTAAATTTTAAATAATATGTTGACACTCGACATATGTCGTGCTATGATATATCCAACGCCTGATATATCGCTGCACGACATATCAGGTGACGATACATTAGAGAGAGGCATGGTGTGAAGGAGTTGAAGTTTCACACATGGAATCTGTGTTTGTGCGTACTGGACACGGGTTGCAATGCGCAAGGTGAGTACGCGGAAATGAGGAGTGGTAGTATGGATACGAATAATATGAATGTAGCAGTGCAGCAGGAACAGCAGGCTGTGCAGGTTAAGAAGAAGCCGGTCAAGGGTGTGGTTTTGGCGCTTCTGACATTATTGGCTTTTCTGGCGATTCAGGTGACGGTCAGTGGTGTTGGTGCGGGTGTGTATATGGTGAAGTGCATGGCGCAGACTGGCGGAGATATTGAGATGAGTCAGGAACTTTATATGCAGCAGATTTCAGAGTCCGGCTTTATGACGGATCTGCTTATGATTACGACAATAATCTGTGCAGCAGTAGCACTGTTATGGTATCGCTTTGGCATTGTGAAGAAGTATACCCAGCAGCAGAAGCAGGATTTTAAGGAGCTTATCAATGGAAGGAATATTGCTACTGTAGTGGTTACAGCAATTGGATGTTACGGAATTGCTTTATTGCTGTCTCAGATCATCGGTGCGCTGGTTCCGGGTTCCATGGAAACATATCAGGAATTAATTGGATTTTCTCTGAGTGGCAGTGCTTTGATAGCAGCCTTGACAGTAGTGATCATCGCTCCGATTGGAGAGGAATTGATCTTCAGAGGTATTATTTTCAGATTGCTTGAGAAGAATTTACCAGTTGTGGCAGCGATTATCATTCAGGCGGTTCTGTTTGGAATCTATCATATGAATATCATGCAGGGACTGTATGTACTGCCGCTGGCACTGGCACTTGGGTATACAGCATACAGAACGAAATCCGTATATCCATGTATTCTGATGCATATGGTCAATAACTTTATGCCATCATTACTGGCAGTATTACCGGAAAGTGTACCGACAGTGCCGGTAGCAATTATCATCATAGTAATCAGTGCAGCAGTGTTATATCCTCTCACGAAGGGGATGCGTGCAGGTAAGGCATCAGCGTAAAATCAACCACTGAAAGGTGTGGAAAACAGAATGAAGAAGCAGGAACCGCTAACAGAGAGCTATTTTTATATATTATTATGTCTGTATGACAGACCAAGACATGGCTATGGAATCATGCAGAAGGTGGCTGCGATATCAGATGGCAATGTGAAGATCGGCTCAGGAACGATGTATGGCGCTGTCAGTAATATGTTAAAGAAGGGATGGATCATCGAGATAGAAAGTGATGATCCTGAAGATAAAAGGAAGAGACTTTATCAGTTGACACAGGAAGGCAGAACGGTTCTGAATGAGGAGATCAGCCGGCTTCGCCTGTTGGTAGACTATGCGGATAAAGTCCTTGGAGGAGATTATGAAGACTCGTAGAACAAGTCATAAGGTATATGGCGTATGGGAATATGATTTTATAATGTATCAGGAACAGCAATTTTTGCAAACTACACAACAAATATTACAATGAAATAACTGCAATAATCCGATACAATATACCTATCCGGAGACGGCAAGAATCGTCCTGGATAGGTATTTTTTATTTATGAGAATATGGAGGTTATTCCTATGCAGATGACATTAAGATGGTATGGCAGTAAGCATGATTCTGTTACACTGGAGCAGATTCGTCAGATTCCCGGGGTGAAGAGTGTGATTACGACACTGTATGATTCTGTTCCAGGAGAGGCATGGTCTTTGGAAGATATCCGTGCCATGAAGAAAGAAGTAGAGGCAGCAGGGCTCACGATTGCAGGAATTGAAAGTGTGAATATTCATGATGCAATTAAGATTGGTTCTCCCGACAGAGAGCAGTACATAGAGAATTATATTACAACACTGGAACGCCTGGGACAGGAAGATATTCATATGGTATGTTATAACTTCATGCCTGTATTTGACTGGACAAGAACAGAACTGGCAAGAAAAAGACCGGATGGTTCTACCGTGCTGGCATACAATCAGGCAGCAGTGGATGCATTGAAGCCGGAAGAGATGTTTGCATCCATTGATTCTGATTCCAATGGTTTCGTTATGCCTGGCTGGGAGCCTGAGCGTATGGCGAGAGTGAAAGAACTCTTTGAGATGTATCAGGATATTGACAATGAGAAGCTTTTTGCAAATCTGAAATATTTCCTGGAGCGTATCATGCCGACCTGTGATAAATATGATATCAATATGGCAATTCACCCGGATGATCCTGCATGGAGCGTATTTGGCCTGCCGCGGATCATTATCAATAAAGAAAATATACTACGCATGATGCATATGGTAGATAACCCACACAATGGTGTGACCTTCTGCTCAGGCTCCTATGGAACCAATCTGGAGAACAATCTGCCGGATATGATCCGTTCCCTCAAGGGCAGAATTCATTTCGCTCATGTGAGAAATCTGAAATTTAATTCTCCGACAGACTTTGAAGAGTCCGCCCATTTATCCAGTGATGGAAGCTTTGATATGTACGAGATCATGAAAGCACTCTATGAAATCGGCTTTGATGGACCAATCAGACCAGACCACGGACGTATGATCTGGGGTGAAGTGGCTATGCCGGGATATGGTCTGTATGACAGAGCACTTGGTGCGGCATATCTGAACGGCTTATGGGAAGCAATTGATAAAAATGCAAAGCGGGGTTAAAGCAATATGAAATTATCTTATGATGGTGTATTTGAACATAGACAGGAGTGGGAGAAGGCAGGCTTTGCCCTTCCTGCATTTTCAATGGAACAGGTACGGAAAGAAACAGCAGAACATCCTGTCTGGGTGCATTTTGGAGCCGGCAATATTTTCCGTGCTTTTCAGGCAAATGTAGTACAGGAGCTGCTGAATGCAGGAAAAATGAAGACCGGACTGATTGCAGTAGAAGGATATGATTATGAGATCATTGATAAAATGTATCAGCCCCATGATAATCTGGGGATCCTGGCTACTTTAAAAGCAGATGGAAATGTGGATAAGACAGTAGTAGGAAGTATTATGGAAGCACTGACACTGGACAGTGATAATGCACAAAACATGACACGACTGTCACAAATATTCACCAATCCAGGTTTACAGATGGCAAGCTTTACAATTACTGAGAAGGGATACAGTCTGGTGGATGGCAAGGGCAGTATATTACCGGCAGCTGCACAGGATATGGAGCAGGGAACAGAAAGACCTGTCAGCTATATTGGCAAAGTAGCAGCACTTCTATATGCCCGTTATCAGGCAGGCGCATTGCCCATCGCAATGGTGAGCATGGATAACTGTTCTCACAATGGAGACAAGTTATATCAGGCAATCCATGCTTTTGCACAGGGCTGGGAACAGAGAGGACTGGTAGAGAAAGGCTTCCTGGCTTATGTAGAGGATGCACATAAGGTCAGCTTCCCCTGGTCCATGATTGATAAGATTACCCCAAGACCGGACGCTTCTGTAGAAGATATGCTTCGGATGGCAGGAGTGGAAAATCTGGAGCCTGTGATTACCGGCAAGAATACTTATGTAGCGCCTTTTGTCAATGCAGAAGAATGTCAGTATCTGGTTATTGAGGATAATTTCCCAAATGGAAGACCTGCACTGGAAGAAGGCGGTGTAATCTTCACTGCAAGAGAAACGGTAGACCGTGTCGAGAAGATGAAAGTCTGCACATGCCTGAACCCGTTACATACTGCGCTTGCTGTATTTGGCTGTCTGCTTGGCTATACCTTGATATCCAAGGAAATGGATAACCCGGTATTGAAGAAGCTGGTAGAGGTAATAGGCTATGAAGAGGGACTTCCTGTAGTAGTAAATCCAGGAGTAATTGACCCGAAGAAGTTCATTGATGAAGTGGTAAATATCAGAATCCCGAATCCTTTCATGCCTGATACGCCACAGCGTATCGCTACAGATACTTCTCAGAAGCTGGGAATCCGTTTTGGTGAGACGATTAAGGCATATCAGCGTTCAGGGGAACTGTCTGTAAGCAGCTTAAAGAGAATCCCACTTGTCTTTGCTGGCTGGCTGCGGTATCTGTGTGGCATAGATGATAAGGGAGAGGCTTTTACACTGAGTGCAGATCCTATGCTGGACACCGTATGCCCTTATGTAGCTGACTTGAAGTTTGGAGATACACAGGTTCATGAGAAGGTAGCACCGATTCTGTCAAATGAGAAGATATTTGGCGTGAATCTGTATGAGGCAGGTCTTGGAGAACTGACAGAGCAGTATTTTGTGGAAATGTTGGCTGGTAAAGGTGCTGTAGAAGCTACACTTGCGAAATACGTATAAGAGGAGCCTGTATGAGAAATTCAGTGCTTAATCGGATTATTGCGGCGATTTCAGCCATTTTTATGCCGATTATCAATATCATGACTGCAGCGGGGATTACGAAAGGATTTTTGGCATTGTTTGTAAGTCTTGGATGGATAGCCCAGGATAGTGGCACGTATCTGATCTGTAATGCCATCGCAGATGCATTTTTCTATTTTTTGCCTGTTTTTATTGCCTTTACGGCAGCAGAGCAGTTCAAATGCGATAAATTTACAGCGGTGGTTGTTGCAGGGGTTCTTCTGTATCCGCAATTGACACAGGCTTTTGATGCAGCGCAGAAGATTAACTTTGCAGGGATTCCTGTGACAAAGGCAACATATCCATCCAGTGTTTTGCCTATACTGATGGCAGTAGGCTTCCTGCATTTTACAGAGAGGTTCTGGAAGCGGGTCATACCTGAGATAATCAGTGGATTTCTTGTTCCATTATTATCAATCATTGTGACCAGTATGGTGACTCTGACTTTATTTGGCCCGATGGGCACCTGGTTTGGAGACATCCTGGCATCTGGATATACCTATGTCTATGACTGGAATCCTTATGTATCAGGCTTCTTCCTTGGAGGACTGATACAGATCATGGTAATATTTGGCTTCCACTGGAGTCTGGTTCCAATCGTTATGTTGAATATTGCATTATATGGAGAAGATACCATACTTCCTTTCATTGGGGCGGCAGCCATGGCACAGGGAGGGGCAGCATTGGCTGTCGCCTTCCGGGTACAGGACTCTGCATGTAAAAGCCGTATCCTGTCCGCTGTGATATCTGCCGTATTTGGTGTGACAGAGCCTGCGATGTTTGGTGTGAATCTTCCACTGAAGAAACCTATGGCTGCAGTCTGCGCAGGGGGCGCTATAGGAGGGGCACTTACGGGATTTACCGGTGCACATGCGATTGCATTTGCTTTCCCGGGGCTTCCTACATTGCCGGTTTATTTCGGGGATGGTTTCTGGGGATTTCTTGGAACCTGCGTGGTGGGATTCGTGCTTGGCTTTGCCTTTACCATGTTTATGAAGCTTGATACAACACCAATAGAGAAATGACATATAAAAACAGTAATACCTGTAATATATCTTTGAATTTATAAAACTATTGATTAAGTTCTGAATATTTTATATAATTACTAAGTGATAATGATGCATTCAGAACAGTTGATAAGGCGGTTAAGGATATAATACAGGTGTTTTTATATCCTTACTTTGGTGATACGAGGAGGCAATACTGTGGGAGAATTCGATACAAAAGACATTACAGTAGAGCAGCTATGCAAGGTAATTAATATGCTTCATCCATGCATGGATGATTATTTGTACGTATATGATCTTATGAATGATTATTACTATATTTCACCAGAGGCAATAAAGCATTTCAGTCTTCCGGCAGTGGAATTCCATGATGTAATATCCAATCATGCCAAATTTGTATATCCGCAGGATGTCGAGATGCTACAGAAGGATCTGCAGGAGATTCTTGATGGAAAGAAAGACTTTCATAATCTTCAGTACAGATGGATGTCGAAGAAAGGAGAGGCTATCTGGATCAATTGCAGAGGATATGTTGTCCGCAGTGAAGATGGTACACCTGAGTATATGCTTGGCTGTATTAACGAAATCGGTGCCAGACAAAAGGCTGATAATGTAAGTGGATTACTTGGAATGTCCAGTCTTCGTTCTTTTCTGGAAGAACATGTATCGAAGAAAATCAACGAAGGATATCTTATGCGCCTTGGGCTGGATGATTTTAAGGAAATCAATGAGAAGCTGGGAAGTGATTATGGAGACATGGTGCTTCGAAAGACAGCAGAATGTATTGATTCCTGCATTTTGCCGGGACAGACATTATATCGGGCAGGCTCAGATGAATTCCTTGTGCTGGATGTCATGGGACGAAGTATTCAACAGGCAGAAGAGCAGTACCAGGAAATAAGACAAGCAATAGATGCTTTTGTAAAAGATAATTATTACGAGGCGGTCTATACTGTGTCAGCAGGTATTCTTGGAGGAGCTGAATTTACAGGGTTTAATTTCTCTGATATTATGCGGTATTCAGAGTTTTCGTTAAATGAAGCCAAAAGAAGAGGCAAGAACAGGGCATATGTTCTGGAAAAACAGGATTATGAGAAGTTTATATACAAAAAATCGTTGATTAAGCTGCTGCGTAATTCTGTCAATCATGGATTTGAAGGCTTTGAAGTATACCTGCAGCCGCTTTTTGATGCCAAAAGCAAGACACTGTATGGTGCAGAAGCTCTGATGCGGTATCATACACAGGAGTATGGGATGATATCACCGGTGGAGTTTATTCCATTACTGGAAAAGACAGGTCTTATCATTCCGGCGGGAAAATGGATGCTGCATCATGCTCTGGAGTTATGTCATGACATACAGATGAAAGTACCGGATTTTCGAATCAGTGTCAATATTTCCTATATTCAGGTATTAAAGAGCAATATTATCAGCGATATATTGCAGGTAATCGAACAGCATCAGGTAGATCCTTCCAGGGTGATCATAGAGTTGACAGAGAGTGGGCTTCTGCTGGCAGACAGCCGTATTGCCAAATTATGGAACCGGTTAAAGGAGAAGGGGATTCAGCTGGCGTTAGATGACTTTGGAACCGGTTATTCTAACTTTCATTATCTCAATGACCTGCATCCTGAGATTATCAAGATAGACCGTTCTTTTACTGTAAAGGCGGTAGAAAATGAGTACGAATACAAGCTGCTTTCGCTTATGAGTGATATGGTACATGGTATGGATGTCAAGGTATGCGTAGAAGGTATTGAGAACCAGAAAGAACTGGAGAAGATGTTGAAGGTTTCCCCCAATTACTGTCAGGGATATTATTTTGGAAAGCCTTGTAATTATCAGGAGTTTAGAAGTTCTTTTATTGATGTATAATAATGTATGAATTAAAAAGGGAATGTAACACTCAGGTCGAGCGCTGCATTCCCTTTTTTATGAAGCAGAGTATCAGAACTTACCGTTCCAGTTTAAAAATGCCAGATAACCTTTCACTGCTTCATAGATATCAGCCTTGCTGCTGACTTCGTAAGGGGCGTGCATATTCAGTACGGCAACACCACTGTCGATTACGTTCATGCCATATTTTGCCATGATATAGGCGATAGTTCCACCGCCGCCTGCATCTACCTTACCAAGCTCTGCAAACTGATAAGATACATTGGCGTCATCCATGACCTTGCGTAGTGCTGCAATATATTCAGCATTAGCATCATTAGAACCGCTCTTACCACGGGAACCGGTATATTTGTTGAATGTAACGCCATGGGCCAGGAAAGCAGAGTTATTCTTCTCGAATACATTCGCATAGAGAGGATCAAAGCCTGCGCTGACATCAGATGAGAGCATAACAGAGTTAGCCAGAGCACGTCGAACAAGTAATTCGGATTCGCCTTCTGTCATAGCCAGTAATTCTGCAACTGCATTGGCAAAGAAGCTGGACTGCATACCTGTAGCACCAACACTTCCGATTTCTTCCTTGTCTACCAGCAGACAGCACTGGGTACGGGTGCCGCATTTTGCGTCCAGCATTGCGAAGAGAGAAGTGAAAGCACAGATTCTGTCATCCTGTCCATAGGAAAGAACCATGCTTCTGTCAAATCCACAGTCTCTTGCCTTGCCTGCGGGAACGATTTCTAATTCAGCAGACTGGAAATCTTCTTCATCGATACCATATTGATCAGCCAGAAGCTTCAGAACATTTGCCTTAATTGTTTCTTTCTCTTCTTTGCTGGTATCGCTGTCTTTTTCAAGAGGAATATTACCGATCAACAGATCCAGATTCTCACCGGTTACGACTTCTGTTGCCTTTTTACCCATCTGCTCACCGGCAAGGTGGATTAACAGATCTGTGATAACAAATATGGGATCGTCTTCCTTCTCGCCCAGGCAGATATCCACCATAGTACCGTCCTTCCTGGCTACTCTTCCATGAAGAGACAGAGGGATAGCTGTCCACTGATATTTCTTGATACCGCCATAGTAGTGGGTATCGAAATATGCAAATCCTTCTTTCTCATATAATGGGTTCTGCTTCACATCAATTCTTGGAGAGTCGATATGTGCACCCAGAATATTCATACCTGTAGAGATAGGTTCTTCACCAATCTGGAAAAGGGCAATGCTCTTATGCATCTGTACAGCATATACCTTGTCACCTTTGCTGACTTTGCCCTTGGCAGCAATGATGTCAGCCAGATTGCGATAGCCTGCTTCCTTTGCCATGCGGATGGTCAGATCAATACATTCACGTTCTGTTTTGCCCTCATCCAGGCAGTTCTTATAGCGCTCGCAGATAGCCTGCAGCTTTTCTTTGTCTTCGTTCTGGTAGGAAAGCCAGAGATTTTCTTTTTTCATATGAATATGTCCATGCCTTTCTTATGACCTGCATAATAGATATGCGGGTGCTGATTTTCTACCTGAATATCATAACACAATCGGGAGAGGATTCGCAACCGGATGGCGCAAGGTATCGAAAATGTATGCTTATGCAGATTTTACATAAATTATACATTATTGTGGTAGTGGCTTTTACATAACCTGAATACAATACAGACATACCTTTTGTTATTCGGCTTGATGGGCGGATTGCTTTTGACACACAAAAGTTCTGAAAATAAATGAAATATTATTTAAAATAACAGAAAATATGATATAATGAAATTGCTTCAGGCAAACAGAAGTTATATCATATTTTTTGATTCTTAAGATACCAAAGGGGGAAAATTATGAAATCAATACGTACCAAGATCATAATGGGTATTCTGTTCTGCTCACTGCTGACGGCAGGAATCATAGCCTGTCTGGCGATTGTTAATTCATCACAGATGGCTTCTGTGGATACAGCAGCGAAGTCACAGCTTTCAGGGGAGGTCTTTGCCGGGGAGATTAACAGTACTATTTCAAGAATTGAACAATCTGTTAATACGCTGAGTGATGCGGTGATGCAGGATTTTGACTATGCAGCCTTTAAGAAAAGCAAGGATTATGCAGATCAGTATACGAAGCAGATAGAGAAGGAAGCTGTTAATTTTGCAAGTCATACAGACGGTGCGGTTACAGCATATGTCAGATATAATCCACAGTATTCCAATCCGACATCCGGTATTTTCATGTCGAGAAATTCTACAGATGAGAATTTCACTTTGCTGACACCTACTGACTTTTCCATGTATGATGCAAGTGACGTTGCGCATGTAGGCTGGTATTATCAGCCGGTAGAGGCAGGAGAGCCATTATGGATGGAGCCTTACCTGAATGAGAATGTCAATATCTACATGATTTCCTACGTAATACCCCTGTATGCAGAAGATGGTACATCCATTGGTGTTGTGGGTATGGATATTGACTTTGGTACACTTACGGATCTGACAGATGCCATCAGTATGTATGACACAGGCTATGCATTCCTGATTAATGCGCAGGGTGTTGTCATGCATCATAAGGAACTGGAGAATGGAACCAACATGGGAGAGCAGGACAGCTCATTGTCAGATATTGTAACCTTCCTGTCAGATGATACCAATGAGGGAAAAGGTCATCTGTATACCTATCAGGGTGTGAGAAAGCAGATGTACTATTTTAACCTGGATAATGGAATGAAGCTTGTACTGACAGCACCGAATGGAGAAGTCTATGCGGAAGCAAATCAGTTGGTAGGCATGACATTGATAGGACTTGTCATTGCGCTTCTGATATGCTCGGTTCTTGGAATTGTTGTCGGAAATAATATTGCAAAACCCGTAAAATATGTAACAGAGATTATTGAGCAAACCTCCAGACTTGATTTCTCACCAACAGAAATGGGAAGCAGACTGCGCAGACAGAAAGACGAAATTGGCGTTATGGCAAGGGCTGTCCATGAGATGCGTAAGATATTAAGAGATATTATGGCAAGACTGGATGAAGCTAATAGGACCATTACAGAGGGTGTAGACAGACTGGATGAGATTATGAAGGTCAACAGTGATCTTGCGCAGGATAACTCGGCAGCTACGCAGGAGCTGGCAGCAGGTATGCAGGAGACATTGGCTAACACCCAGCATATCGTACAGAATATTGCAGAGGTAAAGCAGAATTCGGAAGCTATTTATCAGATGGCTCTCGATGGAGTAGAACAATCACATCAGGCGTATGCACGGGCTGCTGCGATGGAGAAGACCAGTACACAGTCCAGCAAACAGGCTAACGAGATCTATGAACAGATGAAGGATAAGGCAGATGCTGCCGTGGAACAGTCCAAAGCAGTACAGAAAATTAACGATCTGACCAATGAAATCAAAGAGATTTCTTCCCAGACGAACCTTCTTGCACTGAATGCAAATATTGAAGCAGCAAGAGCAGGAGAAGCAGGACGCGGATTTGCAGTTGTCGCTTCTGAAATTGGCAGTCTGGCATCGCAGACATTAAGTACAGTCGGCAATATCAATAGTATCGTAGTGGAAGTAAATGATGCAGTATCCAGTCTGACACAGTGCATTACCACGATTATGGATTTCCTGGAGAATACGGTAGTAAATGATTATGCACAATTCCAGAAGTCTGGTACAGAATACAGAACAGATTCAGATGACTTCAAGAATGTTATGGAACAGACCAAGGATTCCATGCAGCTGCTGGAGAAATACATTGATGAGATTTCCACTGCATCTGATGGTATCAATGACATGATGAGCCAGTCTACAAGCGGTATCAGTGATATTGCAGAGAAATCTTCCCAGACGCAGACCAGCACTGCAGAAGGATACAACAGATTGCAGGAATGCAGAGAATCCATAGAACAGTTAAAGAAAATAGTAGAACAGTTCCATTTAGGATAAAGAACATATGTTATTTATTAAGAAGCAGCGCATTTGTGCTGCTTCTTGTTTTATGCTTCCTTATGTGGTATGGTTATAGGTGTGTACGAAAGGTATTAAGATAGGAACAAACAAATGGCTGATGGGAAGAAGAGAGAGTTATTGCCGGACGTATTGCGGGGCTTTGCAATATGTCTTGTGGTTCTGGGGCACTGCATCCAGGAGGGCAGTGGCGAGGTATATAAATTACAGGAAGCATATTTTGATGACCGGCTGTATCAGTTGATCTACAGCTTTCATATGTCGCTTTTCATGTTGATAAGTGGCTGGCTTGGCTGGTACAGTATGAAGACAACGGACGATAGAAGGGAACAACTGCAGATTCTGGGCAGAAGGGCGGCATCCCTGCTGATTCCCATATTTGGATGGACTGCGCTGGATTCATCGAGACATTTTCTTATGAATGCCTATTATGGCTATCCACATGCAGGACTGGGACAGGGATTGCTTCAATATATAGTTAATTCCCTGGAAAATCTGTGGTTTTTGTGGGCAGTGTTCTGGTGCTTCCTGATCGTATGGTGCATGCATTACTGGTTTCATGATGCGTTATGGCTTTATATTGTGGGCTTTCTGATGATGTTCTTTATTCCAGATGGATTGGGACTTGGCGCATATAAATATATGCTGCCTTTTTACATCATTGCCTTTTATTTCCATGAAGGAATGGCTGAACGGCATAATAAAGAGAAGGCAATCAGCAGACTGTGTGAGATAATCTGCAATGTATATGAACAGGCGCCTATCGTTCTGACTCTGGCGGCCGGTCTTGTATGGATTCTGCTGTTTGCTGCTTTCTTCAATCAGGATGCATTTATTTACCTGACCGGTTACAAATTATTGGGAAAAGACATTACCAGACAGCTTGCAATAGATGGCTACCGCTTCATCATAGGACTTTCAGGCAGTTGTTTTGTGATTTTGTTATGGAAAGATATTCTACAGCAGCGCAAAGGGTATGGATTCCCTGTATTTTCCTGCCTTGGACGAAACAGCATGGGTATCTATATCGTATCCGGGTATGTGATTATACTGGGAATTGCAGAATTTACGCAGGGAATAGAACCTTCTTATGCAGTAAATCTTGCAGAAATGCTGATAGTGCTTTTGGTTTCCACAGGCTTTACAGAGATAATAGGGCAAATTCCTGCAATTGGCAGATTAGTCGGAAAGATGGATAAATATGGAACAGATAAAGAATCATGTACAACATGAATTTGAACCGGTGTATGATGAATATTCGCAGATTCTGATACTGGGTACGTTACCTTCTGTAAAGTCCAGGGAGAACCACTTCTATTATGGGCATCCACAGAACCGGTTCTGGAAGCTGCTTGCATATCTGACACAGACGCAGATACCGGAGACAATTGAACAAAAGAAAAGTTTCCTGCTGGAACATCACATTGCAGTCTGGGATGTGATTGCAGAATGTGATATCATAGGTTCCAGTGACAGCAGTATCTCGAATGTAACGCCTACAGATCTCTCCAGGGTATTATCCACGGCTCCCATCAGACAGATCTATGCAAATGGTGCGACTGCTGCGAAGCTGTATCATAAATATCAGGAGAAGATAACAGGAAGGGATATTATAACATTGCCGTCTACCAGCCCGGCGAATGCTGCCTTTTCCATGGAACGGCTGGCAGAGAACTGGAATTGTATCTTCGTGCACTTGACACAAACCAGTTAAGATCAGAAGGTGCACAGAAAAGAGGATTCATATTATGTTTGAACAGGAACAGCAGGATGCAGTCAGAGTTGTAGAAGAATTTTTAGGGCAGGCAAAATTAAAAAAAGGTGATTTGGTGGTAATCGGGTGCTCAACCAGTGAGATCGCATCTCACAGAATCGGTTCTTATTCCAATGCAGATCTTGGAGAAGCTGTATTTCTTGCAATGCAGGGGGCTTTTGCCAAAGAGGAAATCAGCATTGCCACACAGTGCTGTGAGCATCTCAACAGAGCATTAATTATAGAAAGAAAAGATGCAGAACGCTTCGGCTATGAAGAAGTCAATGTGGTACCACAGCCCAAGGCAGGTGGTTCATTCTCCACAGCTGCATGGAAGCATATGCAGGATCCTGTGGCAGTAGAGCATATTCAGGCAAAAGGCGGCATTGATATAGGAGATACCCTGATTGGTATGCATCTTAGGGCAGTAGCAGTACCTGTCAGAATTGAACACCCAACGATAGGCGGCGCACATATTGTCTGTGCAAGAACCAGGGCAAAATTCGTAGGTGGCGAGAGAGCCCACTATAATGAAGCATTATTGTAAACATAAAATTTTGACAAAATCCCTTTTCTAAAGCATAAGGGTTGTGTTATAATTGGCGTAGCATACAGAAAGATGGTTAAGAGTCTGATGGCTGAAATAAATAACAAGAGACAGAGGCGTGTACAGCGCCTGAAACGTTTGATTGTGATCATGCTGATCATGGTGTTTGTCATACCTGTTACGATCAGCATTGTTCTGGCTGTACAGCTTCATGGACTTGGTAAACAGGTGAATGAGTTACAGGCAGAGATTGCTTCCATGCAGATACAGCTGGAGGAGCAGAAGGTGAATGCGGCTGATTCACAGGAACTTACAGAGGAAGAAGCCTCTGCAGATGTACAGACACTGGAGAATCAGAATGTGTGGAGTGAGCCTTCCAGGACGCCCCCGGCAGATTCTGGTATTCATAAGGTATATCTGACATTTGATGATGGACCAAGTGCCAATACAGATCAGATTCTGGATATTCTGGATGAGTATGGAGTGAAGGCTACATTCTTTGTAATTGGTAAAGAAGGATATAATGACCAGTACCGGCGTATTGTAGAGGAGGGTCATACCCTTGGCATGCATTCCTACAGCCACGTGTATCGTGATATTTATGAGTCTGTAGAAGCGTATGGTCAGGATCTTGAGAAGCTGCATACATATCTGTATGAATTGACAGGTGTAGACAGCAGGATCGTGAGACTGCCGGGAGGCAGCAGTAATACGGTCAGCAAGGATAAGATACAGGATATCATTGCTTATCTGGGACAACAGGGCATGACCTATTATGATTGGAATGTATCCAGTGGAGATGCAGCCAGCGGCTATGTCAGTGCACAGCAGATAGCAGATAATGTATTGAATCACGTGAGTGAACATCATACTTCCATTGTTCTGATGCATGATGCATCGGGCAAGAATACAACAGTGGAAGCTCTTCCTATTATATTAGAGAAGATACTGGAGTCTGATAATATGGTATTGTTGCCGATTACGGAGGATACAGTGCCAATTCAGCATGTTCAGGCACAATAAGGGTGAAAGCACCTTAGGATAAAATTGGAGGATAGTGAAAATGGGTTTTTTTCAGGATTTGAAACAGGATTTATCTCAGGCAGTGAATGAAATGGTACCTGAGGATGCAGAAACAGAACAGGGAGACGTTACTGCCAGAGCAGAAGCTACTTCTTCTGAAGATCTTTTTGGACAGACAGACGGAGAAGAATTTGCAGACCTTGAAGCAATGCTGGATAATGAAGCAGCAGCTTTAGGGGCTGATACAGCAGCTGTTCAGGAACCTGTACAAGAGACTGTACAGCAGCCTGAAGTTGAGCCGGAACAGGCAAAACAGGCTAATGATGAAGTAGAGGAACTTTTAAACGAAGTGGAATTGAATCTTTCTGATCAGGCTTCTTCCATGGAGAAGAAAACAGAGCCTGACTTTAGAAGTACCAGAGAGCCGAGCTTTTATAATAATACTACAGAGACATCATCAGATACTGCGGTTATTACAGCAGGCATGACCATTACAGGTGATGTGATCAGCAGTGGCAATATGGATCTGATCGGCAGCATCAATGGTAATATAGAGATCAATGGTAAATTAAATGTAACAGGCAATATCAACGGTAATTCTTCTGCAGCAGAGATCTACGCAGAATCTGCACAGATCAATGGTGAAGTGAAGAGCAATGGCAGTGTCAAGATTGGCCAGAGCTCTGTTGTAATCGGTAATATCTTTGCAACAAGCGCAGTTATCGCAGGTGCTGTTAAGGGCGATATTGATGTGCATGGACCGGTTATTCTGGATACCTCTGCAATTGTTATGGGCAACATTAAGTCCAAGTCCGTACAGATCAATAATGGTGCTGTTATCGAAGGTATGTGTTCACAGTGCTATGCAGAAGTCAGCCCGACATCCTTCTTCAGTGATGTGAAGAAAAACAGAAAATAATATAGACTCAGGAAAGGCATGGTTATTAAAATGCAGAGAATTGTATTGAAATTAAGCGGAGAAGCATTAGCTGGTGAGAAGAAGACCGGTTTTGATGAAGCAACTGTTACCGCAGTGGCAAAACAGGTAAAAGAGATTGTAGACAGTGGAATCCAGGTAGGTATCGTAATTGGTGGAGGTAACTTCTGGAGAGGCAGAACAAGTGAGACTATTGACAGAACCAAAGCAGATCAGATAGGTATGCTTGCAACTGTCATGAACTGCATCTATGTATCTGAAATCTTCCGTTTTGTAGGAATGGAGACAGAAGTATTTACTCCTTTTGCATGTTCCTCTTTTACAGAATTGTTCTCCAAGGATAAGGCTGTGAAGGCATTGGAAGCAGGCAAGGTCGTATTCTTTGCAGGCGGTACGGGCCATCCGTATTTCTCTACAGATACAGGTGTTGTATTGAGGGCAATTGAGGTAGAGGCTGAGGTCATTCTGTTAGCGAAAGCAATTGATGGCGTATACAATGATGATCCAAGAGTCAATCCAACAGCAGTAAAATATGATGAAGTATCCATTGATGAAGTAATAGCAAAGAATCTTCAGGTTATGGATATGACAGCATCTATCCTGGCAAGAGATAACAAGATGCCTATGTGGGTATTCGGACTGAACGAAGAGAACAGCATTGTCAATACATTAAAGGGTAAATTTAACGGAACCAAGGTTACCGTATAAACAAATAAGAGAGTATTATAGTAGGAGGCAACCAGAATATGGACGCAAGAGTAAAAACATACGAAGAGAAAATGCAGAAAGCATATGATTTCCTTTTGGCAGATTATCAGACAATCCGTGCAGGTCGTGCTAATCCTCACGTTTTGGATAAGTTAAAGGTAGATTACTACGGAACACCTACACCAATCCAGCAGGTTGGTAACATTACAGTTCCGGAAGCAAGAATGATTCAGATTGCACCATGGGAGAAGAGCCTGATCCGTGAGATTGAGAAGGCAATTATGGCTTCTGATATTGGAATCACACCAAACAATGATGGTACAGTTATCCGTCTGGTATTCCCTGAATTAACAGAGGAAAGAAGAAAAGACCTTGTCAAGGATGTAAAGAAGAAGGGTGAAGAAGCTAAGGTTGCAATCCGTAACATCAGACGTGATGCAAATGATGCTTTCAAGAAGCTTGCAAAGACTGAGATTTCAGAAGACGAGATTAAGGATCTGGAAGATTCTGTACAGAAGATCACAGATAAGTACATCAAGGATGTAGATAAGGCAATCGAGGAAAAATCCAAAGAAATTATGACTGTATAGCGAACAGTCTGCAATGACTTTATAGAGAGGGGCATACATGAGGGATGTTATGCCCCCTTTTTAACGTATAGCGTATGGATAGAGGAGGCAACTTCAAATGAGTATACCGAAACATGTAGCAATCATTCTGGATGGCAACGGAAGATGGGCAAAAGCCAAAGGATTGCCACGCAAGGCAGGTCACGTGCAGGGTGCGAAGAATATAGAAACGGTCTGTGAAGCGGCTTACAATATGGGCATTCAGTATCTGACTGTATATGCGTTCTCCACAGAGAACTGGAACAGACCTCAGGATGAAGTAGATGCACTTATGCAGCTTCTGCGTAATTATATGAAGACCTGTCTGAAGACAGCTGCCAGGAATAATATGTGCGTCAGGGTTATCGGAGATAAGACGAGACTGGCAGATGATATCAAAGAAAGCATTGCCGCGCTGGAAGAAGCGACCAAAGATTATACAGGACTGCATTTTCAGATTGCCCTGAATTATGGCAGCCGTGACGAAATTACAAGGGCAGTACGTCTCCTGGCACAGAAGGTAGCGGATGGAGAGCTTACACCGGATCAGATCACAGAAGAGATTATTGCAGGGCAGCTGGATACCGCAGGAATTCCTGATCCTGATCTGATGATCCGTACTTCAGGAGAACAGAGAATCTCCAATTATCTGTTATGGCAGCTGGCATATGCAGAATTCTATTTCACGCCTGTTCCATGGCCTGACTTTGGTAAGGAAGAGCTTGAGAAGGCAGTAGAAGCATACCAGAAGAGAGACAGAAGATATGGACTGGTAAAGGAGGAGTAAGCATTATGGCAGGCAAAATCAGTAAAGAAAGGACAATCAGCGGAGTTGTTCTGGTTATTCTTGCTCTGGCTACTATTTTGCCGGGAGGACCTATCCTGGCAATCACTCTTTATATTATATCCAATATAGCATTTCTGGAATTGACCAAGGCTTGCGGCATCCATACAGGAGAGAAGCCCAATGCACTGGAGATTACAGGATTTCTGGCAATTGCAGTATATTATCTGTTGATCTATTTCGCACAGACACCTACGTATTTCATGATTACGGTCATTCTGCTGCTGATGGTACTGATGTCAGTATATGTACTGACTTTCCCAAAATTCACAGCCAATCAGGTCATGACTACATACTTCTGCCTGATTTATGCACCGGTCATGTTATCCTTTATCTTCCTGACCAGACAGCTTCCTTATGGAATCTATCTGGTGTGGATGATATTTATCAGTTCCTGGATTTCCGATACTTGTGCATATCTGGTAGGCGTAATGATTGGCAAGCATAAGCTTGCGCCTGTTTTAAGCCCTAAGAAATCTATTGAGGGTTCCATTGGAGGTATTCTTGGCTCTGCCATTGTAGGAGCAGTGTTTGGTTTCTTCCTCATCGATAAGACACTGGGGGGACACCAGTATGGTACAATGTTGTGCATAATCGGTGGAATCGGTTCTGTTATCTCACAGATTGGTGATCTGGCGGCTTCTGCGATTAAGCGTAACCATGATATCAAGGACTATGGTAAATTGATTCCCGGACATGGCGGCATTATGGATCGTTTTGACAGTGTGATCTTCACTGCGCCCATGATCTATTTTCTGATTATTTTATTCCTGTAAAATCAGGAGATTTCTATAGTAAAAAGAAAGAAGGACATATATTGTGAAAAAAATAGCAATATTAGGATCAACCGGTTCTATTGGAACACAGACACTGGAGATCGTAAGAGATAACAGTGATTTGCAAGTAGTTGCCCTGGCAGCAGGCAGCAATGTGGAATTAATGGAGAAGCAGGTAAGAGAGTTCAAACCCAGACTTGTGTCCCTTCAAAGTGAAGCTGCATGTAAGGATCTGGCAGACAGATTAAAGGATATGCAGGTTACTATTGTACCGGGCATGGATGGACTGATTCAGATCGCAGAGATGGAAGAATCTGATATTCTGGTTACGGCAATCGTAGGAATGATCGGTATCAGACCTACGATTGCTGCAATTAAGAAGGGTAAGGATATTGCACTTGCCAATAAGGAGACTCTGGTAACAGCAGGACATATTATTATGCCGCTGGCTGCACAGATGGGAGTATCCATATTGCCGGTAGACAGCGAACACAGTGCAATCTTCCAGTCTATGCAGGGAGAAAAGAAGGAGCAGGTAAGCAAGCTGTTGATTACTGCATCCGGTGGCCCTTTCAGAGGAAGAACCAGAGAACAGCTGGCAGACATCCGTGTAGAGGATGCATTGAAACACCCTAACTGGTCTATGGGGCACAAGATTACCATTGATTCTGCTACACTGGTAAATAAAGGTCTGGAAGTCATGGAGGCAAAATGGCTTTTTGATGTGGATCTGGACAGAATACAGGTAGTGGTACATCCTCAGAGTATTATTCATTCCATGGTAGAATATGTGGATGGAGGAATTATTGCACAGCTGGGCACTCCTGATATGAAACTTCCGATTCAGTATGCCCTTTTCTATCCTGACAGACGTCCTATGAAGGGTAAGAGAGTGGATTTCTATGAATTGGGAACGATAACCTTTGAGAAGCCGGATATGGAGACTTTCACCGGTCTGAAGCTGGCTCTTCGTGCAGCATCCACAGGCGGCAGTCTGCCTACTGTATTCAATGCAGCCAATGAGAAGGCAGTCAGCCTTTTCCTGAATAGAAAGATCAGGTTCCTGGAGATTCCAGAGTTGATAGAGATGTGTATGGATGCTCACAAGGTAGTTGAGAATCCTTCTGTAGATGAGATTCTGGCTGCAGAAGCAGAGAGTTATGATAGAATCGCATCCAGATATGCGTAAGATTCAGTGCCGGATTCATGATTTATCCGGCATTTCATACAATATTAGTAAGGCACAGGTTATATAAGGAGGTAAATGATGCTGTTGACTTTAATCGTATTTATACTTGTATTTGGCGTCGTTGTCATTGCTCATGAGTTGGGACATTTTCTGATAGCGAAGCTGAACGGCATCAGAGTAGTGGAATTTGCAGTCGGCATGGGACCGGCAATCTGTAAATTCACCAAAGGAGAGACCAGATATGTACTGCGTCTGCTGCCTTTGGGCGGAGCCTGCATGTTTGAAGGCGAAGATGGTATATATACAGAGAAAGCGAAGGAAGAAGGAGCAGAGCCGGTAAAACAGGAAGGGGCATTTAATGAGGCAAATGTCTGGGCGAGAATTGCAACGGTATTTGCAGGGCCTTTCTTCAATATGATCCTGGCATTCCTTCTGGCTTTGATCGTAGTCGGATTTGCCGGCTCTACGAAACCTACCGTAAATGCATTAATGGAAGGCTATCCCGCAGCCGAGGCAGGACTGGAAGTAGGAGATGTTATTACACGTATTGACGGAGAAAAGATTCATTTGCAGGGAGAAGTAACATTGATTTCCTCTCTCAGTCAGGGAGATACTTTGCATCTGGAATATAAAAGAGACGGTCAGAAATACGAGACAGATCTGACACCAAAATACAGTGAGGAAGATCAGCGTTATTATATGGGCTTCACCATAGGAGAACATGTAGATGCCAAGGGCTTTGGACTGATTCAGTACAGCTGCTATGAAGTAAGATACTGGTTCAAGGCGACCATCAAGAGCCTTTTGATGCTGATTCAGGGCAAGCTGTCCACAGATGATCTGTCAGGACCGGTAGGCATTGCAGCTACAATAGATGAGACTATAGAAGTAACGAAACCATATGGTATTCCTACGATGGTATTGACCATGATCAATTTTGCAATTTTGCTCAGTGTCAATCTTGGGGTTATGAATCTGTTGCCGATACCGGCGCTGGATGGAGGCAGACTGTTATTCCTTCTGGTCGAGGTAGTACGTGGTAAACCGATTCCTCCTGAGAAGGAAGGCGTTGTTCATTTTGTGGGTTTTGTGGTATTAATGATGTTTATGGTATTTGTGATGTACCATGATATTGCAAGACTGATCAGATAAATGAAAGGCATGGTATTAGAATGTTATACAGGGAAAAGACAAAAGTAATAAAAATAGGTAATAAGGTAATCGGTGGCGGAAATCCTATTATGATTCAGTCTATGACGAACACTAAGACAGAGGATGTTGCCGCTACAGTTAATCAGATTCTGAGATTACAGGATGCAGGCTGTGACATTATACGCTGTACAGTACCTAATATAGATGCAGCAAGAGCCATTGCAGAGATTAAGAAAGAGATATCCATTCCACTGGTAGCTGATATTCATTTTGATTATAGAATGGCAATCGCAGCTATAGAGAATGGTGCAGATAAAATCCGTATCAATCCCGGAAATATCGGCAGCAAGGAACGTGTCGCAGAGGTGGTACGTGTTGCCAAGGAACGTAATATTCCCATCCGTGTGGGTGTAAACAGTGGTTCGCTGGAGAAAGAACTGGTAGAGAAGTATCATGGTGTGACAGCGGAAGGAATCGTGGAAAGCGCACTGGATAAGGTCAGAATGATAGAAGATATGGATTATGACAATTTAGTAATCAGTATCAAATCCTCTGACGTTCTGATGAGCGTAAAAGCCCATGAATTACTGGCTGGTAAGACTCCATACCCACTCCATGTAGGTATTACAGAGTCAGGAACTGTTACAAGCGGTAATATTAAATCATCTATTGGTCTGGGGATTATTCTGCATGAGGGTATCGGTGATACAATTCGTGTCTCATTAACAGGAGATCCCGTAGAAGAGATCAAATCAGCCAAACTCATCCTGAGAACACTTGGACTGCGTAAAGGTGGCATAGAAGTGGTATCCTGTCCGACCTGTGGCAGAACCAATATTGACCTGATCGGACTGGCTGCACAGGTTGAGAACCTGGTACAGAATTATGACCTGGATATCAAAGTAGCTGTTATGGGCTGCGCAGTAAATGGACCTGGAGAAGCGAAAGAAGCAGATATCGGTATCGCAGGAGGTATTGGCGAAGGTCTGTTAATCAAAAAAGGAGAAATTGTACGTAAAGTGCCGGAGAATGAGCTGCTGGCAACTTTGAAGCATGAGCTGGATAACTGGGGATTATAGTAAATGGAAAAGAATTTTTTTGAAGCATTTCCCAATTTAAAACTGACAGGAGCACGTAAGGATCTGTTTGAACAGGTGGTAGTGGAGAGGATTACTGCGACCAGACGTAAGGATATTTTACGCATTTATATCAGAAGTGAGCGGCTGATAGAGAAGGAAGATGTCTACGGCGTGGAGCAGGAGATTAAGAAGCAGTTTTTCCCCAAAGATAACATTATCATTAAAATCTATGAGAAGTTCATTCTGTCCGGTCAGTACAATCCTGAAAAACTTATGGATACATATAAGGACAGTGTATTGATGGAACTAAAAGATACAGAACATATGCTGTATACAATGTTTCGGCAGGCAGATATGGAATACCCGGATGAACAGACAGTGAAACTCATTCTGGAAGACAGTGTAATAGCCAAATCCAAGGAAGATGAACTGATTCGTATTCTGGATAAGGTTCTGAATGAAAGATGTGGTTTCAGTGTGAAATTCCATGTGGACTATCGGGAAGCAGCAGAGAGCAAATACCGTGAAGAAGATGAACTGAAGATTCAACAGATTGTAGCCAATATTGCAGACAGAGTATCGGTGGCCTCCAATGATTCCAATCAGGGTGAAGTACAGCTGGTACAGAAGACAACGGCAGCAGAGAAGAAGCCTGCACCGGCAGAGAATCCCAAGGCATCTGAGAAACCGGCATCCTTTAATAAACCTGAGAAGCGCTTTGAAAAAGGTGGCTTCCAGCGCCGTTTCCAGAAGAAATCCGATAATCCTGATGTCATTTACGGCAGAGATTTCGATGAAGAAACCATGAATATTGATGAAATCTGGGGCGAAATGGGCGAGGTAGTCATTCGTGGCAAGGTACGTACACTGGAACAGGGAGAGGTTCGTAATGAGAAGACGATAGTCAGCTTCGAAATCACAGATTTTACAGATACCATTAAGGTCAAGATGTTCGTTCACAATGAGCAGCTTCCGGAGCTTCTGGGTGAACTCAAGGCAGGTGCCTTTGTAAAGGTCAAGGGTGTCACAGTCAATGATACGTTTGACAGGGAATTAACAATTGCTACTGTAATTGGCTTGAAGAAGATTCCTGATTTTACTACGATCCGAATGGATAACAGTGTCAAGAAACGTGTGGAGCTGCACTGTCATACCAAGATGAGCGATATGGATGGTGTCACAGATGTAAAGGATATCATCAAACGTGCCAAGAAGTGGGGACACAAGGCTATCGCCATCACAGACCATGGATGTGTACAGTCTTTCCCGGATGCAAATCATGCGCTGGATAAAGATGATACTTTTAAGATCATCTATGGCGTGGAAGGCTATCTGGTAGATGACCTGAAAGAAATCGTAACGGATGGCAAAGGACAGTCACTGGATGAGAAATACGTTGTATTCGATATCGAGACGACGGGATTTTCACCTGTTACCAACCGTATTATAGAGATTGGGGCAGTGAAGGTAGAGAATGGAGAGATTACGGAGAGATTCTCTACCTTTGTCAATCCACAGGTACCGATTCCTTTTCATATTGAGAAGCTTACCAGCATTAATGACAGTATGGTTATGGACGCAGACCCTATCGAAGTGGTGCTGCCACAGTTTCTGGAGTTCGTAGGAGATGCCATACTGGTGGCGCATAATGCCAATTTTGATGTCAGCTTTATTAAGGAAAATGCCAAAAGACAGGGAATCCCTGTGGACTTCACCTATGTAGATACGGTAGGTATCGCCAGAGCGTTATTGACCGGGCAGTCCAAATATACGCTGGATGCTGTAGCCAAGACACTGGGAATATCTCTGGAAAATCACCACAGAGCGGTAGATGATGCAGAATGTACAGCAGAAATCTTCGTAAAATTCATCGAAATGCTCAAGAAAGACAATATTCTGGATTTGGCATCCTTAAATGAACTGGGCAAATCCAGCGTCGAAGCAATCAGAAAGCTGCATTCCTACCATATTATTATTCTTGCAAAGAACCAGACGGGACGAATCAACCTGTACAGACTGGTATCAGAGTCCCATCTGACATATTTCCATAAGAGACCCCTGATTCCTAAGAGTCTGATTCAGAAATACAGAGAAGGGCTGATTATTGGAAGTGCCTGTGAGGCGGGAGAACTGTTCCGGGCATTGCTGGATGGACAGAGTGATGAGCAGATTGCAAGAATCGTGAGGTTCTATGATTATCTGGAGATACAGCCTCTTGGCAATAACCGTTTCATGATTGAGTCCGAGAAGCTCCCTGATATCAAATCAGATGAAGATCTGATTGAATTGAATAAGAGAATCGTAAAGCTTGGAGAAGAATTTCACAAGCCTGTAGTGGCAACCTGTGATGTGCATTTCCTTGATCCGGAGGATGAGATATACCGTCGTATTATTATGACGGGTAAGGGATTTAAGGATGCGGACAATCAGGCACCGCTTTTTTTGCGTACCACAGAAGAGATGCTGGATGAATTTTCCTTCTATCTGGGCAGTGAAAAGGCAGAGGAAATCGTTATCACCAATACAAATATGATTGCTGATATGTGTGATAGAATCGCACCCGTCAGACCGGATAAATGTCCCCCTGTCATTGAGAACAGTGACCAGCAGCTGACGGATATCTGTTATCGCAAGGCAGATGATATGTATGGAGAAGATCGGCCGGAAATCGTAGAAGCCAGATTGAAACGAGAGCTGAATTCTATCATCAGCAATGGATTTGCCGTTATGTATATCATTGCACAGAAGCTGGTGTGGAAGTCTGTAGAAGACGGATACCTGGTAGGTTCACGAGGTTCTGTAGGATCTTCTTTCGTGGCTACAATGGCGGGAATCACGGAGGTTAATCCACTTAGCCCCCATTATTACTGTAAGAAGTGCCATTATACGGATTTCTATTCTGATGAAGTAAAAGCCTTTGCAGGAATGGCAGGATGTGACATGCCGGATAAGAACTGCCCTGTGTGTGGTGAGAAGCTGGTAAAAGACGGATTCGATATTCCTTTTGAAACATTCCTTGGATTCAAAGGAAACAAGGAGCCTGATATTGACCTTAACTTCTCCGGTGAGTACCAGAGTAAGGCGCATAAGTATACAGAAGTTATCTTCGGTTACGGTCAGACCTTCCGCGCCGGTACAATCGGTACACTGGCTGATAAGACAGCATTTGGTTATGTAAAAAATTATTATGAAGAACGTGGAAAACACAAGCGTACCAGCGAGATAAACCGTATCGTAGAAGGCTGCGTTGGGGTAAGACGTACCACTGGACAGCATCCGGGCGGTATCGTTGTGCTTCCTGTAGGAGAGGAGATTAACTCCTTTACTCCGGTACAGCACCCGGCAAACGATATGACTACAGACACAGTCACAACACATTTTGATTACCATTCCATCGACCACAACCTGTTGAAGCTTGATATTCTTGGACACGATGATCCGACCATGATTCGTATGTTACAGGATTTAACAGGTATTGACCCTATTACCATTCCTCTGGATGATAAGGACGTTATGTCCCTTTTCCAGAATACATCTGCACTGGGAATCACCCCGGAGCAGATTGGGGGCTGTAAGCTTGGAGCACTGGGGATTCCTGAGTTTGGTACAGATTTCGCAATGCAGATGTTAATTGATACGCAGCCCAGATACTTCTCAGATCTGGTCAGAATCGCCGGACTTTCCCATGGTACTGACGTATGGCTGGGTAATGCACAGGAATTGATCAAGAGTGGTCAGGCAACGATTTCCACGGCTATCTGTACCCGTGATGATATCATGATCTATCTGATCAGCATGGGATTGGACTCTGAGGAATCCTTCAAGATCATGGAGGCAGTCCGTAAAGGAACTGTAGCTAAGCATAAATGTGCAAATTGGGATGAATGGAAAGCAGATATGAAAGCACATGATGTGCCTGACTGGTATATCTGGTCCTGCGAAAAGATTCAGTACATGTTCCCTAAGGCACATGCGGCAGCCTATGTTATGATGGCGTGGCGAATTGCCTATTGTAAGGTAAACTATCCGTTGGCGTATTACTGCGCATATTTCAGTATCCGTGCGTCAGCCTTCTCCTATGAAATCATGTGCCAGGGGCAGAAGCATCTGGAAGAAACAATGGCAGATTACAGAAAACGCAGTGACACACTGACCAACAAGGAACAGGATGCACTCAAGGATATGCGAATTGTACAGGAGATGTATGCCCGTGGATTTGAATTCGAGAAGCTGGATATATTCAGAGCCCATTCCCGTAACTTCCAGATTATAGATGGCAAAGTCATGCCGTCCCTGAGTAGTATTGACGGTCTGGGTGAAAAGGCAGCAGATGCCATCATGGAAGCGGCTAAAGATGGTCCGTTCCTGTCAAAAGACGATTTCAGAAGCCGAACCAAGGCATCCAAGACCGTCATTGATATGATGAGTGACCTCGGACTACTGGGCGACATACCGGAGTCTAATCAGATCAGCCTGTTTGATCTGGTGGGATAAAAGAGAAGTGAAGAAAATTAAGAAAACCCTGGGTGTAATTTTAAATTACATCCGGGCTTTTTGCGTATAATGACAAAGTGCGTAATATTCTCTGAAATATGTTCAAATTATATCAATAGCAGTATGAGTTTATCTGTAGAATCCAGTTCTGTATCCTCATGGTTGCAGTTGCAACGTACTTCAGAAAGAAGTAATTTTGGACATAAAAATAACCGCCCTGATAGTCTGCAAACTTAGCGGTTATTTTTATAAGAGCATATTTCATATGCTGAATATTTAAAACAAACTAAGTCTGTAGAACGGGATTATATTATTGAATATGAAGGAACTCAAATTTCTCTTAAAAAATCACCTCATAATAAACTACAAATAGAAATTCTGCAAAAATTAATTCCACTTGTATCTAAAGGAAAACCAGAACTTCTTTATATCGGAGATGCGTCGGATAGAGATTTGCGACAGAAAAATGAGCGTATGGAGGAACTGGGTATAAAAGTGATGTCTCAATCCGGAAATATGCCAGATATTATTTTTTATGATCAACAGGAAAAGCGAGTAATTTTCATAGAGGTATATCATTCTACAGATCCTTTTACGTAGAATCGTGTAAATGCACTGAAATCACTATGTCATTGTGAAGCAGGTACGGAGGCTGCTTTTATTACCGCATTTGATACTACAGCCAAAATGCTGAAACACTATAAAGAAGTTGCATGGTATACTGAAATTTGGTCGTCAGATGAACTGACTCATTTGCTGCATAAGAATGGAGATAAGTTTGTTGGTCGGCCTCTGTGAGGGGTAGAATTGACAGTTATTTAATGTATGGTACAATACACTCAAACAGAACCAGAAACTATAATTCGTCTAAGAAAGAGAGGAATTGATTATGAGTAGATTTTCGAGATTGAAAAAACGCTTGCTGGCAGTGAACCTGTGTGCTGCCGTAGTAACGACAGGAACTATCATGACATAAATTAATATGTAATATTACGCAAAAAATCATTTTTATAAAATTTTGATTTTTATTTTCGCTTTAATTGTGTATAATATAAATAAGAAATTAATGATTGTTCAAATTATGTACTGTGACCGTATATATCAATAACCATAAAAAGAAGGTACGAGTTCAAATTATTTCCGACACCCAGTATGCTAATAAAAGGCTGGGATTCAAATTGTACAGAGGAATTTCTGTTCATCGGTTCATAGTATCACTTAAAAATGGAGGAACTATATGAAAGTAAAACCATATAAGGGAAAATTTGTTTTTCGTGGAACTGCCAATAAAATAAATGATTTACTGCTTTCAGCAAAAAGACCTGATAGATCAGCATTAGAAAAAGAAGCAAAAGAGTTTGAAAGAATGATAAAAGAAAGACGTTCCATTAAGGTAAAATGATATGATACTGAATGATTTATGCAATGAATTATTTACGATAGAACATTTATCGAACAAAACAGATGGTTTGAAAGATTTTAAATGTTCTAAGGGTATCGGGTTGGAACATTACCTAAAGGAAGTGTCGCTCCAAGACGAACTTTCGAATATTGCAAGAACATATATAATTAGAAATAAGGATACAATGCAAATAGTAGCATATTTTTCTCTGAGAACCGGGTTAATAACAATTAGTCGTGGATTTATGAAAGGATTTGATGCTACTACAGGAATTGAATTGGCAAATTTTGCAGTCAATGATAACTATAAAGAGGTAAATGATGACATTCCTAAATTAGGCTCATATATTTTCTGGGAGTTTATTTTGCCGTTAGTGCAACATATTCAGTGCTATGTTGGAGCAAAACTTCTCTATATCTATGCATTACCTTATGAAAAATTACTGGCTCATTATTCAACAATGGGATTCACTCGTACTGATCAAAAAATGGAAAGATTTGTTTATCGTCATGTAAAACCTAATTATGACAAGGATTGTATTTTTATGTATCAAATCATATAGAAAAAATGGGAGTTTGATATTAGTTCAAGCTCCCATTTTATATATGTGCGCCTAGCGGCGCACGTTTCTAACGGGTTAAAGTCCCGAATCCGTCTGGTAGTGGGAAGAATATAGCCGAAAGCAAGGGTGTCCATCGTGAGCAAGTTCGGAACCTATATTTTCTTTACAAAGATTATAAGCATCGGACTGGTTCCGACTAATTCCATGGCTCCATATATTGTAGCAGGAGATTATTGTGTAATTAACAAACTTGCATATGTTGCTGATGATATTGAAAGAGGAGATGTAATTATCTGTACAGTATCAGATAGAGCAGAGGATGGAAATATATTAATTAAGCGCATAATAGGACTTCCGGGAGAACATATAAGCTTTGATAATGGGAAGGTTTATGTCAATGGTAAGATGTACTATGAAGAATATTTATCAGATGATATAGAAACCAACTGCATAAAGTCATTTGATGTTCCAACAGGCTACTATTTTGCAATGGGAGATAATCGGTTGGATTCTTATGATTCAAGGTATTGGGATGATCCATATTTGAAGAAAAGTAATATAAAGGGAAAACTGATAACAATTATTTCAGTTCCTGAGATAATAAAAAATCTAATTCCTTAGATAAGATTTCATTATACAGAAAAAGCCGGGATGCTTTATCATTAAAGCATCTCGACTTTTTAAAATAAAAAGTGCAGGAGATGGGACTTGAACCCACACGGTATTGCTACCACAGGCACCTGAAGCCTGCGCGTCTGCCAATTCCACCACTCCTGCGAACAAATGTTATTCTACACGAAACACCCATTTCTGTCAACAACTTTTTTCGATTTTTTTAAATAATTTCAAAAAACATAATAATTTGTATTTTTGAAAAATTTTTTTAAAAAGTTGTTGACATATCAACCCTATAGTGATAATATAACTCTTGCAGCGGCGATGAGGAATAAAAACCTCAGAGAAATAGCTGTCATGCGGAAGTGCTGGAATTGGCAGACAGGCAAGACTAAGGATCTTGTGCCAGCAATGGCGTGTGGGTTCAAGTCCCATCTTCCGCATTACAAAAACCTCAGAACGATTTCCGTTCTGGGGTTTTTCGTTTCTATTCACGTGTGTAATGAACTAAGCGGTCATGCTTGCGTGGACATTTGGCGAATACGACGATAACTTGGGAGACTCGTATTGTGTGTTTCTGATAGTTGGAATTTTGACATGAAGGAGGAATGGCATGAAGAACAGAGAACGAAGACGAATACAGCAGGTGATAATAACATTAGGCATGGTGCTCTGCCTTGGTGGATGTGGACAACAGTCGGCAGAAGAAACAGAATCTACAGTAGATTTTGGAGAGCTGCTCCCGGAGCAGTCAGAACCCATTATTATCAGAGAGTCGCAGCCACAGACTGAATCAGAAGAGGAGACAGAAACGCAGACTGAGGAAGAAACGGTGGCTTTTGCCGATGAGCAGACAGTGCAATATGATATAGAGAGCGTTACATATGAAGATACATTAAATGGCAGCTGTAAGGTGAAGGTGGTATTTCCTCAGCTTATAGATATGGAGAATACAGAGCTTCAGAACACTATTAATGAGAATGTGAAGCAGATGGTCATGCAGGAGATTTCAGAAGAGAGATTAACTGCATATGGATTAGGATATCAAGTAGCAACACAGGGAACAGGCATCCTGTCCGTAATTTTCAGAGGATATTGTAATTATGAAGGGGCAGCCCATCCGACCAATCTGATCAGGACGATGAATCTGGATCTGACAACAGGTAAGAATCTACGATTGAAGGATTATGCTGACATGGCACGGATTGTTTCTGGTCTGGAGACTGCAAGCGGATATGAGATTATCTCTGAGGGAGTAGATATGGCGGATTTTTCGGCTTTTTTGAATAATGGTTATGTGACGGATTATGCCATGACGCTGTTGGACTATGACGTGGACTGGAATAATCAGGAGTTGATTCCTGCCGGATATTCTGCAATCAGGAATAATCATGTGGTTCTTTTCGTAGAAGCGGAACATGCCATGGGAGATTACGTAGAACTGGAATTTGATCAGGTGACTCTGAGCCGTTAGTTACGATTTTTTTCAAAAAGGAAAAGGAATTGAAGGAATTGCGCAGAATATTAGAAGTAGATGGGTAAAAAGGGGGTGCATATCATGACGGTTCGTGAGAATCTGGAACAATGGGAAAAGATATATCTGAGTCCGTATGCGACACTGAGCATGAATTCAAAGGGCAGAGCCAGAGAGGAAGAGCAGTGTGACATCAGACCTGTTTTTCAGAGAGACAGGGACAGGATCATTCATTCCAAGTCGTTCAGAAGACTGAAGGATAAGACGCAGGTATTCCTTTCACCGGAGGGTGATCATTACAGGACGCGACTGACGCATACGCTGGAGGTATCCCAGAATGCAAGGACGATTGCCAAGGCCTTACAGCTGAATGAAGAGCTGGTGGAAGCAATTGCACTGGGACACGATCTGGGGCATACGCCTTTTGGACACGCAGGAGAGCGTGCACTGGATGAGATCAGTCCCTACGGTTTCAAGCATAATGAGCAGAGTGTGAGAACGGTAGATATTCTGGAGAAGGATGGAGAGGGGCTGAATCTGACATGGGAAGTCAGGGATGGTATTCTGAACCATCAGACGGATAACATGCCGTCTACGCTGGAAGGAAAGATTGTGAGGCTGTCAGACAAGATCGCATATACCTATCATGATATGGATGATGCCATTCGCGCAGGAATCTTAAAGAGTGATGACGTCCCTCGTGAGATCGGAGAGGTAGTCGGCTATACGCCCCGTGAAAGACTCAATCACTTTATCCATGATATTGTGACGCAGAGTAAGGGACAGGATGATATCCGTATGTCACCGGAGGTCGATCAGGCGCTGCGGGCTTTGCGCAGATTTATGTTCGATGCTGTATACAGCAATCCTATAGCCAAGAGCGAGGAGCATAAGGCAGAAGCCCTTGTGAAGACGTTGTATGAGCATTATATGGAGCACCCTGACGGGCTGCCGAAGTTCTTTTTGGAGCTGAGCTTCAGGGGAGAACCCAGAGAACAGGTAGTCTGCGACTATATCAGTTCCATGACAGACAGATTTGCGATTGCTGTATATGATGAACTGTATATTCCCAAGTGCTGGATGGGATACTGACATATGCACCGGACTACAGTGGGATACTGACATATGCACCGGACTACAGAATTTGACATACATAGAGAAACAGGAATGATGAGAAATGTATTATCCGGAAGAATTAATAGAAGAAGTCAGACAGAAGAATGATATTGTGGATGTAATATCAGGTTATATCGGTCTGCAGAGAAAAGGCAGTAATTACGTATGCTGCTGCCCTTTTCACAGTGAGAAGACACCGTCTTTTGCAGTAAGCCGTTCCAGACAGATATATAAATGCTTCGGATGTGGCGAAGGCGGTAATGTGGTGACTTTTGTCATGAAATATGAGAACTGCACATTCCCGGAAGCGATTAAGATTCTGGCGGATAAAGCAGGTGTAGAGCTGCCGCAGATGGAATATTCGGAAGAAGCCAGACGCCGTGAGGCAAGACGTGCCAGACTTCTGGAAGTAAATAAGGAAGCTGCGAAGTTCTATTATTATCAGCTTCGCACACCTCATGGGGAAAAAGCCAGGGAATATCTGGATGGACGAAGACTTACGGAAGAGACTAGAAGAAACTTCGGACTGGGATACGCACCGGTGCGTGGCGGAGAGCTGATTACATACTTAAGGCAGAAAGGATACAGTGATGACCTGATTCGGGATGTGGGACTGGCTAAGACAGATGAGAAACGTGGAACCACGACACAGTTCTGGAACAGAGTCATGTTCCCGATACAGGATATCAATCACCGCGTGATAGGGTTTGGTGGCCGTATCATGAGTGCAGAGAATAACGGACCTAAGTATCTGAATTCACCAGAGACTGAGATTTTTGATAAAAGCAGGAATCTGTATGGCATGAACTATGCCAGAAGCGCCAGAACAGGGAATATCATTCTGTGCGAGGGGTATATGGATGTGATCAGTATGCACCAGGCAGGCTTTACACAGGCAGTAGCATCGCTTGGTACGGCTTTTACGCCGGGACAGGCTGCCCTGATCAAGAAATATACCAAAGATGTGTTGTTGGCGTATGATAGTGATGGGGCAGGTGTGAAAGCAGCGCTTAGAGCTATTAAGATTCTGCATTCGGCAGGAATGTCTGGACGTATTATTAATATGACTCCGTATAAAGACCCGGATGAATTTATTAAGAACCTGGGCAAAGAGGCATTTCAGGAGCGTATCGACCATGCGGAGAATTCTTTCATGTTCGAGATTCGTATGCTGGAGAGAGAGTTTGATCTGAACGACCCAGAGGGCAAGACGAATTTCTATAACAGCATTGCCAGAAAGCTGTGCGAATTCAGCGAAGATGTAGAGCGTGAGAATTACATTACAGCAGTTGCGGACAAGTATCATATCGGATTCGATAATCTGCGCAAACTGGTGGTGAACACTGCAGCTAAGACGGGAGGATATGCACCCCTGCCGGAGCGACCAAAGTCCGGGATTCAGAACAGAAATACGCCGGAAGAGAACACGAAGAAGTCACAGCGACTTCTGCTTACGTGGCTGACAGATGAACCACAGTTATATTTTAAGATAAAACAATACATTACTCCTGCAGATTTTACTGAGGAATTATATGCCAAAGTAGCAGAGAGAATGTTTCAGGATATTGAGAACAATCAGTTAAATCCCGCAGGCATAATCAATATGTTTGCTGATGAGAAAGAACAGAGCGAGGCGGCGTCACTTTTTACTACGAAGCTGCCACAGCTCGAAAGCGTTCAGGAGCAGGAGAAGGCCTTTAAGGATATCCTGATTAGTGTGAAGCGTAACAGCTATAATTATTATTCCAGCCGTATGGGCGTGGATATATCAGCGCTGAATCAGGTAATCGAAGGTAAAAAAGCATTGGAAGAACTTAGCAAAACGCATATTTCTCTGAATTAAGGATAAAAATATATGTATGGTATGGAGGATTGACCAGAATGGATGAAAACACACAAGCAAAATTTGAGGCAAGGCTCAAAGATCTGATCGCTGTTGCCAAAAAGAAGAAGAATGTCCTGGAATATCAGGAAATCAACGACTTTTTCAAGGATATGCCCCTGGAAGAGGATCAGTTTGATAAGATTCTGGAGACATTGGAACAGAATAATGTCGATGTCTTGAGAATTACAGACGATGATGATGATATTCCTGATGAGGAATTGATTCTGAACGAAGAAGACGAAGTAGATATGGAGTCTATTGATCTGTCCATTCCTGATGGCGTTGGTATTGAAGATCCTGTCAGAATGTATCTGAAAGAGATCGGTAAAGTACCTCTGTTAAGCGCTGATGAAGAGATCGAACTGGCGAAGCGTATGGAAGTAGGCGATGAAGATGCCAAGAAGCGTCTGGCTGAGGCCAATTTACGTCTGGTTGTCAGCATTGCCAAGAGATATGTAGGACGTGGCATGCTTTTCCTGGATCTGATTCAGGAAGGTAATCTTGGCTTGATCAAGGCGGTAGAGAAGTTTGATTACCGTAAGGGTTACAAGTTCTCCACATATGCTACCTGGTGGATCCGTCAGGCTATTACAAGAGCGATTGCCGATCAGGCAAGAACTATCAGAATCCCTGTTCATATGGTAGAGACAATCAACAAGCTGATCCGTGTGAGCAGACAGTTACTGCAGGAGTTAGGACGTGAACCGACCCCTGAAGAGATTGCAAAGGAAATGAACATGCCGGAAGACAGAGTACGTGAAATCCTGAAGATTTCTCAGGAACCGGTATCCTTGGAGACACCTATCGGTGAAGAGGAAGACAGTCATTTAGGCGATTTCATTCAGGACGATAATGTACCCGTACCTGCTGATGCAGCGGCATTTACTTTGTTAAAAGAGCAGTTGGTAGAAGTGCTGGATACACTGACAGACAGAGAGCAGAAAGTACTGAGACTCCGTTTTGGCCTGGATGACGGCAGGGCAAGAACTCTGGAAGAAGTAGGTAAGGAATTCAACGTTACCCGTGAGCGTATCAGACAGATTGAAGCTAAAGCACTTCGTAAATTGCGTCATCCTTCAAGAAGCCGTAAGCTGAAGGATTATCTGGATTAAGCCAAAGGGGATATCAGAATGCTGTTATCAGATAGAATGCAGGCAGTTGCAGGGCTGGTTGAGCCCTGCGGTGTAATTGCCGATATCGGCTGTGACCATGGATATGTAGCCATGGAGCTGATCAGGCGTCATGTATGTGATAAAGTGATAGCCATGGACATTAATCAGGGACCCTTGGAGCAGGCTAAGAGCAATATCAGAGATTATGGAATGCAGGAATATATTGAGACGAGACTTTCCGATGGAACGCAGGCATTGCTGCAGGGTGAAGCAGATGGAATCGTCTGTGCCGGCATGGGTGGCAGGCTGGTTATTCATATCCTGACAGAAGGCAGAGAACTGGTGCAGGGTATGCAGCAGCTGATTTTACAGCCGCAGTCAGAGATACAGGAGGTCAGAAGCTTCCTGCGCAATGCGGGGTATCAGATTGACCGTGAGGATATGGTCTGCGAGGATGGCAAATACTATCCTATGATGCATGTTGTTACTGCCGGATTTGGTAAGCAGGAGTGGCAGCTGGCAGAGAATCTTTCTGAAAAAAGCCGCAGTATCGAGAACAGTGGCAGAATAGAAATACCTGTCATTTCCGAGACTTCCAGGGATGAAGCAGAGAAGATAAGACGTGTACAGGATACATATGGTCCATGTCTTCTGGAGAAAAGTCATCCTGTATTGAGGCGTTATTTATTGTGGCAGAAAGAGAATCTGGAGAATATCAGGAGCAATCTGATGGGACATAAACAAACAACGGCCAGACAGCAGTACAGGATTGCCCAGTTGGATGAAGAACTGGGTGATATTGTCTTTTGCCTGTATAAATACTTTTAGAAAGGTATGGATACCGGGATGAAATGCTACGAAATTATTGAGAAGCTGGAGACATTGTCGCCTCCTTCTTATGCAGAGGAATGGGATAATATCGGTCTTCTGGTTGGAAGACGGGATAAAGAGGTCAGACGAATCTACATTGCGTTAGATGCAACGGACGATGTGATTGAAGATGCAATTCGTGTGCAGGCAGATATGCTTCTGACACATCATCCGATGATTTTTCATAAGATAAACCGTGTCAATACGGATGATTTTATTGGAAAAAGAATCTGTCATCTGATTCGTTCAGATATGGTATATTATGCGATGCACACCAATTTTGATGTAAAGGGAATGGCTGATGCTGCTGCACAAAGAATCGGACTACAGAATGCAGAGGTTCTTGATGTGACTTATGATGATGGAGTCACGAAGGAAGGATGCGGCCGTATAGGGCGGTTGCCACATCGCATGACGCTTGGCGAATGTGCACAGCTGGTAAAGAAATGTTATCAGGTGCCAAATGTCAGGGTATATGGGGAATTGGACAGTCCGGTCAGGGATGCTGCAATTATGCCGGGTTCTGGTGGCAGCTTCTTACAGAATGCATTGCAGGCGGATGCTGATGTCATGATTACCGGTGACATTGATCATCATGAAGCAATTGATGCTATGGCTCAGGGAATCAGCATTATTGATGCAGGGCATTATGGAATCGAGAAGTTGTTCATCCCATATATGGAAGACTATTTAAAACAGAATTTACCTGGAATTGAGCTTCACACAGCACCTTTTAGGGAACCGTTCACTGTGTGCTGATTGTAGTAATATAGGGCGCTGAATGGCAGCCCTATTTGCGTATTGATGACTGACGACAGAAAGGGGAGATGAGAGCAATGGAACATGTATTTAGGGTTACGATAGGAACAGAGGTAAAGGAATATCCGAAAGGGACGACATATGCAGACATTGCAGCAGAATACAAGGACAGATATGAGTATCCAATCGCTCTTGCTGTAAGAAATGGCAAGATCCGTGAACTGTTCAAGAGAGTAGACAGAGACTGTACACTGGAATTCCTGACGCTGGCTGATGATGCCGGACATAAGACATATACCCGTACGGCTACACTGATCCTGATGAAAGCAATCGAAGAAGTTCTCGGACATGAGAAGGTGGGTACGGCTAAGGTAGAATTTACAATTGGTAACGGCTACTTCTGTCCTGTGAAATATGACTATACATTAACGCAGGACGATGTAGATAAGGTAAATAGCAAAATGCAGGAATATGTTGACAGGGATATTCTGGTCATGAAGAAGCCCATGAATCTGGAAGAAGCTAAGGATATATTCCGGGCACAGGATATGGAAGACAAGGTGAAGCTGTTCCGCTATCGTGATAATTCTACTGTAAATATCTATGAGCTGGACGGATATTATGATTATTATTACGGATACATGCTGCCAAGCACCGGATATGTGAAATATTTTGACCTTCAGCTCTATGAGAATGGATTTGTGCTGGTACTTCCGAATGAGAAAAAGCCAACAGTCGTAGAGCCTTTTGAACCTCTGGCTAAACTGTTCCAGACCTTACAGATATCGTCAGATTGGGGGAGCAAGCTTGGAATTGACACTGTGGCAGACCTAAATGATCAGATCCGTGCCGGTAACGTCAATGATGTCATTCTGGTACAGGAGGCATTGCAGGAGAGAAGGATTGCTGAGATTGCTTCCGATATCGTATCAAGAGATGGTGTTAAATTCGTTATGATCGCAGGTCCTTCTTCTTCAGGCAAGACGACTTTCTCCCATAGATTGTCTGTGCAGCTGCGTACACATGGGCTTGTGCCGCATCCTATTGCTGTAGATAATTATTTCGTTAATCGTGAGCTGACACCGAGACAGCCTAACGGTGATTATGATTTTGAATGTATGGAAGCGATTGACATTAGACAGTTCAATCAGGATATGTGTGATCTATTGGCTGGTAAGAGAGTAGAGCTGCCGACATTTAATTTTGTAACGGGTAAGAGAGAGTATAACGGTGATTATAAGCAGTTAGGACCGGAAGATATACTGGTTATTGAAGGCATCCATGGCCTGAATGATAAAATGTCCTATGCTCTGCCGGCAGAAAGCAAATATAAGATCTATATCAGTGCATTGACTACGCTGAATGTGGATGAGCATAACAGAATCTCTACGACAGATGGCAGACTGCTTCGCCGTATGGTCAGAGATGCCAGAACCCGTGGTGCCAGTGGTAAGAGAACTATACAGATGTGGCCTTCTGTAAGAAAAGGTGAGACAGAGAATATCTTCCCTTATCAGGAAAGCGCGGACGCTATGTTCAATTCTACAACTATCTATGAGCTGGCAGTATTGAAGCCATATGCAGAACGCCTGCTTTACAGCATTGAACCCGGAGAACCGGAGTATTTTGAAGCAGTGAGACTGCTTAAATTCCTTGGTTATTTCCTGAGCGTCAGTGCCGAAGAAATCCCCAGAAATTCTATTGTTCGTGAATTCGTGGGAGGCAGCTGCTTTAACGTATAGAAATTACTTGCCAAAATAAAATATTCAGTGTACAATAGTACAGCAAGTGTGGTAAATGATCGCGGCTCCGCTATGCGGAGGTGAGGAAAGTCCGGGCTTCACAGGGCAGGATGCCGGATAACGTCCGGTGGAGGCGACTCCAAGGCCAGTGCAACAGAAATAAACCGCCCGGTTTACCGGGTAAGGGTGGAAAGGCAGTGTAAGAGACTACCGCCCTCAAGGTAACGAGAGGGGCACATGTAAACCCCATCCGAAGCAAGACCAAACAGAGAACGATAGGTTTGCCCGACCTGTTTTCAGGTGGGTCGCTTGAAGCTGCTGGTAACAGCAGTTCTAGATAGATGATCATTCGTGCAGCAATGCACCGACATATCCCGGCTTATCGCTGCGCTTGCATACATGGAATCCTAAGGAGCTGAGCATCAGCTCCTTTTATAGTTTATAGGATAGTGAAAATGGAAGACAGGAAAGGGATTTGGATGAATAAAAAGAAGGTTATGACTATGGTGTTGTTTATGGCAATACTGTTATTAATAGGAGATATTATCGTAGTAAAGGGTACTGTATGGATGCATGCTAAGGGTAATGCAAATGAACAGCGTATGAGTGAAGAGTTTGCCGACGAAACAGGCATACAGGAGAGCACCCAGGAAGAAACAACGCAGGTTTTGCAATCCGAGGATGATGTGACAAAAACAGATACAGCAGATATTGAGCAAAGTCTGGTCCGTATTGCAGTGAAACAGTCTGCAGGAATGGGAATTATCTGGGCGGTTACGGAAGATAATGTTGTGATTGCATCTAACCGGCATGTGTTGACAGGAGATGTGGAAGCACAGGTTACTTTTGCTGACGGAGAGCAATTAACAGCTGAGGCACTGGGGTATTCGGCTCAGTATGATATTGCCTTTTTTCAGATTAGGACAGGGCAGATACCGCAGGAGTTACTGTGGGAGATTGCAGAAGTAAAAAGACCATTGGAAATTGCATGGCAGGAAAGAACGCAGAGTGGAACCGCAATTGTACAGGCTGATTCAGAAGAGGCAGCTTATCAGGGGACAATTCATCAGATACAGTATATACCAGAGTTTGGAACAGATATGCTTGTGACGTCCTGCTATGCGAAGGCGGGGATGTCCGGAGGTGGCGTATTTGATGAGGAAGGCTGGCTGCTGGGGATGATTACAGGCGGGGAAGCAGCAGGCAGCGGACAGAAAGAGGCATGGATCACATATAGTATCCCGTCGCCGATCATAGAACAGGAATATCAATTATTGGTAGAATGAGGAACAGCATGGAGGTAATCTGTGTTGTTTTTTTATAAAGTAATATACAATAAAAAAATGCAAGAAAAGTCTGACATTTGTAAAAATAATGCAAAATGATAAAAATATTATAATAATTGATAAAAAATACATGACGTGGTACAATTAATTTAAAATATTTTAGAAACTGTTTGGAACTGTGTGAATTTTATATATGTAGTCCGAATGGTTACAGGTTTTTGTGGCACAAATTGGCTACAGGAAAGTGAGGAAGCGAAATGAATAATATTAAAGTAAGAGCGAAGCTGACTATTGTTATGATAGTATCTGTGCTGGCATTAGCCATATGCACCTATTTATCAATAGTGAACATGAATCAGCTGCAGACGAAGGCACTGGATGTTATTGAGGAAGATGCCAGATCATCTTATGATGAAGAAATCAGACATCAGGTAGAAAATGTAATATCTTTGTGCCAGAATATTTATGACAAATATCAGGCAGGGGAATATACAGAACAGGAAGCGAAGAAGCTTGCCGCTGATGAAATCAGAGCGCTGAGATATGGGGATAATGGATATTTCTGGGTAGATCAGTATGATGGAACTAATGTTGTCCTTCTGGGAAGTGCTACAGAGGGGACGAACCGTATGGAGACAAAAGACGCAGATGGTTATCAGATGGTGAAAGAGACTATCCGTGTCGGTAAAGAAGCGGATGGTGGATATGTAGACTATGTTTTCCCAAAGGAAGGTGAGACAGAATCATCACCGAAACGTTCTTACAGCAAGGCATTTGAACCTTTTAGGTGGGTTATTGGAACCGGTAATTATACGGACTTTATAGATGACGAGATAGCTGCAGCCAAGAATGAATTTTCAAGCTATGTAACTGATAAAAGAAATCTGTTCTTTATTGTTGTCACTGCAGAAGCAATCATTGTAATTGTGCTGCTGATTCTCATTATTCTCAGTATTGTAAGACCTTTGAAACAGTGTGTGGCATCAATTGGTGTTATGGAGAAGGGGGATTTCTCACAGAAATTTGATGAGCTTTTATTGAAGAGGCGTGATGATTTCGGTATACTTGCCAATTCTTTGGAAACCATGCGTCTGGAATTGAACACGTTGATTGGACAGGTCAAGGAAGAAGCACAGGAAATCACAGGTATGATACAACAGATTGACGTGAATGTTCAGGACTTGGATGATGAAATAGGGGATGTATCTGCTACAACACAGGAACTGGCAGCTGGTATGGAAGAAACTGCTGCATCCTCAGAGCAGATTGATTCCATGTCACATGAAATCGAGAGTGCAGCCAAGAATATTGCAACACGTTCCCAGGACGGTGCATTAGAAGCAGATCAGATCAGAGAGCGTGCAGTGGGAATCAAGGGTGAAGCAACAGATAATGATAACCGTACTAAGGCAATTCACGCAGAGATTGATGAAGAATTAAGCAAAGCACTGGCAGATATCAAGGTAGTAGACCAGATCGGTGTGCTGGCAGAATCTATCATGCAGATTACAGCACAGACTAACTTATTGGCACTGAATGCTTCGATTGAAGCAGCCCGTGCAGGTGATGCCGGTAAGGGATTTGCAGTTGTAGCAGATGAAATCAGAGGTCTTGCAGAACAATCCAAGTCAACGGTTGGCCATATCCAGGAAGTGACCCAGAATGTAGTAGCAGCAGTAGATAATCTTGCAGACGGAGCTAAGAAGCTTCTGGAATTTGTGGGAACAGATGTTGTGAAGAGCTTCTCCGATTTCCTTACTATGGCGGACAATTACAGTGGAGATGCAGAAAGCGTGGACTCCCTTGTAACAGATTTCTCAGCTTCTTCCCAGCAGTTACTGGCTTCTATCAATGGCGTTATGGATGCGATCGGAGAGGTAAGTAAGGCAGCAACAGAAGGCGCAACAGGAACTACAGATATCGCCCAGAAGACGAGTGTCATTGTAGAGAAAGCATCAGATATCAGGGAAAAGGCTGAGGCAGCGCATGATTCAGCAGACAGACTGGAAAAGACGGTAGCAAAATTTATTGTTTAGTCCACCTGTATAAAAAATGTATTCAAAATGCACATTATTTGATGATTTTTGCAAGAAAATGTGATAAAATTGTATACATAAAATCAAAAGAATGATTCATTATTTGTAGAATCATAGATACGGTAAAGGAGGACAAGCAATGGCAAAAGAATTGATCGCAATGCTTCTGGCTGGTGGTCAGGGTTCTCGCCTGTATGCATTAACACAGAAATTAGCGAAACCCGCAGTACCCTTTGGAGGAAAGTATCGAATCATTGACTTCCCGTTGTCAAATTGTGTAAATTCGGGGATTGATACGGTGGGTATTCTGACACAGTATCAGCCGTTGGTGCTTAATGAGTACATAGGTAACGGTCAGCCGTGGGATTTGGACAGGCTGCATGGAGGCGTGCATATTTTACCACCTTATCAGCAGGCGAATGGTTCTGACTGGTACAAGGGAACAGCTAATGCAATTTATCAGAACTTATCATTCATTCAGCGATATAATCCCAAGTATGTTATCATTTTGTCCGGTGATCAGATCTGCAAGCAGGATTATAGTGATTTTCTGGCATTCCATAAGGAAAAAGGCGCAGAGTTCAGTGTGGCTGTTATGGAGGTTCCCTGGGAGGATGCTTCCCGTTTTGGCTTAATGGTAGCTGATGAGAATGACAAGATCACAGAATTCCAGGAGAAGCCTAAGAATCCAAAGTCTAATCTGGCTTCTATGGGTATTTATATCTTTAACTGGGATATTCTGAAGAAATATCTGGAAGAGGATGAAGCTGACCCCAATTCTGAAAATGATTTTGGCAATAACATTATTCCAAATCTGTTACGAGATGGACGAAAGATGTATGCTTATCATTTTAATGGATACTGGAAGGATGTAGGAACTATCAATTCCCTGTGGGAAGCCAACATGGAAGTACTGGACCCGGAACACAGTGGTATCGACCTGTTTGATGAGAACTGGAAGATATACAGCCGAAACAGTGGTATGACTGGTCATAGAATCGGCGCCAATGCAGAAGTACATGAATCCATGATTACAGATGGCTGCCGTGTATATGGTTCCGTGAAACATTCTATTCTTTTTGCAGGTGTTACAGTGGAAGAAGGTGCGCAGATCGAGGACGCTGTTGTTATGGGTGGCACTGTGATCAAGGCTGGCGCAGTAGTAAAACACTGTATTATCGCAGAGGATGTTACAATAGAGGAAAATGCTGTAGTAGGTGCAATGCCTGAAGGTGATGAGAACGGAGTTGCAACAGTAGGCTCTGGTGTTACAGTAGGCAAGGGCGCCAAGGTTGGACCTAAGGCAATGGTATATAGCGATGTAAAGGACGGTGAAGAGAAATGGTAAATTCAAATGCAGATGCAATGGGTATTATTTTCCCAAACAGTTATGATACACTGGTTCCTGAACTGGTCAGTGACCGTCTGATGGCTTCCATTCCTTTTGCAAGCCGTTACCGTATGTCAGATTTCGTGATTTCCAGCATGGTCAACTGTGGCATTGATAATATTTCCCTGATCGTACGTAAGAATTATCATTCCCTGATGGATCATCTGGGTTCAGGCCGTGAATGGGACTTGACACGTAAGAATGGTGGACTGAATATTGTGCCGCCTTTTGCACAGAAAACAATCAAGCTCTATAATGGCAGAGTAGAGGCACTGGAGAGCATCAAGCAGTTCATCCGCTCCCAGAGAGAGAGATATGTGATTCTTTCGGATGCGAATCTGGCAGTTAATTTTGACTTTAAGGCATTGTTGGATGCCCATGTGGAAAGTGGTGCCGATATAACGTTAGTCTATAACAGGCAGGAAATTCCACAGGCATTTAAGAACCCTAATGTTGATATCCGGGATATGTATTTTACACTGGATGTTAATGGTGAAGGCAGAGTCCGGGAGATACATATGAATTCTGTACAGCCGGGAGTCCAGAACTTGGGAATGAATATCTTCGTCCTGGAGCGGGAATTACTCGTCTACCTGATTGACGAAGCGTATCTGAAAGGACAGTCGTATTTTGAACGTGATGTACTGGCGCCTAAGACCGGACAGCTTCATATGCAGGGGTATTGTTATGATGGCTATGTAGCACGCATCAATGATATGCAGAGTTACTTTAAGGAAAATATGAAGCTTCTGGATGAAGACAATCTGGATGCATTGTTCTCCGGCAATCAGATTTATACCAAGATCCGTGATGATAACCCAACCCGTTATATCAATGGCTGTAAGGTCAAGAATGTAATGGCGGCTGATGGCTGTGAGATCAGTGGTGAAGTGGAGAACTGTGTTCTGTTTCGTGGCGTGAAGATTGGAAAAGGCGCTAAAGTCAAGAATTGTGTGCTGATGCAGGATACAGTGATTGAAGATGGCGCAGAAGTAGAATATCTTATCACGGACAAGAATGTAACAATCCGCTCCGGTAAACATCTGCAGGGTAATGATACCTTCCAGGTGTACGTAGCCAAGAGACAGATTGTATAATTCAATAGCCAAAATCAGGACCTTATAGAGAAAATTTCTATGAGGTCTTTTGATATGATAGAAAGGTATATATTGCAATGGATAAAAAATTAAAGTACGGAGTGATGGCAGCGGCAGCAGCCGGTGTTGCCGCAACGGGTGCATATCTGTGCTGGCCTAAGCGCAAGGTAAAATCTCCGGATGGAACGCAACAGCTGGAAGCAGAGCAATTTAAAAATACCATCCGTTATTTATCGGAAGATAACTATATGGAAACGATGCATCAGGTAGTTGAACCATATCTGATGGAACATATGACTTCAGGCTATATTGGCGGATATGATGGCAGACAGCTTTATTATGAGCAGTATCTGTCCAAACAGCATAAGGCACATATTGCCATAGCGCATGGCTACACGGATGGCTGCTATAAATTCAGGGAGTCTGTCTATTATTTCCTTCAGGCAGGCTATTCAGTCAGCATCATAGATCAGAGAGGACATGGCTATTCCTATAGACAGCAGGAAGATCTGTCTAAAGTTACAATAGGAGATTTTGATGAATATGTGAAGGATTATCGCATCTTTGTAAAAGATAAAATAACACCTGTAATGAAAGATGGGGAGAAGCTTTATATGTTTGCACATTCCATGGGTGGATGTATTGCGGCTCTGTTGATGGAAGAAGATCCTGAATTATTTGATGCAGCAGTATTGATTGCACCAATGCTTGAGATTCTGTATGGAGGCTTGCCGGAGAATACAGCAATGTCCATTACCAGGGCAGCAACTCTGATGGGCAGAAGTGAGAAATATATTCTGGGCAGAGGTGCTTTTGACGGAACATATGATTATGAGCATAGTTCTATCAGCAGTGAACCAAGATATGCATATCTGCATGACATTCAGCTGCACGATCAGAATTACCAGACTTATGGCGGTACTTATGCATGGCTTACAGCAGCCGTTAAGGCGGCTGACAAGGCAGTGAAGAATGCTGACAGATACAGTACACCTACTTTACTGTTTCAGGCAGAACTGGATAATACAGTAGGGGCAAGCGGACAGAATGCTTTTGCAGACAGGGCTTCCAATGTCCGGCTGATTCAGGTATTAGGTGCAAAACACAGTATCCAGCTGTCAGAGAATCCAATCCTGATTCCTTTCATGGACCAGGTCATGGATTTTTATGAAGAACATTTAAAAAATTAAAATAACACATGTAACACAATTGTCATAAGATAATGAAACAGGTAATAGAGTAAATGTAGTGATACATTTACTCTTTTCTATTTCAGGAGGGCTATATATGCGGAATATTTATCTTGGTGACAGAGGAGTGCTTGTGCAGTATCTGCAGCTGGCATTGACAAGGGCAGGTTATCCGGTGGAGCTGGATGGTATCTTTGGAACAGATACCTGTAAGGCATTACGGGAATTTCGAAGAGAATATGCAATGCATGGAGAAACGGTTGGATGTTATGTGGATCAGTCGGTATGGAAACAACTGATTCCGTATCTGAAAGGATATGTAACACATGTTATTGTAAAGGGAGATACGATATGGAATATAGCCGGTGCCTATGGGACAACACAGGAGGCAGTATTGAGAGCTAATCCGTCCATACAGGTGAATGCTCTGCAGCCGGGAATGCGGATTTATGTGCCTTTGGCATTTCCCCTGGTGTCTGAAGAGGTAGCTTATACTTCCATATTGTTGGCTTTTATTATAGAAGGGCTGCGTATCAGGTATCCGTTTCTGACGATTGGAAATATCGGAACAAGTGTTATGGAAAAGGAAATTCCCTATATCAGAATTGGAACAGGTGCTACAGAGGTGTTCTATAATGCGTCTTTTCATGCAAATGAATGGATTACGACACCATTGCTTCTCAAGTTTGCAGAGGAGTATGCATCAGCTTATGCACAGAATGGCATTATCAATGGTGAGATTGCATCATCTCTGTATGATACCTATAGTCTGTATCTGGTGCCTATGGTCAATCCGGACGGCGTGGATCTGGTGAATGGTGTGTTAGGAAATGCCAGATATGAGCAGCAGGCGAAGATAATAGCGGCACAGTATCCTGATATTCCTTATCCGGACGGATGGAAAGCCAACATTGACGGTGTGGATCTGAACCTGCAGTTCCCGGCTGGCTGGGAACAGGCAAGGACAATAAAGTTTAGTCAGGGTTATACTACACCGGCACCAAGAGATTATGTGGGCGAAGCACCATTGACGGCAGTTGAAAGTATCAATGTCTATGAGTTTACCAGAATGCATGATTTCAGACTGATCATCGCTTATCATACACAGGGAGAAGTCATATATTGGAAGTATATGGATTATGAGCCTGACAGGTCCAGACAGATAGCACAGTATTTTGGCAATGTCAGTGGATATGCTGTAGAAGAGACGCCGACAGAGTCAGGATATGCAGGCTATAAAGACTGGTTCATTCAGGAATATGACAGACCGGGCTATACCATAGAAGCGGGACTGGGTGTAAATCCACTTTCCATGGAACAATTTCCACAGATCTATCGGGATAATTATTACATACTTGTAGGTGGCATGACGCAAATATAGGATATGTAAAGGACTGATTGACACAGTGACCAAATGGGTTTACCATAGTTGCAGGATAGAACGAAGTTCGTGACAGAATACAGGAGGAGAAGGTTATGAAGAAGAAAGTCTTTATTGATGGTAGTGAGGGAACAACAGGTCTTCGTATATTTGAACGTTTTGAGAGCAGAGATGATATAGAATTATTAAAGATTCCTTCAGAACTCAGAAAAGACCCGGTTGAAGTAAAGAAATACATCAATGAATCAGATATTACATTCCTTTGTCTGCCGGATGCTGCCGCAAGAGAAGCGGTTGCCATGGTAGAGAATGAGAATACCATTATATTAGATACTTCTACAGCACATAGAACAGAGGCAGGTTGGGCATATGGTTATCCTGAACTGTCCGCAGCTCACAGAGAGGCAATCAGAACAGGCAAAAGAATTGCAGTTCCCGGCTGCTATGCGACAGGGTTTATTACCACTGCATATGCGCTGACGGCAGGCGGTATACTGCCAAAGGACTATCCAGTGTCTGCTTTTGCAGTGTCAGGCTACAGCGGAGGCGGTAAGAAGATGATCGCCCAGTATCAGGCGCAGGATAAGGAGAAAGAACTTTCTTCTGCAAGACTGTATGCGCTGAGTCAGTCCCATAAGCATTTAAAAGAGATGAAAGCCATATCAGGGCTGGAGAGAACACCGCTGTTTTCCCCTATGGTAACAGATTATTACAGTGGTATGACAGTAAGCTTGACTTTCTATGCTGATATGTTAAATGGCAGGCAGACTCCTGAGACAGTCAGAGAGTATCTGGCAAAGCACTATGCGGGTGAGAAGTTCATCACAGTGCAGCCTCTGGGTGCAGAAGCAGAGTCTGGTGGTGTATTATTCTCCAGCGCACGTTCCGGTTGGGATGGACTGGAGATATATGTAACAGGTAATGAGGATAGAATCATGGTCACAACACGTTTTGATAACCTGGGTAAGGGTGCTTCTGGTGCCGCTATCCAGTGTATGAACATTGTACTTGGCTGTGAAGAAGACAAAGGATTAACAGTATAATTGCTGATGTAGGAAAGGCATGGTTAATGATATGAGATTGCCGCAGGAATTTGAGGCAAGAATGCAGGATATGCTGGGTGAAGCATATCCTGCTTTTAGACAAAGTTATGAGAAGAATAAATTTCAGGCGCTTCGAGTGAACCCGATGAAGGGAACGCAAGAGGCCTTTTTGCAGTCTGCACCCTTTACAATGAGAAAAGTTCCCTGGGCAGAGAACGGCTTTTATTACAGTGAACAGGACCAGCCGGGCAAGCATCCCTGGCATGAAGCAGGCGTTTATTATATTCAGGAGCCAAGTGCCATGGCACCGGCTGCTTATCTGGAAGCAAAGCCAGGAGAGAAGGTATTGGATCTGTGCGCGGCTCCTGGTGGCAAGACCACGCAGATTGCAGCTTCCATGCAGGGACAGGGGATTCTGGTATGTAATGAGATACATCCTGCAAGAGCCAAGATCCTGGCAGAGAACGTAGAGCGTATGGGGATTCCCCATGCACTGGTGACGAATGAGACGGCAGCAAAGCTGGCAGATATCTTTGATGAATATTTTGACCGGATTCTGGTAGATGCACCATGCTCTGGAGAAGGCATGTTCCGCAAGAATGAAGAAGCGTGTGACGAGTGGAGTCTGGATAATGTGCGTTTGTGTGCGCAGAGACAGGATGAAATACTGGACCATGCAGCATCCATGTTAAGAGCCGGGGGGCGGTTAGTCTACTCTACCTGTACCTTCGCTCCTGCGGAAAATGAAGGAAGTATGGCAAGATTTCTCATGAGACATCCTGATTTTACACTGGAAGAAGTTCCTTTATATGAGGGAATGAGCAGAGGTGTTTCACAGTGGGCTTTTTATGGAGAAGACAGTGATGTGGATGTATCAGGGATGCATCTGGAGAGAACGATTCGTCTATGGCCTCATAAATTAGATGGAGAGGGACATTTTCTCGCTGTTCTGCGTAAGGCAGGAGAAGTACCACAGGGTTATACAGGATTTTTGAAATATGGAACAGAGACAGGCTTTTTCCCGGCTAATGCAGTAGAATCCAGAAAAGCAAAGAAAGGGAAACAGCAGCTCTCCAAAGCAGCGGATTACAGCCAGTTTTTTGATTTTCAGAAAGATACCTTGCAGATTGATCTGATGGAGAGGGAGAACGGAGGCTTATACCTGTTTGGAGAGCAGTTATATCTGTTGCCAAAGGACATGCCTTCCCTGCATACGCTGAAAGTGCTGCGGTGCGGTCTGCATCTTGGAACCTTGAAGAAGAATCGGTTTGAGCCATCTCATGCCCTGGCGCTGGCACTCAAACCGCAGGAGGTACAGCATGTGTGGAAGCTGTCTGCAACAGATGCACAGACGGTGGGGTATCTCAATGGTCAGACATTGACCTGTGATGATGCCAATCTGCCAAAGGGCTGGTATCTTATTACAGTAGACGGATACAGTCTTGGATGGGGCAAGCTGGCTGGGCAGATTATGAAGAACCATTATCCGAAAGGACTTAGAAAACCATGAAACACAGAAAGACAACTCTGACAGAGGGGAATCCTGTCAAACTGATTGTATTATTTGCAATCCCGATTTTTCTGGGAAATCTGTTTCAGATATTATATAGTCTGATTGATACGAAAATTGTAGGAAGTACGTTAGGGGAGACGGCGCTGGCTTCTGTAGGTTCCGTTTCTACTTTATATAATCTGTTGACAGGATTCTTCAATGGATTGACGCTGGGCTTTAGTGTCGTGACGGCGCGTTTCTATGGAAGCGGCGAGGAGAAAGCACTTAAAAAGAATATAGCAGGAGCAATTACCCTTGGCTTTGGAACCGCAATTGTGCTGATTACACTGACAGCTGTCTTCTTAAAACCGATATTAAGACTGTTACAGGTGCCTGCAGAACAGATTGACATGTCATATTCCTATATTGTTGTTCTGGTGTGGGGGATGTTCATTACGCTGGCGTATAATCTGTGTGCCAATACCCTGCGTGCTACAGGAGATTCAGTGACACCATTGATCTATCTGGTGATTTCATCGCTGGTCAATGTAGGATTAGACTATTTCTTTATTCTGAATCTGCATCTTGGCGTGGCAGGCGCAGCCTATGCTACTGTAATTGCGCAGTTCCTGTCAGTGGTATTGTGTCTGATCAGAATCTATAGAGGTTTTCCTATATTGCATGTGGGCAGAGAAGATTTTCAATTTGATCGTGAACAGCTCTGGCAGTTATATCAGAACGGACTGTCCATGGGACTGATGTCCAGTCTGGTGAACTTTGGTACAGTTGTATTGCAGTCTGGAATCAATCAGCTGGGAACTTCCATTATCGTAGCACATACAGCAGCCAGAAAAGTATTTGAAATCTGGAATCTGCCTATCAGTGTGATGGGTTCTGCCATGGCTACATACTGTGGTCAGAATTATGGTGCCGGTAAATATGGAAGAATCAGAGAAGGGATAAAAGGTGCACTGGGGCTGGGAGCTGTCTGGGCTGTTGTGGTCTTTATTATGGCGCATACCATATCGCCTTATCTGATTCGTTTTATTACAAGTTCTGAAAGTCCTGAGATCATATACTGGGGAAGAAAGTACCTGGAATATGATATGTCTTTCATTATTTTATGTGTAGGCATTGTGGTATTGCGTAATTCCATGCAGGGATTTGGTGATTATAAGACACCTGTCTTTTCCAGCTTTATAGAGCTTATGGGTAAGGTGGTATTTACATTTACATTTGTCAGATTCTTTGGATATTGGGGAATTATATGGACAGAACCAGTAATCTGGGTATTGATGGTAATTCCTCTGATTATCCAGACCTGGAGAAATCCTGTGGTACATAGTCAGGATGCATAGAAAGGGGTATATGTGTGAAAAAATATGAAATGGACATGTGCAGTGGTTCTATTTTCAAGAAAATGCTTATGTTTGCATTGCCACTGATGTGTTCCAGTATTCTACAGCTGCTGTTCAATGCGGCAGATATCGTGGTAGTTGGACGTTTTGCAGGAGATAATGCGCTGGCAGCAGTAGGATCGAATACAGCGCTGATTAATCTGCTGACCAATCTCTTCGTAGGTCTGTCTATCGGTTCTAACGTATTGACAGCCAGATATTATGGAGCAAAACAGGAGAAAGACCTGAAAGAGACAGTACATACCTCTATGATGCTGAGCATTTATAGTGGTATTCTGCTGACTGTGATAGGAGTTGTTGCCGCAAGACAGATTCTGACCTGGATGCAGGCACCGGAAGAAGTCATAGGACTTGCAGAGCTTTATCTGAGAATCTATTTTGTAGGTATGACAGCTACAATGATCTATAATTTTGGCAGTGCGATTCTTAGAGCCATCGGAGATACGAAGAGACCTCTGTATTATCTGCTGGCTGCCGGAGTAGTGAATGTGGTTTTGAACCTGTTCTTTGTAATCGTATGCAGACTGGGTGTAGCGGGTGTTGCAATTGCGACAGTTATATCACAGACGATATCAGCTTTTCTGGTAGTGCGTTGTCTGATGAAAGAGCAGGGAGCCATTCATCTGGAATTAAAAGAGCTTCGAATCGAGAAGGACAAGCTTATGCGTATTCTGCAGATTGGTCTTCCAGCGGGATTTCAAGGAATTGTCTTTTCTCTGTCTAACGTAGTGATTCAGTCAGCCATTAATTCCTTTGGTGCGATTGCAGTGGCAGGTAATTCTGCAGCAGCCAACATTGAAGGCTTCGTATATATGGCTATGAACGCATTCTATCAGGCTACGATATCTTTCACAAGCCAGAACTTCGGTGCTAAGAAGAAGGATCGTATTAATAAGATACTGTTTGCAGGTCAGGTCTATGTTGTTGCGACTGGTCTGATTCTGGGCAGTCTGGCTGTATTCTTTGGAAAAGAACTGCTGGGAATCTATTCTACCAGCCCGGAGGTCATTGCTGCGGGAATGGTACGATTGCAATATATCTGTAAGGTGTATTTCCTGTGTGGAATCATGGATGTATTTGTAGGTGCATTGAGAGGAATCGGATATTCCATTATGCCAATGTTCGTTTCCTTGTTGGGAGCCTGTGGATTACGTCTGCTATGGCTGGCAACTGTATTTCAGATTCCACAGTATCACACACAGGATATTATATATTTATCATATCCAATTACCTGGGGCATTACATTTACAGTGCATGCGCTGTGCTATATATGGGCGAGAAAACAGGTTGATAAAAAACTGGTATAAAGTGATATAAAGATAGAAAGGTATGGTGATTCATATGTCACAGATAGGATCAAAGAGAATCAGTCAGCATTTCGGTACGGGTATTTTTGCAGAACTCAATGAGAAGAAGGAAGAAATGGAGAAGAAAGGGCGTAAGCTCTATAACTTGTTCGTAGGAACACCGGACTTTGCACCTGCACCGCACATTATGGAAGCAGTGCAGAAGAGCGCAGCCAATCCTGAAGATTACAAGTATTCCCTGGTGGATATCCCTGAGCTTCTGGATGCAGTGGTAGACTATTATCAGGAGCGTTTTCAGGTGTCCATTACACCGGACATGATTACAGGAGTACATGGCTCACAGGAAGGAATCGGACATGTATGCATGGCGCTCTGTGATCCGGGGGATGTAGTCTTATTGCCCAATCCCGGCTATCCCATATTTGAGGCAGGCGCTTATCTGGCACAGACAGAGCAGTATTTCTATGATTTAAAAGAGGAAAATCACTTCCTTCCGGTACTTTCAGAGATACCGGAAGATATTGCAAGACGTGCCAAGGTCATGATCGTTTCCTATCCTTATAATCCTGTTTGCAAGACAGCTCCGGCATCCTTCTATGATGAACTGATTGCCTTTGCCAGAAAATATGATATCTTTATCATTCATGATAATGCCTATTCAGATATCATATATGACGGCAGAGTAGGTGGCTCTTTCCTGCAGCATGAAGGAGCAGGAGAAGTAGGGGCAGAATTCTTTTCCTTATCCAAGTCCTTTAATGTAACTGGGGCAAGAATCTCCTTTATGATTGGACGCAGGGATGCAATCGATGCCATGAAGCTTCTTCGTTCCCAGATTGATTTTGGTACATTTATTCCTATCCAGCGTGCAGCAGTGGCAGCGCTGAGAGGTCCAAGGGATTATGTGAAAGAACAGTGCAGAAAATATCAGGAGCGCCGGGATGTATTATGTGGTGGATTCCGCAGTATTGGCTGGAATGTTCCTGACAGTGAGGGAACCATGTTTGTATGGGCGCCGATTCCCAAGGGATACAAGTCTTCCAGAGAGTTTGCCATGGAGCTGGTGGAGAAAGCGGGCGTATTGTGTACACCGGGTGATGCCTTTGGCAGCCTGGGTGAAGGCTATGTGCGTTTTGCCCTTGTTCTTCCACCGGAGGAGTTGACTAAGGCAGTACAGGCAGTGGCAGACAGCGGAGTATTAGAGAGGAAATAATGTTTTGACGATTCGGACATGCTATGAAGAGGCGGGAGCGGACTATGATTCGCTCATGAAACGGTATAGAAGTGATAAATTACTGGAGAAATATCTGCGGCGTTTTCTGGAGGATACCAGCTTCGCCAGATTGCAGGATTCTATGGAAAAGGGCGATATAACAGGCGCTTTCGATGCAGTACATGATCTGAAGGGAATCAGCCTGAATATGGAGCTGAAAGAATTGTATGCAAAATGCGCAGAATTAACAGAGCTTCTTCGGGATGGACACAAGAGGGATTGTCAGAAAGAGTATGAAGCGGTTGTGACAGAATATAAAAGAGTATGGAATGTGATTTCACATGAAAGAAAGAGCAGAAAAATATGAAATTATTATATGGAACCGGGAATCAGGCGAAGATATCCGCTATGAGACAACGCCTGAAAGAACTGGATATAGAATTGACAGGCTTGGAAGATATGAAGGAGCAGGGCTATGAGATACCAGTTGCACCGGAGAATGGCAGTACGCCTCTTGAAAATGCAAGGCAAAAGGCGCTTGCCTATTATAAAGCTTTTCATATGCCCGTATTTTCCTGTGATTCAGGTCTGTATTTTGACAATGTTCCAGATGAAATCCAGCCTGGAGTACATGTACGGACTATAAATGGAAAATATCTCTCAGATGAGGAAATGCTGGCATATTATACAGGGCTGGTAAAGAAGTATGGACCACTTACGGCACGGTATAAGAATGCCATTTGTTTCGTAAAGGATGAGAACAGTATCTATGAGGCAATGGATGAAGCAATGGAGAGTGAGAAATTTATTCTGACGGATGCTCCACATAGCCGGATCAGAAAGAAGGGTTTTCCTTTAGACAGCATATCCATTGATATAAAAACGGGACAATACTATTATGACCTTTCTATGGAACAGTTGGATAAAGTAGCGGTCGAAGATGGTTTTCTGTCATTTTTCAAGGAGTTAAAAGAGAAAGTATTGTAACAATATGTACAGATTTTACAGTACATAATCCAAAATGCATGCCATATGCGCATATTTGCACATAACAAGTGTGCACAAGACGACATATAGATACAATGATTACAAAAATAAAATAAATTCAGTATATAAAATGGTTACATTTGCATAGTTTGCATAATGACTTGATTAGAAAATCCAGATATTTTTCCTTATAATAATGACTAAAGTGCAAGAGGTTACAGCAAATTGTTCACTTTGGTGCGGCAATGGTGCCGTATACGTTACGCAAAGATTATTATGGGAGGTATGAAGGATGATAAGGAAAAAGAGTCTGGCAAAAGCAATGGCACTTACATTAAGTGTATCTATGCTTGGAACGAGTATGCCGGGATCTGTATCCACTGCAGCAGAATTGCAGGAAACAGAGACAGAAGCTCAATCCGAGACAGACAGCTCATCTGAGGATGCGAAGGAAGCAGCAGATGCACCAGAAGAGGATGCAGAAGCAGATGAAGGAGATGCTTCTGATGACAAGTCAAATGAAGACAATAAGGAATCTTCTGATAATAAGGAGTCAGAGGAATCCAAGACTTCAACTGAGGCAGAAAAGACTGAAGTAACAACCGAAGAAGAGAAAACGACAGCAGAGGAAGAGACAACCACAGAGGAAGAAATAACCGAAGAAAAGACAACCGAAGAAGAGATTACGACTGAAGAGGAGACAACCACTGAAGAAGAGACAACCACAGAGGAAGAGACTACTACGGAAGAACTGACATTGCTGGCAGAGGAAGCAGTAGCCCTTGCAGCTTATGGTGTAGAACTCTCTCAGGGGGAAGATGGTTATGAATCCTTTACTTCCGACAGAGTAATTGCTGAATTTGCATTCGGAACAGATGTTAATTCAGAAACAGTGTATGATTCAGAAAGTGGATATGGTTTCAGCGATGTAGATTACAATACAGCACCAAAAGGCTGGGATGGCAGCGTATATTATCCAAGAACAGCCAATGTATCTGCAAGTGCTGCATCTTATGTCAGGGATGAAGATGATATGCTTGCCATTGACAGTAAGGTGTGGACAGAAACAGAATCTACAGGCTATGGTGTATACACATATGAAAGTACATCCACATTTGACATGGATGTATACAATGCGGATTATAAGATTGAAGTGACTTTTGCCAATCCTACAGATAATTCATACAATGCATATGTAGAGGCAGAAGATATTACAAGGCAGACCAATATCAATGTAGAAGCAGGCGGCGCGAAGACAGTAACCGTCAGTGCCTGCGTTGTAGATGGACAGTTGAATCTGAAATTCCTGGGCAGCAGTACAGCGACCAGCGATTCAGATGCTTCCACACAGACAGTTTATGTGTCCAATGTAAAAGTAACCAGACTGGCAACCAATTCATCTGCTTCCAAGCCTACGATATTCATAGCATCTGATTCAACAGTACAGACCTATGAATCCAATTATTACCCACAGACAGGCTGGGGACAGACTCTTGCACAGTTCTTCGGCAATGATATTAATGAATATGAATGTGATGACTGCAATTTCAGCCAGGCACAGACCTATGAGACAGAGAATGTCATTGTAGAGAACAGGGCAATCGGCGGCAGAAGTTCCAAATCCTATGTGGAAGAAGGTAAGCTGGATGATCTTCTGGAAGATGTAAAACCAGGCGATTATCTGCTGGTTCAGTGGGGACACAATGATGCAACATCCTCCAGACCAAACAGATATGTATCTTCCGGCGATTTCAGAAAATGGCTGATGTATTATATCAATGGTGCAAAGCAGAGAGGTGCCACACCTGTTCTGGTAACACCGGTAGCAAGATACAGCTATACAACTAATGAGGATGGTACGCTGAAATCTTTTGCAAGCAATTTCGAGGCATACAGACAGGTAATGCTCAAGGTTGCTGATGAAGAGAATATACCTCTTGTAGACCTGACACAGCGTTCTATAGATGTATGTAACAGCTTCGGCATTGAAGGTGCGAAGTCCTTATTCTTATGGGTAGCAGCAGGAGAATATACCGGTGCATATGCAGGTGGTGCTTCTGACTCTACACATTTACAGTACTATGGTGCTTACAAGTTCGCACAGTGCGTAGCACAGGGAATTCTGGAATATGATAAGACAGATGCGTTGGATGGCTTAAAGAAATATGTAGTATCCAAAACCGCAGAAAGCTTACCGGAGAAAATTCAAAATCTGACACTTGTGTCAGCTGGTGCTACTTCTGTTACAATTTCCTGGGACAGCGAAGATACAGCAGAGCTATACTACATTTACAGAACAGTTCTGGAAGATGGACAATCCATAGATGATGTGGATTTCTCCAATGCAGAGAAGTATTCTGTATCAGCATCCAGAAAGTACACCGATTCTTCCTGTGAAGCAGGTGTTACTTATGTGTATGCAGTAGGTGGGTTCAATGAAAAAGGCGTTGGCGAGTTATCTGATAAGATTCAGGTAAGTACGAAAACAGCCGGCTATAAATTCGATATCAACTACAAGGGTTCACCTACAATGGACGGATGGACAGGTGTTGAATATGATCAGGCATACAGCGCAGAGTCAGGCTATGGCTGGCTCACATTGCCAGGTAATGGACGATGCAGAAGCAATAACGGCAATACAGATTCTTCTGACATGGCAGATGATTTTTCCCTTGGTGCAGGTGAATTTGCAGTAGACCTTCCAAATGGCGATTACGAAGTGACTGTATATGCATGTGATCTGTTACCGGGAACCAGTACGATCAAACCGGCTTACACAGCAGAGGGTGTATCACTTGGTTCTATCTCTACGAAGCAGGCACTGGGAAGCTGTACCAATACAGTACGTGTGACTGATGGTCAGCTCAATCTGGTAGTTGGTGGTACGAATATGTACCTGAACGGCTTTACCATTACAAGTCTTCTGGAATCTCCAAGCGGACTTACCGCAACAGAAGCTTCTGTAAATGGCAGCAACTATACATTCCTGATCGGCTTCAATCCTGTATCAGATGCAGCAGGTTACAAGATCTATCAGAAAGGTACTTCTGATAAGAAATTCGTAGAAGTAAAAGATTTTACAGCAGCAGAATATAAGGAATCCGAACTTGACTGCCGTGCAATGTCAGTTGATCTTGGAGAAACTTATGAGTATTACATGACATGCTACACAGCAGATGGTACAGAGTCAGCTCCCAGTGAGACAATCTCTGTCAAGGCAGTACTTGATGGAGTGAAAGCTCCTTCAATACCTCAGAATCTGAAGTGTATCGACCCTGCTTCCAATGCGACAGAGTTACAGCATACGATAACACTGGAATGGGAAGCTTCCACAGTAGAGGACAGCAAATATCCTGTTATCAAATATCTGATCTATCGTTCTGATAAGGCAGAGGATGATAAGGGATTCAAGGGCTATGAGAAGATCGGTCAGTCTACAACAACGAAGTTCACAGATACTGACGAAGAGATTTCCACAAATATTCATTATTATTATAAGGTATGCGCACTCAATGCCGGTGGCGCAGGTGAATTATCTGATTCCTGTGAGACTCCTATCGTAGGAAGTCTGGTAAGAGGCGGCAGAGAAAGTTATTCTGACAGAGCTCTGGTAGCAATCAATCTTGCAGGCGAGAGCGGAGCAGAAACTTTGGTGTCTGCAACAGACAAAGACGGCAATGCTTTAACAAAGGGCGTATATTTAAGCTGGAGAAGCTTTGATGCAGATTTTGACAGTAACAATAATTTAAAGACAACCTTTGATGTATATTGCAATAACAATAAGATCGCTTCCGGTATCTCTGTAACCAATATGGTATATGAAGGCGGTAGCGCATCCGATACATTCAAAGTCGTAGGAAGCAATGATTCTTCTATTGGTGTCAGTGCAGTATCTACGAAGTGCTGGGACAAGCAGTATCTGGAACTGAAGCTGTATTGTCCGGAAGATGAGACAATGCCGGATGGTTCTACATGCAGCTATACAGCAAATGACATGTCTGTCGGCGATCTGGATGGCGACGGCGTGCTGGAACTGATTGTAAAATGGTATCCAAGCAATGCCAAGGACAATTCAGGCAGCGGCTATACAGGCAAGACTTTCCTGGATGGATATGATATCAATTATGCAACTGGTAAGGTATCACTTCTCTGGAGAATTGACATGGGTGTCAATATCCGTTCCGGTGCACACTATACACAGTTCCAGGTATGGGACTATGATTGTGATGGCAAGGCAGAGATCGCAGTTAAGACAGCAGACGGCACAACAGTATACACAAGTGAAGATGGTACAGCAGCTACGTTGACAGAATCAGATCATGTTGGGGAATGCCCGGCATCAGAACTGCCGGTTAATATAATCAGTAATAAGAATGATTATCGTAACAGCAGTGGATACATTCTGGATGGACCTGAATATTTCACAATGTTCAATGGTGAAGATGGAAGCATCATTGACACGGTAGATTACACACCGGCAAGAGGTAAAGTTGGTGCCTGGGGGGATGCATATGGCAACCGTGTAGACAGATTCCTGTCTGCAACAGCATACCTTGATGGACAGACGCCTTTTGCAGTATTTACAAGAGGATACTACACCAGAACATGTCTGACAGCATACTATCTGAAAGATACTGACGGTGATAGCGTAGGTGATGAAATTGCAGAATACTGGGCATTTGATACCAATGATGCAGGCAGTGAATATGAAGCACAGGGTAATCATGGACTCAGTGTAAATGATATTGATAATGATGGAAAAGACGAAATTATCTATGGCTCTTTGACAATTGACCATGACGGAACGGTAAAATATTCCACAGGCATGGGACATGGTGATGCCATGCATGTATCTGACTGGGTATCCTGGAATGACGGGCTGGAAGTTATGGCAGTACATGAGCATGATGATGCTAAGTATCATGTAGAGATCCATGATGCAGAGACCGGTGAAGTCCTGATGGGCTATTACACAGGAAAAGACACAGGACGTGGTGTGGCAGCAGATATTGACCCTACTGCAGAAGGCGCAGAGTTCTGGTCAATTGCAAGCCCTACATATGAAAGCAATGATGAACCTGCGTGGGATTCTACAGATGGTGAAGTATATTCCACCTGGTCAACACTGGACAACTTTATTAAGTTAGCAGATTCTACACCGGCTTCCAATTTCTCAATCTTCTGGGATGGGGATCTGCTCAGCGAGATACAGGATCATACCTTTAACAAGGAAGCTTATGCACCAACAGGTGTTACCATTGCAAAATGGAATTACGAAGAAGAGACACAGGAGAGACTTCTCTATTCTACAGAGATTTACTCCAGCAACGGTACAAAGGGTAATCTTGGACTGGTTGCAGATATTCTGGGTGACTGGCGTGAAGAAATCATTGCCAGATGTGCATCAGATAATAACAAAGTACGTATTTATACAACAACAATTCAGACAGACTATGTAGTACCTTGTCTGTTAGAGAACCTCGCTTACAGAGAAGGCGTGGCATGGCAGAACGTTGGTTATAACCAGCCTGCTAATTTAAGTTACTTACTCAGCGAGGGTCTGGTAACAGCCAAACTTAGCGAAGGTAAAGTAACCAGCAGTTCAGTAGATGTGAATTTCACAGCTGCAAATGACGGTGCTTATGGACATGATATCGAAGGCTATGAAATCTACAGAGCAGACGAGAACGGCAAGTATAAGCTTCTCGATACACTGGAACTGGATGATCTGAAAAAGGCAGATGGTTCTTCCACAGCGGATGATGAGGAAGAAGAGGAGCCTGTATATCTGAAGTTCGACTTCGGTGCAGGGAATGTAGCAGAGGGATGGACACAGGTATTGGCTGATACTAAGTACAGCAAGAGCCTTGGCTATGGATTTACAGATACTTCCATTAATGATAATAAGAGTTACTCAGCATTTACGGATGAAGATGAACTTGCAGATGTCTATAATGATTGCGTATTAGGATGGAAAGCAAATACATCAGTAGAATTTGACGTGGATGTGCCGAATGGTACATATGAAGTAACATATTATATATATAATGGTTCAGGAAATGTATACAATAAGGTAACAGCAGAAGATGTAGAATTCGCAGATGTAAGGCGTGGCAATAGTGACAAGCAGGCTACATATGAAACCAAAACCGTTGAGGTTACTGACGGTGTTCTGAACATTGTGAATACACCAAGTAAAAACGGATATCCAGGCAATTACTTTACAGGTCTTACCATCAAAGATGTGAACTATGACGAATGGGCAGCAGCGCAGGATAAAAATGATGAGGAAGACACAGAAGATACAACAGATGTAACTTATGTATATACAGATAAGACTGTAGATGCAGGTAAGACATATTCTTACAAGATCGCAGCTATCGTAGATGGTAAAACATCCTTTATGTCAAGAGCACTTGAAGTAGAGACAGCAGTTGCCATTGCTTCAGTAGGTAAGCTGGACGATGTAACAATCGTAGAGGGAACACCACTTGAAGATGGACAGACAGCAGCAAGCCTGCTTCCTGCAACAGTAACAGTTAAGACACTTGACGGGGATGAGATTCAGGCAGACATCACATGGGATGTAACAGATCTTGATATCAATAAGACAGGAACTTATACAGTATATGGTACGATCAAGGGCTATGAGGATGCACTTACAATTAAAGTAACTGTAGTAGCCAATGAAGTAATCGGATACGCAGCAATTGAAGATATCACATCTGTAGTAGGTGTAGAAGTAACACTTCCTGAAACGGTATCAGTAACTTATACCAATACTACAAAAGAGCAGAAGAAGGTAACATGGGATACCAGCAAGCTGGATATTACCAAGATTGCAGACTATACTGTAAAAGGTACAGTAGAAGGTACAGAAGATGAAGTACAGGTAGTTGTACATATTGTAGATACTTATATTACATCAGTACCGACTACATATGCAGAAGTAGTATATCAGTCTACAGATGTAGCAGCACAGCTTCCTGTAACAGTAGAGGCAATCTATGCTGACAAGAAGACTGGCAACAGTGTAGTTACATGGAATGCCAAAGAAGCAGCGGCAATTGATACAGAAACAATTGGTACTTATAAGATTACAGGTACAATTGATGGCTTTGATGAGGCAGTAGAGGCAGAAATCACAGTAGCATACAAGATTACAGCAGCATTTGACTTTGGTATTAAGGATGCAACAGCAGCGGACGGATATACAACCATTACTGTAAATGGTAAGGGCGGTACGAAGACAGCAGAGCAGCTTGGTATCAATTATACAGAAGAAAAAGGCTATGGATTCCTGGATGCAACAGCTTCTATTCAGGGTAGAGAAGAAGATTATAAACAGGCAGGAGTACTTCCTAAGGCTGTATACACAGACTTTGCAATCCCTGATGGACAGACATTTGCTGTTGATGTACCAAATGGAACATATCAGGTAGATATTGTAGGTGGTTCTGCATACAAGAGTACTGTAAAAGCTACGATTGAAGGAACAGGAGTAAGCGTAAGCAATGCAGCAGGTGCTTATACTGTTAAGAGCGTTGAAGTTACAGTAACAGATGGACAGCTGACTTGTGAATTTACTTCCGGTGCTACATCCAGACTGGATGCCATTATTGTCCGTACAATCAAAGTTGATGCATCCGATGATGATAAGAAGGATGATACTAACAAGGATAATGATAATAAGGACGACAGCAAGACGGATGACAATACAGGAAGTGGAACAACAGAAAGCGGTTCTACAGGAAGCAGTGATTCTTCCGACAGCAACAGTTCTTCTGACAACAGCAGCAGTTCAGCAGGCACCACAACCGTGGCATCTAATAACTGGGTTGCAATTCCTGACCAGAGCACACCACTTGCAGAGACTGTAACAGACGGTGGACTTCCATATGTGAATGTACAGGTAGATCAGAAAGCACGCTTAAAGGCTGAGCTTTTACAGAAATATTATGGACATAACCTGTATCTGATGACACATCTTGGAAATGGCATTGGCTATACAATTGATGCATCAGGAATAGATGATAAGGCAGATACACTGGAATTAGGCTCCGCATTGGAAGCAGTTCCTAATTTCGCAGAAGGATTTATAACCTTCCACTTTAAGCCATATCATACGCAGGTGCTTCCTTATGCAATTGGCATTCACATGAATGTAGGTGCATATAATGGCCAGATTGCATATCTGTTCAGTAGAGACCTGATTACAGGGGAATATGTACTGAGCAGTATTACAACAGTCAATGAGATTGGCAATGTAGCTTTGCAGACCAATCAGATGACAGATATTATGGTATTGATTGCCAAATAAATACTTTCACAGAAAAGAGTGTCCTTTTAGGATGCTCTTTTTTGCCTAAGGATGTCAGTTGACAATAAAGTACCAAAGTACTATTATGTTCTAGGGTATGAAAGTATACAGATAAAGGGATAATAGTGATATACAGGTAAAGGGAGAATGAACGCATGGAGAACAACAGCCGGAAAGAGGATATTGAACTGATCGCTGCAAAGTACGAATTTGATTTTGCACAGTCTGTTGTGGGTGAGAAGAAATGGGACTATGAACGTGCATTATATGCTTATGAGACAGCTCAGTCACGCTACAAACAGTATAAGAAGAATAACTGGAGATTCTGGCAATGGAATAACAGCCAGGAACATCAGAATTATCTGGATGTAAAACGTGCTTATGAAGAAATGAAGAGTTCTCTGGAACTGGAAGAACGCAGGATGAATGAAGCGGAGCTGAAAGTAATCCGGCTGACAAAAGAGTAGAAAATCGTATAATAACATATAATAAAGAAAAGGCGTCTGCAATAATACTACAGACGCCTTTTCCATAAGTTCTTATCTGTCAGGCATTTAAGACAGCCTCGATAGCGCTTAATTCATCAGATGTAAATGCAGAAGCTTCTACGATCTTTGTATTTTCTGTAATCTGGGAAGCTCTGGAAGCACCGATTAATACAGAAGTCACCTCTCCGTCACGTAATACCCAGGAAAGAGCCATCTGTGCCAGAGTCTGACCACGATTCTCGGCGATGTTATTCAATGCACGGATCTGAGCCAGTCTGGATTCAGACAGAGCATCTTCATGTAGGAAACGGCCATCAGTACGGATACGGCTGTCTTCTGGAATACCGTGCAGATACTTTTTTGTCAGAAGACCCTGTGCCAGTGGACAAAAGGCAATGATGCCAATGCCGTTTTGGGCTGCATAGGATTTCAGACCATCTTCTTCAATATTACGTTCAAACATGGAATATTTGCGCTGATTGATAATAAAAGGTGTCTTCAATTCACGAAGAATCTTCACAGCTTCCTGTGTCTGCGCTTTGTTATAGTTGGAGATACCGACATAGAGCGCCTTACCACTTTTGACAATGGAATCCAATGCCAGCATAGTCTCTTCTAACGGAGTCTCAGGATCCGGTCTGTGATGGTAGAAGATATCTACATAGTCAAGTCCCATGCGCTGTAAGCTTTGGTCAAGGCTGGCAATCAGGTACTTGCGGGAACCCCAGTTGCCATAAGGACCCTTCCACATGTCATAACCGGCTTTGGTAGAGATGACCAGTTCATCACGGTAATTGCCAAGCCCATCCTTTAAGATGCGGCCAAAGTTCTCCTCGGCAGCACCGGGGACCGGTCCATAATTATTAGCAAGGTCAAAATGTGTAATTCCCTGATCAAAAGCTGTGAAACACATATCCAGCATATTATCATAATTACCATTGCTGCCAAAATTGTGCCATAGACCAAGTGAAACAGCAGGCAGCATCAGACCACTGTTCCCACAACGGTGATATTTCATAGTTTCGTAGCGGTTCTCATCCGCAACATACATTCTGTTCATAAGTGTAATCCTCTCCCCATTCAGTAGTACTTTATGTTACTATGCTAATCCTATAACAAAAACAACATAGATTCAATGCAAAAAAAAGAAAAAGTATGTAAAAAACAAGCATATAAGACATTCATAATAAAAACAGCATAATTCTGAAAATAACCTTTGGAATGTTGTACTTTCTGACAAAAGCATATATAATATAAATAAAAAATTTGTACAATTAATAATATACATACAGTAGAAAGGAAAATACATGAAAAAATTACACAAACATAATCTGATTATCACATGGTGCTCGGTTCTGGCACTGAGTCTGGTATCTGTATTGGGATATGGACTTTCCATGATGGCGTTGAAAGGAAGCCTGATTGTCATTGTATCGGGAATCATTTCGACAGTCGGGTATTTTTCTCCTTTGCCGGATGATAAGAAGGCATTATTACTGGTATTTCCACCAGCAATTGGAACGTTATTCTATTCCTGGATGACAGGAGGTAATTCCATTCCATACCTTGCCAATTTTGTATTGCTGGCAATGACGACTTCTTATTTTATTGAATCAATTATTATTTATTTTGCTGTACCGTTTACAGTAATTTCCGTATTGTTCATGATATTCAGTCCGGAGACGATTGCAGGAAAGGAATATTCCTGGGCTGGTGTAATCTCACGGGTATTTCTTTTTGCAGTGACAGGAGTCTTATTGTATCTGGCAACAAAACGAGGTGCACGTATTGTTAAGAAAACAGAAGAAACATTGGAATTGGTGAAACAGAATGCCGGTGTTGCTAATGATATTTCAGGGAATCTGAATGCAACAATCCAGAAAAGCAAGGGCTCTATCCATCAGCTTGCAGAAGGCAGCAGCAGTGTAAAGAATGCAGCAACCCAGATGGGACAGGTCGTAGAAGACACAGCCAGATCAACCGTTACGGTTATGGATAAAATCAATGCAGCAACAGACGAAATCAATAAGAATCATGAGCTTGCAACACAACTGGATGGCGGTTTCCAGAAAGTACAGGATGCCGTAACGAAGGGAAATGATGCAGTTGTCCAAGCCAAGAATTCCATACTGGAGATGGAAGAGACAGTAGAATCTGCACGTCAAGCTACCGATTCACTACTTACGGAAATGAACAGAATTACAACGATTCTGGGAGATATTAATTCCATTGCTTCACAGACCAATCTTTTGTCTCTGAATGCATCTATAGAAGCAGCCAGAGCAGGAGAACATGGCAGAGGATTTGCAGTTGTCGCAGATGAGATTCGTTCCTTATCAGAAGAAAGTGCCAAATCAGCCAGCAACATTCAGGAAATCCTGAAATGGCTGACTGAGACAACTACGAAGGTATCTAAAAGTATTACAGCAGGAACACAAGCAGCTGCTTCCAGTGTAGAAATGGTCACAGGGTTATTGGAATATTTCACCAATATTAATAAGGCAACAGATGAGGCAAGTCAGACTGTGAGTGAAGAATATCAGATTATAGATCATGTAAAAAACCATTTCAACCGTATTCAGGAAGAGATTGAAACTTTGGTAGCAACCTCAGAGGAGAACTCTGCAACGATTCAGAATATTACAGAAACAATCTCAGCACAGAATGATTCTATTAATCATATTTCATCTGAGATTGAACAGATTTCCAGTTTATCAATAGACCTGGAACAGCATTTTACCAAATAGAAATCAGAAGACGGGCAAGTGACAGTGGTGTCATTTGCCCGGAGCTTTATCCGGACTTTGATATGTGAGTCTATGAAAGATTTTTGCAGTAAACCGCAAAAATCTTCAGGAGGATTACATCATGGAACGAGTAGTACAATTTTAAAAAGAAGCAGAGACATATTATTTGGCAACAGTAGAAGGTGACCAGCCAAGGGTAAGACCTTTTGGAACAGCACACATTTTTGAAGGGAAGTTGTATATTCAGACTGGAAAGTTAAAGGATGTTTCAAAGCAGATTCACGCAAACCCGAAAGTAGAAATCTGTGCATTTAAAAATGGTGAGTGGCTTTGTGTAGCCGGAGAACTTGTAGAAGATGACAGAAGAGAAGCAAGACAGTCTATGCTCGATGCTTATCCATCTTTACAGAATATGTACTCAGCAGATGATGGAAATACAGAGGTGTTCTATTTTAAAAATGCGACAGCTACATTTTCATCTTTTACACATGAGCCGGAAATAGTGAAGTTTTAAGGACGACATAAAATGGCGAAAAGTAAGAAGACAAAAATCCATAAAAAGATAGAGGGTCAGCTTTTATAAGAGCATTGTTGATCAGGACAGGGCATCCGTTGTTATATGCGATCTAAAACATGAGATTATCTACATGAATCCGGCAGCTGTTACCAGCTATGCGAAGCGATGCGGCGACAAACTTATCGGAAGAAGCTTGTTAGACTGCCATAATCAGGAATCAAGAGATAAAATACAGCAGGTAGTGGACTGGTTTGCAGCAGATGAAAGCCATAATATCGTTTATACTTTTCATAATGAGAAACAGAATAAAGATGTTTACATGGTGGCACTCAGAGATGAGGGTAATCTGATAGGATATTATGAGAAACATGAATATCGAAATTCAGAAACCATGAAACCATACGATTTGTGGTGATGATATGACTAAGGATGAATGGTACAGGCAGTTATTTGAGCGACTGGATAATTCCAAGTTCAGAAGCAGTTTCCATCTGAAGCAGAAAGATATTGATTACATAAATGAAAAAGGGTTGGACACAATCAGACAACATGCAAAGGATTTTATTGCAAAGAGAGAAGCTCCGGCATACATAGCAAATGATGGCAAACAGACACCAATGCGTGGACATCCAGTATTTATTGCCCAGCACGCAACAGCAACATGCTGCAGGAAGTGCATCCGAAAGTGGCATAAAATGCAGCCGGGCAAGGAACTAAGTCAGGTGCAGCAGGATTATCTTGTAGATGTAATTATGACATGGATTCAAAAAGAAATCGAGAGGGAGGAACATAACATATGAGTTTGAAAAATGTATTGATTATTGTTGATAACATTGACGAATCAATTGATTTTTATGAAGAACTGTTTGGACTGCGTGTGATTACAAGGCAGGAAGGTAATGTGATAATGTCAGAGGGGCTTGTATTGCAGGATGTAGATGTATGGTATGATAGTACAAAAATACATACAACTCCACATAACAATATGACAGAACTTTATTTTGAAGATAATGATATAGAAGGTATTATTGAAAAACTGGAGTCTGGCAAGTATGTTGTAAGTTATGTTACGGAATTAATGGAACTTGAAGGTGGACAGAAGCTTGTAAGATTTTATGATCCATCAGGAAATCTTATAGAAGTACGAACACCAATTAACTATAACTGATATGAAATGGATTTAAGGAGAAAATGCAGATATTTGTAGATGCAGATGCGTGTCCGGTAGTGGGCATTGTCGAGTTTGAGTAGTAGCCACAAGTCTTGGAACCCGTTAAACAAGCGGCTTCTGAGACTTTTTCTTTTGCTCTGCTACTAATTTGCTACTAATAGCAACTACTCTTTTTTCTATCATTTTCAGTTGGTTGTCATTGACTTTAATAGCAAGAAACCCTGATGACTGCTGGATTTCTTTTATATGATCTTTCTTTGTGGCATCTGGATGATTTTCCCTGATGCGGTATTTGGTGGTACTAACGCAGGTCCAAACTGAGGTCGGATTGTTACATCTGAGCCGTTGTCTTGAGTCTGAGACACTTCACATGTGATACTTGCTGCTTCAAGCAGAGGGTTATCAGATGGTGGTTCAGGTGTTGGCGAATCTGTCGCCTGCAATGATTCCAGACTATGCACAAGATCCTGCTGTTTATGTGGAAACAGATGAGAGTATGTGTTAAGTGTTGTGGATACTTTCTCGTGTCCGAGCCTGTCTGCTAACATCAGCGCATCACAGCCCTGATTAATAAGTAAGCTGGCGTGCGAATGCCTGATATCGTGGATTCGTATCTTCTTTACACCTGTTTTTTTGCAACCTCTTATCATCTCGTGTGAGAGATATGATTTTGTTACCGGGAACAGCCTTTCATCTGCGTCAAGCATATACCTTGACTGGATATAGTCTGATAGCTCCTGGCAGAGAAAATCCGGAATCGGAATCTTTCTCTTGCTTTTTCTTGTCTTAGGTGATGTAAATACATCTTTTCCACCTATCCGCTGATATGTTCTGTTGATGGATATTATCTTGTTATCAAGGTCAATATCAGTAGGTGATAGAGCAAGCAGTTCACCTTCTCGCATACCAGTCCAGTACAGGACTTCAAAGCATATATACGATAGCGACTTGTCTTTTACACCCTCACTGAAAGCAATATATTCATCGTAAGTCCAGTAATCCATTTCCTCAGCCTTTGCTTTTCCAATGGTGCCTGCCTTGCCGCAGGGATTGGTGTTAAGGTCATAGAAACGCTTGGCGTAATTGATGATGCTGTTAAGCTCCGTGCTAATCTTTTTCAGATAGGTCTGGGAGTAATTATTCGGCGAACTCATAAGCTTCGCCTGCCATCTTCGTACATCAGAGGCTTTGATTTCATTTATCGGCTTGCTACCGAAGAATGGAAGAATATGCGTCTGTAGTACCGCCTTTTTTGTCAGAGGTGTAATAAGCTGAAAGAGTATTTTTAGTACCTTAAAACATTAAAGATTCTCTTTGAGCTTATTATTTTTGCTCAAATACGAGGAAAGGAGACAATATGGAAAAGATTATTGCATTGTATGAACGATTGAGCCGAGAGGATGAGAACTTGGGTGAGTCGTACAGTATTTCAAATCAGAAAAAACTGCTGGAAGATTATTGTAGAGAAAAAGGGTGGACTAGGTTCAGGCATTTTTCGGATGACGGAATATCAGGAACTACATTCGAGCGACCGGAATTTAAGGCTATGATGCAATTAGTGGATGATAATGAAATATCAACAATTATCATTAAGGATATGAGCCGATTAGGGCGAGATTATCTTGTGGTAGGACAGCTTCGAGAATTGTTTAGGCAAAGGGGAGTGAGACTCATTGCTATCAACGATAACCATGATAGTCAAAATGGGGATGATGACTTCCTTGTGTTCCGAGATGTAATGAATGAGATGTACGCCAAGGATATAAGCAAGAAAATCCGGTCTACATTCAAATCAAAGGGCAATTCCGGTAAGCATGTAGCAAGCGTAGCTCCTTATGGTTATTTAAAGGACAAGGACGACGGAAATCACTGGATTGTGGATGAAGAAGCTGCACAAGTGGTAAGGCAGATATTTCAATGGACGATAGATGGGTTTGGACCTTATCAGATTTCGAGATTGCTGAAAGAAGCAAAGGTGGAGATACCGGCAGTTCACATGGCACGGCATGGGCAAGGACTTAATAAAACCAAGACATTTAAAGACCCTTATAATTGGGGTTCTTCAACCGTTGTGCACATCCTTGGAAAGATGGAATATCTCGGACATACGGTCAATTTTAAAACTGCGAAGCACTTCAAGGATAAAAAGAGCCATTATGTGAGTCGTGATAATTGGGTAGTCTTTGAGAATACGCAAGATCCCATCATTACGCAGGAGCAATACGATTTGGTGCAAAAAATAAGAGCAAATGTACGAAGATATCCGGACGGATGGGGAGAGCATCATGTTCTTACCGGACTCATGCGTTGTGCTGACTGTGGAGCGAAAATGTATGTACATCGGACAAGCAATGGCAAGAGAATACCGCAATATACATGTTCCGCTTATAGCAAGGTGCCGGTTGGTACATTATGCAATACCCAGCATAGAATTAATGAGTCGGTGGTGCTGGAGCTGATAGGGGATATGCTCAAGGCAATCTTTGAATATGCCAAGTATGACCGTAATGAATTTTTGGAAACCATAGCAACCGCACAATCAACGCAAGAGGATGCAGAGGTAAAAAGGGTTAGGGCGAGAATTACGGTGGCTAGAAATCGTTGTGAAGAGCTTGAGAAGCTAATCTGTCGTATTTATGAGGACAACATTCTTGGAAAACTGCCGGATAGCAGATATGAGGTTTTAGATAAACAGTATTCCAAGGAAAAAGCAGGGCTTGATGCAGAGCTTAAGGAATTGGAAGTGAAGCTCACTGAATACGAGAAGAGCAAAAATTCTGCAAGTAAATTTATGGCACTGATTGATAAATATGAGAAGTTTGAGGAACTGACACCGGCAATGATAAATGAATTTGTTGATAAGGTGCTGGTGCATGAAAGAGACAGAAAGGGGAGCATCCAAACCACGCAGGAAATTGAAATCTATTTTAATTTTGTTGGGCGATATGTTCCACCGGCAATGATGACAGAACTGACTCCGGAAGAGCAGGCTGAAATTGACCGGATAAACAGAATTAAAGATAAGAGGCATCGGGAATATCTTCGTAGAAAAGAAAGTGGATGGCAGAGAAAATACGAAGAGCGTGTAAAAAATGAAAAGCGTGCAAAGATGCATGCTATGAAAGAGGAAATCCGTAGGCAGGACAGAGAGAACGGAGTCTATGCAACATTAGGAAGTCTTGCATTAGAACCGACGGTCAGAACGCCGCAATAGGATTTCGGAAAAAGCACTTGAGAGAAGTCTTGAGTGCTTTTTTCATGCTCAAATTTCCGTAGGAAATGCAGAGCAACCGAAGAAGTTGAACTGTGTTATCCGTCTTGTGGGGATGACAGATTTCAACTCCTTCGGAGCAGAGTACAGAGGTGCAACCTTTGTCGGAGTTGAGAGGAAGAGCCTTCATCAGGTCAAGGGTGGAAGCCTTGCCCAGTTTATTGTCGTTGCGACGATAAGTACTGGGTATTACTTGTCGCAAACGCAAGGGTTTAGGCTTCGCCTTTGAAAAACAAAAGCAGTGGAAAGGAGAGAAAAACGAATGAAAGCTTCAAGGCATAATGGAAGAAGCGGAAAGCATGGGTCTATGATGTAAAGCATAATGACCGAGATTTTGATGTGGAGAACAGTGAGCATATTGATGCAGAAAGGACGAAGCAGAATATTTATTGGGACTGCTATCAGGGTTATAGCTTTGCCGGTAGTTCCGAAGAGAGGCAGTTCAATTTTACAGAGATTGAGCGTGCTTATTATTTTGAGCACTACGGAGATTTTGTGGATGCACAGAATGAGAGGAATGAGTTGGCAAGACATCCGGAGCGAAACAGAACGGTGGAAGATGTCCTGAAAAATAATAAGACTTGCCCCGAAGAGAGTGTGTTACAGCTTGGCAATATAGACCATGCGGTTACAGCGGATGTGCTGGCTAAGGTGGTGGCAGAGTTCTTTGATGAGTTCAATAAAAGATATGGTTCTCATGTTCACATTTTAGACTGGGCATTGCACATGGATGAGTCAACACCACATATCCATGAGAGGCATGTGTTTGATGCAAAAAATCAATATGGTGAATTGTGTCCACAGCAGGAAAAAGCATTGGAAGAACTTGGTTTTGAACTTCCTGACCCAACAAAGAAAAAGGGGAAATACAATAACCGAAAAATGAGCTTTGATGCGGAATGCAGAAAAATGTTTTTGGATATTGCTCATAGAAACGGAGTAGAGATTGATTTCGAGCCGGTCTATGGTGGTGTCAGCTATCTTGAGAAGCAGGATTTTATTATCGAAAATCAGAAAAGACGAATAGCTGAAAATCAGGCAACCTTGGATGCGATTGCCATGAAGATTTCTGACTTGGAAGCCTTTGTGGAAGAGGTGGCTGAGGATGCTTACGAGAAAGCGTGTGAAGTGGTATCTGAGACAGTGGCAGAGCAGACCAGAGAGGAAGATATCGAGGAGCTTCGCAAGTATAAAAAGTGGCTGACTTCGGATGAGAGAAAAACACCAAAGGATAAGAGGGACTTTGTTGGAAGATGCCTTGATAATTTGGAAAACAAGCTCAGGAGCATGGCTCAAAAGGTGGCTGATAAGATTATGGGAGCATTGCAAAATCCACACTTAAAGGAGCAAAAGAAAGCTGAGGTAAAGGAACATGCAAGGAAGTCGGTTCGTGCCCTTCTTGAGGCAAATAAGAGGCTTGTAGAGGAGCAGAGAGCAAATGTAACCGAAGCACCGGCACAGAAGAAATCAAGGGGAGAGGAATTGGGATAATCATGAATGTATTTACAGTAGTGAAGGACAATGTTACTGCAAGGCAAGTGGCTATGCAGTATGGTATTAAAATCAATCGGAGCGGGCTAGCTTGCTGTCCGTTTCATAAGGACAAGACTCCCAGCATGAAGATGGATAAGAGATACTATTGCTTTGGCTGTGGAGACACTGGAGATGCCATTGATTTTGTGGCAAAGTACTTCGGTCTTGCACCAAAGGAAGCTGCAATGAAGATTGCATCTGACTTTGGACTAAACTATGATGCAACCAACCGAGCACCACCGAAAAAGATAGCACCAAGGAAAACACCGGAGCAGATATTGGATGAGGAACAGAGGCAGTGCTTTAGGGTTCTGTCGGACTATTATCATCTGCTAAAGAAATGGAAAACAGAATATGTACCGAAGAGCATGGATGAGGAATGGCATCCCTGCTTTGTAGAAGCTCTGCAGAATATCAGTAAAGTAGAATATCAGCTTGATACTCTTCTTGAAAAGGATATCCCTGACAGAGCTTTTGTTGTTTCTGACATTGGAAAGGGGGTGAAGTCGATTGTACGAAGAATTGAAGAGTATCGAAGAAGTCAGGGCGATGCTGGAGTGCACAGAAAAGGGAGAAGTCAGGAAAACAGTCGGTAATTATCGTCTGATTTTGATGCATGACCCGAATCTGAAAGGTGCATTCCGGCTGAATATGTTTACGGACAAAATTGACATTACAAGAGATTTGGGATGGTATCGGGAGAGTGAGAGCCTTACGGATGTGGATTTGAAGTTTCTTGTTGTCTATTTTGAAAAGCATTACGGATTATCCAACGAAAAGCGAATTGAGGATGTGATAAAGGTTGTGGCAAATGAAAACCGCTATCATCCGGTTCTTGATTATATCAATTCCTTAACATGGGATGGCAAGGAGCGAATACGCTATGTACTGCATCATTTCTTAGGAGCAGAGGTCAGCGATTACACTTATGAGGTGATGAAGCTCTTTATGATGGGCATCATATCAAGAATTTCCTGCCCAGGCATCAAGTTTGAGGTAATGCTTTGCCTGGTAGGTGGTCAGGGAGCCGGTAAATCCACTTTTCTGCGTTTCCTTGCCATGAAGGACGATTGGTTTACGGATGATTTGAAGAAAATGGATGATGACAATGTGTATCGGAAGATACAAGCACATCTGATTGTGGAGTTCCCTGAAATGGTGGCTATTCTCAATGCCAAGAATGTGGAAGATACTAAGTCCTTTATGAGCAGGCAGAAGGATACTTATAAGACACCATATGACCGGCATCCGAAAGACCATAAGAGACAGTGCGTGTTTGCCGGTTCGTCAAATTCATTGGATTTCTTGCCTATGGATAGGTCGGGAAACCGTAGATTTCTGCCTATTCTGTGTAGATCGGATGAGGCTGAGGTTCATATCCTTGATGATGAAAAAGCATCAAGGGAATATATAGACCAAATGTGGGCAGAAGCAATGGTAATCTATAAGAGTGGCGATTTTCAGTTGAAGCTTCCAAAGAAGATTGAGGAAGAGCTTCGGGAGTATCAGAAACAGTTTATGCAGGAAGATACCAAGAAAGAGCTTATTCTTGATTATTTGGAGCATTGCCAAGCAAATATGGTGTGTTCAAGGCAGTTGTATGCTGAGGCATTGGGGAATGACGGAAATCCGGCACAATGGGAAATTCGAGAGATTAACGATATTATGAATAACTGTAGTGATTGGATTGCCTTTAGTAATCCAAGACATTTCCCTGAGCCATATCGCCGGCAGAAAGGATGGGAGAAGCCTGACAACAAAGGTCAGGATTTTCAACCGATTACCAAGGAGCAGATGGAACAGCTATCATTGCCGGCGGAGTGGATGCAGTGATAAATGCCCAGGAGGTTGTCGACTAGTTGTCTATCCCGTTGTCAATCTCGTTGTCGGTTCTATATTCCTAAAACCCTTATATTTACTATATTTTTAGGGGGTATATATAGTTCTGACAACGAAAGCAACGGAATATTTTAAGAAAAAGTAAATTTAGGAAAAGTAACTATAAATAAAAGGAATTGAGAGTTTTTGAAGGTCGGTTGTCAGCTTCCGGTTGTCAGCTGGAAGAGGCTCTTCCTTATCAGGCAAAACAAAAAAAGGAGAACACAAAATGGATAATAGAAAATCACACACACCGGTAGCACTTAGGAAGATGATAGGTGGCACAATGTATTGTGTGAGAGTGCATTTTAATGAGGATGCCAAGGAAACCATGAAGGACAAGATAAAGAGGATGCTGGAGAATGATGTTAAGGCATCACAACATACTGCTTAGGTAAAAAAGCATGTAGAAGAATTGTATATATCATGGTATAATTGGTGTGTTCGATGAGAGCGTAAATTTGAAGTTTGGGGTATTTAGAAGAGGTGAAATATGAAAAAATATATTATCATAGCAGGTGTACCTCGTGCTGGAAAAAGTACTGTTTCACAGATGATAGCGAAGCAGATGGGATATCAGCATATTAGCATGGATTCTGTGATTGCAGGAATTGAAAAGGTGTTTCCGGAGACGAAGATTGATACAGATTCATCAGATGATTTGCAAAGCAATCTTGTATTCATTAGTTCAAAAATGGCACCCTTTATCAGAGCAATGATGGACAGTGGCGAATATGATGAATGTGATTATGGTGTGGTTATTGATATATACCAACTATTGCCAGTGGATTATATGAATTTTTTACAAAGTGAGAAATGTGAGATTTATTATTTCTTATCCTCTGATGTTACAGCGGAGGAACGATTTGAAATATTAAAAGCATTCGATACGCCGGAGGATTATACATACTATCATTCCGATGAAGAGAATAGATGTGATTGTGTGGATATTGTAAAGGTTAGTCATTTTTTGAAAGGGCAATGCATTTCATATGGTGTGCCATATTATGAAACATCACACGACAGAGAAAACGTGCTGAATGCATTTGTGGCAGAGTTGAAAGCAAAATAAAAGATGCTATTTGAAGCTGATAGAGGACTATGTTTATGAAAATGGAAAATATTTTGTTAACAGCTTTTATAGGTACTTCGTCCGAGATTTTACTAAGACAAATAACAAAGTATGAGACATTGTTCTTGCCCAACGATAAAATAAGGGACTCGGAAATTTTATTGGAGAATATTACGAAAAGACAATTTGATTACGTTTTTTGTTTTGGTCAGAAGACTATAATAAAAGATAAAGTAAGCATCGAATGCACTGGAAAAGATGGGATTGGTTGTATAGAGACATCATTTGACTGTAATGAATTAAAACGTGCTTTTGAATTACATGGTATTGCGACAAAGGTATCAAGCAATGCAGGAACATCGTTTTGTAATCAATTGTATGTTAATTCTTTGAGATATATTTCAAAATGTGATATGAAAACAAAGATTGTGTTTATACATATACCGTTCCTTAAAAATATTAGTGATACGAGTTCTTTTTTTAGAAAAATTATTGATACTATTGAAACATTTTTGCTTCAATAGTCTATACATTTGTTAATCATATGGTTGAGTCGAGGACAACTACTGCGTCATTGAATTTATAAGTGCTCGTGATATGATTTTATTAAAATAAATCATCAGGAGGGTGCTATGTTATATTTACCAGAAAATTTAAAGAAGTATCGCATTTTGAAGAATCTTACACAAGAGGATGTAGCTGAATATTTGCGAATTACTCCGCAAAGTGTTTCTAAGTGGGAACGTGGAGAGTCATATCCGGATATAACGTTATTGCCTGCATTGGCAAACATTTTTGAAACAAGTATTGATCTGTTAGTGGGGATGGACACGATTCGAGCAGAAGAAACGAGATACAATATTCATAAGAAAGCTGTCGAGTATCAAAGGAAAGGAGATTATGATTCAGCAGAAAAAACATATCGAGAGGCATTGTTGATTTATCCTAATAAGCCGGGTATGATTCTAGGGCTTGCAAGTACGCTCGCGTTAAAGGGAAATACGGATGAAGCGATTGAGTTAATGGAAAGAGGATTGCCTATTTCCATTAACGAAAAACAGAAATCAACCATGCGTGCCACATTATGCTTTTTGTATTTGAAAGCTGGATATGAAGATAAAGCTAATAGGCTGGCTTCGGAACTTCCGCATACAAGAGAAAGCAGAGAAGTAATTCAACCTCTAATCCAACGAGGATTATCTGAGATTGAGATAAATGAGAATATAAAGAATATTTTGCTTGGAGATGGAAAAGGGATTTGGTAAGCAAGTATACATTTCAGTTTAGACACGAGTTTGCAAATGAAAAGAATTAATTATAAGTGCTTAAGAGCCATTGTAGAGTAAAATCTACAGTGGCTTTTCTCATGCAGTGAATTGTAGGGATACTAAAAAGTCCTTGACATTTCGTTTCAA